>Ga0070741_10000583_pt1 | contig 127338 bp, 90 predicted proteins | sample Coa_R1_4_FD_66440 | JGI IMG/M metagenome (GOLD analysis project Ga0070741, IMG submission 66440) | Surface soil microbial communities from Centralia Pennsylvania, which are recovering from an underground coalmine fire - Coalmine... | ecosystem: Environmental > Terrestrial > Soil > Unclassified... | reverse complement strand
GCGGACTCCGTCGCCACTTCGCGAACTTCGCGCGACATTCGATCTCTGCAAATTGTCAAAGAGCACTCAGGAGGGGACAAACTATGAAGCGTCGATCTGGCTGGTTCCGATCCCGGATCACGCATCCTGCATCCTGGATCAATCAGCGAAGCTGGTTTCCCTCCTGTGTCACGGCCATTTCGGGCATGCGCCTGGCCTTATTTGTTCGGCCCAGCCTGATCGCTGATCTCTCAGGCCCCGGCGTTAACCCCGGCGACAGCCATGACTGTCGCTGCCAAGGATATTCAGACCATACCCGATTGCAAATTCTTTTTCGGAATTGGCCAAACCGCTGTCGCGGCTTGGAATTGAGCGGGAATTTTCCGGTCAGCCAGAGGTCATAATGAATGCAACGAAGGACTTCCATTCGTTTGAAAAATCCGTAAATGATTCCATGGTTGCGCAGATACGAGATCTCCGTATGCGGCTGGAGGGCCACATTGGAAAAAACGCTGTTCCCCACACAATCCAGAATTCTCACAATTCGGTAAGCTTCCGTTAAGGTTCGTCTGTCATTATTCTCCCGGAATTTCAAGAGCCGGAATTCCATTTGATGCGTGTATTGTTGGTCGAAGATTCAGCCCGTTTGCAGCAGACCGTCGGCGATGCCTTGCGTCGGTCGGGCTATGCCGTGGACGTGTCCGGGGACGGGGAAGACGGTCTCTGGCGAGCGGACAAAAATGGGATACACCCTGATCGCCACGCCGAACGATGATGCCTGCCTGACCATGAAGCTTTCCGGTTCGACCACAGCCAAACCGGTTCCGATACAGAACCAAGCAAAGCATATGAAATCCGACAACACGATGATCGTCGCCATTATCGCAGCCACCGGGCTGCTGGCGCTCAACCCAGCGACTCGCGCGCAGGACGCGAAGAAACAGGTGAACCGGGCGGATGGAAGCCCGGTTCACGCCGTTGCAGCGGCAGACTCCACGAACGGCGCGCCAACTTATGAAGAGGTCAAAGGCTGGATCACGGCATACAAAGCCGCGCATCCGGGACACGGCGGTAAGGACTGGGACATCAACAATAAAAAACCAGCGGAGATTGCATTGGATCCGGCGGCCCAACAACTAATGTCGCTTTGCGGTAAGGATCAACGGCCCGTGATCCCGTTGATGGCCTGGGAATATGGTGGCCACGATCATCAATGGATCAATCCGGAGGCGTCGGCCCTGGTTTATTGCGTCTATACTCCGTGCAAGACCAACTCCGAGCACTGGAAATATGACAAGGCGACGGATCATGTCACCGCCGACGTCTATGTGAAGTTCCCCGACCAGAATCCCTGCAAGAACCAAACCGGCGCGGCCCAGGTGATGTCCTGTCTCGGCGAACGCAGCAACATCGAGATCCTGGTGGACACCGCCAGCCTCAATGATGGCAAGGACGTGGGACTTTCACTTGATGAAGCTTCGACCGATCTCTATCTGCTCCTGCCCGACGGCAGCCGCGTGCTCATGTATCAAGGCAAATAACCTTTAACAACTCAATACAAACAAAAGAAATCATGAAAAAACAAACGATATCAACCACCGCAACCTTTGGTGCCGCTTTGGCCCTGACCTTGTCCTGCTGGGCGGGAACGGAATTGAAATGGGCGGACGTGCCGGCAGCAGTGCGCGCCACCGTGCAGGCCAACGGCGGCAAGGACGGGCAAGCCGTGGATCAGGAAGAAAACGGCGTCGACGGCCAGGCCGTCTATGAAGCGGCTGTCAAGGACAAGAACGGCATCAGCGCGGACCTCGTGGTCAGGGCCGACGGAAAGCTGATTGACACCAAGCACGGTGATGCCCCCAGTGCCGGTGAGCAGCGCGCGGCCCGCGCTGAGAAGCTGCTGGCCGGCGTGAAATTCAGTCATCCGCGCGACATTGATAACACCTACCTGCCGCTGGCCAAGTTGAAGCAGGATATCATCGAAGGTTCGGAAGACGGCAAGAAAACACGCGTGGAGCGCACGTTGAAACCGGAGATTCACAAGACCTTCATGGTCGCCGGCCAGAAGGTCGACTCGCTGTGCATGGAAGACCGCATTTTCGTGAACGGCGTGTTGGACGAAGTCGCGCTGGATTATTTCGCCCAGGACGATGCCGGCACGGTTTATTATCTCGGCGAGGACGTGGACGAATACGACGAGCACGGCAAGTTCGCCAAGCACAATCCGCCCGACGACGCGTGGCTGACCGGCAACGACACGCCCGCGCCCGGTGTCATCATGCCCGCGCATCCGAAAGTCGGCGACAAGTTCAAATCCGAGGATGTTTCGGATAAAATTGACGAAACCGACGAGGTCGTGGCCCTTGACGCAACCACGACCGTGCCGGCCGGAAAATTCGAAAACTGCCTGAAGATGAAAGAAACGCTCGCGGACGGTACGGTCGAGTTCAAGCTTTACGCGTCGGGCGTCGGCGTGGTGCGGGAAACGCCAGCCACCGGCGACGAACTGCTGGTTTCGCACACCACTCGATAATCCCTATACGGGGAGGCCCGCTCCGTCGCGTGCATCCCCATATCTGCCCATTTGCGGTACAGATCCCCACTCGTTTCCGTTCCCACCGACGGTTGCTTCAAATCTGCGAATACGCCGCCGGCTTCAAAAACAAATTGCTGATGCTCGACACAATATCCGAATCCTTCGAACCCGGCGCGTTGCGGACTTTCTGCCACTCGGGGTCGGCGCCGAAGGCGGCCCAGGCGCGATCGTGCGCGGCCATGTCCTCGTGCAGCAGCATGTAGGTGAGGTTCGGCAATCGCGACCCGATCATCGTCTGGCCGAAGAAAACCGGCTGCAGGCCGGTACGACGGAAGATAGCGATCTCGGCGGTGTTGAACTTCTCGATCTTCTGCTGGTTCGCCTTGTAGCTGTGGCTTTCGTAGGTGCGCAGTTCGAAGATGCGCGCTTTTTTGGCCGCGCTGGCGGGCGGTTGTTCCAGCTTGGGAAATCCTGTGAAGGCCACCATGAGCGAGCTTTCGACCCGGACGTACGAGGGATCCGTGGCGGGCGCGTTGACGAATTCCGCGCCGGCCTTCAGATACTCGGGATCGGAATGGACGCGTTCGTTGGCGGTGGCAACGGATTCGATCGAGGCGTGCGGCAACAGCACATACATCGTGGGGCTGTCGGGGCCAATCATCACGCTGAACACACCCACCCGCGAGATGCCGGCCCGGTTCATGGCGGGGATCGCCGCGTTCTTGTAAAAGTCGTCGAACCGGGACGTCTGAGGTCCGCGGCGCAAATGATAAAGACGGAGTTCATAAAACTCGCGCGCCGGGGTTTCGGAGCTGTCCGCCGCGGAGGCGGTCGAGGTGGAGACAAGCGCACCCGCGCCGGCAGCCATGGAGGTGAGTAGGAATTCGCGTCTTTTCATGGGTTCAGTTGCGCCTAGTTGAATCGTGCTGGCGACCGATTGTCAATGATCGAGCGGAAGCCCGGGTGGTGCGGTCCCGCCCTGTCGGGCCTTGCGGGATTCAGTGGCGTCTCGCCGCCAGACCCATTCCCCCGCTCCAACGGGCCGAAACAAGAAAGCCCAGGACACCGCCCGGGCCAGGCGACCTGAGAGGGTTCCGGCCCTGAAAGGTCGCCAGAAATTCGCGATTTTCTCGTCTCAATGATCGCTGAAAACCGCAAAAACCGATGGGGTGGTTAACCGCTTGCGGGCTTTCCTGGTTTTCGCTAGTAAAAAGGCGTGCGTCGCTTGCGCTATTTGCTGACGGTTGTGTTCGTGCCGGGCATTTTTCTTCCCCTGATCGCACAAGCCCAAATCGATCCCGTCAAACGGGAGCTGTTCCAATTCGGTTACAACCAGCCGCTCGAAGGCCACGGCCCGCTCTCCGGCTACGCGTTTTACTATTACAACAAGCCGCAGTTCATCGAGACGAACCTCACCCTCCGCCTGGCGGTGGCGCCGGTGTACCTCGATTCGGAGCTGGGCATCTCCCAGGCGCTCGGACCGCTGACGGATTTCGCCATCGGCCTGGCGGGCGGCGGATTTGCGGATGATTATTACGAGATTCGGCAGGGCAAGTTCTTCCAGGAGGAATCTTTCACGGGCAATGGCGGCCAGCTTTCGGCGAGCATTTACCACCTGTTCAACCCAAACCAACGCATCCCGCTCAACGGCGTGCTGCGTGGCGAGGTCGCCTATTCCGCATATGACCGCGACGACACCACCGCGCCGAATTTCATGCTGCCGCCGGACCGCACAAGCTTTAACGTGCGCACCGGGTTCCGTTTTGGCGGCAAGGAACCGTTGCTGGCCCCGGACGTGGCAATGGAACTTTCTGTCTGGTATGAGGGCATGTTCCGCATGAGCTCGGGCACGTACGGTTACAACGGGGATCGCGAGGTCGAACCATCGTCGCACCTGATGTGGGGCCGGGCGCTGTTCGCCTACACGCTGCCGCATCGCAAGGATAACTTCATGCTGAGCATCACCGCGGGCACGAGCGCGGATGCCGACCGGTTCAGCGCGTACCGCCTCGGCGGCGTGCTGCCGCTGGCTTCGGAATTTCCCTTGAGCCTGCCGGGATATTACTACCAGGAACTCAGCGCGAGCCGCTTCATACTGTTCAACGGCATTTATTATATGCCGCTCGATTCCGCCAAACGCTGGGAACTGACTCTGCAAGGAGCGTCGGCGGCCGTGGATTACATCGACGGATTGAACCAGCCGCGCCACTGGAATTCGGGCGTGGGCGGTGGCCTCACGTATCATGCCACTTCGCGCGCGTGGTTGATCTCGATGGGTTACGGCTACGGCTTCGACGCGATCCGCCCCGGTCACGGCCGCGGCGGCCAAAGTGTCGGCATTTTGATCCAGTTCGATCTTGAACGCACCAAGGAGCCTTTCCGCAATCCGGGAGACAACTCGCCCTGGTACCAGGGCCTGCAGGGCTTCCTCAACAGCTTCCAATAAGCCGGCCGGCCGGCGGCGACTCCGCATCCTCTTGCCCCGCCTCTCGTAACGGTGTAATGCTGTGGAAGAACTTATGACAAATTTTCGATGGTTTGGTGGCGTCGTTTCCGGGCTGGGCTTGGCGATCATGATTTCCGGCTGCGGCAAAAGTCCGGAATCACCCGCAACTTCCCCGTCCGCCGCCCCATCGGCGCATCCGCTGGCGCAACCGCCGCTCGTGGCGCGATGCGCGCCCGGCGTGCAGGGCGGCCGGCTGGTGATCGCCGAATATTCGGACCCAAAAACATTCAATCCCATCACCGCAAACGAAACCTCCTCCACGGACATTATTCTGCGCATGTTCGCCGGACTGATCAACGTCGATGCCCCCACGCAGGAGATTTATCCCTCCTTGGCGGAGTCTTGGACCGTCGAACCCGACCACAAGACCTGGACCTTCCATCTGCGCAAGGGACTTCACTGGAGCGACGGCCAGCCCATCACCGCCGACGACGTGGTCTTTACCTGCAACGACATCGTTTACAATCCCAAGATCGTCAACGTCACGTCGGACGCGCTGCGGATCGATGGCAAGGATTTCACCGTCACCAAGGTGGACGACCTCACGGTGCGCGTGGTCACGCCGGATGTCTATGCGCCCTTCCTCCAGTTTTTCGGCTCGGTCCCCATCATGCCCAGGCACAAGCTCGCCGACGCCGTCGCGGCGGGAAATTTTGAATCCACATACGGCGTCAACGCAAAACCGGAGGACCTGGTCTGTTCCGGCCCGTACCGCCTCAAGGAATTCAAAGCCGGGCAGTACACGATGCTCGAGCGCAATCCTGAGTTCTTCGAGGTGGATTCCAACCAGACACGGATGCCCTTCATTGACACCGTGGTCTATGAAGTGGTGCCGAGCCAGGACGCGGTCTCGTTGCGCATGCTGCGCGGCGAGACGGACCTGCAGGAAATCGTGCGGCCGGAGGAATACGAGAAGTTCAAGGCGGAATCGGCCAGGGCGCGCTTCGATGTTCTGGACCTCGGACTGGCCTCCGAACGCGACATGCTCACCTTCAACGAAAACATGGGAACCAATTCCCGCACCGGAAAGCCGTGCGTGGACCCGGTGAGATTGAAATGGTTTCGCAATACCAAGTTCCGCCAGGCGATGTCCTACGCGATTGATCGCGAAACCATCGTCAAGGTCGCCGTCGGCGGCCGCGGCGCGCCGAATTACGGCTTTGTCCCGGTGGAATCCAAAATGTGGTACAATCCCAACATCCGGAAATATCCCTACGATCCCGCCAAGGCGCGCGCCCTGCTGGCGGAAATCGGCATCAAGGACCGCGGTGACGGCAAGCTCGCCGATGAAGACGGCCATCCCATCGCGTTCGTGTTGAACACCAACACCGGCAACGACCGCCGCCAGCGCACCGCGGTTGTGATCCAGGAGGATTTGAAACGCCTGGGAATCGACGTCACCTTCCAGCCGCTCGATTTCAACATGATCATTGACAAGTATACCGTCACCTTTGATTACGACTGCATCCTGCTGGGCTGGGCAGGCGGACCGCCGGATCCGGCGTATGGGTTGAACATTCTCCGGTCAAGCGGCTTCAGCCACGAGTGGTATCCCCGGCAGAAGACTCCGTCGACCGACTGGGAAGCGCGCATCGATTATCTGGCCAACGCCCAGCTCAAGACGCTGGACCAGTCGGAACGCAAAAAGTACTACGACGAAATCCAGGAGATTCTCGCCGAACAAATGCCCATGATCCCCACCATCTCGATGCAGGCATATTCCGCCTTGCGGTCGGACATCGGTAATGTGCGCGGCACCACGCTCGATCCAAACCGCCTTACCTGGAATCTTGAAGAACTCTTCTATCGGAAGAAGTAGTTCCCCTGCCCGAATATTTTGCTTTGACCGCAAGATACGGATGGCACGCTCCGCCGATACAAAGCATCGTGTGAGCGTGATGAAAACGAAAACAGCAATCGCACGATCACCCGCCGCTTCGTTTCGCACCGACCAGGAACGCTGGCGCGCGGTGATGGATCGCAACCCGCTCGCGGACTCCCGATTTTTCTACGGCGTCCATTCGACCGGTGTTTATTGCCGCCCCTCCTGCCCCTCACGCCGTCCGCGCCGCGAAGGTGTCCGGTTTTTTGATTCGATGGATTCCGCCGAGAAAGCCGGCTTCCGCGCCTGCCTGCGGTGCAAACCCCGCCAGGCTTCCGTTCACGGCGATCTGATCGCACGGCTCTGTCGTTTCATCGAACAGCATTCCGATGGAGCCCTCAGTCTTGCGCGGCTGTCAGCCGAAGCCAGGCTGAGCCCATTCCATCTGCAACGGGTGTTCAAGACCGCGCTCGGTGTCTCGCCGCGAGAATACGCCGACGCCTGCCGTTTTCGCGGTTTCAAAACACAACTCGCGGGTTCGAAATCAGTCACCGATGCTCTCTTCGCCGCCGGGTACGGTTCTTCCAGCCGCCTGTATCAGGGCATCGGTTCCAAACTGGGCATGACGCCCCGCCGCTATCTTGCCGGAGGACGTGGCGCGCGCATCCGCTACGCGGTTTCGGACTCTCCGCTGGGTCGCGTGCTTGTTGCGTCCACCGAGCGCGGCATTTGCGCCATCAGCCTCGGCGAAAACGACGCATCCCTCATCGCCGCCTTGCGACACGAATTTCCCTCCGCCGATATCCAGCCCGCCGCCCGCGCCTCGCAACTGCCGCTCAACGCCGTTTGCGATTACCTGAATGGCGCCCGCGCCGGCCTGAATCTGCCGTTGGACATCCAGGCCACGGCGTTCCAACGGCGGGTCTGGCGCGCGTTGCAGTCCATTCCGCCGGGCGAGACCCGCACCTACACACAGGTGGCGCGCGCCATCCAGCGGCCGGCGGCTGTCCGCGCCGTCGCAAGCGCCTGCGCCGCGAATCACATTGCACTGGCGATTCCCTGTCATCGCGTCATCCGCAGCAACGGCGCGCTGGGCGGCTATCGGTGGGGTTTGAAGCGCAAACAAAGGTTGCTCGCGCTGGAGCGCGGCGGGGCCCGGAAGCGATAGCCGGGCGTCGCCCGGTCCCGGGAATGCAAAATCGCCTTGCACACAAGGCCCGTCGCTGCTTCATTAAGTGGGTCATCGAGTGCGGGCGCGCTTATGGTGGAATTGGCAGACACGCTACTTTGAGGTGGTAGTGGGGCAACCCGTGCAGGTTCAAGTCCTGCTAAGCGCACCAAACTTCTTCTTCTCCTTATGAAACGTTGCCTTTGGCTGTTCCTGTTCTGTGCGGCCCTGCTGATTTGTAGCGCCTGCGCAATGCGCTACAGCGTCACGTTGAATAACGGCAGTTCGTACGTCGCCCTCGGCAAGCCGCGCCTCGACCAGGCGCGCAATCGCTACGTTTTCAAGGAGGCCTCCTCGGGCCAGATGGTGGAAGTCTCGCCGCTGCTGATTCGCGAGATCGCGCCCTACGACATGCGCAGCGCGGATAATTCCGCGTTCATGTCTAAGAAGTCCCCTTGACGAACTGGCGGACGTACTTGCCCAGCAAATCCGCTTCCAGGTTCACCGCATCGCCCACCGCGCGCTCGCGCAACGCCGTCACCTCATATGTGTGCGGAATGATCCAGATTCGAAAGCTGCCCTTCCGAACCGCGGCGACTGTCAGGCTGATGCCGTCCACCGCGATTGATCCCTTGAAAACGACGTAGCGCATCACCTCGGGCGGCGCGGAAATGTCCAAAACATGGTCCTGCCCCGCGCGTTCCCAGCGAGTGATCCTGCCGGTGCCATCAATGTGGCCTGTCACAAAATGTCCGCCCAGCCGTCCGCCGACCGCGAGTGATCTTTCCAGGTTCACCACCGATCCAGGGTTCGCATATTGCAGGTTGGTACGCAGCCAGGTCTCCTTGAGCAAATCGAAACGGACTGACCGGGCGCTCTTCCCAGGCGAAATCTTCACCGCCGTCAGGCAACAGCCATTCACCGCCAGGCTGTCGCCCACTTTCAAGCCGCGACCGCAGGTTTTTGTCCGCACCGTCAGTTCAATGGAGGCGCGGCCCGGCTTGATCCGCTCCACCACACCCGCTTCTTCGATGATCCCGGTAAACATTTCGCTTTAACCCGAAGCCTGCGACCCGGCGACGCGCCCGGTCAATAGCAAATCCGTCCCCAGCTTTCGCCACTCGACCTCTTCCAGCCTGATCGCTTCCGAAAGTCGCCCTATCCCCTCGCCCGCGACCGCCTTTCGCGCATCGCGTCCGCCCAAAATCTTCGGCGCGTAGAAAAATGCGACTCGCTGCGTCCAGCCGCCCAACAAAAACGACGCATTCACCTCACCGCCGCCCTCGACGAGCAAGCTCGTGATCCCCTCGGATCCGAACTTCTTCATCAGCCAGCGCAGATCGAGCCTTCCCTGCCGCTCCGGCGCCACGATCACTCGCACGCGCTTAGCCAATCCTGCCACTCTGGCCCGCGGCGCCCGCCGGCTGACGACCACCATCGTGAACGCGTGAAATTTGTCAGCAACCACTTGCGCCTTCAGCGGTGTGCGTGCCATGGCGTCCAGCAAAACCCGCCGCCTCGGAGTATTCGGTTCCCGAAGACCGCGCACGGTAAGCGCGGGATCGTCTGCGAGCACTGTGTTGATGCCCACCAGGACCGCGTCCGCGCCTTGCCGTAGTTTCATTCCGTAGGCGCGCGCGCGCGATCCGGTGATCCACTTCGATTCTCCTTCGGCCGTGGCAATTTTCCCATCCAATGTCATCGCCGCCTTGACCGTCACAAATGGCGTGTGGCGTACGATCCAGTGGTTAAACGCCTCGTTCAAACGGTTGGCTTTTTCCGCCAGCACGCCGGTAACGACTTCGGTCCCCTTGCGGCGAAGCAACTGAAACCCCCGGCCGGCATGAGCCGGATTGGTATCCGTCGCGCCAGCGATAACTCTTTTGATCCCTGCGGCAACGATCGCATCCGTGCACGGTGGCGTGCGTCCATGGGTGGAGCACGGTTCGAGTGTCACGTAAAGGGTCGCTCCCGCCGGATCATTCCCCCGCTTCGCCGCATCCCGCAATGCTTCAATCTCCGCGTGCGGTTCGCCAGCGCGATGATGCCATCCCTGCCCGATGATCTTTCCCCGTTTCACCAGCACGGCGCCGACCATCGGATTCGGCGAGGTTCGGCCCCTTCCCTTTTCCGCAAGGCGCAACGCCAGGCGCATCATCGATCGATCTGCCGCGCTCGCTGCGCTCTGGGAACGACCTGCCTTCAAGGTCATTCCTTTTCCGAAAACAGCGCCTCGGCGAACTGGCGGGGATCAAACGGCTGCAAATCATCCGCTTGCTCGCCCAGCCCGATGAACTTGATCGGCAGGCCCAGTTCCTTCTGGATGGCCACCACCATCCCGCCCTTGCTCGTGCCATCGAGCTTGGTGACAATCAATCCGGTAAGCGGAGCCGCCTTGTTGAATTCCCGCGCCTGGTTCAATGCGTTCATTCCGGTCGTGGCGTCGAGCACCAGCAGCACCTCGTGCGGGGCTCCCGGCAACTGCTTGCCCATCACCCGGTGCAGCTTCTGCAATTCCTGCATCAGGTTGTGCTTGGTGTGCAACCGGCCCGCGGTGTCCACGAATAAATAATCCGCCTTCCGCGCCGTGGCGGCGGTGATGGCGTCGTGCGCGACCGCCGCGGGGTCCGCCTTGTCCGCGCCCGCGATCACCGGCACCTTCAGCCGTTCGCCCCAGAGCTTGAGTTGCTCGATGGCGGCCGCCCGGAACGTGTCGCACGCCGCCAGCACTGCCATCTTACCTTGCGATTGTATCAGCGAAGCGAGCTTCGCCGCGGTGGTCGTTTTGCCGGTGCCGTTCACCCCCACGATGGACACCACCGTCACCCCCTGCTCCGCCTTGCGCAGCGCTGATTCACCGCCCGCGAGGCTTCGCGCCACTTCATTGGTGGCGACTGTAAAAACATCCACACCGCCTCCGCCCTGGGTTTCATAGGCGTGCTTGACCGCCGCCACGATCTGGCTGGTCATCTGCATTCCCAGATCCGCGGCAATCAGCGCCGCCTCCAATTCCTCCACGCCGCCCGAAGTCAGGCGCGGCGAACGCGTGACGATGCGCTTGATCTCGTGCGTCAGCCGCGCATGCGTTTTCTGGAGGCCCGCCTTGAATTTATCGAACAATCCCATGCTTTAATCCCGTGCCGGAACAGCGGCCTCGCCGGCGCGCCTCCGGGCTCCCAATTCCGCCGCCCTCTCCTGCAATTTTTCCACGTGCGCCTGCGGCAGTTTGATGGTGCCGATCAACGGCTTGCCCTTGCTCAATCCATGGCAATCCGATCCACCCGTCACCAGCAGTTGGTACTTCTCCGCCAGCTCGAGGTAATGCCGCGACATCGCCGGCGAGTGTTTCGTATGAAAGCATTCCAATCCGTCCAACCCCTCGTCCAACATGCGCGGGATGATCCCGTCCGTCCGGTTCAATCCCGGATGGGCCATGACCGCCACGCCGCCCGCTCCATGGATCAAGCGGATCGCGTCGAGCGCCGACATCTTGCACTTGGGCACCCATGCGGGACGGTTCACCTTGAGAAAACGCTCGAACGCCTCATCCAGATTTCCGCACAAACCCGCCTGGACCAGCGCCCGGGCCACATGCGGCCGGCCCGGCGACCGGCAGTTCGCCAGCGAGAACACCGCCTCCTCCCGCAACGGGACGTTCAGGCGATTCAACCGCATCACCATCTCGCGAATGCGATCCTGCCGCACCCGCTGAAACCGCGCCACTTCCGAGAGCAGCGTCGGGTCCTCCACATCCACGAAATAACCGAGCAGATGGACCTCCATTCCTTCGAGTTCCGCTGTCAGCTCTGTTCCCGGGACGAACCCGATGCCCTGGCCGGCGCAGGCCGCCGCCATCCTGGGGCAGCCCTCCACCGTGTCATGATCGGTCAACGCCAGCGTTGTGAAACCGTGCGCCTTTCCCCGCCCCGCCAGTTCCTCGGGCGTGAACGTTCCGTCCGAAAAATTGGTGTGCAGGTGCAGGTCCGCGAACATTTCGGTTTCCATTGTCATGCTCAGGGCGGAGTTTCCAGCTCACTTGACGATCCGCGCGGGCCGCATCAAACCGCTCTTCACCTTGTCCAGAATCCCGTTCACGAATTTCCCGCTCTCGACCGTCGAAAACTTCTTTGCGATCTCCACCGCCTCGTTGATGCTCACAACCGGCGGAATATCGTCGCGGTGCAGCATTTCATAAATTGCGAGCCGCAGGATGTTGCGGTCGACGGCGGCGATCCGGTGCAGTTCCCAGTTCTGCGCGTGCTTTTTGATGTGCTCATCCGCCTCGTCCCGGTACTGGAGCGTCCCGCGAATCAGAGGCTCGGCGAAGAGCCGCAACTCCGCCTCCTCCGCCGTCGGCGGCGGCAGTTCCACATCCTGTCCCCAGCGCGCGACAGCCTTCTCCTCCGCAATCGCCGCCGGGCGTTGCGAGTCCCAGAAATGATTCAGCGCCGCCTCGAGGTCCTCAGGCGGGTTCATGTCATGCTGGAACAGAAATTGCACGGCGCGTTCCCGCGCCTCACGTCGCTTGCCCATGCCCCTAACATGCCCGAGAAAGCCCGCTGCGAGAAATGAAATCTTCCAGCGACAGACCGCAGGCTGACGTCATGCCTCCTGGAAAGCTGGATCGTCCAATGCGACTTCCTCCTCCGTCGTCTGCGGTTGCGCCACGCCGGAGTTCAAACTGACGCTCAGACCTATGAGGCCCGTGAACATCGACATGTCCGAGAACAACGACCCAAAGACCACAAAAAACATGATCGCCCTGGTGACAAATAACGCCAGCAGAAGCGTGTTGATGAGCCGTAGCGACGGATCTCCGTGGCGATAATTCTGGTGCAGCGTTCGGATGCAGGCCCACAGAAACCAGAGGAACGCCGCCGCGCCGAATGCCCCAAAAGGAATGATCACTGAAAGCGGTCCGTTGTGGTAATCGCCGGCAACGATGGCCGATTGCTCGCCTCCATGGTTGATGGACGACACGTTCGCCATGTATAACTCGGTTGGATCAATACCGTAACCCTTGCCCTTGATGAGATGCCTGGGCACCTCGGGCAGGAGTTGTTTCCACATGTCCAGGCGCCAGTCGGTGGAGCCTTCCGCGTCCGCGCGCGCAAACGGATCGACGTCAATCGGCAGGAAACTCAGCGTCCGCTGCACCGGCATCGGCAGTTTTTGCGCAAACGGGGCCACAAATGCCAGGCAAAGCCCCCCCGCTAGGACGGCGATGAACAAATAGCGCATGCGAAAGAGACCTTCCCAGTAAAACAGGAGCGCAAACGTGGCGAACAGTGTGATCAACAATGAACGGAAACCCGCAAATGCGCCGATCATCACGGCAACTCCCAGAAGCAGCAGCCGCCAGGGCCGACGAATGTTGGTGACGCCCCGAACTCCGTACCGGGCCAGCAGGTAGGTGAACAGCCCCAGGGAAACCGGCATCAGCACACCCAACCGCGTGATTTCCGGTTCAATGTTGATCACGCTGTTGGGCATTTCCCCCGTCAAATGGTAGGGGGTGGGAAATAACTGTGCCAGAAACTCCAATCCGGGAACCATTGCGCCCACCAATCCCAGCAATGAGGCCAGTCCCGAGAGAAAAAACAAAAGGACATAGATCCCCGCCCGGTTTGGCGTGATGCGCTGAGTAGCCAATGCAAAATACCCCGCCACGCCGGAGAGGAGAAAAACGTACTTGCGGCCGCCGAAAGTTTCGCTTCCCATCGTTCTGAGTCCGACACCCCCGGTCAGGTAGGCAGTCGCCATCACTATGGCGGTAAAGCAGACAAGGGACGCCGCCACCTGGCGCGCGTTGAAGAATCCGATGCGGCGGCCCACTGAGCGATCCAACATCGCGAGGAACAAACTGATCCATGCGGCGAACATCCAGACTCCGGGAGCGCCCGGAAGGAAATACAACACACAGGAACAGTTCCAGCACAGCACCAGGAGCGGATGATGCCATCGGAGCAGAAACGGAATGCTCAAAATCGAGAGCACCAGTACCAAAATCCCGACGCTGCTGGACTCCATTGGTTCCGCCAACTGGTAGCCCACCAGAATAGCCAGCGGGAGGCACACGCCATACACCAGGTAAAAACGAGGAATCGCTACAATATTTGCCATGCAACTTCTATTTTAGACAGCCTGGGTGGGGCTTCGCCGATCTGATTCCGTCCATCAACGCATATCTGCCATTGCAGACGCGCGCGAGTATGGATTCAACCAAACCCCTGCGCCTGCCGCAAGCACCTTCTGCCGGAAACACAACAATTTTTCGTCCGAATCGGGGATTCGCCCGTGCCCCCATGATAATTGTCTTTCCTCCTCAGGACCTTTCGCGGTTGGCAGGTTTCCTGCCTCCGCTGTTGCTCTCGTCAAAATACATGCTCATCAGGTGACGGCGCCCGACTGACTTGCGCCGAAGTTCAAAAATGCTCCTGATGAACGGCCAAAGCCAACGCATAAAATTATTCGGGAAGCGTGATAGCATGCGAGTGAGCGAAATGCCAGTCAAAAACCATTCAACCGTCAAGTTCCCGGCAAGCCGCGGAGTTCCATGCTCAAATGGGACCGGTCAGCCAGCATGTGCAACAGCGGGCCTTCGGACGTGAATTCCACCACGCTTACTGATCCCACCGGACACGACAACCGGTAACGGAAGCGCCCGACATCAATTCCGAGCAGGCTGCAGAGCAGGATGCGGATGGTCGCCTTGTGCGAGACCACGAGGACATTACCGGTCGAAAAACGCTGCCGGATTTCCTCGCTCACCCGCAATGCCCGCCGGGCGATGGCTACCGCCGGTTCGCCGCCGGTGGGCGCGTTCCAGGCCGGATCGGCCGACCAGCGGATGTAATCGTCATGAAAATCCCGGCTGACGTCCTCCGCCGTTGATCCCTCCCATTTCCCGTAATGGATCTCCTGAAGATCATCCCGCAATTCCATCTTCACGCCTATGACATCGCATAACGGCTGGGCCGTGCTTACAGTCCGCTTCAAAGAACTGGCAAACACCGCCTGCCATGGCGTGGTCCGGTAGGCTTCCGCAAAGGCTTTTGCCATCGCAGCCCCTTCGGGCGTAAGTTCCGGGTTCAATCCTGCTCCGCAGAATGCATTATCCCGGCTGTAGGGCGTCTGCCCATGACGTAAGAGATAAAGCTTGAGGCTCAAAGTCCCGTTCCCAAAGGCAGCCGCCTTGTGCTCACTTGGCAATGACTCCCAAAATCGCGTTTCGCGTCACCGGGCCGTAAATCCGGCTGTCCGCGCTCCGGTTCCGGTTGTCGCCCATGACGAAATACTGGTCCTTCTCCAACCGCACCGGTTTCTGCGGATCGTAGTGCGGCGCCAGTTTGTATTTGGAAAGCAGATACGGCTCGGACATCTTGCTGTTGTTGATGTAGAGCCCGTCGCCCCTCACCTCCACCAGCTCGTCCGGCAGGCCGACAATCCGTTTGATCGATAGGCCATGGTCCTCCGGGTCCTTGATTACCACAATCTCTCCCTTTCGCGGCGACCGCACCAGATAGGTGCAGCGATAAAGCAAATACCGGTCGCCATCCAGGAGCGTCGGGCTCATGCTCGCGCCGCGGATTTCCACGGCCATCATCACATAGCGCGTGATCAGGAAATAACTGAGGAAGGAGCACACGATGATGACCGCCAGCAGCAAAAACTGACGAGGCGACTGGCCGAATCCCTGGGACGGGCGGCTTACTCCGGGTTCGCACGCAGGCGGCGCGATTTGAGGCATCTCGTTCATTCCAACGGCCGGCTCAGAATTCGCACCAAAGTAGCAGACGATTTGCAGACCAACAACCGGGAATTTTTCCCAATGTGCTTTTCGGGCGGTTCGGGTTCGTCACACGGACCAAATTTCCGTACTGCGACGGATGGATTGGACCCTCCCCGCGCTCAGGGTGTGCGCAGGATGTAGAATTGATGCACCGCGCCCGTGCCCATGGAGTTCGTCGCGGCGAAGTTTCCGTTGCTATCGAAGGAATTTGTGCTGAGCACGGTCCAGTTGCTGAGCGGCAGCGCGATATTGGTCGACGCCAGCACGTAATAGGTGCCGTTGGCATTGCCGTTGGTGCCGGCCACAGTCAGGCTCGGACCGCCCGCGCCATTCTGAACGGATGCCGAAGTGATGTGCGGCGCCAGTTTCGGCGCAATCTGCACGGCGATCGTTTTGTGGGCGGAATCATCGATCAACGTGCCATGGTAACCGGCCGGGATCGTCCCGAGGGCAAAATTCCCCGGCACCGTCCCGGTCAGGGAGGCGTATGTGATCAACGGCAGTGTATTGGTGCCGCTGAGATTCGCCGCAGCGTCGATCACAATTGTGTTCACTCCGCTGGCAATCAGGTTGGTGGTCACGATATTTGTCGACACCGAACCGGCGTTGACGCGCAGATGCACGGTGGCGTTCGTGATGGCGATGGTGCCAAGCGGCCGGGATGGAGTGCCCGCGGTGTTGGTCAGGACCAGCGAGCCGCCGCTCATCGTAAGTGCGGCCGCCCCGCCGCCGGAAATGATCTGGTTGGCCAGCACCGTGCCGCCGCGGATGTTCAACGTGCCGCTGGTGGCCGAATTGGCCGAGGCGATGGAGACACCGTTGGTATGCGCCAGTTCGAGCGACGCGCTCGCAATCAAGGTCGCGCCCGCGCCATTCACGTTGATGGTTCCAACACCGGAACTGTTGGTCGCGTTGGTGACGTCGTCCACCTGGGTTCCAGCGCGCGCGATCATGGCGTTGATGATTCCGCTGTCGAACGTGAGCGTGCCAACACCGGTGGAACCCAGGGCGTTGCCGTCGCGGCCGCGGCCCACATAGAGATTGGTCACGGCAAGGTCAACAGTGCCGCCGGTGAAATCCGCAATGGCCGGCGAAGGTTCCCAGCCACCGTCACCGGCTGAATTGTCGGCAATCAACCAGATGCCCACCTTGCTCGTGGTATCGGCGGCGCGGAAATAGGCAGTCGGATGACTGCCAAGGACGGCTGGATTGAAGCTCAGGAAGCAAACCGCGTTCGACTGCGTTCCGCGACCAACCACCACATAGTTCGCGTAAATCGCGTTACTGATGCCGAGATACATGCCCGACCCGGCGGTTTCACCCGATTGCGTGTTGTGGCCGAGGGTGATGGCCGGGTTGCCACCGGTCAGCCAGGCGCTGACACCGGAGAGGCTGTGGTTCAGCATCAGCATGTTTGTGCGCGCCAGGTAAAGCACGCCCGCAGTATGCCGCGGAACGCCGCTCTCAGTCCCGAGGCTGATGCCATCGAGGTAGGCGATAAGATTGTCCAGGCCCGAAAGGTCCAGCGTGGAAAGATTCGTGACGACGGTCCCCGACGAACTCGAACCACCCTGCCGCACCTGGATCCGCGCGGCAGTGTTGGTGAGGATCAGCGTTGCCCCCGTGCCAGTGATCGCCGAGTAAAGCATTTGCGGATTGTTGACGACGTTTGTCTGTTCGTTGCCAGCCTGCAAAATATCCGTGCCGGAAATCCCGGGGACCGCTCCATAGACCGTTAACGTCTGGCCCGGGGCAATCAATGTGGTGTGGTAGCCATTGGTGTTGCCGTACCAAAGCGAATTAATGGCGGCGCTGTAATCGACAATGTTATCCACGGTTCCAGCCGATCCCGCCGCGGCGGCGTCGCGGAAGACCACATCGTTGCTCAGGCCGGGATAGCCCACGCCGCCCGCCGTCAGATTGGTCCAGTTGAGGCCCGTGGACCAGTTGGTGTTCGAACCGCTGCCATCCGTCCACAGCAGTGTTCCCGCGGCTGCCGGAGTATTGATCGAGACCACCAGTGTCGCCGTGGTGCTGTTGGTCACATTTCCGCCAATGCCGGTAATGGTCAGAATGTAGCTGCCCGGGGCGGTGGCGCCCGAAGCGGTCAGCGTTAGTGTGGAGGATCCGGTGCCGGTGATGGTGGCCGGGCTGAATTGCGCGCTGGCGCCAGACGGCAATCCACTCACGCTCAGCGTGACGGTGCTCGAAAAATCGGCGGTAACCAAATTGCTCACGACACACGCGGCTCCATTCCCACCCGGGACGGCCGTCACAAACTGCGGCGTCGCCCCAAGCCAGAAGGTATCGGTCATGCCCTGGATCCATTGTGTCACCACCGAGACCGCATTGCTGTCGATCAGGTTGGAATCCAGCGGCGGCATCTGGATGGATCCAACGCCGCGTGTCGAAATCCGGCTCAGGAGCACCGAGTTACCGGACACGGCGGGTTTGATCACGTAATTATTGGGATCGCCCAGGTTGTTTACGAGCTGACCGTAGATCAGTCCTGCCAGCGCGGTGGGCGTGGTGAAGCGCGCGTCCCAGTTCGCCGCCTGGGCGGTGCCGCCCGGTTGGTGGCATTGGGAACAATTTGCCGACAGGAACGCCCGCGCCCGCGTTTCCACCGCCACCAATTGATTGGTCAGATTCGGCAGAGCCAGCAGGCTGTTGAACGCGTTCGTGACAGGCGAACTGAAATAGCCCGCGTCGCTCAATGCCCCGATTTCGTTGGTGGTGCCATTTGGATAGGCGAAGGTGCAGTTCAATTGCTCGGTCCGGAAGCCAAGGCCAAATCCCCCGGCGGACGTGTGACAGGTCTGGCATTCCGCCTGGCTGGGATAATGCCAGACTTGGGTGCGCACGTTTCCTCCGCCATCGTCCATGGTGAAGCTCTCGTCCATGCCATTCGCGTCCACGAGCGTGGCGTTGGTCTTCGAACCGCCCCAGCGATAGGTGACGCCGTAGATGCCGTTGGAATTTTTGACCAGCAAGCGAGTCTCCAGCCGGATGATGGAAGTGGGATCGCCGTTGGTGAGTTGCAGGTTGAAATGTTTGATCCAGACGGTGCCGGCCGGGAATGTCCAGTTGTTGCTGGGATCGAAGCCGATGGTCTGGCTCAGGCTCGGCACCGAGAACCAGCGGGACTTGAGCGCGTTGTCGGACCAGAACGACTGATTGATGTCATATGGAACAATGCCCGGCGCGGGCTGCAAGGGATCGTTCGGGCTGGTCAGGCTCGCCAGATTGGTGAATGCGCCGGTGTCGGCCAGGGTCGGCGGCAGCGGCGCGCCGTTGGTTGTGCTGTTGTAAATGATGCGTTCAATGGTGGAATTCGTGGCGTAGCCGGTCGTCTTGGTCGCGGTAAACAGCACGTCGCCGTTCGATGGATCGACACCGAAGCACGTCGGGTCCAGCGAGCTGTCCGTGAACATCGGCGTCGGGGGAAGGCTGGTGCCGTTGGTGCTTGAAGCCGGGACGGACCAGAATCTTCCGCTCACGTAGTCGGCGAAAAGGTATTGCCCGTAGAGTTGCGGGAGCTTCGCTCCGCGATAGACCGGGCCGCCGATCACGCAATTCCCTGGACCGCCGAGTGACGCGTGCGCGTAGGTGATGAACGGCGGGATCGGGTTCACTGGGACGGTCCGGCCAGTCGTCGAAACACCGCTCGCGGGAGTGTTGGTGCCTTCCCAGATGGCCCAGCCGTAATTGCCGCCCTTCCGAATCGTGTCGATTTCCTCATATTGATCCTGGCCGACATCGGCGCAATAAAGCGTGCCGGTCAGCGGATCGAAATTGAACCGCCACGGGTTGCGCAGTCCGACGGCCCAGAATTCCGTCCGGACCTGGCTCGGATTCACGGGCAGATTGTCAAAGCTGCTCGCGCCGACAAAAGGATTGTCCGCCGGCACTAGGTAGTTCGCGGTGGTCGCGCCGGTGGGACTGGCATTGGGCGTCAGATTGCCCGGCTTCTTGTCCACGTCGATGCGGAGCACACCGGAGAAGAGATTCAAATCGATGCGCTGCGCGTTCGTGCGGCCGTCATGTTCCGCGCCCTCATCGCCGACGGTTACATATAGATAACCGTCGGGACCAAAATGCAGGTCGCCGGAATTGTGGTTCGGGTCGCGATCGTATTGCGCGAAAATGTAGGTCTCGGAAGTTGCGTCGGCTTGGTTCGTATTTGAGGAGAGTATTTGGAATCGCGAAAGGATGTCGTGGCGGCCGGTCTGCAGGGTGGTCGCGTTGCCGGTGTAGAAAACGTAGAAATAATGGTTGGTGACGTAACCGGGACTGAATGCGAGGCCCAGAAGCCCCTGTTCGCCGCTCGTGCCGCTGTTGGCGGTGGTGCTGGTCACGCGGCTGGTGAGGTCGACGAATGTTGTCTCGGTGGGCGCCGCCAGGTTGGTAATGACGGTGATCACGCCGTTTTTGCCGACGACAAACAGCCGGTTCGTCTCACCCGGAGGCGAAGCGACGCAAACCGGGTTGGTGAAGATCAGCCCGGGGAACGCATTGGTATGTGTGAAACCGAAGGACGGCGGCGCGGATGGCATGGCGAGCGTGGTGTTGGCCACGCGTTGCAACGGTCCGCCAAATGTTGAGAACTGCGCGAGCAGAAGGGTCAGGAATCCGAGGAAGAAGCGGCGGGAAGATGTTCGAGTCATACGGCTTGTCGGGGAAAAAATGGCACGCAGCGAAATGGATTGCGAATGAAACGAATTAGAACGTTTGGACTAGTGAGCAGAGTTGCTAATATCAAATTGACAGTTTTGCTTCTTCTTATCTGAACGCCTGCGGGTTTCATATGAACCGGCCTCAAATACTTCGATTGCACCCAGTCTGCCTGACACCCTGAGACAGCAATGTTCCTGCCGTCTCGTGCTGACATTGGGGATTTAGCTGCTGGCCTGTCAAACGTTACGAGTTCGGGGAAGCGGCAGCGTCCGATCACCTGCACGCGGAAGCTATTGCCGGAGAGTATATTGCGATATTGTAACTGGCTGCCGGCTGAATCATGTCGGACGGCTGCGTTCTGCTTGCTCCCGTCGCCCGGAAATTGATAATTGAAGCAAAAGCACCCATGAAACTGCCCATTTGCCTGCTGTCCGCTCTCATTGTTGGAATTGGCGTGCACGCCCAATCCACCAAGCCCATCGTCCTCTGGCCTGACGGCGCTCCCGGCGCGCTCGGCACCAATGCCCAGGACGTACCCACGCTCACGCCGTTCCTGCCGGATCCGACGAATGCCACCGGCGCGGCGATGATCATCTGCCCGGGCGGCGGTTACGCCAAACTCGCACCGCACGAAGGCCAGGGTTACGCGCGGTGGCTGAGTGAACAGGGCGTCGCCGGATTCGTCCTGAAGTATCGGCTCGGCACAGACGGATATCGCCATCCCTGCATGCTCCTCGATGCCGCGCGCGCCGTTCGCCTCGTGCGCGCCCGTGCGGCGGATTGGCACGTCGATCCGCATCGCATCGGGATCATGGGCTCCTCCGCCGGCGGACATCTCGCTTCCACGCTGCTGACGCACTTCGACGCCGGGCAACCGGACGCACCCGATCCGATCGAACGCCAAAGCTCGCGCCCCGATGTCGGAGTGCTCTGTTACGCCGTCATTACCATGGGACCCAAGACACACAACGGTTCCAAAACCAATTTGCTCGGCGCAAATCCTCCGCCGGAATTGGTGCAGCTGCTCTCGAACGAACTGCACGTCACCCAGGAGACGCCGCCTTGTTTCATTTTTGCGACCGATGCCGACACTACCGTGCCGGTGGAGAACAGCATGGATTTTGCGGCGGCGTTGCGCCGCGCCGGAGTTCCCTTCGCGCTGCACATTTATCAAAACGGCAAACACGGCATGGGCCTCGGCAGCCGCGACTACGATCCCGCAAAGTTCCATCCGTGGACGCGCGACTGCGCGTTCTGGCTGCAGGAACAGAAGTTCCTGAAGTGAGCTTGCGCCTGTAACTCGCAGCCTCGCTTCGAAACGTGCCTTACAAACCCGCGCCCAAAATATAATTGCTTCGCCGCCCGTTTTGGCGAAACCTTCCTGCCAGAAGGCAATCTGATGAAAGGACATTTATGATGCTTGTGCCGATCCTTTTGGTGGGAATCCTCGTGCTGGCGGTCGCGGTGGTGTTTTTTGTTGTCGCCGGCTACAACAAGCTCGTCGCGCTGCGCAACCGTTTCAAAAACGCATTCGCGCAGATCGATGTCCAGCTCAAGCGCCGCTACGATCTCATCCCCAATCTCGTCGAGACCGCCAAGGGCTACATCAAGCACGAGCGCGAGACGCTCGAAGCCGTCATCGCCGCGCGCAACGCCGCCTCGACGGCAAACGTGAAGGCCGCGCAGAATCCCGGCGATGCCACGGCCATGAAGGAACTCGCCGGCGCGGAAGGTGCGCTCTCCGGTTCGCTCGGACGGCTCTTCGCGGTGGCTGAAGCATACCCCGATCTCAAGGCCAACCAGGAGATGATGCGGTTGATGGAGGAACTGACCTCCACTGAAAACAAGATCGCCTTCGCCCGGCAGGCCTACAACGACTCGGTCATGATCTACAACACCGAGCGCGAGACGTTCCCGACGAACCTCATCGCGAACACGTTCAACTTCGCCGCCGCCGAGATGTTCACGATCGACAAGCCCGAGCAGAAGGAAGCGCCCAAGGTTTCCTTCTAGCCGGCACTCTTCCGCCGCGCCATGGACTTCTTCGAGCGCCAGGAAAAATGCCGCCGCAACACGAAGCTCCTGGAGGTGTACTTCGCCCTCGCGGTGATCGGCGTGATCGCTTCGGTTTATCTGGCGGCGCTGTTCGTCGCGCATCATTACGGGATCCGGCACGGACGCCACGACTATTCCAATTACGAGTCTTCGCTCTCGCTCTGGGATCCGCAATTGTTCCTCTGGGTGGCCATGCCCACACTCGCCCTGATTCTCGGCGGCACATTCTATAAAATCCAGCAACTCGCCGGCGGCGGCAGCGTGGTGGCCGAAATGCTCGGTGGCCGCCTCATCCTCCCGAACACCGCCGACCCCGATGAACACAGGCTGCGCAACGTGGTCGAGGAAATGGCCATCGCGTCCGGAACGCCGGTGCCCCAGATTTTCGTCATCGACGAACAGCGCGGCATCAACGCGTTCGCCGCCGGACATTCCACCAGCGACATGGCCGTCTGTGTCACGCGCGGCGCGCTGAAACTGCTCACCCGCGACGAGCTCCAGGGCGTCATCGGCCACGAGTTCAGCCACATCCTCAACGGCGACATGCGGCTCAATCTCCGCCTCATGGGCCTGGTCTTTGGCATCCTGTGCCTGACATTGTTCGGGCGGATCCTGCTCCAGACGCGCGGCCGCAAGAATCCCCTGCCCCTCGCGGGCCTCGTCCTAATTCTCATCGGCTCCATCGGCGTGTTCTTCGCCAAGCTCATCAAGAGCGCGGTCAATCGCCAGCGCGAATTTCTCGCCGACGCCTCCGCCGTCCAGTTCACGCGCAACCCCGCCGGCCTCGCCGGCGCGCTCAAAAAGATCGGTTCGTGCGGCTCGCGGATCGATGATTCGGGCGCGGAGGACGCCAGCCATCTTTTCTTCGCGAATGGCTTGAGCGAATCGCTCCTCGGGTTGTTCTCCACGCACCCGCCGCTCGATGAACGCATCCGCGCGCTCGACCCGGGCTTCGACGGCAGGTTTACGCCGGTGGATTTTTCGTTGCTCGATGATCGCGGAGCGAAATCGCAATCGCCGGCTGTCATCGCTCCCGGTCGCGGAGGCACTCCTTCGAGGTTGGGCGATTTGATCGGAGGCGCGATCGTTGCCACCGCGATGCGCGGACCGTCGCCGCCGGGGCAATTCGCCGCGCACGCCGGAACGGTCACGCCGCAACACCTGGATTACGCCGCCGACCTCCGATCCAAATTGCCGCCGGTCCTGACCGACGCCGCGCGCGAACCTATGGGCGCGATCGCCCTGATCTTCGCGATGTTGATCAGCCCCGACGAAGCCATGCGCAAAACGCAACTCGACCAGCTCCAGCAACGCCTCGATCCCGGGATGTTCCAGGAGCTGTCGCGCCTGCTGTCGGCCACGGCCGCGCTGGACAGCCGCGCGCGGCTGCCGTTGGCGGTGCTCGCCGTTCCCGCGCTCCGCCGCCTCTCGCCCGGGCAATACGCGCAATTCGAAGACGACCTCACGTTCATCATCGAAAGCGATCAACAAGTGGAACTGTTCGAATTCATGCTGCAGAAGCTGGTGACGCGGCAGTTGGATCCACACTTTCAGCAGCCGCGCCGCCCGGTCGTGCAGTATTACGTGCTCAAGCCGCTGCTGCCCGACTGCGTTGTGCTGCTTTCCGCGCTCGCCTGCGCCGGCTCGGGAGAACCAGCCGCGATCCGGAGCGCATTCCAACAAGGCGCGGCGCAACTGGGGATCGACGGCCTCAGCGCGCTGGAGCGGCACGCCTGCGGTTTGGATCAGGTGGAAGCCGCGCTGGAACGCATCAACCAGGGCGCGCCTTTGCTCAAGAAACAGGTCCTCAACGCCTGCGGTGTCACCGTGGCCGCCGACGGCGTCATTCAGGAATACGAAGCCGAACTTCTCCGCGCCATCGCCGATGCGCTCGATTGCCCCATCCCACCATTCCTGGGCGTCTGAATCGCGCATTTTGCTGGTGTTGTCGGCGCACATTTGCCAGAATGCCTCCATCAGCCGGTCACATAGTTGAGTCCTATGCCCGCGATCACTGTACTTCAAATCAATGGCAAGACGTTCCCGATCAATGCCGAACCCGACCGGACCCTGCTGAGCGTCCTGCGCGAAGACCTGCAGTTGACCGGCACCAAATATGGTTGCGGCGAGGGCGAATGCGGCGCCTGCACGGTCCTCCTCGACGGCGCCCCGGTTCGCGCCTGCGTTACCACGCTCGCCAAAGCCGCTGGCGCCCGGATCACCACCATCGAAGGACTCGAACAGGACGGCCGCCTCCATCCGTTGCAGGAGGCGTTTCTCGCCGCGGGCGCAATGCAATGCGCCTACTGCACCTCCGGCATGATCGTCTCCGGCGCGGCGCTGCTGCAAAAAAATCCCGCGCCTTCCGACGACGAAATCATCCGCGCGATGAACGGCAACATCTGCCGTTGCGGCGCCTACCAGCGCATCCTCAACGCCATCAAACAAGGCGCCAAAACCCTCGCCGCGAAATGAATTCTTTTTCCCATCCAGCCGTTCGGTTGAAAGCGGTTTGCACCGGACCCGATCACGAACGCATTCCTCGCTGTTCATAAATGAACGATTCATTTTCAAACGACTTTCCCGAGTTGGTGATCGAGCCCGAGCGTTACGAGTTCCACACCGGTCCTGCCTATCACTTCGCCATCGACCGCCGGCAGTTTTTCAAGACGCTCGGTTGCGGAATGGTCGTGCTGCTGTTCATCGACGCCGCGCTTGCCCAGGAATCGGGCGGCGGCGGACGGCGCGGCGCGGGACGCGGTCGCCAGGGACCGACCGATCTCAGCGCGTGGCTCCACATCGGTGAAGACGGCACGGTCACGGTGTTCACCGGCAAGGTCGAGCTGGGCCAGAACATCCGCACGTCGCTCACGCAGGCAGTCGCCGAGGAATTGCACGCGCCAATCGATTCCATCCGGCTGGTCATGGCCGACACCGATCTCACCCCGTGGGACGCGGGCACCTTCGGCAGCCAGACCACGCCCACAATGGCGCCCCAAATCCGCCGCGCCGCCGCCGCCGCCCGCGAAGCGCTCCTCGACCTCGCCGCCGATTCGCTCAAGGCCGATCGCTCGACTCTCTCCGTCGCCGACGGCAAAGTCGTTCGCACCGGCACTACGGATTCCCTCTCCTTCGGCCAGCTTACCAAGGGCCGGCAGCTCGTCCGCTCGGTCAAAGGCCAGGCCTTCACGCCCGCGAATGAATGGAAGATTTCCGGCACGCCCGTCCTCAAGGTGAACGGCCGCGATTTCGTCACCGGCCGCCATCAATACGCCTCGGACATCGTTCTGCCGGGCATGCTTTACGGCAAGGTGCTCCGCGCCCCGGCGCTCGACGCCGCGCTCGCTTCGGTGGACACCACCGGCGCCGAAGCGAAGAAGGACGTGACAGTCGTCCACGACGGCGATTTCGTCGGCGTGATCGCGCCCAACAGCGAAGCCGCCTCGCGCGCGCTCGGAGCCGTCAAGGCCCAGTGGACCACCAAGCCCCAGACTTCCGACGCGGAGTTGTTCGATCATTTGAAGAAGACCGCCTCGTCGTCCGAAGGCGGACGCGGCGGATTCCAAAAAGGAACCATCGACGACGGGCTCTCCTCCGCCGATCACAAGCTGCAGCAGACGTACACCGTCGCCTACATCGCCCACGCGCCGCTCGAACCGCGCGCGGCCGTCGCCGATTGGAAGGATGGCAAACTCACCGTCTGGACCGGAACGCAACGTCCCTTCGGCGTGCGCGGCGAACTCATGGACGCCTTCGGCCTCGCCGAGGACCGCGTGCGCGTGATCGTTCCCGACACCGGCTCCGGCTACGGCGGCAAGCACACCGGCCGCTGTGCCATCGAAGCCGCCCGGCTCGCCAAGGCCGCGGGCAAACCGGTCAAGCTCGTCTGGACGCGCCACGAGGAATTCATGTGGGCCTACCTGCGGCCGGCGGGAGTCATCGAGATTTCCAGCGGCGTCAGCAAGGACGGCGCGCTCACCGCCTGGGAATATCACAACTACAACTCCGGTTCCGCCGCCATCCGCACGCCCTACGACGTGCCAAACCAGAAGATTCTTTTCCACTCCTCCCATTCGCCATTGCCGCAGGGCTCGTATCGCGGCCTCGCCGCCACGGCGAACCATTTCGCCCGCGAATCGCACATGGACGATCTCGCCCACGCGGTCGGGATGGACCCGCTCGAATTCCGGCTCAAGAATCTCAAGGACGAACGCCTCCGCGCCGTGCTCCAGGCCGCCGCCAAAACCTTCGGCTGGGGCGATGCCAAACCCGATCCCGACCACGGCTTCGGCCTCGCCGTCGGCACTGAGAAGGGCTCCTACCTCGCCTCCTGTGCCGAGGTGGCCATCGACCGCAAACAAGGCGCCGTGAAAGTCGTCCGCGCCGTCTCCGCCTTCGATTGCGGCGCAGTCGTCAATCCCGAGCATTTGAAAAACCAGATTGAAGGCGCGCTGGTCATGGGCCTGGGCGGCGCGCTCTTCGAAGCCATTGAATTTCACGACGGCCAGATCGACAACGGCCGCTTCTCCGATTATCGCGTCCCGCGCTTCAGCGACCTCCCGCGCATCGAGGTGGTTCTCATCAATCGCAACGACATCCCATCCGCCGGCGCCGGCGAAACGCCCATCGTCTGCATCGCCCCGGCCGTGGGCAACGCCATCTTCGCCGCCACCGGCAAGCGCCTCCGATCCATGCCCATGGCGCCGCAGGGATTGAAGCTCGAAGGGTGACCGCAACGCCCGCGGCCCAAACACAAAAAGACCCATTAACCGCCACGCGCCCGGATCTGCGATCCGTAATCCCCCTCCGTTATCTCTGTTTCCTCCCGTTAATTCGCGTCCACCTACGGCTAAGACTCAACTCCTACCCTCCGCACTTCTGTGGTTCTAAAAGATGCAGCAGCACCTTCCTTACCTTCGTGTTAAAAAAGTCCGTATTCCCATTCCGAATCCGTGCCCTCCGCGTAATCCGCGGTTAAAATTTCAGGTCCCATTCGCGCCAAAGCGCAAGACCGCCCGGGAGCCCTCACTTCGACCCCGGCGCCGGCAGCGAATCAAACAGACTCTCCAGACTGTTGAATCGTTCCTCCTTCTTCGGATTCAACACCTGCTTCAAATACTCGATCGCGTCCGGAATGGTCTTGATCGGCTTCGGCAGCGTGGCCCCGGACGCATTCGCGTGTCCTCCGCCCTTGAGCGTCTCAGCCACCCGCAAAGCTTCGCCATTGCGGCTCCGCAAACTGGCGATCACCACGCCGTTGGTGCGCCGGAACAGCGTCAGCAAAACCGGATACGGCGTGGCCTTCTTCTCCAGAAGCTGGTGCACGATCAAATTGTTGTTCCCGATGATCGTATCCACAAAACCCACCGTCGGACTCAGCTCCACCACGTTGGCCTTGCTCCACGCGAACCCCAGCGGGTTCTCCACGCGTCGCTTCACCGCCATCACCTCCAGCAGCGGGTGATCCAGCAATCTCTCCAGTTCCCCGCCAATCAGCGAGTGAACGCTCCAAAACCCGTAAACCTTGATCAAATTCGCGTAATCCCCGGCCAGCTCGAAGTCCGGATCGTCCTCCAGGAACAGATCGGCAACGTTATTTAAATGCACCAGCCGGTCCAATTGCGGCGACCCGAGCCCCTGTTCCTTGCACAGCTCGTAGCAGAGCAACCCGGCGGACTTGGTCAGGTTGTGGATCAAATGCGCGCTCTTCGCAATCGCCTCGGTCGCGTGATGGTCCACCACCACCCAGCCGGACCGATCAAGCCGCGCCTCGAAATTCAAATCCGTCACCCACGCCGTCTTTTCCCGCAGATCGCGCTGTTTCCAGGTGTGATAATGATGCGCCTCCAGCCGGATGTCCGATCCAAACAGCTTCCGCGCGAGCCGCTGCAACAGCAGCCCCGCCACCAACCCATCCAGATCGCTCTCGTGCGTCAGGATGACTTCCGGTTTCGGCAAGATTTCCATGGTTGGAGCCTAATATACCGCCCGTCCAGAGGCCAGCAGGGATTGCATGTGAAATTCCCAAGCAGGATTCAAGCCGCACCCCGCGATCAGCCTCACTTTTCGGTGTCGACTTAAAATACGATACCGCGCTTTGAATCCTCGGCTAATATGGGCGCTTCACCAGCCGTTTTTGGCCTGTCCCCGTGGACGGGCGTGCTTTTGAACCTAAACAGCAACCATCGCAACAACCAAATCCAGGACCAAATACTCGTATGAGAAAGCACCTCAAGAAACTGATTGCCGGCAGCTCGATCTGTGCGGCCGTCATGGTCGCGGCGGCCGTGCACGCCTCCACCACCTACACCATGTACTGCACGTCGTACGGCTGGCTCGACAACAGCCCGCCGGGCAATGCCATCGCCTATCCCCAAATCCACTCGGGCGCGGGCGGCACCGGCACCTACAGCGACCCGGTCACGTTCGCCACGGACGCAAGCGAACTCGCCCCCGGCACCAGGGTGTACGTCGCCTACCTCAAGAAATACTTCATCATGGAAGATGATTGCGCCGAGTGCGACACCGACTGGTCCTCCTCGGGCAAACGCCACATTGACCTCTGGGCCGGCGGCAACAACAATTCCGGCACCGCCCTGTTGAATTGCGAGGATTCGTTGACCCGATCGGCTTCCGTGATTGTCAGCCCGGCCAATAACCTCACCGTGGACACCACGCCCCTGTTCAACTCATCCACCAAGCAATGCTACATCCCGTCCAGCGGCGGCGGTGGCGGCGGGTTCTCGGGCAATTATGAAATCGAATGCGTCGCCAGTTCGCTCTCGGTCAACGTCAAGGGCGCCTACAAAACCAACAACACGCCGATCATTCAGTGGCCCTTCGCCGACGGCGCCAACGCGCTGTGGAACCTGGTCGCCACCGACAGCGGCTATTACAAGATCATCAACGTCAACAGCGGCCTCGCTCTGGTGGTGAAGGGCGCCTCCAAGTCCAACGGCGCCTTGATCATCCAGTACACCTACAACGCCTCCGGCAACGACGAATGGAAGCCGCAGCAGAACAGCGACGGCACTTACACCTTCGTCAATCGCCTCAGCGGCCTCGTCCTCGACGACCCCGGCAGCAGCACCACCCAGGGCACTCAGTTCGACCAATGGGGCTCCAATGGCGGCTCGAATCAGAAATTCTATCTGATCAGCCAGTAACCATTCTTCCGTAACACCACCGGTCCGGCGGAGGGTCGCGCTCCCCAGCGGCCCTCCGCCCGGACCTCTCCGCACCCTCTAAATCGATTCCTGTCGTTGACCATTTTTGGCCCAAGCCCCAAGCTGCACCCAATGTCCACACCGAAGCTCCGCCGCCTCTCCGCGTCTCTGCTCCTCATCCTTGTTCTTTCTCACGCCGGCATTTCCGCGGCCGATCCCGCCACGACCAATAACCCCGCTGCGCCGCCCGCCGAAGACGTCACCCACATCTGGCTCAATCTCCAGCGTTCCTTCCTGGCTCTCGATCCGCCACCCGCCTGGCGAACGAACCGTCCCAACGCCGAAACGCTCGCCAACTGGCGCCTCAGCAAGGCGCACCTCGCGGAACAGCTCGCCGATCAATCGCGCGATTTCTATCGCCAATATCCTAACATCCCCGAAACCCCCTTCGCCCGCGAAAGCGAATACAATCTCCTCGAAATCGTCATCAACTCCGGCAACACCAACGTGCTCCCGCGCCTCCAGGCGCTCGATAAGGAAAAACTCTCGGATCCCACCCTGACTGGGCAAAGGAAATTCGACCTCATGGCCCATATCGTCGAGCGCAACGCCAATGTCCACGAAGCTGAGGGCATTCCCGTCGTCATGAATTACCTTGAAAAAGGTTCGCGCGAATTGATCAAGGCCTTTCCCGACAATCCGCAATCCTGGCAATTCCTCGTCACCGTCGCCGACCAGGAACAGGACCCCAAAAAATCGCGGCGCCTCGCGAAGGAGATCGTTTCCAGCAAGGCGGACGAATCACTCAAGATCACCGCGCGCCGAATTTTAAAGCGCCTCGATCACCTCGGCAAACGCGTCACCCTCCAGGGAACCGCCCTCGACGGTTCCCCCATCGACCTCTCGAAGATGAAAGGCCGCGTCGTGATGCTGCATTTCTGGGAATCGGGCTGCGGTTATTGCGTCGAGGAACTCTCCCACGTGAAGGACGTCTATCAAAAATATCACGACCGCGGGCTCGACGTCGTCAGCGTCAGCTTCGACGCGGAAAAGGAAAACCTCCAGAAAGTTCTCGCCCTGAAACCTCTGCCGTGGCCCCAGTATCTTGCCGGTCCGGATTGGGATGCCCACCAGGGCCGTGACATTGATATTCCCGCGCTCCCCACCATCTGGCTTGTGGACCGCCACGGACGCCTGAGCGAGTTGAATGCGCGTCTCGATCTCGATCATAAAATCGAGCATCTTCTGAAAGAATAGGACGACATACCCCGGCGACCTTCGGAGGTTGCCGGTCCCAACAATTCCGGTTTGCATCCGCTCCCCGCGCGGTATATTGATGGGAGCGGTGATGAGAACCGCGGCCAACATCCTGGGGGATACACATGCTCCGATTCATCGTCATCGCCCTTCTTGCGCTCTGGCTCCTCGGATTGGCCACGTCGTTTGTGTTCGGCGGATTGATTCACCTGCTGCTCATCGCGGCCATCATTCTTCTGCTGGTCCGGATGCTGCGCGGTCGCCGCACGGCCTGATCGACGGAAAGGCGGCTGTCCGATGAACAGGACCGTCGCCCTCATTTTCCTGGCAGGCGGCGTTGTGCTGCTCTACTTCGGTTATCGCGAGGCGCAGACTTTCAGTTCAGGTGTGCTGCGCGTCGTCACCGGGTCCCCCAGCAACAAGGCGGTCTGGATGATGGTCGCGGGAGTGATCGCGGTCGTCGCCGGATTGCTCAGCCTCGCCCGCGACTCCAAATAGCCACGTTCGTTTGCTCCCGGTTCGTTCGCCTTTTCTGGCCCGCGAACGGCAAGAAATGCCCGGTGTCTTCCCGCGGACCCCGCCTCATACATTCATTCACTGGCCCTTTTTTTTCGGACTCTGTATAATCCGCCCAACATGACAAACCTATTTGATTTATCAGGCGATGTCGCCGTCGTGATCGGTGCAACCGGAGCTTTGGGCGGAGCTGTGGCCGAAGGCCTTGCCGAAGCCGGCGCGAAGGTCGCCGTGCTGGGCCGCAACGCGGAACGCGGAGTGGCCTGCGTCAAGCGCATCCAGGACCACGGCGGCCAGGCGAAGTTTTTCGCCGTGGACGCCATGTCACGCGAAAGCCTGCGGAACGTGCACAAGGAAATTCAAATGGCGCTCGGCCAGCCGACGGTGCTCGTCAATGCCGCCGGCGGCAATGATCCCAAGACCACCGTCGCCGGCGAACGCAAGTTCGAACACATCGAACTCGGCGATTGGCAGGCGAACTTCGAACTGAACCTCGTCGGCGGCGTGCTGCTCCCCTGCCAGGAATTTGGTCCCGGCATGGTCGCCCGCGAGCGGGGAAGCATCATCAATTTCGGCAGCGTGTCGGCGGGCATTCCCCTGTCGCGCGTCGTCGCCTATTCGGCCTCCAAGGCGTCGGTCATCAGCCTCACCCAATTTCTCGCGCGCGAATGGGCGCCCAAAAAAGTGCGGGTCAACGCGCTCGTTCCCGGCTTCTTCCCCGCCGACCAGAACCGCAAGTTGCTCTTCAACGAGGACGGCACCCCCACCGCCCGCGCAGCCTCGATCCTCGGCCACACGCCGATGGCCCGCTTCGGCGACGCCCGGGAACTCGTGGGCGCGGCGATCTTCCTGGCGAGCACCAAGGCGAGCAGCTTTGTGACCGGCTCGGAATTGCGCGTGGACGGCGGCTTCCTCGCGCAGACCATTTGAGGCCATGGCAAAACCGGCGCATTTGAACTAGAATTCCACCGTGAACAAACCCATCTCCCAGACGGCCCCAGCGGGCGGCAGCGTCAGCGACGCCCAGGTGGCCGAGGTCGTTTCACAGGCCTGCCCCGCCAAGGATTACCGCGGCAAAAAGGTGCTGTTGATCGTGCCCGACGGCACGCGCACCGCGCCGGTCGGCCTGTTGTTCAAGACGCTGCATCGCGAAATCGGGAGCGTCACCAAATCCTTCGACATCCTCGTGGCGCTCGGCACGCACCAGCCGATGAGCGACGCGGCCATCTGCCAGCGCCTGGAAATCTCCGAGACGGAGCGCCGCTCCGCTTACGGGCAGGTGCGCTTCTTCAACCACGCCTGGGACAATCCCGAGGCCCTGACGAAGGTGGGCGCGATTCCGGCGGAGGAAATCTCCCAGCTCACCGACGGCTTGTTCGCCATGGAAGTGCCAGTCGAAATCAACCGGCTGGTGTACGATTACGACCAGGTCATCATCGTCGGCCCGGTCTTCCCGCACGAAGTGGTGGGATTCAGCGGCGGCAACAAATACCTGTTCCCCGGCGTCGGCGGACCGGAAATCCTCAACTTCTTCCACTGGCTCGGCGCCGTGGTCACCAATCCGATGATCATCGGCAACAAATGGACGCCGGTGCGCAAGGTCGTCGATCGCGCTGGCGCGCTCGTCAAGGCAAACAAGCTCTGCTTCTGCATGGTCGTGGATCCGGCCAAAAAACTCGCCGGCTTGACGGTCGGCTCGCCCGAGGCCGCCTGGGACGAGGCCAGCGAACTCTCACGCCGCATTCACATCACCTACAAGGACCGGCCGTTTCACACAATTCTCTCTTGTGCACCGGAGATGTATGACGAGATTTGGACCGCCGGCAAATGTATGTACAAGCTCGAACCGGTACTGGCCGACGACGGCGAACTGATCATCTACGCGCCGCATATCACCGAGATTTCCGTCACCCACGGCGCGATCATCGAGCGGATCGGCTACCATTGCCGCGACTATTTCCTCAAGCAATGGGACAAGTTCAAACACGAACCCTGGGGTGTGCTGGCGCATTCGACCCACGTGCGGGGCATCGGCAAATACGAAAATGGCGTCGAGAAATGCCGCGCGCAGGTGACGCTCGCCACGCAAATCCCTGAGGAGAAATGCCGGAAAATCAACCTCGGCTATCGCGATCTCAAGAAAATCAACATCGAGGACTACGCCAACCGCGAAGACGAAGGCGTACTGCTCGTCCGCAAAGCCGGCGAGATGTTGTACCACCTGAAGAACCCACCCAAGTGGGCCGGCGGAACCTCCTGAAACCGTTCTGAAGGAGCGCGGGATTCATCCCGCCGCGCTTGCCCGTCTCCCGATCCAGGACGCCGGGCATCCCTCCCGCTCCGCCGCCGAGTCACGCGATGCTCAATAAATAAAAAAGGCGCGGGACCTTGCGGTCTCACGCCTGTGAAAAATATCGTCCGCTGCTTAGTAGCGGCGACCCTGGTCGCGACGTCCGCCGCCGCCACCGCCGTATCCGCCACCACCACCGCCGCCGCCGTATCCGCGTCCGCCGCCACCGCCGCCGCCGCTACGCTCTTCTTTCGGGCGGGCTTCGTTGACGGTCAGGTTGCGGCCACCCAGCGAGGCGCCGTTCATTGCCGAGATGGCCTTCTGGGCCTCCTCAGCGGTGCTCATCGTGACAAAGCCGAAACCGCGGGGCCGGCCGGTGGCGCGGTCCATCATCAGGTTGGCTTCGACGACGGTTCCATGCGCGGAGAATGCGTCCTGGAGGTCGTTTTCAGTGGTGTCGAAGGAAATATTTCCAACAAACAATTTGGTGTTGCTCATGTTATCTATCGTTACCCTAGCTCAATGCTCTCTCTCCAAACTGTTCCCGACTGCCGGGTTTCAAATCATCACTGAACCGGGTTCAACTGAAGATTTACCATGTCCTGGAAGCTGCAAGGCATCTACACTAGACGGGCGTAACATGCATCACCAATGGTAAAAAGCAAGCACTTTCGGTTAAATTTTCGGGGGCGTGTTTTCGCCATTTTCGGAGGATTACGCTTGCACACAAGAGATTCCGTGCGAAGCTGATGTATCGTTATTGACCATTATTTAAGTTTTTTGAACAAGCAGGTGACAGCTACCGCATGAAGCACCTTCATCCCGAGGGGCGCCTTTGAGCCCTCCGTATCCTCCACGTACCTTCCGTCCCCGCGAACCGTTGCATCGGCGCAACGGCAAAATCCGCGCCCGTGAAGTCCGCGTAATCGACCAATCCAAAGAGCAGCTCGGCGTCATGTCCCTCAATGATGCCCTGAAACTCGCGCGCGACCAGGACTTGGACCTCGTCGAGATTGCCGCCAACGCCACGCCGCCCGTCTGCCGGATCGTCAATTACGGCAAGTTCCTTTACGAAGAATCCAAGCGCGAGAAGGAGGCCCACAAGGGCCACTCCGGCGGCCGAATGAAGGAATTGCAGATCTCCGCCTCAATCGACCCGCACGATTTCGGCGTCAAACTCAACCACGCCATCGGCTTCCTTTGCGACGACATGAAAGTGCGCGTGAAGCTCCGCTTCAAGGGCCGTCAGCGCGCGCATAAGGAATTCGGCTTCGATGTCGTGAACCGCTTTGTAAAGGGCGTGGCTGGCTACGGCCACCCCGATTCGCCGCCCAAAATGCTGGGTGACCGCGACCTCAATGTCATCCTCAGTCCCCTGCCCCGGAGCAAACGCGCCAAAGACCCGCGTGCCGACCAGCCGGGTGAACTCAAAGAGCCCCAGCCCTCTGCCAACGGCGCCGAGGAGGCCTGATACCCGCATCCCGGGCTTGAGGAAGTTCCCTGTTTTGAGTGCATTGCATTGGGATTCGATGCTTGCGGCGCTTTCATTCCTGGGAAGGTATGCCAGTTGCTTGTTTGTCCGTGATAATGCGGACAAAGCAATTGCTTAGGATTTTCCTGGGCCTCGTGTGGGCGGCAATGGCCATCAACTCCGCCGGCCAGGCCAACATGCGGCGCGAGGGTTCGCTCACGTTGAACGAAACGCTCGATGACAGTAAAGGCTTCTACGCCGCAACCATCGACCCCGCCAACGGCTTCGCCTATTTCGCCGCCAAATATGTTTACAAGGTGAACATCACCACGCCCCTGCCGCTGCAGGTGGGCGCGGGCGTGCCCTTGGGCCGGCAGGCCTACTCGGCCGTGATGGATTCATCCGCCGGATGCGCGTACTTCGCCGTGGGCACCAGCCTCTATCAGGTCCTCGCCAACGGAACGAACGCACCCACGGCTGGCGTGAATATGATTTCGCCATTCGGCTCCTCCACGTTTCTAAGCCAGCTCCTCCTGGACACCTCCGACCCCGCCAATCATTACCTTTACGTGATGACGGAAACGGCCGGCACTTCCTCCACGCTCTACAAGCTCGCCCTCAACCAATATCCGAATCTCAGCGCAATCATCGGCTCGGCCGGCACAACGGCGGGGCAGCCGGGCCTGGGCTACGGCGCCCTCGATCTGACCAACCGCTGCGCCTACTACGGCACGTTCATTCCCATCGCCGGCATGCCGCCGTATCTGGCCAAGTTCGCCCTGGGAGCGGGCGCGAATCCTCCCACCAACCTCGGCGGCATTTTCCTGGATACAGAAACGAATCGCTCGGTGGGCGCCGTGGTGCTGGATGTCGCGAACGGCTACGGCTATTGCGACAGCGACGGCAACGACGGCCTGTACGGCCGCGGGCGCGTTTACAAATGGGCGCTCAACGGCACCGCTCCGCCCACGCTTGCCGCGTATGTGGACATGCGCACGAACGAGGGCTACTGCCATGTGGCGGCCATCCGCCCGCAGAACGGCTTGCTCTATTTCGCCAGCGATCTTTCCTATCCCATGTATGTCTATCGCTTTCGCCTTCCGCCCGGCACCAATGCGCCCATTGAAACCGGCAATCTCGGACTGCTGCCCTCCACGAATGCGGTCGTCCCCGCCTGGGGAACGAACCCCACAAACTCCGCCGACTGGGGAGAGGTTTTCGCGCGCAGCATCGCCTACGATCCAATTCGCGATTTCGTCTATATCGGCCGCGATTGCGCCGACGGCCAGACCCAGCCCTTCACTAATCAGATTGTAAAGCTCGCCCTGGACCGGGATGAAATGTTACTGGCCCTGACCGACGGTGGCACGGCCACGAACAGTCCCCTGCCCTTCCGTGAATCGTTCGAGTCGTACACAAACGGCGCCAGTCTGGTTGGCATGAACGGTTGGACCGGGCAGGATTCGCAAATGGCACTCGTCAACGCGAGCAATTACACCGGCAGCTACTCCGGCGCTTATCCCATACCGGGCACGCATCAAAATCTTCTGCGGGTGGACGGCGCGGTGACAAACCATTTCAGTCCCTCGGCGTCAACCAACGTGTGGCTGGATACGATCGTGCAGGGGCGCTACTGGACGGACCCGATCACGCTGACTCTCAGCAACTCGCCGTTCGCGGCCTGCGTGACCACCAACGGGCATCTTGCGGTGTGGAACCGCACCAACGCGCCCGCCACCGGAAACGGGTGGACGGAATTGAAGGACACCAGCATCGCCTCCAACCAGTTTTTCCGGCTCACGTTGCAGGCGGTTTATAATCGCAACGGCAGCGGCGCGTTCAGTTACCGCGTCTGGGTGAACGCCACGCCCTCCACCAACCCGCAAACCTGGTACGATGCGGCGTCCACGAATCAAAATTACCTCGGCGGCGTGCTGGGCCTGGGACGATTTGAACTCGATGACTTGACCGTGGGCACGCCCGGCGTGGTCGCGTCGGGCGTCAGCCGAAATCCCAACGGCAGCGCGACCGTCCTGGGCAGCGGGATGCCGGGAATGGCGCATCGGCTCTGGGCGGCGACGAATCTCGCGTCCCCGTCCTGGCAGGTGCTTTCCACTACATCGGCGGGAATGGACGGGACCCTGCAATTCACGGAAACGAATGCCCCGGCTGGCCCAGCGCGATTCTATCGGGTGACCCTGCCGTGAGAAGTGGGAGTTGACCGGCGCAAAGGGAGTGCTGTATAGGTTTCGTGCACTCAAAAACACGAAACCTATGAAGACCATCCGTCGGACCCTCGCCTTGCTGGGGACAACCCTCCTCCTGACCAGCTTGATTCGCTGCCCGTTCGTCACCAAGGCTTCCGCCATTCGCCTGGCTTCGAACGGTACACCGGCCTCCGCGATCCAGCAGCGCTGAGCGATTCTCAATGCGCCAGGCGGCGGGCCATGGCGTAGATGATCAGAATCAGCAGCAGCACGCCGACTCCGAAGAACGAATAACCGAAGGAGCGCGCGATCGATTTCCAGCGGTCCCACTCGTCGCGCACGCGGTGTTGTTCCAGCTGCCCTTCCGCCACCAGCCGATCGTACCACCGCCTGCGTTCGTGAAGCATTTCCGCCTTCGAAATCCGCCCCGAGAAGATCACCGTGTCCATCGGGAATTTCTCAATTCGGAAATGCGTGTTGAAGAAATGGATTGAAAAGATGAACCCGGCGGCCAGCAGGGCTTCGTCGGAATGGATGATCAGCGCGATGTTGATGATCCAGCCCGGCAGCACGCGGGTGAATACAGTCGGGAACCACATGATCAGCCCCGAGGAGCCTATGATGAACACGCCCCAGAACACCGCGAAGTAATCGAACTTCTCCCAATACGTCCAGCGGTCGAAGTTCGGCTTGTCGCCCCTGCCAAAAAACCATTTGTTGTGCGCCACGAAATCGCGCCAGTCCTGGAACGTGGGCATCATCGAGTCGGGACCAAACAGCACCCGCCATGGGCGGCGGAATTCCAGCCGGCTGGTCTCCGGGTTGCGCAGTTTCGTCCGCCCCTTCCACGCCTTGCCGGCCAGCGATGTGACGTGCAGCCCGAAATAGAGGAATGTGACCAGCGCGCCAAACCGGTGCAGCGTGCGCGCGGCTTCCGCGCCGCCAATGACGTTGAATAACGCCCTGGCCCATGAGGTGTAATAAAATTTCAGCGGCATCCCGGTAATGACCAGCAGGAGAAAACTCGTCACCATCAGGAAATGCAGGAAACGCTCGAACGGAACAAAACGTGTGAACCATTCGTCATCCGTCTGCGTCCTCACCTTGGCCTCGCGGAACTTCTTCGTATCGTGCAGATACAGGTAAAACGCGCGGAACAACCACACAACCGTGTGCAGGCCGAAGAACGTGAACACGCCGATCAAAAGCCCGGTCATCCCGAGGAAGACCGCGTGCAATAACGGATAATTCTTTGCGTCCAGCGGGTTGGCGTGCGGTTTGTACTCCGTGAAACCGGCCGTCGCGTCCTCGTGGCATTTCCTGCACGTCCCCAGGATGTTCGCCTTCGAGAGACGCGACCTGGGATCGGACGCCGGGAGCACGTCGTGGTGCCCGTGGCAGTCGTAACACGCGGCGACATCGGACGCGACGTTCGGCTTGCCCAGCGCCATCGCCTTGCCGTGATAGGTTTCGCGATAATGCTCAAGGCGGTCTTCATGGCATTTGCCGCAGCGCGCGTCGCTCGCCATTTTGAAATGCCCGTTCTGCGGCGTTTCAACTTCGTGGGCCGTGTGGCAATCGGTGCAAACCGGCCCGCGCTTGTCGCCCTTCGCAAGAAGCTGCCCGTGCACGCTCTGGTTGTAGGTTTCCTCGATACCCACGTGGCACTTGCCGCACGTCTTCGCAACGCTCGCGTGATTGATGCGTGAATCGCGGTCCACATCGCGCTTGATGTCATGCACGCCGTGGCAGTCATTGCACGACGGCGCGACTATCAGCCCCATCTTCAGCAGCGCGCGGCCGTGGATGCTGTCGGCATACTGTGCCGCGGCCTCGGGAAATTTCATCTGGTATTCCTTCGTGAGACCGGGATTGCTGTGACAGCGGGCGCAGGTCTGCGGAAGATTGAGCTTGAACACCGGCGACTCCGCCAGCTTCACGGAAACCATTTCATGCGAGCCGTGGCAGTCCCAGCAATTGGCAGCGCCCGATGCCCCCAGCGCATGGCTCACGCCATGGATGCTCGTGGCGTACTGCCTGGCCTCCTGCTCGTGGCAACTGCCGCAGTTGGGCGGCGGCAGCTTGCTCTCGTGGACCAGGTCCTTGATCCCTTCGTGGCAATCGACGCAATCGAGCTGCGAGTGCACCGATTTCGCAAAGCCGTTCGTGGGAAAAATAAACTGAACCGGCTTGCCCGCGCGCGTCAGCGTGACGGTCGGGTCCGTGTGGCAGTCGAGACAATCTGCGTTGGTGAAGGCAATTCCGGCCCGGACGGGCAGCGCAAGGAGTGTCAGCGCGAGGAGGGCGAAGAACAGCCGAAGGCAGGCGTGAAAGAACCGGGCCACTGCGGCCCCGGCGGGGCATGATCTTCCACGACACATCGGGAAGAGCATTGCCGCGCCAAAGCGGATTTGCTCAACCGCGGTTGTCTATTGCTTCGCATTTATTGGCGGCGCCGAACCAGCGTGCGTGCAGCAAAAGTGTACGCCGAGGGTGAACGGCATCGCTTTACTTGGGCAGACTCACCGACACCGTCTTGCCATCGTCGATTACAGAGGATTGCAGCACCTGACCGCCGGCGGTTGCCTGCACCTGAAGCTTCCCGCCGTCCATGCGGCTGATCGCAAGATCAAAAACGTTTCCGAAAGCATGAATGCGCTTGAGAGCCATCGAAGGCCATTCCTTCGGCAGGCGGGGCGTGCAGTCGAAGGAACGCAAACCAGTCGGTCGAATGCCGAACATGCCCTCGATGTAGATGCGGCAATACAGCGCGCTCTCCGCGGCGAGATGGCTTTGATTCCCCTCGGGATACGCTTCAACCGGATATGGCACGTGTTCCCCCAGCAGGCGGCGATTGGAATAATATTCGAGGTGTTCCAGCGCGCGGGGCGTCTCCCCGGCGGCAAAGACTCCGCGCAACGCGTACAGCGTGGAACGGTCCCAGAAGGTCTCCTTGCCGGCTTCGGTGGCCAGGCCGTCCTGGGTCCAGAGCCGCGGCGAAAACAACGCGTTGATGGTCCCCTCGGCGCGATCGTAAATCCCGACCGTCAGCGGAATGCAAATCCACGCGCGCAACACCGTGTTGGAATTGTAATAGCGGTAGGTCTCGAAACCTTCCACGTTCGCGTTAAAATATTTTTCCATCGCGTCGCGCAATGCCTTCGCGCGTTGCTGGTAATCGGCCAGTTGAGATTCCGGTTTCCCCAGCTCACGCCCCAGCATGGCGGCGGAATTCAGGGCGTCATAGCACAGCGAGGAGGTGCAAAGGTTCGCCGGACCACAGGGGAACCGGCCCTCCAATTCGTCCCGATGCGAGGCGACCACGCCTTCCGAGTTCACCTGGCGATTCAGGTATTCAAGGCACCATTCGACAAGCGGCCAGAGGTCCCGCGCCGTGTCCGCATTTCCATAAGCGAGCGAGAACCGCGCCGCGCCGTACGCAATCATTGCCATGTCGCCGCGGTCGCCCGCGCCATGCCAGGTAGCCGCACCCTCGGCCACAATCGAACTGGGAATCGGCGTGTACTTGTCATTCATGTATTTGGCGAACATGTGATAGGCATTGATCGCGGATTCAACAGCGGACGGATCGCCAAGGAACGGGAAGAAAGGATTGGCATACTCGGCCTGGTCGTTGGCCCAGATCGCCGCATAGTAACGTCCGCCGCCGGGGCCGTGCATCAGCCCGCCCTTGGTCAGGAAGATGCTCTCCGTGGTCCGGATTTTCGCAAAGCCAAATGCCGTATTCAACACGCGGTCCGGCGTTTCCAACTGCAACTCGGAAAGGTAACTGTCCACGAGGGAGCATCGCGCCTTTTCTTCAGCGGCGGCGTCCACCACGAGCAGCGGGTCGCCGGATTTCGCGATCCCGTAGGCAACCGACGTCGTGGCGCTCTCTCCCGGCTTGAGCGTCCGCTCACCGGGATCAAGAACGCGCATCGAGACTTCGTAGGAAGCCCCGTCCAATCCGTACGCGGGATCCGTGCGGACGATCTTCCTGGTGTCCTCGAGTTCAACAATCAGGTCGCGCGTGCTGTTGTTGGTGAATGTGTACTCCTCGATGACCATTGGTTTGTCGATCGACGGAAAAATGGTCCGCGTCCAGCCAAGTTCTTTCCCGCGGCCCACGGTGCCCGATGCCGTCATGATTCCCCGGTGATGAATCCGCGTGACCGTCTGGGCCGCCACCGGGTTGCGATTCATCAGGAGCCGAGGGGAATCCTCATCCTTGAACGGAAATATCACCAGCGATTTGGTGGCGGCCGGCACGGTGCGATACGTCGGGAAGACAACGAGCTTGTCCGTCCTGAACGCGGAGTTTTTGTCCACGCCGTAGGTGACGATCACCGACACCTTCTTTCCACTCATCTCGATGTTGTCATTGTGAGGGGCGTTGCGCCGGACTTTCCACGTGATCCCGCCGTCACTGTCTATGAACCAGCGGTTGGTGGTGTCGTCGGCGCGTCCGGGCAGGACAATGGCGGAAGCGAGAATGAGGGCGAATGGAGAAAATTTCATATGTGGCGGCCAATGGTTGCCCGGAAGTTAAACAGTATCGCAACCAACCTTTCAATGGCAAAGCTGGCGGGTCTAATTGTTACTCGACGTATTCCCTATTCCATTGACCGGCACAAACAAACGAGAAACGACTATTCCTTAATCGCCAGTTCCACCTTTACCACATCGGGCAACTTCGTGCGCCGCTCGGGCCGGATGAACACTGACAGAACATGATTGGCGTAGGAATGCCCGAGGTCTTTCCCGTCCGCGAGCAACTTCACCGACCCGGGCTTCGTGATGCCTTTGACGGTGATGGTCAGGTTCGTCGGATCGAGATAATCCTTGTCATACGCGCCGCCGGGCAGGAATTGCGGCAATGCAAACAAGTAGCGCACGTTGCCAGACGATGTCGCCGGGACCGACGCGGATTCACCCTCCGGCAGCGGTTTCACGCCGTGGACGCTTTCGCCGTTGGTCGTCATCCAGCCGGCGACCACTGCCATGTTGGTGTAGATGCCATCGCAGAATTCGCCATCCGCCATCGGCCCCACACCGAGCAGATAATTCACGCCCAATGAGCGGCAGGTGGCGTATTGACTGAGCACATAGCCGCCCGCGCGAAACGGAAGGTTCTGATGGGACCAACTGGTGGTCCAGGTATTGCAAAATTCCGCCCAGCCTTTCACCGGCTTGTCCGTCCCCAGCGTGCGCTCGTAGGTAACGAAATCACCGTGGCCGTGCAACCGTGGGTTGATGATGATGCCGGGCTGCAATTCCCGAATGCGCTCGATGGAAATGCAATTGCGCCCGTTGGGCGTCGGCGGGCGGCCGTCGAACCAAAGCAGGTCGATCTTCCCGTAGCGCGTCAGTAATTCCTCCACCTGCCCCCGCACCATCGCATCGTAGGCGGCGTAATGCTTCTCCAGTTCCTCCTTGGAAGGTTGGGTGGTGCGCGGCTTGAGATCCGCGTCCAGTGCCGGAAATTCCGGATTGTTGCTGTGCCCGCGGCCGTACATGAAGTCCTTGTAGTCGCGCTCGAAATACCAGTTCGGCGGCGAGTAGTAGAGCCCGACCTTGATGCCATTGCGACGGCACGCCTCCACGTAAGGCTTCAGCAGATCGCGTCCGCCCATGTAATTCTTCGTGCTGAAATCGCCATACTCGCTCGGCCAAAGCGCGAAACCCTCATGATGCCGTGTGGTCAGCACGGCGTAGGCGAACCCGGCTTCCCTGGCCGCCTTGAGCCACTTGTCCGGATCATAATTCTGCGGATTGAAATCCTTCGCCATCTCCCAGTACTGGTTCGGCGTGATCTCATTCGGATGGCCGGTCAGGTTATAGTCGCCTTCGCGGATGATGCGCTCGCGCTCCGCGGGATCGGTGATGCGCTTGCGCGCGAGCGCGCGGCCCGGAATCATCGGCCAGGAGATGTTCATCGCCTTCACGGAACAAATCCCCCAATGAATGAACAACCCGAGGCCGTCCACTGCGTACCACTGGGCGTCCGGCGCCGTCGTGTGCGTTTCCGCCGTCTCGCCGCCGCCCAGGCCAATGTCCGAGTGCTCGGCTTTGACGGCGGAGGAATCAGTTGGTTTGTCGCCAGGCGCGGCAATGAGCATTTGCGATGAGACCAAGCTGAATGCCAGCAGCGCGACACAGAATAACCTTGGGCGGTTGTGAAAAGTCATGGCCCGAGCGTAAACGACGCTCCGGCGGATGTCTAACGAGGAAATGAGGCGCTGACCAGCAGACCGTCGACCGCTACATGTGTCCCTTGAACATGTTCACATTGCACCCGACCGCATTCAAAATCAGGAGTGCGCAGAGAATGCCGTAAACAACAAAAAATCGGATTCGGCGATGTTGCAGGAGTCCAACAACGGTCAGCAATGCGTATACAAACCATCCCACCGCAACGCTGCTGAAAAAGACTGCACTCGACACGTTGTCGTTGTCAGGAAACGCAAATGCGGCCACACCGATGGGAAAAACCCAGCCATTAATTACGAAAATTGGGAAAACACTCACATCGCGCACACAGGTGGGCACGCAAGCGGCCGCTAGGGCAACCACCCACGCTCCAATCCAAAGAGATATTCTGAAGCGTGCGGAAATTTCAGGCGATTGGTCCATGTCGTATCTGGGTGCCGCTAATCCTTGGCCTAAGCCTTTGCTTTGGACTTGAGACTAGGATTTTGATGCGCCGCTTCGAGTGCTGATTGAAGAATGCCCTTCCTGGCCGACAGCAGATGCACGTTGGTCGCACCCCGTTGGCCCCAGACTCCGTTGCAGGGCCTGAAGGCATCGGGCGCCTTTTTGATGAACGTCTTTTGTTGCGCCGGAGTCAGTTTGACCATTCCCCAGTTCTCGTCGGGATGCCCGAGCGTCGCAAAAATTTTTCCGCCAATCCGGAAGTCCGGGTGGTTCATGTGGGCCGATTCGGTCGCGCCGGGGAGCGCGAGGGCAATGGCTCGGAATTCGGCGGGAGTCATAACCTGATAACTTGCGTATGCCGAGAGTGCTAACCGGCTAACTGGCTGTCAAGTCTGCCCGGAACAAAGCGGATATCTTATAAACAAACCGTAATTCCGAAATGGCTTGCAGGAATTTTATACAAAGAGTATCCATCGCGGGACAATTCAAACGAATTGGCTTTGGGTATTTTCCACGAATGTATTGCTTATATGAAAGCTTCTTACTTTGCCTTCGGCGCCCTCACGCTCGCCGCAGCGCTGGTTTTCTCTCTCAAGGCGCGGGCGGACGAAGGGCAATACAAAATCGTGAACACCGTCCAGGTCAAGGGGTCGGGCGCCATTGATTACCTCTACGCCGACAACGACAGCGGGAAGCTCTATGTGCCGCGCGGCGGGCATGTGCTGACGTTTGACCTCGAGACGCTGAAACCAACGAAAAACATCCCCAACACCAGGGGCGCGCACGGCGTGGCGGTGGATCCGGTGTCGGGCCACGGATTCAGCAGCAGCAAGCCCGTCATGATGTGGGATACCAGGACGCTCCAGACCAACAAGACCATTGAAGTGCAAGGCACCCCGCGATGGATTCTCTTCGAGCCCCTGACGGAAAAAATATATGTTTTCAGCCACATTGCGCCGAACGTTACCGTGATCGACGGCAAGGACGGCTCGATAACGGGCACCATTGTCGACCTCGGCGGCACTCCCGAACAGGCCCAAAGCGACGCAGCGGGCCACGTGTACGTTGATCTCGAAAACAAGGACGAAATTGCCGTCGTTGACGCAACGACGATGAAGCTGACCGGACTCTTCAGCGTCGCCAGCATGGCCAGCAATCCCTACGCACTGGCCCTCGACAATAAGAATCACATCCTGTTTGCCTTCTGCCGCAATCCCGCCGTCGCAGTCATTCTCAACGCGCTGGATGGCAGAATTCTCGACGCCCTGCCCATCGGCAAGGGTACCGACGGCGGATGCTTCAACCCGGCCACCATGGAGGCATTCAGTTCCCAGGGCGACGGGACCCTGACGATCATCAAGGAAAACAACCCGACCAATTTTGTCGTGGAACAAACCCTGGAAACCATGCCGCGCGCCAAGTCCTGCGCCCTGGACACGAAGAGAAATCAGATTCTGCTGACCGTGCTCGAGCCGTCCACGGCTCCTCCCGCCACGAACACGGCCCCTGCAGCTCCCGTTCAAGCGACTGTCAGTCCGGATGACAAGACGGTGGCTGCGGTTTCTGGTGAAGCTCCCCCGGCAGCAGAATCAACTCCTGCAACCCCGCCCGCGGCCACGCCCGAAGCGGCGGCAGGCGGCCCGCCGACCACCGCCCCGGGGGCAAAACCCAAGCCCAACCAAAACACCGGTCCCACGATGCTCGACATCCTTGTCGTCGGAAAGTGATCGGATTGCCGTAGTAGATGAACAAATTGTAATCGGGAAATGGCTTGCAGCCGGGCGGCACGAGGGGTATCCATCGCGAGACCATTCAAACGAACCGCATCGGACATTCTCCACAACGCAAAATCATATGAAAGCTTCCCTCCTTTCCTTCGGAACGTTCACGCTGGCAGCGCTGGCCTGCGCCCTCACGGGGCGCGCGGACGAAGGGCAATATAAAATCGTAAACACCGCCCAGCTCATGGGGTCCGGACGCATCGACTATGTCTATGCCGACAACGACGGCGGGAAGTTGTATGTGCCCCGCGGCGCGCAGGTGCTGGTGTTTGACCTGGAGACGCTCAAGCCGGCGGGAACCATCCCGAACACCAAGGGCGTACACGGCGTGGCGGTGGACCCCGTCTCGGGCCACGCGTTCAGCAGCAGCAAGCCGGTTGTCATGTGGGACAGCAAGACGCTGGAGACGATCAAGACGATTGACGTGGAAGGCAACCCGGACGGCATTCTCTTCGAGCCGTTGACCGAAAAAATTTACGTTCTGAGCCACAGCGCGCCGAATGTGACCGTAATCGACGGCAAGGATGGCTCGATATCGGGCACGATTGACCTCGGCGGCGCTCCCGAACAGGCGCAAAGTGACGCGGCCGGCCATGTGTATATTGATCTCGAAGACAAGGACAAGATTGCTGTGGTTGACGCCAAGGCGATGAAATTAACCGGCTCCTTCGATCTCGCCGGCAAGGGCGGCGGCCCTGGCGGACTGGGTCTCGACAACAAGAATCACGTCCTGTTCGCCTTCTGCCACAATCCCGCTGTCGCTGTAATTCTAAGCGCACAGGACGGCAGAATTCTCGATACGCTGCCGATCGGCAAGGGAACGGACGGAGGTGGCTTCAATCCGGCCACGATGGAAGCATTCAGTTCGCAAGGGGACGCGACGTTGACGATCATAAAGGAGAACAGCCCCACGAATTTTGTCGTCGAACAAAATGTGCAGACGAAGCCGCGCGCCAAAACTTGCACGCTGGACACGAAGCGAAATCAGATTGTGCTGATCGCGCTCGAACCGGCTGCGGCCCCGGCTGGCGGCGCCGCGAATGCCGGCGCCACAGTGACGCCTGCGGCGGCAACCAGCGGCTCATCCACCAACGCCGCCGGTGAACGTCCGCGCGGCGGCGGTCGAAACAACGGCCCGGCGATGCTCGACATTCTGGTGGTTGGCAAATAATCGGATTGCGGATTCGCAATCCAGATTGTTTGTTTGTCTGACGACGATTTCATGCCGGCAAGGCGGCTTCGGCTTTGCCTTGCCGGCGACTGATCCCGAACTGCAGTTGGAGCGTTTGAAGAAATTCTGTGGCCATTCGGGGCGAGGATTTTTGGGTTTTGGCGAGGCTTTGGCGAAGGAGCAGGTTCGAAGCAACCCTGTGACTGAGCCGAAACGAAGCCAAAACCCAAAAAGACCGCTTCCAACCTCTTTCTCATCGAATGGCTACAGCATTTCTGGAATTGCTCTAAAAGGGAGCAAAAAAGAGCCGTCCCCCATCTTCACCGTCGGCTCATGGCACGCGGGTTGCTGAATACCAGATAGATACGTCGCAAGTCACTAACGTTAAAATGTTACGAATGTGTTACAAAAGAGTTGCAAAACGGTTACAACTCTGACATTCTAAAGTCCCATGGGCATGATAATCAACCATCTGGAGGTGCTGATGTTCGGAGCGTGCTTGATCATTGGTCTATTATTTTACGTCGCCACTTTTTACTCCTACTGGTCGCAGGAGTGACCCGTAAATAGTTCTGCCGTCGCAGACTTGGGCAGCCGTCTCCATACGGCTGGTTCTTCCGCCTCCCCTGATTCGCGAATGTTCGCCCGTTTCCCGTCTCGGAACTCATTGTAATTCCTTCCCGCCGGAATAGACTCCGCCAAAATGAAATCCCGTCCGGCCGCCTTCGGCGTTCTGCTGGCAGTTCTCATCTCAGTTCTGCAGGGCTGCGCCTCCAATCCTCATTCGGCCGACGAGCCATCCTCCGCCGCCGATCGTTACGCCATCCATTATTCCGGCGGCCAATTGTCCGAAATCAGCAGCCGTGCGGAAGGAGGCGATACCGCCAGCCAGTTCAAACTCGGCGTCATGTGCCTCGAAGGCGATGGTGTGGCGGCCGACGCCACGGAAGCCGCCAGGTGGCTGCGCAAGTCCGCCGAGGGCGGGAATTCCGATGCCGCCTATCGCCTCGGTCTGCTCTATGAACAGGGCCGCGGAGTTCCGCTCGATCGTCAGCAGGCCTACCAATGGTTCTCCAGGGCCGCCGACGCCGGCGTACCCGAGGCAGCTTCCGAAGCGCGCCGAATGCGTGCCGGCGGCGAACAATTCGCGGAAGCTCCGAAGGATCCCCATCGAGCCATGCGCCAACTCGCGGAAACGGGCGACGTCATCGCGCAATACAACATGGGGGTCTTGAATGCTCAGGGCGACCAGATCCCGCGCGACGATGTGGAAGCGGCCAAATGGTTTCGGAAGGCGGCCGTGCAAGGCGCCGCCCGGGCGCAGTACCTGTTGGGAATGTTCTGTCTGGCGGGCCGCGGAATGGCACGCGATGACGCCGAGGGCGCGAAATGGATTGCGCTGGCCGCGAATCAGGGAGTGGTGGATGCGGAATATGTCCTCGGCGCCCTCTACGCAAAGGGACAGGGCGTCGAACGCAACCTCGAAACCGCCGAGCACTGGTTCCGCCGCTCGGCGGTGGCCGGCAATGCCTCGGCCCAGTTTGAATTGGGCCTCATGTACGCCAACGGCCTGGTGCTCCCGAAGGACCAGACACAGGCGGCGGAATGGCTTAACAAGGCGGCCGACCAGGGAAACGCGCCGGCCGAACTCGAATTGGGCAGGATGGGGCTGCGGAAACAGTCTGCCTCGATCGGCGATCTCGCGGGTTCCGCGGCTCTGGTCGCAAAAGCCGCCGCCAAGGGACTTCCGGAAGCGGAAAACGAACTCGGCACGCTTTACGAGAAAGGCGAGGGTGTTCCCAAAAATCTAACCGAAGCCTACAAATGGTTCCTGCTGGCCATGAAACACGGTGACAAAATCGGCGACGACAATTGCACCCGGATCCGAACCAGCCTGAGCGATGATCAAATAAGTGAAGCCCAACGCCGGGCGGACGACTTTCGCCCGGAAAAAACCGTCCCCTAGCCAAAAGACTAAGCTCCCCTTCACAACATCGGCCCCGACCAGATCTGGCGGAGCACGTCCCGGCTGTAGGCCAGGTAATGCCGGTCGGAAGTAAAGACTTCCAGCGTTATCGTCCCATCGTAGCCGACTTTTTTCAGGCACTCGATGGCGCCGCGAATGTTAACCGTGCCGGTACCCAGAGGAGCATGGAGGTCATCGCAGCCGCCCTTGTTATCGTGGAGATGCACATGGCGGAGACGGTTCGCAAAAGTTGTGATGAGGTCCTCGGCGGTGCTGTGATCGACGCGCAGATTGCAGTGGCCGATATCCAGATGAAAACCAAGATCGGGCAGCGCGTCCAGGAGCGGCGAGAGTTGCGCGACGGTGTTGAATTTTCCCGGAAGGTTTTCAATCATCAGGCCGATGTTGAGGTTGCCCGCGATCACGAACAATTCACGCAGGCTCTGGAGATTGCGTTCAATGATGAAATCGTGGTCGTGCAGCGGAACGTTGTGATCAGGATGGATGTTCATCCAGGAGGCGCCGAGCGCGGAGAAAAGGCGCAGGCACGCGGCAAGTTCCGTGACGGCGGCGCGGCGAAGGGATTCAAATGGGCTGGCGATCGGCAGATAGTAAGCCGTGTGGCCGACCACCGGGAGGCGATGGCGCTGCAGGGCCTTGCGGACCGCGCCGGCGTCCACGTTCCAGACCGAGGCACAGGGCGGTTCCAGCGTGAGGTCGATGAACTCGAGGCCGAGATTCGCCATCCACTCGATTTCCTCGAGCACGTCGCGCGCCGGATGGTTCATGGTGCCGATGAGCATGTCACACTTCCAGGGTTTGATCCGCCGGTTGAAAGGCGCCGAACCAGCCCCGGCTGTCCAGGAGCCGGACGCGATGCTGTTGCTCGGTGGAACTGACGCGGGCGGGCCGTTCCAGGCCGAGCATTTCAAATACGCGGTCCGGCAGTGCGCGCGCGCGATTCGGGCAAAGCCAGAGGAACACACCCACCGCGCTCCGCAACAGCGGCAGGTCCGGTCCCACCCGCCGGAACAAATGCTCCCAATCCAGCAGCGGGCCGACCGTGTAAAGCAGGTTGAAGATGTCGGTCCAATCCGAATGATCGCGTTGCAGGATGTACAGCTTGCACCAGAGCAATTCCTCGGGCGGGACGATCTCCGTGGCTTCCTCGCGGATGCGCGTGGACTGCGCGCGCTCGAACCAGAGTTCGTCCACCTCGGCCCGACGATTGGCCATGGACCAGATGATGTCCACAATGATGCCTTCACGCGTGCTGCGGTAAATCCAGCCCGGGTCATACGGGAGTTGATCGAAATAATCGACGAACCCGGCCTTGCTCAGCGCGGCGATCATGGGATCGCGGTCGCGCGGCAGAATGTAAAAATCGATGTCCTTCGTGTTGCGCCAGCGCCCGGTGTAGATTGCGAGGCTGAATCCGCCGCCGAGCAGGAAGCGAATCCCCTCCGCGCGGGCGGTCTCGATGGCGAGGCGATAGTTGGCCCATTGCCCGGCGGGAATGATGTCGGGCCAGGGAACGGGTTTGTGGAATGCCGCCGCCGACCGCCGGGAACGCGCCCTTGCCGGGGCCGGCTGGTTGATTCGTTTGCCGGCCGGATGCGGCCGGCGCCGGGCGCGGCTCGGCGCTTGCGCCCTGCCTTCCTCAACCGTTGATGATTTCGCCTCCATTGGGATGCAGCACCTGGCCGCTCATGTAAGAGGAATCGTTCGATGCCAGGAAAACGTATGCCGGCGCCACTTCCATCGGCTGGCCGGCGCGTCCGAGATGCTGCGCGGGCAGGCGGGCGGGAACTCCGGGTTGCCTCGATTTTCGGGCTTGCATGATTCGATGGTCGCGACTTAAACGCGGTCGTGCGCGCCCATCACACCTTCGGCGGCCGCGCAGTGCGCGCAACAGTAATAAACACCCCCGGCTTCGATGCCGTGCCCGACGATCTTGCAGCCGCAATGATCGCAGACTGGCGCGAGGGCATGGATGGCGCATTCGAAGCAGTCGAAATAATGGGAAATGCCATTGACCACGATCTCCATGTTCTTGTCGTAGTCGTTTCCGCAGACTTCACATTCGTTTATCATAAAAACCTCCTTTGCCTCCGGCGCACCGATCAATGAATCACGGTTCCCCGGCGGACCAGTCGGGCGTCGCATATTGCGTGCATCGCCGGACTGATTTTACTCCTCATCGCGGCGCGCGGACTCCTCGCTTCCCTGCAACATCTGGTCGTGCTCGGCCTCGTCCACGCCCTCCTGGACCAATCTTTCGTTTTCGACTTCCTCGTCCGGCTGGACGACCGTCGGCGCGCGAAAACCAGGAGAACCGGCCACGGGATCCCATCGCTCGGATTCGACCAGGGATTCCTCCAATCGATCGCGCGGCGATTCGTCGCCTTCGCCCGTCAATTCACGCCGCGCCTGTGCGAAGTCCGAATCCATCACTTCGCCGGGGCCGCGGCCGTTGATGATTGCGATTTCGCGCGCCCGCTTGCGCACCATCTGCCACGTCACGTTTCCCAGGCCACGCGAGTCCTCGTTGATCCTTCCTTGTTCTGTTCGATCCTCGTTCATGCCCCAACGTAAGCCTCTCGAAACGCGCGCGCAAATCGGCGCCGGCTCAAGGCTCCTCGTCAGGCAGCGGAACGTGCGGTATTTCCTCAGGCCGATTGGGATTCACCGGCGAACGCGGCGGAATCCGGTCCGGATCGGCGCCGAAACGCCACTGTTGAAACGCCCCGCGCGGATCGTTCGGACCAAGATCGTTCTGGTAACCCATTCCCCGCCCGGCTGTGGTGTCATACTCGAACCCGGGACTCCCCTCCCCTGTTTGTCCCGTGGTCTCCGTCGCCTGTTCCTTGTTGCTCTCACAGCCTGCCAGCAACCCACCGAGAACCCCAATTGCCATGAGCAATGTTGTCTTCATCTCGACACTCCTTCCCATTTAAACAAACTCCGCCGCAAGCTGCCGAAGATCAATGCGACACTTACCCACCCTGGAGGGAGATGAAACGCGGGGGCTCTCCTGAATTTCAGGCCTGCTGAGGCGCTGGTTGCAATGTCCTGGCCTCGGACTCGCGCCACGCGAGCAACTCCAGCCAGAAGCGGCTTCCCTCGCCAGGGGCGGATTCGAGGCCGGCCTTCCCGCCCATGCGCACCATGCTCTTGTAAACCACCGCCAGGCCGATGCCGGTGCCGCGGTCTTCCTCGCTCTGGCGCAACCGCTCGAATACACCGAATACCTTGTCCTGATATTCCAGGGGAATGCCGATGCCGTTGTCCCGCACGCACAGCCGCACAACATCTCCATCCTCCTGGGCCCAGATGCACACGGTGGGAACAGTGCCGGGCGCAACGAACGTAATTGCATTCTCGATCAACTCGGCAATCGCCGCGCCGAGCACTTCGCGATTGGCTCGCACCGGGGGAAACGACCCCTTCACCTCCACCTCCGCGTTCCGCTCCGTGATGCCGATTGCCAGCAATTCCACCACCTCGTGGACCAGGGTGTCCAAATCCACCTGCCCGAGCGGAAGCGCGGTGTGAGTCAGACGGCCATACGTGAGCAAATCGAGGATGAGCCGATCCATGCGTTTGGACGCGGCCAGGATCCGATCCGCCGAACTGCGCGCTTCGCCCTCGAGGTGAGGCGCGGTTTCGATGAGCAACTGGCTGAACCCGGCCATGGTGCGCAGCGGGGCGCGCAAATCGTGCGCCATGTGATAGAGCACCGATTGCAGCGACGCAAGCGTCTCCTGTAATTCGGCCGTTCGCTCGGCCACGCGGCGCTCCAGACTGCGTGCGCCCTCGGCAAGCCGGTCATTGGCGGAGCGCAATTCCTCCTCGGCGCGCCAGCGCCGGCGGATTTCAGTTTCCAACTGGTCCACCACGCTGGCTATCTGCCGCTCGCGGGAGCGGCTGCGATGCAGATAGTAAATGGCGGCGAGACCAACTCCCGCGGTCGTGGCATGCACCACCAGGGCAATCCACTCGGAGCCGTTTCGAGGCCCAAGTGTATGCAGGGGAACCGTGAAATAATAATCGCCCAAAGACAGGCCCACGACCAAGGCGACCAACCCCGGCCCAAGCCCGCCGTACCACGACGCGGCCAGCGACGCCAGGACGAAAAAGACCGGGGAAATCTGATGAGCCAACTCCGGACCGACCAGTTTGCTGATCGCAAACGCCCCGAGCACGCACAATGCAGCCACGCCGTATCGCATTTTCATAGGCGGCTCCACCGGACGAACCCCTTCGTCAGGCGGGAAGACCCTTTTTTCGTGAGCCGATGATGAATACATACCGGGAATTGAGATCAAGTCAATGCGTAACCGCTTTAGCAGAGGAACTTTGGAAACAAAGGAAAACGTCGCGCACTTCGCTAGTCATGCCGGGGCACACGCTCCGCTTCAAACCAGGTCGCGCAGGTGGCCCGGTCAATCAACCTGACACGGAAGCAGGCTGGCGTCCACAGCGCCAACCACAAAAAGAGGTTTCCGCAACTTGCCGACGCTTACGGATACGGCCAGTGCGCGCGATAGTAGCGATTCGAAAAGCTCGCGGCGTTGGTGTCCTGGAAGGTCAGCACCCCGCTCACGCTGGTCGTGCCCGAACCGATCGTAGCCCAGTTGGTCAGATTGGTCGAAGCCTGGATGCCAATGATGGTGTTGCTCGTGGTGGAGATTTGAAATTGGAATGAGCCATTGATCGCCGCACCCCGGGAATTCAAGACGGGCGCCGCAGGCGGCGGAACCACAATGTTGTAATCCCCGAAAATCGGATAATGATCGCTGCCGTTGAAACTGCTGTTGTTGCCGGTGAGTTGGATGTCCGCATAAACCGTGGACGCACTGGGTACGGTGTTGGTGAGGTCGTCGAGGGAATGATTGGCGCTGCTGGTGACGGAACTGTTCCGCGGCGTGGACCCATTGTTGCCCAAAGTTTCGAAGGCATATGGATACTGAGACGAGGGAAAATTTGAGGAATCGAACGGGTCGGAGTTGTCCGGCGCCAGTTGCACCCCGCCCTGATCGTTGTAAACGCCCAGCATCGGCGCGTTCACCAGTTGAATGTCCAGGCGGTTGCTGAGTCCACCGGTCGAGTAGTTGTAAATGTAAAGGGGGCTGCCGGTGGCGCCGTTGGTCCAACTCAAAACGGTCGGCGGCCTGGTCTTGGACATGGGATCGAAGGCCTGGGTTTGATTCGTGTTCGCCCAGATGCCGCTCCCGTCGCTCCAATCGATGCTGTCGGAAGTGGCTTGGCCGGTCAGGCACTTGTAGGCGTTCTCACCGCCCCCGTTGAAGAGATTCCAGTCGCCGGAATAGAGAATGTGTGCGCCGGCAGGGAGCTTGTATTTCGCGTCACTCCGCACCTCCTGCGCCTCCGCATAACGCGCGTCGCCCACGGAATCGTCGCTCGAACTGCGGGCGTGGCTCACATACATGTAAAAATCATCCGCCGATCCGTATCCCACGGGCCGAAGTTGATAAACCATCGGCGCGCGGGTGACTCCCTTCGTGCCGCCTCCGGGCGAATGGGCGCTGGTGTAGGTGCCGTTGGATTGCAGGAGGACCGTCTCGCCCGTCAGCAAGGCCCGCGCGGAAATCACCTGCACCGTGTGCGAATTGTAAACGATGCCGTCCGGACCGCCGCCCGTGTTCGGATCGGTGGTGGTGTCATACGTATAGGTTCCAGCGCCGTAGATCTGGTTAAGCTGAAAGGTCATATTCGACAGGGTGGTCGAAGTCAGCTCTTCCATGCCCAGCACGTCCACTGGTTGCGCATTGGTGCCGAGGTGATGCAGGCCCATGGCCTTGATCAATGTAGGCGCGCTATGCGCGGAACCGGTGATGTTGTTGTCACTCGACTGATCGGCGCAATCAATGTTGTATGAGGCGATACGGAGCGTGGCCGCCACGGACCGGCCGCCGGTAAAGCAAATCCAGATTGCAGCGGCCGCAATCACCGACGCCAAGTGCCGGGAGAATCTTGTCTTCGGCGGTTTGCAGGAACGCACCAACGCTTCCAAACGATTTGGAGTTGCTTCGGAAGGGCTGGCTTCGATGAGTCTGGCCATCGGCCGATGCTAGTAGACAAATGGTCAACGGTCAACGCATGACGTCTGTTTTCACAGGAAGGCAACAAGGAATCGAACGAGGCGCGTCAGCTTCCTCCGCCTGCCATCCTCAATGCCCGCTCGTAATCCTCCGGGCAGTCCATGTCCAAATCCAAACCAGGATCGTCCAGTTCGATCCATTTGACGGCCGATGCGAACGGCTGGAGAAAATCCTTGAGCGTGGCGGCCTGGGACGCGGCCAATTGTCGGAACACGGTTGCGGGCAGGAGCACGGGATGGCGCGGACGGCCGTGGCGGGCTGGCTGGCAGATTGAGCCGGGCTGCGTGGCGGCGAATTCGGCAAGCGAACGGAGAGTGGCGGCGCGGAGATGCGGTTGATCGCCGAGCACGATGGCCCAGTGGACCACGCCGGATTTCCAGCCCGGCCATTGCGCGGCGCAAACAATGGAGCTGAACATGCCGCGGTCGGGATCGGGATTTGCAATGCGGGCGGCCGCAGGAAAGTTCAGTCGATCGAGTTCGCCGGTGATGCCTTGGTCGCCGCGGGCGTGGACGACGGCGATTTCCTTCGCGGGCAGTTGCGTCCAGGTGGCGATGAGATGGCCGAGAACGGTGGTTTCGCGCCAGGGGAGCAGCAGTTTTGGCCGGCCCATGCGCGAGGAACGGCCGGCCGCGAGGATGATCGCGCCGACCGAAATTTCGCCTGATTGCCGCACGGCACCATGCTGCCCCCGGACACGCGAAACTCAACGCCAAACTTTTTTGGGAATGTCACTTTACGCGCGGCGCAAAACAATGGCATATAGGCGACAACGATCTGATTCTACGCTATGAAAAAGAACCCAGGTCTCATCCTTCTAATCGCCGCCTTCCTCATTGGTTCTGCCGTCATGGCCCAGGACGGATCGGCGCCTCCCCCGCCCAAGCCGCAGCTACCAGGCGCGCGCCCGGACGGCTCGGTGCTACTGCCCAACCAATGGTCGTTGCGCCCGGCGGGAAAACAGGTGGCGCTCGGCGATTTCCCCGTGAACATCGCCCTCTCGCCGGATGGCCACTACGCCGCCGTGTTGCACTCGGGTTACAGCAAACACGAGATCGTCGTCGTGGACCTCAAGCAGGCGCAGGTCGTATCGCGCACGCCGGTGAACGAAGGGTATTATGGAATCGAATTCTCGCGCAGCGGACGGCTTTATTGCAGCGGTTCGAGCGATGAGTTGGTGCACGTGTTCGATTTCAAGGACGGCGCGCTCGCTGCGGTCGAGGACATTGTCCTGCGCGATCCGAAGCGGCGAGGGATTCCCTGCGGGCTGGCGGTGTCGGCCGATTCCGCAAAATTGTATGTGGCGAACCTCTGGGGCCAGAGCCTGTCCGACATTGACCTGGTCGGTCACACGAACATTTCCATGACGTTCCGCACGGGCGGCGCGAAACACGCCGAGGCGGCTGCCAGTTATGGGAATTCAGCGCCGGTGGATTCCGATCTGCAATCGATCACCAAACGCGCCGAGAGTCTTCTCGATCCCACCGACACCAATGCACCCTTTCCCTACGCCTGCCGGCTCGATGACAAGCGGCAGCGCCTCTACGTAAGCCTCTGGGCACAATCCTCGGTGGCGGTGGTGGATCTGAAATCGCACCGCGTCGCCGCGCTCTGGCTAACCGGCGATCATCCCAACGAAATGGCGCTCACGCACTCGGGCCGGTATCTCTTCGTGGCAAATGGAAATCAAAACACGGTCACGGTGATCGACACCGCGTTGGGCAAAACAGTGGAGACACTGCGCGCCGCGCTTTCTCCCGATGCGCCGCCCGGCAGCACTCCCAACAGCCTCGCGCTGTCGCCGGATGAAACGAAACTGTTCGTCGCCAATGCGTGCAACAACGATGTCGCGGTTTTCGATGTGACTTCGATCGGGCGCAGCCACTCGCTGGGATTCATTCCGGTTGGTTGGTATCCCACCTCGGTGCGTGTGACGCCGGATGGGCGGCAGTTGCTCGTGGCGAACGGCAAGGGCCTGACGTCGTTCGCGAATCCGAACGGCCCGCAGCCGAACAAAAAGAAGGGAACCAGGACCCAATACATCGGATCGCTCATGGTGGGCGCGCTCAGCATTATCGACCTTCCCGCGCGCGACCAGGATTTCCGGCAGCAACTCGCGGATTACTCCCTGCAGGCCTACCAGTGCACGCCGCAGTTCAGCATGCCGCACGCGGCGCCCTCCGCGGACAACCCTGTTCCGACCGCGCCAACGGCCACCAGCCCCATCAAATATTGCATTTATGTGATCAAGGAGAACCGCACCTACGACCAGGTATTCGGCGACTTGCCGCGGGGCAACGGCGACAAATCGTTGTGTCTCTTTCCCGAGAAGGTCACGCCCAACGAGCACAAGCTCGCGCGCGAATTTGTGCTTCTCGACAACTTCTACGTGGACGCCGAGGTGAGCGCGGACGGCCACGAATGGTCGATGGGCGCGTATGCGAGCGATTTTGTGGAAAAAACCTGGCCGCTGAATTACGGCCACACGCGCAGCAAGAAGTTCCCCTACCCCGGCGAAGGGACATTCCCCATCGCCTCGCCGTCGAGCGGATACTTGTGGGACAACGCGAAGGCGGCGAACGTGAGTTACCGGAGCTACGGTGAATTCGTGCAGGAAGGCAAGACGCCGCAGGACCCGAACACCACGCGCCTGCCTGCCTTGGAAGGGCATTTCGATCCGTGGTTTCATTGCTTCGATCTCAATTATCCCGACCTCAAACGGGCCGAGCGATTCATTACAGAGTTGAAGCGTTTCGAGTCCACGGGCGACATGCCGCGGTTGCAGATCGTGCGTCTGCCCAATGATCACACCGCGGGCACACTCACAAACAAGCTGACGCCCACCGCCTATGTCGCGGATAACGATCTCGCGGTCGGCAAGCTGGTCGAAGCCGTGAGTCACTCGAAGTTCTGGCCCGAGACGGCGATTTTCATCCTGGAGGACGACGCGCAGAATGGTCCCGACCACGTGGACGCGCACCGTAGCACAGCGCTTGTGATCAGTCCCTACACCAAGCGCGCCGCCGTGGATTCCACAATGTATTCCACCAGCAGCATGCTGCGCACAATGGAATTGATTCTCGGCCTGCAACCGATGACGCAATTCGATGCCGCGGCCACGCCGATGTTCAATGCCTTCCAACCCGTTCCCGACCTGAAGCCCTTTGATTCAGCTCCCGCCAATGTGGACCTGACCGAGAAGAACGGCGCGCTCGCATGGGGCGCAAAGGCCTCGAGGCGCATGGACTTCAGCCGCGAGGACGCCGCTGATGACCATGAGTTGAACGAAATCGTCTGGCGCTCCGTGCGCGGCGCCGATCAACCGATGCCCGCCCCGGTCCACGCGGCGTACGTCTTCGCGCATCCGAAGGACAGGGACGACGACTGATTATTTCTTAGCGAGCTGGTCCACCGCCGCCTTCATCTCGGCGAGGTGAACATCGGCGGAGGGATTGGCGGTGACGTGCTGGATGGTGCCGTCGGCGCCGATGAGAAAGCTCACACGGCTGGCCATGTTTTTCCCGGCCATGCGCACGCCGTAGGCGTCGGCGATTTTGCCGTCGGTGTCGGCGAGGAGTGTGAAATTGAGATTGTACTTGGAGATGAACTTCTGGTGGCTGTCCGTGGAATCAAAACTAACCCCCACCACCTGCACGTGATCGTTCTTGAGGTCGCCCATGCGATCGCGCAAGCCGCACGCTTCCTTGGTGCAACCCTTGGTGTCGTCCTTGGGATAAAAATAAAGCAGCACGGCCTGCTTGCCGAGCGCATCGGCGAGCCGCCAGGTTTTTCCGTCCTGGTCTTTGCCCTCGATCAAGGGCGCCTTGTCGCCGACGGCGGGCATCTTGGGGGCATCGGCATGGGCAAGAGTGATTCCCGCGAGCAGGACCACGGCGAGGGAGAGCAGTGATGTGGCTTTCATGGGTACGTTCAGAGGTTGAGCAATGGAATCTATTGTTCGAGTTCGGTTGTAAGAGACGAACGCCAACGTAGCATTGAAGCCATTGCTGTCAAATCGGTTCGCCCGGCGCGCGCCGGGATTGTTCTTTTGAAAAGTTGCGGCCCGGATTTGCGGCGATCGCTTCTGCGCGGTACTGTGGGAAAATGAAACGCACGTGGTCGTATGAACGCGCGGCTCGGGGAGGCGGTGGGTCTTGACCCCAAGGACATGAGGCTCATCCGTTCTAATTTGTATCGGTTGACTGAACCGGCGAACTTTTTGTGGTCGGCTGGGATCGAAGACACGTTCATCGCCGAACCGTGGCCACCGACTGGACGAATGTTGGACGAATACGAATTGACGGGACATTACCTGCGCTACAAGGAGGACATCGGCCTGCTGGCCGGCCTGGGAGTGCGCGTGGTGAGGTACGGCATCCCATGGTACAAGGTCAATCCCGCGGCGGGCAAATGGGATTGGGATTGGGCGGACGCGCCGCTGGAGCAATTGCTGGAGGCAGGCATCGAACCCGTTGTTGACCTGGTGCATTACGGCGTGCCCGCGTGGTTGCAAGGAGCGTTTCTCGCGCCTGATTTTCCGGCGCGCATGGCGGAATATGCCGCGCGGGTTGCCGAACGTTTCAAGGGCCGAATCCGCGCCTATACACCGCTCAATGAACCGCGCATCACAGCGTGGTATTGCGGCAAGCTCGGCTGGTGGCCTCCGTATCGCCGCGGCTGGCGCGGATTCGTCGAAGTCATGCTCGCGGTCGGCCGCGGGATTGTGCTCACCGTGGAGGCGCTGCAGTCCGTGGACGATGACATCGCCTTTGTTCACGTGGACGCGACCGATATTTTCGAAACTCAGGACGCATCGCTGGAGCCGGAGGTGCACAGGCGCCAGGAGATTGTCTTCCTCGCGCTGGATTTGATCAGCGGACGAATCAACCAGGAACATTCGCTCTATCGCTGGCTATTGCGGCAGGGGGCGACCGTCGACGGGCTGGCGTGGTTCGAAGCGCGCGCGGTGGACCTGGACGTGATCGGGATCAATTTGTATCCGATGTACTCGCGCAAGGTGCTGGCGCGGACCGCGCGCGGGCTGCGCATTCGCATGCCCTACACCACCACGGGAATCATCGAGCGCCTCAGCCAATTGTATTGGGACCGGTACCACGCGCCGCTGGTCATCACGGAAACGGCGGCCATGGGCGATGTCGAGCGGCGGCAGGAATGGCTCGATGCCTCGGTAGCCGCGGTGCGCAACGTGCGCGAGAGCGGCATACCACTGGTGGGCTACACGTGGTGGCCGGCGCTGGGAATCGTTACGTGGGCGTATCGGCAGGGCACGCTCCCGCGCGAACAGTATTTGAAAACGATGGGACTTTGGGATCTCGATCCCGAACCCGGCGCAAACATGCGGCGGATGGAAACTCCGCTCGTGAACTCCTTCCAACGCCTCGTGGCGGATGGATGCGAGGCGGTGGGACGTTTGGAATCAACAGAAAGGATCGCATGATGTTTCGCAGTTTCTTTTTTGCCGGATTCGAATGCGCAACAGGCTACAACATGCGCGGCGAATGGTTTGACCAGGTGGCGGCCACCCAACACGACCGCTTCGCGGAGGAGGACTATCGCCGCCTGGCGGAAGTGGGCATTTACGCGGTGCGCGAAGGCATCCGCTGGCCGTGCGTGGACGTCGAGGGACGCTATGATTTCAGCTCAGTCGAGAAGCACATCGACGCCGCCGCGAAATACGGGATCGAGGTCGTCTGGGACCTTTTCCATTACGGTTACCCCGATGACATCGACCTGTTCTCGGACCAATTCCCGGAACGCTTCGCCGAATATTGCCTGGCCGTGGCGGAATTCATTCGTGAACGCCAGGACGGGCCGCATTATTTCACGCCGGTGAACGAGCCTTCGTTTCTCGCATGGGCGGCGGGCGATCGCGGGCGATTCGCGCCGCATTGCCGCGGAAAGGCGGCGGAACTGAAAATTGCCTTCGCGCGGGCCGGCATTACCGGGATCAACGCCCTGCGCGCCATCCTGCCCGAAGCCCGGATGGTCAACGTGGACCCGATCTGCCATGTGGTACCGCCGCACGACCGGCCCGACCTCGCGGAGGAGGCGGACTTTTACAACAGTTCCGCCGTCTACGAATCGTTCGACATGCTCTGCGGCCGGCTGCTGCCCGAGCTGGGCGGCACACGCGAGCACCTGGACATCGTGGGCATCAACTACTACTGGACCAACCAATGGGAAATCAGCCGCGACGAGCATCCGCTGGCCGACGATGATGTCCGGCGCATTCCGCTGCGCGATATCGTGCGCAATGTCTGGGAACGCTACGGCGGCGACGTGCTCATCACGGAAACCGCGCACGTGGACGACCGCCGTCCGGGCTGGATGAATTGCGTCAGCCGCGAAGCCGAAGCGCTGCTCGACGAAGGCGTGCCACTGGGCGGCGTGTGTTTGTATCCGATCTTGGGCATGCCCGAGTGGCATTTCCGGCATCAATGGACGCCCATGGGCTTGTGGGACCTCCTGCCCCGCGATGGAGCGCTGCATCGCGAGATTTATGCGCCGATGCTGGAGGAATTGCGCGAGGCCCAACGAAGACTGGCCGAAAAATATCAGCCCGCGCCCGAACCCCAGCCGGCGTGATCACTCCAGCGCATCCAATAAGATATCGGAAACAGTGGAAACTACCCCAAACTCCCTTTTCCACCCGGAGCGCGGGAGGATCGCCGCGTTCACGCGGCAGCCCCGAGCGCGCCAGCGCGAGACTCAAGCTGGCCCACCACCTGCGCGCGAAGACGACCGCGACCCTGAAATGGATCGCCTCCCGCTTACAAATGGCACGTCGACACACCCCAACCACGTGCTATGATGGCACCGCCGCGACAAATCGGAATCAATGCCCAAATGCTACAATGCTGGGAACCGGCCCGGGAACCGATCCGTTTTCGTTTTCGCTCTTGCGGTCCTGCTGGGGCTGGGCGCGCTCAATCCCGCGCGCGCGGCGCTCATTACCTTGGGCGCGGCGCAGAACATCACGACCAACGACACCGATGTTGCCACCAACGGGACCTTCGTTTATGCCTACGCTGGCACGAACAACGTCACGGTCAATAGCGTCACCTTTACAACCAGCGCCACCGGCCTGACCTTTACCAACATTGGGAATGTCCTCGCCGCGTTCGGTAACACGGCCGGTCCCATAACCAATTGCAGTGCCAATTACCGCAAGGTGCTTTCCTGCGGGCGATACTCCAACAGTGGCGCGTCCCCCGGCTCGATCACCCTGGGCAGTCTGGTGGCGGGCAACACTTACCAGATTCAGGTGTGGTGCAACGACAGCCGTTCCGGTTTGGAACAATGGCGGTCGAACACCCTGGTGAGCGCCAATGCGGTGGCCACCAATTCGGTCGGGCTCGCCTTCAATGCCTCCGATGCCCCAGGCGGTATGGGCCAGTATGCCATCGGAACTTTTACGGCGGACGCCAGCACCCAGACGTTCCTGGTCACCACCAACGGCATCGTGGCAACGAATGCCGGGGTTTATCAAATCTGCGCCCTTTCCGTGCGGAACATCACTTGGGCGGGCACGGGAACCGGCACATACGGGCTGCCGAACTACTATCTTTCTCCCACGGGCAGCGATACCACTGGCGACGGCAGTCCGGCCCATCCGTGGCAGACGGTCGCCATGGCGCGGGACTACATTGCTACCAACGTATTCCAAACAAACAATATTACGGTCAATCTGCGCGGCGGACGCTATTTCATCACGAACACCCTTGCGTTCACTTTCACCGATTCTGGCATGTACGGCTTTTACATCACCTATCAGTCCTATCCGGGTGAAACGGCAATCATTGACGGCGGCAAACAGGTGACGGGCTGGACGCAAGTGCCCGGCAAGCCCTATTGGGTGGCCAGCGTGCCGACCAATGCCGGGTTCGCCGACTATTTCCGCCAACTGTATGTCAATGGCGTTCGCGCCGAGCGGGCGCACTCGGATTTCATCCAGGGAACTGACTATTTCAACGATCCATCCACAGGCGAGGCGTGCGATGGCATTGCATTTGCCACCAACTCGGGCTTGAAGAGCTATTCAAACATCGCGGATTTGCGCCTGAAACAGATCAAGTATTATATCTCAGACGAGATGGTCGTGACCGGTATCACGACCAACAGCACGAACGGTCTCATCCAGGTCCGGTTGCAGCAACCCTACTGCATAGCGCGTTATGGGCACGGATACTTTGATGCCACGAACCAGTGGATGGTGATCAATGCGTTCGAGGAACTGGACGAGCCGGGAGAATGGTATCACGACCGGACCGCGCAGAAGGTTTATTACTATCCGAATTCGTTCGAAGACATGAACTCGGCGGTTGTCTATGCACCTGTGGTCGAGAACCTGGTCGAATTGAGCGGAGACTCGGCCACCAACACACTCCAGAACCTCCGGTTCCAGGGAATTACGTTCGAGCATGGCAATTGGTTTTTCCCGCGCGATTACTCCATCAGCGATTTGGAATCCGACACGATGTATCCTGCGGCGCAGCCAGGCATCAACACCAGCCTGGCGTATTTCCACCCCGACTACGAAGAACCGGGTTCCATCCAATTGACCAACACCGTTGGCATCCAATTCATCGGGAACACCCTCCAGCACCTGGCAGGGTGCGGCATTCAGATGCATCCGGGCACCCGGAACACATTGATCCAAGGCAACATCTTCTACGACCTGACGGGCACGGCGGTGCTTAACGGCCATTACAATTATACCTTGCCCGCCACCGACCAGGCCTGCTCGAACACGGTGGTGGCGGATAATGTGATTCGGAATATCGGCAGCGATTTCGCGGGCGGTGCGCTGGTGGAGAACTTCTGGGGTAACGGCTTCCAACTGCTGCGCAACGATATCGCAGATGGCGAATATATGGGCTTTCACCAAAACAACCACTTCTACAGCCTGGCTGACAATCTCTACGGCCTGGGTAACACGACTGTGGCGTCCAACCGCATGGCCTTATGCCTGACGGGCGCGCGTTATGGCAAGTCTGATGGCGGGTCGCTCTACTCCTATGGTGTGTGGCCCAACAGCACCTTCTTCGCCAATGACGTCTATGATCTCAATCAACCCGTCGGCGGCGAAGACGCCTATAACCACACCCGGGGACTTTATCAGGACGGCAACAGCTATGGCTGGACCTGGCGGAGCAACGTTGTGCGAAACGTAAAAGCCGGCATTCCGGGCTGCTGGTGGGTGCGCTATGACACCATCGATCCCATAAATAACGTGGCGCTTTACAATTTTACCGATGCCACCGCCGATAGCTTCGCTGGCCTGAAAAGCAACATCGGCTACACGACCTTCCCGCTGGGATCCCCTCCTGCCTCCGCCCAAGCCATCATCAACGCCGCCGGTGTCGGGCCGGATTACACGTGTTTGCTCGCCCATATCTATTCCGGCACCAACCTCGCTCTGGGCAAATACGCCTGGGCCTCCAGCGAGTGGGCCGCCGGATATGAAGCTGCCAACGCGGTGGATTGGAACTACGGCACAATTTGGCATTCGGCTTTGAATGACACAAATAGCTGGTGGGCGGTGGACCTGGGCGGGCCCTATGTCATCCAACGCCTCGAACTGGTTCCCCGCACAGACTTGGACGATCCAACCGCGCGCCAGGATTTCCAGGTGCAGGCGGCCAACAACACCAACTTCACCGGTTACGTCGTGCTGGGGGAACAGAACAGCGTGCCCTTTGCCTACAAGGAGCCGAACATTCGCAACTCCTGGATCCGATATCTCAACAACCCGGCTGGCTACCGCTATCTGCGGGTGAAGAAGACCAGCGGCTCGAATCTGAGTTTTTCGGAAATTCAGGTCTATGGATATTTGTCAACGGTGCCGACGACGCCCACCCATCTCTCTTCCGGCATCAGCAACAACTCCCTGACCCTTTCCTGGCCCTCGAATTACGCAGGCTGGGTTTTGCTGGTGTCAACCAATTTGCTGACGACCAACTGGGTCGTGGTTCCGGGTTCGTCGGCGGTCACAATGACGAATGTCCCACTGGGCGGAACCAATGCGGCACTTTTTTACCGCCTGATGTATCAACCCTGACCCGTCTGATTGCCGCAAATCGTGCCTCAAAATTCAGGTCCCCGTCCTCACTCCTTCAGTAAACCCAGGTCGGCGACATAGAAGGATCGCGAAATACCAGACAGCGGTTGGCACGGCCAAAACGCCCCAATCACTTCATCGTGCGCAGGTTGACCTTGCGCAGGAGTTCGACGAACTGAAGGAACCCGGATGCCTGCTTTTCCAGGCGGTCGAGGATTTCCTTGTTCACCAGGCGTCCGTCGGAGCCGAGCGCCGAATTGATCTGCGGAATGAAAACCCGGTCGGGATAAATGTAGGCATTCCGATAACCAAAAATGCCCTGGAATTGCTCGACCGGCCGCAGCGCGCCCCAGATGCCCGCCGCCAGGCCGACAAAACAAACCGGCCGCCGCTCGAAGCTCTCCGGGAACTTCAGCATATCAATGAAATACTTGAGCACCCCGGGCATGCCGCCATTGTATTCCGGCGTTACGACAATCAGCCCGGACGAATTTAGGACGGCCGTCGCGAACGGCTCGAACGATTTCGGCTTTTGCGCATACGAACTCGGGGAGAAAATCTCCGGCGGCAGATCGGCGAGGTCAATGACGTGCAACCGCACCTTGAGCGCCGCGTAAATTTCCTCGATATGCCGGGCGATCTTGCCCGTGTTGCTCCCCGGCCGATTCGTTCCCACAATGATGGTCAGCATGGGGAAAAGGATGCTGCCATCCGACAATTCGCGCAAGGCTGGAGGAAGTGCGCCCGCGGTTACCCAACTGTCGGTTTTCTTGCAATGGGACCCGAAGGCGGAGCTGCCGAAGCAGGACGCGGCGAGCGGCGGAGATGATTTTGCAGGAGCAATCGCCAAACCATGAACAGCGCCTCCCAGATGATTTTTCGGCTCATCTTGGAATGGCCCTGGATGCGCTCGGTGAAAATGATCGGGACCTCTGCGACTTTCATGCCCTGCCGCCAGATCTTGTGCGTCATCTCGATCTGGAAGCTGTAGCCGTTAGAGCGAACCCGGTTCAGGTCGATCGATTCCAGCGCGCGGCGGCGGAAGCATTTGAATCCGCCGGTGGGATCGGTGAACGGCATGCCGGTGATGAATTTCACGTAGCGGGCCGCGCCCATGCTGAGCATCAGGCGGCTCAAGGGCCAGTTGATCACGCGAATGCCATTACAATAGCGCGAGCCGAGAACGAGATCGGCATCGCGGATGGCTTCGAGGTACTTGGGGATGTCGTCGGGGTTGTGGGAAAAGTCTCCGTCCATCTCCATGATGAAATCGTAGTTGCGCTCGAGGGCCCAGCCGAAGCCGGCGCAATAGGCGCGGCCGAGTCCGTCTTTCGTGGCGCGGTGGAGGACGTGGATTTGCGGATGTTTCGCCGCCAGTTCGTCCGCCAGTTCACCGGTGCCGTCGGGGGAACTGTCGTCCACGATGAGGAGGTCGACGGACACAGGGAGCTTGAGCAACCGTTCCGCCATCTGGGGGAGGTTGTCACGCTCGTTGTAGGTCGGTACGATTACAACTGTATTGTTCATCCGGCAGAGACGCGCAGACAATCGGTCAAAAAACGGGGGAAAACAAGAGCATTTATGGCATCGCTCCCAAGTGCGCAAAACCACAGGACGGGCGTTTAACCTGAGTCCCGCGTATGGCGAAGCGGCATGAAGCGGACTGACGCCCGCGCTCGTGGGCAGGAGATCGCGCGGCCAAAAGCCGGGTTGCCAACGGACGGCTCCCTGCTAGGATGCCCGCAAGCGATGATTTCCTCCCTGTTCCGCCTGATTTTGGCCGCTGGAACCGGCAACTGGCTGGGGCTTATCGGCGCGCTGGCCTTTGCCGCCTTCCAAATCTGGATGCTGATCCACGCGATCCGGAACAAGGAGTACCTGTGGGTGGTCCTCATCTTGGCGGGGCTGGGTATCTGGTATTTTTTCTATATATACATGTCGTCGCCGTCGAGCATGCGCGGCTTCGAGCTGCCCGGCGCGCACAAGCGAAAGGAGATCAAGGAACTCCAGGCGAAGATTCATCACCTCGACAACGCGGTGCATCACTTCCGGCTGGGCGACATTTATTTTCAACAGGGCAAGCTGCCGAAGGCCGAGGCGTGCTATCGCGCGGCGCTCGAGCGCGACCCGAGGGACATCGACGCGCGGGCGCACCTCGGCCAATGCCTGCTGCGACAGAAGCGCGCCGCCGAAGCGCGACCGCTGCTGGAAGGCGTGTGCGCGGAGGACCCCAAACACGATTACGGCTATTCCATGATGGCGCTGGCGGAGACGCTCTCCGCCGTCGGAGAGCAGAACGCGGCGCTTGCCGTGTGGCAGCAGGTGACGGCGCAACATTCGTATCCGCGCGCGAAGGTGCAGCTTGCGGAGTTGCTGCTGTTCATGAACCAGCCGGAGGGCGCGCGCGCAGAATTGCACGATGTGCTGATGGACGATACCCACGCGCCTGCGTATCAGCGCAAGCGCGACCGGGTTTGGGTGAGGAAGGCGCGTGGGCTAATGAAGAAGTTGGGAGGATGAGGGAGGAGAATATCCAAGCTCCAATATCCAGGATCCAGCAGGAGTTCCAAATCCCAAGTTCCAAAAGATGGCGGTGTGATCGTTCGGACTACTTCTGCCCGTATCTGTTGATGACCCAGTGGAGGGCATTTTCTTCGCCCAGGGTCATCCAACGGTCCTTGTAGAGCATCCAATCCCGGTCGGAGAGCTGTGAATACAAAGGCTCGGCCTGCTGGCCGAGCTGGCGCAAGGCATCCCGTTGCTGGGTGAGCTGATCAAGATACTGCTGCGCCGTCCCGCCGTTGTCACCGTAGGGCGCGTTCGGGTCCATGGCGCTTAGGGCGATTCTTTCGACGGCGATGCCGACCAGTTCACTGATCATCGGCTGCCCGGGGTCGGAATTATTATAGCGCTGGCCCATCTGGATGGTCATCTGCAACACGGATTGCGCGGAGGCGCTGTCGCCCGCCTGTTGATACGACTTGGCGAGGTCGGCCATGCTGAGGCAGGCCTGCTTGATTTGCGCCAGTTGCGGCAGCAGCAATTGCGAGCAGGCCGCGGCCTTGGCTTCCTCGATGGAATAGCCGGCCGCGAGGTATGCTTCCTGGTCGTTCTCGACGCGATCCGAGTTGAATTCGTCGAGGCCTTGTTTGGCGGAGGCAGCGGTGAATTCCTGGACGGCCTGATCGGACTGCCCGTTTTTGAAATATTCGTAGGCGGAAAGATAATTAGCCAGCGCGTTATCGGGAGCAACCTTCTTGAAATTATCAAGCCATTGACGACGGTCCTCGGGGGATATGCCCTGTTTGAAGGCGGCTTCGAAGGCGACCTCCGGATCGTTGGGGAATTTCTGCATGGCCTCCTCGAGCAGGCTTGTATCGCGGGAGATGCGATAAGCAGCCAGCAGGCTGGAGGCATCGCGATGATTCTCCTTGAGGTAAGCCGCCAGTTTTTCGACCGGCACCTTGGCGAGGTTGGTGCCCTTCACATATTTATCGTAAAGGCTGTGCGCCGGGGCGTCCTCCGAGGATGCGTCCGAGCTCGCGCGCACGACAGGCGCGGGTAGTTTGGGCGTGTGAATGCTCCGCGCCTGGTTGACTTCGTGCGCCAGGGTTTCATTGGCGGATTGAAGCTGGGCGAGTTGCTGGCGCAGGGCGGCGTTCTGGTCGCGCAAGGCGGACTGGGAGACGTACTGGACCACAATGGTGGCGGCGGCTCCGGCCACCAGCAGGGCGGCGACACCGAGTTTCAATTTGGTTGAGGCCATAAGTTTGAGCAGGGTCAAGGATGTGCCGGTTCCCGCGGCAGCACCGGCGAGCGCCCCGTTGCTGACGACTGCAGCGAAACCAGCCGGGGCGGCGTGGACGGCCTGAGCGGACAGTATGGTCCCCAAAACGGCGGCGGAATAAGCCACGCCTCGGCGCTGGAGGAGGTGTTCGAGCTTTTCCAGGGCGCGGTTCACCCGCATGCGGGCGGTGTTTTCGGAAGCGCCGAGATGAAGGCCGATGGTCCGGAAATCCCGTTGCTCGAAAAAGCGCAACAGAACGGCGGCGCGATCGTCGGCCCCGAGTTGATTGATCGCCTCGTCGATGATCGGGCTCAGTTCGGCAGCCCGTGCCTCCGGTTTGTCGTGAAGACGGGTCATTTCGACCGCTTGCCTTTCGCGAGCCCGGCGGCGGCGCTCGGTCCGCATGACCTTTTGCGCCACGAAACAGGTATGCCGATGCAACCAGCCGCCGAGCATGACATCGCCGGGCAGAGTGCGGGCGAGCCGGGCGAGGTCGATGAAGACCAATTGGGCCACGTCCTGGGCCAGGTGGGCGTCGCCATCCACGAACCGCAGCGCGGTGGAGTAGACGAGGTCGAGATAACGCTCAACCAGTTGGCGGAAAGCGGGTTCGGAGCCGTTTTCGGCATAGTCGGCCAGCAATTTTTGGGTTTCCGTCATCCAAGATTCACAGGTAAAGACCCGCTGAAGGTGGAAATCGCACAAAGAAAGCCGTCGCGCTTCGAAGAACGGGTACGTGATGCTGGATCTGGGTCACAAGTGCTTTATACGGAAAATCTTGCAATTACGCCAGTCGATTCCAAATCATCTGGCAAGCATCCTGAAAAGAGTCATTTCATACAAGAAGGCGGACTGCGGTGTCTATTGAGTGCGGGGTCGTCGGTCCGGAATCGGGCCCGAGGGAAATGTCCGGAAAAGTTCACTTTTGATTGGACGAAAACGGCTAATTGACTGTCAATTACGGGCCGTTGTCCCGCGAAATTGGCAAAGGCATAATTGGAATTTTTTTGATGAGCGCAGATAGTTCGAAATCCACAATCGACAAGAACAAACCCGCCCCGCCAAAGGGTGGAGAAACCAAGCCCGCCCAATCGGCGACCAAGGTGCCGCCCCTGTTTCGACGGGTGGACTGGCTGGCGCTGGCGCTGACCTTTGGGGTGGTGTTTATCAGTTACCTGATCACCCTCTCGCCGGAATTGACCCTGGAGGACTCGGGTGAACTTTGCACGGGCTCCTTTTACGCGGGCATTCCGCATCCGCCGGGATATCCGGTGTGGGCGATTTATTCCTGGCTTTGGACGGTGCTGCTGCCGATGGGCAATGTGGCCTGGCGCGTGGCGGTGGGCGAGGCTTTCGCCGGGGCCGTCGCCTGCGGATTATTGGCGCTGATGGTGTCGCGCGGCAGCAGCATGCTGATGGAGGGAATCGAGGAACTCAAGGGAATGACCGGCAAATGGGAACAGGCGATCTGCCTGGTGTCGGGTGTGGTGGCGGGGCTGCTGGTCGGTTATGACAGCATCATGTGGAGCGAATCGGTGGCGGTGAACCGCATTTGCGTCTATAGCGTCCCCTACTTCCTGACCATGTTGATCCTGACTCTGCGCTGGATCTACGCGCCGCATCAGTATCGGTATCTCTATTGGGCGCTCTTCATGTACGGGCTTTCGATTACAACGCACCAGAGCTTGATGGTGGCGTCCATCGGCCTGGAAGTGCTGATTACGGTGAGAAGCCCGAAAACGGGCCGCGACATCTTCCTGGGGAATTTCGTGATCTATCTGATCATGTCGATGCAGTACTGGGTGACCGGGAGCTTCATTTTCGCCAATATTGCCAAGGGTGGAATGTTCGTTCTCTTCAACCTGGTGGGCTGGGGATCGTTGGTTATCGCCGTCTGGCTGGCGATCCGGACCCGGGGAATCCTGACCGAATGGCTGCCGGTGACAATCATGGGCGCGCTCTGCATCCTGGGCGTCTGCTTCTATTTCTACGAACCGCTGTCGGGCATGACGGACCCCCCGATGCAATGGGGCTATCCGCGCACGGTGGAGGGCTTTTTCCACGCGCTATCACGCGGACAATATGAACAGCCCAGCCCGACGAATTTCTTCGTCGAGCCCGGACGTTACTTCATGCAGTTGGGCATGCTGGTGAAACAGGCGGCGGAGGAATTCACCTGGGTGAACATCTTCATTGCGCTCGTGCCGTTCTTCTTCCTGCTGCGCATGAAGAAGCGGGAGCGGTGCTGGCTGATCGGGTTGTCGGCGATTTACCTCTGCGTCGGCGTGCTGCTGATGGACCTGATGAATCCGACCCCGGACAAGGCGTCGGCTGATTTGATCAAGGTGTTCTTCACGTCGTCGCATACGGTGATCGCCGCCTTCATCGGCTATGGACTGGCGCTCGTGCTGGCCTATATGGCCACGCACTACCAGCAATTCCGACGCTGGGGATTGATAGGGGGCGCGGTGGCGGCGGGTCTGGCGCTGTTCGTTTTCGCGAGCGAAACGGCGGAGGCTTATCGCGGCGAGGCGGGAATCAGCGGTGTCGGTGACTTGTTTTCATGGATCGGCCAGTTGCCGCATTGGATCGGGCGTGCGTTTGCGCCGCAACAGTACGGCCTGGCGGTGTTCGCGGGGCTGCTGCTGCTGGTGCTGCCGTTCATCTTCATCGTGGCGCTCCTGGTGTATCGCGATCGCGCGCCGCTGCTGATCACGCTGGGATTGTTCGCGCTCATGCCGGTGCATTCGGCGATGTCGCACTGGTTTAATTCGGAGCAGCGGAACCATTGGTTTGGCTACTGGTTCGGGCACGACATGTTCACGCCGCCGTACAATATTTATCCCGAGATGGCGCGCAACGCGGTGTTGTTCGGCGGGACGGACCCGGGGCGGTTTTGTCCCACCTACATGATCTTTTGCGAGAGCTTCATTCCGCACAAGGACCAGCCGGTGGAAGACCAGAAATTCGACCGCCGGGACGTGTACATCATCACGCAAAATGCGCTGGCGGATAACACGTATCTCGATTACATCCGGGCGCATTACAATCGCAGCACGCAGAAGGACCCGCCGTTCTTTCAGGAATTGCTGCGAACCACCAAGGAGAAGGAACTTAATTACAAGACCAACCTCGTGGCGCAGATCGCGTATCAGTTACTCGACAAACCATTCACGAAGCTGGGCGCGCGGGTCGAGGCGCGGCGGAGGGCGGAGGGAGTTTATCCGCCCAAGGAAATCTGCACGCCCTCGACCGAGGATTCGCAGATTTGCTTCAATGACTACCTGATGGACGCCCAGCGCCGGCTGGACCACGACATGCGGCTGGAGCATGACATGCGGGCTCCGACGGAGGCGAAGCTGCTCAAGCCCGGCGAGCCGACCTACCGCTTGATCAAGCCGGGCGAGGATGTGCACCTGGACGGCAACCGGGTTTCCGTGGCGGGCCAGGTGGCGGTGATGGCCATCAACGGGCTGCTCACGAAGGTCATTTTCGACAAGAACCCGGGCAACGAGTTCTATGTCGAGGAAAGCTTCCCGCTGGACTGGATGTATCCCTACCTGACGCCGTTCGGCGTGATCATGAAGATCAACCGGCAGCCGGTGGCGGAGATCACGGACGACATCGTCGCGAAGGACCACAACTTCTGGAGCAAGTATTCGGAGCGCCTGACCGGGAACTGGATCACCTACGACACGAAGGTGGAGGACGTCGCGCGCTTCGTGGAGACGGTGTATCTGCAAAAGGACTTCAGCGGTTTCACCAACAGCGCCGGGCAATTTGTAAAATTCAGCGGCGACCGGAAATTCATCCGCGACAAGGACGCCGGCAAGGCGTTCTCAAAACTGCGCAGCTCGATCGGCGGCATCTACGACTGGCGCATCAACAACTCCAAATCGCCGGCCGAGCAGCAACGCATGATCAAGGAGGCGGACTTTGCCTTCAAACAGGCGTTTGCGTTCTGTCCCTACAGCCCGGAGGCGGTGTATCGCTACGTGCAGTTGCTGGCCAATCTGCGGCGCGTCGATGACGCATTGCTGGTGGTGAACACCTGCCTCAAGCTGGACCCGTACAACTCGGCGATGGACGGCCTCCGGCAAAGCCTGGAAAATGCGAAGCAGGCGAACCCCACCGCGGCCGCGCCCACGGCGCCCACCGCGCCGGCCAGCGCCCCCGCCCCGTCCGAAGGCGTCCTGCCGCCGGCGGCCACGGCGTCGATTGCCGCGATGGAGAAGGATTTCACGGCGCATCCGGATAATTTCCAATCCGGCTTCAACCTGGCCATGAATTATCTGCAGGCGGGTGAGAAGGACAACGCATTGGGCGTGATGGACAAGATCCTGGATAGCCCGAAGCTTGACCCCAGCGCGGCAGTGGCCATTGCGCAACTCGCGAACGAATTGGGTGATAACGGCCGGCTGGAGAAATCGTTGCAGGCGCTGACGCGGGTTGCGGCCAGTTCGCCCGAGGCATGGTATGACCTGACCGCGCTGCAGGCCCACCTGAACAAGACCAATGAGGCGGTGCTCTCGCTGGTCCGCATGGTGGCGGCCAACCAGCAAAGATTGATGCAGAATCCAAATGCATCGAACCTGATTCTCACCGCGCGCGCCGACGACCGGCTGGCGCCGTTGCGGAAAACCCCGCAATTCTGGGCATTGATCAGGGAGCATCCGACCAACGACGATGACGCGAAGCGGATCAACGCTCAGATCGAGCAGGAGAAGTGATCAGGACTGGGCGGGGCCCGACGAGGCGGCGGCCGCCGGGAAGGAGAAGCCACGCGGCAGTGCCGCGACCGAGGCGCCCGCGCCGAGACGGGCGTTCATGGCAATCCAATAGGTGTGAATGACGCGCACCATCTCCACCAATTGCGCCAGATCACCCGGCTTTACCAGGTAGGAGTTTGCTCCCAGTTCGTAAGCCTTTTCGACGTCCGCAGGCTGGCTTGAGGAAGTGAGCATCACGATGGGCAGCAGCTTGAGGCTGCGCTGCTCCTGGGAACGCACCCAGGCGAGCACGTCCAGCCCGGAACTGCGCGGAAGCTTGAGGTCCAGCAGTACCAGGTTGGGGAATGGATTGGCCGCGCGGTCGGCACATTCCTCTTCCCCGGCGAGGTAACGGATGGCCTGATCGCCGTCGTTGCGGGAAATGAGTTGGACATCGACCCTGGCCTTGCGAAAGGCCATGGACACCAGTTCCACATCGTTCGGATCGTCCTCGACGTGAAGAATTACGTTATTGGAGGTCATGGGCGTTGCCATTGCGGGCAGCGTCGGTCATTTGCGAAGGATTTTCAACCGGGGAAGCGACGGGAAGTTCGATCCAGAAACGGCAGCCGTGGCCGACACGCGATTCGAGCCCGACACGTCCGCCCATGCGCTCGACGCCCTTGCGGACGATTGCCAGCCCCACACCGGTGCCCGGATAGGCATTGTTGGTGTGGAGGCGTTCGAAAAGCCCGAAGACCTTCTTGTGATGGGCGGAATCAATGCCGATGCCCTCGTCCTCGATATAAATGCGCGCGGTGGCGCCTTGTTGCTCGGCCCAGATGCGGACCACCGGCGGCTGCGACGGTTTCACGAACTTCAGCGCGTTGCCGAAAAGATTGGTGAACACCTGGCCAAGCGTCGTACCGTGGGCAAGCACAAAGCCGAGGTTCGGTTTCACTTCCACACGGGCATGCCGTTCCTTGATTTCAGGCTCGTGGCGGAGCACGACTTCCTTCACGGCCTGGTCCACGTCAACGGCCTCCAGTTTCATCTCGGAGCAGCTCAGGCGGCTGTAGTTGAGCAGGTCGTGCAGCAGCGTGTCCATGTAGCCGCCGGAATTGACGATGCGCTGGGCGTAGGAATGGCCCTCGGGACTCAGCTTGCTGTTCTCGTCCTCGAGCAGCGCGCGGGCGAATCCCTGCATGGAACGCAGTGGCGCGCGCAGGTCGTGCGAAATGGAATAGTTGAATGATTCGAGCTCCGAATTGACCTCGATCAGATCGGAAATGCGGCGGCTCAACTCCTCGTTCAACGCGCGGATTTGCTCCTCCGATTTGCGCCGTTCCGTGATGTCGCGCGCGAAAATGTAGATGAGCCTTTCCGCGGAAAACGGCGTGGCGGTCCAGCCGAGCCAGCGATACGAGCCGTCCTTGTGCTGGATGCGCGTTTCACAATAACGCGTGGCGTTGGCGGTTTGCAGCTCCCGCAGTTCAAATTGCATCGCCGCGCGGTCGTCGGGATGGGCGAACTCGGGACCGGGCCGGCTCTTCAACTCCTCGTTCGTGAAGCCGAGCGTCTGTTCCCACGCGGGATTGAGCTGGAGCATGTAGCCGTCGAAATTGGCAACTGCGAGCATGTCGATTGCCAGCGTAAAGAAGCGGTTGCGCTGGGTCTGGATTTCCAGGCGGTCCACGGCTTCATTCAAGCGCCGGCGATGCTCGGCTTCCTCGATCTCCCGCAATTGCTCCGCCTGCCGGCGGATCTGCTCGGTCTTCTTGTAGAGCTCGACGAACACGGAGACCTTGCTCTTGAGCACCGACGGGACGATGGGCGAGAGGATGTAATCCACCGCGCCCAGCGAATAGCCGCGGGAGATCTGGTTTTCCGAGCCGTTGACCGATGTAACGAAAATGATCGGCGTGTGCTCCGACCGTTTGCGCGCGCGGATCATGCCGGCGGTCTCGAACCCGTCCATCACGGGCATGGAGACGTCCAGCAGGATGACGGCGAAGTCCTGGTTCAGCAGCAGGCGCAACGCCTCCTTGCCGGAGGTTGCCGTGACGAGGTTCTGGCCGAGGCTCGACAGCACCGCTTCCAACGCCAGCAACTTGTCCGCCCGATCGTCGACGATCAGGATGCTGACCTTCTCATCTTCCGGATGGGCGGCGGCGTCGCCGTTGCGCACCGCTCCGTCGGTCGAAACCGCGGGCGATGGCTGGGCCGATTGGGCCGGCATCCGCCGGTCGGCATTGATTAATTCAGACCTTATCGGCACAACCAGAGTCGGAGTATGGAGCGCAGTTGTTCAGTGTCCACGGGTTTGGAGATGTAATCCGAGGCGCCGGCCGCGATGCATTTCTCGCGGTCGCCCTTCATCGCCTTGGCGGTCACCGCGATGATCGGCAGGTCTTCGAACCCGGCGATTTCTCGGATCGCCCGCGTGGTAGCGTAACCATCCATCGTGGGAAGCATGATGTCCATGAGGACCACGTCCACATCGCGCGCGGCGAGCAGCTTCTCGATGGCCTCCTTGCCGTTCTCGGCGGAGATGACGTTCATCTTGAAGCGTTCGAGCACGCTGGTCATCGCGAAGATGTTGCGGATATCGTCGTCCACCAGCAAGACCTTCTTGCCCTCGAGCACGCCGTGGTGGAGGTACTCGAGCATCTTGCGCTGCCGCTCGGGCAGGCGCGAGACGTTGCGATGCAGGAACAGGGCGGTTTCGTCCAGCAACCGTTCCGGCGAACGCGCGTCCTTGATGACGATGGATTCGGCCAGTTGTTTGATGCGGACCTCCTCCTCCTGCATGAGGTCGCGGGCGGTGTAGATGATCACCGGCAGCTTGCGGCTGAGGTTGTTCTTGATCTGTTCGAGCAACTCCACGCCCGACATGTCGGGCAGTCCGAGGTCGAGCACCATGCAATCGAAGTTCTCCTTGCTGAGCGCTTCGAGCGCCTCCCCGCCGCTGGCGGCAAGGGTGGTGTGGACGTCGCCGTTTCCGATCACGTCCACGATGCTGGAACGCTGGATTTCGTCGTCCTCAACCACCAGCAGGTTCTTGACCGGCCGGCTGGTGAAGTCCTTGAGTTGGTCGAAGGCCTGTTCGAGCGTTTCGCGGTTCTGGGTCTTGGTCACGAACGCCAGCGCCCCGTGCAACTGGCCCGCCTGTTTGCGTTCGTCAACCGAGATGACCTGGACCGGAATGTGGCGCGTGGCCCAATCCATCTTGAGGCGATCAAGCACGCGGCGTCCGTCAATGTCGGGCAGGTGCAGGTCGAGCGTAATGGCGTCGGGCTTCATCTCGCGGGCCATGGCCAGCGCGGCGGACCCGGTCGGTGCGATGAGCGCCTTGACGCCCTTGGCATGCGCAAGGTCGAGCATCACGCGGGCGAAGCCGGCGTCGTCCTCGACAATCAGCAGGACACGGTCGCCGGGCTCGATTCGGCCGCGGTCGTCCTCGACCGTGAGGGCGGTCGGCATCGGGTCGCCTTCGCGGGCGGTCGAGGTTTCGGATTCGACTTCCAGCACACCCTCGTTGCTGCGATAAGGCGTCGTGGTGTTTTCCTTCCGCGTCGAGCGGATGGGGACGTGCATTTGCGGGAGATAGAGGGTGAACGTGCTCCCCTGCCCCACGGCGCTGGCCAGGCGGATTTCACCGCCGAGCAGGCGCGCGATTTCGCGGCTGATCGCCAGGCCGAGACCGGTGCCGCCGTATTTGCGGCTGGTGCTGCCATCGGCCTGCTGGAACGCCTCGAAGATGATCTGCTGTTTCTCCGGCGCGATGCCGATGCCGGTGTCGGTGACCGAGAAGGCGACGACCGAGCGCGCATGCGTGAGCGACTCGCGATCCGAGCTCCAGCCTTCCGTGACGGCCGCGATGGTGAAGGTGACGCGGCCTTTCTCGGTGAACTTGAACGCGTTCGAGAGCAGGTTGCGGATGACCTGTTCGAGCCGCTGGGTGTCGGTGAACATGTGCCGCGGGAGCGAAGGATCCACATCGATGCCGAAGTCCAGGCCCTTGGATTCCGCGACGTGCCGGAAGGTGCGTTCGACATAGTCCTGCAGCTCGGCGAACCGGAGTTCCGCGATGTCCACGGTGACTGTTCCGGACTCGATCTTGGAGAGGTCCAGAATGTCGTTGATGAGGCTGAGCAGGTCGTTGCCGGAGGCATGGATCGTCTTGGAGAACTCGATCTGCTTGGGCGTGAGGTTGCCTTCGGGGTTGTGGGCGAGCTGATCCGCGAGGATGAGCAGGCTGTTGAGCGGCGTGCGCAACTCGTGCGACATGTTCGCGAGGAACTCGGACTTGTACTTGGAGGTGAGCGCAAGCTGCTTGGCTTTTTCCTCGAGCGCCTGGCGGGCCTGCTCGACTTCGGTGTTCTTGCGTTCGACTTCGGCGTTCTGCTCGGCGAGCAGCTTGGCCTTTTCCTGCAATTCCTTGTTGGTGGTCTGGAGCTCTTCCTGGCGGCTTTGCAGCTCCTTGGCCAGCGATTGCGATTGCTTGAGGAGATCCTCAGTACGGGTATTGGCCTCGATCGTATTCAACACGATTCCGATACTCTCGACGAGCTGGTCGAGGAACGCCTGGTGCGTGGGGCTGAACTGTTCGAAGGAGGAGAGTTCCATGACCGCCTTGACCTGGCCTTCAAAGAGCACGGGCAGGACGATGATGTTGGTGGGCGGCGCCTGACCGAGGCCGGACGTGATCTGCACGTAATCGTCGGGCGCGTTGGTGATGAGGATGCGCTCCCTTTCCAGCGCGGCCTGGCCGACCAATCCTTCGCCCAGCGAGAAGCGGCTGCCCACATTCTTCCGATTGCGGAAGGCATAGCTGGCCAGAAGCTTGAGATAAGCTTCATTCTCCTGATGCTGCTCGCCCGATTCCTCCCTCGCCGACTCCATGATGTAGAACACGCCGTGCTGCGCGGAAACGACCGGCGCCAGCTCGGAGAGGATCAGCTTGCCGACGGTGAGCATGTCCTTCTGGCCCTGGAGCATGCGGGTGAACTTGGCGAGGTTGGTCTTGAGCCAATCCTGCTCGTTGTTCTTGATCGTCGTATCCTTCAGGTTGCGGATCATTTCGTTGATGTTGTCCTTGAGGGACGCAACCTCCCCCTGCGCGGCAACCTGGATGGACCGCGTGAGATCGCCCTTCGTCACCGCCGTGGCGACGTCGGCAATGGCGCGCACCTGCGTGGTGAGATTGGCGGCGAGCTGATTGACGTTATCGGTGAGGTCCTTCCACGTACCGGCCGCGCCGGGCACATTGGCCTGGCCGCCCAGCTTGCCTTCGACACCGACTTCGCGGGCAACCGTGGTCACCTGGTCGGCGAACGTGGCCAGCGTATCAATCATGCTGTTGATCGTGTCGGCCAGCTCGGCGATTTCGCCCTTGGCTTCGACCAGCAGCTTGCGTTTCAAATCACCGTTGGCCACCGCGGTCACGACCTTTGCGATACCGCGCACCTGGTTTGTGAGGTTACCGGCCATGAAATTCACGTTGTCGGTGAGGTCCTTCCACGTGCCGGACACGCCCTTCACTTCCGCCTGGCCGCCGAGTTTTCCTTCCGTGCCCACTTCGCGGGCGACGCGCGTCACTTCCGAGGCGAACGACGAGAGCTGGTCCACCATCGTATTGACCGTGTTCTTCAGCTCGAGAATTTCGCCTTTGACGTCCACCGTGATCTTCTTGGTGAGGTCACCATTGGCCACCGCCGTGGTGACGGCGGCGATGTTGCGGACCTGGCCGGTGAGATTGCCAGCCATGAAATTCACATTGTCGGTGAGGTCCTTCCAGGTGCCCGCCAGACCGCGGACGTCCGCCTGGCCGCCCAGCTTGCCTTCGGTGCCCACCTCGCGGGCCACGCGCGTCACTTCGGACGCAAACGAGCGAAGCTGGTCCACCATCGTATTGATCGTGTCCTTGAGCTCGAGAATTTCGCCTTTGACGTCCACGGTGATCTTCTTGGACAGGTCACCGGTGGCCACCGCCGTCGTCACGGCGGCGATGTTACGCACCTGGCCGGTCAGGTTGCTGGCCATGGAATTCACCGAATCGGTGAGGTCCTTCCACGTGCCGGCGACGCCTTTCACGTCCGCCTGGCCGCCGAGTTTGCCTTCGGTGCCCACTTCGCGGGCCACGCGCGTCACTTCCGCCGCGAAGGATGAGAGCTGATCCACCATCGTGTTGATCGTGTTCTTCAGCTCGAGAATTTCGCCTTTGACGTCGACGGTGATTTTCTTGGTCAGGTCGCCGTTGGCCACCGCCGTGGTGACAGCGGCAATATTGCGGACCTGGGACGTCAGGTTACCCGCCATGGAGTTCACCGAATCGGTGAGGTCCTTCCACGTGCCGGACACGCCTTTGACTTCCGCCTGGCCGCCGAGTTTTCCTTCCGTGCCCACTTCGCGGGCCACACGCGTCACTTCCGAGGCGAACGACGAAAGCTGGTCCACCATCGTATTGACCGTGTTCTTCAGCTCGAGAATTTCGCCTTTGACGTCCACCGTGATCTTCTTGGTCAGGTCACCAGTGGCCACCGCGGTGGTCACGGCGGCGATGTTGCGCACTTGCGACGTCAGGTTACCCGCCATGGAGTTCACCGAGTCGGTAAGATCCTTCCACGTGCCGGCCACGCCTTTCACATCCGCCTGGCCGCCGAGTTTGCCTTCGGTGCCCACTTCGCGGGCCACGCGCGTCACTTCCGCGGCGAACGACCGAAGCTGGTCCACCATCGTATTGATCGTTTCCTTGAGCTGAAGGATTTCGCCTTTGACGTCCACCGTGATCTTCTTGGAAAGATCGCCGTTGGCCACCGCTGTCGTCACTTCGGCGATGTTACGCACCTGGCCGGTGAGATTGCTGGCCATGAGGTTCACGTTGTTCGTGAGGTCCTTCCACGTGCCGGCGACACCTTTGACGTCCGCCTGGCCGCCCAGTTTGCCTTCGGTGCCCACTTCGCGGGCCACGCGCGTCACTTCCGCCGCGAAGGAGGAAAGCTGATCCACCATCGTGTTGATCGTGTTCTTCAGTTCGAGAATTTCGCCTTTGACGTCGACCGTGATCTTCTTGGAAAGATCGCCGTTGGCGACGGCCTTTGTGACGTCGGCGATATTGCGCACCTGCGACGTCAGGTTACCGGCCATGAAATTCACATTGTCGGTGAGGTCCTTCCACGTGCCGGAGACGCCTTTGACGACCGCCTGGCCGCCGAGTTTTCCTTCGGTGCCCACTTCGCGGGCCACGCGCGTCACTTCCGCGGCGAACGACGAGAGCTGGTCCACCATCGTGTTGATCGTGTTCTTCAGTTCGAGGATTTCGCCCTTTACATCCACCGTGATCTTTTTGGAGAGGTCGCCCGTGGCCACCGCTTTCGTGACGTCGGCAATATTGCGGACTTGCGACGTGAGGTTACCGGCCATGAAATTCACGTTATCGGTAAGGTCTTTCCACGTACCGGCGACGCCTTTCACCTGCGCCTGGCCGCCGAGTTTTCCCTCCGTGCCCACTTCGCGGGCCACGCGCGTCACTTCCGAGGCGAACGAGGAGAGCTGGTCCACCATCGTATTGATCGTGTTCTTCAGTTCGAGGATTTCCCCTTTGACGTTCACCGTGATCTTCTTGGTGAGGTCGCCGGTGGCCACCGCGGTGGTCACGGCGGCGATGTTGCGGACCTGGGCCGTGAGATTGCTGGCCATGAAATTGACGGAGTCGGTGAGGTCCTTCCACGTGCCGGAGACGCCTTCGACTTTCGCCTGGCCGCCCAGCTCGCCTTCGGTGCCCACTTCGCGGGCCACGCGCGTCACTTCCGACGCGAATGAACGGAGCTGGTCCACCATCGTGTTGATCGTGTCTTTCAGTTCGAGGAACTCGCCGCGGACGTCGACGGTGATTTTCTTGGTCAAGTCGCCGTTGGCCACGGCGGTGGTCACCGTGGCGATGTTACGCACCTGGCTGGTCAGGTTGGACGCCATCAGGTTCACGTTATCGGTAAGGTCCTTCCAGGTGCCGGCCACGCCCTTGACCTTGGCCTGGCCGCCCAGCTTGCCTTCGGTGCCCACTTCGCGGGCCACGCGCGTCACTTCGGAAGCGAACGCGCCGAGCTGGTTCACCATCGTGTTGACGATGCGCGCGGTGCGAAGGAATTCGCCCTCCATCCGGCGGCCTTCGATTTCCAGGGACATGTTCTGCGAAAGGTCGCCGGTCGCCACGGCGCCGATCACGCGGGCGGTTTCGCTGATTGGATAGACGAGGCAGGTGATCAGGGTGTTGACGGCGTCGACGCGCTCCTTCCAACCGCCGGCGACCTCGCCGGTGGGCAGGCGCTCGCCCAGTTTGCCTTCGCGGCCGACCACGCGGCTGATGCGATTCAAGTCCTCGGTCGAGTGCTCCATCTGGTCGGCGAGATCGTTGAAAGTGTCAGCCACCTTGCCGGCCAGTCCGGTCCATTCCATGGGGAGGCGGACGGAAAAATCGCCCTTCTTCATCCGGGCCAATGCCTGGAGGACCTGCCGCGAGTCGAGATCGGAGTGGGTTTCGCGTTCAAAACCGTTTTCGTGGCCGTTCTCCCGCGAGCCGTTGCGCGCGCGCGACACTTTGCGTCCACTGGAATGCGGTTGAGATTCGAGGAGGCCGGCGTGGTCCGGGTTCGAGGCCGTCGGTTGGGTCTGGTGGCTGGGGGTGGTCGGGCGTTTGATGGCCGGAAGAGTGTTTGCTTTCTTCATAGCTTCTGTTTTGGAGAGCGTTTTTTTGCCGCGGAAACTCAATTTAACTTCAGTCTGATCTGAATGTGACATGGACAGCGGCACGACTGTTCGGAATTCCCTAATCCCACTAATCACCCCGGTTTATCCTGCAAGTGCCAGTAGTTAATATGCTAAGGCGCGTAGCCACCCTGACATGGGGTGTACACCCCAGTTGAGTCGAGAATCGAAAAAGGATTGAAGCAGATGGGCGGTCCGGGACTGACTCCCATCACTTTTTCGCCTGTGGGAGCGGCGTGTTTTCCAGGTCTGTCAGGGCCTTCAGCCGGTCGAGCGCGGGACGATCATTGACCGCCAAAAGGAACTGCCACGCGGCGAGCACGCGACGGTAAAAGAGCGTCCGCTCGGCAGCGACGTCGCGGCTGATGCCCGGCGATTCGGGTTCCGCGGGCGGCGTAGTCCATCGTTGGGCCAGACGGTCCGCGGCGCTGCGAACGTCGGTGTTCTTCGAAGCCCTGGCCCAAGCCAGGATATAGTCGCGGCGTTCCGCACCCCAGCGAGCGACCGCCTGCGCGATGGAAGGATTGCCAATCTGCGGATCGAAGTAACCGGACTGCCAGTAAACTTCCTCCATGATTGCGCGGCCATCGTCGGAAACGAAATTGCGCCCGTGGTCCTCCTGGCCAAGGAGATATTTTTCAAAGGTGAGGGCGGGCGGCGAGAGATTGGTGATTTGGCCGGCCAGCACGGCGGCCTTCCAGGCCGGACGGACGGTTTGCTGCCAGGCGCGGCGGCTTCCGCGTGGGCCACGGCGGCGCGGGGTCATTTCCGGCATTTGCATCTGCTGATTGTTGTCTGTTTGCGGGGCCGGCGAGTCCGTGGAGTCTTCCTCGTGCAGGGAGGGGTCGAGGGCTTTTTCGAGCTGGGCGCGCGTGCCGGAAGCCAGCAATTGGGCCAGGCTTTGGTCCTGGCTGGACATGTTTTCCACGAATTGACGGAACTGGTCCTGCCGCGCGCGAAAAGCGGGATCGGAAACTTTGGGAGGCAGTCCGTCGACCGTACGGCGATACGCGATAAGGGCCTTGCGAACCTCAGGTTTGCGGTTGGAATCCTTGTCGAGGCTCAGCTCAATCGTATCCGCCCAGCATTCGAGATACTGGTCGGAGGTCGAGCGCGGCATGTCGATGGTTTTATCCACCAAAGTCCCCGCCGCATGCGCATCGGCAAAAGAACGCAGCGCAGAGTTGCGGGGTTGGGCGGTCAACAGGTCGGAACCCAGCAGGCACTCGGGAAAGAAGCGTTCGTAGCCGGCCCAGTCCTTCGGGTCGGGACTTGGGTCGCAGCCGGAAGCCAGCGAAAACTCGTCCGTGGCGGTGAAACCGGCGGCGGCGACGAGGTCGCCGGTTTGCCTGCCCCTGCTTTGCGACGGTGGCGCGATGAACCAAGCGGGGTCCGGCTTCAACTCGTGGGGGATGGCGAGATAGTGAAAGCCCCCGGAGTGACATTGGGTCATGCAGAAGACGATGCGTCCCTTGCCGATGCCGCCGGACAAAACGCGGCGCAGTTCGGAGACGCTCAGTTCCTCCTCGTTGGAACGCCAGCCAAAATCGCCGGCTGAATCCGGCGAGAGGCCCCAGAGCGTGATGGTGCTTTCCTCATTGCGCCCGCGCGTGCGCGAGCCGTGGTCGCCAACGAACAGATACAACGTGCCGCCGCTGGCGATGGCGGGCAGAATGTTTTCGCGCAGGGTGCGGAGGACGACGTCGCGGCGGGCGGGAAGATTGCGCGGGAGCGGGCCGGCGATCCAGGAATCCACGTAGCGGCCGTTGATTTTGGTCTCGCGATGCACGTCGGCGATAACGGGTTTCCGGCCTTCCACATTACCGGCCGCGAAGAAGATCCAGACGGAATCGGGCGGGTAATTGCGCAGGAAAAAGTCTGACATCGCGTGGGCCTGGACGTATTGCGAATAATTGTCGTCCAGCGGGGAAGCACCGCCGGAAAGCATCACAAAAACGTCCCTGGCGGGCAGATTTTGTCCCAGGCACAGGGCCAGGACGAGGAGGAAGGTTGCCAACTTGCCGAACACCGAAGCAAGCTGCAATTTGTGGACCGGGAAGTCAACAGCGGAAGCGGGCGAGTGAGTCGAACCACGGACGGAAGGCCAGAGGTTGAACATAAAATTGATCAACCGAATGCTGAAGCAATTACCGTAAGCAATCGATTTCCGCGCTTCAGCCATCAACCTCGCGCGCGATAGTCTACGCCCGAATGGGTTCGTCCTGGGCGAGCCATTTTTCGAGGACTTCCATCTCGGCGAGGTAATTCAGGTCGAGTTCGGGAATGGCGAAGCCAGCGACGGGACTGCGGCGCTGGTTGAGAATGTCCGCGACGTACAAGGCGGTGGTGGGCGTGACCAGCGTGGCGCGCGGGCTGCACCAGGGGGTTTGATGCCATTTTACCGCTTCCACAACTTCGGTGGGCATTCCCCAGAGCTGAAGGATGAAACTGGAGAGTAGTGTGTGCGGGCACTGAAAGACCTCCTGCTCGACATCGGCCAACGGGCGATGCTCGCGGGTCGCCGTCTGGCAAACCTGACGGTAGCGCTCGCGATGATTTTCGATCAGGACCAGGCGGCCGAGATCGTGCATCAAACCGGCGAAGAATGCGGCGTGGGAAGCGTCGCGGCCCAGGTTCCTCGCGAGTTCCTCGGCGAGCCGGGCGGTTTCGAGACTGTGCCGCCAGATGGCGGGAACAGAGAGTTCGGAAAAATCGAGAGTTTCGTAGGAACTGAAGACGTGCAGCGACATCACCAGCGCCCGGACGCTGCGCGTGCCCAGGAGCAGGAGCGCGCTGCGGGAATCGGTGATGGTCTCGCGCCCGCGGAACATCGGTGAATTGGCCACCTGCAGGAGCTTGGTGAGAATGCCGGCGTCGCTGGCGAGGAGGTCGGCGGTCTTTTCGAATTCCAGGTCGTCCTGGCCGAGCTCGCGGAGGAGATCCTCGTGAACCTTGGGAAGGACCGGAAAGGATTGGATGGACGTAAGCAGGTCGCGGAGGTGGGGATCGTCGAGTTGTTCCTGGGCGTCGAGAGCCAGGCGGATGCGGCGCTCGAGTTCCTCGCACTGGAACGGCTTCATCAGATATTGATGAGCGACGGAAATCTTGTCGATGTCCGAGGGCGCTCCCGAGATAAGCAATCGGACGGCCTGGGGCGCGATTCCGCGAAACCGGTCGAGGAATTCCAGTCCGGGGATTTCGGGCATGTTCTGGTCGGACAGGACCGCGTGCGGGGGCGTTTTGCGGGCGGCTTCCAGGGCGGCGGCGGGACTGGTGAATTCCATCACCTGCCAGGAAGGATCCACAAACCGCAGCAGGCAGGCGATCATCTCCGCCACGCACGGCTCGTCATCCACGATGTAGATCAGTTTGGACATGCGAACAGCGTTGTTCATTCAGCGGTCCCGCACCCCTCGGGAGGCACTGAATGTGTCTCGGGAGTACATCGGCAGGGAAATGGGGGTGCTTTAGCGGGTGAACGTGATTTTCGGGTGACGTTTGCTGTCCGGCGAATTTTCCTGCCGGAGGATCGGGCGGGTCGCTGAATCTTCGAGCCTGTGAGGCGGCGGGGCCGCTGCCGCCTGAAGGCGGCGTTCCGAGCACGAACTGCGCCCCGGAAAATCGTGTCAAAGCCGCTTGCAATGTCGTGCGGGTGCGGGCATGGTGGCGGCAATCTTCGAAGGAACTCTCCGGTGACTGCCGCCACTGGAAACGCTATTTAACAGGATCATTTATGATGCGAAGAATCATTCTCTCCCTCCTGGGAGCCGGGTTGCTGCTGCCGCGCGTTTGCGCCGCGGAAAGTGTGACGGACCTCAAGCTCGACATCCCCTACCGCAAGTTCGTGCTCACGAACGGGCTGACGTTGCTGGTGCACGAGGACCACAAGGCGCCCATTGTGGCGGTACATATATGGTACCATGTCGGGTCGAAGAACGAGAAGCCGGGGAAGACGGGGTTTGCGCATTTGTTCGAGCACCTGATGTTCACGGGCAGCGAGCATCTCAAGGGCTCGGGCAACCAGCAGGCGTTTTTCCAGACAATGGAGGGCATCGGCGCGACCGATCTCAACGGCACGACCAGCGAGGATCGGACGGATTTCTTCGAGAACGTTCCAACCAATGCGCTGGACGTGGCGTTGTGGGTGGAATCGGATCGGATGGGGCATCTGCTGGAATCCGTGGACCAGACACGGCTCGACGAGCAGCGCGGCGTGGTGCAGAACGAAAAGCGCCAGGGCGAAAACCAGCCGTACGGCGTGGTGCATGAGTTGATCACCAAGGGCACGGCGCCGGTGGGACATCCGTATTCGTGGACGGTGATCGGCTCGATGGAGGACTTGAACGCGGCGTCGCTGGACGACGTGCGCACGTGGTTCAAGACGTATTACGGGGCGGCAAACGCGATCTTGGTGCTCGCGGGTGACATTGATCCGGACACCGCGGTGAAAAAGGTGGAGCACTATTTCGGCGACATCCCCGCGGGACCGCCGGTGGCGCGATATAATCAATGGATTCCGCACATGGCGGGGACGCGGCGCGAATCGGTGTCGGATCGCGTGCCGCAGGCGAGACTTTACAAGATCTGGAACATTCCCGCGTACGGCGAGGCGGATTCGAGCTATCTCGATCTCGCGTCGGACGTGCTGGCTTCGGGCAAGAGTTCGCGGCTGTACAAGCGGTTGGTATATGACGAACAGATCGCGACCGACGTGGAAGCTTACGCGGATGCGGGCGAGATCAGCGGGCATTTCGGAATCGTGGTGACCGCGCGGCCGGGAGTGGATCTGGGACGGGTCGAAAAGGCGGTTGACGAGGAGGTCGCGCGTTTTCTGGCGAAGGGACCGACACGCGACGAACTCGATCGCGCCAAGGCGCGGAACCTGGCGGCATTTGTGCGCGACGCGGAGCGGATTGGCGGGTTCGGCGGAAAGTCCGACGTTCTGGCACAGAACGAGGCGTTTCGGGGCGATCCCGGTTTCTACAAAACGGTGCTGGATTTCGTGCGCAACGCCACTGTCAAGGACCTGCAAAACGCGGCGCGGCGCTGGTTGAACGAGGATGTTTACATTCTCGAGGTGCATCCGTATCCGAAGTACCAGGTGGCGGCGAGCGGCGCGGACCGCAGCCACGTGCCGGCCTCCGGCACGCCGCCCGATGCGCAATTCCCGGCATTGGAACGCACGACACTGACCAATGGATTGAAGGTCATCGTGGCCGAGCGGCATTCGCTGCCGCTGGTGAATTTCAGCCTGGTGGTGGACGCGGGGTACGCCAGCGACCAAACGGCATCCCCGGGCACGGCGAAGCTGGCGATGGACATGCTCGACGAGGGCACCGCGTCCCGGAACGCGCTGCAAATCAGCGACGACCTCGCGGCGGTGGGGGCGAAACTGGAGACGGCGTCGGATCTGGACACTTCAACGGTGCGATTGTCCGCGTTAAAGCCGACGCTGGATCGCGCGCTGGAAATTTATGCGGATGTGATCCTGAACCCCGCGTTTCCGGAGGCGGACTTCAAGCGCTTGCGGGATCAACGGATTGCCGCGATTCAACGTGAGAAGACTGAACCGGTCAGCATGGCGCTTCGGGTGTTCCCGGGAATTCTTTACAGCAGCGGACACGCTTACGGGAATCCGCTGACGGGGTCGGGCACTGAGCAGTCGGTCGCGGTGCTCACGCGCGCGGACATGGCGAAGTTCCATGACACATGGTTCAAGCCGAATCACGCCACGCTGATTGTCGCGGGCGACACCACGCCGGCGGAGATCGCGCCGAAGCTGGAGAAGTTGTTCAGCTCGTGGCGCGCCGGCGATGTGCCGGCCAAGAATATTGCGACCGTCCCGCAGCAGGATCGCACGACGATCTATCTGATCGACCGGCCGGGAGCGATCCAGTCGTTCATCGTGGCGGGCGAGGTTGCGCCGCCCAAGGCCAATCCGCACGAGATCGCGATCGAAGCGATGAACAACATCCTGGGCGGGGTGTTCACGTCGCGCATCAACATGAACCTGCGGGAGGACAAGCACTGGTCCTATGGGGCGCGTTCGGTGCTGTCGGCGGCGCGCGGGCAAAGGCCGTTTATGGCCTATGCCTCGGTGCAGACCGACAAGACCAGCGAATCACTGGCGGAGATGAACAAGGAACTTCGGGGAATTCTTGAGGCGAAACCGATCACGGCGGACGAATTGGCCAATGCGCGCAAGAATGAGACGCTCAAACTGCCGGGCACGTGGGAAACACTCGATCGCCTCATGGGGTCGATCACGGAGATCGTGCGATTCGGGTTGCCGGACGATTATTTCGCCTCTTATCCAGGCAAGGTGCGCGCGCTCATGCTGCCGGAAGTGCAGGCGGCCGCACGCGAAGTGGTGCATCCCGATCGCATGGCGTGGATTGTGGTCGGCGACCGCGCGAAGGTGGAGGCAGGCATCCGTGCGCTGGGCTGGGGTGACGTTGTGCTGCGGGATCCGGACGGCCATCCGATCGATTGATTAATTCGTCGGACGGCCGAACGGACGGGCGGTCAGGGATTCTCGATTTTCGGACCCTGATCCGTCTGGGGGGAAAGTTCCTCGTGCTGATTCTTGTCCTGGGGATTCTCGTTGGAATCCTGGCTGGGCGCGGGCACGGGCACGATTATGATATCGTGATGCCCGGAGCCTTCGTTGGACGCGCCAAAGACGGGATCGTTGATCGGCGGCATGTTGTTGCCGGAAAAGCCGGGCGAATTTTGAACGCTGCGCTTGTCCGTGTCGAGAATCAGGGATTTTCGATCGGCCGAGGGCGTGAATGAAGTGAGCGGGACGGCGAGATCGGCGCCGGTGCCATGGGCGCGGCCGGATTTGGCCATCACCACGTATGCCACGTGTCCGTCCTTGATGTCGAACACCACGTCGCGGATGCGGCCCAGGGTCTGGTTTTGGGGATTTTTCACGGTCATGCCCAAAAGATGGCTGGCCTGGTTGACAGGTGAGGGAACCTCGGCTTCATTAGGCGGCACGGCTGAGGGGGTGGGTAAAAGTTCCCGGTCCGGTGCGGAGGAATCACTCTGTCCCAGCCCATGTCCGTGCGGGGTATTGGTGGGCGCAGGTTCGAGCTGGATGCCGACGAGCGATCCTGGCAAGAGTCCCGGAACGGGGCCATCCGGCACGGTGTCGGCCTTGAGGACGGCGTTATGACGTCCGGGCGGCTGGATTTTGGATTGGCCGGAGGATGCGAGGCAAAGCACTGCCACCGCCAACCCGGCAAGTAATGATGATATGATTGCTTTCATACTGCTCCTTGAGTTCGTTGCCACTGTTGACGGCCCGCCTCCCAACGGCCGCGGCAGTCAAACGCTGCACAGTTAATAACGCACTCGTCTGTACCTTTTTCAAAGAAAACCTGACTCGCCGGCCATTTATTTGCATGACGATCAAAAAAATCATCCCTGCTTGGTTTCCTTCAGTCTTGTTGCTCCTTCTTTTTCTCGTTGCGCCCCGCCCATCCCGGGCCTTTACCCTGGCGGACTTGCAGAATGATCCCACCCTCACGCCCGGGCGGCTGATTCAAAAGTTCGCCCGCTTCAAGTTCCATTTGTTTCAGCAACTCCAGCCGCGCGGGCAGTTCCTGGCGACGGAGACGGGGGATTGCTACGATTTTGCGTCGTTGGCGGCGGATGTGCTGCGCGCACGGGGATACACGACGCGGCTGATCGCCGTATTCATGGCGCGGCAGACGCACGTGGTCTGTTATGTGAAGGAAGCAAGGGCATACCTGGATTACAACAACCGGGCGAAGGCCGATCCGCTGGTGTCGAGCGATGGCGCGCTGGCGGACGTGGCGGCCAAGGTGGCGCGATCGTTTCACTCGACGTGGTTTAACGCGCTGGAGTTTACGCTGCGAAACGGGGTGCGGCAGCCGGTGAAGACGGCGTTTCCGGGGGTGTGAGCGGGTGTTGCAGAACGGATCGCACCGCCTTGAACTCGCCAGGTCGAGCCTCGGTCTGGAGACAAGTCCGACGGTCCAATCCCGCCCGCACGTTTAGGTTTTGCGATTGACACCGAGGATTCGATTGGCGAACCCTGCTTGCATCAAAACTCGCACTCATTTCCGATTCAAGTCCTGCTGGTATACGGCGGCTGTGATCCTCCTGGCCAGCCGGGTGGCAGCCACCGGTGGCTTCCAGGTTTCCACTAATTTTGAAAGTGGTTCGGCGCAGATTCTGGAGCGGGATTCAGGACAACAGCGACTCCGGATCTCACCCGGTGGCGATCCGAAACGAGGAATGCCAAATTGGTGGTTTGTGCGCATCACCGATCTGGACACCAACAAGCCGTTCACGCTCCAGGTGGTGGCCCGGGAAGAGCCTGTTCCTGGGAGCGACAATCCGAAGCAACTGCTCACCGCGGGCTGGGCCCTGCCCGATTGCGCGGCAGTGTCCACTGATGGCGCCTCCTGGAAGCAAACGCTTCCAGGCGAAAGAAACCGGAGCGAAAGTGTTTACCAGGTCCCCGCCGGTCCGGCCACCCTCTGGCTGGCGTGGGGGCCGCCATTCACGCCGCACGACTCGGCCGTATTCGTGGAGCGAATCGCCCGCGAGCATCCGTCCTTCGCGACCGCATTCACGCTGGCCCGCTCGCGCGAGGACCGGCCGGTGCCTGCGCTGCACGTTGTCGGCGGAGACCTTCCCACTACAAACCGCTTCGGTATCTGGTTGAACGCGCGGCACCATGCGTGGGAGTGCGGCAGCAGTTGGGTTGGAATCGGTTTTATCGAATGGCTCGTGAGCGACGATCCGGAAGCAAAATGGCTGCGCGAGAACGGGGAGATCTACTTCGTGCCGGTCATGGATGTGGACCACGTTGCCACAGGTGACGGCGGAAAAATGGCCTTGCCGCAGGACCATATTCGTGACTGGTCGGCGGCTCCGCACTGGCCGGAGGTGGCCGCTGCGCAGGGCAGGATTCTGGCCATGGGGAAGAGAACGACCATTTATCTGGACTTGCACAACGGGGCTCCCAGCCAGAGGACCGAAGGATTTTACGTGCCGTATCCCCCTTACGTCCCTAACGAGACCGTTCGGCTGCACGACCGTTTTTTTGATTGCGTGCGCCGGACGATGGGCGAAGTGCGGCTGATGGACGGCAAACCCAATCGCCCCGAGGAAATTCCGATTTGGCGGAACAGCGCGGCGCCGTGGGTTCGCGAGCACTGTGGTTCAAAAGCGCTCGCATTTACCGTGGAGACCGCCTGGAACACGCCGCAAGGCACGCCCGAAGGCTACCGCGACGTTGGCCGCAAGCTCGGCTTGGCTATAGCGGCCTATTTGCATACGGCGGAGCGCCCGTAGGCGGCGCTGCACGTCCGATCTCAACTCGCTGCGCTCGCGCAGACTCCGCCGACAATCAGGGACGCGGGTGGAACGCGTCCCTGCCGGCCGTCTGGGTGGGAGTGGGATGGTTGGATTCGACGAGTTCGATGCGACATGTCGCATCGGGGAAAAGCGCAGACATGTCTGCACACTCCAAAGGGGGGAACCATTCGCTTCGCGAAGCGCGGCTCCCGGGTAGAATATTCTTGTCCGTGCGACGTTGGGGGCGTAGGAAGGAAGGATGTCAAAGCCCATGGTTATTCGTCCCTCTTCGGGGTTAACACGCCGCCGGTTCATCTACACAAGCGCCCTTGCGGCCGGTTCGCTGGCAGTCGGCGCGCGGTCCAGCTACGCGCGGGCGAAGTTCAAGTCGCCGAATGAGAAACTGGCGATCGGCATCATCGGCACGAACGGCAAGGGCCGACAGGATTCGACGATGCTTTCGCAGACGGAGAACATTGTGGCTTTGTGCGACGTCGATTCGCGGTCGCTGGACGCCGCGGCGCAACGCTGGCCGAATGCGCGGAAGTACCGCGATTACCGGGTGATGATCGACAAGGAAAAGGACATTGACGCAGTGACGGTCAGCATTCCCGATCATCAGCACGCCCCGGCGGCGATGCTGGCGATGCAGGCGGGCAAACATGTTTATTGCCAGAAGCCGCTGGCGCATGCGGTGGGTGAGGCGCGCGCCATGACGCTGGCCGCGAAGAAATACGGGGTCGCCACCCAGATGGGCAACCAGGGGCACTCGAGCGATGACATCCGGCGGCTGTGCGAAATGATCTGGGCGGGGGCGATCGGGCCGATTCGCGAGGTGCAATGCTTTACCAATCGCCCGATCTGGCCGCAGGGTTATCAGCGTCCCACCGTCACCGACACGGTGCCGGAAACCCTGGAATGGGATTTGTGGCTCGGTCCGGCTGCGGAGCGGCCGTATGTGGATCATTGGCCGAACGCGGTGAACGCCCAGGGCGAACCGGTGCGCGTGCCGGTTTATCATCCGTTCGTGTGGCGTGGCTGGTGGGATTTCGGCTGCGGAGCGCTGGGTGACATGGCGTGCCATGTGATGGACGGCGCGTATTGGGCGCTCAAGCTGGGCGCGCCAACCACGGTCGAACTGGTGGATTCCTCCCCCATCCTCTCCGACATGGCGCCGGCATGGTCGATCATTCGCTATCAATTTCCGGCGCGCGGCGACATGCCGGCGTGCACGCTCACGTGGTATGACGGCGGGAAGCTGCCCGACAAACCCAAGGAGATGGAAGCCGAACAATTCGGCACCAGCGGAACGATCTTCATCGGCGAAAAGGGCAAGATCATGTGCGACGAGTATTGCGATCGCCCGCGGCTGTTGCCGGAATCGAGCATGGTGGATTACAAGCGCCCTGCGCAGACCATTCCGCGGGTGCCGAATGACAGTCCGTATGCGGATTTCGCCCGCGCGTGCAAGGGCGGGCCGGCGGCATGTTCGAATTTCGAAGTGTCGGGGCCGTTCAGCGAAGTCGTGTTGCTGGGCAATCTCGTGTTGCGGCTCGGGCGCAAGAAGCTGGAGTGGGACGCGGCGAACATGAAGGTGAAGGATTGTCCGGAGGCGGACGCGTACATTCATCCGAAGTATCGCAAGGGGTGGACGGTTTAGTTGCGGGGTTGTCTGGAACAGTCAGGCAAAGGCTCGCCCTCATCCCGACCTTCTCCCCCGGGAGAAGGAGCAGCCGCCGAACAGTCGCTGGCACAAGAACAGTCGCGGAACTCATGGCCGGCTCAGGCTGTCGGAAGGCTGCGTCAGTAGCGAATCAGAGCGGCGATTTTTTTCTTCATACCGTTGGAGGGCTGGGCCATGCTGCGGGCGTGGAAGCGTTGACAGTGGACGAGATGCAGAAGGCCGTGCGGCTTGCGTTGGCGGAGGACGTGGGCAGCGGGGATGCGACCACATTGGCGACGGTGCCGGAAGCGGCGCAGGCCACGGCGCTGATGCGCGCGCGGGAGCCGTTGGTGGTGGCCGGACTGGCGCTGGCGGAGGCGGCGTTCCGGGAATTGTCAGGGCGGGTCGAGTTTCAGCGAATTGCGGAGGATGGGCACGCGGTGAAGGAGGGGCAGGACTTGCTGCGGATTGCGGGACCGGCGCGGGCGATCCTGAGCGGGGAACGGGTGGCGTTGAATTTTGTGCAGCGACTCTCGGGCGTGGCGACGTTGACGTCGCAGTTTGTGGAGGCGATCAAGGGAACACGCGCGCAAATCCTGGACACGCGCAAGACGACGCCAGGCTGGCGGCGGCTGGAGAAGTACGCGGTGGCGTGCGGCGGGGGAAGGAATCATCGAATGGGGCTGCACGACATGATTTTGATCAAGGACAATCATCTCGCGGCGCTGAAGGGGGAATCGCCGAACGCGATCGCGGCGGCGGTGGCGCGGGCGCGCGCGAAGTATCCGCAGTTGAAGGTGGAGGTGGAGGCGGACACGCTGGAGCAGGCGGAGCAGGCGGCGGCGGCGGGCGCGGATTTCATCCTGCTGGACAACATGAACCTGATCCAATTGCGCCTGGCGGTGCAGCAGGTGCGAGGGCGCGCGCAAACTGAGGCCAGCGGCGGGGTGAATCTGGCAAGCGTGCGGGGTATTGCGGGGACGGGAGTGGATTTTATTTCGGTGGGGGCGATCACCCACTCGGCGCGCGCGGTGGATATCGGGTTGGATTTTTTGGAGTAGGCCACGTCTGGAGAAGACAGAATTTTCAACCACGAATGGACACGAATAAACACGAATCAATAAAGCAAGATGAAGGAAGACGCGAATTGCGCGAATTGACGCGAATTAAAAATAGCGAAGGGATTTAACTGCGGATCCCGCATGCGGGACGGTTTAACACGGCCGGGAAGAGACGGACTCAACTACGAATGGACACGAATAAACACGAATTTCTGACGGAGAACAATGTTGGGCGCGGCCTCGGGGTTTTCGAAGCTATTGCCGCCAAAATTATTCGTGTGGATTCGTGTCCATTCGTGGTTGCTCTTCCATGGCCATTTATGGTGACCGGATGACGATTGACACCAAAATTCTGAGCGCGTTGCGCGCGGCGGGGAACGACGGAGTGTCGGGGGCGGGGTTGTCGCAGCAACTGGGGATCAGCCGGGCGGCGGTGTGGGCGCGCATCGAGGAATTGCGGTCGCTGGGTTACGAGATCGAGGCGAGCCCGCATCTGGGTTATCGGCTGGTGGGCGTGCCGGATGTGTTGCACGCGGACGATTTGCTGTCGAGTCTGGGCCGGACGAAGGTGATCGGCCGCGACATCCGGGTGTTCGAGGAAACGACCTCGACGAACGACGTGGTGGAGAAGCTGGCGCGCGACGGGGTAAAAGAGGGCGTGGTGGTGTTTGCGGAGGCGCAAACGAAGGGACGCGGGCGCCTGGGGCGGAAATGGATTTCGCCGCCGCGCAAAGGGCTGTGGTTCTCCATCCTGCTGCGACCGCGGCTGCACCCGCTGGCGGTGACGCAACTGACCGTCGCGGCGGCGACGGCCTTGTTCCGGGCAGTCCGGGCGCAGACCGGTTTGACGCCGGAGATCAAGTGGCCGAATGACATCTTAATTCGCGGAAGGAAGGTGGCGGGGATTCTGACCGAGTTGAGCGCGGAACCGGATGAAGTGAAGCATGTGATCCTGGGAGTGGGTGTGGGGGTGAACCTGACGGCGGGCGATTTTCCGGTGGAATTGCGCAAGATGGCGACATCGCTGCGCATCGAGAGCGGGGAGGTGCAGGATCGGGCGGCGCTGGCGGTGACGATTTTGCAGGAGCTGGACCGGGATTACGGGCGCGTCTGCGGGGGTGAGTTCGAGGCGCTGGCGGACGAGTGGGAGGAGCATTGCTCCACGCTGGGCCGGCAGGTGGCGATCCAGGCGGGCGGAAGGCGGATTGAAGGGCGCGCGGAATCGCTGGATGCGGAGGGAGCGCTGCTGGTACGGACGCAGCATGGGCGGTTGGAGAGAATCATTGGAGGGGATGTGACGGTGGAGAAGTGAATGACGTTGAACCGCGAATGCACGCTAATAAACGCGAATTGAATTGGAAGAAAAAGATTCAACCACGAATGAACACGAATAGACACGAATTCGGAGTGGCAACGGAAAGGAGCAAAAGACGCCGATGATTTTGCTCTTTGACATTGGGAACACGCATACGCACCTCGGGCTCGCGGATGGGAAGCGGGTGATCAAGCAGGGGAAGATAGGGACCGCGGATTGGTTTTCGGGAAAGGCGGCCGGGCTGGTGATGCGGTTTGTGGGGCGCAAAAAATTGATGGGAGCGGCGGTGTGCAGCGTGGTGCCGCGGGCGACACCGCGGGCGGTGGCGTGCGCGCGGAGGAATTGGGGATTGCGGAGCCTGGTGCTGACGTCGAAGACGGTGCTGGGGGTGGGCGTTGATTATCCGAGGCCTGAAACAATCGGGCCGGACCGGCTGGCGAACGCGGTGGCGGTGGCGCGGCATTTCGGGTCGCCGTCGGTGGTGGTGGATTTCGGGACTGCGGTCACGTTTGACGTGATCAACAGCGCGGGGAATTATGCCGGGGGAATCATCGCACCCGGGCTTGCGGCGATGACGGAATATCTGCACGAGAAAACGGCGCTCCTGCCGAAGATCAAGATTCGCGAGGTGAAGGCCGTGGTGGGCAAGAACACCGAGGAAGCGATGTTGATCGGCGCGGTGCACGGGTATCGCGGGTTGATTCGCGGGTTGATTGACGAGTTGAAGGGCGAGTTGCGCGCTCGAAAGCTGCCGGTGGTGGCGACGGGCGGTTATGCGCGATTGATCGCGGCGAAGATGCCGGAGATCAGCGCGGTCGATCCATTGCTGACGCTCGAAGGGCTGCGGCTGGTCTGGGAAGGGACGCTGCACGACACGTGAGATTCCGTGAGGCAAATCGGCGTTACGAAGAATGGCTGGAGCGCCAGACGGTGGTGCTGCCGGAGGATTTGCGGCTGAAGCATGCGCGGATGCGGGAGGGGTTGTTTCCCTTTCTGCGCGCGACGTATTTTCGCTGGGCGCAAGTCTGGCGGGAGGTTTGCGGCAAGGATGCCGCTGGGCCGAAAGTGCTGGCCGTGGGCGACCTGCACGTGGAGAATTTCGGGACGTGGCGCGACGTGGACGGCCGGCCCGTGTGGGGCGTGAATGATTTCGACGAAGTCCATCCCCTGCCCTTTGCGAACGATTTGATTCGGCTGGCGGTGAGCGCGTATCTGGCAATCGGTGAAGGCGAGTTAAGCTTCGCGCCCAAGCTGGCGTCGCAGGCCATTCTTGAAGGGTATGAAGCCGCGTTGAGGGCGGGAGGATGTCCGTTCGTGCTGGCGGACAGCAGCACGCCATTGCGGGAGATGGCCCGCAAGCGGCTCGACACGCCGGAGCGGTTCTGGAACAAGCTGCGGCGGTTCGCGCCGTTGCGGAAGCCGCCGCCGACGGAAGTGATGCGGTTGATCCGCGAGCTGTTGCCGGAGAAAAACCTGCCATTGCATTTTGTGCACCGGATCGCGGGCCTGGGCAGCCTGGGGAAGCAGCGATTCACGGCGGTGGGTGTGTGGGCGGGCGGACAGATCGCGCGCGAGGCGAAGGCGTTGACGCCGTCAGCGTGCCTGTGGGCGGAGGGCAAGCCGGAGGCGGAGGAGGTGCGGTACGAAGAGATTTTGCGGCGCGCGGTGCGTTGTCCCGATCCGTTGGTGGCGGTGCGCGGGAAATGGCTGTTGAGGCGGCTGTCGCCGGATTGTTTTCGCATTGTGCTGGCGGACCTGCCGCGAGTGCGGGATGACCGGGAGCTTCTCTACTCGATGGGTTGGGAGACGGCAAATGTCCACCTGGGGAGCGGGAAGGCGGTGGATATTCGAAAGGATTTGAAGCGCCGGAAGGCGAACTGGCTGCATCGGGCGGCCAAGGCGATGAGGGAGGAAGTTTTTCGGGATTGGAATGAATTCCGGGGATGAGACTTGCGTGAATAACGCGGTGCCTGTTCGAACGTAACACGTGCCAATCGGCTTGAGGTTGGGGGATGGAGTTGGCAAGCTGCGCGGGAGATGAATCGAATTGTCGACAGGTTTGCGCGGCTGAAGGAGCGGGGCGAGAAGGGCTTTATCGTGTACATCGGCGCGGGCGATCCCAATCTGGAGGCGACGCGGCAACTGGCGTTGGCGTTCGACCGCGTCGGCGTGGACGTGATGGAACTGGGCGTGCCGTTCAGCGATCCGCTGGCGGACGGGCTGGTGAATCAACTGGCAGCACAGCGTGGGTTGGAATCGGGCACAACCCCATCCAAGGTCCTCGAGACGGTGCGGGCGATTCGGAAGGAGTCGCAGGTGCCCATCGTGCTGTATGTCTATTTCAACCTGCTGCATCGCTACGGATTTCAGAAATTCATCAAGGACGCGGCGCAGGCGGGCGTGGACGGCTTGCTGGTGCTCGATTTGCCGCCGGAAGAATCGGAGAATTACGAAGCGATGATGCGGGAGGCGGGGGTGTGCGTGATCTACCTGGTGGCGCCCACCACACCGGAGGAACGCATCGAGCTGATTGTCAAGCGCGGGACGGGGTTCATTTATTATGTCTCGCGCACAGGCGTGACGGGAATGCAGGCAAAGGTTTCGGAGACGATCGCAGAAATGACGGCGAAGATCCGGGCGCACACGCAATTGCCGGTTGCGGTGGGGTTTGGGATATCAAATCCGGAGCAGGCACGAATGGTGGCTGCGACCTCGGAGGCGATTGTGGTGGGGAGCGCGGTGGTGAACCAGATCGCCGAGCACGGCAAAAGCAAGGAACTGGTGCCGCGCGTGGCAGAATTTGTGAAATCACTGGCGCAAGCCGTGAAGCAGAAGGGATGACATGAAGAGCAAGACGAAGGTGAACGTGAACGACCGTTATGTAATCATCATGGCGGGAGGCAAGGGCGAGCGTTTCTGGCCGGTGAGCCGGGAGAAGACGCCGAAACAGTTGATCACGCTGCTGGGCAAGAAATCGTTTCTGCAGGAGGCCGTTGAGCGCGTGCTGCCGCTGGTGCCGATCAAGAATATTTTCGTGATCACGAACGAGGTGCAAGCGCCGGAGGTGCGCAAGCAGCTTCCCAAGCTGCCAAAGGCGAATGTGATCGCCGAACCGTGCGGGCGGGACACGTGCGCGGCGGTGACCCTGGGCGCGGCGATCGTGGGAGCCCGCTCGACGACAGCGGTGATGGCCGTGCTCCCGGCCGATCATGTGATTCCCGAGGAGAAAAAATTCCAACAGGTGCTGGCGGATGCGTTTGACCTGGCGAGCCGGGGACGGGCGATTGTGACCATCGGCATCAAACCAACGGAGCCGGCGACAGGTTATGGATACATTCACGTGGGCGAACCGTTGCCGCCGCCCGCAGGAGTGAAGTCGTACAAGACCACATTCTACCGGGCCGAGCGTTTTGTAGAGAAGCCGAACTTTGATCGCGCGCTGGAGTATGTAAACAGCGGCCAGTATCGCTGGAACGCGGGAATGTTCATCTGGTCGTTTGTGACAATCACGGAAGGCCTGCAGAAGCACCAGCCGGAAATGTTCGAGGCGTGCCAGCGATGGTTCAAGGTGGCGCTGCAACCGGCGAAGCTGGACAAGGTGCTGGCGAAGGAATATCCGCTGATCAAGAAGGTCTCGATTGATTTCGCCCTGATGGAGCACGCGCAAAACGTGGTGGTGGCGGACGGGGCGTTCGAATGGGACGACCTGGGATCGTGGACGGCACTGGCGCGGCATTTAAAGCCGGACGCGGAAGGGAATTGTGCGGTGGCCGATTTCATCCACGTGGACGCGGCGCGGAATATCATCTTCGACGCGCGGACGAAGAATCGGACGCCAATTGCGGTGGTGGGATTGCGCGATTCGATCCTGGTGCAGACCGACGACGCGACGATGCTGGCGCACAAGAGCCAGGCGCAGAAGATCAAGGAACTCGTGCGAAAGCTGGCGGACGATCCGAAGCTGTCGAAGCTCGTGTGAACGTCCGGATCAGCGCCATTGACTGATCAGCTTCTGGGTTTGGGCCGGGTCGTGCTGCATCCGAATGCGCCAGGCCAGCTCCTCGGGACCAATCACCCGGATGCTCGAAGGCAACCGATCGGCGCACCAGACTGCCGGTGAGTAGCCACGAATACCGCCGTTTGAAGCGGCGTTTTCCTGCGACATGTTTTCGGCATCTTCACTGGCGCCGGGAGATCGCTTGAACCAGGACCAGGAATGGTCAATCACCCAATCGTAACGCGGAAGCTGTGCGGATGAAGTCGCGTCGACGGTTTGGCGGATTTCGCGGGCAATCCTGGCTGGAGTTCCGGCGCGGGGCCGATTGTTGGAATGTTCCCAGATCGAATACCGGGCAGTGATCACGGGGACTTGGACATTGTTGGCGTCCCTGACCCAGAAGACCCGGCCGGCCCCACCTTCATAGGGGTAGTACTGAAAGGCGAGAATTGCCAGGAGGGCATCGGTCTGCCGGGCGAAGGTCTCGCACGCTTTGCGGGTGTCGGGAGAGTCCAGGTTTGCGAAGTTGAAGCCGATCATTCGCGTGTTGCACCGTTTCATGAGCGCCCAGGTCCGTTGCGCATGCCGGGCGAGCAGGTCCCAGCGATCCGAACGATCCATGGCGAAGTGATCGGGGTAGTAGTATCCGCCGCCGAACTCGATGAACCAATCGTTTGAGGATCGGGTGGCGAGCGCGTGTTCCAGGGCCTGCGGGCAAAGCTGCTGCAGGTGGTCGAAGCAGCAGGACCAGCCATAGGGGATTTTGCCGCGCGTGGGATCGCCCCAGTAGCTGCCGTTGCTGAAGAAATTCCCTTCCTGCCATTGGACGTTGTCGCCGTCGGTCATGACAAAGCTGACGGCACTTCTCGAATCATTCCAGTCAATCGACCGAGGGTCGAGATTCTTCAACCGGGGAGGATCAATGTTATCGCTACCGCCCATCAGAACCGGCAAATTGAGACACCAGTCGGTGGCAGTCTGGAAGTCTCCGTCGCGCGTGAGAAGGTCGGTGTTTGCGAACTCGTCGCCGCAGTTCCAGCCAAGAATGGGCGAGAGAGGTTCGAGCCATTTTACGGCCGACGCAACCGGTTCGCCCGGGCCAAAGGCAGTGAAGACCTTATGGGCGATGGCGAAGTCGCGGGAGTGAGGCATCCGCGGATCCTGCGCGAAGAGCATCCGGCGGTTGAACTGTTCCTTGTAGTGGGTGAAGCACCAAACCTGCGTCTTGTCACGCGCATCGAGCAGCAGTTTGAGGCCGTGCGCCTTTGCCTCCGCCTCCAATTGTTCATCCACGATCACGGCGTCGAGAAGACCGGCGAGGCTGGTGGCCACGTTCGCGGAGCAATCGATGCCGGGTACCCCGGCGCCTGGATCGCCGCGGGAATGGTCAAAACGGTAGAGGATATATCCCTTGATGATGCCCTGCGAAGAGCAGCGGTCCACCAGTTGCCAGGGTCCGAAAACGCCGGCGTTGGTGACGGAGGGATGCTGTGCGAGGAAGCGAGCGCGCCATTTCTCGAGGTCGCCGCCTCCGTTGTCCACCCAGATCAATTCACTGCCGCGGCCCTCGTTGACGGCTTTGGCGGCGAGGCCGGCGACGGACTGCACCATCATTTGCAGTGGAATCCGGGGCTCGGGGAAATCTTGCTGGTTCGACGTCCGCACCAGTGCCTTGGGCAGCGTCTGGACCGGCCACCACCGATCCGGGTCCGGGCCGGCTTGGAGCGCCGACGCCGCCAGGCAGGCTCCCAATACCAAAAGACTACTCGCGAACGACAGCCTGAAGCTGTTGTTTGAGCGACTGGACGACTTTATCATGGGCGGTGTTCACCTCGGCATCTGTCAGCGTGCGCTCGGGGTTTCGATAAATGAAGGCATAGGCCATGCTCTTCTGGCCGGAGGGGATGTTCTTGCCGCGAAAGATGTCGAAGAGCTGAACGCTTTCGAGGTTTTGCGGTTTGGCCTGCCGGACTGTGTTGAGCACGGCATCGTGGGTCGTGGCCTCGGGCACAAGCATGGCGATGTCGCGGCGGATCGCCGGGAAGGCGGGCAGCGGCTTGAAGCTGCGCGACGGTTTTCGCACGCGGAGGAGAAGATCGAGGTTCAACTCGGCGAGCAGCACGGCGTCGCGGAGGTCGTAGCGCTTCGCGAGCGCGGGCTGGAGCTGGCCGAGTTCGCCGGCGGCGAGCTTGCCGACCTGAACACCGGCGGATTCGAGATAAAGCGCAGTGGGCTCGGCGCGGCGGAGATAGATGACGCCGCGCACGCCGAATTGATCGAGAAATTCCTCGAGAATGCCCTTGAGATCGAAAATGTCACAGCGCGCGTCACGGTCTTCGCCGGACCAGAACAACGGATGGCGGCGGCCGGTGAGAGCGACAGCCACGCGGCGTTCCTCCTGGACCTGGTTGTTCGCGGGAACGAAAACACGGCCGACCTCGAAGAGCGCCACGTCCTCATTCTTGCGGGTGAGGTTGTGGTTGAGCGAATCGAGCAACCCGGGCAGCAGACTGGGACGGAGGACATTCATATCGCTGCTCAACGGATTCGCGAGCGGGATGGCGGCCTGAATGCCCGCGGATTTGTCAGAGATGAGCGTCTGCCCCTGGGCTTCGTTGAGACCGAGACCGGTCAGAATGCGGCGGGCTTCGGCAAGTTGATCGTGAACGGAATCGTAGGCGTTTGAGCCGATCGCGCCGCGCGGCGGTGTCGAGGCAATATGATCAATGCCGTGCAACCGGGCGATCTCCTCGATCAGGTCCACCTCCTGTTTGAGGTCCACGCGGAAGCTGGGAACGACCACCATGCAATATTCGGAGGCGTTGTTGATGGCTACTTCGAGGCCGAGCTGCTGGAGAAGTTTTACGTTTTCCGTGGGGGTAAGTTTTACGCCGAGCAGTTCGCAGACTTTGTGGTGGCGGAGCGTGAGCTCCTTGAGTTTGGGCGGATGCGGGAATGCGTCCACGACACCGTCGGCGAGCTGGCCGCCGGCGGTCTGCAGAATGAGTTGTGCGGCGCGCCGGCTGGCCCAATCACAGATGCCAATATCCCCGCCGCGCTCGAAGCGATAAGAAGATTCCGTGCGCAGCTCGAGTTTCTTGGAGGTGGCGCGGATGTTCTGTGGCTTGAAATAGGCGCTCTCGATCAGGACGTCCACCGTCTGGTCATTGATCTCGGTGTTCTGGCCACCCATGACACCGGCAAGGGCGATGGGTTTGGTTTCATCGGCGATCAACAACATCTGGCTGGTGAGCGTCCGTTGCTGGGCATCGAGCGTCGTGAACTTCTCGTCCTCGGCGGCGCGGCGGACGACGATGGTGGGCTTCCCTTCCCTGCCCTTCGCGATGAGGTGATAATCGAAGGCGTGCAACGGCTGGCCGGCTTCGAGCATCACGTAGTTCGTGACGTCCACGACGTTGCTGATGCTGCGGATACCGACTTTTTCGAGCGTCGTGCGGAGCCAATCGGGACTGGGGCCAACCTTCACGCCCCGAATTACACGGGCGGTGTACCGCGGGCAGAGTTCGGGGTCGTCGAGGCGGACGGAGACGAGGCTCTCAACGCTCGAACCACCGGAATTGGGCGGAAGCGAAACGTCCGGCACTTTCAGCGGGTTGCCCGAAACGGCGCTGATCTCGCGGGCGATGCCAATAACGCTGTTGAGGTCGGGGCGATTGGGAGTGATTTCGAGATCGTAGACCACATCACCGGCGGGGCGGCCGAGATATTCAGCGAAAGGTTGGCCGATCTTTGCGTCCTTGGGAAGAATCAGGAGGCCATCCACCTGGTCGGGCAAGCCAAGTTCCTGGGGTGAACACATCATGCCCTGGCTGGTGATGCCGAAAACCTTGCGCTCCTTGATGACGAACGGCTCCTTGTCGCCGGGCTTCAGCGGAAGAGCGAAGTTCGGCAGGATGAGCGGGACCTTGTCGCCGGCTTGATGATTGGGCGCGCCGCAAATGATAATGCGTTCGCCGCGGCCGTCATTGACCTTGCAAACCGAGAGCTTGTCGGAGCCGGGGACCTTGTCCCTGGTGAGAATCTGGGCGACGACAACGCCTTCGAATTCGCCGGCGAGTTTCTGAACGCCCTCGACCTCAATGCCGATCATGGTGAGATGCTCGGCGAGGTCCTCGGGCGACCAGTCGAAATCCACGTATTGCTTGAGCCAGTTGAGAGTGACTTTCATGCGCGGTCCGGGTGGTCAAAACTGTTTCAGGAACCGCGTGTCGTTCTCGTAGAACAGGCGGATGTCGTTGATTTCGTAGCGGAGCATGGCGATGCGTTCGATACCGAAGCCGAAGGCCCAGCCGCTCCAGAGTTCGGGATCGTAGCCGACGTTTTTGAAAACCTGGGGATGGACCATGCCGCAGCCGGCGAGTTCGAGCCAGCGTTTGCCCATCTTGCGGACCATGGGGCTGGAGAAATCAATTTCGAAGCTCGGCTCCGTGTAGGAGAAATAATGAGGACGGAAGCGGAGTTCGACTTCATCGCCGAGCAATTCGCGAAAGACGAACTCGACGGTGCCCTTGAGATCGCCGACTGTGACGCCCTTGTCCACGTAGAGACCCTCGATCTGCTGGAAGGTCGGGTTGTGGGTGGCGTCGGCGTTGTCGCGGCGGTAGACACGGCCGGGGACGATGATGCGGACGGGCGGTTGCTGCTTTTCCATGACGCGAATCTGCACGGAGGAAGTATGCGTGCGAAGCAGCAGATTGCCGGCAAACGAGCCGGGCGACCCGGTGTTCAGGTAGAAAGTGTCCTGGGTATCGCGCGCCGGGTGGTCGGCGGGCGTGTTGAGCGCGTCGAAGCAATGGTAATCGTCCTCGATCTCGGGACCGTCGGCGACCACGAATCCGATCTTGCGGAAGCTGCGCACGATATCCTCGGTGACCTGGGTGAGCGGATGGAGTTTCCCAAGCGGACGGCGGCGCCCGGGGAGGGTGAAGTCGGTCGGTTCCTTGGGGAGGGCGGCCTTGAGTTCGAGTTCGGCGCGGCGCCCGGCCAGGGCGGCTTCGAGTTCAATCTTGGTTTGATTGATCAGTTTGCCGGCGGCTGGCTTTTCCTCTTTCGAGAGCGCGCCGAGCTGTTTCATCAGCGCGGTGAACCTGCCCTGCGGACCGAGGTGGTTGCCCTTGGCCTGCTCGAGCGCGGCGAGGTCGGGAGCAGCGCGCAGGTCGGCGAGCGCAGCCTGTTTGAGCGGTTCGATCTGGTCCAGAAATGACATAAGAAAAAACGGGCGGCCGGTGAGGTCGCCCGTTTGCAGTTTAAATTGAGGGACTCGGAATCCGCAAGCGGCTCACGCCCTGGCCGCCTTGGCCTTGAGCGCGTCCTGGGCGACCTTGACGAGTTCACCAAAGGCCGCGTTGTCGGTGGCGGCGAGGTCGGCGAGGACCTTGCGGTCGAGCTCGACCTTGGCGGCCTTGAGGCCTTCCATGAAGCGGCTGTAGGTGGTGCCGGCGCTGCGCGCGGCGGCGTTGATGCGGACCTGCCAAAGCTGGCGGAAGTTGCGCTTCTTCATCTTGCGATCACGGAAGGCGTATTGCTTGGCGTGATCGGTGGCGTCGGCGGCGTAGCGATAAAGTTTGGAGCGGCGACCGCGGAAGCCCTTGGCGGACTTGATTGTGCGGATGCGGCGCTTGCGGGAAGCTGGGGCGTTTGTGACTCGCATGGAAAGCTGGCGTTAGGGGTTAAAGTTGGCCGGGAATCAGTGGCTGAACGGAAGGTTCTGCGTGATGCGATAGGCATCGGTCGCATCCACCTGGGTGGCGGTGCCAAGATTGCGGCGGCGCTTGGGGCTCTTGGAGCCGAGCAAATGGCGCCGTCCGGCGCGTGAGCGCATGACCTTGCCACGGGCGGTGATCTTGAACCGCTTAGCCACCGACTTTCTCGTTTTGATCCCTTTGGGGCGTCTCATAAATCAATCTACTTTCGTTCGAAAAGAGCGCGCAATATAGGATTTCCCGCCGGGGGAATCAAGGGGTATTTTGGAGCTCCTTTTGCCCGAAATCGGCAAAATCCGCTCCAGTCGGCCGCCGTGGTGGCGCCCGGCCTCAGTCTCCCTTGCCGCCGCCGCCGCTGGAATCGATGCCGTTCATCAGCGCGATCAGGGGCAGGAACATCGCGATCACGATGCTGCCGACGACCACGGCGAGGAATACAATCATGATCGGCTCGAGGAGCGAGGTCATGGCCGCGACGGCATTGTCGACTTCCTCATCATAGTTGTCGGCGATCTTGAGCAACATTTCCGGGAGCGCGCCGGTTTGTTCGCCGACGTCCACCATGCTGATGACCATGGGAGGAAAGACGCCGGACGATTCGAGCGGCGCGGTGATGGTCTCGCCCTCCTTGACGCTTTCGTGGATTGAACTCACGGCGGCGCCGACGATGACGTTGCCGGAGGTTTCCTTGACGATCGTAAGCGCCTGCAGAATGGGCACACCGCTGCTGACCAGGGTGCCGAGCGTGCGGGTGAAACGTGAGACGGCAACCTTGCTGATCACGGGCCCGATGACGGGCATCTTGAGTTTGATCTTATCGAAAATGCGGCGGCCAAGTTTCGTGCGGATGACGACCATGAACAGGATCACCACGACCACGGCGCAGGCGAACGTGACGAGGAAGTGGTCCTTAACGGCGTCCGAGATGCCGAGCACGATCCGGGTGAAGGTGGGCAGTTGGGCGCCTTCGAGCATGCCGGCGAAGACAGTTTTGAACTGCGGAATGACGTACACCATCAGCACGCCCATGATGATGATGGCCACGCACATGACGGCCACCGGATAAAACATGGCGGCAATGACCTTGCCCTTGATCTTTTGCGCCTTCTCCATGAACTCCGAGAGACGGTTCAAGACGACTTCGAGCACACCGCCCAATTCGCCGGCCTTCACCATGTTCACATAGAGGCGATTGAAAACCTTGGGATGCTGGGCGAGAGCTTCGGAAAACGTGCTGCCGCCTTCGATCGAGAGCGCCAGTTCGCCGATGATGTTCTTGAGCGTGGGATTCTTCTCCTGTTTTTCGAGCACGCGCATACCGCGGAGCAGCGGCAGGCCGGCGTCCACCAGCGTGGCCAGCTGGCGGGTGAAATTCGTGAGAGTCTTGGATTTGACGCGCCCGCTAAGGCCGGGGATTTTGATCTGAATATTGCCCCCGCCGCCTTTTTTCTTGGCGCCCTTGGCCGACTTGGCCTTTCCCTTTTTGTCCGCAGCCTTTTCCTTGGCTTTGTCGACTTCGACAATCTTCGTTGGGAAGAAGCCCATCTCCTTGACACGGGTGATGGCTTCGTTCTGGCTGGCTACTTCGAGGGTCCCCTTGGTCTCCTTGCCGCGCGAGTCCATCGCGACATAACTGAACTTTGGCATAACGGTGCGGCTTTAGGTATATTTCACCACTTCTTCTATGGTTGTGTCGCCCTCGAATATGCTACGAAGGCCGTCCTCACGCAAGGTAATCATTCCGAGTTCAACGGCCTTCTGGCGAAGGACAACCGTGGGGGCCCGTTCATTGATCAGGGCGCGGATCGGCTCGCTGACGCTCAGCAGTTCAAAGATGCCCTTGCGGCCCTTGTAGCCCGTGTCATTGCAATTGGTGCAACCGCGCCCGTAGTAAAAGACTTTGTCGCCGAGATCGTGGGGCGAGAGATTGAGCATTGCCAACTGGCTCTCGGTGGGCTCGAAGGCGGTGCGGCACTTCTTGCAAGTGGTGCGGACAAGCCGCTGCCCGAGCACACCCATCAGCGTGGAGGAAATCAGGAACGGCTCGACGCCCATGTCCACGAGACGAGTGACGGCGCCGGGAGCGTCGTTCGTGTGCAGCGTGCTCAGCACCAAGTGACCAGTGAGGGAGGCCTGAATGGAAATCTGCGCCGTTTCCAGGTCGCGCATTTCACCGACCATGATGATGTCGGGGTCCTGACGCAGGAAGGAGCGCAGGGATTTGCTGAAGGTCAAGCCGGCGGATTCATTGATGGCCACCTGCATGATACCTTCGATGTCATATTCGACCGGGTCCTCGGCGGTGAGCAACTTCGAGTCGATGGTGTTGACCCGACGCAGGCAGGAGTAAAGCGTGGTGGTTTTGCCGCAACCGGTCGGGCCGGTCACGACGAAAATCCCGTTGGGGCGCTGGATCACGTCCACAACGTAGTCGTAGACAAACTTTGGCAGACCGAGGGATTCGATCTCAAGGTTGACGGCGGAACGATCGAGAACGCGCAGCACCACCGATTCCCCGAATTGCGTCGGGAGAGTGGAAACGCGCAGGTCAATGGTGCGGTCGCCGAGATTGAAGGTGATGCGTCCGTCCTGAGGCAGCCGGCGCTCGGAGATGTTGAGGTTCGCCATGACCTTGATACGGGAGACCACGGGCAAGGCCAGGTTCTTGGGCGGGGGCGCCATTTCATACAGAGCGCCGTCCACACGATAGCGTATCTTGAATTCGTCTTCGAAGGGTTCGAAGTGAATGTCGCTGGCGCGGTCCTGCACCGCCTGATAGACCACCAGGTTCACGAAGCGGACGATTGGCACCTCGTTGGCGAGGTCGGCGAGCACCGTGACGTCGTCGGCATCGACGGCGTTCAGTTCGGCGGCGATTTCCTTGTCAGTGCCGATTTCTTTGAGGATGTCGGAAAAGCTTTCGCTATCGTCCATCCCGTAATAACGTTCGATGGCCTTCTTGATCTGCTCGGGGTCGGCGACGACCACCTGGACATCCTTTTTGATGACGAAACCGAGTTCATCGACGCGGGCGGGATCGAGCGGTTCGACAAAGGCGACCTGCACGCAATTGTCATAAGCCGCGACCGGCACTGCCTGATACATGCGTGCGGTGGCGGCCGGGACGGTCTTGAGGACATCGGGAGGCAGTTCGCGATCACGCAGGGAGACAACCTCGGTGCCGATGTACTCCGCCTCGAGCTGGAGCTGGTGCTCCAGGTCCATGACTCCAAAATCCTGGAGAAGCGCGTGCACCGGCTTGCCACTGCGGGCGTGCTCGGCCTGCACTTCCTCGAATTGAAGATCGTCAATGAGGCCTTTTTCCTTGATCAAGGCCAACAGCGGGGAGATTGCGGCGTCGGACATAACAATTATCAGGTGGGTGCCCCGGCCGTGGCGGGGGCAGGCGGGGAGTCGCCCGTGGATTGGCCAAGTTCGAGGTCCTGAAGCTTTTGCTGAATGGTGACCGGGTCCTGTGCCTTGGTGATGACTTCCTCGCGGGCGATCATGCCGGCCATGTACTTGTCGAGAAGGAAGCTGTCCAGCGTCACCATGCCCCACTTGGCGCCGGTCTGGATGTCGGAGTTGAGGCGGAAGGTCTTGTTGTCGCGGATCAGCGCCGAGATCGAGGGCGTGTTGACCATGATCTCGAAGACCGCCACGCGGCCCGGCTTGTCGATGCGCGGAATCAGGAGCTGCGAAATCACCGCCTGCAGCACCGTGGACAACTGGATGCGGATCTGCTCCTGCTGGTTGGTGGGAAAGGCGTTGACCACGCGGTCAATGGTCTTGGCCGCCCCGGTGGTGTGCAGCGTGCCGAACACCAAGTGGCCCGTTTCCGCCGCCGTGACAGCGGCGTCAATGGTTTCCAGGTCGCGCATTTCGCCCACCAGCACGACGTCGGGATCCTGGCGCAGCACGCGGCGGAGAGCCTCGGCGAAGCTTGGGACGTCGACGCCGATTTCGCGCTGGGTGATGAGCGCCTTCTTGTGCTTGTGATAGAATTCGATCGGGTCCTCGATGGTGACGATGTGCGCCTCGTCGCGCTCCTCGTTGATGACATTGATCATCGAGGCGAGCGTCGTGCTCTTGCCGGAGCCGGTGGGACCGGTGACGAGCACCAGACCGCGGGGCTTGTAGAGCAGTTCGCGGACGGAGGGCGGCAGGCCAATCTTGTCGAGTTCGAGGAGCTTGTTGGGAATCTGGCGCAGCACCATTCCGAAGTTGCCCTTTTCCTTGAAGACGCTGACGCGGAAACGGGCGAGGTCGCCGAAGGCGAAGCCGAAGTCGGCGCCGCCGCGTTCGCGAACGTGCTGAATATGGTCCTCCGAGGTGATGCTGCGGGCGAGTTCCTCTGTGTCCTCGGGTCCGAGAGCCGGGCCTTCAACGCGGTGGAGAATTCCGTGGACGCGGATCACCGGAGGGACGCCGACGCGAATGTGCAGGTCGGATGAGCCCTCGGAAACCACGAGCTGCAGAAGATCGGACATTGAATAGGACATAAACGACTTGAGTATCTAAAAATGATTCAATGTGAATGGGCGGAAGACAATATGTGAGTACGGCTGCCGGTTAAAGCAAATTTCCGAGGCGGACTGGGGAACGACGCGAGCCATGATCATCATTCCGTGTCACCGATGGTGGCTCGCATGACTTCCTCGGTGGTGGTGAGGCCGGCCAGCACCTTGCGAATGCCGTCCTCGCGCAGGGTGCGCATGCCCATTTCGCGGGCGCGCGCGCGGAGGACCGAGGAGGGAACCTTCTCGTAAATCAATTTGCGGGCCTCGTCGTCGATCACGAAAATCTCGAAGACCCCGAAGCGCCCGCGGCAGCCGGTGTTGCCGCAGTTACTGCAGCCCTTGCCCATCATGAAATTGGCATTGGCGAGATCGCCAGGCTTGAGATTGAGGGAATGCAATTCGGCCTCGGTGGGCGTGTGGGGGGTGGCGCATTGACGGCATATCTTGCGCACAAGACGCTGGGCCATGAGCGCGCGCGTGGACGAGGCGACCAGGAAGGGTTTGACGCCGATATCGATCAAACGCGTGACGGCGCCGGGAGCGTCGTTGGTGTGCAGCGTCGAGAAGACCAGGTGACCTGTCAGGGAGGCGTTGATTGCGATGGTGGCGGTTTCGATGTCGCGAATTTCCCCCAGCATGATCACGTTCGGCGCCTGGCGGAGCATGGAGCGGAGCGCCATGGAGAACGTGAGGCCCACCGATTCGTTGACCTGGACCTGGTTGATGCCCGCGAGCTGGTATTCGACGGGATCCTCCACCGTGATGATCTTGCGGTCGGGACGGTTGATGAAGTGGAGGCAGGAATAAAGCGTGGTGGTCTTGCCGGAACCGGTGGGACCAGTGACGAGCAGGATGCCGTCCGGGAGGCTGATGAGCTTCTCGAACGTCTGCTGGTCGTCGGTGAAGAACCCGAGTTCGGGCAAACCGAGGCGCAGACCTTCCTTGTCCAGGATACGCATGACGATGCTTTCGCCATGGCTGGTCGGCAGGCAGGAAACGCGGAGATCGATGAGTTTGTTGCCAACCTTGCTCTGAATGCGTCCGTCCTGCGGGATGCGCTTCTCCGCGATGGACATGTTGGACTGAATCTTGAGCCGCTGGAGGATGGATGCCTGAAGGCGCTTGGGCGGGCTCTTCATCTCCTGCATGACACCGTCAATGCGGTAGCGGACGCGAAACTTCTTGGCCAGCGGCTCGAGGTGAATGTCCGAAGCGCGCAGCTTGAACGCGTCGAAGATCAGTTGATTCACCAGTTTGATCATGGGCGCGTCAGCGTCCACTTCCCCGCCGTCATCAGCGCCGAGGACGGGAACGGCCACTTCGGATTCCGTCAACTCCTGGATCGCATCCCGCATGCGATCGTCCTGCGGCTGGGCAACCTGTTTGCCGCCGTAATACTTATTGAGGGCGTTCTCGATGTCTTCCTCGCTGGCGACCTTCAGTTCGATGTCCGCGTGGAGGAGGTGGTGCAGGCTGTCGATCGTGTCGAGATCGGAAGGATCGCTGACGGCCACAGTGACGGTGCTGCCGACCTGGGAAACGGGAATGGCGCGGTATTTCTTGGCGATGTCGCGGCGGATGATGTTGATGACGTCATCGCTGAGCTTGAGTTCGCCGAGATTGACGACTTCAGCGCCGAAGTGCGCGGCTTTGGCCTGGGCAACGTCAGCCTGGCGGATGTGTTTGTTGGCGACGAGGAGGTCGACGACTCCGACACCGGCTGCACCGGCCTCCCGGCGGGCCGTTTCCACCTGTTCGGCGGTGACGAAGCCGAGGTCCACCAAAATATCGATCAAATAATCGTCTTTCTCAGCCACGTTAACCTTTCCGCAACATTGCCGGTCCTGGAAATTTCACACACACTAGCGAGCACCCGCGCAATGTCAAACGCGGACGCTTGTCCGTCTCAATTCTGAGTTCCCCAGTGAACCAACTTTTTGCGTCACGGGCAAGAAGTCAGTTATGGGTTACTCCCCTGCCCCGACCTGGAATGAACCCGCACCTCCGCGTCCACATGGACGGCAGATGTACGGTTGTCTTCTCTGGAGTTGCCATCCTTTCGGGACCTGCCACTTTGACAGCAATGCGGGTGACTTGCTCAATCTGAACGAGTGGATGTTTCGTCCATGAGCATCGATTTTGGGATTGGATGACGACGAGCAGGCTGGTTGAAAAACTCCCCGATATGGAGGCCGCCAGAACTGATTGAGGTGCAATCGATTAGGCGGCTCTCAAGCCGAATCGGAAAGACAAACCAAGCCAATTGAACGTTTCCAACGGGTTCCTGTCTCATTTTCGGGTGTTTTTCATGTAGGTTTGGGTAAGGCTCGCATTCGCAAGGGTGCGAGCCTTTGCTTTTTCTGAGGCAAAATGGGGCTAGGGGTTTCATTTATGGCATGCTGCGGGGTCGCCCCGACTTCTGTTTTTGGAGAGATGGACCGATATTTCAGTGGTGCCTCCTCCTGAGAGGCGCTTTCATAGGTAACCAGGCCGGCATCTTGCAGGATGCCGGCCTGAGTCTTTTTTGTCGGCCACTTGCTGACAATACAGGAGCGGGCGATTGTGCGAATTTCGCGCCGCACGACGTCAAATTCATAGATTGAACGTCGGTGAGAGGATGGAAAGGGTCGGTGCATTGCGGGCCGGCCCTTTCTTGATTCCGGATCAATCCTTCAGCGGTTGCAACCCGAGAGTTCCCTTCAAACTGGCGAGATATTCGGGCGCCTTGACGGCGTGGTAGGTATCCCAGGCCAGTTCGAGCCGTTGCTTGATTCCGAGGCGGGCGGCTTCGTTTGCGTAGTGTTCCTTCTCCAGGAATTTCTGGAGATACTGGGCATGGCCATACCAGAGGCGGAGGTCGTGCCGTTGTTTGGCCGCGAGACGCGCGGCATACCAATCACTGGCGAGCAGATGTTCCCGCCCAAACAGCGCGCGAAAGTCCGGGTGATTGAGATCCCAGTCGTTGTATTTGCCCGTGGCCATGATGTGCAACAGGGCCTTGAGCGGCGGACAAGCCATTTCGATGCTGCCATCGTTGAAGTAACTCTGGGCGACACGCTGCTGGGTGCTGACGATGTTTTCCATGCCGTCGGCAAAGAGGGCCAGGTCCTGTTTTTCCGGGCGCAGCATTTCCTCGGTGAACACCACGTGCGGATGGCTGAAGATGCGCCCGATGAAGGTGTGGACGAAGCTGGCGGTCATGCGATAGCCGAGGCGGCTCGCGAGCACCTTCTGGCCGAGGAAGTTGAAATCCTCGCACTTCTCGAAATAGCCTTTCTCGATCAGGAAATGCGGCTCGCGCTCGGCGGGTTTCATCCGGCACCACAATTCCGGAATCAACAGGCTGATGTCGTGATCGACCCGGACTTGAGGTCCCACATAACCGGCGGCGGAGATGAACGCGTCGTATCCCGTCAGCACGTATGAGACGAGCGCGGCGTTGAGATCAATGATCGGCGGAAGGGCGTTAAACGGTCCCTTGGTGAGCGCGCCTTCCGAGCCGGCGCCGGTGGTGGAGGGCGATTTGCCGGTCATGCTGCAAATGAACTCCATGAAGAGTTCCGGCAGTTCCATGTAATGAATGGGGTTGTAGACCGCCAGTGAACGGATGCCGGCGGCGGCATCGGGCGGGTTGTTGCGGCGGCCGGGCATCACGGCATTGACCGGGTTCAGAACGGGCGAGCTGAGCGGAAGGCGGCGCTGGAGCCGCGCGGCCATCTCGGCGAGGTAGGCGTCGCGGGGTTTGACGAGGTCGGGACGCGTCTGCAGGTAGCGGGGGTTCTTGGAAGGCTTGCCATCCACAATGCGCGGGTGAGCCGATGAGACGCAGAATTCCGGGCCGTCCTTGGTGGCGGCGTCGAGAATCAATTTCTGCATGGGCTCGCTGTATTTCACGAACCCGATGGCGTCCTCGACGATTTCGTTGACGGCGGATTTGGTGAGGGGCTCGAAGTTCGAGAGGAAATTGCCTGGTTGCGAGAGGTCGTTTTCGGTCTGGCAATCGTAACCGCGATGGATCGCCTCGTCGGGACGCTGGAACAATTTGGCTTCGCAGTTTTTTACGAATTTGACCGAGGGATTGCTGTAATCCGGGTTGAGATGCTCGATGGCGGAGGCGGGAACCACGACGGAGGCGGTTATATCGTCCTCGACCTGGAGCTTGGCGGCCGGATGAAAATCCTTACGCAGGCCGAAGACGCGCCAGGCGCCGTCGGCGTCGTAGCCGACGCGCAGGAAGTTGGAGACGAGCTTGCGGTTCCCGCATTTCAATTCGTTGCCGGGCGTGCCGTTGATGATGTCGACACTGAAGTGCTCGCGCCACTGATCGCCCCATTCGGCGCGATAGAAGCGTTTCACGACGAAGACCAGTTCCTTGATGTACTGAGGGATGGAGGCGAGCCATTCGTTGTATTCCGCCGAGTAATCCTCCACCGATGGCGTGAACAGTTTGATGACGGAGCCGAGGGAACGTTCCGGACTGAGGATGGAGCGCTGGTCCTTTCCATTCTTGGCCGCATCCTTGAAGCGGCCGGAGTAATCGCGCCGCATCAGGCGGGCAACCTGGTTGAAATCCTTTTTGAAATCGGCGACGAAGACCGGGCCCTGGATCATCGCGTCGGTGATCGGCTTGGAGATTTCCGATTTGCCGCCGCCGGAGACGGTGCAGGGTTTGTGGCAGAGCGTGGCTTCGGCGATGGTGCCCACGAGGCGCCAGGCGCGATTGCCGGGGGGCTTCTCCATCTGGATGCGATAGCCGGAAGGGCGCACGTAAACCTTGTCGGCCAGCAGCTTGATGCTTTTTTGCTCACCGTCCTTCAGCCAGGCGACGGTTTGCTTGTGCAGATCGAAGTGGGCGTCGCGCGGAACGTAGAGGATGTCGGGGAAACTTTTGTCACGCGCGTAGCCTTCGGGCTGGAGGTCCATGGCTTCGCCGCAGAGCTTGATCATCTCCTCGAACGAATGGCCGCGATAGCGCACGTGGCGGTCGCCGAAGAATTCCTCGCCCAGATCGTAGCTGGTGTAGACCAAGGCGCCGCCGGCGTGCTCCTCCTCGCACAAACCGGAGAGGTTGGCGGAGTAGCTGATCTGCGTCTTCACCTCTTTCTTGCAGTAACCGAAATAATTGTCGGCGATGACGGTCACGATCACGCCGCGTTCGTCGCGCGCGGTGATCTTGAAGGCGCGGCCGTCGTTGTAACGCTCGTCCTCCTTCTTCCAGCACATGCCATCGCGCTGCTGGCGTTCAGTGGCCTTGTCCCAATGCGGCAGGCCGAGGCCCTTTTTGGTCAGTTGCACGAGGTGGGGTGCGAGGATGACGCAGCCGGTGTGTCCGCTCCAGTGGGCGACGTCGAGCGCGGCGTCGTTTTCGGGCAGGAAAGGATCGCCGCCGTTGCCGAAGATGCTTTCGACGAAATCGAGATTGGCCACGAGGCTGCCGGGGGCGAAGAAGCGGATTTCCATCCGTTTCTCCTCGGTGAAACCCGGCACTTCGGGACAAACGATCGGCCGCAGGAGCAGTGAAACGAAGCATTCAGCCTGGTCCTTCTGGCTGGAAGTGAACGGAAGCCGCAGCAGTTCGGAAGGCGGTTGCAGCGCGGCTTGCAAAAGGCGGGCGAAAACCGGCTTGGGCACGGACATTTTGTCATCGGGCACCGGCAGGCCGCCTTCGGTGACGTGAAAGACGCCCTGGGTGGTGCGGCGGTCGTTGGTGGGATTGTGCAGGACGCCCTGGCGAACGCGATAGGAGTGGAGGATGTTCGAGACAAATTCGTCGCGATCGGGCGGCAGCGAGAGCAGGCGCGCGAGGCCGGGGCTGTCGAGGACGAAGGTGCGCGTGGGAAGTTTGATGGTCAGGCCGGTGTCATAAAGATAATCGCGGAGGAAATGGTCGATACGCCAGTCGACGGGGCAGAGATAATTGGCGAGCAGGCGCATGGTCTCCATCTGGCGCGAGAACATGGGGCCGGTGAGGCCCGGGAGACGTCCGCGGCTGCCGAAGGTCGGGCAACCGGTCATCGCGAGGCGGAGATTGATGCTTTCGAGCAGAACATCGCTCACACGCATGGTGGAGGCGTCGGATTGGCTGGCAGGAGTTTCAGGATTCATTGGCTGGTCCTTCCGTTAGTTTCCCGGGTTCGGGGGTTGGGGACTCGGGAATGACATCGACGGCAACTTTGAGGGAGTGTTCGCCGCTGCCCAGAATCACGCCCCGGATGGGGCTGACGTCGCTGTAATCGCGACCCCAGGCGACCGTGATGTGGCGGGTGGTGGGCAGGAGATTGTTGGTGGGGTCGACTTCGATCCAGCCGGCGCCGGGACAGAAGAAGGAAATCCAGGCGTGGGAGGCGTCGGCCCCGGCGAGCCGCGGTTTGCCCGGGGGCGGTTCGGTTTCGATGTAGCCGCTCATGTAGCGCGCAGGAACGCCAATGGCGCGAAGACAGGCGATCTCGAGCTGGGCGAAATCCTGGCACACACCGCGGCGCGCCTGAAGCACTTCGCTCAAGGGCGTGGCCACACTGGTGGCCTTGGGATCGAATTTGAAATCGGCATGAATGCGCGCGGTGAGGTCGAGCACGGCTTCGAGCACCGGGCGGCGCGGGCGAAACGAGGGCTCGGCGTATTCGCGGAACTCCCGCGACTTGGGTACCAGTGGAGAGCCATAGATGAACTCACGCGCCTCGAGAATGTCATCGGCCTTGTAGACCATCGAGAAATCGCGGACAGCTTCCCATGGCGGTGTCCGGTCCGGATCCGGCCAATCCGGCGAACTGACTTCGACACGGCTTTGCGAGGTGGCAGCCATTTGTTTATGCGCGCCCTCGATGGTAACAAACGTGAGCCAGTTGCCGAAATAATCAAAATGCCACTGCGCGACCGCGGGGCGCGGGTCGATGACAAGCCTGTTAGCGAGGCAGCGCTGGCGCGGGAGATCGCGCGGATGGAGGCGAACGGTATGCTGCGACAGCGACACCGGGTCGGTGTATTCGTAGGTGGTGGTATGGGTGATGTCGTAAATCATAACGTCCAGCTCACGCTTGCGACCGTGTGCGTGAAATAATGATGGGTCAGTTGATTGGAGAGCACACCCAATTCCACCACGAAATCGGCGAGCAATGAATCCAGCGGCTCTTCAGCGCGGGTCTCGGAACCGGGCGCATTTTCCGGCGTGGCGCGGTTCACCCTGCCCAGCAAACTAACGAGACGGCTGATGTGCTGTTGTTCCGCGCTGAGGCGGTCGGCCTTCGCATCGCGCGGCAGATTCGTGGCGTGCTGCCACATGGCTTTCAACTGAAAGGCCAGCGAGCGCGGGTTCCCCTCCTCCAGCAGGAGCAACTCGAGCACTGAAGGAAGCTGGACGGCAGAGAGGTAGCGCCGGCGATAGGTCATGAGGCTGTCGGCGATTTCGAGGACCGGCTCGAGGACATAGGGCGTCTTGACCTGGGGCGCGGTGGCGGCGCGCAGCAGGCGAACCATTTGGGAGGCGCGCTCGAGACGGCGGCCGAAATCAAGGAAGCGCCAGCCGAGCCCGCGCGTCATATTCTCCATTTCCATGCCGCTGAAGGCGGAGAGATCGACGATGACGTTGTTCAGCAGGCCCAATGCGTCGGCGATCAGAATGCGGCGGGGGCGCGTGCGCGCGTCGATGTTGAGGCGGTTCAGAATGGACCACGTGTCGGCGGAGAAGCGGTCGCGGACGACGGAGGCAATGCCGCGCACGCGGCCGAGAATCTGGCGAGCGCTGCCGGCACGGTCCTGCTTGTAGATGAGTTGAAGAATCTCGTGCTCGAAATCCTTCAACGGCGCGCCGTCGCGGAACCGTTCCGGCAGCAGGTCCATGGTGAGCAGGACGTGGGTGAGCGCCGCGAGCTCGGGCGAGGCGTCGGCACCCATTTCGCCGACGAAGCGGAGCATGACCGAGCGGAGCAGGCGGACAGTGGCTTCGAGGCGTTCCGCATAGCGGCCGAGCCAGAAGAGATTGTCGGCGACGCGGCTGGGCAACTCGGCGGAGGAGCGGCCGGCGCGGATCGGTTGGCCGGAGGCCGTCAGGAGCGACATGGTGTTGACCGGGCCATCGGAAAGCACCCAGGTATCCTTGCTGCCGCCGCCGCTTTGCATGGAGACGTTGAGGTCGGCGACCGAGGTGGAGACGCGGGTCAGTCCGCCGGGCATGACCGAGTAGGAATCCTCGGCGGCGGTTACATAGGCGCGCAAGACAACGTGGCGGGGTTCGGGACGATCGTTCACCAGCACCGGCGCGGTGGAGAGCGAGACCTGTTCCTGGGCGATGAAATCGTAGGGGCGGCTGCGGATTTCGGCGATGAGATCGGCGCGCTCGCGCTGGCTGAGCTTGGCGCCGAAGTGCAGCGTGCCGGAACGCAACGCAAAGGCGGACTTCACGACCATTTCGTCGAGATGATCGATGACGTATTGCTCCTCCTTGGGCTGGCCGCACCACCAGGTGGCGACGGAGGGAAGCTTGAGTTCCTCGCCCAGGAGTTTGAGGCAGAGGCCGGGCAGGAATGCGAGGAAGACCGGAGTTTCGACGAGGCCGGAGCCGAGGGCGTTGGCGACCGTCACGTTGCCCGCGCGGACGGCTTCGAGCAACCCTGCGACCCCCAGGAAGGAATCGCCGCGCAGTTCGAGCGGGTCGCAGAAGGAATCATCCACGCGGCGCATGATAACGTCCACGGGGCGGAGACCCTCGAGCGTCTTGATGAACACCTTGCGATCGCGGACGGTGAGGTCGCCACCTTCGACCAGCGTGATGCCGAGATAACGCGCGAGAAAATCGTGCTCGAAATAGGTTTCGTTGAAAGGCCCGGGCGTGAGGAGGACGACGCTGGGATTTTCGCGATTGCGCGGCGCGAGGGAGCGGAGGTAATCGCTTTCCATCCGGAAGAACGACGCGAGGCGCTGCACCTGGCAATCGCGGAATTCGTCGGGAAGAATGCGCGAGAGGACGATGCGATTTTCCAGCGCGTAACCGGCGCCCGAAGGCGCCTGGGTGCGATCCGACAATACCCAGCGATGTCCGTCGGGAGAGCGGGCGAGATCGACGCCGTGCAAATGAAGATAACTCTGGTCAGGCACCGGCACGCCGTGGCAGGGGCGCAGGAAATTGGGATTGGCAAACACGAGGGCGGGCGGAAGGTGGCCTTCGCGCAGAAGACGCTGGGGACCGTAAAGATCGGCGAGGATGAGGTTGAAAAGGCGCGTCCGTTGAGCGAGGCCTTCCTCAATTTGCGCCCACTCCGCAGGCGGGATGAGCAGCGGGAGCATGTCCAACTCCCAGGGGCGTTCCATGCCGCGCGGATCGCCATAGACATTATAGGTGGCGCCGTGCTCGCGGATGATGCGGCGGGCGTGATCCCATCGAAGCGCGATTTCGTCCCTGCCCAGGCGTTCGAGCGAGGAAAGGAATTTGGTCCAATGCGGCCGGAACTGGCCGGGCTCGGAAGCCATCTCGTCGAATATCCCCGGCAAGCACGGGTAACCGGCGAACTTGCTCGCTGGCCGGTCGAACATTTCCGTGTCTGTAGGCGCACTCATCAACTGCGTCGCAGAATCGCGCTATTGTCCGTGACGCGTCGATGGCGCGCAACGCAAATCGAGCGTGAGCGGGAACTCGGGGTTGATTTCGACCGGCGGCACACAAACATTGCCGGGCGTATGGCCGAACTTGAGGAAGCGCGAGAGGCGCCGGCTCTCGGCTTCGTAGGCATTCACCGGCAGCGTTTCGTAACCGCGCCCGCCGGGATGAGTGGTGTGGAAGGCGCAACCGCCGATCGAACGCTGGTTCCAGCCGTCCACGATATCGAAGGTGAGCGGCGTGTTAATGCCGATGGTGGGGTGCAGGCATTCGGGAGGCTGCCACGCTCGGAAGCGGACGCCGGCGACGTATTCCCCGCGCGTGCCAGTGGGATGCAACGGGAGCGCGCGACCGTTGCAGGTGATGACGTGGCGCGAATCGGTCATGCCGCGCACCTTGACCTGAAGTCGATCGAGCGAGGAATCCACGTAGCGGACGGTGCTGCCAGCGAAACCCTCCTCGCCAAGGACGTGCCAGGGTTCGAGCGCCTGGCGGACTTCCAATTCGAGGCCGCGCTGGGCGATGTCGCCGTAGGAGGGGAAACGGAATTCCAGGTGCGGAGCGAACCACTCGGGTTTGAGCGGATAATCATGGGCCTGCAAATCTTCGATCACGTCGCGGAAATCCTGCTCGACGAAATGGGGGAGCATGAAGCGGTCGTGCAATTCCGTGCCCCAGCGGACGAGGCGCTGCTCGTAAGGCTCGCGCCAGAAGCGGGCGATCAGGGAGCGAAGGAGGAGTTGCTGCGTGAGACTCATCCGATCGTGCGGAGGCATTTCGAGGGCGCGCAGTTCGACCAGGCCCAGCCGTCCGCTGCTGCTGTCGGGCGAATACAATTTATCGATGCAGAATTCGGCGCGATGCGTGTTGCCGGCGGCATCGATCAGGAGATTGCGAAAGATCCGGTCCACGAGCCAGGGCGGGATGTCGCCGGATTCGGGAACTTGTTTGCACGCGAGTTCCAATTCGTAAAGTGAATCGTTGCGCGCCTCATCGACGCGCGGGTGCTGGCTGGTGGGCCCGATGAAAAGGCCGCTGAAAAGGAAGGAGAGCGAAGGATGATTCTGCCAGTAGCAGAGCAGGCTTTTGAGCAGGTCAGGGCGGCGCAGAATGGGGCTGTCCGCGGGTGTGGGGCCGCCGATGACGACGTGATTGCCGCCGCCGGTGCCCACGTGGCGGCCGTCCATCATGAATTTCTCCGCGCCCAATCGCGACTGGCGGGCTCCCTCGTACAGAGTCGTCGTATTGTGGACCAGTTCGGACCAGTTTTGCGCCGGGTGAAGGTTCACTTCAATGACGCCTGGGTCGGGCGTCACTTTGATGTGATTCAGCCGGTAGTCGTGCGGCGGCGGAGATCCCTCGATGACGATGGGAAGGGTCAGTTCGGTAGCGGTTTCCTCGATGGCGCCGATGAGTTCAAGGTAATCCTCGGTCGAAGAAACGGGCGGCATGAAGACATGAAGCCGGCCTTCGCGCGGCTCGACGCACAATGCGGTCCGGACGATCCAATCGGCGGATTGGAATGAGGCGGGGAAACGGTCGGTGGTTTCCGGCTGGGATACCGGCGGAGGAAGTTTTTGTCGGGCAAGCCGGCGTGCGCCCGGACCGCCGCCGGGGCCGAAACCCGGCGCGAACGCCTCTACGCTTCCGCCGGGAATGGATGCCTGCGTAGATCGTTCGCGCAATCGCTGCCCGCGTCGCAATTCCTCCGCCGGCGGCAACGGCGGAAGGTCTTCCATGGGATCGGGTGCGTTGACGTAAGGGTAATCGCCGCGCGTCACCCAGGGCGTGGAATCGAGCGGCAGGCGCAGGCCGACAGGAGAGTCGCCGGGAATCAGGAAGAGATGTTCGCTGCGAAGAAACCATGGACCGCTGGTCCAGCCGGGAGCGCCCGCCCAGCGGCGCTGGATGGGGAGAACGTAGCCGACGACCCTGTCGAGACCCTGATTGAAGATGCGCGCGATGCGGGCGCGTTCCTCCTTGTCCTCGAGTTTGGATTGGAGCGGGTCGACGTTGGCGGGAAGCCGCCGCTCGCGCCACATGTAATACCACGCGTCCTCGTAGGCGGGCATGATGTGCTTGGGCTTCAGTTCAAGCACCCGCGCGAGCTGGACGATGAAACGCTGCGCATCGCGATCGTTGTGCCGGTAATCGACGCGTTCGTCGGCGAAAAGCTTGTCGTCGTGCCAGATGACCTCGCCGTCCTTGCGCCAGTAACAGGCCAACGCCCAGCGGGGCAGTGATTCGCCGGGGTACCATTTGCCCTGGCCGTAATGCAGGAGTCCACCGGGGGCGAAGTGGCGTTTCAAGCGGCGGATCAGAGTGCCGGACAGGCGTCGTTTCTCGGGACCGACGGCGGTGAAGTTCCACTCCTCGCCGTCCATGTTATCAATCGAGATGAACGTCGGTTCACCGCCCATGGTGAGGCGCACATCGTTTTCCTCCAGTTCGATGTCGATGCGGCGACCGAGCTGGTCGATCTCGGTCCATTGTTCCTCGGTGTAAGGTTTGGTGACGCGGGGCGATTCGTGAATGCGGCTGACCTTCATCTCGTGTTTGAAGGTGGATTGGCATTCGTCCACCGCGCCCGTCACGGGCGCGGCGCTGGTGGGCTTGGGCGTGCAGGCCAGCGGGATGTGGCCTTCGCCCGCGAGCAGCCCGGAGGTGGGATCGAGACCAATCCATCCCGCGCCGGGGAGATAGACCTCGGTCCACGCATGGAGGTCGGTGAAATCGGTTTCCGATCCGGAGGGTCCGTCGAGGGATTTGACGTCGGGCTTGAGTTGGATGAGGTAACCGGAGACGAAACGGGCGGCGAGGCCGAGGTGGCGCAGGACATTGACCATGAGCCAGCCGGAATCGCGGCAGGAGCCAGAGCGCAATTTGAGCGTTTGTTCGGAGGATTGCACGCCGGGCTCGAGACGGATGCCGTATTTGATCTCACGCCAGAGCAATTGATTGAGGCGAACCAGGAAATCAATGGTGCGTCCCTCGGAGACGTCCACGGTCTTGAGGAATTTCCGGAGCATGGGACCGGCGGGACCGGTCTTGAGGAAGGGAGCGAGTTCCTGTTTGAGCGGGGCGTCGTAATCGAAAGGATATTCTTCAGCGTAGGCTTCGAGGAAGAAGTCGAACGGGTTATAGACCGCCATTTCGGCGACGAGGTCCACCTCGATGAGCAGCTCGCGCGTTTTTTCGGGAATGACGAGGCGGCCGAGGTAGTTGCCGAAAGGATCCTGCTGCCAGTTCAGGAAATGTTCAGCGGGCAGGATGCGAAGCGAATAACTGAGGATGGGGGTGCGGCAATGCGGGGCGGGCCGCAGGCGGATGACGTGGGGAGAGTGCGCGACCGGGCGGTCATACTTGTAATGTGTCCTGTGGTTGAGAGCTACGTGTATCGCCATGAGTTGCCCGCATTGTTTTCACCGCGGCCGCCGATTCATTCCTGGACCTGGGTGCGTTCCTTGCCGGGCCGCCGGCTTTCCGGCATGCGCCGGGCGAAGAACGCCTCGTAAATTCCCGCGCTCACCTGGTTCATGTTGGTCTGCAATCGGTCAAGATATTCGTGAAGCCCTTCCTGCGTGATGTCATCCACGTTGGCGTAGGCCAGGTCGGAGCAGAGCTGTCCCAGCAACTTCTCCGGCGGCTTGCGGAAGGTGCCGATGGGCGTGCCGGAAATGGCGTGGAGCGAGTCGCGGGCGGCATTGAGACAAAAGCGGATGGCGCGCGGGAACTCGGGGTCGATCAGGAGGAATTCGACGATGGCCTTGGGCGAAATGCGGCCGTGGCGTTTCCGGTACATTTCAAAGGCGCTGGCCGAGCGGAGCACGGCGGCCCATTGGACTTCATCGAAGGGCGTGCCGACATCGGCCACGGAGCGCAGCAGAATGAAATATTTGACGTCGAGAATGCGGGAGGTTTTGTCGGCGCGCTCGAGCTTGCGACCGAGGCGGCAGAAGTGCCAGCCTTCGCCGTGGGTCATGGTGGCGTCCGTCAGGCCCATGAAGAGGTGGCTGGCCAACTTCACCTCATTGAAGAAATCGTGCGGCGACTCGACGATTTTGCCGCTGGTGCAGGCGGAATTGACCATCAGATAATAGCTATTGAGCTGAAGCCACATCTCGGAGGAGATCACTTCGCGGACGGAGCGGGCGTTTTCGCGGGCGGCGCGGAGGCAGGAGATGATGGAATTGGGATTGTCCCGGTCGAAGGTCAGGAAGTGGATGACGTTGTACTGGGTGGAGGTCTGGTAACGCTTGGCGAACTCGACGTGGTCGCCGGTGATATTGACAACCGGCTGCCATTGCTGGTCCTCGCCGCTCGGCGAATCGAGCATGAGGTTGAGGTTGACGTCGATGAAACGCGCGACATTTTCCGCGCGTTCGACGTAGCGGCTCATCCAGTAAATCGAATCCGCGACACGGCTGAGCATCAGGTTGGGACTCCTGCGACCTGGGTGGCGGCGCCGTTGAGGATGTGGTCAGCCTCGGCGGCGTTGGTCAGCGGGTTTTCAGCGAGCACCCAGGTGTCCTTGCTTCCCCCACCCTGCGAGGAATTGACGACCAGCGATCCCTTCTTGAGGGCCACGCGGGTGAGGCCACCTGGCAGAACAAAAATTTCCTTGCCGTAGAGAATGTACGGGCGCAGGTCCACGTGACGACCTTCGAGATGTCCATCGACGAGCGTCGGCACACGGGAAAGCGAAAGGGTGGGCTGGGCGATGTAATTGCGCGGATTGGCCTTGATGCGGGAGGCGAACTCGCGGCGTTCCTCCTCGCGCGAATGCGGCCCAATCAGCATGCCGTAGCCGCCGGATTCATTGGCAGCCTTGACGACCAGATCGCCGAGATGCTCCAGAACGTAGCTTAAATCGCCGGACTCGGCGCAGATGTAGGTGGGGACATTGGGAAGGATGATTTCCTCATCGAGGTAGTATTTGATGATGCGCGGGACGTAGGCGTAAACGACCTTGTCATCGGCGACGCCGGTGCCGGGGGCGTTGGCGAGGGCGACGTTGCCGGATTGGTAGACCTCCATCAGGCCCGGGACGCCGAGCACGGAATCCTCGCGGAACGAGCGCGGGTCGAGGAAATCGTCATCGATGCGGCGGTAGATGACGTCGACGCGCTCGAAGCCCTTGGTGGTGCGCATCCAGACGATGCCGTCGGAGACGACGAGGTCGCTGCCTTCGACCAGTTCGATGCCCATTTGCTGGGCGAGGAAGGAGTGCTCGAAGTAGGCGGAATTGAAAATCCCGGGAGTCAGCAACACCACGCGCGGTGAGCCAACCTCCTCGGGCGCGAGATACTCGAGCATGTCCCGCAAGCGAATAGGGTAGTTGGACACCGGCCGGATATGTGATGCGGCAAAGACTTCCGGGAAAAGACTCTTCATCAACCGGCGGTTCTCGAGCACGTAGGAAACGCCGGAGGGACAACGAAGATTGTCCTCAAGAACGTAAACCTGGCCATCGCTGTGGCGGACAAGGTCCGTGCCGGTGATGTGGCACCAGATGCCGCGGGGCGGCTTGAGACCGACGCATTGGCGGCGAAAGCCCTTGGACGTGGTGACGATTTCCTCGGGAACAGCCTTGTCCTTGATGATTTTCTGGTCGTGATAGAGATCGTCTATGAAAAGATTGAGGGCCTGGATGCGCTGCTTGAGGCCGCGTTCGATGCGGTCCCATTCCGTGGCGGAAACGATGCGGGGGACGAGGTCGAAGGGGAGCGTTTTTTCGATGCCGGCGCTCTCGCCGTAGACGTTGAAGGTGATGCCGGCCTGGATGAGAGCGCGGTCGGCGGCGGACTGGCGGTTTTCCATTTCGCCGGGAGGGAGGGATTCGATGTTGCGGGCGAGAGGACGCGCGACGGCGCGGGGACGCCCGTTCTCCGCGAACATCTCATCAAAAAAGCTCCCGACTTCGTATTCGCCCAGTTTCATTACGACACAATTCGCGGGGACCCGATTTCCTCAGCCCCACCTGACTTGCGCGTTCAAGGACTGGGTCTTGAGCAATTCAAATGCCAGCAGGAGTGGAAGATGCGCGGAGGAAACGGAAGTGTCGGCGGGCGTGTGGTCAGCGAGGAAAGGAGGTGGGAATTTGAATGCAAAGAAACCGGGGCTAGGGCGAATTCTTGGCCAAGATTTCGCTGGGTGCGCAAATTGCGACAGTGGATCATGGCGCGAGCAGCGGGCCTGCCTGTCAAGCAACGAAAGCCTCTCTCCTTTGGGACAGGCATGTGATTAGCGGGTAGCTGAGTCCGCCATCGCCATGTGAAAAGCTTGCCAAAAGCCCGCTATTGGTTGCCCGCTGTTGTGAGCCATCGGCGAGCGTGGAACTGGCTGTTCGCGGGCAAGGCTGATGCTCGGTCGAGAGGTGCTACGCAGGACGCTTGACTCCTGGTCGGAAGCTATACGAGCATCCTTTACGAATGGAGACAAAGAACCAGAGTCCGCTCAGCCGGCTCAATGCCGGGACGGCAACCCACAGAGGCAATCCAATGCTGAACAGGCTTCGACAAAAGGCATGGGTTCCATGCACCCTGGCCATTTTGCTTGTCCGCGCCATCTCCGTGGCAAACGCGGAAACAAGCCCGGCAGCCCCTTCTTTTCTTGCGGTGGGCCATTTTGACGATCAATTGCAAACGAAACACCAAATTGGAGGCACTTTTACCGTCAAGGCCTCCGGAGCGAATGCGCTTGTCGACTTGACTCTTGAGAACGGGTATCGGGAGCTCGTGGGGACAGATGGCCGCGATTCCTTTTTGTATGTTCCGAGGACAAACAGCCAGGCGGTCATTTCACCCGGGCGATTTCCCAGCGCGTCGCACTTCTCTGCCCAGATCTTGTGGATGGTTTTCACAGGAGATTCCATGTTGTCAAGCAACATGGCGACGTTCGGCTGCCCCTTCTACGGAATTTTTCGTCCGGAGGATGTCATTGTGAAGATACAGACAGGCACAAATCCGCCTTATCTTCCGGTTCTGATTCGCTGGTACACGCCGGGTTATATTCTCGCTGGAACAAACCGCTATCCGATGTTGCTCTATCCCGAGGGCTACTTGATGGCGGAGGTATCCGGGACGAATGACCAGATTGTGGAGGGTGTGCCGGTTCCCGGCAAGGTCCGCTTCACGACCTATACAACCCACGGCCCCACGAATGCCCTCCAGGCGATCCAGATGCGGGATCAGCATCCCTTTAACCCGGATGATGTGTTCCCCATTGAGGTGGAGACTTTTACAATCGATCATGTAGAAAGAGCAGAGCGGTTGACGAGCTATATTCCCATGATCCGGGATCCGTCCACGCGGGTAAATGACACACGAGGCAAGAGCGGATTCGTGCGGGTGGCTTCGGGCGAGTGGTGGGCCGTAGGCTCTGCCCTTGCCCAGCAGCAGCAACACTCCCGGCATTCTCGAATACTTAGTTTGGCACTGCTTTGTGCGGCCGCGTTATTTCCGTTATTCGCTGTTCTTCGCAGGCTCGGGGAACGGCGGAAAGCATAGATCCAAAGATCACAACCACTAACAACATAAACGGGCCGGCCATTAGGGCCCTGATCAAGTAGAAAAAACGTTGCTGTCCGATTTTTTAAACCGGTCTCGGCTGCAGTGCTGAGGACCTTTCACGGACACCATTCGAACCTGCGT
>Ga0070741_10000582_pt1 | contig 127475 bp, 118 predicted proteins | sample Coa_R1_4_FD_66440 | JGI IMG/M metagenome (GOLD analysis project Ga0070741, IMG submission 66440) | Surface soil microbial communities from Centralia Pennsylvania, which are recovering from an underground coalmine fire - Coalmine... | ecosystem: Environmental > Terrestrial > Soil >... | reverse complement strand
ATGTGTCATTCTGAGGAGCGAAGCGACGAAGAATCTCAAATTTTGAACGAAAAAAACGAGATTCTTCGCTCCCGTTGGTCGCTCAGAATGACATGAGACGAATTTGCATACAGACCCTAATGATTGCTGAATTGATCGAATCTGTGACTTCATAATAAACCAGTTTGGTGATTCTGTATTTGCTGGCGAACTCGCTTCCAACACCTGTCTTATGCTCCCATACTCGTCTTTGAAGATCATTTGTAACTCCAGTGTAGAGAATAGTATTATATTTGTTTGTCATAATGTAAATGCAAAACTGTTCATTCATAAAACTCACTCTACGTCATTGCGAGACCTGCGAAGCAGGTTGAAGCAATCTCCTCCTTTGAACGCGATTTCATAACTGAATGAGCAGGAGATTGCTTTGTCGCGCCTTTGGCGCTCCTCGCAACGACGTGCAATGTAAGCATGGTCAAAATCCTAACAATGCTTTCAGAGCTTTTAGATTCTGCTCGAAATCCGTGTTCTGATGCGTCGAGAGTTCCATATCTACTGCGGCGCGGACGTTGTGTTCCACGGCCCAATCCGCGAGCGTGCCAGTGTAGACACAGCCGATGTCAATCGGCGGATATGGATAACCGGTTTGTTTGGCGAGGATGCGCGCCAAGTTTTTCGACTCAGGCTCCCACGGCACACCGCCGGGAAAGACGCCCAGCGCGGCGGAATGATAACTGATCATGGCCTGAATGTGATGAGACAAGATGAAATTCATCACGGCTTTGGTTTCAGGCTCCGAACCGCCGTACGCGCCGCCGGTGGTGGGACGGTCGTTCCAGCAGTTGGAATGATCCCAGTCGGCGACCCAGTTATCGGTCGGAAAGTTGCGGTTCAAATCCACGCCGTTGGCGTTGACGCGCGCGTCCGCGTTTCGTCCGCGCGCCGCGGCATCGGGATTCATATCAGGAATGATGTACAGTGTGTCGCCGGATGGAATTACGTCAGGGTGTTCACTGATGTAAACGACCATTTCATTGGCAAGCGCGATCCCATTGCCCTCATATCCGCCGTGAATACCGGCGACGATGAGATATTGATTCTCCCCCTGCCCGAATGTGTACACCTGGATTGGCCGCCCTAGAACGGAAAAACCAATGACGGTCGGCGCCGGACCCACGTTGAAGACGAATGCCGTGGGCGTGAAATAGTCTTCGACCATCGTGGCGCGCGGGTTGGGTGTGACGGTGGGTAGATAATAAAGCGTGGGTGCGGGTGTTCGTGTTGGGCGCGGCGCGTAGGAATCGTCAATGAATGAGTCGGGTGCGGCCTCTGATTGCCCGGCCATGTAAAACGCAAACACGGCGACCAGCGTCAAAAGCCCGAGGCCGTTCAGACTCCAGGCGAGGATGATCCAGCCCGAATCTTTTCTGCGAGGCGAAGAGCGCATCAAGACCACTCCTGCGCGGTGATGCGCACCCAGTTCAATGCCAGGTTCATGGCCCAGCGCGGGAGACTGCGGGGCGGACCGCCGTAGGTGATGTGGTGAGTCTTTTCGCCGCGCGGCGTGATGAGAGCCATTTCAGCGGCGCGTTCATCGGGATACACCGAGACTCCAAACGCGATGTCTGCATTGGAGTAGTCGCGGGCGGCGCGCACCGCGTCCATGAGGGCGGCCGGATTCAGGTCTGAGAGGGAAACGGTATGCGGAATTTTGCGGGCCAATAAACCATCGAGTCCCGATTCGACTGCGACCAGAGTCCATCCCAGTTTGGCAATCGCGTCCAACATGACTTCTTCGAGCCGGTCTTCGTCCGCGCCGAAGACAACATTTCCGAGTCGGGCGCGGACCTCGCGCTCGATCTCTTCGATTCTTTGATTCGCTTCAGCCTCGCTCTCAGCCTTGGCCGCGATGCGGACATCCACCACGCCGGTATGCGCGGCCAGCCCCACTGTTGGATTGGCGAGCGTTTCGAGATCGGCGATCTTTTCATCAATCATGCCTTCGCCGAGTCCCGCGCAATGAAGTACGCGCACTTTGATCACATGATGCAGATGGAATCTCTCTTGAAGATAAGGGATGATCGATTCATGCAAAATGTGTTCCATTTCGTTCGGGACGCCTGGCAATGAAATGACCGCATTCCGTTCGGTCTCGACGATGAAGGCGGGCGCGGTGCCAACCGGATTTCTCACGCCGAGCGCGCCTTTCGGAACGATGGCCTGGCGTTTTTGATTCTCGGCAGGCTTGCGTCCGTAACGCGAGATGGTTTCCACAACTTGTTCCCACAACTCTTCGCGGAATTCGGTTTCCACGCCAGCGGCTCTGGCCACCGCCTCGCGCGTGGGATCGTCCACCGTTGGGCCGAGGCCGCCGGTGGTGATGACAATCTCGGCGCGTTGCATGGATTCGCGGATGGCCGAGGCAATGCGTTCCACGTTGTCTCCAATGGTGATGGTGCGGTACAAATCCACGCCGAGGTTGCGCAGAGTCAGCGCGATGTGACGCGTGTTCGTGTCCACGATTTCGCCGAGAAGGATTTCGGTGCCGATGGTAATGATTTCTGCAGATGGCATCTTGAATTTTTCAAAAGAGCGGAGCACCGAAGTCCTCCGCTCAATTTGGTTATGGATAGATGGACCTGAATTTACTTTCCGCAATCTGAAATATCTCGATGTTGGGTTGCGCACAATCTCCAACGGGCGAGCAGGTGATGTCACTGCTCAGGCCTTTCATGCCGCGAATGCCATACAGCGCGTCTCGCAACTTCTGGCGTTGGATATAAAGTTTGTCTCCAGAGACCACTGCGGCCTGTTGAATGGCATAAAAGAGCATGTTGGCCGAGTCGTATCCCTGCAAATGATACGCCGCAATGAACTGCTCGCCGTAGCGGGACACATATTTTTGCGTAAACGTTTCCGACTCCTGTACTTCCGCCGGACCGGAAAGATACATGCCCTCCGAATTTGGCTCGGTCTGTTTGATAAAGTCGGCGCTTAGCAATCCGTCGGAACTAATCAGCGCCAGGTTGCTCATGCCGAGATTAAAGATGGCTTTCGTGATGGAGATTCCGTCCTCGGTGTAAACGGGGAAATACGCCACGTCTGGGTTAAGAGCGGAGGCAAATTGCAAGTCTGCGGCGAGATTGGGCTGGGTGCTCAGATCAATCTGCGCCACGCAGACGCCGCCCAGTTGCTGGAAACTGTCGCAGGCGGCCTGCTGTAATTCCTTTGGGTAGGGAGTGCCGTCATGAATGGTGAGCATCCGATGCAGGCCCAAAACGCTGAATGCAAATTCAGCGACGGCTTTGCCCTGTGCCTTGTCGTTATAAATGGCGCGGAAGAATCCGGGCTGATGGAGAACGGGGTCGGTTAGCGACGGCGCGGTGCTGGACGGTGAAATCATCACCATGCCTGCGTCGGATAAAATCTTGGCGGCAGGCGTGGAGGAGCTCGAGCAGGTCGCGCCAATGACGCCGATGATTTGTGAATCCTGCGCCAATTGAGCGGCTCCGTCCTTGCCGCCCTGTTCAGTGCACAAGTCGTCCACCTTGACCAACTCGATATTGTGGCCGAGCAATTTGCCCTGGTCACTGATGGCGATTTCGACGCCGCGTACCGCGTCGATGCCGTACACTTGATCGGGCCCGCTCATCGTGAGAAGCGTGGCGATCTTCAAGCTTTCGCCACCCCCAACGGTCACGCAACCCAGCGGGTCCGTGCATGTATACCTTATCGCGCCACACGCGGAGAGAATCAACCCCGCCACGATTGAAATTGTGAGTGCTGAAAAAAATCGTCTCATCCCGGCTCTCCTGTGAAAATTAAACCACATTGTACTCTTGAATCATTCTTCCCTCCTCGAATCGGGCAAGGTCGAGCGCGGAAACGTTAACTGATTGAAAGTTTCCATCCAGAATATATTCAGCCATCAGCTTTCCGGCAATCGGCCCGTGCATGAAGCCGTGACCCGAAAAGCCTGCCGCCGCCAAAAAGCCATCCACCGGCGTGCGGCCAAAGATGGGATGCGCGTCCGGGGTCACTTCGTAAAGTCCGGCCCAGTGCGCGGCGCGTCCCGCCTTTTCGACCAACGGCATTCGCGCAATCGCGGCTTCAAGATTGACCAATTCAAAATCCTCATCCACATTTTGGTCGAAACCCGGCGTTTCATTTCGATTGCTCATGCCGATCAACAATCCTTCGCCCTCGCGATGAAAATAAAGCGATTGACCGAAATCAATCACGAACGGAAAATCAGACGGGACTTCGGGCAGGGGAGTGGTGGTGAACATTTGTCGGCGGATGGGCTGGATGGGGATGCGGACTCCGGCCATTTGTCCGATCTGACCCGCCCACGGCCCGGCCGCGTTCAGAATCAAGCGCGTCTCAATCGGACCTCGAGCGGTCTCCACACCCCTGACTTTATCTCCGCTGACGCGTATGCCCGTGACCTCCGCGCCGTTGAAGGCTTTCACACCCCTGCGCGCCGCGGCGTTGACGTATCCCATGACAACGCTGTTTGGGTCCACCAATCCATCCTTTCGATGAAAGGTTCCGGCCAATGCGTCATTAAATCTCATCAACGGCAATCGTCTGCGGACTTCATCGCCACTCAGCCATTCGGTTTGGACGCCAAGCTTGTGCTGAAGTTGAACATTGCGCTGAAACGCTGTGACATCTTTTTCGTTCGTCAATGCAAAAAGATAACCGCACTGGCGATAATTCACATCCTGCCCGATCTCTTCTTTGAAACTTTCGATCATCGGCAGGCTGGCCAGCGAAAGCCGAATGTTGATCTCCGTGCCGAATTGATAACGGACTCCGCCCGCGCAACGACCGGTCGCGCCCTGACCGAAGAATTCTTCTTTCTCCAGCAAGACGATGTTCTTCGTGCCGCGTGCCGCGAGATGATAAGCCGCGCTGGCTCCCATCACGCCGCCGCCGATGATGACGATGTCTGCTGATTTTGGTAATTCCATTCAACCTCGTATTGGTGTGTAAGAGCTTTCTCCTGCATGGCCAGCAGGCTGGCTCAAAAATATTGACGTGTCACCCTGAGCGAAGCGAAAGGTCTCAACCACGTCTTGCGAAACTCTTCGGTCGCTTTGCTCCCTCAGAGCGACAAACTAAAACTCCACCTCCTGTCCGAGTTTCATTTTGCGCGCGTTTTCGATTGCAACCTGCGCGGCCATTGCATCCTGCACGGCAATGCCGACCGATTTGAAGAACGTAATTTCGTCATTCGATTGCCTGCCGGGTTTGCGCCCTAAAATGATTTCACCAATTTCAGCATGGATATGAGACTCATCGAACAGCCCCGCGCGCAATGGCTGAATGATATCGCCGGCTTCCTCCAGTGAAGCCGCGCGCGAATCGACGATCACTTTGGCGCGAAGAACAGTCTGCGCGGGAATTTCCTGCATCTCTGCCGTGTAGGCTCCCACCGCGGAGATGTGCGTTCCGGGTTTTAGGTCTTTGTCTTCCAACACAGGCGTTTTGGAAGTGGTGGCCGTGCAGATGATGTCTGCCTTTTCGCAGGCGTCTTTCGCTGTTTCCGCAACTCGAACATCTTTTGGAATCGAATGAGTCCCAGCCATTTCTTTTGCAAATCGTTTGGCTTTATCAACATTCGGATCGAAAACGAAAGCGGTCTGGATTTTCCGGGCGGTACAGGCGGCTTCGAGTTGAGTCCGGCCCTGAGCGCCCGCGCCGAAGACAGCGACTACTGCGCTGTCTTTGCGCGCCAACAAGTCAATCGCCGCGCCGCTGGCCGCGCCGGTGCGGATCGCGGTGAGCGAACTGCCTTCGAGGAGCGCGAGGGCGCGTCCGCTTTCGGGATCGAAGACCAGCACTGCGGCCTGGATGTAAGCCAGTCCATGTGAGGGATTTTGCGGAAAGAGGGAGACCACTTTCACGGCGAAGGCCTCACCCGTTTGCGCCTGCACATAGGCCGGCATGACGAGGCTGAGCGCGTCGTGCGCGGGGATGGGCAAACGCGTCCGCATGGGCGCGTCCGCTTTACGGTCCGAGAGAGACGCGTAGGCTTGTTTCATGGCCTGAATCGCTTCACTCATCGGCAATGCCCGGCGAACGTCCGCTGAAGTCAGGATCAACATTCGACCTCCTGTTCAGATAAGCAAAAGCGCAGAGAGCATGGCGATGTCTCTGCGCTTTTCTTTTTGGTTACTTGCCTTATTCGATGCCGAGATACGACTTGCGCACCATCTCATTCGCTTTGAGTTTTGAGGCGGTGTCGGTCAGGACAATTTCGCCCGTTTGAATGACATAGCCGCGATTGGCGATAGAAAGCGCCATCAAGGCGTTCTGTTCGACCAATAGAATGGTCGTGCCTTCTTTGTTGATGGTTTGGATGATCTCGAAGATCAATTCGACGAGGATGGGGGAGAGACCCATCGAAGGTTCGTCGAGCAGGAGGATGCGCGGGCGGGCCATCAGGGCGCGTCCCATGGCGAGCATTTGCTGTTCGCCGCCGGAGAGCGTTCCGCCTTTCTGGTTGATGCGCTCCTTCAGGCGTGGGAACAAGTTGAAAACGCGTTCGAGGTCTTCGTCGAATCCGCTTTTGTCTTTGCGGGCATACGCGCCCATCTCCAGATTTTCCATCACGGTCATGCGCGGGAAGATCATGCGGCCTTCCGGGCTTTGCGCGACGCCGCGCAACGCGATTTCATGCGGCGGAAGCTTTTCAAGGGCTTCGCCTTCCAGCAGAATTGAGCCGGAGCGCGGACGATTGATTCCCTGAATGGTGCGCAGGGTGGTGCTCTTGCCCGCGCCGTTCGAGCCGATCAGTGTGACGATCTCGCCTTTTTCGACTTTGAGCGAGATTCCTTTCAAGGCATGGATGTTGCCGTAGTAGGTATGAACATCTTTAAGTTCAAGCATAGTATGATCCTCTGCCTTTACTTGGTGACTGTGCCCTTGCCAAGATAGGCTTCGATGACCCGCTGATTCTTCTGGACGTCAGCCGGCGCGCCCTCGGCGATCTTTTCGCCGTAATCCAAAACGGACACGCGATCCGAAATCCCCATGACGACGCGCATGTGGTGCTCGATGAGAAGGATGGTGAGTTTCAATTCTTTGCGCAGACGCTGGATGAAGTTGGTGAGGTCAATGGTCTCATTGGGGTTCATGCCGGCGGTCGGTTCATCGAGGAGAAGAAGCTTGGGTTGCGTAGCCAGCGCGCGGGCGATCTCGAGGCGGCGTTGAAGTCCGTAAGGAAGATTCTTGGCGGTCACATCTGCATCCGAACGGCGCAGACCGACGAATTCCAGCATATCGAGAGCTTTCGCGCGCGCGTCCGCTTCTTCTTTCATCGTACCCGGGTCGCGCAGGATCTGCCCCACGAGATTCGAATGCAAGCGGACATGTTCGCCGACCAGCACGTTTTCAATGGCGGTCATGTTGGCGAACAAGCGGATGTTCTGGAATGTGCGCGCGATGCCAAGCGCGGTGATCTGGAATGGTTTGAGTTTGGTGATATCGTGACCGTCGAAGGTCATTTCACCGCTGGTGATCGGATAAATTCCGGTTATGCCGTTGAAGAAGGTGGTCTTGCCTGCACCGTTCGGGCCGATCAGGCCGGCGATCATTCCCTGTTCGATAACGAAGTCTACGTTATTGACGGCTGTCAACCCGCCGAACATTTTTGTGACTTTGCGAGCTTCAAAGAGATTCACGTCTGCTCTCCTATTTTGCCGCGACAGGTGTGCCGCCTGATTCTTCGCCGGCATGTAGCTCCATGCGGCGCTGGGCGCTGGGCACCAAACCCTCAGGGCGCACGGACATCATGATAACGAGGGTCAGCCCGAAGAGCAGGAAGCGATACAAGATTGGGTTCGCGTTTTGTCCAACCGCGGCTTGCAAAGTGGGATTGGATGAAAGGGCAGGAAGGACTGTGTGATCGAGCAGTCCCTTGAGGAAATCTTTCAGAGCGGGCAGGAAAAGGCGGTCCGCCGTCATGAGAGCCAGGCCGCCAACGATCACGCCATTGATGTTTCCAATGCCACCCAAAATTACACAACACAGAATGATGATGGATGCGCTGAAGTCGAATACGCTGGGAAAGATGCCTCGAATGTATGCGGCGTAGAACGCTCCTGCGAATCCGGAGAAGGTGGCGCCCATGGCGAAGGCCAAAAGTTTGGTGCGGACCGGGTCAATTCCCATCTGCGCCGCGGCCAGTTCATCTTCACGAATTGCCATCCATGCGCGCCCCAAACGGCTTTCGCGCAGACGATTAATGAGGAAGATCGAGAGCAGGATGATGGCGATGATCAGGAAATACCACGGAATAGGATTATCCGATTGAAATTCGCCCGGCTGAATGATGCCGAGTACGTTATCAAAGACTGCAACCCTCGTACGCGGTATAGGCAGGAAGACGATCAGGATGGCTGCCACAATGGCCGCGTACGAGGCGACGCTGCCAACCTTGCGATTGCCATTTCGCCATATGCGTATGTAAAGGAAAGTAATCAAAGCGAGGGCAACGAGCAGGACCGCGATCTTGATGACCAGTTCAATGCCCATGGCCTCATTGAGTTTGATAATTGGCAGGATGGGACGTCCAACTGGATTGATACCTTTTTCGCCCGCAGTCAAATCTTCATGTGACATGAAAGTGATACAGGCTGTTTGGATTTTGAACAAAGGCAAAATCCAACAGGTCAACGGTTCTTTGATCGTGACATCAATCAGGTTCCTGAATAGAACCGGCACAATCTCGCCGAAACCGAGGGTGACGATGGCGAGGTAATCACCGCGTAGAGGTAGAGTCGGCGCGCCGAGGATAAGGCCAAAAATAGCGCCTACTCCTGCCGCGATCCAGATCACCAGCCAAAAATTAAGGAAGATATTGTGTTGAGGGGAAGACAGGATACCGGTCGTGTATGCGCCAATGGCAAAGAAGGCGGCATAGCCCAAGTCAAGCAATCCGGCATAGCCGACCACGATATTGAGGCCCAGGCCGAGGATCACAAAGATCAAAGCAAAGATGATCTGCGCGGTCCAGCGCAGTTCGGTGAATTTGTCCACAAAGGGGAAGGCTAGAATCACAAGACCAAGCAGAATAATTTTCCCTTTGCGTTCCCATTCTTCCGACAGGCCATGCAGTGCAGTTACTATGCAGGTGAATAGGATGCCGCCGACCACGCCGACGAGGTTGGCGGGAATAACAACATCAAGGTCTTCGAAGTTTTGGCCTATGGCAGGGTCAATCACATAGTTTTGAAGCAGACTAAGAACAAGAAGGATCGCGCCGGATGCAGCCGCGGCGGGGAGGGCTTGCTTTGCAAGACTCATCCAGCCGTCGCGAGGATTGAAGCGGGGACCCAGAGCCAATCCGAGGCCGATTCCCATCAACACACCCAGCACCCCGACGGACCAGCCGCCGAAGAGGAAAGTCAGCAAGCCGCCGATCAATCCAAATGTGATACCGGATTTTATATTTTCATTCATGTCAGCACCTCGGTCAGGCTTTCTGCCCAACCTGCTCGCCGAGCAAGCCGCTGGGGCGGAAGAGCAATACCAGCACCAAGGTGGCGAACACCCAGGCATGAGTCCAACGGGCATTGAGGTAGCCGTCGCTGAAAGATGCCAGAAGGCCGATCAGGAAACCGCCCAACATCGCGCCGGTAATATTTCCGATGCCTCCCAGCACTGCGGCTGTAAACGATTCCAAGCCGGCGCGGAAACCCATGAACCACCAGGCAGTGTTGTTGTAAAGCCCGGCCATCAGGCCGGCCGCTCCAGCCAGGCCGCCGCCGATCAGGAACGTGGCGGAGATGACGCGGTCAATGTCAATGCCAAGCATCTTTGCGGCGTCGCGGTTTTGGGCTGTGGCGCGCATGGCCTTACCAAGGCGCGTGCGTTGCACAAAAAGATACAAGCCAACCATTAAAATGACGGCTAGAACAATGACAAGCAAGTCCTTGATCGTGAAACGAAGTGGAATGCCAAAGTACTCAAACAGATTTACTTTCCAGCCGTTTACAGTGAAAATTGTTCCCAGAAGATCAGGGAAAAATTTCTGCGAGGCGCCGCCGGTTGTCCCGAAGGAAGGCACCAGCCAGGATTGAGACGCCCAGATCAGTCCCAAATTCTCAATGATAAAGGACATACCGATGGCTGAAATTAATGGGGCCAGACGCGGGGCGTTGCGAAGCCGTCTATAGGCCAGCCGCTCGATGGTCGCGTTGAGCATTGCGCAAGACGCGATGGAAACGACGAGAGCCAGGGCAAGTCCCAGAATGATTTTGACTGGATCATTCGTATTCAAAGTTCCGGTTAAAGATAAAACGGTCAGGGATGTGAACACGCCGATCATATACACATCGCCATGCGCGAAATTAATCAGCTCGATGATGCCATACACCATGGTGTAGCCTAGCGCGATGATGGCGATAATCGCCCCGTTCGAAATTCCGATGATGAGGAATTGAATCAATTGCTTTGGGTCGGCTTGGATGCTGGCCGCAATCGCCGGGACATCAAAGCCTGCAATCGGTCCAAGTAGAAATGCAATGTAAAGCACGACCGCCGCAACGACGATGCCTCGTAGTATGGATTTTGCTTTGGCGCTCATAGTCCTCCTCGTTGCCTCTACGGCTGAGGTGAGAATAGAAGCGAGGGGCGGCTAAACAGCCGCCCCTCGAGCGATCTTATAACTTATTTGAACGTGCCGACAGCGCTGTACGCGCCGTTCTTGACCTGATAGACGGTCATATCGGTCAGCGTTGTATCACCGTTCGCGTCGAATGACCAGGTGCCGAGCACACCGTTGAAGTCCTTGGTGGCGAAGACAGCCTTGGTAACAGCCGCGCGGTCGGTGGGATCGCCGCCGGAGGCGCAGACGCTTTCAATCGCGGCGAGGGTGACGTTCATGGCCTCATAACCATAAATGGCATAAGGCTCCGTCAGTTTGCCGTACTTGGCCTCGTAGTCAGCGAGGAATTTCTTGCCCGCATCCGTGTAGTTCTCAGGAGCCAGACCGGCCACTGAAGCATACACGCCTTCGGCCACATCCTTGCCAGCGCCGTCAATGAAGGCCTGGGTCTGGATGCCATCCGGGCCCATGTACTTGACCTTGGTGTTGTCGCCCATGATGGCGACCTTGTCCTTCAGCAATTGGGAGGCGTTGTTATCCACCACCATACCGACGAAGATAGCATCGGGCGGGCCACCGGCATTGCTGGTGGAGATCTTGGTCATCAAGGCTTTGTAGTCAGCGGCCTTCGGGTCAATGCCTTCGTGTCCGAGCACGGTCATGCCAATCTTCTTGGCAGTGGCTTCGAACACATCTGCAACGCCCTTGCCGTACAGCTCCTGGTCATCGAGGATGTAGACGGTCTTGACGCCCAGCTTGCTGGACATGAAGTTGGCATCCACGGCGCCCTGAACATCATCAGCGGTCACCACACGGGCGTAGTTGCGAACACCGGAGGGATAATACTTGCCCGGCTCATCCGCTTCCGCGCCATGCGACTGATCTTTCGTTAAACCGGCGTACGTGTTGGCAGGGGAAACCATGACCAGCGGACCAGCCTGATTCAAAATCGGGATGGACAGCTTGGCGGCGCCAGAGTTGAAGGTTCCGAGGTAGGCGATGATGGATTTATCGGCCGCGGCCTTGTTGGCGTTTTCAGTTTCCACAGCCGGGTCCCATTTACCGAGAGCGGCGGAAGCATCGTCCCAGGCTTCGTAGGCGATCTTATATTTGCCGCCGCAGGCCGAGTAGTTGGCCTGCTCGAGGCGAAGTTGTTCTGCGTTCACAATGGTCTGGGTCTGGGTCAGTGAAGCGCCAGTCATCGGCAGGCTGGACACGATCTTCAAGGTCGCGCCGCCGCCACCGCCACCACCACCGCAGGCCGCCAGCAACATGCTTGCCGCCACCAGGACGGAAATCAAAACAAACAAGCGTTTAGACATTTCTTACTCCTCCAAAGTATTTGTTGAATCTCTTTCCCGTCAACCAGGGTGACGGGTTCGTCAACTTGCGGCAGACAATGCTCTGCAATGTCACGACCACCTCCTTTTTGGCGAAATCTTGTACCCGTTAAGTTACACAGAAAGCCGCAGAAACCTCCCATCATCATGGATTTTTCAGCGGCTTGTATAACACACCAAGATTCTTCTCACATTTAACTGGATGATTGCTATGGTAAATTCAATTCTAATAATGGTCAAGAGTTTCTGTCCAGACTTTTCTTAATTCTATTGACTCTTATAAAGCGCCTGCTCGCGAATTTGAAGATCAGTACTACGGATTTTCATTGCCAGGTCTGCCGCCAGGTTGTGCATCAGGCGGTACCCCAGTTGTGGATACGTCTCGCATAACATGATGAGCTTATCGCGCCCAATCACCAGCAAACGGGTATCCTTTTGGGCCGCGCGTGCCGACGCCGAACGCAGGCCTTCATCTACTAATGCGACTTCACCAAATGACTGACCACGACGTAATTTCGTGATCACCGTCTCACTTCCGGACCCCGAGGCGGCCTCTGCCATCCCGAGGTTGATCACAATCTCGACCTCCCCCCGTGCGATAATGTAAAGCTCCTTGCTGGTACTATGTTCTCTAAATATGATTTCTCCGACCTGAAAACTAGCCTCCTGACATAAATTTGCGATCAACTCCAACTGGGTCGGTGTGAGCTGATAAAAAATATCGCTCTGTTTCAGGAAACTAACCAGAGGATTCATGCTGGTTGTTTAGTTTAGCACAAACGATACCAAAGCGCAACGGATTGTTTACGGATATGTCCCATTTAGCCAGTCAAGCGGGTCAACTTGAATCCCATTAACCCAGATTTCCCAGTGCAGGTGCGCGCCGGTGACTCTGCCTGTGCCGCCGACCAGTCCGATGGTCTGGCCCTGTTCGACCATGTCGCCAACATTGACCTTGATCTCGGATTGGTGAAAGATTCCGCTGTAAACGCCCCAGCCATGATCAATGATTGTGGCATTGCCGCGCACGGTCAGAGGTCCCGCGAAGACGACGCGGCCTGCCGCGGGCGCCGAGATTGGCAATCCCGTCCCGCCGCCGAAATCCAACCCGGTGTGAAAGCCCGTAATCTTCAGATCCGTGCCCTGTCCCTCATACGTCCGGCGATCTCCAAAGCGCGAGGTGAAGTAGGTTGAGTCCGCGTATCGAATGGCGGGCGAGGTGAATTCCCCTGACCATAGTTTGTCTTGTGTTGCCGGTGTAGTGATTTGGATCAATTGATTCAATTCGGGGTCGGTCACTGCCGGGTCAATCGTATCTGCGCTGACCACGAGAACAGGATCCTCCGGATAATTTCCAGAGGTCACTAAAATCATTTGCTCAAACGATTGTGTACTGCCATCCGGAAAAGCGGCATCCAAACGGAGCGGATACAACCCCGGGTCGAGCATGGCATGAACACCCTGCAGAGCAACCATGCGCCCGTCGCCGAGCGGAAAGAAATGCAGAGGCTTGTCCACGAGGATGCCGCTGAGCGTGACTCCGTTCGCGGGCTGGACAATGATCTCGGCTGTGCCGCCTTGTTTGAGGGGCAGTGTCTTCAATTGCGCGCTGACAAAAGCAGAAGGCAAGCCGCTTGCTTTTTGTGTATTTGTGTCGCCTTTGTTGTATAGAACGTCGTTGGGCAATGCGCTCCAGGCGCCAGGTAGATTATTCAGAGCCATCACGGTCCATGGATCCGTGTTTTGTTGAACCGCAAGCTCGAGCAGAGATTCTCCCGGGTCGAGCGAGAAACTCTCAGTCAAATCTGTCGCATTGTCTTGTTTGGGGACGATGATGCTTGCGCCCACATAGAATTCTGTGGGGCTGACCAGATGGTTCAATTTGAGGAGAAGCGGGATCGGCACTTGAGTTCGCCGCGCCACACTGAGGAATGAATCGCCGAAATTGATTCGTTCAGTATCGAGGATACCGGTCACGCCCTCGAGGCCGGGGATGATGAGTTGTTGTCCGGCGTCCAGCAGGTTGGGGTTTGTGATGTTGTTGGCGGCCATCAGATCATTGATGGTGATGTTGAAACGCGACGCAATGGATGACAGCGTATCGCCCGGCTGGACGATGTAGATGGGACCGGCCGCCTGCGCCGCGGCAGGTTTTACAGCGATCAACAGGCCAAGCAGAAGGACGAGGGAGAAAAAGCGTTTAAGCATTTTGGAATTCCACTTTGTGCCCGACTTCGTAATCATTCATGTGGTCGGGATGAATTTCAAGCGTGTAGCGCGCCGCTCTGGCTGGGAAATAGGCGGGCCGCCAGGATTTGGCAAGCGCCTTGTCCACGACTTCCATGTCAGAGTTGATCCAAAACACGGCGAGATCAAATGGAACGAAGAACATGTGGATGGAAGAGTCAGCGCGCGAATCATGCCCGATGGTGAGAAGCAGGCCTTCGTCCCGCGCGAGGCGCGACCGAAACATCAGCCCGCGCAGGCGGCACAGGAATGAGTCGCAGAATTTGATGCGCGGGAGGTTGGTGATCGGTCTATCCAGATTTTGTATGAAAATAAAACGGGACATCATCTAAGTGCGCAGTGGCTCAAGCCCCATTGGCGTCATTTGGCTCTCGGTTCATATCGTTCAGGAACCGATTTTTTTCTGTGCCAGGACTTTCTCTACACTGTTCAACAGGTCTTGAGGGCTAAACGGCTTGGCGATGTAATCATCCACCTTTGCAACGTGCAGGCCCAGCACTTTATCAATGCTTTGCGCTTTTGCGGTGACAACGATGACCGGTATGTGGCGTGTTGTTTCATCGGCCTTCATTTGTTGATATACTTCCCAGCCGTCCATATCCGGCATCATCAAGTCGAGCAAAACCAAATCCGGTAATAACTCGCGTACGGCCTTCAACCCCGCTATCCCGCCGGTCGCGCCGGTGACGTCAAATCCGCGGCGGCCAAGTATGAGGCGGATCAAGTCAATCATTTCCGGCTCATCTTCGATGCACAAAATATGTTTGGCGGATTTTTCGTCCATGGGATTTACTCGAATAGTGTACCATAATGCAGGATGCAGGAGAAGATGAAGATTATTACCTGGAATGTCAATGGCTTGCGCGCGTTGCTGGGCAAAACGCGCTCGATTGGGCGTGGAAATTTTGAGTTTGCTCTTTACTTCTGCAGGATTAAACAAATCTGGCGATAAATAGAAAGATCCTCAATAAGCTTGAATCCTCGATGTGTTAGGACTCTCAAAAGCGGGGAGGGATCTCGGAAATTTGTATAGAAAGTAAAATCGTTATGTCCCCGATTTTTGAAAATATGACCATCCTCATATTTGTTTTCACGGCGACAATTTATAAGGATAGAACTGTCATTTCTGGGAATGATGAGAATACAATATCCATTAGCGCGCAGATTGTTATAGGTCGCATCAACTAGGCTTGAACGGACTTTCTTTGGGACTACATCCATAACAGCAACATTCAGAACAATATCTGCATTGTATTTTTTCTTGGTAAATGCTTCCGTTTCGACTATATCAATCTTTACCCTTCCATCTTGAGTAGCTTTGACGTATTCTGCCATTGTTGCAGTCGTATCTCCGAATTTTTGCTTGCGCTCAATTTGCTCCTTAGTATCAACAAGTATGATGTTGTCGGAGAAGTCTCGGCAAATCTTAAGATGACGGAGCTTGCCACACCCTAAATCTATAATCATTGGATTATGTTTCAGGTGAAATTTGCTGTTCGCAGTTACCTTTTCCAGTGCGAAGCGAACCATTGGATTTGGCTTTGAGTTTGTCCCTTGGGCGGAATTCTCTGAATGAATCTTGACGCTGGGCACCATCATAGTTTGTTTTCTTTGCACAACTTGATAAAACGTTGGCGTAGAGTTTTCACGTTCTTTGGTTTTGCCAAAATCTCGTTAATTTCGTCCTGTGTTGCCTCCGTTGTGGCCATCAGACTGCGACGGACTAGCCATCGGTTAAAAAGGCCGAGAGTAATGAGGATGAGCATGAAGATAGCAAACCTGTGTAGGTTGAAATTTGCCCCTGAAGTAAATAAGACAAAGACAGGTGTTGTGATTAGAAAAACCAAAATAAAAATCTCATTAAGTTGTGTAATCCAATACCAGGTGACTCTTTCATAGAATCTTATTCTTGTATTCTCCTCAATTCCTCCTTTTAGATCGCCAACGAAATCATAATAGGGGCCCATGAACTTGTAACGATAGTGTTTTGCATAATCAGAAAAATTTTTTGGCAGATCATCTTTGAAGGGCTCTGTGAGTCTTGGCAGTATAAATTCGGTGTCGTATCTTTCTCGCCATTTGATTATGTATTTGTCGTATACGAGATCATGAATTTGCATCCCGTAGATTAGTACGAACGCAAGAAACGAATAGGAAGCAATACATATAGCACTTGCAAGTGTGGCAAGCAAACTGTTCGCGCCTATATTCGTAATTAGGTCGCTGATCAATGTTTGTTGTGATTGATTTAGGAAGAGGAAGTAAATAATTATGGTTGTTGGGATGAGCAATATAACAGTCCAATAGATTAAATTGTTCTTGACATCTTGATAGGTTTTGTACACAAGCGGCCAGTTTGGCATTGATATGTCCTCCACTAGTTTTTGATAGATTGCAACCTTTTATAGTTTCGAGAAAGACGAGCGAAGATGAGAACCGAGCCATAAAGCGGCCACCGATACAACTCCTGACCACAAGGAGCCGCTCCAGTTTTGAGCATATGCTTGGAGGAAGCAAGAAATCGAGAAAGTCCAGAATAGAAAGGTGTACATGAGATTTCCTGACTTTTCCAGGATACCCAGCACTGATCTGGGGTATTATACCACTTGCCCAAATACGGATTTAAGTTCCGACTAGCTGGCGCATTGACTATTTCCTTGTCTCGAAGGCCGTTGCCTCACGGATACAAGATGTCGTCATCCATGACGATGTGCCCGGCTCGGACCATTGCCCGGTGGAGTTGATCATTGTTTGATGGACTGAACCCGTCAACCCCACTCTTCAAAGCTTCATTAGAGAATCATATAAATATTTCCGGCGGGCTATCCGCAGTAGGGGTAGGTTGGTATAATCTCATCCGCAAGTTTTTCGGAGGACTCCGTGAATTCTAACCGTACACAATCGTTTATCATCTACTTCTTGTTGATTGTTGCGATCGTTGCTATCGTATATGTAGCATTCAAGCAGGATAATACATCTCAGGAACCGCTGACGATCAATGAAGTAGCCAAGGCCATCCAAAGTGGAACTGTGGCGCGAGTGGTCATCGAGAGCGATGACAACATACATATTATTTATAAGTCTGGCAAGGAAGCAGACTCGCACAAGGAATCCACTGCCACGTTGGTGGATCAACTCACTGCCCTGGGCGTGACGCCCCAGCAACTCTCCCCGGATAACGTCAAAATCGAAGTCAAGCCGCCGTCCATCTGGTCTGGCGCCCTCGGCAGTTTGCTGGTGTATGTCCTGCCGCTGGTGTTGATGGTTGGCGTGCTGTGGTTCATCTTCCGGCAGGCGCAGGGAAGCAACAATGCCGCTATGTCGTTCGGAAAATCTCGGGCGCGCATGTTCAGCGGCGAGCATCCCACCGTCACATTTGAAGATGTGGCAGGCGTGGAAGAGTCGAAACAGGAACTGGCAGAAGTTGTCGAGTTCCTGAAAGAGCCGCAGAAGTTCATTCAGTTGGGGGCGCGCATTCCAAAAGGCGTATTGCTGGTTGGGCCTCCCGGCACCGGCAAAACCCTGCTTGCCAAGGCCGTCTCCGGTGAAGCGGGCGTTCCATTCTTTTCCATCTCCGGTTCTGAATTTGTTGAAATGTTCGTTGGCGTGGGCGCAAGCCGCGTGCGCGACCTGTTCGATCAGGCCAAGCGACATTCGCCGTGCATCGTCTTCGTGGATGAAATTGACGCGGTGGGACGTCAGCGTGGAGCGGGCCTCGGCGGTTCGCACGATGAGCGCGAACAAACATTGAATCAGATGCTGGTCGAGATGGACGGCTTCGATACCGACACCAATATCATCATCATCGCCGCCACCAACCGCCCCGACATTTTAGATCCCGCGCTTCTGCGTCCTGGCCGCTTCGACCGCCGCGTGACGCTTGACCGCCCGGATGTCAAAGGCCGCGAGGCGATTCTCAGAGTTCATATCAAAGGCAAGCCGCTCGAGCCGAACGTTGATTTGGGTTCACTGGCGCGCGGCACGCCGGGCTTTGTCGGCGCAGACCTTGAAAACCTCGTCAATGAAAGCGCCATTCTCGCGGCGCGCCGCAACAAGAAATCCATCGGCCAATCTGAACTCGAAGAGGCCATCGAACGCGTCGTGATGGGGCCTGAACGAAAGTCCCGTTTGATCTCGGACGAAGAAAAGCGCATCATTGCGTACCATGAAGCGGGTCACGCGGTGGTGGGGAATGCAATTGCCGAGGCTGATCCCGTTCAAAAGGTCAGCATTGTTGGACGCGGGCAAGCCGGCGGCGTGACCTGGTTCCGCCCCGATGAGGACCGGCTGTTGATGTCGCGCAAGAAGATGCTGGCGACTCTGGCAATGGCCCTCGGCGGGCGCGCCGCGGAGGAGTTGATCTTCGACGATATTACCTCGGGGGCGGCCAATGACATTGAGCAGGTGACGCGCATGGCGCGCGCCATGGTGACCCGCCTCGGCATGAGCGGAGAATTGGGTCCCCTGCAATATGGGCAAAAGGAAGAGTTGATCTTCCTCGGACGCGAGATTTCGGAACAGCGAGATTATTCCGAGGCGGTCGCGGAAAAAATTGATCAGGAAGTGCGCCGACTCGTTGAAGAGGCTTATGACCGGGCAAGAAACCTCCTTCATCAATACCGCGAGCAGTTGGATGCCGTGGCGAAGAAATTGCTGGAAGCCGAATCGATCACGCGCGAGGAATTTGAAGCCATCTTCCCCCCGCCGTTCCCAAAGAAGAGCGGAACACCGCAACCGGCGTAACAGATGATTCGTAATGAGTGATACGTAAAAAGAGACTCTCCACAATAGAGAGTCTCTTTTTATTTTGTTATAATCATTTCGAGGATAAGGAAATCATCTCTCCCGTTTGTGCATTGATTACAACAATGCACTGCTTGAATGTTGTTGGCGTTGGAGTACCGCTCGCCGGTGGGGGACCCCAATGCAGCCAAGTACCTTCCATTGTGACGAGCCAGACGTCTAGGGTGTCGGGCAGATTTGTACATATGTACGGGTCATTCGTTACGGTGTTAATGTCTTTGCACGTGCTCAATCTTGCGACAATGTTGTGCTCCGCTTCTGTAGGTGGCGAGTGGGTTTCTGTGCAATATAGTTTTGCTAAATCTATTGCTTGCTGTGCGTTAGCGGGTGCATGAATTGTTGTCGAAGGTAGATTCCTTCCCAGTTGCGAACATCCCCAAAGCAAGACAAGAAGGAACGCCGAAGAAAATATTGTTCCCAGCTTGTGCTTACTTTTATTCTCGCTTCTGAACATCGTTTCTTTCGAATAACATGTTCGCCCGATGATTTGTCTTATCTTCTTTAGTCATCGGGCGAACTTTTTTCTTCTTGCTTCTTTGCTTCTTACGCTTTGGCGCCCTCTGCTTCTTTATGTTGTCTCACCAACTCGCGTCGTAAGATTTTTCCAACGGTCGTCTTTGGCAATTCCGTGCGAAATTCATAATGCGTCGGAACTTTGTACGCGGCCAGCCGCTCTTTGCAAAAGGCTTTGATTTCATCCGCGGTCGCTTCCTCACCGGGCTTGAGCACGATCCAGGCTTTGACCGTCTCGCCGCGATATGGGTCGGGAATGCCCGCCACACCGACTTCCAACACTTTCGGATGCGCGGCGATGGCCTCCTCCACTTCGCGTGGCCAGACCTGATAGCCGCCTGGCTTGATGAGTTCCTTCTTGCGGTCCACGATGTAGAAGTAACCGTCTTCATCCATGCGGGCAATGTCGCCGGTAAACAACCACGTCTTGCCATCCTTCAACTTGCGTAACGCGTTGGCTGTTTCCGTCGGCATGTTGTGATAGCCCTTCATCACCTGCGGGCCGTTGATGACCAGTTCGCCGATCTCCCCCATCGGCATTTCCGTCTCGCCATCGTCGAGGCTGATGATCTTGCAATCCACATCAGACATGGGCATTCCAATCGAACCGGTCTTGTTGATGCCGAGCAAAGGATTGCAATGCGTGGCGGTCGGCGCCTCGGACAATCCATACCCTTCGAAAACTTTTCCGCCGCTCAGTTCTTCGAATCGTTCTTTTGTCTCGCGCATCAGCGGAGCCGAACCTGAAATGCAGGCCTTGATGGAGCGCAGGCTGACCTTCCCTGATTTCACTTCCGGGCGGTTGTTGATGGCATTGTACAGCGTTGGCACGCCGGGGAAAATGGTGGGGCGATATTTGTGAATGTTTTCCAGCACATCGGGAATGTCGCGCGCGTTGGGGATCATCACCATGGTTGCCCCGGACGCCAGCGAGAAACTCATGCCGCATACCATACCGTAGACATGGAAGAGGGGAATTGCCATCAGCGTGATTTCTTTTCCATCCTCGGCGTTGACAAACCAGTTCTTGATCTGCAATGTGTTGGCAACCACATTGCGATGCAGAGCCACCGCACCCTTCGAGACGCCGGTCGTCCCGCCGGAGTATTGGAACAGAGCGGTGTCATCCGGCCCAATGTCCAGTTTGGGGCGTTGCTCCGGTTTGTATTTGGCGATCAGGTCCTTCATCCAAACGTCGCCCTCCGCCAGCCCGCCCTCGATTCGGAATCCGCCTTTCTTCTCGCGCGCCAACGTGAACAGAACGCGTAGAACAGGCGGCAAAGTCTCTTTTAGATTCGTCACGATCAACTTCTTGATCTTGGTGTTGGGCTGCGCGGCCTTGATCGTTTTGTAGAAATTGGTCATCACGAACATGACTTCGATGCCCGCGTCGTTGGCTTGATGCGCGATCTCCGGCGGCGTATAGAGCGGGTTGGTCGCCACGACTACACCGCCCGCTTTCAAGATTCCAAAATACGCCATCACGAATTGCGGCGTGTTCGGCATGAAGATGCCCACCCGGTCGCCCTTCTTCACGCCCATGTCGGCCAGCGCCGCGGCGATGCGGTCCGTGATCTCATTCATCTCCCGGAATGAAATGATCGCGCCTTTAAAGATCGTGCAGGCGCGATCAGGATACTTGCGAGCCGAATCCTCCAGAAAATGGAACAGCGGAACTTTTGGGTAATCAATGGACGCGGGCACCCCTTTATCGTAATGTGAAATCCATGGTCGGTTGCTCATGACGCCTCCTCCTTTTCGATATTCAAAGTATATGCTGGAAAAAATCAAAAGTCAACAAATTGATAGGCGCGCCAACCGACGGTCGAATCTTATTTGCGCAGGGCTTGACGCACGAACGACTCGATTTCGTTGACCACTCCATCTCGAACCGTGAACCATTTGATGTTCGGATCGGATTCCTTGAACCAGTTGACCTGTCTGCGGACGAACATCCGCGTGGCGCGTCGCATCTCGACCTTGGCCTGCTCGGCGCTCAATTTGCCTTCGATTACGCTGATGCATTCGCGATACCCGATGGCCGACAGGGTCGGCAGACTCGGCGAATAACCTTTGTCGAGCAGACCTTTGACTTCATCCAGCAGTCCATTCGCAAACATAGACTCGATGCGGGCGTCAATCCGCGCGTACAATTCTGGCCTCGGGCGCCTCAGCCCAATCGTGACCAGATGATACGGCGAATCATCCTGCCCGCGTTGCTCGGAGAATTTCCGTCCCGTGGCGAGAATCACTTCCAGCGCGCGGATCGTTCTACGTACATTCCTTGCATCAATTTTTTCCGCAGCTTCGGGATCGAGTGACTTCAATTTTTCATACAGCCACTCTTTCCCTCTTTCTTCTTTCATTTTCTCTAATTCACCGCGCAATCTTTCATCAGGCTCGACTTCCGGCGGCGTCCAGCCCTCGGTGACGGCGCGGACGTATTGTCCCGTGCCGCCAACCAGGAGAGGGAGTTTGCCGTGAGCATGGATGTCCGCGATGGCCGCCGTTGCCATTTTCTGGAAGACAGCCAGCGACAAAGTTTCATCCGGCTCTGCGATGTCAATCAGGTAATGGCGAACGCGCGCTTGTTCCTCGCGTGTGGGTTTGGCTGTGCCGATGTCCATGCCGCGGTAGAAGAGCCGCGAATCTGCCGATACGATTTCGCCGTTGATTTTTTCCGCAAGTTGAATGGCGATCTCGGTCTTGCCCACGGCGGTGGGGCCGACGAGGAGAATGAGAGAATGTTTTTGGGAGATCATGTTGTGGTCGTGAAATTCGATACTCGATATTCGATCATCGAGTATCGAATATCGGATTGTTAAATCGCATTCTCAAAATGGACAACTTCCGTTCTGCGGTTCACTTCTTCCACCGCAATCACATCAATCTGCCAGTGGTCAATTTCGTTCTGCTGAGCGTAATGTTCGGCGCAGGCCAGCATGTGTTCCTGTTTTCGCGGCGTGACGGCGATCTCCGGCGGGCCAAGGGATTTGGATGTGCGCGCCTTGACTTCCACGAAAATCACCGTCTCGTCTTTTTGCGCGATCAGGTCAATCTCGCCGTACGGCGTGCGGACGTTGCGTGCGATGATCTCATAGCCTTTGGCCGATAAATAATCCGCCGCGGCCTGCTCGCCCCAGCGTCCCACTGTCTGGTTGCGTTTCATTGCAAAAATTTCTCCAGCAGACCGCGCAGGCGCACTTCCCAGTTGTCTCGGCGCGGGCGCGAAGCGTAGACGAGTCGCTCATAATGACCAAGCATGGTGCGCGTCGTCCGCTCGATGGCATAACGGGTGGAGGCCTGACGGGCCGCTTCGCCCATTTGCTTGCGCAGGCTTGCGTCGAGGCACAGACGCGTGAGTTTGGCGGTGAAGGCGGGCAGGCTCTCCGTCGCGATGAATCCGGTCTTGCCGTCTTCAATTGTGTCGCTGACTCCGGGTGAGTCGATGCCGAGAACGGGCAATCCTGAGGCCATGCCTTCGATCACAGACAATGGATGAACTTCCGTCACTGAAGCGGTCACGAATGCGTCGCACATGGCGAGATAGGCGGGCAAATGGTCGTAGGCGACCATGCCGGTAAAACGGACGCGCTGATTCAGATTCAGTTCGCTGACCAAAGCCTGCATTTCCGCTTCCATTTGTTTTGTCCCGCCGCCAATGATGAAAAGGTAAACGTTATCCAGCGCGTGTGAGACTCCTGCAAAGGCCCGCAAAAGGAACGATAAATTTTTTTCCGCGGCCACTCTGCCCGCATAGACGAGCAGGATGTCGCTTTCTGCAAAACCGAAGTCGGCGCGCGACAGCGGCTTGGCTTGATAAAAACGTTGAAGTTCCACGCCGTTCGGTACGACCTCGATGTGACTGGTGACGCCCATGCCGCGCAAGATGTTCGCCATGCCCGCGGAGGGTGAGATGACCAAATTCATCGCCTCGCAAAAGGGAGGCATGTAAGCTTGAAGCAAACTATCGCTGATCTCTTCAGGCAGGATGGGGAGGTAGGCCTGCGCGTACAAATCGTAGCGCGTGTGACTGGTGAAAATCATTGGGATGCGTAACGGCTCGCAGTATCGCAAGGCGAGACGCCCGCTCAAAAACGGATGATGGATGTGCACCACATCCATGGTTTGCAGGAGTTTCTTGGCTGACGGGCTATACCGAAATGATAAATAGTATCCCGTGTCCACCAGCGGCAAGCCGGGCGAACGCACGACGCGCGGCTCGTCATCCTTATAATCCTGATCTCCAAACGTGAACACGAATACATCGTGGCCCTCCTTTTCGATGTAGCGTTTGTTCAGGTCAATGTAATTGGTGATGCCGCTGACGTGCGGCTTGTACACATCCGCCATCATGCCGATTCGCATGAACACATGGTACAGGGAAGAGGTCGCCAAGTCAAGGACGAACTCCGAGGGATGAGAATTGGGTATGATAAAATTCCGGAACTCTATGGCTGTGAAGTTGATTCTGCGCGACAAGGAATACGAAGTAAAGCCCGGCATGACTCTGCTCGATTCGCTAAAAAAGGCGGGCGTCGTGCCCGAGTCTGTGATTGCCACCAGGAACGGCGAGATGATCGTGGAGGACGAAATTCTGAAGGACGGCGATGTGGTCAAACTTGTTGCTGTCATCTCCGGCGGAGCCGATAATCGAAATTCGATATTCGCAACCCGAATCCCGACTCCCGAATAACTATATCGAGTATCCAATAACGGTATTTGCTATGAAATGTCGTAAATGCGGAGCGAAGGCCTCGGTCAACATGCGCCAGCACAGACTGGCCTTGTGCAAGGAACACTATCTCGAATGGGTTCCGGAGCAGACCGAGCGCTTTATCAAAAAATATCAGATGTTCGACCGCGGCGACAAAATCCTCGTTGCGATTTCGGGCGGCAAGGATTCGCTGTCGCTGTGGGACATTCTCGTGCGTCTCGGCTATCAGGCCGATGGACTTTACATCGGTCTCGGCATTGATGGAGGGATTAACTATTCGTCTGAGTCGCATCGTCTCACCGAAAAGTTTGCGAACGAAAACAATCTCAAACTTCATGTTGTTGATGTTGAGAACGAATACGGTCAGCCCATTCCGATGCTGTCCGAGATCAGTCACCGCGGACACGGCAAACCGTGCGCGGTGTGCGGGTTGACCAAGCGCCACGTGATGAATCGCATCGCGCGTGATCTTGGCTACGATGTGCTTGCCACCGGTCACAACCTTGACGATGAAGCCGCGGTCCTTTTTGGAAACACGCTTCAATGGTCCAGTGAATTTCTGTTGAGGCAGGGTCCGGTTCTCCCCTCGACCGAGGGCCTGGCGCGCAAGGTCAAGCCGCTCTGTCGCTTCTACGAACGCGAGATGACGGCCTACGCGCTTCTGCGCGGCATCGAATATATTTATGAAGAATGTCCCTTTGCTGAAGGCTCGACTTCGATCTACTACAAAGAACTGCTTAACAAACTCGAGACGGATCGCCCCGGCTCCAAACTGACCTTTTATCTGCGTTTCCTCGAAGCCCGTCAACGCGGCGATTTATTTGCAGAGAAAGACATCAGGCAGGCGAATCTCCATCCCTGTCCCAACTGCGGACAGCCAACCTCTGCACAAGGTTTGTGTTCGTTTTGCAGGTTAATGGAAAAAGCGGAAGGTGTAGCAACGATTTCGCGGAGCGCCTTGTAGAGTTAGTCGTTACTACTTTGTTTATGAATCCAATTGTTATTTCAAAACAAACCGCTCGGCGTTTTGTCCTCGGCAAACAAGGCTTGTGGCCGGGCCGTCGGTGGAAAGGCAAAAAGGGGACCGCCCAGGCTATTGAAGCCTGCGAGGCCGTTCAACTTGATCCGCTCAACGTCACTGCGCGTAGCCAGGATATTGTCTTGCACAGCCGCGTGCTGGATTACAAGCCCAAATATCTGCATGAAGTTTTATACAAAGATCGGCTTTTCTTCGATTATGGCGGGTGGCTGGCTGTCTACCCGATGCGGGAATTGCCGTATTGGCGCGTGCACATGGAGCGGCGCAGTCACGCCAAAAGCATTGACGGCTTCATGGTGCATCATGGTGAATTGCTTGAGCAGGTGCGCGCCGAATTGCGTCAGCGCGGCCCGCTGGGGAATCGCGATATGGATGGCAACGCCGTGGCAGACCATTATCGCGGGCGAAAGGATACGTCGCTCGCGTTGTATTACATGTGGATCTCCGGCGAACTGATGATGCACCATCGCGACGGCTTCAATCGCGTCTATGATTTCCGCGAGAACATCGCTCCCAAAGAATATGATTATGTCGCAGGCGCGGAGGAAGCCGAAAATTATTTTGCGCGCAAGATGGTGGCGTTCATGGGAATGAAACGCGAGGGAAATATGCGCGGCGAACTGCATAATTACATGCGCGAGAATTATTCGATTGCGGAGATGAAGAGTTTGCTGGAGCGGTGGAAAGAGTCTGGGATGTTCGCGCAGGTTCGAGTCGGGGAAGGACGCGAAACCTATCTCGTTTTAACGGAAGATGTCCCGGCGTTGGAGTCGCTCGAAAAAGGAAGAGTCCCCAAGGGCTGGAATCCCAAAGACACAACCACGCTGGATGAAGTCACGCTTCTTTCGTCACTGGACATTGTCAGCGCGCGGGGGAGAGCCAAGAAACTTTTTGATTTCGATTACAAATGGGAAGTGTATGTGCCCGCACACAAACGCCGTTGGGGATATTATGTCCTGCCGATTTTGTACGGCGACGATCTCGTGGCGCGGCTCGACCCCAAACTGGACCGCACGACGATGACGTTGGAGATCAAAGGCTTTTGGCATGAAGACGACGCGCCGGTAAAAGACGCGGCCTTTGCCAGCGCGCTGGCGCGTGGATTGATTCGCTTCGCGGAATTTCTCGAAGCGAAGCGAATTGCAATCTCGACGATTCATCCGCCGCGCCTGCGAGCCGCGGTGAAGAAAATCTTTGCCAGGGAGTCTGAAATCATTGTAAGATAGCATTGGTTTTTGCTGAGGACGGAAAGGAGAAAATGATGTTTGCAAACGTACGTGCTTTGTTTGACCGCTGGCGAGGCTTCTTTGGGGTCTCCGTGCTGGTCCTGCTTTTCGTGGCGGGCGTTCAGCTGTTTGTTCTTTCTGAACACACCGACGTATATTTTTCATGGGCGATCCAATTACCGTTGACTGCCGCGTTCCTCGGCGCAGGCTATTGGGCCGCGCTCTTCGCGATTTATTTTGTCTCTCGCGACAAGACCGGAGCCAGCGCGCGTACCAGCGCTCTGCCGTCCGCGCTGGCGACGACCTTGATGAGCATCACCTCGTTTCTCTATTTTGATAAATTCAGTTGGAACAGCCCACATGCCATCACTGTGTTCCTGACATGGGTCTGGTTCCTCGTGTATGTTTTCGGGCCGCTGTTTTTGATCGCGGCATGGATCATCCAGATGCGCAGCCCGCGCGTTGACTCATCGGAACCGCGTCCGCTTCCCGCGTGGACCCGAGGCGGGTTCTTCGTCCTCGCGGCTTTGTTTCTGCTGACGGGGATCGGACTGTTCGCGGTGCCCGACGCTGTGGTCGCGTTCTGGCCGTGGAAGATCGGCGCGTTCGCGGGTCGCGCCATCAGCGCGTGGCTGGTCGCGTACGGTTCAGCCTGCGGACTGGTGGCAAAGGAAAATGATCGCGTCGCCGGAGCGGGCACGATGTGGAGCCTGGCCGCGTTTTCAGTCTTGCAATTCATCGCGATCGCGCGCTATCCGGCCACATTGAATTGGAGCAATCCTTTCGCGTGGGTGTATGTGATTGCCCTGCTGGCCGGGCTGGTTTTCAACGCGGCCGCGCTTTGGTCCACGCGCCGCACCGCGGCTGGAGGGAATGGATAAGCTAAAAAATCCTCTTGTCACAGAGATCACTGAGTTCATCGAGAAGATAAAAAGAAAATCTCTGCGTTCTCTGTGACTGGATAAGTCATCCTGATAAAATGGGGGACAAATTCATTTCGGCGGTCGCAGTTCCCGCCTCAACAAAACAAAGGAGCATGAATGACAACCCCCTCTGATTTGAAAGACCTGAGCCTGCTTGGGCGCAAAGCCGCGCCGAGCAAGAAACTGGAGGCCTTTCCCAATCACAACCCCGGGCGTTACTACAAAGTGACTCTCGAAACCAGCGAGTTCACTTGTCTGTGTCCCGCCACGGGTCAGCCGGATTTCGCGACGATCAAAGTGGATTACGTGCCGGATAAAAAAGTGGTCGAGTCGAAATCGTTCAAGTTGTATTTGTGGTCGTATCGAAATGAAGGCGTCTTTCACGAGCATGTCGTCAACACGATCATGGATGATTTGGTCAAGGCGCTGAATCCGCATTACATCAAAGTGACCGGCGCGTTCAATGTGCGCGGCGGCATTGGTATCACGGTCGAAGCGGAAAAGGTCAGGACCGCCGCGGCCAAGCGAGCGATCGCATGAAGACTCCAACGCGCAGTTATCGCTGGTTTCCGTTTGTGACGGCTTTGTTCGTCACCACGCTGGTCGTCTCGAACATCATCGCCGTCAAACTGGTGAATCTGTTCGGCTTGTTCGTTCCGGCGGCAGTGATTCTCTTCCCGGTGGCTTACATCTTCGGCGACGTGCTGACCGAAGTCTATGGATACGCCCGCGCCCGCCAGGTGATTTGGACCGGCTTCTTCTGCAACCTCGTCGCGGTCATTGCGATTTGGATCAGCGGAGGCTTGCAACCCGCTCCTTTCTGGGCTGTGAGCGGATTCGCGACCCCCGAAAGCGCGCAACAGGCATACCAGGCCATCCTCGGATTCACGCCGCGACTCTTGGCGGCTTCGTTCATCGCCTATTTGATCGGCGAGTTTCTTAATTCGTTCGTGTTGGCGAAACTCAAGATCAAAACGGCTGGACGATTTTTATGGCTTCGGACGATTTCCTCCACCATCGTCGGCGAGGGCGCGGACTCGGCGGTCTTCATCACGCTGGCCTTCGCGGGCATCATCCCCGCCGGTGGATTGATTCAAGCCATCCTCTCGCAGTGGTTTTTGAAAACTGCCTACGAAACGCTGGCCACACCATTGACCTATCTCGTCGTCAACGCGTTGAAGAAAGCCGAAAGCGAAGACTTCTACGACAAAGAGACAGACTTCAATCCATTTACCGCGTGAGAACGAAGTTCAATCAAAGAAAAAGGCTGGAGTTACTCCAGTCTTTTTGTTATCCCTTATGTTCGTTGTCCATCTGCGATTTCCAATGTGCTCAATCTGGTTGGTTGCCTAACGGTTTGCGTTAGTGGTTGGCGGGCGGGCTTGGATAATGCCTGAGAGCAGGAAAAACCCGAAGCCAGAAAAATGCTTGAAAATCGCGCAGAATCCCGCCAATCCACTGCACGCTTTGTTGGGCTGCTTTTGTCAATTTGCGCTATCATTTTTGAATGATAATGTGTAAATTGCCAGTGACTTCGTGAGGAATGTTTGCGGCTAAAATCCGATAATCAATAGTAAAGGATTTTGCGCTTTCAAAACTATCGAAAATAACAAACAGTGGGTCAAGAAGCACTTGTAAATTATGTTTTATTTTTTGAACATGAACATGAACTTCATAACTATTAACTCGTTTGATGCTTGGGCTTGATACATTTTGCGGCAGTCTTGGGGAAACATCAGGCGGATTAAAAAACACAGAAGATGGAACCATTCGATTGTAATTCATGGAATTTGCAAGTCGCTGCATTTCTGTCATTGGTTCTTGGGGAGGTGTAGGAGGTTCAGGTGGATTTGGTAATTCGTCTTCTTCTAAGAGTTGAAATCCATCGGGAAAATGCATGTAAATATCTATATCTTCGGCTGGCGTAGTGCCATCGTTTGCTAATGCAATGTCCACTCTAAAAGTTCTTCTTTTTAGATTATCGAATTCCAATCTTCTTGCAATAAAACTGGTGTATGCAGGAATATATTTTTCAACTTCGTTATTGTATCTTTCGATTTCTTCCTGGGGTATCATGTTCATTACCGACATTGCTGCTATCATAGATGCCCTTTCTAGAGCATTTGCAGGTAAGTCGGCTTTCTTGCTTGCTCCATCTTTCTGCCTTTTGGGAAACTTATTTTTTATCTCGGCGACTTTTGCTTCAATCTCGGATTTGCTCAATGAAGTAGGAGGATGCAACTTAATTGACGCATGTTGCTTCCCATCTTCATACACCAAAGAAAGGGTTGGGGTACGAGAATTTAACTCTCGAATTTGTTGTTCAAGTTGTTTGACTTTATTTTCATTTGGGTCTGGTTCATCAGGGATTCTAAAATTGTCGGGCATTTTCTGCGTATTAATACCCTGTCTGCCTGCTTTTGCAACTAGCGCAAGACCCAAATCGGATGTTACAAGAACCAGATGTTGTTCTGGTGCTTCTTGCTTATTCAAAAGAATGCTGGCTATTAGTTGGTCATCTTGAATATTGAAATTTAATTGATGAGCCGCAAAATCAATTGTGGAATCTCGGTCTTCAAAGAAAACAAATACACCTTCTGCTATTTTTGCTGTTTTACCAGTATCTAAAAGCCCTGAAAGTTTCTTGATGGTTTCGCTTGCCCTTTTCTTTACTTGAACACGGGAATGAGAGTCTTTATGGTTGTTTAACTCGCGAAGAGTAATAGGCGGAATAACAATGGTTACAGATTCCGCTTTTACGATTTCCAGCCAATTTATTTGGGTAAATGGCTGATAATGAAGAAATATATTTGTGTCGAGGTAAATGATTTTATTCATTTGTTACTTACTTCTTCATCCAACCAGCAGCCCAACGGTGTCTTATGCGGAATCATTCCGCATAACATCTTATATATAAATTATACGCTCTCAGTCCTCGATGGGCAACAGGTAAAAACATAACCCCCGCTGTTCGCCCCTCCGCCGGCGCGGCACCTTCCCGAAATCATCCCCGCCTATGTCCTCCCCCAAATACCTTTGGTATTTGGGGGAGGTGTCCGCTATGCGGACGGAGGGTCCTGCTAACGGCTGATTGCTAACCGCTGACTACGCCGTCTCCAAATATCTCTCGATCTCGTAATCGCTGACGCGCATGCGGAAGTCGTCCCATTCCTGCCACTTGGCATTGACGAAGGCCTCGTAGGTGGTCGCGCCCAGCGCGGACTTGACCACTTCATCTTTGGAAAGTTCCGTCAACGCTTCGGCCAGCGAACCGGGCAATTCCTTGACGCCCAGTTTCTGGCGTTCCTCTGCATCCAAATGATACAGGTTGATATTGTTGAGCGGCTTGGGCGCTTCCAGGTTCTTTTCAATTCCATCCAGCGCGGCAGCCAGCATGACCGTGAAGGCCAGGTACGGATTCGAGGATGGATCGGGGAAGCGCAGTTCAGCGCGCACAGCCTTGTCGCGGCCTTCGGTGTAGCGCGGAATGCGGATCAACGCCGAGCGATTCTGTTGCGCCCAACCGATGTACACCGGCGCTTCGTATCCGGGCACGAGGCGTTTGTATGAGTTGACGGTTGGAGCCACGACCGCGGCCAGTGCGCGCGCGTGCGCCAGTTGTCCCGCGATGAACGAGTACGCCGTCTTCGAAAGATGGACTTCGTCCTTCGCGTCGAAGAACACGTTCCTGCCGCTCTTATCGGATAATGACTGATGGCAGTGCATCCCCGAGCCGTTGATGCCAAAGACCGGCTTGGGCATGAACGAAGCGGTCAATCCATGTTGCGCGGCGATGGCCTTGACCGTGTACTTCAACGTCAAAACATTGTCGGCGGTCTTGAGCGCGTTCGCAAAGCGGAAGTCAATTTCATGCTGGCCGAGCGCCACTTCATGATGCCCCACTTCCACTTCGAGGCCCATGCTATCGAGTGCGTCCATCAGCGCGGTGCGCACAACGACCGCTTCGTCGAAGGATGAAAAATCAAAATAACCGCCGCTGTCGTGCGGCACGGGATGAACGCCATTGCCATTCGGCCCTTTGAACAGGAAGAACTCCGGCTCCGGCCCGACGTTGTAGATCCAGCCGCGCGATTCCAATTTGGCGAGCTGACGCTTCAAGGTCCCGCGCGGATCGCCTTCAAATGGATCGCCTTTCGGTGTGAAGATGTCGCAGAAGATTCGAGCGCGGCGCGACTCTGGCGAACTCCACGGCAGGACCGCGTACGTGTCAGGATCGAGCCGCAACAACATGTCGCTTTCCTGAATGCGCGCGAAACCTTCCACCGATGAGCCGTCGAACCACACGCCGTCATCCAGCGCGCCTTGCAGGCCGCCCACCGGCATGTCCACGCTCTTCACAGCCCCGGTCACATCCGAGAACTGCAGAGAGATGAACTTGACGTTGTCTTCTTTGACACGTGCAATTAAATCTTTTCCGTCCATTGCTTCTCTCCTTTTATGATTTTGATTTTTCCAACTGCGTCCGTCACGCAGACAGTGGACTCCGTTTAATCGCCGATTTCTGAGACAAGCGGCTCCGCTTCTTTCTCGGACCCTTCGACCGGCTCAGGGCGAACCCTGGGCTTGCGCGCGCTATTGATAAAGACCACCGACCCGATGATGATGACCGTTGCCAGCCACGTGCGCGGCTCCAGCGGTTCAGATGCCAGCCAACTACCGAGCAAGACCGCGACAATCGGGTTGACATACGCGTACGTCGCGACCAAAGAGATGGGCGCATTTTGTAAAAGCCAGCCATAGGATACAAAGCCGATCAGTGAACCGACAAAGATCAAATAGATCAATCCCAGCCAGGACTGTGTGGAAACCATTGCGGGGTTCCATCCTTTCAACTCGCCCGATGCAACCGACACGACGAAGAGTCCCAGACTGCCGACCAGCATTTCCGCGCCCGTGCTCATCAGCGTGGATTTGGGCAGGCCTGCGCCGCGGCTGTAGATCGAACCGATGGACCAGGACAAACACGCGAACAGCAACGCGATGATTCCAATTAAGTTGAAGCGGGTTTCTCCGCCCGCGATCTCCGATGGACCGACCAGCAAGTAGATTCCGACGAAGCCGGTCACGAGACCCATGATGGCCTGCCAGGTTGGTTTGACTCCGCCGGGTCTCAGCGCTTCGATCAGCACGAGGAAGATTGGCATGGAACCGATAATGAGCGCGGCGATGCCGGAGGGAATCGTCTGTTCTGCCCAGCCGACCATGCCGTTGCCGCCCAGCAAAAGCAGGATGCCGACGATACTGAGCGAGAGCCATTGCCTGCGTGTGGGCAGAGGCTGGCCCGAGGCGCGTTGCCAGATGACCAAAATCAAACCCGAGACGAGGAAGCGAATCCCGGCATGAAGAAACGGCGGGATGGTTTCCACCGCGAATCGAATCGCGAGGTATGTCGAACCCCAAACGATATAAAGTGCAATTAACGCTGTCCAAATTTTTGTTTTCATTTTTCTCCATGATTCCTCTCTCCCTATTTGGGGGAGAGGTTGGGGGTGAGGGCCGCCTGTTCCCAGCCCAGCAGGGCCATCTTGCGCGGCGCGCCGTACCGATAATTTCCGAACTCGCCCAATGAGCGGATCACTCGATGGCACGGGATCAACACTGCGATGGGGTTGTGTCCAACCGCGGCGCCGACTGCGCGTGAAGCGGTCGGTTGGCCGATCTGCGCCGCGATGCGCTGGTACGTGGTCACCGTACCGGTTGGGACGTTGAGCAGGGCTTCCCACACTTTCAACTGAAAGTTTGTCCCGCGCAAATGCAGGTGCAATGGAGTTTGCTCACGCGCGTTCAGCAAAAAGATCGGTGCGACCAGCGAGGCAGTGGAGCGATGGTCTTCGATCATCTTTGCTTCTTTCCAATCGGCAACCAGCGCGTCGATTGCCTCGCCCTCGTTGGTCTGCACAAAACCCAGATGACAGATGCCGCGCTCTGTTACGCCGATCAGGCATTTGCCAAATGGAGTCGGGTGGAGGCCGTAGCGGATGGTCAGGCCTGCGCCGCGGGATTTGTATTCGCCCGGTGTAACGGCCTCAGTGGTGACGAAAAGCTCGTGGAGGCGTCCCAGACTCGAAAGTCCGACTTGAAGCGTGGTGTCCAGCAGATTTTCAGACTTGTCCAGCAAATCCTTCGCGTTTTCTTTCGTCAAAAATTGCAGGAATCGTTTTGGGCTGATGCCCGCCCACCGTGTGAAAATCCGCTGAAAGTGGAACTCGCTCAACCCAACGCTGGCCGCGATCTCTTCCAAACCCGGCTGGTCTTTATGATGATTTTCAAGGTACAGGATCGCCTGCTCGATGCGCAGGTAATCTTCCGAGAGTTCTTTGAAATCGGTGAGAGAAGTATTCATAAAATTCTCCTTTCTATTGGCCTTATTTTATGAATCTCTCCGCGTCCAAGCGACCCGATTCTTGCTCATTTGCTTCCTTCTCCCATGTTGGGAGAGGGGCGAGGGGTGATGGCAGACTGGCCAACCACTTCATAATGAACGACTGTAGGCTCGAATTCCAGCAGAAAATCTTTATCCTCGGGATAATATTTAGCGGCATTCACATTCTGTCCGGCGAAACCTTTGATCGCTTCCAGGCTTTCCCAAAATGTGAGCGTCATGAAGTGCGTCACGTCGCCCTCCTGTCGTTCGAGAACGTACACGCTTAAATTGCCCTCGACCGATTGATAATCAGGAATGGCGCGTCCATTTGTGAACTCGCGATACTCTTTCGCTTTTGACGTTGGAACGCGCCCGTGCCACATTCTCGCGATCATGTTTTCTCCTTGGCCATTAAAAACAAAACAGGCATGTGCGGGCATGCCTGTTAAATGAGAACCTGCCATTTAAACAAAACAGCCCTTCCATAAACGCTCAACAGGCAATCCATAAACCTGTGCCTGTGTCACTGCGCTCATCTTGTTCCACATGTTGCCATGTGGTTTTCGATGGCGAGCAACAGGGTTTTTTTAAACCGTTGCTCCTGCGCTTTCTCTGGAAGGGAGAAGGGAGCCAGTGATGTGGCTCCGGAGGCATCCGCTGATCAATCCGATTTTTCCGCTCTCACTCCCTCTCCCATTTTGGGAGAGGGTGGGGCGAGGGCAGTTAGCGCGTCCCTCGCGGGACGGAACCTCCACCTCGTGATCCTGATGAACCAGGACCCAGCCGCTTATTCTCCAGTATTCAATTTTTAACTGGGCGTGATTTTACCCGCGCCTTGCGGGATTCGTCAAGACAACAAAGCAGGAAAAACAGGTGATTTGTAAGCGTGCGATTCTCGGATAAGATTGGTCAAATTCAGAAGGAGGCTTTCATGAAGTCTGCGCATTCGATTCAGGATTATCTGGATGTCATCCGCAAAGGGATCAAATCCAAATTCAAGGATGGCAAGCCAAAGAAGGTGGTCATCGTGGGGGCGGGCATGGCGGGACTTGTAGCGGGCTACGAATTAAAACGCGCCGGCCACATCCCGGTCATTCTTGAGGCCCAACAGCGCGTCGGTGGACGCGTCTACACTCTGCGACAGCCTTTCACGGAGGGTTTGTACGCAGAGGTCGGCGCGATGCGCATCCCACGCGCCCACAAACTGACTCTCGAATACATCGAGAAATTCGGTCTTTTGACTAATGATTTCACGATGGACAATCCCAACGCATATTATTACATCGGTGGCCGGAAGTTCCGCGCCTCCGAGGCGAATGCCAATCCGTCTCTGCTTGGTTTCGACGTTGGAGAACATGAAAAAGGAATCACCGCTGGACAGATGTACATGAAAGCCATCCAGCCTTTGCTGGATATGCTCGAGAAAGACGGCGATGTCGCCTGGGATGAAATCGTCGCCAAATATGACCAATATTCGACGCGCGAGTTCCTCGAATTGAACGGCTGGTCGGAAGGCATGATTGAGATGTACGGCCTGCTGGCGAATCAAGAAGCGGTGATGAATTCCTCCTTCCTCGAACTCTTCCGCGAAGACTCGGGTAATTACTACACTAACATGCTCGAAATCCAGGGCGGGACGGATCGCCTGCCGCACGCCTTCCTGCCGGAATTAAAAGAGAACATTCGCTTCGGCGCCAAGATGATCGCCATGGATCAATCGCCAACGGACGTGACCATCCATTATCAAACTCACGCCGGCCGCTTCAAAGAAACCGGCGACTATGCCATCATCACGGTTCCATTTCCTGTTCTACGGCATGTTGAAGTGCTGAAGCCGTTTACGCGGGCGAAACAGCGCGCCATCCGGCAATTGCACTATGATGCCTCGGCCAAGATTCTTTTCCAATGCAAGCGCCGTTTCTGGGAAGAAGACGATGGCATCTTCGGCGGCGGGACACTGACCGATTTGCCGATCCGCAATCTTTATTATCCTGATCACGGACGCGAAACGGGTCGCGGCGTGATCCTTGCCAGTTACACATGGTCGGAGGACGCTCAACGTTGGGGGTCGCTCTTCCATCGTGATCGTATCGAGCAGGCGCTGGAAGATGTGGCGCAAATTCATCCGCAGGTCACGCAGGAGTTCGAAGTCGGCGCGTCGTGGATGTGGCACGACGATGAATTCGCGGGCGGTGCGTTTGCGTTGTTCGATCCTGAGCAACAAACGTTATTGCACGAGCAGATCATCGCGCCGGAAGGGCGTATCCATTTTGCGGGGGAACACGCGTCGTTGTATCACGCGTGGATTCAAGGGGCGATCGAATCGGGTCTGCGCGAAGCGATTGCAATCCATCAGGCGCCTTAAATAAAAACTGGCAGGTTCAACAAGGCCTGCCAGTTTTTATAAACGATACCCCGCACGTGCCGTGTATTGCAAAGTTTTGAACCTGCTTGCGCAGGTGGACCTCGACCCAGAAACGCCGCCTTGGCTCAGGCCTATCGCGTGATTTCTGAAAGATGAAGGTCCTTACGGTGAGTGTTGGCTCAAAACCGGGAATGCAATATCTCGAACACCGCAGGGCAAAAATCTTATACCATATTTCGGAAGGGCGGGGGAAGAGGAAGATTAACCTACGCCTTTCTTAAAAACTTTACCGGTGCTTTGCAAGCAAATCGAATCGCCGCACGCTGAACGTGAGATGGAAACACGTTTGATGCCCATTGCCTTTGCCAATAATCTGTGCTACCCTTTGGGCGTTGTGTTTACCAATTCAGCCAACTTGGAGGAATCATGTCAAATGTGCCGGGGCTAGATATTTCATATTGGCAATCTGGAATTGATTGGCCCAAAGTCCGTGCAACCGGACAGCGCTTTGTTTTGATCAAAGCATCGGAGGGGGAAGGTTATACCGACCCAACCTTCAACGATCATTGGACGGGCGCGAAAACGGCGGGGCTTTTGCGCGGGGCTTATTGTTATTTTCACCCAAATCAAGACCCAAAGAAACAGGCAGATCGTTTCATCGGCGTCGTCAAGGCCATGGACGATAATGGCGAACTTCCGCACGCGCTTGACCTGGAAGTCACTGATGGAGTAGCGCGGGATAAGATCATCGCCAAGGCCAAGATCTGGTTCGACGCGATCGAGCAGGCCTTTGGCCGGAAGCCGTTTGTTTATTCCAGCGTCTCATTTCTCGAGACAAATTTCTCCGAGTTGGGCGGAGGCCCTCCCGCGTGGACAAAAGATTATCCGCTATGGCTGGCGTGGTACCCGAATCAATACACGGATGGCATGTCGCCGTTGATGCCGCGCGGCTGGTTCAAGTGGACGGTCTGGCAGTATAGCCAGCACGGTCAGCTTAACGGCATCAATGCCAAAGTAGACTTGGATGTGTTCAACGGCACGCTGGATGATTTATATAAATTCGCGGGCGTTCAAGCGGCGGATCAAACCCCGAAGGCGCACACTGTGGCCGCGGGAGATTCTTTTGAATCCATTGCGAATAAATATGGCGTGACCGTGCGCGAACTGGTCAGCGCCAACCCGCAACTGCTGAAGACAGGCGATAAATTAACGGTTCCGGCCCCAGTGGCGATACCGCAGGAAAGCGGAACCGGTTCCGGGTCCATGACAGGAAGCGGAACTGCGTCCGCACCGAAGAAAACGTACGCCGTCAAGGCTGGGGATAATTTGTCCATCATTGCCGTCAAGTTTGGAACGACCGTTCCGGCCATTGTCTCGGCGAATAATCTGGCCGATCCAAATAAAATTTCAGTCGGGCAAGTGCTGGTGATCCCGTAAAAGAAAACTTCCGAAGTCAAAACGGCTTCGGAAGTTTTTTGCTTTTGTCGTTGCGGGCCAGACGTTACGGCAGTAACTGCAAATGCCCTTCGGCCTGCGAAGCCACAGCCTTCTGATCCCACAGCATTGGATAATATTTGATATTCGCCCACAGCGGCGACATATCTGCATAATGCGGATGATATGCGTGACCGGACTCGCCCGTAGTGTGGACCGTGACCGAGTTGTTCAAGTTGCTCATGTCCACGATCATGCGCATGGACGGGAGCCAGTTGGTCTCATAGCCATCAATCACAGACCAGCCTGTTGCATCCACAATCGCTTCGCCGCCTCCGACCGGGAACGGGCCGCGGTTGAACAAGTCTTCGATCAAGCCCACGCCGGATTTGCCCAACGTCTGATTGCGGAAAGTCGCGGCGTGCATGTCGCCCCAATTCCATTTGGCGGGGTCTTTGCCATATGACGATTCTAGTTCCCTGACTGCATCTGCAAAAGATTTGGCAACCATGTCATCCAGAGTCTCGACCACGTCTGTCGTAGATTTATCATCCCAAAGCGGATCGTTGGGATTCTTGATCATCTCGCGCATGACTTCGTTCCAGCGCGAGCCGCCATCCGGCCAATAACGTTTGGGTAAATCATCATTGAATGTGTTTTGCAGGAAGTGACGCCAAAAGGCCTCGAACACTGCCGCGCCGCCTGAATCCGCGCGAGCCTGGAAGTTCCAATCTTTGAGCAGATTGTACGCGGCAGTTTCATTCGCGCTGAATTTGCTCGTGTCCAGTTTCATCACATACGGCACGAAGACCGGGCCGTTCGCGTCGAACAGATCGCCTTGCATGGATTGGATGTAGGCAATGTCAATTTTGCCGGGCGCGTTCTTGATCAGGTCCACAATGCGGTTGGCGCGGAAACCATAATCCCAATCGGCGGTGATGAGATATGGATACCCTGAAGGCGGGACCTGATTATTGGCCGTCGCGATGTAGCCCTCGGGTGGATTGAACGCGTAAGGCAGTTGGTCGAACGGAATATAACCGACCCAGTCGTATTCGCCGGTCCAGCCTGGGACGGGGAAGCGGCCATCGCCTTTCTTGCGGATGGGCACATCGCCGGGCATTTGATAGCCGATGTTACCGGACGTATCGGCATATAAAAGATTCTGCGCGGGGACGTGGAAGGCGCGCGCCGCGGTGCGGAAGTCGTCCCAGTTTTGGGCTTTGTCGAATCCCCAGATGGCTTCGAATGGACTGGAGGGTTTCAACGCTGTCCATGCCAGCGCGACGACGTAATGTTCGGGCAATTCGATTCCGGCGCGGTCTTTGAAAGCTTCAAAGTCTTTGGCTTTGTCGGTGTTTTCGTCTTTCAGCGGGCCATATGTTTCAGAAATGACCGGGCCATGCCGTGTCGAGCGCACGGTGATGGTGACCGGATCGCCGCCGACCACGTTGATGGTTTCGGTGCGGGTTTCAAAGTCCACCCATTTGCCGTCCGCTTCGTATTGATTGGGGTTATCCGGATTCACTTTTTCGATGAACAAGTCCATCACATCTGGCCCGACGTTGGTGAAGCCCCAGGCGATCTTGTCGTTGTGGCCGATGATGACGCCGGGCACGCCCGCGAACGAGAAGCCCGCCACTTCGAGATTGCAATCGGCGCTCTTCGGCTGGCAGTGCATGTCCACTTGATACCAGATCGAAGGCATCTGAATCGAAAGATGCGGATCGTTGGCGAGGATGGGCTGACCCGTCGTCGTGCGCGAGCCGGAAACAGCCCAGGAGTTGGATCCGATTCCATCGCCTTGCGGACCCAGCGCGAGGTCCAGAAGAGAAGCGTTGTGCTGAAGAGCGGTGAGAGTCTCAGTGGGGATGTCGAGTCCAATAGACTGAGTCGGCGCGCTTCCCGTCGGTTCAGTCGCAAGTTGATTCACGATCACAGGATGATCAGATGGATACGGCGGGAAGAGTTGATCCACTTGTTGAGGTGTGAGCGTTTTGAGCAAAACGGCGCGCTCGATTTCTTCGCCCATGTTGCCGCGCAAATCCCAGGCCATGGCTTTGCCCCACGTGAGGCTGTTGACCGGAGTCCACGGCGCGATTTTGTAATCGGGGCTGAGCAAACCGAGCACCGCATATTCGAGACTGAGCGCGGTGCCGTCGTGATCTTTGAGGTAGGCGTTCACGCCATCGGTGTAGGCTTGAAGAATGGATCGCGACTCATCGCCCATGCCATCCCATTCCGCCTGCGCGGTTTGTTTCCATCCGAGCGTGCGAAGAAACGCGTCGGTCTCGACCTGACCACTGCCGAACATTTCAGAGAGCGTGCCCGACCCGATGTGCCGCCAGGCGTCCATTTGCCAGAAGCGATCCTGCGCGTGGACGTAGCCTTGCGCGAAAAACATATCGTGTTGTGTGGATGCATAAATGTGCGGGATGCCCATATTGTCGCGATACACATCCACCGGGCCATCCAGGCCCTGCAGATGAATCTCGCCGTCAATTTGCGGGAAGGATTGCTTGGCGACTGTATTGGGCAGATAACTCTTGAAGTAGAACAAGCCGCCTGCGGCGAGCAGGAGGGCGATGATGACCACCCCGATCAAAATGCGTCCCAGAATCTTTCCGAACTTTTTCATGTCTCCTCCGGTGCGAAGTTTTTGTGATTATAGTCCTGATTTTATGGTTCACTGAAAAATTTCACCACAAAGACACAGAGATCACAAAGTTCTTCTTTGTGAGCGCAAAGGAATCTCTGTGCCCTTTGCGCCTTTGTGGTGATTAACGTATTGCTTTCTTCCCCTTCGATGGTAGAATGTTTTCGATGTTGACAAAGAAAATATTGACGCGCAACGAGTGGGCGACATTGCTCTTCGGCCTGGCGTTGACCTTCGGCCTGATCCTGCGCATCTTTCCCGGACTTTTGAGCGGGTTCCCGATTAACGACGGGGGCATGTTGTTCAGCATGATCCGCGACCTGCGCGCCAACGGATTTATCCTCCCGGCCTTCACCACCTATAACAATTCGCAAATTCCCTTTGCCTATCCTCCGCTTGGATTTTACGTGGCGGGCCTCTTGAGTTTGTTTGGAATTTCAGAACTGACAATTTTGCATTGGCTTCCCATCTTCGTCAGCATCGCTTCAATTGCTGTCTTTTATCTCTTCGCCAGCGCCCTGCTCGCAGACCGCGCCCGCGGCGCAGTGGCGACTCTCTTCTTCGCGCTGACCATCGGCAATTATGATTGGCAAATCATGGGCGGCGGGCTGACGCGTTCGTTTGGCGTTCTCTTTTTTATCCTTTCGATCTATTCGGTTTATCGGCTCTTTCAACATGGGACATGGAAATCCATTTTGCTGACGGGATTGTTTTGTTCGCTGGCTGTGTTGAGTCACCCGGAGATTAGTCTCGCCACCACGGTCAGTTGCGCGCTGGTGTGGATTTTTTATGGTCGCACATGGAAGAAAACCTTCCACGCATTTTTGATAGCGCTCATAGCAATTCTTCTCACCGCGCCGTGGTGGGGGAGTGTGCTGGCATATCACGGCCCCGCGCCGTTTCTATCCGTGGTTCGCACGGGCGCGTACAGCGAATCTCAGTTGAGCATGTTGCTCGCGGCTTTCTTCGGGCCTGCGGCGCTGTTCACACTATTTGGTTTTCTGCGAATCATTGGAGTCATTTGGGGCCTGGCAAAGCGACAATTCTTTTTGGTCGCGTGGGTGCTCCTGCCTTATTTTGTCGAGCCGCGCAGTGCGGGTGGGATTTCGTATTTTCCATCCTGCTTGTTGATCGCGCTGGCCGTGACCGAAGCCCTGCCCGCGTTGTTGGAGTGGATTCAACAAAAGATGGGCCGCGCCATCACGCCGCGCGACTTCACTCAACGCGGCTGGTTGACCGTTGGATTGTTTGTGGTTGTTTTATATTTTTTCGTGATGGGAGTCTTGTTTGATTTTTCCCTGGCGAACACCAGCCTCAAACCGCCGCTCCCGCAGGAAGCAATGGAGTGGGTGAGACAAAACACGCTCGCGGGCAGTCAGTTCTTCATCCTGACGCGCAACAGCGGCATCATGACCGACCCGATTCAGGAGTGGTTCCCGGCGCTGACGGATCGTCGTAGTCAGACGACCATGCAGGGACTCGAATGGACGTTGGGCGAGAATTTCTTCCCGCGGCTGGATGCGATGATTCTTCTGCAAAAGTGTGACGATGTAATGTGCGTGGAAAACTGGTCTGCTGAAAACGGATTGGGATTCACCCATGTGATGATCGAGAAATCCGACCGGACGAAAAATCTTCTGGATTCGTTCGCGAACGATGGGCGATATTTATTGGTTTATGAAAATTCAAAATATATGGTGTTTCAAAAATAAATAAGGGCGACCCATTGGGTCGCCCTTATTGTTAACTTTTTGCACTTTGGATAATATTCACGTCCGCCCGTAACAACTCATTCACCAGATCCTGAACCGCGATTTTTCGCTGTTCGGCTAGATGTGTCAGGAAGTCGTTGACGTCAGGGTCAAGGTAAATCGGAAAATGAAACTCTGCATCTGCACGGTAAAACTTGCCGCGTTCTGCAACGGAAAAATTGTATTCCTTTTTCATTTCATCATCTCGTTGTACTGATTTTCTTCGGCGCTTGTTGCCCATCTTTTTCCCCGCTAGTTTGAGGCAGTAATGTAATGAGGAACAGGCAACGTTTTATTTTGCTTCAAAATGAGATCGCGTATTTGGACTGTATAAGGGTTATCGCCAAGGAATTCGAACTCATATTGAGGGGCTTCCCCTCTGCGAATGATGGAGAAGTCTTTCACATTGCCGATCAATGTCAGTTTTGTATCTCCAATACGCGCCGCGTAAACATTACCACTATTGGTCGCGTAAACAAAGAACTTTTTGTTAGGCCCTACTGCATAGGCTCCCTTCTCCACAGGACCAATTTCATATTTTTGAGTATTAGCACATATTTGAAGATAATCTCCGTTCGGTGTGTGATTGGCTGTAATATAGACATCCGTGCAAAGCAATTGAGGAGATGAAGAAGCAGTTGCCTGTCCGGAATTTTCTTGTGAGCTGGGAACGGGCACCGCCTCTGTTACATCTTTGGATGGTTGCCAGGTGGGATAGAGACCTTCTGTTAGGGGAGTTGCCTCTCCTGAGTTTGAGTTAACGACCATCATGAGTATACTATCGCTCGTGTCGGGCCAAGTTACTACTATCCACCGGCCATCTGGCGACCAGTCTGATGTCCATCCATCGCTGTATGTACCGAATTGATCCGTTGTTAACGAAAGTATCTTAGTATGCCACGCGAATGTACTTTTTTGGTTGCTGCCACCTAGGTCCCCGGTATGATATACCATTGCCAATCTTTGGCCGTCAGGAGCCCATTTGACCCTAGGCACTCCTAGTTCCTCGGGCAACACTAACCTCTTCTGAATTTGCCCGTTTACATCTATCAAACGCAATTCCGTTTTACGAGGGGTTTCATCTGTAAATGTCGCACATGCGACTATCAATTCGGTTGGTGCCCACTCGCAATTGCCCATGCCGCCTCCCCCCATTACATTTTGTGGAACTTGAACCGAATTACCGGTCGCCAAATCAATTATGCCGTATCCGGCTGGCTCCCACGCGGCAAATTCGGCCAAAACGTGGCTATCCTCTGATGACAAATCAGGGCTGAAATAATTACTTGGAGGCACGACCTGTCGTTTTTTCCCAGTCTCTAAGTTGATTGTCCACAAACCGTGATTAGTCCAAGGATCCGATTTGGTCGTCGAAGTATCATATATGATCTTCGTTCCTGTTAAAGACCAGTCAAAACCACCCGAAGAATCATCAACTAAGAGCGTGGTTATAAATGTCGCGGCATCTAACAGATAAATGCGGTTGTCCTGACTAAATGCAAGTTTTTGTCCGTCAGGAGACCACTTAATGTTTATGTCATTACCGTAGCTGTTTTCAGTTGGGATTGGGTTTGTAGTGATCTGTTTTAGGCCACTTCCATCGGGGTGGATAAGCCATACATTATTCTTGTTTACGAATGCAATCCATCCTTCCGGTGGAGGACTAACTTGGGTAGGGGAGGGAGTTATTGAAGGTGTAGATGTTGAAAATGGTGACGCAATAGAGATCGCCTTACAAGCCAACCCGAAGAGCACCAATATTGCTATGAATGTGATCTTGAATGCATGTGTTCTTGTCATTTTGCCTTCTCCCTCAATTGAACTGCAGGCCAGACGCTAGTTTGGATTTAGTAACGGACTTCCGCCGAAGAATTGCTTCGCTAATTCTTGTGCTTCATCGCGCAATCGTTGCACTTCTTGAAGATTACCCTGAAATTCGTTGTCGAGTTTCGTCATCAAGTTTACGGACAATTCTTTACCTATTCTTCCAACAATTGACTTTGCAGAACCGCCACGAAAACCAAAGTAGGTAAGAGCCGATCCAATGAAAAATGGGACACTAACAACTACCGCTCCAACAAGCAGGAGCGTCAATCCTACGCCTGCAACGCCGGCTTCCGAACTTTGTAACACACCGCCAGCCATCGAAAGCAACAACATTCCACTAAAACCTGCACTCGCAAGAAATAAACATCCACAAACGCCGGAACCATTTCCGAGTCCTTTTGATTTTGGAAACGCAAGGCGATATTCAATAAATTTCGAGTAATTCGCTAAATAGTAATTGTAGTCGTTAAGTCGAGAAACCTTTCGGGCAACGTTTTCGACCTCTGTTTTATCCTCGGGTCGGAGGCTATTGATTAAGCGTTGTGCATTACTTTCAATTGTGCGAAAAGTATTGGATACGTATTCTTTATCCCCTAGCTCAAAAAACCAATCAGGCGAAATGCCGCTATCATATAATCGATATTCCAGCAAACGCATCGCGCCTGCGGCGATCTTTTGGTTTTGTTCCTCAGTCGCCAAGATATTCTTTGAAGCTTCACTGAACTTGAAAATCTCGTTCCGCAGAGCCGCCAATATTTGTTGCACAGCCGCTTGCGCCGCGCCTCGTTGACGCATCTCATTGAGTTGCCCAACCATTGTAAGTTCTGTAGCTAGACTTGCAGCATCTAATAACAGATCAAGGTTGCCCATTCTTATCCTCCGTGTTCAATGATTGTTCATTGTACACCGCAAGAAAAATTAGTCAAGTAATGGATTTTCGCTACTCTTCTGTTGTATCAAATTGGCGTATGCACCTACTTCTTTCTTTGCCCCGGCTACATCACTTCACCATTCCCGTCAGCCTCGGGAACCAATACCACAGTAAATCCGCGGCGGGCTTTCCTGGCCCTCACCCCAGCCCTCTCCCAAAAAGGGAGAGGGGACCTGCGCGCCGTAGATGAACTTTATAGGCAAAGTCATCATCGTTTCTTTGATGTCAAATCCTGTAAGACTTGCCGAATATGGTCAAGCGTCTTCCCATTAACCCGTCCAAAGGTTTTGACCACAATGGCCTGGGAAAGTGTGTAGATTTTGTCGACGCGAACTTTGCCCCGGGTGATTCAGTGTTCCCTTTTCCAAATCGGATGAAGTAATGGTGAAACTGTACTCGGCCTCTGCAGGGTTGGAAGTCATTGCCACTACGATGATATCGGTGGTTTTCTGGTTGTAGGAATTGTTGGAAATGACGATGACAGGCCGCCGCTTTTGCGAAGTAAGGTCAGTGAACGGAATTGGAACGAGCAGAATATCCCCCTGATCAGGCATTGTTCCAATCCTCGTCGTCCATTGAGTTGTTCCAGAAGTCGAGGGAACTTTCAGCCGCTTTGAGTAAATCGCTGAACGTCTCTCCAGCCTCGAGAACGAAAACGGTAACGTGCGCGCCTGGAGGAAATGGAACAGTTAACTCAACCCGTCCATCCCGATTGACTTCGGCATCATATTTCAGAGCAGTTTGTGTTGAAGTGGTCATTGCTCACCTCACGCTTCAATTATACAACACTCAATTTTTAAAGCGGCCATAGTGCGTCGCACCTTACGGGTTGAAGCGTCCGGTTAAGGGGGCTTGGTCGAATCATGAGCCTTTCCGCTTTGCTTGGTGCGACGCACCCGCGCACTCACTTCACCACACCCGTCAACCTCGGGAACCAGTACCATAGCAAATCCGCGGCGGGCTTGCCGTGCACGGACGCGGACTTATCCTGCAACATGGCCGGCGGATAATAGCCGCGGCTGACGATGCCTCCCACCCAGGGCCGCGTGTTGATGGCGTTCAGCATGGCTTCATACAAATCCGCCTGACCCTGCAAATCCAGTTGAACACTGCCCGGGTTGTTGGGCTGATTGAGCGCGCTCCAATCGAGGCAGCCGCCGCGCCCATCGCTCAGGCATCCGGTGGATGATCCGGTCGCAGATGGATAGGCGAGCGCGATGATGATGGGTTTGTTCAAAATAGATGGCAGAGCCGAGACTTCGTTATCCAGCAATTGTCCGGCTTTGTTGGCCATGTCCGTTTTGGATGCGCCAGGTTGACTCGCCAGCGGCGCGTTCCACAGCAAATAAATGCCGTCCGTGTTTTGCAGGAAGTTGATCGAGGTTTGCAATTTGCCCGGCGTGTATGGCAAAGCCCATAGGACTTTGCCGCCGAAATGCTGACGCACTTCCGCGATGATGGCGGCCCAACGCGCCTCAGCATCGGTCGGGACCCCCGAGGCGGAGCCGTCGGTCAATGTGCCATTCGGCAGGGCCGGGCCGATCCAATCTCCGCCGAGGATCAAGGCCTGCGCGCCGGATTGCGCTACCAGGTCCGCGTAGTTGACCGCAAAGGCGCGATAATGTTCGAACCAGTTTTGCCACCAGGCCGCGTCACGCGGCGCGCTCTTCCAAAAATCATCAGGTGATGAATTGAAGCGTGGAATGGGGAAGAGGGCCACATTCAAATTGGCGGCGCGCGCTTCACTGACCATCAAGCCTGAGTCGATCCAAAACGGATCAACGCCCGGATTGATTCCAAATTCCAGCGGCGCGGCGCGATTGTAGGTCCAACTCGGAGTGTAGATGGCCCAGTTCGCGCCGAGGGCTTGCACATTTTGAACGGCCTGCGGATTGTAGTTCGGCCAATTGGGTTGATACGCTGACTGAAACTCGACTCCGCTCATAAATCCGGCTTGACGCGGGTTGATGATCGAGCCAACCAATGTGTTCGGCTCCAAATCACTGAGCCAGGTCCAGCCTGTCACAGAGTCTTGAATATCCTGACCCACGATGCTGGTCGCGATTTCGCGGCCGCGCACCGAATCGCCCGCGGTGGCGGTATCGTCCGCGCTCCCGCATTGACCGTCGCGGCAATAGCGATAATGGAAGGTGCCGAGCATGTTGAGCGGGCCATACAATTTATACGCCCAATGATTATTGCCCATCGGCCACATCGGAATCGGCTCCGTCCAGCCGTATGGATTGAATTGAATATAAATGAGATCGCTGGGTTGTGTGGTGGGCGGGACGGTGACTTCAAACAGAATCGGCGATGATGTTCCCGCCTGCCACGTTTCAACTTGATCTTGAATGACGGTGTCCTGCGCGGGGACGAGCAGTTCCCGCAACTGGAACTCGCCGTTGGCTTTGTGCTCCGCGTTCCAGAAGCCGTCACCCAATGTGTATTTGTATTGCACATACGCGCCGACCGGCAGAGTGAGAGTCGCGCTGTAACGTCCATCGGGTTGAAGCGCCATGATCGGCATTCGATCCGCGATTGTGCTCAGGCCGCCGCGCAAATCGGCGAAGGTGTTGCCGAGTTCGAGCAAATTACCCGCGATACGAATCGGCGCGCCCTGCACGTCGCTCGGCGCGCTGACGGTAAACGTGATATGCGCCAGCGACGCGGCTTTGAGATGAACTTCTACGCCGGTGCTCAAATTCTCAGCGACGGTCGCGCCCTGTTGGAACGGCTGATACATTCCATCGAGCGAATAGGCCACGAGGTTGTGTGTGCCGCTTGGAAGTCCCTCGAGATCGAAGCGCCCGGCAGAATCCGTGAAAGACTGTTCACCGCCCGCGCTCACCAGAATACTTGGGATCGGCGCGCCGGTGTCCACGTTCAATACGCGGCCCTGAATGCTCCCTGTTGGGCGCACGTACGTCTTGTCGCTCCAACTGCCCACGATGTCTTTCACTTCGGCTTGTCCCGCCACGAAATACAAACGATAGCGGATGGTTTCATCCAGCGCGCTGTCTTCCACAATCTGCGCGCTGCCGATGCGGACGTAGCGATACTTGATGACCGCGTTGTAAGGCAAAGCCAATGTTGTTGTGTACGTGTAGCTGTCTTTGGCTTGCATCGGGAAGTTCTGCGCGGTGAACGCCAGCCCCGTCACTTCCTCGACGAGACTCAATGCGAGACTTTCACCCGGCGCAAGCGGCTCCGGCAATGTGACCGTGAACACAGTCTGCGCACGCGGAAGCGGTGTGGAGGTTGGAATCACGGGTCCCGATGGTTGCGTGGGGCCGGATGGCAGGGTTGGAAATTCAAACAGGGATAGACTGCAAGCCATTCCGCTCAAGGCCAATAAACAGATGGATGCAAACACAGCGCTTCGGGTTCTGGACCTCATGACGCACCCTCCTCAACGGAAGTTTTCTGGGCCGGTTTCCTTCGCCCGGCATACGCGATGTAACTCAGGCCGATGCTGATGAAATATAACAGAGTCATGGGAAGCATGACCAAACTCATGTTGACCGGGTCCACGGTGGGTGTGATGGCCGCGGCTACGATGGCGATGATGACCACCGCGATACGCCATTGTTGCGCCAGCACGCGCGGCTGAATCAGGCCGATGGCGGTCAAGGCATAGATAACCAGCGGAAATTCAAACGCGACGCCGATCCAAAACATCAAACCGGTGACAAATGAAAAATACGATTGAGGCCGCAGTTGCGCCTGGATGCCGAGGAAGTTCAACAGAAATGGAAGCGCGCTGGGAAGCAACATGTAATACGTGAACGCCATTCCGCCTACGAAAAAGATCATGGCCAGTGGAATGCCGATCAGCCCAAAGAATTTTTCGCGGCGTTTCAACCCGGGCGCGGCGAACAGCCAGAATTCAAATGCAACGTAGGGAAGTGCCAGGGCAATGCCGGCCAGCAACGCGACCTTCATGAATACACCCACCGATTCAGTCACCTCGATAGCTTTCAGCGCGCCCAGCCCACCAACGGGCACGGCGAGAAAGTCCACCATTTGCGGAGTGAAGATGAAAGCGATGCCCACGCCAACGGCGATTCCCAGCACGGACCGCAGGAGGTGCATCCGTAATGCTTCGACGTGATCCCAGAACATGGCGCGCGCTTGTTCGTTCTGAGCCAGGTTGGTGAAGATTTCTCCGAGCGATTCTTCATTTGGTTCCGTGAGCATGAAGTCTCGCGCGGCGCGCAAGACGCGGAACGGCAGAGTGATGATCCACCAAACGAGACGGAATGGAAACGTAATGACCCGCCATAGCCCGGAGAAGAATCTACGCATTCTTCTCCTCGTCGCTTCCATCTGGCGAAGCGGGCGGCATGATCTTGTTCTCGGGTTCAGTGGCAGGGGTTGGATTCATCGTCCTGGTGGGAGCCGCTTGAGGGGCGGATGGAGAAGCGGGCAGGGAGGGACGTCCGCTTTGTTGGACCATATCCGCTGTCTGCTTTAAATCTTTTTGCACGTCATTTTGAATCTTGTTCAATTCATCCAGTTCGGCCTCTCGCATGAGACGATTGGGCAGAGTCTGAATCTCGCGCGAGGTTTGCTGAAAGAGCTTCCATCCATCGGAGGTGACGATCTGCCTCAACCATTTGCCGATGGTGCGTCCCGCCTTTTGCATGTCTTTCGGCCCAAGCACGATCAATGCAATGATAATGATGAAGATAAGTTCGGAAGGACCCACGCCCAGGATTTCCATATCAACCTTTAGAATCTGAATGCGCAGACTTGGCCGCCAGCGCGTTCTTCAATTGCTGTTCGATCTCATGCTGATGGTCGGCAAGACTCCCCAGCACGCCGTTGACGAAACGCGGAGCGCTATCGGAGCCATAGAGTTTTGCCAGTTCCACCGCTTCGTTGATCGCGACCTTGACCGGCGTCTCACCTTGAACCGCGAATTCCCAGCAGGCCACGCGCAAAATGTTGCGGTCAATGGCCGCGATTTGATCAAGAGGCCATTCAGGCGCGTACTTGGCGATGATTTGATCGAGATCATGTGTGAGGGGGAGAACGCCGAAGATGATTTGGCGGGCAAACTCTGCCAGATCGTCGGAGAGAGGAGATTCCTCCAGCCGCTCGTTGAGCACATCGGCTGGAGAATGGTTCGCAATATCCACTTCGTAAAGTGCTTGCAGGGCCAGGCAACGCGCCCTGGTTCGTGACTTCATAAGAACTCAGGCCTCGGTTCCCTCGTAGTCTATGTTTTCGATGTGAATGTCAACTTGTGCCACATCCATGCCGACCATTTCCTGAATGGCGCGCACTACTTGTTGCTGCACGTTGCGGCCAACTTCGCGAATGTTGACATTTTCCTTGACGATTAGATAAATATCTGCAACGACGGTGTTGTCATGGATCACAATCCGGACTCCATCGTCTGTGCCGCGGCGGAAGATGCGATTCACCCCGCCCGAGAGCGGGGCCAGTCCGCTCACGCCGGGCACGCTCAGCGCGGCCATGCGCGCAATGCTGGTCAACACTTCAGGTGAGACGGTGGTTTTGCCCGGAGGGCGGTGGTAATCAGTCATTGGATTCTCCTTGCGGGAAAAATTACATCATTGCCATGCCGCCATCCACGCCAAGCACCTGACCGGTGATATAAGCGGCCTGGTCCGAAGCGAGGAAGGCCGCCGCGTACGCGACCTCCTCAGGCTTGCCTTTGCGCGCCAGCGGCACCATCTTGAGCGAGGCCTCCAGTGTTTCAGGAGACATCGCGTCGAGGATTTCCGTGTCAATGAAGCCCGGCGCGATGGCGTTGACCGTGATATTGCGTGAGGCCACCTCGCGCGCCAGTGATTTGGTAAATCCGATCTGCCCGGCTTTCGAGGAGGAATAATTCGTCTGCCCGGGGTTGCCCATTTGCCCGGCTACCGAAGCGATGTTGATAATGCGCCCATAGCGTTTGCGCATCATGTGTTTGACCGCGGCCTTCGAGCAATTGAATGTACTTTTCAAATTGGTCGTGATGACCGAGTCCCAATCTTCTTCAGACATCATCATGATCAAGGTGTCGCGCGTGATGCCTGCGTTGTTGACGAGGATGTGCAAATCGCCAAACGTGTCCACAGCGAACTTCACCAGATTTTGCGCCTGCGTGAAGTTGGAAACATCCGCTTGAAAGATGGCGGCCTTGCCGCCTTCGGCTTTGATCTCTGCCGATAAACTTTCGGCGGCATCGGCGGATTTGTTGTAATTCACCACCACCGACGCGCCGCGGCGTGCAAACTCGAGGGCGATGGCACGTCCAATGCCGCGCCCGGCCCCGGTCACGATTGCGATGCGGTTTTCCAAAGTCAAAGTGTCGGGCATCGTTGTGTTCTCCTGAAAGAATTATACATCATGGTTCGTAGTGTGAACCATCATGCGTTTGCGCGGTGGGCACTTTTAAACCAAATGCCAATCCCAGCGCGCCGAGCGCGGAAATAATTGCGATGTAAAGCACCGCGTCTTCCCAAAACTTGAGCGGATACAACCGGATCAATGTATCCGAATAAAGGAACAGCCACGAGTCGCCAGTGAAAAACAGACTGTGAAAGCCGGCGAAGAAATCCCAGAACACATCGCCATTGCCCATCGCGCCGAACGTGGCAATGACGCCGACCAGCGCGCCGAGTCCGAGCGTTAGCCATCCGCCCCGCTTCAAGCCGAGACTGTAAGCGGCCCGCCAGTCCCCGCGCCATGCCCACGCCCCGAACAGAATCAAGATCAGCAAGTCGAGATACCAGACGCGCAGGAATCCCTGCACGACAACTTTGACATCGTGCATGTGACTCAGTTCGCGTTCGGTGAAGAGCGGTGTGCCATCATCGAATTTCAAATCACCTAGAAATGATATATCTGCATTGTTCAACAGATAATCAATTCCTTTTTGACCCCATTTCAAGCGGTCTTGTGTGGTGAACCCGTAATCATCCGGCGGAAAATTCGGCAGGCGGTATTCGATGTTCGGGAAAATCGGCGTCATCAAAATCCGCACGCCGAAGCCGATCAGGGCGAGAGGGGTGAGCAGGGTGATGAGCCAGGCGAGTACGGAGAAGAGTTTGTTCATGTTTTCCTAAAGGAACTATCGCTCAGAGCGAAGATTCATGGTTGCAATTTATCCAACCCTCCGCTCAGCGCGAAACGGATGACCATGTCGTTGACGATCCACTCAATCGGCGCGCGATCATCGGTGAAGACCTGCGTCGTTTCGTAGCCGGGCTTCATATTTGCAAACGTGGTTTGCATGGCCGTCAGCAAAAGCGGATGAATGTCTGCGCGACGCGAGAACAGCGTGAGATTGACCGCGAAATTCTCCGGCGCGGTGGGTTGCTTGGTGGCAAAGATCATGGTGTTCAACGTGCCGGGGATGTCCATAACGTGAATGGAAGGGAAGATCGTCGCCATCGTGGTCGCCAGCCCGTTGATCAGCCTGCGGTCGCCGGGCACACTGCCCACGTTGATGGTCAGTACGCCATTGTCCGTCAGATGATCGTTGCAGATTTGATAAAACTCCTGCGTGGTCATGTGTGGAGGGATGTAGGGCGGGCGGTACGCGTCCACGGCGATGATGTCATATTTGAATTGGCTTTGTTCCAAATTCCAGCGTCCATCGCCGATGTGAATGTTTAGATTGGGAAGATTCTCGTCAAAATACTTTTTGCCCACCTCGATGATCTTCGGGTCGAGTTCATACCCATCAATCGGAATCGGGCCATACACGGCTGTGGCTTGCCGCGCAGTCGTCCCTGCCGCAAGGCCGACGATGGCAATTCGTTTTACTTGCGATGGGTCTGTGTTGGCGTAAAAATACGGCCCGACCAGAAATTCCTGCCACGGCCCGCCGTAATTCAACGTGTCGGGATGATAGATGGAATGAATTCCTTCGCCGTCGTTCAGGCGCAACATCGTGAACCCATTTACTTGTTGCACTTGAATGTAGTTATACGCGGACTCGGTTTCGTAAATCTGCCCCTTGTTGTTTTTCAACGATTGACCTGCGGAGATGAACGCGAGGACAGCCAACATGATGGGCATCCATAAATGTTGAAGCATGAGTTTGCGACTGCCGTATTTTCCAAGTCCCGCCAGCGCGACGAAGAGCAGAAGCAAACTGAAAACCAAAAACGTGTTGCGCGTCCCAATCGTTGGGATGGTGATCAGCACGGGAATAAATGTCCCGATGAAAGAGCCGAGGGTGGAAACAGCGTAGATCGTGCCGGAGGTTACGCCTGCGCGTTTGGGATCGTCCACGCTCAGACGAATCGCAAACGGCGAGATCGTGCCGAGCAAAGTCACCGGCGCGCTGAACAAAATCAATACAGCCGCGAAGGAGCCAAGCAAGACTGCCACGTCGAGTCCTTCAAATGAAGAGGCCGCGAATCGCAAAACCGGATTTGCGATGTAAGGCACCACACCGAGCGTGAACGCGCCCCAGGCCAGGACTCGATACATCGCCGCCGCGTCCGGCCAACGGTCCGCCCAACGACCGCCGAGAAAATAGCCGAGAGTCAAATAGATGAGGATGAGTCCGATGATGCTGGCCCACACAAGGTTGCTGGTTCCAAACACATTGCCGATCAAACGCGAGGCCGCGAGTTCCGCGGCCAGCGTGGTCATGCCGGAGATAAAGACAGTGAAGTATAAATATCTGCGCATGGAAACTCTTTGAGAGGGAATTGTAATTATTATACCGTCAAGGTACAATCAAGACGTCGGCGATCTCTACTAGAAGAAAGGAGAATAATATGGGTCCTTCCAATTGGGTCAGCCTGCTCGAACTGCCGTTTCTTCTGCTCGGCGTGGTCTTTGCGTTCATCACTGCGCGGGCCTTGCGCGGCGGCGCGTTCGGAACCGGGATGTTGTACATCGCCATCGGCACGACGATCATGGGCGTCGGCCATTTGAGCATGACGCTCAACAGCCTGTGGAACTTCAATCTCTTCAACACTTTGTTTGGAAGCGTCGTCGGTCCCATGGCGTTCGTCGTGGCGTTGGTCCTCACGTGGGGCTTTACCGGCTACGGTTTTTATCGGATCTATCGCGCCAGCCGCTCGTCTTGACGAAAGCCCTCCGCCCGACTAAAATTCAGCCCGTTCGACTTGCGCCTCCTACGCAGGGAGGCGCATTTCATGTCATAGCGCTTTCAGCCGGACCTCATGCCTGATCCCGTTTCGACGACTGATTCTGATTCCGAACTGCCCCAGGTGAGCAACCTCTCGCAGGTGGATGTTGAGTCCGTGAAAGCCGAACTGGTGCGTCTGCACCAGAGCGCGGCGCAGGAAATCGCCGCGGGTGAAGTGGAACTTCACATGAGCGCCGCGGTAGAGGTCAAAGCCGATAAAGTGGAAGCGCGCGAAACCGCGCTCGGTTTGGTCAATGCCAAAGATGTGACCATTACCAACAGCGGCGCGGCCGCGGTCCGTGCAGAGAACGTAGATGTGAACGGGGGCGCGGGTGTGGTGTTGGCGAACATAGCCAACCTGGGGAACACGTACGCGGGTCTGGTGGCCGGCCGCGAGGTCCGGGGTGAACGGATCGAGACAATTGTCCTGCTTGGCAATCAGGTCGAAGGCGAAGTCCACACTGTGATGGATACGCGCGGGGCGCTGGTCGCCGGTCTGGTTGGCGGATTATTCGCGGGTTTGATGTTATTATTGGGCCGCATGTTGTTCCGCCGCGATTAAATTGTTGAACGGTAGTGACGAATTAATTCGTCACTACAAAATATATTCTAAAGAGCGAAGGTAACTCTGTTCATCAGGGTGAGAGGCGCTCGAGGAGAAAAGATGGAGAAAGTTGTTCTAAAGGCAGTCAAACGCGATGTGAGCGGCAAGCAGGTGAAAGCCCTGCGCCGTGAAGGCAAACTGCCCGGCGTGATCTATGGCCGCCACACGGAACCGATCAACATTGCGCTGGATGCCCACAGCGCGAATATCGCGTTGGGCAAGATCGGTTCTTCGAGCATTGTGACGCTTGACCTGGAAGGCAAGGAATATGCGGCTCTCGTGCGCGAACGACAGCGTAACCATATCAAGGGCAGTTTGATCCATGTGGATTTCCTGGCTGTTTCGCTGACCGAGAAACTGCGCGCCGAGGTTCGTATCGAGTTGACCGGTCTCTCGCTGGCGGTCAAGGATTTCAACGCCGTGCTGGTCAATGGCTTGCACGCGCTTTCCGTGGAGTGTTTGCCTGCTGATTTGCCGGATCATATCGAAGTGGATATTTCTCCGCTCGAAAAACCGGGTGATGGCATCCATGTGCGCGATCTGATTGTTCCTGAAAAGATCCGCGTGTTGAATGATCCTGATGAAATGGTGGTGGTTGCGACCTTCGCCAAGATCGAGGAAGAAGTCGCTCCTGTCGCGGCAGAAGGCGCTGTAGCGGCCGCTCCCGAAGTGGTCGAGCCGGAACTCTCGGTGGAACGTGGCAAGAAGGAAGAGGAAGTCCCCGAAGGCGAGCAGAAGCCCGAGAAGAAGAAGTAAAACGAACTCCCCGTCAGTTTTCTGGCGGGGAGATTTTGTTCCGTTGATTCTATGCCGAGGGTGCGTCGCACGTACCCGAATGAGATGATCCAATATATTCGATGAAAATGGTTATACTATCTCTGAATCTATCTCAGTCAAATCTTTTATATTCAGATGAAAACGAAAAAAGAAGATAATACTGTTATTCATCCTGCCTGCCGCAATTTCGTGGAGGTCGTGGAATCGTTATTGGAACAACGCCGGAAGGAAGCCGCGCAGCTCAGCCGGTCAACAACTTTCTGGCGCGAAGACGACTGGGGTCCGCGCACATGGACACGCACTGAACTCGAGTACATGGTGTACAGCAGTTATAAACAAATGCGCAACGGACGCATCACGCGTCCACCGCGTCGCGAAACCGTGATGGAAATCGCGGATTACCTGAACTGCAATCTGGAAGAACGCAACCGCCTGCTCGTTGCGGCGGAACTGGCGCCGATTTCTCCCGATTTGGCCGGCGAAGCCTTGGACAGAGTGTTGCAGGTTGCGATCTCTGTGGCAGAGAACATCAACATGCCGGCCATGGTGGTCAACCGTGATTGGCGAATTTATTTCTTCAATGAACATATCTTTCGTTTGTACGGAGTCACAACTGAGCAATTGGCTTCCCTGCAACCCGAGCAAATGAATATTTTTGACCTATTGTTTGATCCGCGACTGCCGCTTTACCCGCGCTTGATTCAAAATCGCGCTTCATGGACTCGCATGGCGCGCCAAACCATTTATGGATTTAAATCTGCCAATACGCTCTATCAATTCGAGCCGTGGTATCAAGACATGGTCTCGCGGTTGATGTCATTGCCTGAATTCGAGAAACATTGGAAGACCGTCAGCGCGAACGCGGATTTCGATGCAGACCCCAGCTTCCAGGGCCAGCACCCAGCCGTCACCGTAGATACGATCGTTTCCGATCCGGGGGTGGAAACGCAACGAGCGTGGATTCGTCCGCTGTTGATTTCGGTCGGCTACTTCCAATTCCAATTTCCGCAGATCATGGCATTCCTGCCGGCCAACCTCGAAAGCCAGAAAATTTTCAAACAGATCGGCGTGCCGTTCTAAAAGGACATTTTGTCCTATGAGATTCTCCGTCAGCGCTGTAAACTTGCGCGGAAAAGGAGAGATGTATGAGTTCAAAAACCGTTGTTTTTATTCATGGCTTATATATGACCCCACTGTGCTGGGAGAACTGGGTCAAACGATTTGAAGCCAAAGGATACCGTTGTCTCTGTCCTGCGTATCCCGGCAGGGATAAATCTGTTCAAGAGTTGCAAACTCCCGAACCTGCTCTCGGGAAACTAACTCTCAGTATGATTCTCGACCATCTTGAAAAATACAACAGGGCGTTGGATGAAAAACCGATTCTGATCGGACATTCGATGGGTGCGCTCATCGCCCAGCTTTTACTCCAGCGCGGTATCGCCTCCGCCGCCATTGCTATTGATTCGGCGCCTCCAAGCGGAGTCTTCACGACGACCTTTTCCTTTCTCAAAGCCAACTGGGGACATATCACGCCGTTTGCGAATCAAGACTCGCCCGTCATCATGAGCTTCGAGCGTTTTCAATATGCCTTTGTCAATGATATGCCTTTGAACGAACAGCGCATTGCTTTTGAGCGATATGTGGTTCCTGAATCCCGCCGCATTCCGCGCGAGTCGCTTTTGGGAGCAAGGATTGATTTCAGGAAACCCCATGCTCCATTGCTGCTCATTGCCGGTGGCAACGACCATATCATTCCACCCGACCTGAACGAGAAGAATTACAAAAAATATAAGGGAAGCAATTCGGTCACCGACTTCAAACAGTTCCCTGGGCGCAATCACTTTATCCTGGGTCAAACAGGCTGGGAGGAAGTGGCGGATTATTGCCTGAGTTGGATTGCCAGCCGGCAAATTTAATCGCTGATGTTACGACGCACCGTCCCGAGGGTTTGATCGGCGCAACAAAGGTTTTTTCATGGACCTTCAGGGCGTTCTGCGTAAGGTGAGCGATTCAGTCTAAATCCAACACTTTCAAAAAATCCACCGTCATTCTTGCGGTCGCGCCCCAAAGCAATTCGCCATCGTAGGGATGGTACGCGATGAGCGAGCGATTTCTACCAAGCATATTGAATTCCCAGCGATTGCGTTTATCGGCCAGCCAGCTGAGTGGAATGGTGAAGATGCGCGCCACTTCGTGTTCGCCCACTTTGAAGACCGCCGGCCATTCAATGACTCCCACCACGGGTGTGACGCGGAAACCGGTGATGGTGATCATGTTTGCCAATCGCCCCAGCACGCGGACTTTGGCCGCATCAAGCCCGATCTCTTCGCGGGCCTCGCGCAGCGCGGTTTGTTCGGGCGTGGACTCGCCCTCGTCACACGCCCCGCCGGGAAAAGAGACCTGCCCCTTGTGGCTTTCGACGCGGTCCGTGCGACGCGTAAAGAGCAGATGCCATTGCTCGTCCTGCCAAATTAACGGAACGAGCACCGCCGCGCATTTCAATTCGGTTTTATCGTTCAAGTCAATTTCGGCATAGCCGTCTGAGGAAGGACCAGCGGCTTCGAGGGCGGCGTGTAATTTTTGGGCGATGTAATCTTCCGTAAGTTCCATTTCTTAAACATGAAGGACACAAAGGTCATGAAGGGAAAAAGAACGAAAAGAAAACTTTGTGTACTTCGTGTCCTTGCGTTTAATTTTCTCCTCGCACGGGACTGCCACAGAATGAACATTCCGCGGTGGCGTCATCCATCCAATCCACTTCATCGGAGCGAACAGGCGCGCCGCAGGAGGGGCAATGCGTGGGCAGAGTCGGTTTCTTGGCGGGAGAAGGACTGGCCGTGGCCGGGTCGAACGCGGGCAGGAGAGTCTTCATGTAGGCCGCAATCTGGTCGGCTTCCTTTGTCAGATTGCGTTGCCTCAATTCGCCTACGATGCGGTTGCCGATGTTGAACACTTTGCCAAGTTGACCTCGCACCGCGAACAAGCCAAGTCCGCGCTGGAGGTGATCCACGCCTGTAACAGTTTGCCCGGCCAGGACGAAAGCGCGTCCAGCCTGGACGTGGAAGAATGGCGCGCGCGGGCCGCCGCGCGCTTCCGCGGCGCGGGCCAGTTGCTCGAAGGCGGATGCCGCGCCTGCATAATCTCCCGCCATGAACATTTCATTGGCGCGGCGGAGCAGGGGAGGCACATCCGGTGCGAATGCCCGGCGAAGTAGACGACCAAAACCTCTACGCATAAATTTTTTCTCTCCTTCTTATGGTTTTGTCACTCTGAGCGTAGCGAAGAGTCTCCTTTTTAATGAACAGGATGCCTGGTCGCTTCGCTCCTCAGCATGAAACGCATCAATTAACTATTTGCCGCGCCGATTTCCTCGTCCAATTCTTTTCCTCGTTCATCCTCGCTTGGTTCGATGCGGCGGGCGAAAATCAGGAAGCCGGTGTGCGCGACCATGCGATCCGTGGGGCGCAGGCGGGATGGCTCGGCTTGGTAATAGCGGACGAGAACTTCACAGACTTCGATAAAGGCAAAATGCTCGCGGCGCAACGCGACCAGCAATTTCTCCACTTGATTGACGGTGGGGAGCAGGCTACACAAAAACCCGCCGGGCTTGAGCGCGGCGCGGACTTGCGGGATGTAATCGAACGGATTCGGCAGATCGAGGAAGAGCGCGTCGGCGTCAGTTTCGTCGAAGCCCCCTTGAATGTCGCGCAGTTTGAAGTCCACGCGCGAGGCGAGGCCGACGCGTTCGAGATTCTTTTTGGCGAGATTCTGCGCGTCAGGCTTGATCTCATACGAATGTACGCGTCCCTCCGCGCCGATCATGTAAGCCAATGCAATCGTCATCGAGCCGGAGCCGGTGCCCGCTTCGATCACTTTTTTGCCGGGGCCCACGCCCATGGTCACGAGAATGAAGCCGATGTCTTTCGGATAAAGGATTTGCGTGGCGCGCGGCAGTTCGTTGAGTAAATCTGCAAGCGAAGGCTGAAGCAAAAAGAATGGCGAGCCCATGTGACTGAAGACTTGTGTTCCCCAGGGCTTGCCGATCAGATCGTCGTGCAAAAGCACGCCGCGATGAGTTTCAAATTTTGCGCCTTCTGTGAGCGTGAGGATGAAATGCTTGTGGCGCAGGCCGACGAGTTGCGCGATGTCGCCCGCGCGTGCGATGGAGGAGGTGGCAATGATGGACATGAGATTATTTTACCCCCTCCCATCCTCCGAAGGAGCGGTGGGGGCGAAGGAAGGTGAATTTCGAAATTTCCAATTCATCGTTCCCAGAATCACTGGAATGGCGAGGATCAAAATCAGTAAGAAGCCGATGCACAACGCGGCGATCAACGCGCCGAACACATCGGGTTGAGCAGGGTGCGATGCGAGGCGCAATCCACCCGCAACGATCAAAACTACACATGTATTCCACGTGGAATGAAGGAGCAAAGCAAGAGAATAACCGCCGGCCGCGTGCCAGAATTTTTTTCGCACCCGGAAGGACGCGATGCCCCAGCCTGTGAGACTGGCAGTCATCACGTGCATCATCGTGCTTCCGCCGCGGACCAGGAGAGTAGTAGCCCAGCCTGCATCGGGAGTGACCGAAGCCAGCAGACTTTCGAACAAACCAAAACCCGCGCCGCTCAACGCGCCGATCACAAAACCCTGCGCGGGCGAATCGAGTCGGTCGAAGAGCATCCAGACCGCGGCGGATTTGGCGGTCTCTTCGATCAGCGGCGTAAAGCCGGAGAAGAAGACCAACGCGAGCAAAACCACCAGCGGGTTGGTCAGCCACGGACCGACGAGATTCATTATCTTGTCAAGGCTCGACGTGTTGCTGAGTTGTTCCATCAACTGCTTGAAGGCGGTCGCCTGTTCCTGATGAAGCCCAAGATAAACTCCCACGCCGACCAGCCCAAGAACGACTAACATAATCTCTGCGAACGCGGAGAAGAACGTGCCAAAGGACATGGTTATGAACAACGCGCCCCAGGCGCGTGACCGCGAGCCGTTCATCAATCCGCCCGAAGCCAGACGGATGAAAAAATAAACCGGCGTGGCAATAGCCAGCAAATAGAACAGCGGTGCAAACCATTTCAGGATTTGGTGATTGAAAAAGACCTGTGCCAGAATGGACGCGCCAATCCAAAGAACGAATAACAAAATGCCTTGCCAGATGCTCAATACTTTTGGAGCAGGCACGTTCACTTCTTTGCCGCGCAGTCTTTGCAGTGAATAATAGGCTGTGACAAAAAAGAGCGCGCCGATCAAAGTCAGCGCACTGCCGGGGATGAGGGCGTCCAGCAATGGAGGGGCATCCTGCGCGAAACTTTGGCCTTGTGCGCCCAGCACTGCATAAATGGTTATCAGGGCCGCGATCAAAAACATGAAGAGTCCGCTTGCGAGGCTGGTAATCGCGAGAAGAATCGTGCGCCAATCACGTCTGATATTTTTATCCATTAAGATTTCCTCCCGTTATTGGGCCATCGTTTAGCGCACGTCTTTGCGAATAATAGGAATAGATGATCCACACGAGAAGGCTCGCGGACAATAGAAATGTATAAGCCAAATCTTCGTATACTCTCCACACGACGGGAGGGATGACCCCGAGCCATTCGAGGCCAAGCACCCATCGGGCAAATGGATCAATCAAAAATAGACCAGCTGGCAAAACGATCCGATATGATGGCGATAGCAATTTTTGATCAGGAGAGGTTTTCGCAGATTTCAGATTGCCGCCAGCAATCACCCAGAAAAGTTGGATGATGTTTCTGGGTTGCATAGCCAAGATGGAATTCAAATAACTGTTCTTGTGTCGCAGAAAGGCGATCCAGAGTGAGCAGGAGATGATTGTAATTCCCAGCTGTGCGAGAAAACCGAGAATGTACAATGTCCAAATGGGAGCATTCAGTTCGCGGAAGACGACAATGAACATATTCCCTTCCGACTCTAGGCTGGGCGTATTCGCGATGGTGGTCAACACGTCCAGCCAGATGCCGCCTACAATGATGGCACAACCGAGGTATGCAAGGCTCTTGTTGTAAATGATGCTTCCATTACTGGCAAGAGAGGCTGAGAGCACAACCAAAAGTGCTTCAATGAACAAAAGTGCGGCCATCAGTGGCATCAGGGTCAACAGGTGCTTAACTAGATTATGTTCCCGAAATGCTAGTACAAAAAAGTATCCTGTCCCGAATGCCGCCACGATCAAGAGTACAAAGGTTATAAGTATCCATTTGGTCAGGGGCATTGAACGCGCAATGATGCTTCTATCTTCATCGTTGAGCATTGTCATTTCTCCTCGATGGTCACACTGATGATTTTATCGCCCGGCGCGAGAATGCCGGGTTGCGATGGATCGCGCGGCGTCAGGCTTTCGACCACGTCCATGCCTTTGATGACCTGACCGAAGATCGTGTACAGGCCATTCAAATTTGGCTTGGGCGCGTACGTGATGAAGAACTGACTTCCATTTGTGTCCGGCCCGGAGTTTGCCATGCCCACCATGCCGGGCTTGTCGAATTTCAAATCGCTGATCTCATTCTTGAACACATATCCAGGTCCGCCGCGGCCTGTTCCGCTTGGGTCGCCCGCTTGCGCCACAAACCCCGGAAGCACGCGATGAAAGGTCACGCCATCGAACCAACCGTTTTTTGCAAGGAACACAAATGAGTTCACGGCCAGCGGGGCTTTGTCGGCATACAACTGAATCACAATGTCGCCTTTTTCGGTGTGAATCGCCGCGAGGTATTGTTTCGATGTGTCAATGCTGAATGCCGGGCACGATTTGAACTGACGCGGGCCGAGCGCGATCAGGCTGATGGTTGAATCGAGCGTGACATAATCCAGCCCGAACAAAGGCTGAGGCTTGCCGTTGATGAGGACCAGCGGTCCGCGCTGGAGACCGGCGCGGGTCGCCGCATCGGTCAGGGACTTGGCCCTGGCCGCCGTTTCAGGAGCATTCAACGCCGCCTCGAACCTGGTCCCGTCAAGCCCGATGCCCGGGGCCTGTGTTTTCAACCAGGCGTTGAAATCATCCGCTGATAACTTAGACCATTCTTCATTCTTCTGGAACAGCACATCATACATTTCCCAAAAATGACCTTGCTCATCCGCGGCCAGCACAGCCTGCAAAGCCAGTTGTGATTTGTCTGCGACCGAGGAAATGGGGCGGAACACAAATAACAAATCGTTCGGGTGCTGGTAAACCAGGTTACTCGCCACCGCGGCCATCGAAAGACAGATGGGTTCCTGAAAGTCACAGTATTCGATCATCGTCACGGGCGCGTTGGCCGGGCCGCGCGTGTAATCCGCGGCGGACACGCCGGGGAAGGAAGTGAGCACCGCAGTGGGTGTCGGCTCGGCGTTGATCGCGGTGCAGCCGGCTTCGGGCGAAATCGTTGGAGTGGCCGATGCGGGCGCGAGGGTTGGCGTTTCGCTGGCCGTCGCGGTCGCAGTTTGTTGAGGCGAGCAGGAGGTGAGGAGTAAAAAAGTAAAAAGGGATGAGAGGAAAAGCAAGACGATGTTCTTGTGCATGAGGTCTCCTGATTGCGTCATTGCGAGGGCGGTGGTTGAGTAACGAGCGAAGCGGGTGTATCGAAACCCCGCCCGAAGCGATCTCCATGTGTGAGAGGGGATTGCTTCGTCGGGGAGGGCGCCCTCCTCGCACCGACATGATTTATTGTCCCACCGCCTGTTTCAATTCGTCGAACGAAGTCATCCACGCGATGCGATTGACAAAATCTGCCAGCGATTTGCTTTGCGCGCGCAGAGCGCGCACTGCCGGCCCGACCGGGTCTTCACCCGCCGCGCCGCCGGGCACATCCGCGTATGCGCCGTAGAACGCGAAGTAAGCCTGATTTAGTTTACGGATTTCGTATCCGTTCTGCACGAACAGCTGGCGGCGTTGTTCCATGTAGGCCTCGGCTTCGGTGATCTTGCCTTCCGCCAGTAATCTGTCCGCGGTGACGCGCGTCGTGTGCATCTCTGCGCGGAAGTCGAAGGGTTGGCGCGGGAGAGTTCCCGGGCCGGGATAGACTTCACGAAGCGCGACCCGATTGAAGTCCAGAGGAGAAGCGGATGTCAATTCCGGATAATAGCGCCGAATTACTTCCGCGCCGATTTCATTGCCGCTGATATCCGCCGTCGTTTCATTCATTGTGCGGATCTGATCGGATGAATCGTACAACATTCCGAGCGGGCGGAGGGTGAGGTAATTGTGAGTCCATTCGTGCGCGATGGTGCTGACCAGCCAGGTAAGATCGGTGGTGCGCATGATCATGGTGGGATACACGCCCACGCCGCCGATGGGCACGACCAGCGACGAAACGTTCAGGCCTTTGTCAACGCGGTCTTCGAGGGCGACCTGTTGATCAATGCTGATGTCAGCCACGAGGGAAATGTTTGCGACCTGCTCGATGTGGTCGCGCGGCGAGACGATCAGCGCGTCGGGCACGGCGGTGGAATGATAAAGAATGGTCGGGATGGGCTGGCCGAGGGTGGCGAGGCCCCAATCTGCGGCCACTTGCGCAACTTGTCCCTGCAAGACCGCTTCGGCGATGGGAGCAAGATCGTTTTGTTGTTTGTAAAGTTGATCCAACTCTGCGCGGACTTGCGCCGAGGCCTTGACTTTATCCGTGATAGCCGGGTCGGCGTAGATGCGATTCAGCGCATCCTCGCCCTGAATGATTTGTTGCGTGATATGAAGATAGTCGGTGACCGCGACTTTGCTTTGTTCTCGATTTAGATAGCCCGGAATCCCCACCGCGCCCTGCTGGACCTTGACGCGCATCGCATCCAGCATCCACGAGATGTAATCGAATTCGATGTCGCGCGTGTAGGCGCGCACGCGGTCCGCTTCATCGGTGGCGCGCGGCGCGCTGTAGGTGAGCAACATGAGACACAAGGCGGAGAGAATCAGCCATTCGAGGAACAATCCAAGCCGTTGCAACATGACAGGGATTATAACCAGAATTGTTTAAGCGCCCCGTTAAATTTGTGAGACATGTATAATTAATAAAGAATTTTGATTCAAAAAAAACAGTGGCGATGAAGTTCCATGTCAAACAAGTGATAAGTTTTCGTGATTCGGGCAAATAGCCATGAAGCAACGCAAAAATAAGACTAGGGCAATAGTATCTTCTACCTTTCTCGTTATTCTAAGCTTGCTCTGTGGATTGAATTATGTTTTCAATCCTTTCGGAGATCAAGTTGTTCTTTATCCAATGAATGTAACCATTATTCGCGATACAGGTAGTTACAAGATAAATCCTGAAACGATCTTGGAATCCCTGAGGCGTAACGATATTAATGTGTTTATGCCTGAATTGTCAACGCCAGAAGCTCCGGTGTTTGATAAGCCGATTCTCTGGCATCAATCTGATTATCAAGAAATTACCAGCACGCTGCATCAATTTGTGTGGAAAGAAACTTTGGACGGCTGGAGCGTGTATGGAATGAAATTTAAAACAAACTGCTTAGAGAAATCAAGCGGATTTACATCCGGAGAAATCACTTACTTCAAGACCATTTCTACCAACGGACAAGTTTTATATCTCGTAAGCGAAATTGAAATCACTCCTCTTTACAGTGATATTTCTTGGAGTCGTGGAACAAATTACCCTGATCCAGTCCATGAGTGGATAGGTATCGATATCAAAAAAATCAATATAAATGCTGAAGACGCACTTATGATAGCCGAAGAACGGGTCAGTAAAATTGCTCCCTTGTATGTTCAAAACCAATGCAGAATAACTGCCGAACTGTCTGGTGATACTGGCTGGGTAGTGGTGTATGATGAAAATAAGGATTCATCCCTTCAGTTGTATAAGGTCCAGATAGATCCCTATACTGGCCATATAATCGAATGACACTCATTTGGCAACCTGGTTCTTGGTCGCTTGCCCTAATGGATATTCACCCCATCCTGCGTTAAACCCGTAAGGACACGGCGCCGCCGTGTCCTTACGAACAATCTGCCCTCGCGAGATTTTATATTTCAAGCACGTTCGAGTGCGTCTGTCAGGAAAGTAGTGATCTCTGCCTCGGACGGGATTCGTCCCGCTGAAACCAATTTTTCATTGATGACCAGTCCCGGCGTGGACATAATGTTGTACTTCATGATCTCAGGATATTCAGTCACTTTAATGATCTGCGCTTCGATGCCAAGATGATTCACCGCGCGTTCCGCCAGCCAGGCGAGTCGCTTGCAGTTCTCGCAACCTGAGCCGAGAATTTTGATGGTGAGCATACAAGCCTCCTACATGATCCAATTGAAAAGATAGCCGGTGAGGATGATGGCAATGCCAATCACGCTGAAGAAAACAATCAGCAATTGCGGTTTGAGCACGCGCCGCAGGATAATCGCCTCGGGCAGGCTCAACGCCACGACGGACATCATAAACGCCAGCGCGGTTCCGAGCGACGCGCCCTTCTCGATCAACGCGCTGACGATGGGGATCATGCCGGCCGCGTTAGAGTACAACGGAATCCCGATCAGCACCGCAACCGGCACGGACCACCAGGCTTGCTTGCCCATGATGCCGACCAGCGCATCCTGCGGGACGTAGCCGTGAATCCCCGCGCCGATGGCGATGGCAACCACAATGTAAATCCATACTTTGCTCACAATTTCCCTGACCGCCCCCCAGGCGCGTTCGATGCGATTCTCCCAGGTCAGTTTCTCGATAGTTGCATCTGCACTGCTTTGAATCTTCCATACAAAATCCTCCACAAATCGTTCCAGTTTGAATTGTCCAATGATATAGCCCGCGATGATCGCGATCGTCAGACCCGAGGCGATATATAGCGCGGCGATCCTCCAGCCGAACAAGCCAAACAACATGACAAGCGCGACTTCGTTGATGGTCGGCGCGGCGATCAGAAAGGAGAAGGTCACGCCAAGCGGAATCCCGGCTTCGACGAATCCGATGAACAGCGGCACCGCCGAGCAAGAACAAAACGGCGTGACGATGCCCAGCGCGGCGGCCAGCACATTGCCAATCCCTTCGCGTTTTCCACCGAGCAGGGCGCGCGTCCGTTCGGGGCTGAAGAAGGTGCGGATGATCGAAATGATGAAAATCATCCCGGAGAGCAGTAGCAAAATTTTGGGGACATCCGCGAGGAAGAAAGCCAGCGATTCACTCAAGCGCGAATCTTCCGGCAGACGAAACGCGCCATACACCAGCCACTCCGCCAGAGGCTCATAGATTTGGTACGCGATGATCCACGCCAGCGCGCCAAGGGCAACGAGCCAATAGGTTTTGTGCGCAGTGGGTTTGTTGGAAAGTTGAGGAAGGGTTGTCATTTTTTCTCTTTCAGATATTGCATTTTGGGCAGGGACAATCCGCCGCGGAACGGACGTGCGCGATCTGCCGCGCGGGTTGACCCGTCAGCGTGCTCATCGCATCGGTCACTTTATAGACCTCGCGACGGGTAACGCGATAAAAGACATTCCACCCGTCCCGCCGATCTTCGACCAACCCGGCGTCGCGCAACACCATCAGATGCTGTGAAATATAGGCTTGACGCAATCCGAGCATGGCTTCCATGTGACAGACGCATTGCTCACCGTCACGCAGAATGTCCAAAATGGCCAAACGCACGGGATGATTGAGCGCACGGCATATGTCGGCCTGTGGCTGATAAACGTCGGCGGTCTGATCTTTGGCGGCAATCATATTCAAGTCTCTGAATATGATTGTAGGTCAATCATTTTATTCCATGCAGTAGCAAACATCATGATTTCCGGATGACAATCAGCGTTAAAATGCGCAGGGGCGGAGCATCGCTCCGCCCCTGCAAAAACAACACTGAAAGAACGCAGTGCAAGCCTGCCCTCGGAAAAAATTATTTCTTGTTCTTCAGATATTCATCAATCGCCAGCGCGGCCTTGCGCCCGCCGACCATGGCGGTCACAACCAAATCGGGTCCGGTCACGCAATCGCCGCCGGAAAACACGCCTTCACGGCTGGTCGCGCCTGTGGCCTTGTCTTTGACGGTGATCAAGCCCCAATCATGAGTCTCAAGATCTGGCGTGGTCTGGCTGATGACCGGGTCGGGCCAATAGCCCAACGCCAGAATCGCTGTGTCGCACGCGATGCTGAAGTTTGAGTTGGGCACGGGAACGGGTTTGCGGCGGCCTTTCGCATCCGGCTCGCCCAACACCATTTCAATGCACTCGACCGCGGCCAGCTTTCCATCTTCGCCCGCGATGAACTTCACAGGTTGAGTCAGGAAGCGATACTTCGCGCCTTCATCGCGCGCCATCTGGCGGTCTTTGCGTCCGCCCGGCATTTCTTTTTCTGTGCGGCGATACAGGCAGGTCACTTCTTCCACGCCGAGCCGCAACGCGGTGCGCAGACAATCGGAGGCTGTGTCGCCGCCGCCGATCACCACCACGCGTTTGCCAACTTCGAGCGGCTTCTTCATATCATCGGGCAGAAGATTTTTATTCACATTGCCGCGAATCAAAAAGTCTGTGGCTTCATACACGCCGGGCAAATCCGTTCCGGGCGTGTCTTCCATCTTGGCATCAACTTCCGAACCCACGCCAATGAAGACCGCGTCGAAACCCTCGGCGAATAAACCGTCAATCGTTTTATCTTTGCCGATGTATGTATTCGGAACGAACTTGACGCCGGCGCGCTCGAACTCTTCCCATTTTTCGAACCAGACATCTTTCGGAAGTTTGAAATTGGGGATGCCATACACGAGCAGACCGCCCGCGGCGGGCTTTGATTCAAAGATAGTGACCTCGTGTCCTTTCTGGACCAGGAGATCGGCGCAAGCCAAACCGGCGGGTCCGGCCCCGATAACGGCGACCCGTTTCCCGGTCGGAGGAAGAAGCGGAATCACATATCCCACGGTGCGGCGTTCAAAGTCAACCGCAAAGGCTTCGAGTTCACCGGTCAACACCGGCTGATGATGTTTATTCAGCACGCACGATCCCTGACATAATTGCTCATGCGGGCAGACGCGTCCGCAGATTTCCGGCAGGGAACTGGTCTGATGATACAACTGCGCAGCTTCGACGAATTTGCCCTGCTCGATCAGCCACATGGCTGATGGAATATCGTTTTTGGCGGGGCAGGCCAGCATACATGGCGCAGGATCGGGGCAGTGGATGCAACGCGAGGCCTCGACCATGGCGCGTTCTGCGTTAAATTCAATGACGACCGCGTTGAAATCGCATGTGCGGATTTCGGGCGGGCGCAAGTCCAAATCAAAAAACGGTTTGTTTGCGCGTTCTTTGCGGTCAATGGCGAGGAATTCGCTGGGAACAGCCTGCATACAGCCTCCAAAAATTTCAGGAACTCGTCCGATGCCATGATACCTAAAGCCTTTTATCGAACACAGGCTCTATTGTCACCAATGTGGACGACAATCATCACAATTTTCCCGGAGCGTTCCTCCTCCCAGCCAAATTCACGTTTAATTCACAATCGCGCTTTATAATCCCGCCCGCAACTGAGAGAGCGTTTCTTCGTATTCAGGCATGAATCGTTCCGCGCGTGGCGGCGAAGTTCGAGGATCGTTTTGCAATGATGTATCAAGTAGAATTCTGTTGGCGAGAGACAGGCTCGCGGAGGTAGATCAATGTCGAAGTTATTTGAATTCTTGAAAAAAAATCGAAAAATATCCATTCCAGTCGGAGCGGTCTTGTTGATCGTTTTGGTCTTTGTGCTGGTGCGCGGCAATAATCAGCAGAAGAGCGCGTATCAAACCGAAGCGGTGAAGCGCGGCGAATTGACCGCCACCATCGGCGCGACCGGCAGTGTGCGCGCCATTCAAAGCGCAACGCTGACCTGGCAGACCACCGGCACAGTGCAGGAGGTCAATGTGCATGTGGGTGACAGGGTCCGCAAAGGTGATGTGCTTGCCAGCCTTGCCAAAACATCCCTGCCGCAAAACATCATTCTGGCGGAGGCCGACCGCGTCAGCGCGCAGAAGGCCTATGATGACCTGCTGAATTCAGACACCGATCGCGCCAAAGCATGGATCGCTCTGCGCGACGCGCAAGATGCCTATAAAAAAGCCGATGATTACCGCAAGAGTTTAAATGGAAAAATTGACCTTACCAAAATTGTGTACATCAATTTTGGCGGGAAGCTCATTCCGCAGGTGAAATATTATAAAGGCTATGCCGATGCGGAGACGATTGCCGATGCAGATGCTGATCTGGCTTTGAAAAAGGCTCAGTTGGATGATGCCCAGCGCGCCTATGATCGTTTGAAGGACGGCCCAAATAAGGACGATTTAGCAGCCGCGCAAGCCCGAGTCGACGCGGCCCAGGCAACGTTGAACATGGCGCGCATTCTGGCTCCATTCAACGGGACGGTGACGCAGGCCGAACCTTTGCCCGGCGATCAGGTGACTGCCGGCGAAGTTGCATTTCGCGTGGATGCTCTATCCACGTTGTTGGTGGATGTGCAGGTCTCCGAAGTGGACATCAACAGCATTCAGGCCGGCCAGCCGGTGACGATGACCTTCGATGCAATCCTCGACAAAGAATATCACGGCGAAGTGATCGAGGCCGCTCAGGCGGGTGACATCATTTCAGGCGTCGTCAATTTCACTGTGACCGTACGGCTAAACGATGCGGATACACTGGTCAAGCCCGGGATGACCGCGGCGGTCAACATCGTTACGGAGCAAATCAAAGATCAATTGCTTATCCCGAATCGCTCGGTGCGTGTGGTGGATGGTAAAAAGGTAGTCTACATCCTGAAGAACGGCGTCCCACAAAAAGTCGTGGTGACGCTCGGACCCTCCTCCGATACCATGAGTGTTGTTGTGGATGGCGATATCAAAGAAGGCGATCTGATTATCTTGAATCCGCCTGTTCAATTCCAAGGCGGACCCGGCAATCGCGGGCCGTTCGGCGGAGGCGGATAATGGACTGGGTAGTTGAGGCCAGAGACCTCACCAAAGTCTACAAGATGGGTGAGGTCGAAGTCCAGGCGTTACGCGGCGCTTCATTGAAGATCAAGCGCGGTGAAGTGGTTGCTATCATGGGGCCATCCGGTTCGGGCAAGTCCACGATGATGAACATCCTGGGATGCCTCGACCGGCCAACCTCCGGCGAATATATTTTGGACGGTGAATCGGTCGCGGCGCTGAACGATGACCAGTTGGCGAACATTCGCAATCACAAAGTCGGATTCGTCTTCCAATCCTTCAATCTGCTCTCGCGGCAAACGGCTCTTTCGAACGTTGAGCTGCCTCTGCGTTACTCAGGCATGGCCAATGGCGGACGGCGCGCGAAGGCCCAGGCCGCCCTCGAAGCGGTGGGACTCGGCGACCGTATGACTCATCGCCCGACCGAACTCTCCGGCGGACAGCAACAGCGCGTGGCCATCGCGCGCGCCATCGTCAATGAGCCGGCCATCATCATGGCTGACGAGCCGACCGGCAATCTGGATTCCAAAGTTGGCAAAGAGATCATGTCATTGTTGTTGAACCTGAACAAGGAGCGCGGCACGACTCTGATTATTGTCACGCATGATCCGACCATCGGCGAACAGGCTCAAAGAATCATTCGCATCCGCGATGGTGTGGTGGAGAACGGCACGAAAGGTCAAGAATGAATATTTCTCAAGTATTCATCGAGGCATTGGAGAGCCTCAATTCAAACAAACTTCGCTCCGGCCTGACCGTGCTGGGAATCGTGATCGGCGTCGCGGCGGTGATTGCGATGCTGGCGGTTGGCAACGGCGCGCAGTCTTCCATTACAGGCTCCATCAATGGGATTGGCACGAATCTGCTTTTTGTGTTCCGCGGCTCGGCCAGCAATAATCTGGTCAACCCCAAACCGTTGACTCTGGAAGATGCGCAGGCCATACAAGACCAGGCTTCCGCAGTCGCGGCAGTCGCGCCCATTTTGCAGGGCAATGTCACAGTTTCTTTTAGCGGTGAGTCGAAGGACACAACGCTGGTGGGTGTGACGCCGGAATGGTTCACCGTTCGCAATATGTCATTGTTGGAAGGGGAGTTCATCACCGAGGAACATGAACTGGGTCATGCTTCGGTCGCGTTGGTCGGTGTGGACGTGGCCGATAAAATCTTCGGGCGCCGCGACGGACTGGTGGGCGAAAACATTCGGATTGACGGCCAATCGTTCCGCGTGATCGGCGTGCTGGCCCCCAAGGGCGGCGGCGCATTCGGGTCGGAGGATGATCGGGTTGTCATCCCGTTCACCACCGCGCAGACGCGCCTGCTTCATCGCGCCGGCCGCGACCGCGTGGACCTGATCTTTGTCCAGGTGGTCGACTCGGAATCGGTGCCACTGGCTTCAGATCAAGTCGCGCAGATTCTGCGTACGCGTCATCGTTCACCCATCGGGGAAGACGACTTCATTATTTTCTCTCAGCAGGATTTCCTCAGCACCGCCTCGACCATCACAAACGTCCTCACGATCTTCCTTGGCGGCATCGCAGCCATCTCTTTGCTGGTGGGCGGCATCGGCATCATGAACATCATGCTGGTCTCGGTCACCGAACGCACGCGCGAGATCGGTCTGCGTAAGGCGCTGGGCGCGCGCAAACGCGATATTCTGATTCAGTTCCTGGCCGAGTCGTCATTGCTGAGTCTGATCGGCGGAATTGTTGGGATTCTTTTTGGGTGGCTGATTGCGTTCATCGTCGGACGAATCGCGGTCGCGACGGGAACAGACTTTACTCCCATCGTCGGCATGGATGCCGTCTTGCTGGCGACGATCTTCTCCGCGGCCGTCGGCCTGTTCTTTGGAATTTATCCTGCCAACCGCGCCGCCAACCTGGAGCCGGTCGAAGCGTTGAGATATGAATAAGTCAAGCGACCGTCATCTTCAAGATGATGGTCACTTCTATAATGTATGCCAATCGCCATTGTCGAAATCGGCCCGGAAGGACTTTCCGAATATGCTCAAATCCCGATTCGCTTTGAAGTGCGTTCCATCTTCGATGTCGAATTGATAGATGGAGGCTTGAGCGGGATTCAACTGCACGAACGAAAAATTCAACCGTATCTAAAAGATTATGACCAACTGGAATCCCCACTGGAATGGCCGCGTCAATTCGACGTGAGCCGGTGGGGATTTTTTCTGGCACGCGATGGAGACAAAAACATCGGCGCGGCGGCAGTGGCGTTCAACACAAACGGCGTTCACATGTTGGAGGAGCGGTCAGACTTGGCGGTGCTGTGGGACATCCGCGTCCGGCCTGAGGTCCGAGAGAGAGGCGTTGGAAGAGTTTTGTTCGAGTATGCCGCGCAATGGTCGCGCCAACGCGGCTGTCGTCAAATGAAGATCGAGACTCAAAATGTCAACGTGCCGGCCTGCCGCTTTTATCGCGCCATGGGATGCGAGTTGGGAAACATCCATCGCTTCGGATACGCGGCCGACCCGCGGGTGGCGGGCGAGGTGATGCTGAACTGGTATTTCAACCTGTAATTAGGTACAATTCGGGCATGTCGAACTTCAAAATTCTCATCACGGATGGACTGGAAGAGAACGGCCAGTCCATCCTTCGTGCCGCCTCCAATCTGGACGATAAAGCGGGCATCTCCGCAACAGACCTGATCATGGCTGTGGGCGGGTACGACGCGCTGATCGTGCGCGGTCGAACCAAAGTCACCGCCGAAGTGTTCGACGCCGCGAAAAAATTGAAGGTGGTTGGGCGCGCCGGCGTGGGCGTGGACAACATTGACCTCGAGGCCGCGAAGAAACATAACGTGATTGTGGTCAATTCGCCGACCGCGACCACACTGGCCGTGGCGGAACTGACCTTTGGTCTGCTGTTGGCGACTGCGCGTGAAATCCCGCGCGCCGACGCGGCCATGAAAAAAGGCGAATGGCTGAAAAAAGAACTTGAAGGTGTGGAACTGAACGGCAAGACTCTCGGCATCATCGGCTACGGACGCATCGGCATGGAAGTCGGGAAGCGCGCCGCGGCTTTTGGCATGAATGTCGTGGCGTATGATCCGTTCATTTCTGAAGATGAAATCAAAGCGCGCGGCGCCGAACCTGTTTCGATTCAAGACTTATATGAATGGTCTGACTTCATTTCCTTGCATCTGCCGCTGAATGTTCAAACGCGCGACCTGATCGGCCCGCTTGCTTTTTCTGAAATGAAAGATGGTGTTCGCATCGTCTGCGCGGCGCGCGGTGGGATCATTGACGAATCGGCTTTGCTGGCCGCTTTGAATTCCGGGAAAGTTGCGGCAGCTGGATTGGACGTCTTCGAGAACGAGCCGCCCGGCCTGACGGAATTGGTCACACATCCGAAGGTGGTTGCCACTCCGCACATCGGCGCGCAGACCATCGAAGCGCAGGCCCGCGCCGCGGAAGACATTGCTCATGAAGTGCTGGCCGCCTTACGCGGCGAGGCATTGAGATGGAAAGTAAACTAATAAGGAGAAATGATGAGCGAAAAACTGAATCAACTGAAAGAGATCATGGGAGAGATTTCCGATCTCAACAGCGCCGCCAGCCTTCTGGGCTGGGATCAACAGACATACATGCCTGCCGGGGGCAATGAAGCGCGTGGTCAGCAATTGGCCACGCTTGCGAAGATCTCGCATCAAAAAGCAACATCGCAGGAGGTCGGCAAACTGCTCGAAGAATTAAAGCAGGAGTTTGCAGGCGCTGACCCGTCTTCCGATGAAGCCGCCATGATCCGCGTTGCAGCGCGCGATTACGACAAAGCCGTGCGCGTGCCCTCTGAGTTTGTGGCAAAACAAGCCATCATCACGACCAAAGCCTTCGAGGCCTGGGTGGAAGCCAAATCGAAATCGGATTTTTCCATTTTCCGTCCGCATCTGGAAAAAGTATTGGAACTGGTCAAAGAATACATCAGTTTCTTCCCGCCCGCCGATCATCCCTATGATACTCTGCTGGATGATTACGAACCCGGCATGAAGACCGCGGACGTGCAAGCCATCTTCAATGGCCTGCGCCCGAAGCAGGTGGAGTTGATCAAGGCCATCGCGGCGCGCAAGCAGGTCGAGGACAAGTTCCTGCACAAGAAATATAACGAAGAGAAAGTCTGGAGCTTCGCCGCGGAGATCACAAAACAATTCGGCTACGACTGGACGCGCGGCCGTATGGACAAAGCCCCGCATCCGTTCGAGACTTCCTTCAGCGTCAATGATGTGCGCATCACGAATCGCTTCGAGCCTGGTAATCCGCTGGCCACGGTGTTCAGCGCAATGCACGAAGCCGGGCACGCCATGTACGAGCAGGGCATCAATCCCGCGTACGAACGGACCGCGTTGATTCACGGCACATCGCTGGCGGTTCACGAATCGCAGTCGCGCATGTGGGAGAATCTGGTCGGGCGGTCGCTTCCATTCTGGGAATTCTTCTATCCCAAGCTCAAAAAGGTCTTTGCTTCGCAACTCGACGGGGTGAGCCTCAAGAGTTTCTATAAAGCCATCAACAAGGTCGAACCGTCGCTCATCCGTGTCAATGCAGATGAAGCGACATATAATCTCCACATCATGCTTCGCCTCGAACTGGAAATTGCCATGGTCGAAGGCAAGATTGCCATCAAGGATTTGCCTGAAATCTGGAACGCGAAGATGAAAGAGTATCTCGGCATCACGCCTCCGAACGACGCGCAAGGCGTCTTGCAGGATATTCACTGGTCGTATGGTTCGATCGGTTACTTCTCCACCTACGCGCTGGGCAATCTGGTCTCGGCCCAATTGTGGGAGAAGATCAACCAAGACATCAAAGGCCTCGACGATCAGATTCGCAAGGGCAAATTCGATACACTCCTCGGCTGGCTCCGCGAGAATGTCCACAAGCACGGGCGCAAATACAATCCTCAGGACCTCGTCCAAAAAGTGACCGGCTCGAAGATCACGCCCGAGCCTTATATCCGCTATCTGACCACGAAATACAGCGACATCTACGGCCTGTGATCGGTAAGTGATTGTGTCTTACGAGTCCAACAAGTCTGAATCATTCAGACTTGTTGGACTCTGTGGGTGCATCAAATTCCATGCTCCGAAAATTTATTTTTATCGCCTCTCTCGCGGGACTTTCGAGCGGGTGCGCGTTACCCGGAACCGTCGGCGCGCCGACGCCTTATCCCGAAGACTATATCCCGACCGTGATCTATCTTACCGCCGAGTCCATCAGCGCGACTGAATCTGCATCCATCACGCCCAGCACCACGCCGACTCAAACGTTCACTCCGATTCCGCCGACACCGATTCCTACAGACACGCCGACGCCCGCGCCTGCTGTCCCGTTGGCCGCGATTCGAATTGACGCGCCCGGCCCGGGGTCCCGTATTGCTTCGCCGCTCGAAGTCCGCACAACGGCCATCGCAGGCAAAAGTCGAATCATCGAAATTGATTTATTTGGTGAAGATGGTCGTCTGCTTGGTCGTTCCGTCCGCGCTGTGCAGGGGTATCCCTCGGGCGATTATCTTTTTGTGAAGATTCCATTTGAGATTCGCAGTGTTGCCGAAAAAGGAATCGTACAAGTCAGCGCCAAAGATGGACATGGCCGCGTGCAATCGTTGGTGTCGGTGCCGGTGTTATTGATCTCAAGCGGAGCCAGTCAGATCAACCCGGCAGGCAACGCCATCTACGAACGTGTCACTTTATATAAACTCCCGCCGCGCAGTGAAGTCTCCGGCGGCGTATTGGATTTGGAAGGTCAATACCAACCGGTAAATAGCCAGCCGTTGATCATCGAGTTAATTTCAGAGGATGGTCAAAGCCTTGGCCTGCGCGTGTTGACCTTCAATGGCCTGAATCCGCAAACTTTTAAAACGACGATCCCCTACAAAGTCAGCGCGACGACTCAAGCGCGCTTGTTTATTCATCAGGCCGATGATGTGTTGGATGGGCAAGCCTACATTTATAGTCAGGAAATCACTCTCGATCCGTAACTTGTCAAAAGGATATGCGGCAGGTATAATGCCGTTTGCTTTTTCGGGGCGTGGCTCAGACCGGTAGAGCGCACGGTTCGGGTCCGTGAGGTCCCGAGTTCAAATCTCGGCGCCCCGACCTACAGTTCTCACGGCTATGCTAATCAGGCTGGTCGTGAGAACTACAATAGACTTCAAATTGATCAGCATCAATATGCGGTGAATGCATAGACCACAAGGTTGCCAGCAGCATTTAAATTTCCCCTTTGAAACAAAAAACCGAGCCTGGCTTCAACATGAATACCTCGCTGTTTCGTAGAGAGTTGCTTGATCCGTCGCCAGTATCTCCGTCTGCCATCTGAACCTTTACTAACGAGGTGCTGGGGCACTCCGACCTCAGTATGACTGAACGCTATGCGCGCGTCGGTCAAGTGGACACTGAGCAGGGTCATCGCAAGGCCGGGCCACTCGATCATTGGAGGTTGTGATAAAATTAGGACACTTGATATCTGGCGATGAGGCTCGCCGCAACCGTCGAATTGACTGATAGCCTCTACTGAAGAGAATCCCTCAGTAGAGGCTATTTATTTTGTCTAATGCGAGAAAAACGATGGCAGAGCATCTCATTGACATCAAAGTCCTGCAACCGGGCCGCCCGACCGGACAATATTTTTCACCGGATTCAGAATCCTTTAGGCTGGAGAAAATCATTTATCCCGAAGCAACCCTCCCGTTCGATGTGTGCATTCTCCCTACCGCGACGTCTCCCGAGCCGCCAAAAAAACTTCCACCTCTGACCGATACCGCCTCCAGCGGCCCCGAAGCCGTGACTCAATTGAACGAACAATTCTCTGCCGCCTTAGCCGAATCCCTCGCGCCCGATGAGCAGGTGCATAGCTGGGCATTACTGCTCGCATGGTTTGACCGCAAGAAAGGCCCGGAGGTGTTGGTGGCAACCGAGCGCCGCCTTTTCCTGCTGTCGAACCATCCCTTTGAAATAGGGCTGTCACAAATTGCCACGCTCGAATACGCGAGTTCGATTCTGGAATCATGGCTGGCAATCAACTATATCCAAAAGGGCGCCCCTCATCGCAGAGTGATTTACTTCCACCATCCCGCCCAAGACTCTTTTCGAGACTGTTATGAAGCAGCGCGGCGCTGCTTGGCGGTGATCCCGGCGGTATGAACAATCTATTTCCCCGACACATTTTCGGGGAACGGGAAATTTATTTATGACCTTCTACAGTATCCTCTTTGATAAAGACAACATTCAGAAAGAAACGGCGGATCAACCTGCGTTTTTTACCGATCTGAATTTAGATCAGATCATAGACGCCATTGCCGCTCGCAAGGAAGAATACGGTCTGAAGCCGTTCTTCTACACACCTTTGTGCGACGCCGAGACCATCCGCTATCGCCACGACGTGATGCGAGACTTGGAAGGTGAAGGGCTAATCGCGTCTATCAACGAATTTACTGGGCAAATGGTCATCGTACGCCGTTATATGAGCCTGGTCGAAAAAGTGGATAACCACTATCACAAAGAAGGCTGGTTCCTCGAAGCGGCATTGATCTATGCAGAAGCTGTGACTGAACTGGCTCAAAACCTGGATCTTGCCCCAGTAAAGTCGCGCGGCTTTCTGGCTTTCCGCGAATATGTGACACGCTACGTTCATTCGGGCGGGTTTCAATCGCTGCGAGCAGAAGCACAGAAGGTCAAAGCCGGTTTATCGAGCATCAGATACAGCGTGATCATCCAGACCGGCAGGTTCAGCGTGCTGAAGTATGAAGGAGAGACGGACTATAGCGTGGAAGTGGAGAAGACCTTTGAGAAATTCAAGCAGGGCGCGGTGAAGAGTTATCTATCCGATCTCCACTATGGCGCGGGCATGAACCATATCGAAGCACAAATTCTCGATTTCGCCGCCAGGCTATATCCCGATCAGTTCGCCGCCCTCGACCAATTCTGTACCACTCACAGCCTGTTCATGGATCAGACGATCCGCGTCTTCGACCGCGAGATTCAATTTTACGTTGCCTATCTGGAATTCGCCGCCGACATCAAACGCAAGGGGCTGGCCTTTTGTTACCCGCAGGTGGATGAGGCGAACCGCGAGGAATACGATTATGATGGATTCGACCTGGCGCTGGCGCACGCCTTGCTCCATACCGAGAAGCCGGTGATCTGCAACGATTACTTCTTGAAAGAACCGGAGCGGGTCATCATTGTCTCGGGTCCGAATCAGGGCGGCAAAACCACCTTCGCCCGCACCTTTGGGCAGTTGCATTACCTCGCCAGCCTTGGCTGTCCGGTTCCGGGGCGGGAAGCGCGGCTCTCCCTGTTCGACCAAATCTTCACGCATTTCGAGCGCGAGGAAGACATCAGCAATCTGCGCGGGAAACTGGAGGATGACCTGGTGCGCATCCACGAGATTCTCGCCCGCGCCACACCGAATAGCATCCTCATCCTGAACGAAGTATTCGCTTCCACCACCATCCAGGATGCTGTTTTCCTCAGCAGTCAGATTATGAGGCGAGTGTCGGAATTGGATTTGTTATGCGTTTGGGTGACGTTCATAGACGAGCTGGCCTCCTTCAGCGAGAAGACCGTCAGCATGGTCAGCACGGTGGTGCCTAATAACCCGGCCATGCGCACGTTCAAGATCGTCCGCAGGCCCGCGGACGGGCTGGCCTATGCGCTTTCGATTGCCGAGAAGCATCGGCTGACTTATCAACAGATCAAGGAGCGTATCCGATCATGAAAGTATTTCTGATGCATCGAGACCGGGATTTTGCGCCGGAACACGATTTAGTGGTAGATGGACAAATGATGACTCTGGGCGATGAGGTCCGCGCGATGCTCAGCACATATGCGGATCGAGATTTTTCCTTTAGACGAAGAGAACCATTACCGGAACCGGCCATTGTGCAAGACCTGGAATTGAACACGCTGTTCGAAGCCATGGCGAGCGGGGATGAGTTCCTTTTGGAGATCGCGAAGCAAGCCCTTTTGTCCGGTTTGACCGACCCGGCTTCCATCCGCTATCGCCAGGATATTCTCAAGGATTGCCTGAAAAACCCCGCCGTTGTGAGGGAGATCTACAGCATACCAATCGAGTCGCTGGTAAACAAACATAAGCATTGGATGGGGATATTCACCCGTTACCCAAGCGGTGTGTTGAGCGGCGCGGTGCAAATGCTGGAGATGTTCGTTGAGCTGCTCAAAAAATTAAAACGGATTGCCGACGACCATTCCGGAGAATTCGAGTCGGAGGGCTTTCGCAGGTTCTTCGCCATGATCCGGCAGGAATTGGATGATGATTATTTCGCCGTTGTCAAGAATCACCTCAGGCAGTTGAAATTCAACCGCGGGGTCCTGCTCAGTGCCGAACTTGGACGGGCAAATGAAGGCACGAATTACCTCCTGCACAAGTCCAATCACAACGACCGGAATTGGATCAAACGCATCTTTGAACGAAGAGCTCCAATCTACTCCTACACTCTTCATCCTCGCGATGAAGCCGGGGCGCGGGCGCTTGGTGATTTGAGGGACCGCGGCGTCAACCTGGTCGCTAACGCGGCCGGCCAATCCGCTGACCACATTGATAGTTTCCTCAACGCGTTGAGACGGGAACTGGCATTCTACATCGGTTGTTTGAATCTTTATGAGCGGCTCACCCAAATGGGAGAGCCCACCACAATTCCCGAGCCGTTGCCTGCCAACGAGCGAGAACATTCATTCAATGGACTGTACGACGTTTCCTTGGCGCTGACGATGAAACAAAAAGTGGTCGGCAATGATGTTAATGCCGCTGGTAAGGACCTGGTGATGATCACTGGCGCGAACCAGGGTGGAAAATCCACCTTCCTGCGCAGCATCGGGCTGGCGCAATTGATGATGCAATGTGGGATGTTCGTACCCGCGCAATCGTTTTCGGCGAACGTCTGCCGCGGCTTGTTCACACATTACAAGCGTGAAGAAGATACATCCATGAAGAGCGGCAAATTCGACGAGGAACTCAGCCGGATGAGCGCCATCGTGGATCGCCTCGCGCCGGACTACATGATTTTGTTCAATGAATCTTTTGCGGCCACCAACGACCGCGAAGGCTCGGAGATCGCCCGGCAGATCGTAAGCGCCCTCCTGGAAAAACACATCAAGGTCTTTTTTGTGACTCACTTGTACGACTTGGCGCACGGTTTCTATGACAAGAAAATGGCGAACGCCATTTTCCTGCGAGCCGAGAGACTGCCGGATGGAACCCGCAGTTTCAAATTAATGGAGGGAGAGCCATTGCAGACCAGCTTTGGCGTGGATTCATACAACCGAATCTTCGGATGAACGAACATGAAAAAAACATGGGATCAATTCTGGCGTTTTATCTTCAATCGCCTGCGAAAGGTTGTTTTACCAAAGGACATGGAGACATTTTTATTGATTTCGTTGGGCGCGATGCTCGGAGCCAATCTGCGCTATTGGGTCGGCGGCTGGGCCGCGAGCCGGCTTGGAACGACGTTCCCTTATGGAACACTGATCATCAATTTGAGCGGCAGTTTCGTGATCGGGCTGTTCCTGACGCTGGCCACGGAACGTTTTCTCATTGACCCGCGCTGGCGCATCATCGTGGCCGTCGGCTTTCTCGGCGGATACACCACATTTTCGTCTTATACTTATGAGAGCATGAATCTACTGCTCAAGGGCGAAACGTGGCTTGGATTGCTGAATTTGCTTGGGAGCAGTCTATTTGGCGGGCTGGCAGTAACCGCAGGGATTTTTCTGGCAAGGCTCATCTGATTCGAACTACAAGGAGCTGGCATGACACCGAAACAATTGATGGAAAAGAAAGCCAAGCGGCTCAGCATCTACATCGGTGAGAGCGATAAGTGGCGCGGCAAGGCGCTTTATGCTACCCTGCTCGAAACAATGCGGGCACAAGGCCTGGCAGGCGCGACTGTCACGCGCGGCCTGGCTGGTTTCGGAGCGCACTCTGTGATTCATACTGCCAACCTCGAGATTCTCTCGATTGACCTGCCTCTGGTCATTCAGGCGATTGACTCACCGGCGAAAATCGAACAGGCGCTTGAAGTCATTACCCCAATGGTGGGGGAAGGTTTGATCACGCTCGATGATGTGGAGGTGGTCAAGTACACCCATCGCTATTTGAATCCTCTTCCGATTGACAAGCACGTTTCGGAAGTGATGACACGCAAGGTGATCACGCTGACCGACAAGATGCCCGTTGCCGAAGCATGGGAGAGGATGCTCAAGCATCTGCTCAAGGCCCTGCCGGTCTTGAACGAACGCGGCGAGGTGGTCGGCATGTTGACGGATGAGGACCTGCTCGAGCGCGCCGGATTGGAACAGCATCTATCCGTGGCTGAGCGGCTCGATGAGAAGACGCTTCAGGCCGAATTCACGACGTTGAAGCGGAGTCCGCTGAAAGTCGCGGACGTGATGACGAAACCCGCGATCACTATCCGCGATAATGAGTCTTTGGGCATCGCCGTGGCGCGCATGGCTGAGCACGGCATCAAACGCCTGCCTGTCCTTGATGCGAATGGAAAGCTGATTGGCGTTCTCTCGCGCGTGGATGTATTAAAACAGGTCGTCACAGAGGAAGCGAAGAAGCGTGCGGCCAAGGCTCCGAAAGGGGCGGCGCGCACACTCGGCGACATCATGCTTCGCGATCTTCCCACTGTGCATAAGGACGCGCCGCTTCCTGAAGTGATCGCCCGCTTCCTGGAGGCCGGCACCCGCCGTCTGGTCGTGACAGGCGACGATGGCCGTCCGCTGGGCTTGATTAGCGATGCGGACGCGGTGACGCGCGTCCAACCTGCTACGCGGCGGGGGGTGATGCAGGCCTTGCGCGGCAAGCGCAACGTTCTGGATGAAAAGGTCACCGCCGCGCAGTTGATGTCGCATGAAGTCTTGACCGCACCGCCTTCCATGTCTTTGACGGAAGCCGCCCATCAGATGCTTTCCAAACAGCGCAAGTGGATGGTGGTAGTGGATAAAAGGGGCAAGGCCATCGGGTTGGTGGATCGGCAAGTGTTGTTCAAAGCAACAATGCATCACATATAACTTTGCTCGCCGAGTGCACCTGACCATTTCAGAAATTAACGGACGAATCCCTTCCGTCCGGCGTAAACCGCATCTTTACCGAGCTCCTCTTCGATTCGCATCAATTGGTTATACTTTTCTACTCGCTCGCCGCGGGCCGGCGCTCCGGTCTTGAGATGACCCGTTCCCATCGCCACCGTGAAATCCGCGATGAACGAATCGACCGTCTCGCCGGAACGATGCGAGACCATCGCGCCCCAGCCGGCCTTGCGCGCCATTTCGATGGCGGCGACGGTCTCGGTCAGCGTGCCGATTTGATTTAGTTTGATCAACACCGCGTTGGCAACGTTTTCCTTGATCCCGCGCGCGATGCGTTCCACATTCGTGACGAACAGATCATCGCCGACCAGTTCCACTTTTTTGCCTAATGTCTGATTCAGCAATTTCCAGCCATCCCAATCGTCTTCGGCCAAGCCGTCTTCCAGCACAACGATGGGATACTTGTTAACCCATTCAGCATACAAACTGACCATCTCATTGGCGGTCGCTTTGCGATTTTCGGTGCGGAGGTTGTATCTGCCATCTTTGTAGAATCCGCTCGAGGCGGGGTCCAGAGCGACGGCGATCTGATCGCCGGGTTTGTAACCGGCTTTCTCAATCGCTTCGAGAATCAAATCCACCGCATCCGAATTCTTCTTGAGCGCTGGAGCGAATCCGCCTTCGTCGCCCACACCCACGGAATAACCGCCATCTTTCAGCACACCTTTGAGCGATTGATATACTTCGCTTCCCCAGCGCAATGCCTCGCGGAAGTTCGGCGCGCCGACGGGCGCGATCATGAATTCCTGAAAGTCCGTGCCCTGCCAGTTGGCATGTACGCCGCCGTTCAAAATGTTGAACATTGGCACGGGCATGAGTCTTGCCTTGTCTTCGCTTAGATATTGATAGAGCGGCTCGTTGCTGGAATTCGCGGCGGCGCGGGAAACTGCCAGGCTGACTCCCAGGACGGCGTTCGCACCCAATTTGCTTTTGTTGGATGTTCCGTCCAGAGTCAACATGGCATGATCTATTGCAGATTGATCCAACGCATCAGCCCCGACCAGGAGTTTGGAGATCGGACCATTGACATTTTCCACCGCCTTCAGCACGCCTTTCCCTCCGAAGCGTTTTTTGTCTCCATCGCGCAGTTCCAGCGCTTCGTGCACTCCTGTAGAGGCTCCCGATGGAACCGCGGCGCGCCCGAAAGCGCCGCCGCTCAATTTGACCTCCACCTCGACGGTGGGATTGCCGCGTGAATCGAGAATCTCGCGGGCGTGGATGGATGCTATTTTTGACATTCCTTCGTCTCCGTAATCATTGGTATATATTTATAGGCTTTATGAGCCTGCCATGTTCTCCAGAAGGTAACTCACAATGAAAGACAATGCAATAAAGAATGTAAATGTCACCAGTGCGGCCTCTATCGCCAGCTTCATCGGTTTCTTTTTGTCTGGATAATGATGTAGGTATTCACCATACGTGATGATAAATGCCATGGCAGAGGCGAGTGGAGAAAAGATCAGGGCGATCCCAACTGAAATTGGAACAAATTTCATGGCGAGCAAATATCCTATGGAACTTCCGGCCTTGACGGCGGTCGCCGCGTTTGACGGGCAACAATGAAGAATAGCGGCACGGCAGCCAACTGCGTGACAACTGAAAAGGTGATCAAGGCTGACAACGAGACGCCATAAAGAAAACCGATTGCGGCGCTGCCCAGGAACCAAAAGACTCCATAACCTGCGGTGAACAATCCGTAGGCCGAGGCGCGGCGTTCCGGCGCGACCATCGGCGCGACTGCCGCTGGGATGATGGATTCGTGCACACCCATGCCCAAGCCCCAGATCGCCATGCCGATCAGCGCGGGCCAGAAGCCGCCGAGGAATACCAACGGCGCGAACAGGGCGGCGATCAATGTGAGAGCAATCAATACGCTAAAGCCAAAGCGGTCATAAAGCCGTCCGAAGACCAGCGAGCCTGTCCCGCTGACGCCCATCGCCACAGCGTAGAACACGGGGACAAGATCTGGCACGACGATAGAGGCTTGGGCAAAATGATAGGCGATCAGAGGAAAGTCTGCGAAGCCTGCCGCGACCAGTACCGCGCCGGCCAGATACAGCCAGAAGGCGCGTGGCAGTCCACGCGGTTGAACGTTCGGGAGATTGGTTTCCATTTCTTCAGGATGCGGATAGGTTCTGAAGGCCAGCATCAGCAAACTGAAGTTGATGACCGCAGGAATCGCTAATGCCGCGAAAGCGAGTCGGTAGTCGCCGCGCAAGGCCAGGACCCACGCGACCGCTAGAGGTCCGAACAGAGCGCCGAATTGATCCAACGCTTCGTGCAGACCGAACACCCATCCGACACCGATCTGCTTTCCGGCGTGAGACAACATCACATCGCGCGGCGGGTTGCGCGTGGCCTTGCCGACGCGTTCGAGGATGATCAGCACAGCCGCCATTGGCCAGTTCCCGGCCAGAGCAAGCAGGGGCACGGCAGACATCTGAACCGCGTAACCGATGATCGTGATGGGCCAGAATTTTTGCGTGCGATCCGCAAGGCGGCCCGAAACAAGACGCAAGCCATAGCCGAGCAATTCTCCAAAGCCTGTGACCACGCCGACAGTAAAAGCGCTGGCTTGCAAATGAGCCAGATAAGGACCGAGGATACTGCGCGAACCTTCATACGTGAAATCGGCAAAGAAACTTAAAATGCCGATTAGAATCACGAACTTGAACGCTGTCTGTTGGATGATTGTTGGCTTGGAGATAGTTGAATCATTGTTCATAAATATGTCCTTTGTTCCGGGTGCTGGCAAGAAAATAGCCTCTACCAGCAATCGTTTTGGTAGAGGCTATCATTCGGCGAATTCCGAAAAAGGCTTTTTTCTTTCACACTGACGAGCCTCATCGTCAATGTGCCTCGAATATTTGATTGTCGAAAAAAATTATACCACGTTGGGGAATCCGATTGCCATTCACGTAAAAATCGTGAGTATCTAAACTTGAAATAGAGAGGGGACATGAAATGTCCACAGTACAGAGCACAGAAGAAGCAAGGCAAGGCTGGTTTCAATTGTCCTGGGACCCAGGTATATCCATGTGGTCAATGTCAGCATGTGTACACCGCGGAACCGAAACCCAGCGGCTATCCCAACGCGACCCGCATGTTAGCCGTCGGTATGTATGTCGAAGGCGACAGTTTCAATGCGATCGGTCGGATTTTAAAGGCCAACCCGCAAAGCATGGTCAATTGGCGATAGACAATGAAGATCACCGCCTGACCGGAGGCGGTGATTTATTTATCTTTTATGAAAAGTTACCCGACCGTTGCATTTCGTAATTGAACAGTTTCAACTCTTGACGAAACTCAATCTGCGGGAGTATAAGTCGCAAGGTAATTATGAACACATATCACGCGCAAGTTCGAAAGGAGGTGATCGCTATGGACGCCGATGGAAGTAAGTCTGGCGATGATTCGGTTCCGCTTATATTCTCCGAAACGCGATTCGTTCGGGGCCGTCTGACGCGCGCCCATCTGTTCGATCACTTCCTTGATTATCTGCCTCGCAGATAATCGGAACGCGTCATGTGTCCCTGACCGGTCGCCACCTTCGGAGAGTTTTCCCAAGGTGGTTTTTGTTTCTTAAAAAAACTGCTTCGATGAAAAATAACATGGAGGTGAAACATGGCATTCATCAGCGAGTTGATCGGCCGCCCGGTGACAGATGTTGACGGGACCCGCATCGGGGTCCTGAAAGATTTGATAGCGCGCTCATATAAAGAATTTTCGCATCCGGTTGTGGATGCAATTATTGTGCACGGTGAAATGGGGGATCAGGCCATTCCCTATTCAGATTTAGCGGCCCTGCTTTCTGCCGCCATCCCGTTGAAGCGGCCCATGGCCGAGATTGCCGCTTACGAGTTCCGCGAGGACGACATTCGCCTCGTCGAGGATGTGCTCGACAAGCAGATCCTCGACACCGACGGCGCGCGCGTCGTGCGGGTCAATGACATCGAACTCGTGCGCGTCAACGGCAATGTGATTGTCAGCAACGTAGACATCGGCGTGCTGGGGATTCTGCGCCGACTCGGGCTCGAGAAGATGGGACGCTGGATCGCGCAACGCCTCAAATTGGACCTCACGGCGGGCACCATTTCGTGGCAATTTGTCGAACCCCTGACTCATGACCAGTCCATGCGGCTGAAAGTCCCCGCGGAAAAACTGGCCGAACTGCATCCCTCAGATATCGCCGAGATTATTTCTGATCTCAACCGCGCCGAGCACAGCGACCTGCTCCATAAACTTGACATCAAACAACTTGCCGATACCCTCGAAGAGGTCGAGCCGGATTTTCAGGCGAATCTGATCGAACATTTTACCGATGAAAAGGTGGCCGATGTGCTTGAGGAAATGTCGCCCGACGAGGCGGCAGATCTTTTGAGCGAATTGCCGCCCGAACGAAGCAATGACTTGCTCAAGTTAATGGACAAGGAGGAAGCCGAAGAGGTCCAGGAATTGTTGCGGTATGAGGAAGATACGGCTGGCGGTTTGATGACGACCGAATACGTCAGTGTCTCCCCGAATATGACCGCCGCGCAGGCGATTGACCATCTTCGCAAAGTCGGCGAGGACGCGGAACTGGTCTATTATGTTTATGTCACTGACAATCAGGAGCACTTGATCGGCGTCTTTTCATTGAGCGATTTGATCGTTGCCAAGCCCGAAACCCCGATCACAGACTTCATGCACAAGCGCGTGGTGAGCGTTGACTTGGGGACAAAGCAGGATGAGATCGCTCAGATCATTGCAAAATACAATCTGATCGCAGTGCCGGTCGTGGACGCTGAAAATAAAATGCACGGCATCGTCACCTCCGATGACGCCCTCGATAAAATCCTGCCGACCGCGTGGAAGAAGCGTCTGCCGCACTTCTTTGGAGCGCGCCCGTGAACAACGCACTCACACTTCTCCGCGAGAAATGGATGGCGAATCGCTGGATGCGACGCCTCATCCTGCTTTTCTCCGTCTTTGGTCCCGCGACGATTGCCGCCATGGCCGATAATGACGCCAGCGGCGTCGCAACCTATTCCATCGCAGGCGCGACGCTCGGCTATCCGATTCTATTTTTGCTCGTGATCGTAACGATCTTGCTGGCGATCACACAGGAAATGGGAATGCGCCTGACATTGGTCGCACGCCGAGGCCTGGCGGATTTGATCCGCGAAAAATATGGCATAAAAGTGTCATTGTTTATATTTGCAGGCCTGCTGATTTCCAACCTTGGAACGATTGCGCTTGATCTTTGGATAGCCAAATCCACCAGCCAAATGCTTGGGCTTCCAGTCATTCCAGTTTTACTGTTGTTGTTGCTGTTTATTTTTCTGCTGGTCACAAGAGGCAACTATAAATTTGTCCAGAGTATGATGCTGATTGTTTCGCTGTTCTATTTGATGTATGTGATCTCTGCGATCAAAGCCATGCCCGATTGGGGTCTGGCTTTTGGAAATCTGCTCTATCCTCACGGCGTGGAATGGACGAAAGAATATACCCGCAACTATCTGTTGATCGGCATGGGCGTACTCGGAACTACGATTACGCCGTGGGGCCAGTTCTTCATCAGTAGTTTTGCGTTTGATAAGAAGATGGACAAGGGCAAGATTATCTATTCCCAGTTGGAAACATACTGGGGCGCGTTGATTACCGATATCTTCTCCTTCTTTATGATTGTTGCAACTGCCGCGACATTATTCGTGCATCACATTCCGCTTTTGTCCGGTGAGCAGGCGGCTCTTGCGATTGAACCTTTTACAGGCAAACTGGCCGGCTTGCTCTTTGCGCTTGGAATGCTGAATGCCTCGTTGATGGGACTGGTGATCATTCCGCTTTCCACCGCCTATGCTTTCTCCGAGTTCTTTGGGCTTTCGGGCAGTTTGGATACCGGTTTCCAAAAAAGTAAAACGTTTTATACGTTGTTTATCCTTCAACTTGCCCTGGCCGCGGTGATTATCTTTATCCCCAATATCTCATTGGTGCCTTTGACTGAAGGAACGCAGATACTAAGCGCCATGATCCTGCCGCTGGTCTTCTACTATCTCATCAAATTGACAAGTAGCAAGTCTCTGATGGGCGAGTATGTGAACAACCGCTTCCAGAAAAATTTTACATCCTGGGCCTCGGTGTTTATTGTGATTGCATCGGCGTTTACGGTCGCGGCCGTAATTTTCAATTGGTAGCTCAATCGGTGACGGTCGCTTTTAAAAGTGACCGTCGCCTTCGATGTGCCGCTTGCCAGCCCGCCGATTTGAGTCTATACTTCGTCCATCTTGACTCCAAAGGAGAGACAGGAATGAACACCGTTCGTGATCTAATTCGCAAGAAAGGCAGTCACATCTTCTCGGTCAAGCCGGATGCCACCGTGTTCGATGCGTTGAAGATGATGGCTGAGAAAAATACCGGCGCCATGCTCGTCATGGACGGAAACAAAGTGGTGGGCATCCTTTCCGAACGCGACTGCGTGCGTAAAGTGGATCTGGACGGCAAAACGGCCAAGACCACCAAAGTCAGCGAGATCATGACCAGCAAAGTCCTGTATGTTGAAATTTCTCAGTCGCTGGACGAATGTATGGCCATCATGATTGACAAAAACATACGCCACTTGCCTGTTTATGATGAAGGAAAATTAGTTGGCCTGCTCTCCGTCCGCGATGTGCTCAAGGAAGTTGTGGATTACCAGAAGTTCATGATCTCTCAACTTGAACATTACATCGTAAGTAGCCGTTAATTTGGAGTCGGACAACTTCCATCCGAATTGCAGAAGCACGCCCTTCGAGCAGTCTCGCATTCCAAATAATCGCCGCCTCCGCAAGAGGGCGGCGATTTGTTTTCAGCGCTTGCGCGCTGAATTGTTTTGTCCTATACTTCTGACCTGGAGAGAACATGCCCGAAATTGACACTTCGACTTCGCTCACCCCTCTTCACCCTGCAATCGAAAGCTATATTCCTCTGGGCCGCTCGGGGCTTTTGCCAGCCTTGCACGCGGCCCAAAAAGTTTATGGCTGGCTCTCGGAAGAGGTGGCCGCTGAAATTGCCAGGACGTTTCACGTGCCGCTGGCTGACGTTCATGGTGTGATCGAGTTTTATTCGCTCTTTTACAATGAACCGATTGGCAAGCGGATCATTCGAGTCTGCACGGACCCGGCCTGCGCGCTGAAAGATGCGGATGGACTCCTGAATCATTTTTGTTCCCATCACGGACTCGAACCGGGTCAGACGACCCGCGACCGGACTCTCACCATCGAGGCGAGTCCCTGCCTCGGGCTGTGTGAACTCGCGCCCGCTGCGTTGGTGAACGATGAAGCCGAGACAAACATCAATCTTCAAACCGACTCTTATGATCTTGGCCGTCCACCGTCCATGGTCTATGGTCCGATTCGTCTGTTGACTTTCAATTGCGGGGACGGAACAACCTCGCTGGCAAAGTATGGCGAATATGCCGCGTTGCAGAAAGCGCGCGGGATGAAACGCGAAGACGTCATCAACGAGATCAAGGCCTCCGGTCTGGTGGGACGCGGCGGCGCGGCGTTTCCAACGGGAGTCAAATGGGAGGGCGCGTTCAAAGCGGAGGGGAATCCAAAATATGTCGTCTGCAACGCGGACGAATCCGAACCGGGCACGTTCAAGGATCGCATCCTCCTGCTCGACGATCCGCATCGCACGATTGAGGGCATGTGCATTGCCGCGTACGCGATCGGCGCGAACAAAGGTTACATTTATTTGCGCGGCGAGTATCCGTATATTTTGCCTGTGCTCGAAAACGCGCTGAGGGAAGCGCGGGGCGCGGGCTATTTGAATGAAGATTTTGATATCGAAATTCGACTCGGCGCGGGCGCCTACATTTGCGGCGAGGAGACTGCGCTGTTTGAATCCATCGAAGGGAAGCGCGGCTTCCCGCGTGTGAAGCCGCCTTTCCCCACGACGCATGGTTTGTTCGGCAAACCGACCGTCATCAACAATGTCGAGACTCTGTGCAATGTGCCGCTCATCGTTTCAAAAGGCGCGGCGGAGTATCGCAAGATCGGCACGGAGAAATCGCCGGGGCCAAAACTGTTTTGTGTTTCGGGTGACGTTGCGAAACCGGGACTTTATGAAATTCCATTTGGTGTGACCTTGCGTGAATTGCTCGACATGGCCGGCGGCGTTGCAAATAAAAGGAAACTTCAAGCGGTTTTGTTCGGCGGCGCGGCCGGCGCGTTCGCCACATTAGACCATCTTGACGTGAAGATGACCTTTGAAGATTTGCGCGCCGCGGGCCTGCCGCTTGGTTCCGGCGTGGTGATGGTCTTCGACGAAACGCGTGACATGCGCGATGTGTTGAAGCGGCTCGGTCATTTCTTCGCGCACGAGTCGTGTGGAAAATGTTATCCGTGTCAGATGGGCACGCAGAGACAAAAAGAAATTTTGGATCGCATCGCGGCGGGCAAAATGCTCGAAGGCGATCTCGAACGCCTGCAGGATGTCGGCTGGACGATGACAGACGCGAGTCTATGTGGCCTGGGGCAGACGGCGGCAAGCGCGGTGTTATCTGCAATCAAGTTGTGGCCGGAACTTTTCAAGGAAGAAGGCGGAAGAGTGAAAGATGAAGAAAGAGGGGAGAAGAAAGAAGTAAGAGGAAAGAAGATTGTTGCGAAAGCAAAGGCTGTGAAGGCAAAAGTCAAAACGCAAAACGCAAAAAAGAGAACAACAAAAACAGTTAAGTCCAAAACGCCAAGTAAAAAGACCAAAAGCGATAAGAGCAAGCCAGGGTCGAAGAAGAAGACTGCTCGTAAGCCCGCGAAAAAACGTTAGCGCTGAGGCGATATGGCTGAAAACATAACTCTGACAATTGACGGAAAGCAAGTCTCGGTGGAGGCTGGCACGACTCTGTTGAAAGCCGCGGAACAGATTGGTGTGGAGATTCCCACCATCTGCTTCCACGAAGCGACGACGGCCAATGCCCTTTGCAGGATCTGTGTCGTGGAGGTGGAGGGGCAGAGACTGCTTCAGCCGGCGTGCATTCTCAAGGCAGGGGCAGACATGAAGGTCCGCACGCGAAGCGAAAAGGTTGTGCGGGCGCGAAGGACCATTTTGGAGATGCTGGCGTCCACGATGGATTTGTCCGACGCGCCGGAAATTCTGACAATGATGGACGAGTATGGGGCGAACGCGGATCGCTTCCCGCAGGCCGAACGCCGCGAGTCGGAAGTCAAAGATGACAATCCGATGTACATCCGCGATTACTCGAAGTGCCTCTTGTGCTGGCGCTGTGTGCAGGTCTGCGCGGAGGACGCGCAGTACACCTATGCCATCAACTTCGAGGGGCGCGGCTATGAGACGCAGATCGGCACATTCTTCGATAGACCCATCCCTGAAACGACGTGTGTGTTGTGCGGGCAATGCGTGGGTGTTTGTCCCACCGGCGCGCTCAAGCCGAAGCGCGAATATTTATTGGAACAAGGTGTAAGTCCTGCTGAAATCAGCGTGATGAATACCGGCAGAAAGAGAAGAGCCGCAGATAAACGCGGATGAACACGGATGCGAAACGAAAAATCTGCGTTTGTCAGTGTTCATCTGTGGTTGATTTAGGAGTGAGCCATGATTAAACCCGACCGTATTGTTACCACCACCTGCCCTTATTGCGGCGTGGGGTGCAATTTACAGTTACACGTCAAAGATGACTTCATCTTCAAAGTGACTTCGCCGTTTGATTCGCCCGTCAATCACGGGAATCTTTGCGTGAAGGGACGCTTTGGATATGATTACATTTATCATCCAAAACGTGTTACGACGCCGTTGATTCGCAAAACAAAGCAGGAAGCAGGCAAACGGACACAAGCCTTCGATCTTTCTGAGTGGCGCGAAGTTTCATGGGATGAGGCCCTCGATTACGTTGCCGACAACCTCGTGAGAATCTACAAACGCGATGGCTCCGACGCCATGGCGGTCTATTGCTGCGCCAAAGCCACGAACGAAGACAATTATCTCCTGCAAAAAATGTACCGCGCGCTGTTCCGCACCAACAACGTGGATCACTGTACGCGGCTGTGTCATGCAGGCTCGGTGGTTGCGCTCCAGCAGGCGATTGGATCGTCGGCCATGAGCAACACCGCTTCGCAGGTCATGATGAACGACGTCTTCATCGTCACCGGCTCGAACACCTCCGAGAATCACCCCATCATCGCGTTGCAGATGAAGGAAGCCGTCCGCCAGAACGGCGCGAAGATGATCGTTGTGGATCCGCGCCGTATCGAGCTGGTGGACTTTGCCGAGTTGTGGCTTCCGCTCAAGCCGGGGACGAACGTACCGGTTTTCTCCGCGATGGCGCATGTGATCGTCAAAGAAAATCTGGTCAATTGGGATTTTGTCAATTCCCGCACTGAAGGCTTCAACGAGTATCTCGAATCGCTCGAAAAGTTCACGCCCGAATTTGCCGAGGAAGTTTCCGGTGTCTCCGCCGAAGATATCCGCAAAGCGGCGCGTCTGTATGCCGGCGCGAAGAACGCCGCGATCTATTGGGGGATGGGCATTTCGCAACTCTCGCATGGCACGGCCAGCGCGCTGGCTCTCATTCATCTTGCATTTCTCACCGGTCACATCGGACGCGACGGCACGGGACTGAATCCCTTGCGCGGACAGAACAACGTGCAGGGCGCCAGCGACATGGGCGCCATGCCGTTCCATTATCCCGGTTACATGCGCGTGGACAACGAAGAGAATGCCGCCAAATGGGAAAAGACTTGGAACATCGAACCGGGCGGTCTCTCGCGCAAACTCGGTTTGACCACCACTGAAATTTTGAGTCACGCCCACGAAGGCGGCGTGCGCGCGCTTTACATCATGGGCGAGAACCCGATGATGTCCGAGCCGAATTTGAACGAGACTCGCAAGCACATGGAGCAGTTGGAATTCATCGTCGCGCAGGATATTTTCATCAACGAGTCCGGCGCGTTTGCAGATGTGTTCCTGCCCGCCACTCCGTTCGCAGAAAAAGAGGGGACCTTCTCGAACACGGATCGCCGCGTGCAACGCGTGAGACGCGCGCAGAAACCGCGTGGACAATCGCGCCCCGACTGGCAGATCATCTGCGATCTGGCGCTCCGCCTCGAATCTCGACTTGGGCGGGCCACCGCTAAATGGGATTACTCCAACCCCGAAGAAATCCTGCGCGAGATGGCGGGCGTGAATCAAGATTATGCAGGGATCACCTATGATCGCATCGAGAAGGTCGGCCTGATCTATCCGGTGCCCGACATGGATCACCCCGGCACGCCGACTTTGTTCAAAGATTCTTTTCCGCGCGGCAAAGGGAAGTTCTTTCCGCTGGAGTTCGTCCCCGTCATGGAAGAAGCCGACGACGAATATCCCTTCATTCTGACGACGGGCCGCGTGTTGGAACACTGGCACGGCGGGACGATGACGCGTCACTCCGCGCTGGATGAAGTCTACCCGGAAGCGCGCGTTGAAATCCACCCCGCGGATGCAGAGGTGCACGGCATCAAAGATGGCATGCCTGTGCGCGTGACTTCGCGCCGCGGCGAGGTGGTTCTGCGCGCCACTGTTACTGAAAAAACCACCGTGGGCGTGGTCTTCATCCCGTTCCATTTCGCCGAGGCCGCCGCGAATTTATTGACGAACGACGCGCTCGACCCGCAGGCCAAAATCCCCGAATTCAAAGCCTGCGCCGTGCAGGTGTTCCCCGCCAGAGAAAATGAACTGCCACATCCTGAAGTGATGTTGGAGAGGGGAAGATATTGATCAGCCCCGTTACTTTGTGACGCCCTCCCCAAATACCACGATTTAACTGTTGAATGCGTATTCAAAGTCTGCCTCGTGGGATGGGGGGAGGGACGGGATGGGGCTAATGTGGTCTGTTTCCAAACGACTCATTCAAATTCGTGTGCATCGTCTCTGCCGCGTAGGCGCGGTCGGTGATGGGACTCAACCGCGAGGCCATCTTCCTGGTGATAAGGGGAATCGCTTTGCGGCTGTAAAACTTTTTGTATAACTTCTGTGTGCTGTTCTCATTCCATGCCCAATCATTGAGTGGAAACTTCGATACATCGAATGGGCGCGTGTAGCCGCGCAGGGTCTTCGTCTGGTGAATGGACGCGTAATGCTCGAAGTAGGTCATCGCCAGTTCACGCAGATTCTTGTGGACGGCTTCGCGGAATCCGAGGTTGACGTAATTGGATTTCGCCAATGCGCCCCAGCGTCCGTCGCGTTGATACAGCGCCAGCACGTGGTCGTCGTCCATGCCGGGGTCCGGCCTGAGGTCCAGGAGGAGCGGTTTGAATCCTAACTTCCACAGAGCCAGCGCGGCGAACAATCCACCGTCGAGACAATGGCTTTGATGATCGCGCATTACACTCAAAGGTGAACGGTCGCGCTCTTCGCCGATGTATGGCAGCGAATCCAGATATTGCTGGATGAGGAATGGCGTTTTTAGATTTTTGAAGATGTTCAATAAGTCGGCGGGCAAATGTGATTCAAATTCAGTGATGATGGTCATATCAAGCCCTCATTGCTAATATTTGCCTCCCCCGGTCTTCGGCCACCCTCCCCAAATCCTTTGGATTTGGGAGGGACGGGGAGGAGCTTACTCGACCCGTCCATCCCAGCGTGACCATGCACGTCCATCGCGTTTGAGCAGATCATCCGCTTCGCCCGGACCCCATGTGCCGGGTTCATAGGTGGAAGGCGATTGCTTTTGCGATTCCCACGCCTCGAGGATTGGGTCTATCAATCCCCAAGCGGTTTCGACTTCATCGGCGCGAGTGAACAGGGACGCGTCGCCTCCCAAAGCGTCCAGCAGGAGGCGTTCATACGATTCGGGGATGGCTGTTGCTCCGAAGGAATCCTTGTAATGAAATTCCATGTCCACCGAGCGCATGTCTGCCGCGGTATCGGGAACCTTCGCTTCGAATCGCCAGTGGATGCCCTCGTCGGGCTGAAGATACAAGACCAGCATGTTGGGCGTCATGTCGCCGTGCGCGCCGGGGAAGAGCAGATGCGGCGGGCGTTTGAATTCAATCGCGATCTGCGATAACTTTTCTTTGAGACACTTGCCCGAACGCAAATAGAACGGCACGCCCTGCCAGCGCCAGTTATCAATATGAAGCCGCACAGCCGCGTACGTCGGTGTAGTGGAATCAGGCTTGACGCCATCTTCTTTGCGATAGCCGTTGTATTGCGCGCGGACCGTGTTGCGCGCCACGCTTTCGCCCTGGATGGGCTGGATCGAACTCAACACCTTGACCTTTTCATTGCGCAAAGCATTGGCCGCGAATGACGCGGGCGGTTCCATAGCAACCAGTGTGACGAGTTGAAGCAGATGATTTTGGAACATATCGCGCAGAACGCCGACTTTGTCATAATAGCCCGCGCGGTGTTCCACGCCGACCTTCTCGGCCACGGTGATTTCCACGTGATCAATGTAGTTTCGATTCCAGAGCGGTTCGAAGATGGTGTTCGCAAAACGCGTGACCAAAATATTTTGGACGGTCTCTTTGCCGAGATAATGGTCAATGCGATAGATTTGATTCTCGTTCAACGTCTTGTGAATTTGCCGGTTCAAACTCTGCGCGGAGGCCAGGTCCGTGCCAAACGGCTTCTCGATGACCACGCGCCGCCACCCCCCGTTCTCGTGCAGTTGACCGGTGAGACCGAGCAGGTCAATGATATTCGGGAAAATATCGGGCGGGGTCGCCATGTAATAGATGCGGTTGCCCGCGCCGCTTTCCGACTTGTTGAGGAAGTCGCCAAGTTTTTTGAAATCGGCCAGGTCGGTGTAGCGTCCCTGCAGGTAGACGATGTTGCCGGCGAACGTTGTCCATTCTTCTTCCGTATATTGGAAGGAAGCAAACTGTTTCAAACCGTCTGCGAGATGTTTCCGAAACTGGTCATCGGTGAAGGATGTATTGCCGCTCCCGACGATGCGGAATTGTTTCGGCAGGCGTCCTTTGCGAAACAAGTTGAACAGCGATGGAACTAACTTGCGTTGAGTCAAATCGCCCGAAGCGCCGAAGATTACTATCGAAGTTGGTAAGTTATTGTTCATCAATAAAAACCTTTTTACCACGGAGGCCACAGAGTTCACAGAGATTGTTTTTTTCTTTCACTAAATTTCTTTTCTCCGTGTTCTTTGTGTGCTCTGTGGTGAGTCATTCGATCTTTTTCACCGCGTGCCCGCCGAATTGATTGCGCATGGCGGCCAGTAAACGCGCCGCGTAATTTTCTTTGTCGCGGCTGACAAAGCGCATTTGCAAAGCCAGCGTGATGATCGGCGCGGGCACATCGTGATCAATCGCCTCGGCCACAGTCCAGCGGCCTTCGCCCGAGTCCGCCACCCACGGTTCGATGTCCGAAAGAGTCGGGTCGGCCTCCAGCGCGCGGGCGGTCAAATCCAAAAGCCACGAGCGCACCACGCTTCCATAACGCCAAATCTCCGCGATCTTGGCGAGGTCGAGCCCAAACTCTTTTTTCGATTTCATGATATTGAAGCCTTCGGCGAGAGCCTGCATCATGCCATATTCGATTCCGTTGTGAATCATCTTGACGAAATGACCCGCGCCATGTGGACCGACATAGCCCCAGCCTTTGTCTGCCGCAGGAGCCAGAGTCTCGAAAATGGGACGCATCTTTTCCACGACTTCGGCCTTGCCTCCAACCATCATGCTGTAGCCTTCGCTGATTCCCCACACGCCGCCGCTCGTGCCGCTGTCTAAAAAGTCAATGCCTTTTGATTCGAGCAATGCGGCGTGACGGATCGTATCTTTGTAATTCGAGTTGCCTCCGTCAATGACTACGTCGCCTTTCGATAACAAGTTCGATAATTTCTCAATGGTCTCATCCGTGGCCTGGCCCGCGGGGACCATGACCCAAATCACGCGCGGCGCTTTCAGCATTTTGACCGCTTCTTCGAGCGAATGTGCTCCCTGCGCGCCGTTCTTGACCGCGGCTTGAATCGACTCTTCGCTGCGTGCGAATCCGATCACACGATGTCCGCCGCGTACCAGCCGCGTGGCCATGTTCAATCCCATCTTGCCCAAACCGATCATTGCTAAATCCATGTCTGCTCCTTCGGCGATTTCCCTCTCCCTTCAAGGGAGAGGAGTTAAGGTCATAACTTACTTGCCGTGCTCTGATCCACCATCCAGATCAATTCTCCATCCGTCGGGCGGATGCGTTGCGCCGGCAATTGTTCCGGACGATATTCGCCATACAAGACGTTCGCAAGCGTTTCCGACTTACTTTCACCGCTGACGAGGAAGATGACTCGACGCGCCGCGTTGAAGACGCGCGGCGTGAGGGTCACGCGATTGGCCGGACGATCCTGATACTGCGCGGTGACCGCCATTGTGGCCGCGGCGGGATTCACCTCCGAGCCGGGGAAGAGCGAGGCAGTATGACCGTCACTGCCCATGCCGAGTAAGACCAAATCGAAACGCGGCCAATCGAGCGGGGGCGAAGCGAATTGCTTCAGGACGAGGGCATAGTCAATTGCCGCGGTCTCCGGCTCGAGGTCCGATTGGACGCGGTGAATGTTCTCCGCCGGAATCGGAACCAGCGCAAGTAAAACGTCGTGCGCCTGTCGGTAACTATTTTCCAAATCTTCAGGCGGCACACAACGTTCGTCGCCCCAAAACACATGAACGCGCGGCCAATCCACTTGTTCGCGATACGGCGATTGTGCCAGCAACTCATATAACTTGATCGGTGTGCTTCCGCCGCTGAGCGCGACCAGAAACTGACCGCGCTCCGTGATGGCGCGCGCCGATGATTCAATGAACAGTGTGGCCGCGGCTTCGCTGAGCGATTCGAGATTCTCGAAGATGCGAACGTCCGGTTTTACATTATCCATGCGAGATGTTGTTTCAATAATCGCCGCGCCGATTCGACGATAACTTGCAAGGCGTGGTCAGCGCTGCCGATGGATTGCAGGTTGATCAATTCGCTGAACGAAACACGCGGCACGAGGTCGAGTTGCCTGCCGAGCATCTGTTGAATCATTTGAATCATCATCGCCAGCCTCTGGCGGTCTGGCCGCGCTTTGCGCAGCCAGGTGATCGGATGGCGCATGTAACGCGGGTCGAGCACGCCGCTGACGATGCTGGTCACTACTTGAGTTTGCGGCACGCTGCGCAGAAAAATTTCCAAACTGCGCGACCAGTGAGTAATTTCATCCTCCGCATGAGTCATAAACGATGGGTCTGGGTCAATGTGACCATCTGCGAAGAGCAAAAGCGCGCCGCCCTCGCGCAGATGTCGGATGGATTTTCGAATCACCGCCATGCGATTGAACGGATCATCATACGATGTGTAGATCAAATGTTTGCTGACGTTCGGCAGGTTTTGTAAGAACGGAATCGCGCCCGCCACGATCTTCATGTCTTCGCGCTTGGCTGTCGCGGCCAATGTCACCGAGTCCACGGTGCCGGGATGATTGGAGGCGATCAACAGCGGCCCATTTGTTGGGATGTGTTCAACGCCGCGCGTTTCGAATCCTTTCACAAGATTCAACAATAGCCAGCGCGCGCCCGCCGTAAACCCCTGTTCGCCGATGATCCGATCCACTTCGGCGAACATCGCGGAGAAACGCTGTGTCGCCCGCGCAAGGATCGGATGCAGGCGCCGTCCAATCCAGCTTTCAGTGGGCAGGCCCATGGCTTGAATGACTTCGTTATTGATCAAGCGCGTCAGCGTCGCGACTTCAACGGTCATACGACCTCTGGCAAAATTATACGTCCTTTTGTGCGCGGGTGCGTTGCACCTGGCAACGTGGATAATTTTTGGAAACGGAGCCCCTCTTATCGTTTTGAGATGTCCGATATAAAATGGTGCGACGCACTTGGATTCTGCCATGCCGATCATTGACCTCAAACGACTCGCAACGCATCGCGCCCGGACCTTTGGCCTGCCGCCCGCCAAACCGCTTTCTTCCCAATCCCAGGCTCTGACGTTCGTCAACAAGCGCGGCTTCGTTTATTTTTGGCCGATCAAAGGCGTTGACCTGCCGAGTCTATGGACGGCGGTCGCCGGGGATCGTCCTGTCCCAAACGAGCATGATGATCCGGGTCACGTCACCTGGCGCTGGAAGGATGATGCGCTCCCGAAGCGGATCTGGTATTACGCCAAAATCCTGCGCCGCAAAGCGACCATGATCTCCCTCGAAACAGCCCCATATTTTTATGCGCTGTCTCAAAATTACGGTTCGCCCGAAGAAGATCACATCATCGCCTACGAGGAAGGCCGCCTGACTTTGGCGGCGAAGAACATTTATGATGCTTTGTTGAGAGAAGGCCAACTCGATTCGATCTCGCTCCGCAAAGCCGCGCGCATGACCAGCGCCAAAGAGTCTGAATGGAATCGCGCCCTCGAAGATTTGCAAATGGATTTCAAGATTCTACCGGTGGGCATCGCGGAAGCAGGCGCGTGGAAGTATGCCTTCGTTTATCAAATCACCGCGCGTTACTATCCTGATTTGCCGGAGAAGGCGCGCGTCATCACTGAGTCGCAAGCGCGTTCCAAATTGCTTGAGTTGTATTTTGAATCGGTCGGCGCGGCGCAAGCGCGGGACGTGAATAAATTATTCGGCTGGGGAAATGAGTTGAGCAATCGAGCGATTCTGAAATTGGTGGAAAGCAAAAAGTTGAAGGTCGCCGAACATCCGAAACAAAAAGGGGAATGGCTGGCGTTGACAGAGTTGTGTAAATAGACCGTAGACCATGGACGATGGACCTTTGACCGTCACTTTATTGTCCATCGTCCATGGTCCATTGTCGAGATTAGGAGACTGCCATGCTCGAAATTGCGATCATGATCGAAGGCCAGAACGGACTGACCTGGCCGCGCTGGCAAAGGATTGTCCGCGCAGTGGAAGATTTGGGCTTTGCTGGTTTGTACCGCTCGGATCATTTTACGAATGCGAATCCGCCGGACAAAGAATCGCTCGAGTTGTGGATCTCGTTGACCTGGCTGGCGGCCAACACTTCGCGAATCGAGTTTGGTCCGCTGGTGACGCCCTTCTCGTTTCGTCATCCCGCGTTGACGGCGCGCATGGCCGCGGCAGTGGATGATTTATCGAATGGCCGCCTCACGCTGGGGCTTGGCGCAGGCTGGCAGGAGCGCGAGCATCATCTCTTTGGCTTTGATCTGCTGGATATGACCGGTCGCTTTGCGCGCTTTGGAGAAGGCCTGGAATGTGTCACACGCTTGCTTCAATCGAACGAGCCAGTGACGTTTGAAGGGAAATATTTTCAATTGCGTGAGGCGCAAGTCTTGCCGCGCCCACAGAGACGCGGCGGCCCAAGGATTTTGATCGGCGGCAATGGCTTCAAACGGACGTTGTCTCTGGCGGCGCGTTACGCGGACGAGTGGAATGCGAACTTCATTTTGCCGGAGCAATTCAAAAAAGCAAATCAGCATCTTGACGAATTGCTGAAGGCGAATAACCGCTCGCTCGATTCCGTACGGCGTTCGTTGATGACGGGTTGCGTCTTTGGGAAGACTGAAAATGATTTGAAAAACAAAGTCGCGTCCCGCGGCCGCACACAAAATGAGTTGCGCAAACGCGGGATCATTGTTGGAAACGCGGAGCAGACCAGGGAACAATTGCGGGAGTTATCGGAGGCGGGCGTGCAGAGGGTTATGCTTCAATGGCTGGAGTTGGACGACCTTGAAGGTTTGGAGGCGCTCGCGAAATCCGTGTTGACTTAAGGTTGCGTTGTTGCGAGGCGGTGTTTTACCGCCCAAGCATCTTCTGCACATAAATTCGAGGGGATTGCTTCGACCTGCTTCGCAGGTCTCGCAACGACATTTGAGTGAGGGTCGCTCGCAACTCATACACAATTCCTGCGTAAATCATTCTGGACTTGGCGAAAGCCTTAATTTGTTATACACTTTTTAAATCCTTTTGAGGAGAATGCAATGAGTAAATCAAATCGAACCCAGATCATCCTCGGCATCCTGCTGGTTTTGGTAGGTGTATGGTTTGTGGCTGTGCGGCAAATACCGGCCTTGAAACCCTTCAGCAACCTCCAACTCGACTGGCCGATTTATGTGATCGGGGCGGGCACGGTCATTCTGATTGTCGGCCTCGCCACCGGCGAGCCGCGCATGGCGATTCCCGCCAGCATCGTTGCTGGCGTGGGCGGGATTTTGTATTACCAAAATCTCAACAATGATTGGGAATCGTGGTTGTTCCTGTGGACGTTGATTCCCGGCTTTGTGGGCGTTGGCAATATTTTGGCGGGATTGCTCGGTGATGACACGCGTCATAGTTTGGGGCGCGGTATCAATTTGATTGTGATCAGCGCCGTACTATTCTTGATCTTTGCCGCCATTTTCAAGCGGCTGAATTTCCTTGGGGATTATGGTGTGCCGGCGCTGTTGATTTTCTTCGGCCTCTACATCATCGGTCGAGGGCTTTTACGTTCGCGAGGCAATAACAATCTGGGTGGTTAAAGTGCGAATTCGTCGCGGGGAGATCTTTTGAGGCAGAATGCTCGTTTTGCTTGGCGTTATATTCTTTTTGAGAACTGTCGGGCTTATCACGGGTGATGGGTTTCGCTGTTATTCATCATCGCCATCGGCGCGTGGATTTTGCTGGGTGACCTGAGCGCGTCAATTTTGAGAACGCAGTCAAGTTTTCGGTTCCGTTCGAAAGCGCGAGGGAAACCAGTCTTTCGATCAGTCACGGCGCAGGTCGCCTTGACTTGCGTGCTGGGGCGAACGCGGGCGACTTCTTGACGGCACAAGCGGGACCGGGATGAATCAGTTTTCTCGATTAAACGGTGACAGGCTCGAGGTCCGGATCGAAGCAAAATTGGATTGAAAGCGAGAGACCCCTGTATGCACACAGGGATCTCTTTTTTTTATTCTACGGTTTAAGAAGAATCCTGTTCCTTGCGATTCATATTGCTTTGCAATATTTTGTGGATTTGATCTTTTGCGTCTTTCCAGCGAGGCGAGACGGCCTCCGCTAATTTTTCGAGAATGGCGCGTCCAAGCTCCGGATGATCTAGGCACAACTGTCTCAAATCGCGGCCGCGGATACGCAGGGTATCGAGATATGTTTTGCTGACCACATCCGAAGTGTATGTAGCGTTTCCTACAACGGAAGACCAGCCGAATACATCTCCCGCGCGCAGGTGCGTGAGGGTGATCTTCGGACCATCATAGGGCTTGTATTGAATTCCAACCGTGCCGCGCACAATCAGATAAAGATATACGGCTTTGTCTCCTCGTTTGAAAACGGTTGTCCCGGCAGGCGCGCTGAACGTTTCGAAGAGAGGGTCAAGCAATTTCAATTGCTCGCTGGTCAGGTTCTTCAGGAATGGGATTTTCAAGTCTACATCCGACATGCGTCTGCATCGTATCCCACCGGCTACGCTGTTTTCTAGTAATAAATTTCCTAAAAGCGCTGACATTCATCCTTTTCTCCCGTCACACATCTTGCCACAGGTTATACTTTATCCATGCCAGTGAGAAAGAAAAAGAAAACGTCCGCGCGTAAAAGGAAACTTTCTTCGTTTGAATTGATTTTGTCAGGCAAAATGGGTTTGCCCATTCAGGCCCACAGACCTTTACGCGCCGGAGAGACCTGCCCTCAATGCGGCAAAGGCAAATTGGAGTACAACGGTGTGCTGGCTCTTGAATGTCCGCAGTGCGGATTTGTCAACGGCGAGGGCGGCGGTTGCACCTGATAAATTTAGCGGTATGTCCCGTGTGGACATCGAAAGGTGAATTGCTCTGTGAAAAATTCTCAAACCATTGCCTTGGGGGTGGCGGGGATCGGTTTGATTTTGATCGGTATCGCCGTCCTTTTGTTGTTCTCATCGAATCAGGGGAATAATGACCCGACGACGCCCACTGATTTTTCCGCGGTGCCGGCCAAAGTCGAGTTTGACGCGCCGGCGCTGACGTTGTCTGATATTCATGGCGTACAACATTCCCTCGCTGATTATCGCGGCCAGGTGGTGTTGGTCAATTTGTGGGCGACGTGGTGCCCACCGTGTAAAGCAGAAATGCCGATCCTGCAAGATTATTTCACGAAACATCAAAACGAGGGATTTACAATCGTCGCGATCGAAGATGGCGACCCGACTGCCGATGTGATTGCTTTTGTGAATGAGTACGGCTTGACGTTTTCCATCTGGCTCGACCCAACGTATCAGGCCACCGATCATGCCTTCAAAACACAAAACCTGCCGAGTTCGTATCTTATTGATCGTACCGGCAAAGTAAGGTTGGCATGGGTTGGCGCGATCAATAAAGGGAATTTGGAGAAATACATCACGCCCATCATCAAGGAGTAATGAATGGACGCAAAAGTGATCTGGCAGGACGGACTGGCTTTTACAGGTATTGCCAATAAAGGACATCAAATCCAACTGAATAGCAATCCGAGTGAACATGCGGCCAGCCCGATGGAATTGGTGGCGATGGCAATTGCCGGTTGCACAGCCATGGATGTGATTTCAGTCCTGGAGAAGAAACGCGAGGCGGTCACACGTTTTGAAGTCAAGGTTCATGCAGACCGCGCCGCGGATTATCCGAAAGTTTTCACAAGAGCCAGCGTCGAGTATGTCGTTATTGGGCATGACGTTCAGGAGGAGGCCGTCGTTCGCGCCATTGAACTCTCTGTGACGAAATATTGCCCCGTTCATGCAATGATGGAAAAAGTCTTCCCGATTGATTTGCATTATTTGATCTATGAAGATGAGGGGAGCGGCAAACAAAAATTGGTCAAACAGGGAACCTATCAGCGCCCTCATTGAGTTGAGAAAATTAGCGGCGCACATCGTGCGCCGCTTTTGTTTTGAAGCCCCTGAAACTTTATGGATTTGGATCTGATTGGATTTGGCTGTAACGATCTGAACATTGACAGGCCTTGACCATCAGACCTGAGCGTGTCAATGTTCCCTGATAGGCGGTGGAACCGTTGTGTGTCAACCAGCCTTCGAGATTGAAGCCCAGCGGCCCATCGGCCAGAATCCATTCGCCGTTATATTTGCGGGCGATATGGACGTGTGTGCCTGTGGCCTCGCCGCCGATGCAGGATGGGTAGCCAATCAAATCTCCGGCGTGCAATTGTTTGCCAAGCGGCGCGCGGTTATCCGGCGCGAGATGCAGATAAAAGACCACCCAGCCCGTGCGTTCGTTGCCGTCTCCGTCAAGATCAAGGGCAACGCCGTCTTCATTGGAACGGATCACCAGTCCATCTGCAACGGCAACCCCATAATTTTGCGGGTCCACCGCGAAACAGCCGTGAAATTCAGAAGGCGGCGCGAAGTCAACTGCGGAGAGCGGCGCGCCGACTCCCCAGCCGGTGTGCGGACCGCCTGTGTAAGTCCATGTTTGCCCGGCGGGGAATGGGAACAGCATGGGGGGTTGTCGCAAATTGCCAGGTATGAGCACAGTGGTATCTGCCCACGGATCGCCGAATAATTCTTTGTAGGTTTTATAAAACCCATCAGGCCCAACGGATGTATCGTATTCCGTGCCCGTCTCAAAGCGCGAGAAAAAATATTGGATGCCGACCGAGCCTGCGTTCTGCCACGGATCGGGGCGGATGATGGTTCCGTTCGGCTGGTAAAACTCGGTCAGTGTTCCGCCGCGCCAGCCATAATAGCCGTTGTTCAATGTGTTAGCTGCCAGCACAAGTTGCAAATAAACTGTGCTGTAGTACGTTTGCTTGTATCCCAAGACAAAGGAAGTGGAAGATTGCTCTGGGTTGGAAAGCGCGCCGCTTTGATATTCGAGCAGAGCCAGCAATAAACGCGGGCTGACGCTGTAATTGGTGGCAACATAATCTACAAGTTCGCCGCCGCTCTTTCTTCCGCCTGTGCTGGTGTAGGCGGAATAATTCTTGAGCCAACCCGGATGCGATTCCACAAACGCTGACGTGTTGAATCCGATCAGCGACGGCCCGTTGACGAAGGCCGAATCGGGAATGATCTTATATGGGTTGGCCCACAACGATTTGAAGTAAATCGGAATCTTCATGGGCAATCCCGGCGGCATGGTGGTGGCATCCGCGGGAATGATCGGGTTGGCGTTCCTGATTTCCGAGGCGGTTGTATTGAAGCGCGCCGCCAGCGCCGGCAGCGTGTCGCCGGTCTGCGCGGTGTAATCCACGAGCTCGCCGGGTTTGTATGGCGGACGCGTTGGCAGTGGAGTCGCTGTCATGGAAACGGAATCCGCCGCGGGTCCCGCAGGAGGCGTGTGGAGTTGGAGTTCCGGCTGAGGTTGAGATGTTGAAGGCGTCGAGCAGGAGGAGAGCGTGATCCCGATCAACGCGATGATGGTGAAGAAACGTTTAATTGTCATTCGTATCGCGGATGATTGTAGATTTTGCCTGCCCAACCGGATCGGCGATCACCTTTTTATCGTCGCGGGTCAATGTGCCTTGATAGGGCAGCAAGCCCTCGTGCACGATCCATCCGCTCAAGACAAATGGAATTGGGCCGTCCGCGGCGACCCACTCGCCGTTGAACTTGCGCGCGAAATGCAAATGTGTTCCCGTGGCGATACCGCCTTCACACGATGCGTGGCCGATCTTGTCGTTCTTCTCGACCCATGTTCCAACCGGAACGCGGTCAATGGCGGCAATATGCAGATACAGCAAATTCCATCCGGTTTGTTCGTAGCCATCGCCGTCGAGGTCTTCAACGACGATGCCGTTCTCGGAGCGAACGATCAAGCCCGGTGCTGAAGCAGTGACCCATGTGGGCGTTGGATCGCAACCGCCATGATCGGTGGCCGGGGCGAAGTCTATCGCGGCCAGCGCGCCATCGTGTTCCCATGCGCCGTGCGGTCCGCCCGTGTAACTCCATTGGACTTTTGGCTGGAACGGTAATGCCAGTTGAGGCTGAGTCAATCCCGGCGGGAAGATGGGGTTGACGAGATCGCCGCGCGCCCACGGATCGCCAAACATCTGTGTGTAGAACGCGGGAAAGCCGTTGTTCGGATCCATGATTTGCGCCCATTGCGATTGACTGTGTGTTTGCGAGAAGAGATATTGGATCGCGACCGTGCCGGCGTTCAAACGCGGGTCAAGACGAAGTTTGGTTCCGTCGCGGAATCTCAATTCGGTGATTGTCCCGGCGCGCCAGCCATAATATCCAATGGACAGTTGATTGACAGCCCACACCATTTGCCCGAACAGGCCTTTGTAAAGAAGATTCTGATAGCCCATTGGGTAATCGGCATGCAAAGGATCAATCGGCTCGCCGCGTACCCAGCGGCTTTCATAATCCAGAAGCGCGAGCAAAAGCCGCGGGTTGATCGAGTTTTCAAACGCCACGCGCTGGACGGCTTCCGGGCCCGTCGTCCAGCCGGTGGAGCCAAGATACTCACGATAGGTGGCGAGGTTGCCGTTTGCGTTTTTGATGTACGACGCAATGTTGAAGTCTGTGGCGGTGGCGGAAAAAACCAACTCGCTATCGGGGATGATTTGAATGTTCGGCGTGGTTTTATCGGTGATGCGATCTGGGATGACCAGCAGTGTGCCGGGATTGATCAGTGATGTTTCGGGAAGTGGCGCATCTGCCCGGACCTCGGACGGGTCCACGTTAAATCGGGCGGCCAGCGCTGGAAGCCAGTCTCCGCTTTGCGAGTAGTACAACACGGCGGGCACATCGAATGTGGGCGTGAGCGTGGATTCGATTGCGGTCTGAGACGTTGGGCGCGGAGTCAAGGTCAACGGCGGGCTGAAGGTTGGCGTGGGTGTGAAGGTGCTGGTTGGGAGGGGAGGAGAAGTCGGTGAAACGGTGGCCGTTTCAGTGTCCGGAATGATGAACGGAGTCGGGTCGAATGATTCAGAAGTTGGTGTGGCATACGTCCCCCATAAAGAGGGCGCTTGTCCACACGAAGTCAGAATCAAAGCCGCGATGAGAAGTATGGGAAAAAGATGTTTCACGATTGAGTCCGCCGCGTGAATTATACCTGTGCTACCGCGAAATCTTATTAAGATCGCTGATACCCTCTACGGCCTCGAGTGTGATGGTGCCGCGCCTGAGATAGCCATCGTATTCCTTGCCCGCGCCGCCTGAAATCCAGCCGTTGAGATTGAACGGAATGAAACCATCGGCAGGAATCCATTCGCCGTTGTATTTGCGCGCGAGGTGCAAATGAGTTGCGTTGGAAAGGCCGCCCTCGCAGGATGGATGGCCGATACGATCACCGACAAAAACGTATGTGCCTGCGGCGACGCGATCTTGTTCGGCAACGTGCATGTAAAGAACATCCCAGCCGGTTTGTTCGTATCCATCGCCATCGAGGTCTTCGATCACCGCGCCATCTTCAGCGCGGACGATGAATCCATCTGCCACCGCGGTGACCCATTGCTCACTGATCGCGCACCCCGTGCTGTCGAGCGGAGCGAAGTCAATCGCGGCCCAGCCCGATCCGGAATCCCAGCCGCCGTGCGGGCCGCCGGTGAAAGCCCAGATCGCGCCGGACTCGAACGGCAAATCCATGCGCGGCTGAGTGAGATTAAATGGAATCAGCGGCTCGATGGCAAGATCGAATGGATTGCCAAACATGAAGTAATACGTTTGAAAAAGACCGAATGCGTTTACATCGGTGTCCCAGGTTGTACGGTCGTCGAGCACGGAAAAGAAATTCTGCACGCCCGCTGTGCCCGCGTTGATAGTCGGGTCAACCGGCACGACACTTCCATCATTGAGCACCCATGCGCCGACCGCGTTGGCGCGCCAGAGATAAAAGCCGCGGTTGAATTCATTGGCGGCCCAGGTCAGTTGACGATATAAGCCGATGTGATTGGGTTCGATAAATCCCAGCGGATAATCAATTGTGACCGGGTCGGGGTCGGCGCGCGTGACCCATTTGCTTCGATATTCCAGCAAAGCCAGTAAAAGGCGCGGGTTAACGGAATAGTTTTGCGCAACTTCCGTGACGATCTGCGCGCCGGTCAAGGTCCTGTCATTTACATCTTGTGTGTAGGTTGCAAGATAGCCGCTCTGATTTCGGATGAAAGTCTCCACATCGAATTGCGCGCTGGCGGGACCATACACCAATTCTGAATCGGGGATGATCTTGAACGACGATCCAATCGGACCGACTTGCGGCGGAGGGATGCTGAGAGTCTGATTCACGGACAGCGCGTTCGCATCGGTGATGTGATTGGCCTCCTGCAACGCTTCCACGCTGACCCCGTAACGTTGCGCGATGGAACCCAGCGTATCCCCCTCCTGAACAATATATTGATTCGCGTCCTTACGCGGCGTGGGCAGAATGTGGCGGACATCCGGCGTGGGTGTGACCAAAGGCGCGTTGGGGTCGCGCGCGATCAAAGTCACGGAAAGAGGCGCTTTGGTCGGCGTGGGTCCCGGCGTGCGGGTGGGGAGCGGCGCGGGCGTCGCGCTCAAATCAGAGACGAAAGATGTCCCATGAATGGGAACGAATGGATTGTACGTTGGATATTCAGTGGGTGAATTGCCCGATTTGGACGAACAAGCCGAAACAATGATAGCGAGTAGAGTGGCGCAACCAACGAGTCGTGAATGTCGAAACATGCTCGTGATTTTACCAAATTCACTCGGCCTGGTTTTTTCTCGAGCGGCCACACAGGTACAGAGTCGCAGAGAGCCGGAATAGAAAATCTTCTTTGCGACTCTGTGGCAGGATGCAATATGTAAACGAAAATCTAACTTCTGAAGTTCGAACCGAGGATGTAATTTTCCAGGCCTTTGATCTCGCTTTCGCGGTCCTGAATGGCGGCGGCCATCACGTCGCGCATCGAAACCATTCCGATGAGTTGATTCTTTTCGACCACCGGCAAGTGCCGAATGTGATGATTCCGCATGAGCGCCATGCACTGTTCCATGGACGTATCCATTGTTACTGTGTACATCGCACCGGTCATCAGGTCCTTGACTTGCGTATCTTTGGCGCTGCGCCCCAGCAGTTCGCCTTTGCGCGCGTAATCGCGTTCGGTGAAGATGCCGACGATGCGGCCTCCATCTGTCACCATCACCGAGCCGATTTGGGCGTCGGCCATGACCTTCAGGGCGTGGAGCACATTGTCTGTGGCCTCCACAGAATAATTGTGTTCGTCGCTTTTATTCTCAATCAATTGCTTCACGGTTGTCATGATACGGCCTCCTTTTGGATTCCAGTATAGCGATTACCGATTGCGTTACCTTCAGAGTTTCACGCAGTGCCTCAGGGTCATTGTCATGCCCTTCGGCAATTTTCGAAGCGTTTTGAGAAATCGGTTTGTACACAATCGTCTTGTTCGCCATGGTTCCTCTTTTGAGAGCGACGTGTGTACCGCTAAAGTTGATTTGATTATCTCTGAATCTTTCGCCCCGCTGAAGTTATGAATGACCTGCTTTTAGATGAAATTCATCCTATTTGTGCACCCGTTGCGCGTTGGAGTAAACGTTGAACCTGTGCGTCCGCGCGTAACCGATCAGCGTGATGCCGTAGCGTTCGGCCATCTCAATGGAAAGCGAGGAGGGCGATGTGCGCGAGATCAGGATTGGCGCTTCGAGCCGCGCGGCTTTTTGCAACATCTCGGAACTGATGCGGCCTGTGGTGATAAGAATTCGCGTGTCCGGCCAGACGTTTTGCATCAGGCACAGCCCCGCGATTTTATCGAGTGTGTTGTGGCGGCCAATATCCTCCGCGGAGAGCAAAACTTTTTCGCCATCACTCAACGCAGACGTGTGGACTCCGCCCGTCTCGCGATACAACTCTTGAGACTCGAACAACATCTCGATTAGATGCCCAATCGCCTCAGGCTGGACCTTGGGCCGGCTTCCGTCAAAAGAGACATCCGGCCGCGCCAATGCGTCCACCGCGGTGACGCCGCCCGTGCACCCCGATGTCCGCCGCCACGATTTGGGTTGTTCCACGGCGTGAGCGAGCCACACATCCACGTTGTCGCCGTGTTCGCAGACACGCACATCTTCGACCTCATTCATTCGATGGATGATGCCCTCATTGTATAAAAACCCCACCGCCATTGCCTCGAGATTCACTGGCGTGCACATGAATGTGATCCACGCTTCGCCATTGACGGTCAGCGAGACGGGAGTCTCGACGATGGTCTCCGCGTCGTGCGATTCCCATTTTTGAAATTCATAGCGTTCATAGTGGATTGCTTTTTGAGGAGTAATCATACGTACCTACCGCTAAACTCATTTGGAATGCAGAATTGGCCTGCGCGCAGACTTGCGATGCGCCGCGTAAAATCTTTTCGGGTCGGACTGAAACGCGCCGAGGCAGGACTCGGTACAAAAATAAATCGTCCGGCCGCGATATTCAGTGCGTGGAAAATACTGTGGGTCGGTGTTGTGGAACATGCGCCCGCAGAGGGTCACGAAGCGCGGCGACCGGGTTCGCGTCAATTTGCCTGTCATACCTTTATTGTACTTCTGCAATGAAGACTTCATAAGCGCCGATGACAACCGCCTTTGGATTTGCATCTTTGGCGGGGCGATCTGCGCTCGAAAACAAAAGTCGGAGCGATTTGCCTTTCAGTTCTTTGCCGCGCGAGAAATCAAGGTCCAAATGATCGGGCGAATAGTTCAGCACAACCAAAATGGTTTGCAAATCATTTTTACGGAGAAAGGCAAAATAATCCCTGGCGGTATTGTGAAGTGGAAGATACTCCCCGTCAATTAAAGCGGGTGTGTTCTTTCGCAAATGGAGGAGGTGCTTGTAGTAGCGCAGGAGCGAAGTCGGATTCTTCTCCTGATCTTTGACGTTGATCCCTTCCGCGTAATTCGGGTTAACCGGCAACCATGTTTCCACGTCCGCAGGCGAGAAGCCGCCGTTGGGCTGATTGCTCCATTGCATGGGTGTGCGGTTTTTGTCACGGGTCATTTCCCCGGCGCGGAGAGCGGCCTCGGCTGGGTCCACGTTCAGTTCATGGACAAGCCGGTCGTAATACCAGGTTGCCATTGTATCGCGCAGTCTGGCTGGATCAGTGATGATCAAATCGGTCATGCCGATCTCTTCACCGTTGTAGAGAAACGGTGTGCCGCGCAGAGTCAGCATCAGCGCCAGGTTAACCCGCGCCAGTTCAGCATCATGGACTTTGTTTCCAAAGCGAGTGTGGACGCGCGAACAGTCATGGTTGCCGAGGGTGTTGCACGGCCAGCCTTTGATGGGCAAAGCATCCAGCCGAGTCAAACGCTCCTTTTGGTTGCGCCGGATATGGTCGGGTGTGAGGCGCTCGGTCCGCATCAATGGAAAGTTGAAGACCATTTGCAGTTCGTCATTGCCGTTCCCAAGATAATCTATATTGTCGTCCTCGCCGACCAGCATCCGGTCGCCATCATATTCTTTGAGAATGGCGCGCAATTCTTTCATCAGATCATGCAGACCCGGGCCGCCCCATTGATTCTTGAACATGTCATGCCAGTATTTTTCGATTTTCTTTTTCTCGGCAGGCGTTTGAGCAAGATCGGCCGCGCGCCGAAGTTCCGCCAGATTCATCGGGACGTTATGCGGCGTGAGATTGGGATCTTCATAGATCGTGCCGATGGCGTCGAGGCGAAAACCATCCGCGCCGAGGTCGAGCCAGAAGCGCGCCGCGTCCCACATGGCCTGTTTGACTTGAGGGTTGCGCCAGTTTAGATCGGGTTGTTGCTTCATGAAGTAGTGATAATAATATTGGCCGCGTTCAGGCGCGTAGGTCCATGCGTCGCCGTCGAAGCAGGACTGCCAGTTGTTGGGGGCAGAGTCTTTCCACACATACCAATCGGCTTTGGGATTATCGCGGCTGGATCTTGATTCGAGGAACCACGGATGCTGATCGGAGGTGTGATTCAGCACGAGGTCCAGAATGACGCGGATGCCGCGCCGATGCGATTCGCTGAGGAAAGTTTTGAAATCGTCCAGCGTTCCGTATTCGGGCGCGACGTTTTGATAATCGGAGATATCGTAGCCCCAATCCCGGTTTGGGGAGGGGAAGTGCGGCGAAAGCCAGAGCGCATCAATGCCCAGGTCTTTCAGGTAATCAAGTTTTTCGAGGATGCCTTTGACATCGCCGACGCCGTCGCCATTGCCATCGGCAAACGAGCGCGGGTAGATTTGATAGAAGACGGCGGTCTGCCACCATTTAAGGGAAGAGGTCATAGTGAATAGTGATCGGTAAATAAGGGTTGATAGATCAAGCAAGTCTGCCAACGATTTTGACGCAATCGTGTTGAAAGACTTCTTCCTTGTGCGGCGCGTCGGGCAGTTCGGAGGTCAGGTCCTGGCCTGCAAAATGCAATTGCTCGTGCAGGTCGCCGCGCCATTTCGGGCAATCGGTCACATCGTACACGATGCCTTTGTAGGCAATGAACTTACGCGCGCCGCGCTCGCCGGTGTTGCGGCGCAGTTCGATCAGGCTGATGAGACGGTCGGGGACGATCATATTGAGAATTACCACTTTGCGCGCGGCGACTCGTATTGGTCCCGCCACCAGTCTTTGAGCGGCAGATCGCTCTTCTCGAGCAGGTGGAGAAATTTTTGAATGTCAAATGCCACGCGGCGCAGGTCTATTTTGATGGTGCCGTCCGCGTAATCAACGAGACCGTATTCCGCCCACGGCAGGAGCATGGGACGCGGCGCCAGCGGCGGTGTGAGAAACGCGCTCCCCACACTGCCGGGGTTGATCACCAGCCGGCCTTCAAACTGGCGGAGCATCTGAAAGTGCGTGTGTCCGCCTGCCATAAGATGAGCCGTTTGTCCCTCGAGATATTTCCCCAATTTGTCGAGCGGAGTTTCGGGCAGGAGATTATCGAGATTTGATTTGGGCGAGCCGTGATAGCACAGCAAGGTGTGTTGCGAATCAAGTTGCACTTCCAATGTTTTCGGAAGGGAACGAAAGTAGTTCAGATCATCTTGTGAAAGTTTTGCAATTCCCCATTCGACGGTCGAATGTAAGTGTTCGGCGATGTGAAACTCTGACGCCCTGGCTGGCTCCAGCATGGCCGATTCGTGATTCCCTAAAGCACACGGCCAGTTCATTTCACGGATCACGTCGAGCACTTCGTTCGGTTGCGGCCCAAGCGAAGAGACATCTCCGAGGCAGATGATGGAGTCCACGTTCTGCTTGTTTATGTCATCCAACACAGCCTCGAAAGCGACGTTGTTGCCGTGAATGTCAGAAATCAGTGCAATGCGCATGTGAGTCTCTTTGGAATAAGATAATGCCCCGATTGTAGCATGAGGCAGTATGTTTCAAGCAGAATACAGGATTGGCGGCCTAATTTCAAGTGGGTCTTTCGGTTGATTGGAGCAAATCCCTTTATAATTGCCCTCGTCAATCCAAAACCGTAAATCTGAAATCGAAAATCCCATGCCCACTCCTCTTGTCGAATGCATCCCCAACTTTTCCGAAGCGCGCCGCCCCGAAGTGATTGACCAGATCGTAGCGGCTATCACCTCCGTCGAGGGCGCGCGCCTGCTGGATCGCTCCTCCGATCTCGATCACAATCGCACGGTCATCACGTACGCGGGCCCGCCTGAGGCGGTGGAAGAAGCCGCATTCCGCGCCATCAAACGCGCGTCTGAATTGATTGACCTCAACCATCACACCGGTGAACATCCGCGCATCGGCGCCACCGATGTCTGTCCGTTCGTGCCGATCTCCGGCGTGACGATGGAAGATTGTGTGGCAATCGCCAAACGCCTCGGCGAGCGGGTGGGGCGCGAGTTGCAGATTCCGGTTTATTTATACGAGTACGCCGCTCAAAGTCCCGAACGAACGAATTTGGAAAACATCCGCAAAGGTCAATACGAGGGGCTTAAGTCTGAAATCGAAACCAATCCGAATCGCAAACCGGATTTTGGTCCGGCCAAATTGGGAAGCGCCGGCGCGACTGTGATTGGGGCGCGCAATCCGCTAATTGCGTTCAATGTGTATCTCACCACTGATGATGTCGGCATCGCAAAAAAGATTGCAAAGGCTGTTCGTCAGTCATCGGGTGGAATGCGCTATGTGAAAGGACTGGGCCTGCTGGTGGATGGCCGCGCGCAGGTCTCGATGAATCTCACTAACTTCCGCGAGTCGCCGATTGGCCGCGTGGTCGAACTCGTTCGACGCGAGGCCGCGCGATACGGCGTTGGCATTCATCACAGCGAACTTGTGGGGCTCATTCCGCAGGAAGCGCTGGTGGATGCCGCGGTCTGGTATACCCAACTCGATCAATTCAGCCCCGATCAAATTTTGGAATCGCGACTCTATCAGTCATCGGATTCTTCTTTGAGCATTTCTTCATCAAACGGCAAGCCCGCTTCTTTCCTTGACGAGGTGGCGGCCGCGACCGCCGCACCGGGCGGAGGCTCCGCCGCGGCCTACGCGGGCGCGCTCGGCGCGGCGTTGACAGCCATGGTCGCGGGCTTGACGATTGGCAGGAAAAAATATGCCGAGGTCGAGGCCGAGATGCAAGCCATTCGGACTCAGGCCGAAGCCCTGCGCAAAGAATTGACCGACGCGGTCGAAGACGATGCCGCCGCGTTCGAAGCGGTGATGGGCGCGTTCAAACTTCCAAAAGAAAATGAAGAACAGCAGAAGGCGAGGCAGGCCGCTATCCATGTCGCCACGTTGAATGCCGCACATGTCCCGCTTCACACGGTCAGGAACGCGGTCAAGGTGATGGAACTGGCCGCGAAGTGCGCGAAGAATGGCAACTTGAACGCCATCAGCGATGCCATGTCTGGTTTTGCCATGGCGCGCGCCGCGCTGACCGCCGCGGGCTACAACGTGCGTATCAACTTGAATTCGCTCGAAGATAAATCGGCGGGGGAGAAGATGTTGGAAGAGTTGAAAAACCTGGAAAAGCAGGCTGACAAAATTGAGAAAGAAATTCGTAAAACGATGGAAGAAAGGGGTGGAGTGGCCTCATAGTTCTTAGTTACATGGTCGCCTAGTCTTCTATTCACTATTCACTGGAGTTAACCATGGGCCTTAAACCAGATCATTGGATTCGCAAAATGGCAGTCGAGCACAAAATGATCGAGCCGTTCACCGAAAGTCAGGTGCGCGATCACGTCATCTCGTATGGCGTTTCATCGTATGGGTACGACATCCGCGTGGCGGACGAGTTCAAGATTTTCACCAATGTCTTCGGCGCAACGGTGGACCCCAAGCAGTTCGATCCAAAATCCATGGTGGATTTTGTGGGCGAAGTCTGCGTCATCCCCCCGAATTCATTTGCGCTGGCGCGCACGGTGGAATATTTCCGCATCCCGCGCAAAGTGCTGACGGTGTGTCTCGGCAAGTCCACCTACGCGCGCTGTGGCATCATCGTCAACGTCACGCCGTTCGAGCCGGAATGGGAGGGATTCGTCACGCTCGAAATTTCCAACACCACGCCGCTCCCGGCCAAGATTTACGCCAACGAAGGCATCGCACAGGTGCTCTTCTTTGAAGCGGATGAAGAGTGCGATGTCTCTTATGCCGATAAAAAGGGCAAATATCAGAAACAGCAATCCATTGTTTTGCCGAAGTTGTAGATACCGCATAGACGATTGACCGCGGACTATAAAGATAAATCCGGCATATGGCCTATGGTCAATTGCCCATCGTCTGAAAGACGATGAATAAGCATTTTTCCCTCACACAAATTTCGTTCGAAGCGATCAGCGTTCGCGCGGTTGCGCTCATGACCGCCATGATGGGCATGGTAAACGTCCTCTCGGCGGTCACGCCGTCTATGCACAATCGTCTGCGTTTGCTTGAAAAATATTCACCGCTTCAAGTCACGCATGGCGGGCATCTGACTTCGGCGCTGGCCGGCTTTGCGCTTCTTCTTCTGGCCGCGAGTCTCTGGCGGCGCAAGCGCGTGGCCTGGCTCCTGACCGTTTTGGTTTTGATCGCGTCCATCATCACGCATTTGCTCAAAGGGCTGGATTACGAAGAAGCAACGCTGGCATTTGTCCTTTTGATGATCCTGATCGCGGGACGTTCCCACTTTCACGCACGCTCCGATCCGCCCTCGATTCGTCAGGGACTTCAGACTCTATTTGCCGCGCTCGGATTCACATTGCTTTATGGCGTCATTGGATTTTACCTGCTCGATAGACATTTCCGCGTCTCTTTTGGACTTTGGGCCGCGGCCCGTCAAACCATCGTGATGTTCACCCAATTTTATGATCCCGGCTTGCAGCCGATCACGGGCTTTGGCCGTTACTTTGCCGACTCCATCTACGTCGTCGGCGCGGTGACAACGGGCTATGCGTTGCTATTGTTAATTCGCCCGGTGCTGGCCCGTCAACACGCTTCATCCGCTGAACGTGCCCGCGCCTGGGAAATTGTTCAAACGTACGGACAGACTTCCTTGGCACGACTCACTTTGCTGGACGACAAACTTTATTATTTCAGCCCGGGCGGTTCGGTGATCGCGTATACCGTCAAAGGGCGTGTGGCGCTGGCTTTGGGCGACCCGATCGGCCCTCGCCGCGATATTTCTCATTGCATTGATGGTTTCAAATATTTCTGTTCATTGAACGACTGGCTTCCGGCCTTTTATCAGACCCTGCCCGATCATTTGAAAGCATATCGAAAGGCCGGGTTTCGCGCGATTCAAATCGGCCAGGAAGGCATCGTTGACCTTTCCAAATTTTCACTGATGGGCGGGGACGCCAAGAGTATTCGCGGCTCGGTTAATAAGATGAAGCGGCTTGGATATTCGGCGGAAGTGCTGGAGCCGCCACACCCCGGCTCACTTTTGAATGAACTCAATGAGATCAGCGATGAATGGCTTTCTGCTCGCAACGCGTCTGAAATGCGGTTCTCGGTGGGTTGGTTCGATCAGGCATATCTCAACACCTGTCCGATTTTGATTGTTCGCGATGCAGGTGGGCGAATCGAAGCGTTTGCGAACCTGATCGGCGAATTCCAGGCCGACGAAGTGACGGTTGACATGATGCGTCACCGCGCCGGCGCGGAAAAAGGCCAGATGGATTTTTTGTTCGTGTCTTTGTTTGAATGGGCAAAGTCGAAAGGATACGCGCGCTTCAACTTTGGTCTGAGTGCGCTTTCCGGAATTGGCGAGGAGCCTGAAGACCCGGCCATTGAGCGTGCATTGCGATTTGTATTCGAGCATGTCAAACAGTTTTATAACTTCAAGGGATTGCACGGTTACAAAGATAAATTCGGTCCGATCTGGTCGCCGCGTTATTTGGTTTATCCAAACGTACCGAGCCTGCCTGCTGTCGGCGCGGCGTTGATTCGCGCCAACACCGGCGACGATCTGTTTGGCGGCTATCTATTCCATCCGAGATAAAGATTAATTAAGCGGAAGCCGTTTGCCGGTCGGGAATGACGCGAAAAAAGACCGAGCATTGCCTCGGTCTTTTTGTTCTGTTATTTGGCGTGTTCTGCATTGTACGTCTTTACATCGTTAATCGCCTTCTTCTCGTTGACGAGCGGCAGGACGACCATGCCTGCGAGGAAGTAAAAGATCAGCGAGAGGATGCCATAGCGCAGACTGCCGAAGAGTTGATTCGCCAGGCCGAAGAGCAGAGGCCCGGTCCACGATGTGCCGCGTTCGCTGACTTCGTAAAAGGAATAGAACTCCGCTTCTTTGCCATCCGGAATCATTTGCGCGAACAGACTGCGACTGATCGCCTGTGAACCGCCAAGCACAAGGGCGATGACAACGCCCAATACCATGAATTCAGTTACGCGGCTGTTGCCCTTCATTCCAAAGTAAGCGTAGATTACAACGCCGGCCCAAATAACGAGGCTGATGAGAATGGCGCGCTTCGCTCCAACCCATTTCGCAAGGCGTCCCCAAAACAACGCCCCGAAGAAAGCAGTGAATTGAATAATCAGAATCACGACGGTCAGAGTGTTGAGATCAAGTTCCAGGCCGCCGCGCAGAATGGGCGCCACAGCAAATGTAGACGAAACCGCGATCACAGTTTGAATGCCGTCATTGTATAGAAAATATGCCCCGAGGAACTTCAGAGTTTCAGGAAAGCGACGAATTTCCCTGATGGTCTGCCCGAGTTGTTTGAAGCCGATGCTGAAGTAAGTTTCGTTTTGCGGCAGAGACCGCCGCGCGTGGCGCGGATGCAGGCGCGCCCAAGTGAAGAAAGAAAATCCCAGCCACCAGACTCCGGCAGAGGCGAGGTTGATTCGAATCGCGAGACCGGTTGGAACCCCCAACTCTTTGTGGAAGAAGAAAAAAGCGAGATTCAACGCAAGCAAAATTCCATCGCCGAGATAGCCCATTGCCCAACCGTAAGAAGAAACGCGATCTCGCTGATCTTCACTGGCGATGTCGGGCAAATACGAGTTGTAGAAAACAACTGACGCGCCGAAGGCAAGATTCGCAAGAATGAAGAGCAATCCGCCCAACCACCATAAACTTCCCGAAACGAAGAAAAGCAGGATTGTCATCACCGCGCCGATTGTGGCGAACAATTGCATCATCCGCTTGCGCAGGTGGGAATAATCTGCAATAGCGCCCAAAATGGGGAGGAAGAGAACCTGCAAACCCACAGAGATCGAAACGCAATATGGGATAAACGAATCGGGAGCGATGGGAATATTGCCAATGCGTACCATGCCATCGGGGAAGGCCTTGGCCGCGTCTGCAACCAACGAGGCGATGTACGGCCCAAGAAAAACCGTCCCCACGGTGGCGCTGAAAGCCGAATTGGCCCAGTCGTACATTGCCCAGCCGAAGATTTCTCTTTTGTCGTTCACAATTGCCTGTGCTTGTGTCACGTTTCCTCCAGGATATCAAATTCGTATTGGAAAACACACGGCACAACGGGAAGTTTCGAAATCCATCCAAACCACCATAATTTATTGCTTGCGCCTAAAAATCCACCATGCTATGATATGTATGTGACGATTCCATTTCAGGCTGTTTACCCAGACGAGATCAAAATCCCGGCGTCCCGTGTCCACTCATTGATCAGCACCTACCATGAGCGCCAGCGCACGGGGTTGATTCGTCTGGCTTATTCGGCTGAAAAACTCTTATATCTTCTCTTCCAGCGCGGCTCGCTATTGAATGCCTATCTGATTGATCGCGCAAACAGTCGCAAAGTTGAAAATTGGGAAGAGATTGTGAATTCGTCCAGCGAAGCTTTTGCGCGCCTTGTTCCGCTTTCATCGTTGGCTGTTGAAATGTGCAAACTCGCTGTGGAGAGTCAGCCCGAAAAAACCGAAACGATCTCCGCCCCTGATTTGCGCGCCGAACTCGATGGTGATTGGGCGCAAACGACGGATCTAAAGCTTTTGCATCTGGCGTGGAGCGCGGCGGAGGGATTGCTATTTCTTCGAGGTGGAAAATCGGAGAGCAGATCGCTGTTCTTTTCACCCGACAGGCTTGTTGACGAGACGAACATATCGCCCTCCTTTTCTCTTTGGTCCGAACCCCAGGTGCGAGCGACGTTTTACGCGATTAATCTCGACGCGCCTGCCTGGCAGGAGTATGCTCTTCGCCGGGCGTTTGCCGCGATCTGCGATGAGGCCATCGCTCGTTATGAAGAAATCACCGGGCGCGCCATCGTCGACTCGATCAGCCGCTCCATTGGATTGTACGCGTCGCGTCGTGAGATGGAGATCAGCATCACCGCGCGTCGCGTTGTGGATCATGAACTTTTCTCGACGCCGCAGGCGGCGGCGGACACATACCGTGCTCTGCTCAAACTCATGCTTGACCAAATCGGGCAGGTCATCGGCGCCAAGCTTTCCTACTCGATTCTTTCGGGCATCACGGCCGGCCTCCGCTTCGATGAGTTCGAGATGGCCCGCGTTTTTTCTATTCTACCCGCCGAACTCTTCCGTGTTGACAGCTCCAAGCCGTCGGCGGATTCATAAATTGGGCATGGAATTCAGCCCCAAAGCCGATTCCTGAAGCCCCAAAATTCCTTGACTTTCCCGTTTAAATTTCATATAATGTTGGGTCGCTGTCCTGCAGGATAAGGGCAGGCATAATTGTTTTAATCGGCAGCCAGCTGAAGTCTAGGAGAGATGCGAATGGCGTCTACTTTGCCCCGCAAGAATTACGCTCGTATTCCGGTCAAGCTCGATCTTCCCAACCTCATTGATATCCAACTCGATTCATTTGAACGGCTCAAAGCCGAGGGGTTAGGCGACCTTTTTCATGAAGTGTCGCCGATTGAGTCTTATAACAAGGGAATGAAGTTATTCTTTCCCAGTCGCAGCCCCGAAGCCAAACAGTGGGGGTTGAAATACTGGTTTGGGGATCCGAAGCACTCGATTGAAGAATGCGTTGAACGCGATTTGACTTATGCCAGCCCGTTGTATGTTTCTGTTTTGCTGGCAGGGCCGGACGTTTCAGAGCCAATCAAGCAGGATATTTTCCTCGGCGATTTCCCTGAGATGACCGATAAAGGCACGTTCATTATTAATGGAACCGAGCGCGTCGTTGTCTCGCAGTTAATTCGTTCGCCGGGTGTTTATTTCGAGGCGCCGACCGACCGCGCCACTGGTCGTCCGTTGGCGATGGCGAAACTCATCCCAGATCGCGGCGCGTGGATGGAGTTCGAGACGCGCAAGAGCGATTATATTATTTTGAAATTCAACCGCAAGCGCACTGTGCCAATCACAGTCTTTCTGCGCGCGCTGGCGGCAGTCAGTGATGGCATGAAAGATGCGCCGCTCAAGACCGGTTCCGATGAAGAACTACTTGCCATCTTCCAGGATGTGGACAACAATCCTGAGCGCCTCTTCATTGCCTCGACCCTGAAGCAGGAGCCCGAATGGGACCTTTCCGCCGGCCTGACAATTGCCGAGGCCGCGCTGATCGAGTTTTTCCGCAAGATGCGCCCGGGCGACCCAGCCACCCTTGAAAACGCCAAACAATTCCTCGAAGAGCAATTGTTCGACCAGCGCCATTATGATTTGGAGCGCGTGGGCCGTTACAAACTCAATCAGAAACTCGATTTAAATATCCCCATTCCTCACCGTACAGTGACGAAAAACGACGTTATTCGACTCATTCGCCGCATGATTCAGATCAACAATGGCGTAGAGCCGCCTGACGATATTGACCATCTCGGCAACCGCCGCGTCAAGACGGTGGGCGAGTTGATTCAGAACAAACTTCGTATCGGCTTGCGCCGTATGGAACGCGTCATTAAAGAGCGTATGTCCATTCGCGACCAGGAACAACTTTCACCTGTCACGTTGGTTAATATTCGCCCGGTTGTTGCCGCGCTGCGCGAGTTCTTCGGTTCGAGCCAGTTGAGCCAGTTTATGGATCAGACCAACCCGCTCGCCGAATTGCGCCATAAACGCACACTTTCGGCCCTCGGCCCGGGCGGTCTGCGGCGTGAACGCGCCGGCTTTGATGTGCGCGATGTGCATCATTCACACTATGGGCGCATCTGTCCGATTGAAACACCGGAAGGTCCGAACATTGGTTTGATTGGTCGCTTGGCTTCGTTCTCACGCGTGAACGAATACGGCTTCATTGAAACGCCGTATCGTAAAGTGTTCAAGTTCCTGCCTGCAGATGACGAGCGTTTGGTGGGCCGGACTCTGCGTGAGGCGGTTGTTGATCCAAAAACAGAAGAGAAAATCGCCAAAGCCGGTGAAACCATTGATGCCCGGCTGGCCAAGCGTTTAGCCAAGATCGGCGCGGATGTGCCGGTTGTTCCTTTTGTGTCTGAGCAGGTTGATTATCTCTCTGCCGACGCAGAGGATAAATATGTGATCGCGCAGGCCAACGCTCCACTCACTGAAAATAACGAGTTTGTTCGCGAGCGAATTTCCTGCCGTTACCACTCCGGCTTTCAGTTCTCAACTCCGGAAACAGTTGATTACATGGATGTTGCTCCGCATCAGGTGGTTGGCATCAGCGCCGCGCTTATTCCATTCCTCGAACACGACGATGCGAACCGCGCCCTCATGGGTGCGAACATGCAGACGCAGGCCGTTCCACTCGTTCGCCCGGAAATTCCTCTGGTCGCGACCGGTATGGAAAAAGCCGCCGCCCTCGACTCGGGGCAAGTAGTCGTGGCTGGAGAGAACGGTGAAGTCGTTTCAGTGACCGGAAGCAAGATCGTCGTCAAGGAACGCAAAGGCGGCCAGCATGTCTATCAGCTTCGCAAGTATCAACGCTCCAATCAATCCACCTGCATAGATCAACGACCTTCTGTTGTAAAGGGTCAGGTCATCAAGAGAGGCGATATCATCGCCGATTCTTCCTCGACCGAGAGCGGGCAACTCGCCCTTGGTCAAAACGTCGTTGTGGCTTTCCTTTCGTGGGAAGGCGGCAACTTTGAAGACGCGATTCTTCTTTCTGAACGTTTGGTTCAGGAAGATCGATTCACCTCCGTTCATATTGAAAAATATGAAGTCGAAGCGCGCGACACGAAACTTGGACCCGAGGAAATCACGCGCGACATCCCGAACGTCGGCGAAGATGCGATCAAAGACCTCGACGAGAACGGTATCATTCGCATCGGCGCTGAAGTCGGCCCGAACGACATTCTTGTTGGCAAGATCACTCCGAAAGGCGAGAAGGAACTCACACCCGAAGAGCGACTCCTGCGCGCCATCTTTGGCGAAAAATCTCGTGATGTAAAAGATACATCCCTGCGTATGCCGCACGGTGAACGCGGTAAAGTTGTTGATGTAAAAGTCTTTACTCGCGAAGACAATTCCGACCTTTCTGCGGGCGTGGACATGATGGTGCGTGTTTCCGTTGCGCAACGCCGCAAGATCACAGCCGGTGACAAGATGGCTGGACGTCATGGAAATAAAGGCGTTGTTTCCAAAGTAGTGCCGGTAGAAGACATGCCATTCCTGGAAGATGGAACGCCAGTGGATATTATCTTGAATCCGCTTGGCGTGCCGGGTCGTATGAATATCGGTCAGGTTCTGGAAGTTCATCTTGGATGGGCGGCGAAACGCCTCGGCTTCCGCGCTCTCACGCCGGTCTTTGACGGCGCGACCGAAGAACAAATTGAAGCCGAGCTCGCGCGCGCGTGGATCGTGGATCAGGCTTGGAAAGAATCTGCGCAAGCAGCTTGGGAATGGATCAAAGGTCAAGAGTATGATCCGGAATCAATTCAAGATGATGATGAGGTTCGTCGGTTATATCTCGAGCATTGGCTTGGAAAACGCAAGTATGATGTCTACAGTTTGAATGATGTTGACTATGCGCGTCATGCCGCCGCCCGAGAGTGGTTGCGCGACCGCGAATATGATTCAAAGCTGATCCTTGGTGCATTGGATGAAGAAACCGCTCCTCGCGACCCCGAAGCGGACGAGGCGGCCGTTCAGGCGTGCTTACAGCTCTGGATGGAAAGCCTCGGTTACACCAAGCGCGTTGCAAAATCTAATCTTTATACCGCCGCGCAAGATGTCATGCGTGAGACGGGCTTCCCCATGCCGATCCTCGGGAAGCAGATTCTTCGCGATGGCAAGACCGGGCAACCTTACGATCAGCCAGTCACTGTGGGCGTGATGACCATTCTCAAACTGCATCACTTGGTTGAAGATAAGGTCCATGCGCGTTCGACGGGCCCATACAGTTTGGTCACGCAACAACCGCTGGGCGGTAAGGCGCAATTCGGCGGTCAGCGCTTTGGTGAAATGGAAGTATGGGCGCTTGAGGCTTACGGCGCGGCTTACACATTGCAGGAAATGCTCACAGTTAAGTCGGATGATGTTCAAGGGCGCGTCAATACCTATGAGGCGATTGTCAAAGGTGAGCCGATTGAGGAGCCGAGCATCCCGGCCTCCTTCCGCGTGTTGGTGAAAGAACTCCAGTCCCTCGGCCTTGCAGTTGAGGCGATCAATGAGGGTGGGGACGTGGTCAAGTTTGGCAAGGATGAAGAAAAGACGCATCCACCCAAACTTGGCACGGGTCTCATGGAGTTGGGCGTTGGAGGCAATGAAGGCAGGAAATAGATCGTAATTTTTCTTGACGTGCGGATAACCACATGTTAGAATAATCCGCCGTTGCCTGGAAGACCAGGCGGCATTAATCCCGCCCAAACAATGGCAACTACAAATGAGGCCATCATTATCGTTTCTGATGGCCTCATTTCTTGCAAAAGTCTTTGTGAAAGAACTTGTAATCGGAGGCGAACGTGCCGACAGTTAATCAAATGGTCCGCAAGGGCCGCAAGAGCAAGAAAAGCAAGAGCAAGGCCCCCGCGTTGCAGTATACGCTTAACAGCCATAAACAACGCCGTGTGCGCCAGGCTAGGGGCGCGCCCCAAAAGCGCGGTGTGTGCACTGTAGTGCGCACTATGACGCCCAAGAAGCCGAATTCAGCGTTACGCAAGATCGCGCGCGTGCGTCTGACAAACGGCATCGAAGTCACGGCTTATATTCCCGGCGAAGGCCATCAATTGCAGGAGCACTCTGTGGTGCTGGTGCGTGGCGGCCGCGTGAAAGACCTGCCGGGCGTTCGCTATCACATTGTGCGCGGTTCGCTCGATACGACCGGTGTGGCCAATCGCAAGCAGGGCCGCTCAAAATACGGCGCGAAACGCCCAAAGTAATCTAACGGAGATCAAGTATGAGACGTGGAACTCCCGAAAGGCGGCCCATCCCGCCCGACATGCGCTATAACAGCGTGAATGTTCAGACCATGGTTCAGCATGTGTTAAAGCGCGGCAAAAAGAGCACGGCTGTCCGCGTGATCTACGATGCCATGGATTTGGTCAAGGAACGCACGCAGAAGAATCCGCTCGAAGTGTTTGACGCGGCTTTGAAGAACGTGGGGCCAGCCATGGAGGTCCGGCCGCGACGCGTGGGTGGCGCGACTTATCAGGTCCCGATGGAAGTCGCCGCGGATCGTCGCATTACGCTGGCGATCCGCTGGATTTTGACTGCGGCGCGTGAGCGTAGCGGCCAATCATTTGCTGACAAACTCGCTTCTGAATTAATTGACGCGTCGAATGAAACCGGCGCGGCGATTCGCAAGCGCGATGAAACTCACAAGATGGCCGAGGCGAACAGAGCCTTTTCTCATTATCGTATCTAGTAAATTGGCATGAGGAATTTTTCAATTCAATTAAGGTAGATTAATAAAGAATGGCACGCGAGTATCCGCTGGAAAAGTATCGAAATATTGGGATTATTGCCCACATTGACGCCGGAAAAACGACAACGACCGAGCGTATCTTGTTCTATACCGGAAAGACCCATCGCATTGGATCGGTAGATGACGGCACCACCGTCACGGACTGGATGGAACAGGAGCGCGAGCGCGGTATTACGATCGTTTCAGCGGCTATTTCTGCTGAGTGGAAGGGCTATCAAATCAACGTGATTGATACCCCGGGTCACATTGATTTCACTGCTGAAGTTCAGCGTTCGTTGCGCGTGCTGGATGGCGGCGTGGTCATCTTTGACGCCGTTCAGGGCGTGGAGCCTCAGAGCGAAACCGTTTGGAGACAGGCCGACCGCTATGGCGTCCCGCGCATTTGCTTCGTCAATAAAATGGATCGCGTTGGCGCATCCTATGAGCGCACTATCCAGACGATCATTGACCGCCTCGGGGCCAACCCCATTCCCATGCAACTGCCCATCGGTTCCGAGTCATCATTTAAAGGCGCGGTTGATTTGCTGACGATGAAGGGAATTGTATGGGAAGATGACCTGGGCAAAGAACCAAAGGTCATTGAAATTCCCGCCGATTTGCAAAAGGCCGCAGAAGATGCGCGTCACCAGATGGTAGAGAAGATCGCTGAGTTGGATGACCATTTGACCGTCAAGTATCTGGAAGGTGCGGAGATCAGCGTTGATGAATTGAAGAGCGCACTTCGCAAAGCAGTGATTGCCAACAAGGCTTATCCTATTTTCTGCGGTTCATCGTTAAAGAATAAAGGCGTGCAGGTCATGCTGGATGCAGTCATTGATTATCTGCCGTCGCCTGCCGATATTCCTTCCGTGAAGGGTTCGGAGCCGGGCAGTGATGAACTGACTATTGAATTGCCCGCGCGCGACGACGCGCCGCTGAGCGCGTTGGTTTTCAAGATTGTGACCGATCCATATGTTGGACGTTTGGCTTATTTCCGCGTTTACTCGGGAGTAGTTTCTCAGGGACAAATGCTGACCAACTCGACCAAAGGCAAGCGCGAGCGTATCGGACGTTTGATTCGAATGCACGCGGATCGCCGCGAGGACATCACCGAAGTTCGCGCGGGTGACATTGGGGCGGCGCTGGGTTTCAAGGAAACTTTTACCGGCGATACGCTGTGTGACAATAAACAGATCGTCCTCGAGAGCATCACTTTCCCTGAGCCGGTGATTTCGATTGCGATTGAGCCGAAGAGCAGTGCCGATCAGGAGAAGATGGGCGAGGCCCTTCGTAAGCTTTCTGAGGAGGACCCGACCTTCCGTGTCCGCTCAGATGAAAATACTGGACAGACCATTATTTCCGGTATGGGTGAGTTGCATCTCGATATTCTAGTGGATCGCATGTTACGCGAGTTCCGCGTTCAAGCGAATGTCGGCGCGCCGCGCGTGGCATATCGCGAGTCGATCACACGTGCTGTCCCTGAGATCAATTATAAGTATGCCAAGCAGTCTGGCGGCCGCGGTATGTACGGTCATGTTGTGATTTCCATGGAGCCCGGTGAACGCGGCTCCGGTATTGTTTTCGAGAATAACATTGTTGGCGGCGCCATTCCGAAAGAATATATTCCCGCTGTTGAAAAAGGCATTAGAGAAGCCGCGGAGAGCGGCGTGCTGGCCGGATATCCTGTTGTGGATTTGAAGGTCTCTCTTTTCGATGGTTCTTTCCATGAAGTGGACTCGAACGAAATGGCATTCAAAATGGCCGCCTCGATGGCTTTTAAAGAAGGTTTTCAGAAGGCCGGGCCTGTATTGCTTGAACCTATGATGAAGGTGGAAGTGGTCGTGCCGGAGGAATTCCTCGGCGATGTCATTGGACAGATCAATAGCCGCCGCGGTAGTGTGCAAGGTATGGATGTCCGCCCCGGCAATGCACAGGCCGTTCGCGCCATAGTTCCACTTGGCAATATGTTTGGGTACGCAACGCAACTCCGCTCGGCCACGCAGGGCCGCGGTGTATTTAGCATGGAATTTGACCACTACGCGCCCGTACCGCAGTCAGTGGCAGAAGAAATTCTCAAAGGCTAATCGTTTTCTTTTTCATACAAGGAGTGTGTAATTATGTCGAAGGCGAAATTTGAGCGGACGAAGCCCCATTTGAATGTAGGGACGATGGGGCACATTGATCATGGGAAGACGACGCTGACGGCGGCGATCACGAAAGTGAGCCAGCTGTTGGG
>Ga0070741_10000581_pt1 | contig 127645 bp, 87 predicted proteins | sample Coa_R1_4_FD_66440 | JGI IMG/M metagenome (GOLD analysis project Ga0070741, IMG submission 66440) | Surface soil microbial communities from Centralia Pennsylvania, which are recovering from an underground coalmine fire - Coalmine... | ecosystem: Environmental > Terrestrial > Soil > Unclassified... | reverse complement strand
CGGTTGCTGCGGCGGGGGCTCCGACTCTGCGCGAATTGTCTGGCGCAAAGTTTTTCGTTCTATCTCAAAGAGCGTCAGGTGTTGAAAACCTGATCAATTGCTATGCCGAACACTTCTGGTCGGGCGAGCAATTCCTTAAAGAGTTAGCATCCCAACTCATTCATGAATTACAGCCTAATCATTCCATCAAAACGTTTGCCGACAACACCGCCATTAAAGGCGCTTTCGCTGAAGCGACCCTCCGCCAGTTTGTCTCCAGAGTCGTCGCTCCCTTGCGGGTTTCGACCGGGGCGGTAATTAGTGAGGAGCTTTGTGATAACCCGAAAAAGGTCCCGCAAATCGACCTGATCATCTGGGCGCCTTCGCCAGCGCCAGCTATCTTCTGCTCTGGCGATTTCGCACTGGTGCCCCGTTCGAGTTGCTTCGGCGTGATGGAGATCAAGCGGAGCCTCTATTCGGATGCTGGCAAAAGAATTGGCGACGTGGTTGGCAATGCCCAAGCTTACAAGCTGGTTAGCGGTGTAGCACGGGATATACAATTCGACCCAGCCAGGACATCTGATGCAGACTTCACAGTCTACCCCGGCCTTGGCGTCGTCTGCATCCACGAGTACGACCAATCAAACCAGACGCAGTATGCCGAGTTGGAACAGGAGGGGCTCTCCCTGACGCTCTTTCATGAGAACTCGGACGGCAAGCTTGACCCGAATCCGAAAGCAGTTTTCCGGCTGATCAACTTTTTGACCCTGACGAAACTGCGAGCGCGGATCATGGAAGGGCGGGATTTGGTTGACGTGCGGCTTTTGAATGCTGATGGGGTCGAAGTGGCGCTGGCGGATGTCAGTGCGAGCCAGTCAATAGAGAGTCCGCCAAAGATGATGGTATCGCTCGGCCCGGTAAGTTCGACCAATACGCCTTTCGTCATCGGCCCTGTGGGAGGCCGGCCACGTGATAAATCGTGAGCGGAGACGATCAGGCGCGTTTCATGGCAGTTTTTTGTCAAATTCCACAGCGAACGGCGTGCCCGCCCATCACGAGGTGAGGAATCTGAATCTCGGCAAGCGCTGATCTTGGACTGCTCCAAATTTTCTACTCGTACTCAAGCCCCGAAATCTTCCGCCAGAATCCTGTCCATCGCGGCAACGAGGAAGTCAGCGTCGCTTTCCGCAAACTGCATCGGCGGCCTGATCTTGACTACGTTGTGAAAAGGCCCGTCAGTGCCGAGCAGGATGCCGTACTCTCGCATGCGGTTTGCCACGAATGAAGCTTCTTCCGCGGCGGGTGCCAGCGTCTCGCGGTCGCGCACCAGCTCGATCCCCAGAAACAATCCGGAACCGCGCACGTCGCCGACAATCGGGTAACGCTCAATAAGCGGGCGTAAGCCTGCAAGCAATCGCCCGCCAACCCCGAACGCGCGCTCCTGCAGCCGCTCATCACGCATCACATCCAGCACCGCGAGGCCAATCGCGCACGAGACGGTGTTGCCGCCGAAGGTGCTGAAGAACTCCATGCCGTTGTCGAATGAGGCCGCGATCTCGGGCGTCGTCACGACCGCGCCGATGGGGTGGCCGTTGCCGATGGGTTTGCCCATCACAACGATGTCGGGCACGACGCCCTGCGCTTCAAAGGCCCAGAAGTGCGTCCCCGTGCGCCCGTAACCCGTCTGCACTTCGTCGGCGATGCAGATTCCGCCCGCTTCGCGCACATGGCGGTAGATACTGACCAGGTAACCTTCGGGGAAGAAGATTTGTCCGCCCACGCTCGGGCAGGTCTCGGCGATGTATCCGGCCGGGGCGAGACCCCGCTCGCGCAACCTTTCAATGATTTCAAGAACGTGGTGCGCGTATTTTTCTCCCGCCTGCGGGTCGTCGCGTTTGTACGGGCCGCGATACACATCCGGGATCGGGGCGGTGTGAACCCACGGCGGGGCGCCTTCGCCGCCGGGGCCGTCGTGTTTGTAAGGGCTGATGTCAACGAGCGTCGTGGTGTGGCCGTGGTAGGCGGCTTCGAGTACGATCAGGTCGCGCCGGCGGGTGTGCGCGCGGGCCAGACGCAGCGCGAGTTCGTTGGCCTCGCTCGCCGAATTGACGAAGAAGCAGATGCTCAGGTGGCCGGGCAGCGTGGCGCACAGCCTTTCGGCGTAACGGTTGATCAGGTCGTGCAGGTAGCGCGTGTTGGTGTTGAGGACGGTCATCTGTCGCCTTCCGGCCTCGACGACGCGCGGATGACAGTGGCCGACGTGCGGCACGTTGTTGTAAGCGTCCAGATACCTGCGCCCGTTTTCGTCGAACAGGTACTGCATCCAGCCGCGCACGATCTTGACCGGGTCGCGGTACGCGATGCTCAGGTTGCGCCCGATGCGCTCGCGGCGCACGGCGAGCGTTTCAGCCTTGTCTGGCTCCGGCGGCGGGAAGCGATCAGCGGGAATGCCCAGGATCAGATTCGGGTCGGGCGAGAGGCTGCGCCACAGCTCGCGCTGGCCGGCCCGCCCCACGCCCGGGAAATCGCAACCAAGGTCGAGCAGGTCGGTGATGATCTGGAAATGCAGGTGCGGCGTCCAGTCGCCGTTCGCTGGCGGCGTGCCAATCGTCGCGATGCGCTCGCCACGGGCGACGGGCCTGCCGGCGGACAAACCTTCGAGCGACTGTTCGCTCAGGTGGCCGTAGAGCGTATAGAACTCGTGCCCGTCGCCGGTCTCGTGTCTGAGGATGATCATCGGGCCGTAATCAAGCGACGCGGCGTTGTTATTGAACGCGTGAGCCACTCCGGCGAGCGGCGCGTGAACGGGCGTGCCGGCTTCGGCAAACAGATCAATGCCCAGATGAATCGTGCGATGTTCGTCGAACGGGCTGCCCGCGGTGAACGCGGGCGTCGTGTAAAGCAATCGGGGTTCGTCGTAACGACCGACGCCGACTTTCACGCCGGCTTCTTTCATCAGGCCGAACAGGCGCTCTGTCAGCCTGGGTTCCGCATTCTCGCGCTCATCGCCACTGATCGTCGGGCTGCCGACGCTGAGATCGAAAACGACGCAGGGCTCGGCTCGCAGGTCAATATCCAGCACCTGCGCGAACGCCTGCGCGCTGGCTCGCAGCCATCCCGTCACCGCTTCGCCGGATTTGACCGGCGCGAGACCGCAGGCGTGACGGAACGTGGCTTCGGCCAGACGCCGCGGAATTTGCGCCAGCTTTGGCAGCGTGCGACGAATCGGCTGCTGACTGATCGCGAGGTATTCGTCATCAGGCCGCTGCCGTTGCTGGTGAGCAGCCAGGCAGACGCTCATGCAGAGCCGCAGACAGACGAGACCAAAGAGCGCGGCGATCTCATCCTCGTTGAGCGCATACTCCGCGTGATAGCCCTTCACAATCTGAGCTGCAGCGGCGAACGGGTCAGGTTTGTCGAGGATCGTGTAAGCGATGGCGACCGCCAGATCGCCGACCGTGAAGCTGTGAACCATATCGCCGAAATCAATCACGCCGGTCACGCGCTGATTCCGGGTGTAAAGATCATCGCCGCCCCCGACCAGGACGTTGTAATCGTTCGCGTCGTTGTGAATGACGCTGTGGCGCAGGGCGGGCAGCAGTGGCGCGACGTGGCGCTCGAAATCAGCCGCGATCCTGCCGATCAGTCTGCGCATTTCCTCGTCAGCGACGAGCGGTTCGTACTCACGAACGATCCGCAGCCCGCTGGCCAGATCCCAGTGAAAATCGCGGTGAAGGGCCTCGTGATCAAAGCCCTCAAGCGCGCGATCAAGCTGGCCGATGCGGCGCCCCAGATCAAACAGTAATTCCGGTGAATGCCGGCTGACGCTGCCCAGCGGGACGCCCGGCAGGTACGTGACCAGCCACACGAAATGGCGAACGTCCGCCGACTGCACTTCAGCAATGCCAGCCCCCCTGGGTGTCAGTGCGACGCTCTGGCAGACGGGCGCGACCCCGGCCACGCGCGCCATAGCCTGCTGCTGCGCTTCGAGCATGGCGCGCGTTTCCGTCGCGTTCGCGATCTTCAGCACAAAGCGTTCGCCGGACGGTGTGTGCATCAGGAAGTTCTGGTCACGTTCGCTCGGCAGCATCGTCGCGGTCGCGTCGAGGCCGTAGAGTTCCTGCGCGATGTGAATCGCGTCTTCAGGGTTGAAACGTGGGGTGTGGTCGAGTAAGGACATGACAGGCCCGGCCGGCGGCTCCTTCGGCAGTATTCATCGTGTGAGGTGACAGATTAGCAGAGCCGCTCGTTTGAAATGAACCGAATGCGGGCCGGATTGATATCAGGGTCAGTTCATTCTTCCGGTCACGCACTGGGTACGTACGCTTCCAGCGTGCCCGGCTTCGATCAACGCGCCCCGGCCAGAAGCCAGGCACGCTGGAAGCGTACGTACCCAGTGCGTGACTGGTAACACTGCTGTGAGAACGAATTGACTTTGGATTGACACCACTGGTGTGGACAAATCCGTAGGCGGGCCATTAATATCTCCCGCCGTTAAGCATCAACCCGCAAACCTGAACGATAATCTGTCTGACAATCTGAAACCGTCACCGAAAAACTATGAGAAAACCACTTGGCATCGGCTTCATCGGCAGCGGGTTCATCACCCGCTTCCACATCAGATCATTTCTCGCCGTCCGCGACGCCGAAATCCGCGGCGTCTGGAGCCCGAACAAGGGCCGAGCGCAGGAGGCGGCCGACCTGGCGAACTCGCTCGGGCTCGGCGAGGCGAAGGCGTTCAGATCCATTGAGGAGATGGCCGCCTCACCCGACATTGACGCGATCTGGCTCTGCGGCCCCAACCACATGCGCGTTGACAATCTGGAGCGCATCGTCAAAACGATCAAGGCGGGCAAAGGCAATCTGATCGGCATCGCGTGCGAAAAGCCGCTGGCCCGCAACGTCGCCGAGGCGAAGCGCTGCGTCGAACTGATCGAAGAGGCCGGCGTGCTGCACGGCTATCTGGAAGACCAGCTCTTTGAACCCGCCGTCGCGCGCGGGCGCGAAATCATCTGGCGGCGCGGCGCTGCATTGACCGGCAGGCCGTATCTGGCCCGCTCCGCCGAAGAACACAGCGGCCCGCACATGCCCTGGTTCTGGCAGGGCGATTTGCAGGGCGGCGGCGTGCTGAACGACATGATGTGCCACAGCGTCGAAGTCGCCCGCTTCCTCCTGACCAAACCCGGCGCGCCGCGCGCGAGCATCAAACCCGTCAAAGTCTCGGCGACCATCGCCGGCCTGAAATGGACGCGGCCTGAATATGCCAGAAAGCTCAAAAAAATGATGGGCCGCAAGGTTGATTACACGAGCCGCCCGTCCGAAGACTTCGCCCGCGCGACGATCCATTATGTTGACGAAAAGGGCCTGCCGCTGATTTCTGAAGTCACGACTTCGTGGAGCTACGTCGGCGCCGGGCTGCGCCTGAGCACCGAACTGCTCGGCCCGGAGTACTCGATGTCCGTCAACACGCTCGACAGCGGTCTCAAGCTGTTCTTCAGCCGCGAGGTGAAGGGCTCCGCCGGCGAAGACCTGGTTGAGAAACAGAACGCCGAGCAGGGACTGATGCCGGTCGTCGCCAACGAAGCCGGAGATTACGGTTACGAGGCCGAGAATCGTTATTTTGTGAACTGTTTCCTCGACGGCAAACAGCCGGAAGAGAGTTTCCATGATGGCCTGGAAGTGACCGAGTTGCTGATGACCGCGTACCTGAGCGCCGAGCAGGAGCGCACGATTGAATTCAAGCCGAAGGATCTGGACAAGTTCATCCCAGCGGTCGCGCGCGGCACGTGGAAGGGGCGCTGACAACAAAACATGAGACTCAAAGACAAAGTGGCAGTGATCACAGGCGCAGCTTCGGGCATCGGGCGTGCCATCGCGTTGCGTTTTGCCGAAGAAGGCGCGCGCATCGTTGCCGCGGATTTGAATCAGGAAAAGAACGAAGAGACGGTGCGGCTGATTCACTCAAAAGGCGTCGAGGCGTTCGCCGTCACGACCGATGTCGGCCAGTCGGCTTCAGTCACACAACTGTTTCAGGCCATTGACGGGCGCGGCTGGAACGTGGACGTGCTCGTGAACAACGCCGGTCAGGGCGGTGCGCTGACTCCGGTTCACACTGTGACTGATGAGATGTGGGACGCGATCATTGACGTGCATCTGAACGGGACTTTTTACTGCACCCGCGAGGCGATCAGACGCATGCTCCGGTCGGGCACCTCAGGCGCAATCATCAACCTTGGCTCCGTCGCCGGGTTGCGCGGCATAGCTTATGGGGCCTCTTACACCGCGGCCAAGGCCGGGATCATCGGTTTCACCAAAGGTGTCGCGCAGGAGGTGGCGAAGCGTGGCATCCGCGTCAACTGCATCGCGCCCGGCTGGGTCGAAACGCCGATCCTCGACAATCTGCCCGACAGGCTGCGCGAGACGATGGTCCCCGGCACGCCCATCGGGCGCATCGGCCAGCCCGAAGAGATCGCCGCCGTCGCACTGTTTCTGGCGAGCGACGAGTCGAGTTACGTGATCGGACAGACGATCAGTCCGAATGGCGGGCTCTACACCTGACAGGACTGAGGCAGGAAAGTGAACCGGCCCTGCCGCAATCCCTGTGATCAGGTTGCGGCAGGACTTTTTATTTGAGGGCCGATGTTTTCGATCACTGCACTGCGACTTCGCCCTGGGCGATAAAGAACCCGTCGCAAGTAGTCACATAGATCGTGTATTTGAAAGGCCCCTTCTTTGCGGTCTCGCGCAACGGGACGCCGGACAGGGCCGCGCCGCCTTTGTTCGCCCGGAAAGCGTTTCCCCGAAACGGCGTGGCATTGGGGCTGAAGCGGATCTCCACCACGCCATCCTCAGTCCTCCACCGCGCCTCCTGTCTGGCCCCGATGTTCAGAGCCACGCGTTCAGGCTTGACCATCAGCTTTCCTCTGCCACCTACCCTGATCGTAATGTCTACCGGGTTCGTGTCTCTCGGATCTTTCTCCGGCGGTTGCGGCTTCGGCTCCGGTGGATAGCCCGGTTTCTGCTCGTTACTCACGCGCCCTTTGCCACTACTCGCTTTTGCCATTCCAAACCTCCGTTAATGGATGAATGCCTTGCGATGTAACTCCGAATTGATTCCGGCTGTTCTTTCCGGACTTCAACCCGAAGGGGTATGCTTGATGCGGGTATGCACTCTTACCTTCGGATCAACCGTAAACAGTGCCCCCTCTGCCGAGGTTATTTTTACCACATACTTGTACTCGTTGAAGCCATCGTCCTCTTCCGGAACAATCGCGATTGGCACTCCCGATTCTCCGGCCCCGGGGGCTGGGATGTCCCAATCCCCTGCGCCGAATGGCGTCTGGCCGGGAGTAAACAGGATCTCGATATTTGCCACCCCGTCGCCACAGACCCATCGCACAAAATCCCCCCCTGCAATGCTCAGGCGGACGGTGTCCGGGTTCACTATCGGAACCTTATTCCCGGTTCCGTCATCCTCCATGCTGACTACGACAACTCGTTGCGGCATCAATTCCTCCTTGTGAAAGGCGACTGGCCGAAAGTGTCAACGCGGCTTCCGGCTTTGGTTGATAATTGCCTGAAAGTCCGGATCGGAGCGTAACCCGGCCAATTCAGGGTTGCGGGTCAATTCAGCAATGCTGTAACCGGAGTTCACGGCTTTCTGCGCCGCCGCCAGGGCCTGGGCGCGCGCGCCGCCGAGGTGATAGACAACGATTGCGCTGGCCAGGCACTCTGCGTTTTTCGACTCCAGTTCCAGCGCCTTCTCAATGTGCTGAAGCGCTTCCTCCTTACGCCCGCCCCGTTTGGCCAGCCATTCTGCCTGCAGAGCCTCGCTTTCGGCGTCACTTTCGTGTTCCAGCAGATCCTGCTGATACCCGATGGCATGGTCGTAAGCATCATTGGCCTCGGCGTCATTAGTACCACCTTGTCTCCAGCGGCAGGCATCCCCCAGACTCCCCCAGAGCAATGCGTCCTGCTCCTGCAATCTGATGGCTCGTTTGTACTCTTCAACCGCGGCATCGTACTTCTCCTGATAAAACAATGCCGTCCCCAGACCGTTGTACCCGTCAGGGGTTGGCTGCAGGGCAATTGATTTGCGGAAAGCGGACTCGGCCTGATCGAACTGCCCGAGCTTCAGCAGGGCGTTGCCCACATTACGCTGATAGTTGGCATTTTCAGGAAGCAGATCGGCGGCCCGGCGCCAGCATTCAAGAGCATCATCAAACCTGCCCTGACGGTAGTAGAAGACGCCCTTCTCTGCGTACCCGACCGCCGGCCTGAGTTTAATGACCTGCTGAAAAGCGGCCTCGGCCTCGTTCAGTTGTTTGTTGTAACCGTAAGCTGCCGCCAGATACAACAGGGCTTCAAAATCATCCGGCTTTTTCTGGTGTGCCTCTTCAAAGGTTCTGACCGCCTGTTTGTATTCCTTATTCCAGACATAAAGCAGACCCAGCGTGACCTGTGCCTCTGAAGTTAGGTTTGGTTCTCGGAGTGCAACCCCACAAGCCACAGAAGCAAGATCAAACCACGTCTTATCACGAGCCTGAGTCAACTGGTATTTGAAGAGATAAGCCCGCCCCAAAGCAGCCTGGGTCAGTGCCGAGTGGGGGTTGTCTTTCGCCAGCCCTTCAAGTAACTCGACGGCTTTATCAACTGTGATCTCTTCCGGGTCACGTTGCAGATAACCGAGCGCCTGCAGATACTTCTCCTGCGCCGCCGGGTCGGGCACGCCGGCCTGTTGAAGTGCAGGCTCCTGAACTTTTATCCCCAGCCTCATCGCCACACGCCTCGCGACCTGACCGCTCAACTCATTCCAGTCGGCGCCGTCGGCCGAATCATTGGCAATCTGCTCTCCCTTTGCATTGAGCAATCTGTAGCTGACGCGCTTCCGGCTGCTCGCGCTCTCTACGGTCCCGCCAAGGATCAGATTCGCGCCCAGGTTCTTCGCGTACCATTTATAGTCCGACGGCGGGGAATCAGAATGCTCACTGGCTGAAGGCCGCACGACCTGAAGACCGGGCACCCTTGCCAGTATGTCACTCAATGCTCTGGCCAGACCAACGCCGAGCATTTTGTCTTCCGCCGACTGCCTACTCTTTATGCTGAAAGCCATGACCGCCAGGAATTTTTCAGCCGGGAGACTCACCGGGACAGAACACGGCCTCGTCAGCAGGGCAATGATCAGAAGCAGCGCGGCGATCACGGGCGACAAAGGATTGCGCCGCAGCCGCGCCGGACTCAGCCAGTGCAACTTTGACGAATCATCATCGGCCCTGAGTTTCCGCCCCGCCTCACCGGCATCGCGCAACCGCCGGTCAGTTTTTTTCTCAAGACAGCTTTTCAGCAAAGCTGTGATGCCAGCGGGCGTCCCGGGTGGCAGCGCATTCCAGTCGGGCTCCTTCACGAGAATCGCCGCTTCGGTGTCGGCCTGCGTCTCAGCAGCAAATGGGTGGCGCCCGGTCAGCGCTTCGTACAGCATGCAGCCGAAGGCCCAGAGGTCTGTGGCCTTGTCCGGCTCTTCGCCGCGCAACTGCTCGGGGCTCATATAAGCCGGCGTGCCGAGCCGCGTGGAGGGGCGCGTCAGGGTGTCGGCATGGGTGATGTGCCCATTCGCTTCGGCGCCGGTTTGCACGAGGTCGGCGCGCGCGGGTCTGGCGAGGCCGAAATCAAGCACCTTGACCGTGCCTTCGGGCAGGATTCTGATGTTGGCCGGCTTGAGGTCGCGGTGAATGATGCCGCGGGCGTGGGCGGCTTTCAGGGCTTCGGCGATCTGAGTGAAATACGCGCGGGCCTCGGGGACCGGCAGCGTGCCTTCCTTCAGGCGGTCAGCCAGCGTGCGGCCCGGCAGATATTCGAGTACCAGGAAGAGCAGGCCGTCCGATTCGTCGCGGTCGTGGATCGTGGCGATGTTCGGGTGATTGATGGCCGCGAGCATTTCTGATTCGCGCTTGAAGCGGGCGACGAATTCGGGGCTCTGCGCCAGATGATGGGGCAATACCTTGATGGCCACGTCACGTTTCAGTTTCAGGTCGCGCGCCAGCCAGACTTCGCCCATGCCGCCTTTCCCGAGCAGTTCGACAATCTCATAATGTTTGATGAGGCGGCCCGGGGCCATAGTCTGGGCGGAATTGCGCGCCATCTCTCTGGCGATCAGATCCATCGCGTTCTCTTCGAGGAAGCCGCCGGTCTGATCTTCGTGGCTGAGGAGCGAAGCCACTTCGAGGCGCAGTGATGCGTCATCGGCCCCGGCATCACTGAGATATGCCCGGCGCTCGTCCGGTTCGAGCGTCAGCACGTAATGCCTGAGCTGCTCGATCCGTTCCCATTTTTCGGGAGTCATCGGCTTCATCACTGTCTTCAATGTTCCCGTCTCATCTCTCGCAGCAGCCAGCCCTTCGCCATCTTCCAGTCATCCATCACCGTGTCTTCGCTGACCTTCAGGACGGCGGCGGTCTCCTTGACGCTCAGGCCGCCGAAAAACCGCATCTCGACGACGCGGGCTTTCCGGGGGGCGAAATCGGCGAGAGCCTTGAGCGCATCATCGAGCGCGATCAGATTCGGGTCGCTGCTGTTATCGGCCGGGATCATCAGTGCTTCATCGAGCTCAACTTTTGCTGCGCCGCCGCCGCGCTTCTGGTTGTTCCGTTCGCGCGCGTGATCCACCAGGATGTGGCGCATCATCCGGGCGCACATGGCCATGAAATGCGCGCGGTCATTCCAGCTCACGTCCCGGACGTCTATGAGGCGCAGGTAGACTTCGTTGACGAGCGCGGTCGTCTGCAAACTGATGCCGGGGTTTTCCTGCCGCATATACCAGTGCGCCTTGCGGTGCAGTTCGTCGTAAACCAGCGGCATCAGCTGATCGAGCGCGGCTTCGTTGCCCTGACTCCACGACCGGAGCAGTTGCGTGACGTTTCCCGAGGCTGTTGCTTCCATCTTTTGCGGACTCCCTTCCTCACACACTTCGTCTGTGATTCAAACCCTTCTCTACTGCTGGTGAGGTTTGCGGGCAAAACGTTTCATGCAGCAATGACCGGCGCTCGTGCCAGGACAACAGTTATCCCACAGGAGCGACAGGCCGCTGCTTGATGTCAAAGGGTGATTGCAATTGACCGTTGTTTGTCTGTGATGGGCGCGGATTATAGCACCGATCAGGCGCGTCCGGGCTACTGAAATATTTTTTCACCGGGCTCCGGTTTTAATCCCCCGTTTCCGCTTCAGCAGGTGAGAGCAGCACCGGAGGGAGGAAAATTTATGGCCGAAGCATTACATCAGGCTTTTTGCAGTTTCAGCATCCTGCTGGATGAAATTGATGACTGGTGCCGCGTGGAACGGCCGAAGGGCTTCCCGCCGAGGCCGAAGGACGCGCGCGACCTGCTCATCCTCGTGGCGATCCACAACCTCGCGGCTGAACTGGGCAGCGCCGGGCTGAGGAGGCAGATTCAGGCGCTCACCTTCGAGCAATTCGACAACGCCGCCAGAGATTCAGCCGTGCGCTGGAACTGAAGCGAATTACCACCGCCGCCGGCGTGAAGTTCTCCTGACCGTTCGGTAAGATATGCCGCCGAACAATTCAGGAGGACGGGCATGCCAGCAACCACCAACAGGCAGACGCACCACAGGGCACAGGGAGGGTTGATTCTCTCCCTGTGTTTTTGTGTCTTCGTGCTTTTCAGCATCACTGCACAGGGCCAGTCAGCACAAGCACCAGAAACCTATCCGCAAAAGACGCGGACGTTTCATTCAGCAGCCGAATTCGAGCGGCTCACTAAAGGTCAGGTAGTCATTCACCGCTCCCGTCAATACTCGGGCTCCCCTTTTGCAGATATGTTCGGATCAGACAGTGGTGTCGTCTGGCAGCGAAAAGGCGAAAGCCAGATGCGCCCTCTCCAGCAGATGCCGTGGAACGAAGTCACAGTAATCACCGGAGGAATTCTTGACTTCTTCATAGGGACCAAGCGTGGAACGGTTCTTTACAGGGGAGTTCAAAACTCATTTGAATATTTCGCCGGCCAGCGCTGGCTGCCTGATGATCACGTCACTGGCATTGGTATTACGGATGACGGAGTTGTCTGGATCGAAACGCCCAAAGGCTACAGCCGCATTGAATATAAAGAAATGACGCTCGCCGACAAGGCCCGCGCCTTTGAAGAGCGCATCCGCGCCCGTCACGTGCGGCACGGGCTGATGGCTGATTCACACCTGCGCGTCCCCGGTGACCTTTCCAGCAATCAGATGGTCTCGAGCGACAACGACGGCCTATGGACGGCGATGTATGTCGCGGCCGAATGCTTCCGTTACAAAGTCACGGGCGAGGCGGCGGCGCGCGATTACGCCCGGCAGGGCATTCAGGCGCTCATGCGGCTCGAAGAGATCACTAGCATCCCCGGCTTCCCTGCCCGCTCGTTCATCAAGATCGGCGAGGACATTCAACCGACGGACGGCGAATGGCACACGACGCCTGACGGCCGGTGGCGGTGGAAGGGCGATACAAGTTCGGATGAGATCGTCGGGCATTACTACGCTTACGCGATCTATTACGATCTGGTCGCGGATGAGAAAGAGAAGGAGCAGATTCGCGCCGTCGTTGATCGCATCACTTCGCACATTCAGGATCACGGCTGGCACCTCGTTGACGTTGACGGCAAGCCGACGCGGTGGGGGTGGTGGGCGCCGGAAGAAATCTGGAATGACCCTGACGAGACGGGCCTGCGCGCGCTGCACCTGCTCTCACACCTGCGCGTGGCACATCACATCACTGGCAAAGCGAAGTATCAGACGGCTTACGAAGAGCTGATCAATAAGCATCGCTACCACCTGCTCACGCGCAATCAGAAGATCAACTACCCGGGCCACGTCAATCACTCGGATGACGAACTGGCCTTTCTGTCTTACTACCCGCTGCTGCTTTACGAAACCGACCCGAAGCTGCGCGAGGTGTATATTCAGAGTCTGGAACGGAGCTGGCAGGTCGAGCGGCCCGAACGCAATCCGCTGTGGAATTTCATTTACGCGGCGGGCACGGGCAGTAAGGAGTTTGATCTCGATAACTCCGTCCTGACGCTGCGACAAATTCCGATGGATCTGATCGAATGGACGGTCAGGAATTCGCACCGCCAAGATGTGGTGATTGATCCGGCGGCTGACCGCTTCAAGCGGGCGCAGTCGCTCGTCGTGCTGCCATACGACGAACTGCCGGTGATGAAATGGAACGGCAACCCGTACCGGCTCGACGGGGGCAACGATGGAAAAAGCGAAGACGACGGCGCGTACTTCCTGCTGCCTTACTGGATGGGGCGTTATCACAAACTGATCGGCGAATAAAATGTCCGGTCAGTGATTCCGATTCAGCTCTCCGCTCAGCGTCCCGAGGAAGGCGACCAGCGGGGCGATGTCGGACTGGCTGATTCTGATCCGCTTCAACTCCTCATCGGCCTCGCGCACCTGACCGGCGCGGGCCATTTCGCTCAATCGCATTATTTCAGCTACAGCGTCTTCGAGCGAGCCGTACGCGCCCGTGTGCATGTAAGGATAAGTGTAAGCGAGGTGGCGCAGCGTCGGCGTTTTGAATGCGCCAATCATGCGGCGCAGAAGCTCGTCATCACTCTCACCAGAGCGACGCAGCGACGGGCTTTTGAGGTCAACAAAGTTCCAGAAACCCAGGTCAGCTTCGCCGGGCTTCTCTCTGGTCGGTGTTTCGCGGAATCGGGCGGAAGGGCGCACGGCGCCGGCGGAATCGGGGATCACGAGTGTGGCAAACTTCCCCGCCCCGTGCATCTGGTCATATTCGACCTGGCTGATGCCGATGTTGTGAAAGGAAAAATCGGTGAACAGCGGCGGCGCGTGACAGGCCACGCAGTTGCCGACCGGGGTGGCGCCTTCGGTGCGAAAGAAAAACTTCAATCCCCGAAGCGCATCGGCGCTGAAACCCTTCGGCAGCCTGAGTGCGCTTTTGTTCTCAAGCCCTGACACTTTCGCGAGCAGTCTTCGCGCGAAGGCTTTCGCGTCCTCGCCGCTCGCCGGGGCGGCGTCCAGATTATTTATCCGGATGAACTGGTCCCAGGGCGAATTCCTTTCGCTCGCAAGCGAACGTACGAAATCGGCCACGGCCCTCGCCACCAGACTCACGACTTCATCGCGGCTGAGTTTTTCGAGTTCGATGCCGTAAGTCTTTCTAAACAACTCGCGGTAACTGCCCGCGCCCGACTCGTCGCCCTTGTCACTCAGCACGATTGCCTGAATCTGCGCGAAGGCCTGCGGCTGTTCGCCCGGCAGCCAGCCCATCGGGCGCCCGGCGAAAGTCCCCTTGACCAGTTCTTCGAGCGAGCCGAATTCGCCGTCGAAATGCAGGCGCGGCGACTCTGCCACGTCAAAGATCGTCGGCGAATTGCGCAGTTCGTTGCGGCGCGGATCGCCGAAGCGGTAGGAGACCCAGCTCCGATTGAGGAAATCGGCGTAAGCGCGCCGGCCCTGCGGGTCTTCGTCGTACAGGTGGCAGGTGCTGCAACTCGCCGGGAAATCGCCCTTCGAGGTCGAGAAGCGCGCGTCCTTGAACAGGCGTTCTCCGAGCCTGGCCTGCTGCGGCTGCAATCCGGCTTGTGCGCTGCCACGCGTCCAGCCGGCGAGACCGGCCAGCATGAATGCCAGAAATGTGATCAGCGTTCCGCACCTGAGCCACACGGCCACGGTCAGCAAAGTCGTCTCGGAATCAGTGTTGGTTGTCATCGTCGAGGGGCCTCCCTGCGGGTCATTCATCATTGCCTGATGGCGATTAAACCATAACTCCGCGACGCGAGCGAACCCCATGTCAGTGGCTCAGGCCGGCCCGGTCGTTGTATAGTGCTGGAGATTGAGCAATGCCCGGGCAAAGGAGTAGACCAGAGAATGACTGACCGGAGAATGACTGTTGATGAGCAGCAGGCTGGCACGCTGAGGGTGACGGTCCTGCGGCGCGCGCTCGGGACGGCGGGCGCGGCGGCCTTCGTGGTGACCAATATGGTCGGCACGGGCATCTTCACCGTCCCGGCTTTTGTCAGGACGGCGACCGGCAACGGCCTCGCCGCGCTGGCCGTCTGGGTGGTCGGCGCGGGGCTCGCGCTCTCAGGCGCTCTCTGTTACGCGGAGCTGGCGACGCGGATGCCCGAGGCGGGGGGCGAGTACCATTACCTGACGCGCATCTACGGCAAGCTGTGGGGCTTTCTGAGCGGGTGGATCTCTTTTCTGGTCGGCTTCTCGGCGGCGATTGCGGCGGCGGCGCTGGGCGCGTCCGCTTATGCCGAGGCAGTCCTGCCGGGCTGGGATCGGAATGCGCCGCTCGTTACCGGCTTTGGAATCCAGATCACCGAAGGCTCCGTGGCTGCCGCCGCGCTGATCATGGTGCTGGCGGTATTCCATGCTTCCGGCGTGCGCCCGAGCGGCAGGCTGCAAACGACCATCGCCGGGCTGGTGATCGGCGCGATCATTCTGTTCGTCCTCGCGGGCATTGGCAGCGGGCGTGGCGACTGGGGCGGGGTGACAGCCGGGTCGAAATCAACCGGGCTGTGGTGGGTCGCGTTGATTCAGGTCAGCTTCGCTTACAGCGGATGGAATGCCTCCGCATATCTGGCCGGCGAAGTGATCAACCCACGGCGGACGCTGCCACGCGCCCTGATCGGCGGTACGTTGGTGGTTGCCATCATTTACCTGGCTCTGAATGTGCTGTTCCTGTATGCGCTGCCAGCCAATGCGTGGGAGCCGTCAATCGCCGTCGGGCAGACCGTGGCAGAACGCCTGTTCGGGGCTGAAGGGGCCAGAGGGGTCAGCACGATCATCACGCTGACGATCATCGGCTCGGTCAGTTCGATGACCGCCGCCGGGCCGCGCGTTTATTACGCGATGGCGCGTGACGGCCTGGCGCACTCAGTCTTCGGTCGCCTGGGTCGGCGCGGGGGGGCGCCGACGGTCGCGATCTTTACTCAGGCCATCGTGGCCATCATTCTGGCGCTGACCGGCGCTTTCGATGCATTGATCCTGTATGCCGGTTCAGCCTTATTGTTATTGGCGGGTCTGACCGTCGCTGCGGTCTGGCTGGTCCCGCGCGGCGCGGCGGATGACTCGCCGCGCTTCTTCCGCACGCCGGGGTATCCGGTGACGCCCGCAATCTTTCTGATCCTGACGCTGGTCGCTTTCGTCGAGGGGTTGAGAGAGAGCCCCGTGCCGACGGGCGCGGCGCTGCTGACGATTCTGGCCGGCATCGGCATCTATTTCATCGCCCGCGCGCGCGGCTGGCTGAACGACGAGCCGGTGGAAGAATAAAGCGGGCGAGCCGGCCCTGGGGCCGGCTCGCGGTGGACAGGCATTCCTTTTTCCTGCGTGTTGATACTGGCCGCTGACCGCGCGGAAGCTTTTGCCCCCTGCCTGTCGTGGATGGATCGTTTCAATCGCTCGTCGAAAGCTCTTTAGCGGCTTCTTTGGTCAGGCGGCGTCTCACTCCTTTCACTCGGAATTATGATGGAACCTGATGCGCCCTCGTTTCTCCGGCGAACTGAATCTCCCTGATCTCGTACATGTACATATTCGTCCACACGGTCAGCACCCTGAACTTGTCGGCCTTTTTGCGCTCCACCTGCGTGCAGTGGAAAGAGGTGACCAGCTTGCCCGGCCTCCCCTTGTCGCTCGTGTAAATGTAGAGGCAGTCTTCCCCGTTGGCCTTCTTCACGTCGTCGTGAATGACCACGTACTCGCCCTTGAGCAGCGCCCCCTGAAGCCTGACCAGTTCGGGGAACATCACGACGGCTTCCTGACGCTGTGTCGCCTGGGCATGGTTATGCGCTTTGGTATCCGCCTGCCCGGCCCAGGCACTGATTGATAATGCCGCGGCGGCGACCAGTAAAATTGTCAGCGTGAATTTTTTCATGGCAAATCCTCCCGGCCGCAAATCGCGGCTCGTTACGCTTTCCTCCGGCTCTCCCTTTTTCAATACAGCCCGAATGCTCGCTCATACTTTCCGCCTTTGCGGGGCCGCCGGGCAATAATGTGAATCCATCATTTTTCTGATGAAGGTGTTCAGGGCGCGCTCCGGCCGCGGATTTACTTTCGGCGGGCCGGCGGCAATAATGTCAGGCGCTTTATTTTTCCGGCCCGGGAGTTACGATCCAGGTAAAATGCTGCTGCGGGAACTGAAAGAACTGGTGCAAAGCACTGCGGACGCGGCCTTCGCGATTGACGGCGCGGGCGTGGTCGTCGCGTGGAACGGCGGCGCGGAAGCGATGTTCGGGCTGCCGGCCGGGGAGGCCGTCGGCCGTTCCTGCGGCTCGATCCTCCACGGGGCGGATGAGTGCGGTCCGGTCTGCTCATCGCGGTGCAGCGTCAGGCAGGCGGTCGAATCGAACCACCAGATCAGGAATTTCGATCTGCAGGTGCGGACTCCCGGGGGGATGAAGTGGTGCAACGTCTCAGTTCTCGTGGCCGAAGTAACCGGGTCGGCGCTGCCACATTCGATTCACGTCATCCGCGAGGTTGACACGGGCAAGCGGCTGGAACTGCTGGTGCGCGACTTCATCGTTTCCGGAACGAAGCTGCCGCCCGAAGAGGCCCGGGGCCTGGCCGCCGCGACCCGGTCGCCCTCGCGCGAAGTCGAACTGACCGCGCGCGAGCATGAAATCCTGCGGCTGATGGCCCGGGGGATGACGACTGCAAAGATTGCCGGCCAGCTGCACATCAGCCGCACGACCGTCAATAACCACATCCAGCACATCCTGCAAAAGCTCGACGCCCACTCGCGACTCGAAGCGATCCGCCGCGCCGAGCATGCCGGGTTGATTTAGCCCCGCCGACTCCGTACTCTGTCTGCCGAAACTTCCAGATCTGTTTTCAAATTACTTTATCCCCCTGCGGCCCGTCAGCCGAAAGGCGCTTGCGGGTCCGAACGGGGATTTTCTGCATGCGGATCAACACCTGCGCGGTCGTCATCAAACAAACGGCTCTGGCCACGGGCGGACGCGCCACGCAGTTCGCGAGGCAGGGCGACCTGACTGCCCGCCGGATCATCCGCGCCGACGCCGAACACAGGCGAACCGCCGAGGCCGTCCGCCTGGCGCTGGCCCGGAGGCAGATCGCGTTTACTGAGCTGTCGCTGCAAAGACTGACAGCCGCTGCAAAGCGCCGGCTGACCGAAGCCGATCTGGTCATCACCGTCGGCGGGGACGGCACGGCGCTCGGCTCTTCGCATTACGTCAGGCGCGGCGCGCTCGTCGGCGTCAATTCCGCGCCCGGCGACAGCGTCGGGCATTTCTGCCGCTGTTTCAGAAATGACTTTGCTCGCCGGCTCGATGACATCCTTGAATCGCGCTGGCACCCGACGCGACTCGCGCGGCTGGCGATAGCGCTTGACGGACGCACGCTGCCCGAACTCGCGCTCAACGACGTGCTGATTGCGCACGACAGCCCGGCGGCCACGACGCGCTACCTGATCACGGTCGGGGAACACACCGAGGAACAGCGCAGCTCCGGCCTGTGGGTTGCGACGGCGGCGGGCTCGACGGCGGGCATTCATTCGGCGGGCGGGCGGGTCGTGCCGCTCGGGTCGCGCCGCCTGCAATACCTCGTGCGCGAACTTTACCGCGAGCCGGGGCGGGCGTATCAACTGCTGCGCGGTTTCATCGAACCCGGCGAAGAGATCGTCATTGCCTCCAAAATGCCGCAGGCGCACCTTTACATTGACGGCGCAAAGACGGCGTACCCGTTCCCGTTCGGGGCGCGCGCCGGCATCAGGCTGGCGGATTCTGCCCTCAGAATTTTTCTCTCCTCACCGGAAAACAGGCCGGCCTGACCGCGGGGGGCGGCGGCAGGCTCTGCCCGTGGTCTCCTGCCACGCCTGAAACGTTTTGCCCTTAATCTCAAATGCCGGTGGGAAACCTGAAACCTGTGTCACCTTTCGGAGGAGCAAATCATGGCTAAAAGAATCGTTCTCTGTTTCGACGGGACCTGGAACAAGCCGGCGGACGAGAGTCTGCCCGAAGACCGGCAGGTCGAAACCAACGTCCGCAGATTTTACGAAGCCGTCGCGGACAAATCGCCCGATGGCGCGACACAACTCAAGTGGTACGACCAGGGCATCGGCACACACTGGTACGATCACGTCATCGGCGGGGTGAACGGCGCGGGGCTGGACATCAACATCATGCAGGGCTACAAATGGCTGGCCGAGCATTATGCCGACGGCGATGAAGTTTTCGTCCTCGGGTTCAGCCGCGGGGCTTACACGGCCCGGAGCTTCGTCGGGCTGATCCGCAATTGCGGGCTGATCAAAAGCAATCTGCTCGACCTTCAGCTCGGCATGGCCTTCGGCATCTATCGCACCAGGGATGACGGGCCGGATTCAAAAACCGCGAAGCTCTTCCGCCGGATGTTCTCCCGCGAGATCAACATCAAATTCGTCGGCGTCTGGGACACGGTCGGGGCGCTGGGCATCCCGCTCGGCCTCTTCAAGGACTTCAACGCGGAGTTCTACCAGTTCCACGACACGCAACTGAGCCGCATCGTCGAGAATGCCTTCCACGCCGTCTCGATTGACGAACACCGCGAGCCTTATGACGTCTGCCTGTGGAACCCGCCCTCGCAGCCGGAACAGACGATCGAACAGCGCTGGTTCATCGGCGCGCATTGCGATGTCGGCGGCGGCTACCCCGACCGGCGGCTCTCTGACCTCACGCTCAAATGGATGATGGAGAAGGCCGGCGGGCTGGGCCTCGGCATTGATCAAAGCCGCGTGCCCGCGAACGTCGAGAAAAACTACCTCGGGCCGTACACCGATTCCTGGAGCAGTTTCCTGAAGGGCTTTTATGCCAAGGACCACCCGAGGCATTACCGCACCCTCAGGCAGACGCAGTTCGGCAACGAGATGATTGACGAGTCGGTGAAAAAACGGCTCGCCGAGGACGCGACTTACAAGCCGCAGAACAAGGGCCTTCAGTAAGCCCCCCGGACACCAGCCGGGGAGCAATCCGTATGAAACGTCTGACGCTTTCCCGGCCTGTGCCGTGCTTTGAAGATGAATTACTCCGCGGACCAGCTGAAACACAAACTGCGAGAACTCAAAAAGCTCGAAATCAGAGTGCGGTTCAAGGGCCAGCCCGCGGGTCAGAACCGCCGGCTCGTCTGGGACGCCTTCTTCTCGACGAAGGCTGAGGACCAGGCCTCGGTCAAATACCCCCTCGCGAGGCTGCTCGGCCTGGACCACCATGGCATGAAAGAGGTCTTCGAGGAATATTTTTATCGGATCTACTTCCAGAGCTGGCAGGAAAGCGGCCTCACGACGGCCGACGTCCATAACCCGGAGTTGCTGTCTCTGCTCGGGCTCCCGCCCTATGCCGAGGCCCGGGAGATCAAGAGCCGGTTCCGTGAACTGGCGAAGAAATATCATCCCGATCTGGGGGGTGACAGCGACCGGTTTATCGAATTGATGAGCATCTATGAGAGACTGACGAAGGATTCCTGAGAACCCGGTCCACAGACTCATGGCCGCGACTTCATGGCAGGAGCCTTCCTCGCCTCTTCGCGCCAGCGTTCGAGCGCCTGTCGAGGCGCGGGGTCATCTTTGTAGCGCCTGAATGCCGCGAGCAGGTCGTCATTGATCCGCCCCAGACTGTCGAGCGTGCGGGCGCGCCGCTCTGAGTCAATCAGGCCGCGCGTTTCCAGAAACCGCAGCCATGCCGGAATCAGCCCGAAGAGGGCCGCCGGCGGGTAGAACAGGAAATTCATAAACCCGAGCATCCCGCCCAGGAATTTGTCCAGCCGCTCGCGGTCGGGACAGAGCGCGTGTTCGTAAGTCGCGAATTTCTGCCCGCGCAAAACCTTGTGCGCCCGGCTGCGCTTCTGCGGCTCCAGCAGATCATCTTCGGCTTCGATTTCACCCGCCTCGCGTCGCCGGATGAACCTGAATAATTCGTGAGCGCCGAGCGCCGCCCTCGTGTACGGCACGCCTTCGACGCGGTGCGCCCAGCCGATGAATTCAAGGCTCAGGTTGAAGAGATTCTGCTCGGCATCGGTGGGCGCGGCCTCATCTTCCGCATCAGCTTTTCTCTTTCGACCTGCTCGCGTCTGACTTTGCGACCGGCTGAAGTCGAAATCATCCATCGTCCACTGCCGCGCGGCCTGTCCGGTCAGGTAAGCGAGCGACTCGCCCGCCCGACCCGGCTCGAACTCGCCGTAAAATTTCAGCCGCTCGATGAGCGCCGGGTCATCAGCCTTCGGTTCGGCAGCTCCGTTCAGGTAATCGAGCATTTCATACATCGTCGCCCGGTTGATGAACTCATCAACGCCCCAGGGAAGGATGTCGTCCGACTCGCGGACTTCCGGCCAGGCGATCCGCACCGCTTCAACCAGCGCTGATAACTGGCCGTGATAAGCCAGCTGCTCTTCCACGCGATGGAAGAGGTCAAAGTCTCTGCCCGCCAATGGGGCCATTTCCAGCGCGAGAGCCGGGACCCGCTCGCTCCCGCCCGTCGCCAGAGCATTTGTGATCAGCCATTGCAGGCACCAGTGCCGCTCTTCCGCGTAAGCTTCCGGCACGCGTTCGCGCAGCTTTTCGACGAGCGCGTCAAAGCGGTCGCGCTCGTCATGCGCGATGGCCTGCCGGAAAAGCGGTTCGAGCATCTCGAAGACCATCTCTCCGTCCATCAGCTCCGGCTCGTCGAGCGTCTGATTGAAGAGCGCGATCTGCTCTTCGTAATCACCCTTTCCGAACTCCTCCCAGCGCGCGGTCCGGGCTTCCATAAGCGGGTCGGGCGGCGCCGGTGAGAACCGCGGCCCGGCCGCTGGTGATGCAGCCGCGGCAGCAGGCGGCCCGGCTTTCGCCGCCTCTTCCTCATCCTTCGCCAGACAGCACTTCTTGTACTTCTTCCCGCTGCCGCAGGGGCAGGGATCGTTTCGACCAATATCCATAGGGTTATTGTGCCGTTTTCAGGAAAGTGACCAGATCAATCAGCTGCCGGCGCGAATACTTTTTGCCGTAATGATCGGGCATGGCTGAAGCGTCGAGCCTCTCGGTCTTCACCACCTCTGCTTTGGGGAAAGTCCGCAGGACCGGGAGCGGCGACGACACGTCATAGACGCGGATGGCTTCGTTGTCTTCGCCGCGCTTCACGCCGACCGTGCGCTCGCCGCCGCGGGTAGTGATCGCGATGGTCTCGTAATTCGCGACTATGGCGGCGCCGGGGCTCGTGATGCTGCGGAAAATCTCTTCGGCCGGCCTCGTGCCGATGCCACTCAGGTCAGGGCCGACCTTGCCGCCCCTACCGTTGAAGGTGTGACAGACGCGACAGCTGTCAACGACGCCCGGATCGAAGAACAATTCCCTGCCCGCCTTCGCGTCCCCGCCTTTCAGAAACTCCGCGTCGGCGGCGCCGAGAGCCGGCTTCCCTGCCTCGGCAGTATTCGCGGGCTTTGCGGCATCTTTATTCGCTTCAGGATTCGGGTGCGGGTCGAATGCCGCCCCGGCTTTGTTAGCTGAGAGCGACATGACGTAAGCCACCAGCGACGCAATCTCCTCACTGCTGTAGACGCCCTTGAATGAAGGCATGTTGGTGCCTTTGACGCCTTCGTTAATGACGCGGGTGACGTGTTCGGCCGTGAGGCTGCGGTTCTGCAACTTCGGCGCGCCGCCGCCCACGCCCTCGCTGCCGTGACAGTAGCTGTTGCTGCACGCCCCGGCGAAGATTTTTCTGCCCGCAGCGATGCGCGCCTGATCAGGTTGCTGCGCGGCGGTTGTGGTGCGGGAGAAAGGATTGAAGACAGTGATCAATCCGGCGACCAGTAGAAGAAAAATGGCCGATGAAGTGAGTCTGCTGTAACGCCGTGAATTGTGCTGATTCATCGCTGTTACTTTCCGTTGCTGGTTGCCTGTTTGCTGCCGGCCGTCCCCGGCAGGGCGAAAACAAAGAGCGTCGAAGCGCGTTCCGGCTCGCGTCCCTTCATCTCCGGCCACAGCTCCGGGATCACGCCCGCCAGCAGCGAGCCCATCCCTGAGGGGATGGCGACGTACTGGCGGCCGTTGACGGCGTAACTGATCGGCGAGCCGCTGACGCCGCCGCCCATCCTGAATGACCAGAGCTGCTCGCCCGTCCGCGCGTCGAGCGCGAAGGCGTTGCCTTCGACGTCGCCCGCGAAGATCAGGTCGCCGCCTGTCGAAAGCAGTGATGAGAGGTTCAGGTACTTTGTCATATATCGCCACTTCCTCTCGCCGGTCACCGGGTCAACCGCGTCAATGTGCCCGTAAGGGGCCCTGTCCTTCGGCGGCTTGATGGCGACGCCGCCGCCGAAAAAGCCCTGCCCCTCGCGCGCCTCCATCTTCACCGGGTTGATGATATTGCACACTTCCCAGGCCGGGTTGTACCAGAGCCCGGTGCGCGGGCTCCAGGTCGAATGCTCCCAGTTGCGCCCGCCGATGATCGCCGGGCAGACGAACGTGCCGCCCTTCGGGTCAACGTGCTGGCGGTCAACCGGGCGCCCGTTCGCGTCAACGCCCTTCATCCACGTCAATATGTCCACGTGCGGGTAAGCGCTGACGAATTTGCCGTTCGTCCGATCCAGCACCCACGAGTAACCGCCCTTGTTCGCGTGCAGCAGCAGCTTCTGTTTCCGGCCCCCGCGCTCGACATCCACCAGCACGCACTCGTAAGACGAATCGAAGTCGTAAAGGTCGTGCGGGACTTCCTGAAAATGCCACTTCAGTTTCCCGGTGTCGGCGTCGAGCGCGATGATCGAGTCGGTGTAAAGGTTATCGCCTTCGCGCTCGTCGCCGTAAAAATCCGACGACGGGTTGCCGACGCCCCAGTAGACCAGATTCAGTTCCGGGTCATACGAACCGGTCAGCCAGGTCGGCGCGCCGCCGTATTTCCATGACTCTTTGCTCCAGGTCTCAAAGCCCGGCTCGCCCGGCCCCGGGATCGTGTAAAAGCGCCAGGCGAATTTGCCCGTCCGCGCGTCGAAGGCCGTCAGGTAGCCGCGGTGCGCGGTCTCGCCCCCGGTGCCGCCGACGATCACCTTGTCTTTGACGACGAGCGGCGCCGAGGTGATGTTGCACCCGCACTGCCGCGTGTCCTGCACTTCGACGTCCCAGACTTCGCGGCCCGTCTTCGCGTCAATCGCGACCAGATGATTGTCGAGCGTGCCGAGGTAAACGAGCCCGTAGCCGAGCGCGATGCCGCGCGTGCCCGAAGTGTATGGCACCGGGCGGTCGGGCAGCTTGTAGTAATAGCTCCAGAGCTTTTCGCCCGTCGCGGCGTTGATCGCGAAGACTCGGTTCATCGGCCCGACCAGATACATCACGCCGTCCATCACGAGCGGCGTCGAGTTCAGCCCGCCGCGCAGTTCGCCGGTCGAGAAGGCCCACGCCGGCGCGAGATTTCTGATGTTGTCGCGGTTGATCTGATCGAGCGCGCTGTAACACCAGAAGTTGTAATTGCCGCCGTAAGTCAGCCAGTTCTGCGGCTCCTTATCCGCACTCTCGATCCGCTTCGCCGTCGGCTCCTGCGCGGCAGGGCTGGTCACAGTGATCAGGGCGAGACTGAAGGCGAGAAGGACGCTCCGGGGAGTGATTGTTTTCATAGTGGCATAGTTCTTCGAGAATGGTTTGTTCGATCTCCCGCGCCTCGATTTCAAACGGGATGTTCCAGTAAGCCCGCGCGAACGAACGCGAGCGGGCAAGTTCAAGCAACCAGTGGCCGACATAGAGGGCGCGGAACCGCCAGGCGCCGAATCGGTGGTATTGCCGACTGTGCGCGACCTCGTGGCCGATGAGCGCAATGCCGCTCGTGGATTCGAGGTCGCAGCAGCCGCGTTTGAGATAGACCGTGTGCCGGTCAGTGTACCCGTCCGCATCCATCAGCACGTACCACGGAATGCCCTCACGGATGCGAATTATACTCAGATCAAAGTCAGGAAAGTACGGCGCAAGGAGTTGCTGAACACTCGCCGGCAGACTCCTTCCCCCCCGCCCCCTCTCCCTTTCTCCACCCGTCCCCCTTTCTCTCCCTCTCCTTGTCTTCCTGTCTTCTCTCACTTCCCTTTCCAGCACGGATTGCGTTTTTCGAGGAAGGCGCCGATGCCTTCCTGCGCGTCTTCAGCCATTGCGTTCAGGCTCATCACTTCCTTCGCGTAGGCGTAGGCCTTCGGCTGATCGAGGTCAATCTGCGCGTAAAAGGCCTGCTTGCCGACGGCGAGAGTGAACGGACTGGCACTGGTAATTCTTTCGGCGAGCGCCATCGTCTCTTCGCGCAGCCTGTCGGCGGCGACGACGTGGTTGACAAGCCCCCAGTCCATCGCGGTGCGCGCGTCAATGGGCGTCCCGGTCAGGAGCATTTCGAGCGCGCGTTTGCGCCCGACGGCACGGGTCAGGGCGACCATTGGCGTCGTGCAGAACAAGCCGATCTTCACTCCGGGCGTCGCGAACTTCGCGTTTTCCGAAGCGACGGCCAGATCGCACGTCGCCACGAGCTGGCACCCGGCGGCCGTCGCCACGCCCTGCACTTCGGCGATGACCGGCTGCGGGATGCCCTGGATCAGCGTCATCAGTTCAGTGCAGACGTCGAAGATTTCGCGGTAATCGCCGACCGTCCGATCGCGCATCTCGCCGAGGTCGTGACCGGCTGAAAACACCGACCCGGCGGCGGCCAGGATCACGGCGCGAATCTGATCCGATTTGCCGACCCCGGTGAGGCAGGCGATCAACTCATTCATCAGATCGAGCGAGAGCGCGTTGCGGCGCTCCGGCCGGTTGAGTGTGATGATTGCGATCGGCGCATCGGCCCTGACCATCAGATGTTCATAACGCTCTGACATAATTCTCCTGCCGACGGGCGAAAAAGTTCAGCCTGATTTCCATTCGCTCTGAAGACGGCTTTCAGCATACCTAAACCCGCGCATCAATCCAACCCGGCCCGGCCTTTGAAGTGGTCAATGGATTCTCCCCGGGAGCGCGAGCGTCCCGCTCGCCAGGGTTTGGAATCAGAGCCCGATCGGATTCCAGGCAGCCTTGCTCGAGATGCCTGGCGGGCGGGACGCTCGCGCTCCCGGGGAGAATGCGTTGATCCTGTGCCTTGCCCGTCAATCACCGAGCCGCAGCCTGTGGCCGCGCCACTATGATGGGATTCGCTTCCAGTTCGCGGCGGTAAAAGACGCGCGGCCTCTGGACGCTCCTCCTGTTCGCGTCTTTGATTTTCTCTTCGCCCTCGACGAAGGTCACATTCTCCTGCCGGAGCAGCCGCGCGCGCATCTCTTTCTGCTGCATCTGCGGCACACGCTCGGCGGCGAAGTTGAACCACTCGCGCACCATCACGACGCCGTCTTTCGGCTCCCTGTCTGCCGCGCCCTGCCTGAGCCCTTCGGTGACGAGCGCATAAGTCAGATAGCCGTGGCCCAGTTGCGACGCTTCGAGCGCGGCCTGATAGCTCTGCGCGGCGGTCAGAATGTACATGCCCTTCTCGTAAGCCAGCTGCGCGAGGCCCTTCGAGTTCATCGGGCCCCGGCGCTTCTCTTCCGCTTCGAGCGCCTGCCCGCTGTTGCAGGCGTCAATGACGAGCAGCAGTTGCCCGGCGTCAATCCGCTCGACGGCCTGCTCCAGCTCCCGGTCCGAAATGCCGTGCGCGAGGATGCGTTGCAGGCCGGCGCGGGTCACCGTCGTCCGCGCCCCCGTATAGCCGAGATCGTGCGGGATCAGATAGAAGCGGGACTGCTGCGCCGTGCCGTGGCCGGCGAAATAGATCACCACCACGTCTTCGGGCTGCGCCTGACGGGCGAGCGTCGCGAGCGCGCGCAGGATGCCGGCCTTCGTCGCGTTCTCATTATAGAGCGGCACCACTTCGACCTGTTTGTAACGGCCCAGCTTCTCCTGCTGATCGCGCCACTCCGCGCTGAAGGCTTCGGCATCGGCCACCGCGTATCTCAGGTTGAATTGAGAGTTGGCGTAGTTATCAATTCCGACTGCCAGCACGTAAGCAGTGCCTGCGCGCCGGAGGCTGTCGGTCCCGCTGATGGTCAGTGTCGCGTCGCTGCTCTTGATGTTGTCGTGGTTGAAGGCGTAAGCGGTCAACTGGTTTTCACCCGCCATAATCGGAACAGTCGTTTCCACCGTCAGGTGGCCTGACCCTTTGAGTACCTCGCCGCGCCACACTCTGACGAGCGAGCCGTTGCGGAACAGGCGCACGTCGCGCGCGCCGGCCGGGGCGTCGGTGATTTCGATGCGCACTTTCATTTCACGCGCTCCGCTGCCCGCCCCATCAGCCGGAGACAGCGACAGGCGCGGCTGGCGGCGATCTTTCTGGTCAACGGCCTGCCGCGCCGTGGGCCGCCTGCCGGAGAAGAGATCGGCGAGCAGATTCGGGCGGAAGAATTCGCTGAAGAAAATCTCGACCGGCGCAACCTCGAAAGTGTTCTGATTGAAACGCCACAGAATCTGATTGAGCGCCGTGGGCGAACCATCAAACAGCCCGTCGGGCGTGGCCACCAGCCACTCTTTCTGATCCAGCGCGACCAGCGTCGCCAGTTCTCGCCCGGTCGTCACTTCCCACAGCTTCGTTCGCGCGTCGAGGCTGCCGCTCGCCAGAATGTTTCCGTCGGGGTTGAAGGCGAGCGAGGTTACGCTGTTTGTGTGCCCGGCCAGGGCGCGCGATTCCGTCGCGGTCGCCACGTCCCAGAGCCTGATCGAGTTGTCTGCGCCACCCGTCGCCAGAAATTTTCCGTCGGGGCTGAAGGCGGCGGGGGAGGCACTGCCTTCGAGCGTGTGCAGCTTTGCGCCGGTCGCGGCGTCCCACAACTCAATCACGTTGTCGTCGTTCGCCACAGCCAGCGTTTTGCCGTCAGAGCTGAAAGCCAGACCCATGCCGGGCAGTGTGCGAATTTTCGTGCCGGTCGCCGTGTCCCAGAGCGCCGTTTCCATCTGCGAAAAACCGGCGCCGCTCACGAGCGTCCGCCCGTCGGGGCTGAACACGACGGCGTGAACCATCGAACGATGGCCGGGCAATTTGAGCAGCCACTTCCCGCTCGCCACGTCCCATATATCAATCGGGTTTTCCTGACTGTATTCGGTCACCTGGATCCCCATGTTGAATGGGTTGCCGGTGCTGCCCCCCCGCCCTGCGGCCACCATTCTGCCGTCGGGGCTGAAGGCCAGCGCGTTGGCGTTCAGATCAGTCCCGGTGAGGATGAGGCGACGGCCGCCGGCAGTTGAATCCCACAGCCTGACCGTCTGGTCATTACCGCCACTCGCCAGCGTGGCGCTGTCGGGGCTGAAGGCCGTCGCAACAGGGCTGTTGCGATGCCCTGCGAGCGCGCGCATTGCGCCATTGCCGGTCAGGTCCCACAGCTTCACTGCATTGTCTCCCCACAGCTCCCCGTCGCTGCCTGTGACCAGCATCCTGCCGTCGCCACTGAAAGCGACCGAAGGGACGGCGACCGAATGCGGCCTGAGGACGCGCCGCACTTCGCCGGATGCGGTGTCCCAGAGCTTGATGGCGCCAAAACCGGCCCCGCTCGCGAGCGCCTTCCCGTCGGGGCTGAAAGCGATGTTGCCATGCAGTTCGGAAGGCCCGATGGCAGTCATCACAGGGCCCCGGTCATCGCCGATGCTGATGCCACGCGGGTTGGATGGGGCGATGAGCGTCCGCAGTTCCGCGCCCGTCGTCAGGTCCCACAGCACAATTGATTCGAGTTTATCGCGCTGCACGCTGCAGGCCAGCGCCGCGCCGTCGGGCGTGAAGGCGAAAGGCCAGTCACCTTCAATCCGGCGGAGTTCCTGACCGGTCGCGGTATCCACAACTTTGATCGCGACGCGCCTGCCCGGCGCGTCAGTAACCGTGCCCGCGATCATTCTGCCGTCAGGGCTGAAGCCCGCGCGCGAAAACGGTGCGGCCGGCAACCCGTCATAGGTTCGCAGCTCACTGCCCGCCGCCACGTCCCACAGTTTGAGCTTCCCAGCCTCAACGCCGAGAATCGTTTTGCCGGCGGGGCTGAAAGCAATCGGGTAAGTTCCGGCGATGGTGCGCACCTCGCCCCCTGAAACGGCGTCCCGCAATCTGATCTTCTCATCGCCGTATGCGATGGTCCTGCCGTCGGGACTGAAAGCCGGATTATTGCCTTCGAACTTCTGCAGCATCCGGCCCGTCGCCACGTCCCAGACGCGCACCGTGATGTCCGGCTTCGCCAGATCTTCGCCCCCGCTCGCGCTGGCGAGCAGCCTGCCGTCGCGGCTGAAGACGAGCGAGTTAATCTGATCCCGGTGCCCGCTGAGCGTTCGCAACTCACGGCCCGTCGCCACGTCCCAGAGTTTGATCATGTAATCCTGACTGCCGCTTGCGAGCAGCCTCCCGTCGGCACTGAAAGCGATGACCGTGACAAACTTCGAATGCCCCGTCTGCACGACCAGTTCAGGCTTCTGTGCGAAGGCGTGAGCCGAAATCAACAGCAACAGCGGGAATGAAAGCGCGGCGCAGAGGCATCGGTACATTACCGCGAGCGGGCGGAGGCTCCCGCCACGGCCTCTCGTCAATGCCTCCGTTCGCCCGAGGCCCGCGGACTGGGCCGGCGACCGGCCCAGTCCTGCCTGCTTCAATTCAGCCAGTGAAAGGATTTGCATAATCATTGATTCTGCCGGGGCTGGCTCAGGGGCTGCTGGATATTCACCAGTGGTGGGTTGATGAAGAGTGGGAGGCTGACTCCCAGCAACGTCTTCCGGCGGCGAACACTATCACAGAGGCGAGGCGGGTGAGAAGTGGGATCAGCGTCCTGCGGCATCGAAAGCCGAAAGACCACTACCCATCGGGCGAAGCAGGGTCAACTCCTTCCCCCCTCGGAGCGCAGGCTCCCGGAGAACTGCCGTGAAACGAATTGACCTTGTGGCGAAGGCGGTTGATTGCAGCCTGACCAGATGATAAGGAAGGCTGGCGAACCAGTGTGTCAGCGGAACGCTTCCCGATAACAACCTTCATCGGTATTCGTTCTCGACATAATTCATAAGCAACACACCATCAGGACACTATTGGAAACCCTTCCCAGGGCCAGTGAGATATTGCCACTTCAAGGCGTAGCTGTTTTACAACTGGCATGCCTGCCCTGGTCCCGGCTTCGGTTGGCACGCCGGCCGGGAGCAGGGTCAGCGCCGTGTCATCTGGTAAATCGGGGCGGGAACCTTTTCGCCGGTCGTGACGACGGATTTGCCGTCAGCCGTGTAGCCGATGGCTTCGCCCTGACGTTCGAGCGGAATGTCTACGGGCACGGGCGTGGAATTGAAGATCGTCTCGAACGCGCCGCCCGTCTCGCGCCGGAGTTCGATGGCGTTCAGGTAAGTGCGAATGATGACGCGGCTGCCGTCGGGCGCTGCGGATGCGCCGGTCACCATCGGCAGCTTCGAGATTTCACTGACGGCACTCCCCTTCACCTCTTCCAGCACGACCTCCTGACCCGCGGCGAGCGGCATCGGGGAGCGGTAGACTTTGCATCCACCGTCCCTGAGTTTGGTGACGATGTAAATGCGCCCGGCTTTCGGGTCAACGAAGAGCGCCTCGGCGTCGTGCTTGCCGTCGGGGTATTGGAATGGAAACCTTTCGGCCTGCTCCGTCGCCCCTGTTTTCACACCCTCTCCGAGCAGCGGCTCATTCACGCGATAAATAATCACCTCGTTGCGTCTCGAACGGTTGTCGCCGATGTCGGCGATGTAGAGCGCCGGCTTGCCGTCGCGCCCCGGCCCGCCGGCTATGTCTTCCCAGTCAACGTTGTTCGCGCCCGTGACCGCAAAAGTTGCGAGCAGCCTTCCGTTCGCGTCAAGCGCGTAAATCTCCGCCGGGTTGCCGCTGTCGTTATTCACCCACCAAACGCCCGCATTCGCCCGCCCGGCGGTGATGCCCGAAACCTCACTGAGCTTTTCGTCAGTGATCGTGCCGACCTGTTTCGCCGGACTGTAACTGCCGCTGACGGCCTGACCCGTGGGCGCCGCCACTTCTGACCACGGCCTCGTCGGGATCGGATCGGACTTTGCCCCCTGCGGTTCCGTCGCCGGCTGCACGGTGCCACACGAAAGGGAACACAAAAGCAACAGGCAGAAGACGGAGCCTGAAACGCCGGAATAAAGAGGACCACTCACGACTCTGCGCTTCCCGCCTGCTGCCATCTGATTGCTGTACTTCATTATGACTTCTCAGCTTCGTTATCCTGATTCTTCAGCCCCGACGGTCAGGCATTCGACTCCCGATCCGCCGCATGGATGTGCCCACCGGCAACCGCGAGCCCGCTCGAGTGAACCCGCTTCTCCATCAGACCGCCACTATTGTACAGCACCTTGAGCGTCCGCGCGTCGGGCGCATACAGCATGGTGTGCCGTGTTTTATCTCAGGCGATCCGTAAGCTACAATTCCCGGCAATGGAATTACTGCTCGGAAAAACTGAAGACGAGCTAATTGATTACGCCCGCCGGAACGGTGAGGCGCCGTTCCGTGGCAAACAGCTTTACCACGCGATCTACTATCGTCGGGTGACGGGTCTCGATCAGATCACCGAACTGTCGAAGCCGCTGCGCGAAAAGCTCGGCGCACGGGCCGTGATTACACAAACGCAGATTGCGAATGTCTTTCATTCAAATGATGGCACGCGGCGTTACCTCCTCCGGCTGGGGGACGGCAAGGAAGTCGAAGCGGTCTTCATTCCGGAAGAGAACCGCGACACGATCTGTATCAGTTGTCAGGTCGGCTGCGCCGTCGGCTGCGGGTTCTGTATGACCGCGCAACTCGGCATCAAACGCAACATGACGGCGGGCGAAATCATCTCGCAGGTCGTCATCGTGCTGAATGACGTCTACGGCGCGGGCGCGGAAACGCCGCACGGCACGAATCTGGTGTTTATGGGCATGGGCGAGAGCTTTCTGAATTACGACGAAGTCACGAAAGCCATCAGGATTATGGCCGATGAAAAGGGGATGAACATCAGTCCGAAGCGCGTGACCGTTTCGACTTCGGGCATCGTGCCGAAGATTTACGCCTTCGCCCGGGAGCCGGTGCGCGCGCGGCTGGCGATCTCGCTCTCGGCCACGACCGACGAGCAGCGCACGAAACTGATCCCGCTCAACAAGCGATACAACCTGGATGAACTGATGAAAGCCTGCCGCGAATACCCGCTGCGCGAGCGCGAACGACTGACGTTTGAATACGTGATGCTCGACGGCGTCAACGACACTGATGACGATGCGCGGCGGCTGGTGAAGCTGATCAGGGGCAACGGCATCAACGCGAAGGTCAATCTGATTCCACACAACCCCGCGCCTGAACTTCCCTTTCATTCTTCACCGGTGGGGCGCATTCTGAAGTTCCAGCAGATTCTGACTGAGAGCGGAGTGCCCGCGTTCATCCGCCGCCCGCGCGGGCAGGACATTTCAGCAGCATGCGGACAACTGGCAGCACGGAAATAATCATCGTCGGCCACAATGAGTTGCCAGAACCACTGAGAATGATCAGATGAAGATCCGATCAATGGAGGTGTGATATGAAACCCGGTAACAAGTTTCTGCTCGCAACCCTGCTGGTGCCCCTCCTGGCCACCCCCGCTGGGGCGCAGGAATCGCACCAGCACCAGCACGAAGCCACGGAACAGCTCGGACAGGTTAACTTCCGGGTTTCCTGCAATCCGGCGGCTCAGAAACAATTCAATCGCGCCGCGGCGCTGTTGCACTCTTTCTGGTACGACTCCGCAGAACAGGCGTTCGCCGAAATCACCGTCACTGACCCCCGGTGCGCAATGGGCTACTGGGGCATCGCGATGAGCAATTTCCATCCGATCTGGGAGCCACCCTCAGCAGCAGAACTGAAGCGCGGGCAGGCCGCCATTGAAAAAGCAAAAGCGGCGGGGGCGAAAACTCAGCGGGAGCGGGATTACATCGCGGCCCTGGAGGTTTTCTACAAGGACTACGACACGCTCGATCACCGGACTCGCGCGCTCGCTTACGAGAGGGCGATGGAGCAGGTTTATTTGCGATACCCCGAAGACCGGGAGGCGGCGATTTTCTACGCGCTGATACTCATCGGGAACGGGATGAAGGATAACAACAAGAGCTACACGAAAGAGAAGCAGGCGGCCGTCATCCTGAATAAAATCCTGCCGGAGGAGCCGAACCACCCCGGCATAGCGCATTACCTCATTCACAGTTACGACTACCCGCAGCTCGCGCACCTCGCGCTGCCCGCGGCCGAGCAGTACGCGAAAATCGCCCCTTCAGCCCCGCACGCGCTGCACATGCCGTCGCACATCTTCACGCGACTCGGGCTCTGGCAGCAATCAATTGAGTCGAACATCGCCTCCGCGACCGCCGCCAGAAACGTCGTGGCGAAGACTCACCCGGGGGCCGCCTCGCAGAATCAGCTGCACGCGATGGACTACCTGACCTACGCCTACCTGCAGGGCGCGCAGGATCAGAAGGCGAAGGGCGTGGTGGATGAGGCCGGGAACGTGAGCCGGGTTGACCAGGAAGTCTTCCAGGCGGCCTACGCCTTCGCCGCGATTCCGGCGCGTTACGCGCTTGAGAGGCGCCGCTGGGATGAGGCCGCGGGGCTGAAACTTCATCCCGCCTCTTTCCCCTGGGAGCAATTCCGGTTCGCCGAAGCCATCACGTATTTCGCGCGTGCCGTCGGGGCCGCGCGCAGTGGCAACACGGCGTCGGCGCGCCAGGAGGTTGAGAAGCTCAGTTCAATTCAGAAGGCACTCGCTGTAGTGAAAAAGGGGTACGACTGGGCCACGCAGGTGGAAATCGAGCGGCGCGCGGCGTCCGCCTGGCTTGCGCATGCGGAAGGGAAGAATGAAGAGGCTCTGGCGCTGATGCGTTCGGCGGCTGAACTCGAGGACTCGACCGATAAACATCCGGTCACGCCCGGCGCAATCATCCCGGCGCGGGAGATGCTCGGCGATCTGCTCCTTGAGCTGAATCAACCGGCACAGGCGGTGCGCGAATTCGAGCTGTCCCTGCAGAATGCGCCAAAACGATTCAACAGCCATTACGGCCTTGCGCGCGCCGCAGCAGCTTCGGGAGATGAGAAGAAGGCACGCGCTCACTACGCTGAGCTTGTCGCCCTCTGCAATAACGCCGACGGCGACAGGCCTGAACTTCAAAAAGCGAAGGAGTTTCTGGCTGAACGACAGGTGAAGCAATCAGAGAAGTAAATCCTGCGTCTGCTCCCCACCGAGGACAGTCTATCCTTATGCAAACATCGCCTGATTACATCGTCATCGGCAGCGGCGTAGCAGGTCTGCGCGCCGCACTCGGCCTCGCTCGCGGCGGGCGCGTGGCGGTTCTGACCAAGGATCGCCTTGATGAATCCAACACCGAATACGCCCAGGGGGGCGTGGCCGTTGCGCTCTCCGACGATGACGAAATTGACCTGCACGTCGAAGACACTCTGAAGGCGGGCGCGGGGTTGTGCGACGAGAAGGCCGTACGGGTGCTGGTCGAGGAAGGGCCGCGTTACATCACCGAGCTGATCGAATGGGGCGCGCAGTTTGACCGTGAAGGCGGCGCGCTGGCTTTCACTCAGGAGGCCGCGCACTCGCGCCGCCGCATCCTGCACGCGCACGGCGATTCGACCGGGCGCGAGATCGTGCGCTCGCTGATCAAGCGGGCGCGGCAGGAACCCAACATCGAATTTCACGCGCACGCCGCCACCATCAGCCTGATCGTCGAAGACGGGCATTGCGCCGGCGTGCGATACATCCACCCGAATGAGAGCGTGAGGTGTGAGATGCGGGCGCGGGCAGTGGTGCTGGCGACCGGCGGCGCGGGTCAGCTTTTCGCGCAGACGACCAACCCGAGCGTGGCGACCGGCGACGGGATGGCGATGGCGTATATGGCGGGCGCGATGATGTGCGACCTGGAGTTCGTGCAGTTTCATCCGACGGCGCTCGCGCTGCCCGACGCGCCTCGCTTCCTGCTCTCCGAAGCGCTGCGCGGCGAGGGCGCGATCCTGCGCAATCACGAAGGCAAAGACTTCGCGAAAAATTACGACGAACGCGCCGAGCTGGCGCCGCGCGACGTCGTCGCACGCGCCATCGTGGCCGAGATGGAGCGTACGAACACGCGCTGGATGTATCTCGACCTCACACATCTGAAGGCGACTTTTCTGCGTGACCGCTTCCCGAAAATTTTTGAGACTTGCCTGCGCTACGGCCTCGACCTGACGAAAGACCTCCTGCCAGTCAGCCCCGCCGTGCATTACATAATGGGCGGAGTGCGCAGCGACACGCACGGGCGGACGACGTTGGAGGGTTTATACGCTGCCGGCGAAGTAGCCTGCACAGGGGTTCACGGCGCGAACCGGCTGGCGAGCAATTCGCTGCTCGAAGGGCTGGTCTTCGGCGCTCGGGCGGGCGCGGCGGCCTTGGAAGATGCGCTCGCTCATTCTGCCGACCCCGAAGCCGAGCCGGTTGATTTTGACCTGTCACAATGGCGGCTCGACCCGCGCACCAAGAGCCGCGTGCAGGAACTGATGTGGAAAAACGTCGGGCTGATCCGCCGCGCCAGTGATCTGGAAATTGCGGCGGGTGAGTGCGCGAAATTTGCCGCGGACGAGAACGTCAACGAGCGCACCCGCAATTTCGCGACGCTCGCGAGGCTGATGGCCGAAGCGGCATTGTGGCGCGAGGAAAGCCGCGGCGGTCATTACCGCGCGGACTTCCCCAGGCGCGACGATGCGCGCTGGCGCCTGCATTCCGCCCAACAGATGGGGCGGCCAATCACTTCGCTCGACAGCATCAGTTGATGCGGCTGCCGCTTGGGCCGATTGTTCAGTCAGAATGAAGTGACTTTTCCCGTAACGCCCGTAACGCTTTCCGGCTTTGCGACCTTCGCCCTTTGCCATGTGATGCCGCCGGCCGCACATGCCCGCATGTGCGGCCCCGCCCGGATCAAATTTATTCCGCAGTTCATCTGCTTACTATCCTCAGCCGGATCATTGCGATGTCAGTGATCACACCCACCCCCTGAGACCGATCACAATCCCGGCATTGGAAACCGGAACAATACTTGCTCCGCTCCACTCCCGGCCCGGGCGCTCTGCGGGGCAGACCGGGCCTGATCAGGCAATGTGACTGAATCATTGACAGCGCAGGCGCTCCCGCCCCCTCCCGGTTGCAGCACGAGGATCAGCCCGCGCGAAATTTGCAGTAAACACCAGCTACCACGAGAGGAGCAATAACATGCCCAGACAGTTCGCCATCAAAGCGCTGACCTTTTTCAGCCTGCTCGTGCTGCTCTGCCTCACGGCGAGCGGCGCCCGGGCCCAGTCAGTCAGGGATTTCGTCAGTGTGGACGCCGCGCGTTATTCGCAGGTCGCCGCCCCCAACAGCATCGTGGCCGGTTTCACGTCTCAGGTCGCCACGGAGGTCGCTCTCGCCAATGACGCGGACGACCTTACGCCGGGCATCCAATTGCCGACCGAACTCGGCGGCTTGAGCGTCAGCGTCAACGGTCGCCTCGCGCCGCTCTTCTTCGTCTCGCCGAATCAGATCAACTACGTCGTCCCGGCGGAAACTGAGACTGACGGCCCGGCGACAGTCGTGGTGACTGATGCTCAGGGGACTGTCCTCGCTCAGGGGACGCTGAATATGGCGACGAAAATGCTCAGTGTTTTCTGTTCCAACCAGGGCGGTACTGGCGCACCGGCGGGCTCGGTCACGCCTGATGGCATCAACTACGCGCCCGTCGGCAATCCCGACGGCACATCGAATGTGGTGCCGGCTGGTCAGTATCTGGTGCTGTATGGCACCGGCATCAGCGGGACGCAGGAGGACGTCAAGGCTTTCATCGGCGGCGTCGAAGCCCCGGTGACCTATGCCGGCCTGCAGGGCGGCTTTGTCGGCCTGTGTCAGGTCAACCTTCAGATCCCCGAATCGCTCGCCAATCAGGGCCTGCTTGAATTGCAACTGGTGGACGGCAGCACGGTCAGCAACACCATGGTCATTGACCTCGGCGGCAACCCGACGGCCCCGGCTGGCGCGCCGGTGATCACCGGCCTGAGCGCGAATCAGGCGCTGGCCGGCCAGGTGGTCACGCTCACTGGCAGCAACTTCCCGACTTCGATTGATCAGGCGACAGTGCGGCTCGGCCCGGCTTACGGCCAGGTCCTTTCGACCAAAGCGACGGAACTGACTTTCATCGTGCCTTACGGCGCGGCGACCAACCGGATCGCGGTCGGCAACGCGGCGGGCGAACGGCTGAGCAGTTCTTCACTGGGCATCACCACTTCCATTTCGGGCACGGTGCAGGCGGCGGACGGCACGCCGCTCGTCGGATTGCCGGTGTATGTCACCGCGGCCAACGCATACACGACCACTGATTTCAACGGACGCTTCCTGCTGTCGGGCGTCACGGCGGGCGTCAATCGTGTGGAATTCGACGCGAGCAGCCGGCCATACACCAGCGAATCATTCTCACTGCTGGTCAATGAAGGCCGCGACAATGAACTCGGCTTCCCCGTCACCCTGCTTCAGGATCTGGGAGGCTACGCTACTTACGGCAGTCAGGGTGACGGCGGTCTGGAATCCACCGCCGAAGATCCGACCACGGCCAAAGTAATCGAGCATGAAGGACTGACGCTGACGATTCCGGGCAAAGTCACGTTCCCGAACGGCACGAACCAGGGGCGCATCGGCCTGACGCGCATTCCGCGCGACGGCAGGCTCGTCTCACTGCTGCCGGCCGGCGTCTACCCGTCGGTCGTGGCACTGATCACGCCGCCGGGAGCGACCTTCGGCGAAAACGGCACGGGTCTGGCTTCTCTCACTTTCCCGAATGTTGATCAGTTGCCCGCGGGCACGAAGTTCGCCCTCTACGCCTACGACCGCAAAGTCACGCCGTCGGCCTTCGTGAAGAAGGGGCAGGCGACGGTGAATCAGGCGGGCGATAAGGTCGTGGCTGAAAGTCTGATTGACGTCGCCACAGTCTGGTTCATCGGGCTGCCGGCGGAAAACGCCCCGGTCACGAAGGTGACTGGCCGCGTGCTTGATTCGAATGACAAGCCCGTGAGCGGCGCCCGCGTATACGTGCGCGGCCGCGGCGCGGCAACCGACGTCAGAGGCAACTTCGTCATCAACAGCGTGCGCGCGAAGAACGGCGACGAACTGCGTATCGAAGTTCTCTTCTCCACGCCCGCCGGCTCCCTGCTCAAGGCAGGCAAGGCGGTCAACGCAGTCGTGCCGGGTGAAACCAGCGCCGGAGACATCAAGCTCCCGGCTGAGCCGGAACTGATGCTGCTGATCCGTCCGGGTGAAGTGAAGATGAATGCCGGCGAGACGACGACGATGAAAGTCGTACTGTCGAGGGCACTGTCGGCCGACGCCACCATCAACCTGGCGAAGGTTGACGGCGTGGCGGTCACGCTCGACCCGACCCAGCTTAAGATCGAGGCGGGCAAGACCGAAAGCGGTTTCACCGTCAAGGGTTCGACACCGGGTCGCGCCGTGATCGCGGCCACGCTGGCTTCGGCCACGGCTGACATCACGACCGATCAGGCGCGCGGGGCGAAGGCGTATGTGTACGTGCTGGCGCCGGCTCCGGTGCTGACTGGCATCACGCCACCCGCCGGGCCTTCCGGCTCGCCTTTCGCCATCGTGGGCAGCGGCTTCAGTTCAGAAGCCAGATACAATCAGATCGTCTTCAAACAGGGCGATCATCTGTTCCCGGTTGACCCGGCAAAGGTCGGGATCATCAGCACTCCGAATGGCGTGACGGGCCTGAAGGGCGTCGTGCCGGGGATGAAGGCCGGCGCGGCAGAAGTCTTCGTCGTCAGATATCAGGAGGGCACGGTCAGCGCGGCGTCGAACACGCTGGCGTTCACGGTGACTGAGGCCCCGGCCCCGGTGCTGACCTCAATTACACCGGGCGAAGGCAAGCCCGGCACGCAGTTCACGCTCACCGGTTCGGGCTTCAGTTCCGAGGCAAAATATGACCTCATCTTCTTCAAGCAGGGTGATCGTGTCTTCCCGGTTGATCCGACGACCATCAAGGTCATCACTGCGACGAGCGCGGCCAACACTGTCAGCACGGCCCTGGTGACGGGGCTGGTGGGCAACGTGCCGCGGATGCCCGCGGGGGCGGCGGAAGTCTACGTCGTGGTCTTCAGGGAAAACGGGGCGAGCGCCACTTCCAACAGACTGGCTTTCAACGTCCTGGCTCTGCCGGCCCCGGAAGTGAAGTCAATCACGCCGGGCGAAGGGCAACCCGGTGCGACCTTCACGCTGACCGGAAGCGGGTTCGCTTCAGAAGCCTCCCGGAACTACGTGATCTTCAGAAAAGACGACGTCAAAACCCCGGTTGACCCGAAGACCCTCAGCGTCACCGCAGACACCATCAAAGGTGTTGTGCCGAGACTGGCTGCCGGCGATTACAAGGTCTCCGTCGTGGTCGTCCGGGAAAATATCGGCGGCGTACCCTCGAACGAAGTGGCCTTCAAGGTGCTTCCCCCGCCGCCTCCGCCCGCGCCGGTGCTGACGGCAGTGACGCCCGCTGAAGGCGCAATGCCGGGCCAGGCTTTTACGATCACCGGGACTGGCTTTGGCACGATCAACGTGGTCTTCTTCAAAGTCGGAGACAAAGTAGTGACGCTCTACCCGACGTCGCTCAAAGTCACCGACGCCGGGATCACCGGCCTCGTCCCCGATCTGCCGGCGGGCGATGGCGAAGTCTGGGTCGTGACGCGCAAGGACGACATGAACAGTCCGGAATCCAACCACCTCAGGTTTACGGTTAAGCCGAAACCGGTGGTGTAATTTTCCCTCGTAAACGGACCGAATAAGCAACACTCGCGCCTGCGGAGGCCGTTCTCCGCAGGCGCTCTTTTATTTGCCAGGGAATGATGTTTGATCAGGAAGGCGGAGTGAATTCAAGGTCTGACCTGCCCATGAGTGGTGAACCGGCCCGGCACCTGAGATTTTTGAGATGAGGTGTCGGAGAATTTCCGCAGCGGCTAATGACAGGGGCAGTCTGACAGACAGAAAAAAAGGCTTCAGGATTTGCCTCCCGAAGCCTCGTGTCATTATTTTGCGATGAGCGATCTGCTTATTCGCCGCGCACGTCGAGTTTGCCCTCAACGACATCCACCGTAAAACTGGTGAACGCCTTCCACAGATTGGTGATCGGCAGCTTGACCTGCTCGTCAATCGTGCGCTTGAGGAAGCGCGCGCCGTAAGCCGGGCTGAAGCCCTGCTCGACCAGCTTGTTCAGCGCGGCCTCCGTGATGACCACGCGCTTGCCCTGCCGCTCCATGCTTCTTTGCAGGCTGCCGAGATAAAGCTGCGCGATCTGCTTCACTTCATCCTCGGTCAGCGGCGAGAAGACGACGATCTCATCAATGCGGTTGCGGAATTCCGGCGAGAAGCGGGTCTCGGCCGCCTGCATCACCGCGCGCTTGATCTCTTCGACGTCCGCCGTCGTTTTCTGACCGAAGCCCAGGGGTTTCATGTACTTCTTGAAATTCTCGGAGCCGAGGTTCGAAGTCATGATGATGATCGCGTCGGAGAGGTACACCTTCTTGCCGCGCCCGTCGGTCAGCCAGCCCTCGTCAAAAGCCTGGAGGAAGAGGTTGAGCAGGTACGGCGAGGCCTTCTCCACTTCGTCGAGCAGCAGCACGGTGTACGGATTCTCGCGCAGCCGTTCGGTCAGGATGCCGCCGCGCTCCGAGCCGACGATGCCGCGCGGCATGCCGATCAGCTTTTCAATCGCGACCGTGCCGTCCTGATACTCGCTCATGTCAATGCGCACCATCTTGTTCTCGTCGCCGAACATCGTTTCGGCCACCGACTTCGCGAGTTCGGTCTTGCCGACGCCGGTCGGGCCGAGGAAGAGCAGCACGCCGTCCGGCTTGTAGAAGTTCTCCTTGAGCGGGCCCTTGCTCAGCCGCAGGCGCTGCGCGACGGCCCTGACGGCGTCCTTCTGGCCGATGACGCGCTGGCCGAGCAGCAGTTCCAGATCCCTGAACCGATCCGTCGTGTCACGGAAGATCAGGTCCTTCGGGATGCGCGACTCCTGCGAGATCACGTCAATAATGTGTTCCGGCCTGACCTGCATCACGTTAGGTTCATTGATCTCGACCTTAACTGAAGCGGTGTCGAGCCAGCCAATCACTTTATCAGGCAGGTGCAGGTTGCGGATGTAACGCGGGGCCATTTCCAAGGCCGTGTCAATCGCGGCGTCAGTAATCTGCACCGAATAGTTCTTCTCCAGACGCGGGCGCAGTCCATGAAGGATCTGGCGCGTCTCGATCAGGGTCGGCTCGTCAATCTTGACGAGGCGGAAACGGCGCGCGAGCGCTTCGTCTTCGGCGATGTATTCCTTGTATTCGGTCAGCGTGGTGGCGCCGATGATCCGCAGCTCGCCGCGCGCCAGCGCGCTCTTGAACATGTTCGCGGCGTCAGAAGACGCGCCGAGCGCCGAGCCGGCGCCGATGATTGTGTGCGCCTCGTCAACGAAGAGGATCAGATCGGTGCGCTCCTTGACCTCGTTAATAATGCCCTGCAACCGCTCCTCGAACATGCCGCGCAGCATCGTGCCGGCGACGATGCCGGCCATCTGGAGCTGGACGATGTGGGCGTTGCGCAGTCGCGTCGGGACCTTCTCAGGTTCGAGTTCGATGAGTCTCGCCAGCCCCTCGACCACAGCCGTTTTGCCAACGCCCGGCTCGCCAACCAGCATCGGTGAATTGGCGCGCTCGCGGTGGCAGAGGATCTCGATCATCTGCAGGATTTCATCCTGACGTCCGATCGTCGGGGGCAGTTTGTCCTGACGGGCGAGTTTGTTGAGCGAAGTGCCGAAGTGTTTCAGGTAGGGCGGGAGGTCGAACTTCTTCCGCATGCTCTCGTCATGCTCTTCGCGCTGGCGGACCTGCTGCGTGATCTTTTCCATCGCCACGTTCGGGTCGGCGCCGAGGCGGCGCAGGATTTCCGCGGGCGACCCGGCCGGGTCGGCGAAAAGTGTGGCGAACAGGTCAAATGACTCGATGGTCTGCCGCCCGTGCTGGCGCGCGCGCTTGAGGGCGCGGTTGAACAGCTCGCGGGTCGTATCCGCGATGTACATCTTCTTGCCGACGTACTGCCGACTCTTGGCCAGTTCCTGTTCGAGCAGGTGGGAAACCGTCTGCGGGTCAACGTCAATTGACTGCATGATTTCGGCGAACAGGTTGTTTTCGACTTCACCGAGCGCGGTAAAGATATGCTCGACCGAAAGGAAGTTGTGATCGCGGCGGCGCGACTCTTCGATCGCGCGGTAAATCACCTTCTGCCCCGATTCTGAAAACTTGTCTGTGAGTGGTCCTAAATCCAACACTGTTTCCCTCTCAGTAAGCGCGCCGCAACAGGTGCAGTGCAAAATCTCTCAAAAAAGATCCCCGAAGACCCAGTCCCTTTCCGGAGTTCAGTGAATATTTTTCGATAACCAGTACGATATCCTCTGGGGAGTCAGTTTCAGGCCGGTGCGAATTAAAACTACTCACCCTTTTCCCCGCTGTCAAGCAGCAATTTCAGCCGATCTTTGGCCAGCGTTTTGTCGGCGATATTGCGGACCCGGAATATCTTTGCCACCGGCCTCGTCCGGCCCGGATCGGATTCTCATTATTCGCCGATACAGACACCAAAGCCGTATCACATTCTGACGGCATTCAGATGCGATACGGCTTTGAAAATTTGCCCGCGTCACTCGCCCGCCCGGCCGACGCGCACTCGTGCCGGGCGCAACAACCGCTCGCCGAACCGATAGCCGGCCTGCAGTTCCTCCACCACACGTCCGTCCTGATCGGGGGCGCAGGTCACTACTTCGACAGCTTCGTGAATTTCGGGGTTGAAAACCTCGCCGACACTGATGACGGGAGTCAGCCCCAGACTCCCTAATTTCGCCTCAAATATCTGAGCCGTCGCCCTGACCCCGCCGAGCAGCGAATCGAATTCCGGCCCCTTGCCCTGACGGGCCGTCGCCGCCGCGATTGCCAGTTTCAGATTGTCGAGGACATCGAGCAGGCTCGCAACCACGTCGCCACGCGCGGCCTCCAGCTTCTGCTGGAAGTTGCGCTGCATCCGCACCCTGATTTCATCATTTTCCGCGCGCAACTGCGTCTGCGCGTGCCTGAACCGCTCGGAGAAATCACGCGCCTGGCGTTCAGCCTCATCGCGTCTGGTTTCAGCCTCTTTCAGTCTGGTCATCAACTCTTCAATTGAAGGCCGTGCCTCCTCCGCAGAGACGGCAGCCTCTTCAGTAACCTCACTCGTCGCCAGATCACCGTCAAGCGTCACGCGCCGTTTGTCGGTCACACTGACGGCACCGTCAGCCTCGACGTCAGCGGCCTTTTCAGACGGCTCCGCGGTCTGATCCGGTTCGGTATTTTTTGCCTCCGTCTCCACCGCTTCCGTGTCCCCGCTCTCTGCAGTCATCGCCGCGGCACCCCGCCCCGCATCACTCTTCTTTGCGTTTTTATGTTCACTCATAACTCAGCAGAAATTACAGCCCCAATGACCGGCAAAGGAGCCGGCGCGGTCACCTTTCACCGCCTGCAGGAATCTAACATCGCGAGTAATCGAATGCAATCAGGAAGATTGCCGGGGGAAGAGGGGCCGGGAGTAACCCGGAGAGAGTAAAATCCCCGCACCCTTTTCCTGCCCTCGTTCTCTCACCATCTGGCCGCAGCCCCCTGCCCCTCCGGCGTAAACACCATCTGCCCGCGTTCGAGATCGCCTTTGATGACGACTGTTTCGCCCGGCTTGATTTCGCCGCCGAGCAGTTTCATCGCCAGCGGATTCTGAATCAGGCTCTGAATCGCCCGCTTCAGTGGCCGCGCGCCGTAGACCGGGTCGAAACCTTCGCGGGCCAGCAACTCTTCCGCGGACTGTTCAAGCGAGAGCGTAATCTGCCGTTCGGCGAGCATCTTTCGCAGAGCCTCGAGCTGGATTTTGATGATCTGCCTGAGGTCCTCAATGCCCAGCCGCTTGAAGATGATGATGTCATCAATGCGGTTGAGAAATTCCGGCTTGAACGCGTCGCGCAACTGCTCCATCACCCGGGCGCGCATTTCCCTGTCATCGCCTTCCGCCTCCTGAATCTCACGCGAACTGAGGTTGGAAGTCATGATGATGACGGTATTTTTGAAATCCACCGTCCGCCCCTTGCCGTCGGTCAGACGCCCGTCATCGAGGATCTGCAGCAGGATGTTGAAAACGTCCGGGTGCGCTTTCTCGATCTCATCGAACAGCACCACCGAGTAAGGCCGGCGGCGCACAGCCTCGGTCAGATAGCCACCCTCGTCATAACCGATATACCCGGGAGGCGCACCGATCAGTCGTGCGACCGAGTGTTTTTCCATAAACTCCGACATATCCAGCCGCACCATCGCGCGCTCGTCATCGAATAAAAACTCGGCGAGCGCCCGGGCCGTTTCAGTTTTACCCACGCCGGTGGGCCCCAGGAAGATGAATGAGCCGACGGGCCGCTTCGGATCCTGCAACCCGGCGCGCGCGCGCCGCACGGCATTGGCCATGGCAATCAGCGCGTCGTTCTGCCCGACGACGCGCGCGCCGAGCCGCTCTTCCATCCGGACGAGTTTCTGCATCTCGCCTTCGAGCATCTTCGTGACCGGCACGCCCGTCCACTTCGCCACGACTTCGGCCACGTCTTCTTCGGTGACTTCTTCCTTCAAGGTACGCCCGGCCTTCTGCAACTCGGCGAGTTTCGCCTGATCGGCATTGAGCTTTTTCTGCAATTCAACCATCTGGCCGTAGCGAATCTCCGCCACCTTGCCGTAATCCCCCGCCCGCTCGAACTGCTCGGCCTGCACCCTGAACTGTTCCATCTGCTCTTTCGCCGTGCGGATGCGCTCGATGACTTCCTTTTCAGACTGCCACTTGGCTTTCATCGCGCCGGATTTTTCCCTCAGGTCGGCGATCTCCTTTTCGACTCCGGCCAGGCGCTCCTTCGAGAGCGGGTCGTCTTCGCGCAAGAGCGCCTGACGCTCGATTTCGCGCTGGATGATTTCGCGCTCGACCTCGTCAATCTCGGTCGGCAGGCTGTCAATTTCGATGCGCAGTCGCGAGGCGGCCTCGTCAATCAGGTCAATCGCCTTGTCGGGCAGGAACCGATCCGTGATGTAACGGTTCGAGAGCGTCGCCGCCGCAACAATCGCGGCGTCCTTGATCCGCACGCCGTGGTGCGTCTCGTACTTGTCCTTCAGCCCGCGCAGGATCGAGATCGTGTCTTCGACGTTCGGCTCGCCGACGTAAACATGCTGGAAGCGGCGTTCGAGGGCTTTATCCTTTTCGATGTATTTCTGATATTCGTTGAGCGTGGTCGCGCCTACGCAGCGCAGTTCGCCGCGGGCCAGTGCGGGCTTGAGCATATTCGACGCGTCAACCGCCCCCTCGGCGCTGCCGGCGCCGACCAGCGTGTGCAACTCGTCAATGAAACAGATAATCTGGCCGGAAGCTTTTTCGATCTCGCGCAACACGGCCTTCAGGCGCTCTTCAAATTCGCCGCGGTATTTCGCCCCGGCGAGCATCGCCCCCAGATCGAGCGAGACCAGCTTTTTATTGCGCAGCGTCTCCGGCACGTCGCCCGACACGATGCGTTGCGCGAGGCCCTCGACAATCGCGGTCTTGCCGACGCCGGGCTCGCCGATCAGCACCGGATTATTCTTGGTGCGGCGCGAGAGTACCTGCACCACGCGGCGCACTTCGTCATCCCGCCCGATCACCGGGTCGAGCTTGCCCTGCCGCGCCAGCTCGGTCAGGTCGCGCGAATATTTCGATAAGGCCTGATAACTCTCCTCTGCGTTCTGGCTCGTGATGCGCGTGTCGCCGCGCATCTGCTGGAAGACTTTCACCAGTTGCTCGCGGTTGACGCCGTGCGAGCGCAGGATGCGGCCCGCCTGCCCATCCTTCTCTTCCGCGATGGCGAGCAGCAGGTGCGCGGTCGCGACGTACTCGTCCTTGAAACCGTCGGCCTCCTTCTGCGCTTTGGTGAAGATGCCATTGAGGCGCGGGCTGATGTACTGCTGCCCCGTGCCGCTGACCCGCGGGAATTTACTGATCGCGGCCTGCAGCTCCGAAAGGATCGTCTCGACATTCGCCTCGATCTTGCTGAGCATCGGGCGCGTCACGCCCTCGGCTTGTTCGAGCAGCGACGCCAGCACGTGTTCAGGCTCGACCTGCTGATGCTGATTGCGTTCAGCCAGGGCGACGGCCGTTTCAATCGCCTCCTGACCTTTCAATGTGAATTTATCCAGCCTCATTGCGATACCTCTGATACCAGAATCGGCGGCAGGCTTTTTAAGCTTTGCCCGCCGCCGATATCAATTAGCCGGGTTTCAGGTCTTTTGCCTGATCACCATGACTCACTTTGCCGCCGCCTGCGATTTGTTCGCATCCGCGTCAGCAGCGACGTTGATCCGAATCTGGCGCGGCTTGACCTCTTCGCGCTTGGGCAGGGTCAGGCGCAGGACGCCATCTTTGAACTCCGCGTGAACGTTGTCAACATTGACCGTTGACGGGAGCGTGAAAGACCGGGTGAAGCTGCCGTAGCTGCGCTCGACGCGGTGATAATTGTCGCCCTCGCTCTGCTTCTCGAACCTGCGCTCGCCTTTAAGCGTCAGGACGTAATTTTCGACCGACACTTCAAAATCACCCGGCTTCAGGCCCGGCAGGTCGGCTTCCAGCACGATCTCATTTTCGCCCTCGTGAATGTCCACGCTCGGCACCCAGTTGCCGCGCAGCAGGCCTTCCTCATTGCCGAAGAAGCGCGGTAAGGCGGTATTGAAGATGCGGTTGAAATCTTCCTGAAGCGATTTGAACTCACCCATCGGATCGCGTCTCACCGTAAGATTCATAGCTATTTACCTCCTTATTTGAAGATCTCTGAAATTCTGGATATTTGCACCCTGTGCCTATCTGAGTGCAACGAGAATATAAAACCTGAGCCCCTTTCTGTCAAGTATTTTTAGCTGAAACTGTCAGCTGAGCACAAGTGCTGTTATTTCTTTCCTTAGCCGTGTTGAATTGGTTCGAGCGGAGAATGTCTGGAGATAAAATCAGTGGGAATGATGGAGGAAAAAGCGCTCTTCTGACTGCTGAAACTACTTCGGGAGCTGGACGACTGACTGATCAACCACGACAAATTCGGTTCCATTGAAGCGGTAATCAACGTTGCGCTGACGCTGGCCAGCGCCGGGGCGCCCGCGTTCGGTGACGGCGCCCATCAGGCGCAGCAATGGCGCTTTGCCCTCTTCGTGCCGCAGCCCCATGCGCAGAAACTGGTCGCCGCTTTTGAGCGCCCGACCCGACCCGTCAACAGCGAGCCGGTATTTTTTGTCTTCCTGCACGACCAGTGCAAAGTAGTCCGGCCCGCCACTGGCAGGTCTGGCGTAAATCACCACGAGTGTATCGAAGCGGCCTTTTTCAATCGCATCAATCCTCACGGCATAAGTCAGCTCCGCCTTCTCACCGCCCGCTTCGCTCGTGATGGCCCGCGCGGCGGCCAGATCCTGCTCGCCCAGTTTGGGATTACGAATTGTCTGGGCAACGGCAGTGCCTGCTGTGACACTCAGCACAGCCAGGCTGAGAATCAATAGAAACGCTTGTCTCATCCGTAGCCTCACTTTGATCTTCAGACCCGTTGCTTTTACCGATCAGCGGGGTGGCAGTCAGGGCGAAATAAGGCGGCGTGCCTCAACCGGAGGATGAGCAGTTCACCCCTTCATTTCACCACAACCTGACTGCTCCCCACATTCGCATTTGCGTCGAACACGCGAAAGGCGATGACGTGCGGCTTTGAATCAGGCAGCGTGACTGACACCTTGAAGTCTTCGCGACGCGAATCGGCGATGCCGTCCACCGGGAAGACTGCCCGCCACTGCCCGCCGTCGAGCTGATATTCGGCGCGGCGGATGATCGAAGTCGCGTCGCTCGCGCGAAACACGACTTCAGCCCTGCCGCCTTCAACCCGCGGCGCATCGGCAGTCACGGCGGGCGCAGTGTTATCAACTTCTATCGGCTCGGTTTCCTGTTCATCGGTCAGCGCCAGTCCGCCGGGATTTGACGGCGCATCACTCGCCACGACCTTGAAAATATAGCGCCCATCGGGGAGCGCGTTTGCGTCAATCGTGTAGTAAGTTTCCCGCATCCCGGTTTTCAGCGGGAACCACTCGCCGTCGGCGGCTGCGCGGTAATAAACCGCATATTCAAGCGTATCACTGTTGCGATCTTCGGCCTGCCATTGCAGTGAGATTGCGCCGCGCTGAAAGAGCTTTCGCGGGGGGAGCTGCACACTTGCGCCAAATACTGACGGATCAAGCCCGGATTGTTCGGCGCTGCTGTCCGGCTGCGGCTGCGGCAGTGGTTGCAGCGCCACCCCGACCGGGAGGATGCTGATTGAATTGATTGAGGGCGCGAGGTTGCGCGGCAGATAGGAAACCGTGACCTCGCGCAAACGCGGGCTGGCGGCCTGTGATCCCCGCTTCAGAGTTGCGCGCCACTGAATGAAGCGCGCGCGCGGGCTGGAGATCACCGCGCCATCCCGGCCCCCTTCGGGGGTGTGATAAGGCTGTGACCAGTCGCTCCAAGTGGAATCGGGAACCGCCGTGTTGCCGCTGCGCGTCTGCAATTCCACCTCGCCTTCGGCATTCCACGAAATGCGGCCCCACGTGCCGACCGTCTGCGCGTCACGCACTGAGGAAGTGTAAGTGCCGCTCGCGACCGTTTCGGTGCCGAGGCGGAAGAGTTTACCCAGATTCGAAGACGCGGCGTAAAGCTGCCCTTTCGCTTTCACGAAACGCGAAGTCTGGGCTTCGGTTGACTGCGCCAGCAGCGCCGGTTTGCGAATACCGGCGTCACTCGTGGCCGCGCTGTAAATCCGCCCTTTCTGCCCGGTGCCAATGAGCGCGTGTCCCTTGTCATCGAGCGCCGCGGCAAACCCCACCATGTCACGCGAATCCCACAGCACGTCAGTCACGCCGCTCGCGTCAATGCGATAGAGCGCGCTCTTCGCCTGATCGCCCGCGTTGCGCGGGGTTGCCGAAGCCCCGCTGCCCGCGGCTGAGGCGTCAACCACCTGCACATCGCTGATCGTCACGGTCACGCCCTCATCCGCGCCGATCACCACCGGGGCCGCGGGCGCGGCGGCCGGAGTCGCCGTATTGCTGCCGCCACTGCCGGCTGATTCCGAAAGCGCGAGCGCATAAATCTCACCGTCCTTGCCAATCGCCAGATCGCGCACTTCGCGCTGCGCCGAATCGAAAAGTGTGAACGCCCTGCCATCCGTCGTGATCCGCAGCACCAGACCGCCCGGGTCAGTCCCGGCGATGATGTTGCCCGCCGCGTCAACTTTCAGCGAAGTGATGTTGGCCTGCGTCGTGTTGACGAGCGGCGCGCCCTTGCCGTCGGCCGTCACGCGCCAGATCACGCCCTTGTCACCCGTGCCGACCAGCAACCTGCCCTGCGAATCGAATGCCATCGCCCAGATGTATTTCGTCTTCGGCTCGAAGAAGATCTTTGCCTCGCCCTGCGGCGTGATGCGATAAATTTTGCCGTCCGGCGAGGTGCCGGCGTAAACGTTGCCGCCCGAATCAACGGCCACCGCCATCACGTCAAGCTCAGGGGTTTTGTAAAGCAGCGCCCCCCTGCCCGCCGCGTCAACCTTGAAGACGCGCCCCTCGTGTCCCGTGCCGAGATAGATGTTGCCCGCGGCGTCCGAAGCCACCGACCAGACGTAGGCCTGTTTGGTGTCGAAGACTTCCGTGAACGAAGGCGCGAGCATCAGCGCCCCGGTGTCGGCGATGGACACGCCCTGCGCGTCGCCCTTCTCGATTTCGGCGCGCGTGTTGACGCGCCAGAAAACAGGGCCGCCGGCGAGGGCGGTGAGCAGCAGGGTGGAAACAACGAGGAGTGAGAAAACAATGGTGAGTGGTTTATGCATATTTGTTTGTAGTTTTACCAGATCAGCCTGGGAACAGATTGACGGGGCTGGACTTCGGCACGGCAACAGGGCGGCGTTTCGGGGATTTGTCGTGGACGCTTCGGCTCAGTGACATCAATCAGAAATCGTTCGTACCCGCTGAAATTAACGCGCGGATCAACAAAAGCGCAATAGCTTTGTGCGCTCACCCGGTCAGCCATCATTGCAACCCGCGCTGCTTTTGCAATTCCCTGACCGACGCGATGCGGCGCCTGAGGTCATCCGGCGCCTTCGGGTCAGGCTCGGCCTGTTCGAGAATTTTGACGGCATCCTCGAACCTGAGCATGCGGACGTAACAATCAGACAGCCCGATGGACGCCTGGCGACGGATCTCCTTGTCTGTCGTCTGCCGGACGACCTCCTGATACGCGGCGGTGGCATCTTCAAAATCATCCCTCAGCACACAGATGCCGCCGATCTGCAGATACGCGCGCTCGGCTAGTGGGTCATAGGGCGAGTCCTTCACCACCTTCTGATACTCGGCCAGCGCCTGACTGAGGTCAGTCTGATCGAAATAGAGGTCGGCGATTTCCAGACGCGTGCGCCGCTTGTCAGCCTTGTCGGGGAAAGCGATCAGCAGGTTTTCCAGTTCGTTGATCGCCTCGCGCCGTTTCCCCATCGCGACATAAGCCTTCGCCAGCCGCTGCCGCGCCTGAAACAGATCCGGCGAGCGCGGGAAGCCCTCGATCAGCTGCACGTAATGAGTCACCGCGCGGTCATACTGCTTGAGCTTGAGCAGGTAGATGTTGCCCGCCTGAAAGTGGGCGTAAGCCGCCCGCTCGCTGGCCGGATTTTCTTTCAGGAATTTTTCGTAGCAATCGGCCGCTGTCTGAAAGTCCTCGCCGTCCCACGCAACTTGTGCCTGATCCAGCAGCGCGCGGTTACGGCAGGAAAAAACCAGAAGGCTGAAGGCAGCAAGCAGCAGGCAGCAGATGAGACGAGAAGCCCTGCACCCTGTCCCTGACGAATTAACCTGCTCAGTCATCACTTTCCCGCCTGCCGCCTTCCGCTTTTTTACTTCACCGACTCCTCTTCTTCTGCCAGCTGACCCGTCGTGCGTTCGGCGAGTGAAGCTCCGGCGACGAGATCGCCGGTTGAAGTGTCAATCAGCTTCACACCCTGGGCGCTGCGACCGGTGGCGCGAATCTGGTCGGCTTCGATGCGGATCAGTTTGCCGTTGACAGTGATGATCAGGACTTCGCTCTCCTTCGTCACCGGCATGACGGCCACCACCTTGCCGTTCTTCTCAGTGGTCTTGAGGTTGATGACGCCCTTGCCGCCGCGCCCGGTCACGCGGTACTGGTCAACCGAGGTCTGCTTGCCGAAGCCGTTGGAAGTGACGCTCAGCATCTGCTCGTCGCCGTCCACCGCGCAGACGCTGACGACGTAATCGCCCTCGCGCAGGGTGATGCCGCGCACGCCGCGGGCCTGACGGCCCATGTCGCGCACTTCATCTTCCTCGAAGCAGATCGCCATGCCCTCGTGCGTCGCCAGGAAGATCTTCTTCTTCCCGTCGGTCATCTCGACCGCAATCAGTTCATCGTCTTCGTCCACGCCCATCGCGATGATCCCGTTCGAGCGGATGTTGGCGAAGTCTGACAACTCTGTCTTCTTGATCACGCCCTTGCGCGAGACCATGACGACGAATTGCTCCTGGACGAAATCGCGCACCGGCACGACCCCAGCTATCTTCTCGGTCCCCGGCAGGTTGATCAGGTTGACGATGGCTTTGCCCCTGCCCGCGGCCTGCGCGTCGGGGATCTCGTGAACCTTGAGCTTGTAGACCTGCCCTTTGGTCGTGAAGATCATCAGGTAGCTGTGCGTCGAGGCGACGAAGATGTTCGAGACGACGTCTTCGGACCTCGTACTCATCCCCTTGCGCCCGGTTCCGCCGCGCCGCTGGGACTTGTAAGTCGTGACCGGCGTCCGCTTGACGTAGCCCGAATGCGTCAGCGTAATCACGACATCCTCATCCGCGATCAGGTCTTCGAGCGTCAGTTCGACGCTGCTGTCCACGATCGTGGTCCGGCGTTCGTCGGCATAATCCTTCTGAACCTGGCGCAGTTCCCTGATGATCACGTTGCGCAGCACGCGGTCGTTGTTCAGAATTTCTTCGAGTTCGGCGATCAGCTTGATGATCTCTTCGTACTCGTCAATGATCTTCTGCCGTTCGAGCGCGGCCAGCCGGCGGAGCTGCATGTCGAGAATCGCCTGCGCCTGAATTTCAGAGAACCTGAACTGACTGACCAGCCCGGCCTTCGCCTCGTCGGTCGTCTTCGCGCCGCGGATCAGTCTGATGATCTGATCAATGATGTCAATCGCCTTCTTCAGGCCTTCCAGAATGTGCGCGCGCGCTTTGGCCTTCTTCAGCTCATAGAGCGTGCGGTTGCGCACGACTTCGCGGCGGAAGTTGATGAACTCCTGTAAAGTGTCGAGCAGGTTCAGAATCTTCGGCTGGCCGTTGACGATCGAGAGGTTGATCACCCCGAACGAAGTCTGCATCTGCGTCAGCTTGTAGAGCTTGTTCAGAATGACCTGCGCGATGGCGTCGCGCTTGAGTTCGATGACGATGCGGACTTTTTTCATCGCCGCGTACTCGCGGTCGGTTTCGTCGCGGATTTCAGAGATGCCTTCGACGCGCTTTTCATTGACGAGGTCGGCGATCTGTTCGATGAGTTTCGCCTTGTTGACCTGATACGGGATTTCGGTGACGACGATGGCGTCGCGTTCCTGGACGCCGCGCCCGATCTTGTCAATCGCCGCGCGCGCGCGCACCTGCATCACGCCCCGTCCGGTTTCGTAAGCCAGTTTGATGCCTTCGCGTCCGTAAATGAACCCGCCGGTCGGGAAGTCCGGGCCGGTCACGATCTTCATCAGGTCAGAGACTTTTGTATTCGAATGCTGAAGCAGGTGGATTGTGGCTTCGATCAGTTCGTTGAGGTTGTGCGGCGGGATCTTCGTCGCCATCCCGACCGCGATGCCTTCCGCGCCGTTGAGCAGCAGATTCGGAATGCGCGTCGGCAGCACGCTCGGCTCCTGCCGCGATTCGTCGTAGTTCGGGACGAATTCGACAGTCTCCTTTTCAATATCCGCGAGCATCTCGGTGGCGATGCGCGTTAGTCTGGCTTCAGTATATCTATAGGCGGCCGCGTTATCACCGTCGAGGCTGCCCCAGTTGCCCTGCCCGTCAATCATCGGGTAGCGCAGCGAGAAATCCTGCGCCATGCGCACCATCGCGTCATAGACTGCTGTATCGCCGTGCGGGTGATAGCCGCCCAGCACGTCGCCGACGACGTTGGCCGATTTCTTGAAGGGCTTGCCGGGGATCAGCCCTTTCTCATTCATTGAATACAGGATGCGGCGATGCACGGGCTTCAACCCGTCGCGCACGTCCGGGAGCGCGCGGCCGATGATCACCGACATCGCGTAATCGAGATAGCTGCGGCGCATCTCGTCTTCAATATTGACTGCCTGTTTGTGCGGATTCTCCATGAACTTTTCCTTCTCGCGTTGGTCTGTTGATGATTCGCCGTGATGTTTTATTGCACTCTGTTATGACTCCGCGCATGCAGAGTTGCTGCCGACGAGCGCCGGGCGGATGAGACAAGGGCGGAAGGCTCTTCTCGTGGCTGAACTCTGATTTGCGGCAGCGGATGAATTGAAATTATAGCTGTCGGATGGAATGTGAACAAGATGTGGTTTGATCAGGTTTGAGGCGTATTTCGGCAGCTGTAATGGCTTTCTCACGAATAAAACTCACGCACTTTTGACGTGCGCCCGCAGGCACTCCTCCGAACAGAAGGCCGCCGAACGACCGCGCGAGGAGACCATCATCGCATCACGCGCGGAAACGAAAGCCCCGCACGCCGCGCAGCGCACCATCTCCGCACTGACCTGCTTTGCCTTCGACTGCCTGCCGCCGGCGTTCAGGTCGTCGCGCAGGGTTCTGACCTCCCTGACTGCTTTACGGACATTGAAGCTCAGGCGTGCGATGGTCTTCAGCAGATAGACAATGAAGGCGAAGATGAAGATGCCGATGACCAGGCGGAACATTACTTTTTGCCCCCCGCCGCGCTCTTCTCTTCCGGCCCATGTGAGAGCGTGGATTTGGCCTCCCCGGCTTTACCTGACGTTCCTTCCTGCTTCGCCTGCTGCAACCGCTCGCGCATTTCGGCGAGCGCCTCGCGGGCCGATTCCGGCGCGTTCACGCTGCTCGCTTCGAGCTGAGTGAGCAGTTGTTCAGCCTCCTTCAGATTCTGTCTGCTCATAATCAGCGAATAAGCCAGGTAAAATTTCGCGGGCGGATTATCGGGAGTTTTACCGAGCGTGCGCCGCGCCCAGGTGATCGCGTCGGCAAACTTTTCCTGAAAGAAATATGCCCCCGCGAGTTCAGACATCACCTCGCCGTCTTCAGGTTTGAGCTTGTTGGCCTGCTGGAGGAATTCGAGCGCGCCTTCGGGGCGACGGATCTGCATGAACTGCTCGGCGGCCTGCATCTGCGCCTCAAAATCGTTCGGACTCTGGCGGGCTTTTTCGATGATCGCGCGGGTCTGATTGATGATCTGTTCGCTCTGCTGCGTTGCGCCGCCGGTGACTGAAACCGCGCCCTTGCCGCCCTGCACCCGCGTAGCGGCCTGCAACGCTTCGGCGGCGGTGTTTGCGTTCAGTTGTCTGCGGTACTGGCTGTTGGCCAGCTTGAACCCGGCGATCAGCCCGATGCCGAGCCCGATCAGCGCGTAAACGAAAGCCTTTTTCGTGAGCCAGGAGATGCCCTGGTAGAATGCGTTTGACATAATGTTTATGAGTGAGAAATTTCGGAGCTGACGTGTAAGCCGAGTTCTGTCCCTGCCCGTTCGGACAGGTGGTGATCATTCATCTACGCGGACGCATTACTGCGCCGCTTGAGCGACCTACCCGGAAACGCACCGCGCTTCGCCTGACCTCGGATCTGCGATTTGAGATCCGAGGTCAGGCGAAGCGCGAATTGAGCCGGACCAGGCTTCATCAACGCTTCTCTATTTGGTCTTGCACCGCAGGGGGTTTGCCTAGCCGGGGATGTCGCCACCCCCGCTGGTGAAGCTTTTATCTCACCGTTTCACCATCGCCCGGCGACCTCCGGATTGGAGGCCGCTTAGGGCTGTCTGTTCTCTGTTGCACTCTTCCGTCGGGTCACCCCGCCTGGCCGTTAGCCAGCCTGCTGTCCTGTGGTGTTCGGACTTTCCTCCCGTGACGCGCCACCGAAATGACCCGTCACCGGCGACCACCCGGTCGGCTCCGAAATTCCTCAGGCCGGGAGTATAACATCAAAACGGCGGACGTGTCCGGCGAGCGGGGCGGTTATTCCATGCGGATGGCGATGAAGGAGATGATTTTCTGGCGGGGAGAACTGACCCGCAGGACGAGGACGCCGCCCGGTTTGAGCGGCTCGATGATGCGCTCGAAATCCTGCGGACTGCCGACCGGCTGGCGGTTGGCTTCAAGAATGATGTGGCCCACCTGCAGGCCCGCATCGTCAGCGGCGCCGAGCGGATCAACTTCCGAAACGAGGACGCCTCTGGAAGCTTCACCGTGGGCGTCACTGACTTTCAGCGTCCGCTGCGCTTCCGGCGTGTTTTCGCGCACGGCAAAACCCAGCTTGAGCGAAGTCTGCTGCAATGGCGACGGCGTAACGGGGCGCGAAGAGTCGGGATCGTCGGGGCGACGGTCCAGCGTGGCCGTCAGGCGCAGCAGCTCTTTGCCGCGCAGCACTTCGATTTCCACGTCACGCTGTGGCGTGGTGTTGGCGACGAAGCTGAAAAAATCATCCTGGCTGTGGATCACTCTGCCGTCAAACCTCGTGATCACGTCGTAAGGTTTGATCCCGGCGCGCGCCGCAGGCTTGTCGGGGGTGACTTCGACGACCAGCACGCCGCGCTGATCCTGATCCAGGCTCAGACCGTCGCGGAATTCGGGCGTCAGATTCTGCGGTTGCAGCCCCAGAAAGCCGCGCGCCACGAACCCCTGGGTGCGCAGCTGCGCGATCACCCTTCTGACCACGTTGCTCGGCACGGCAAAGCTGATCCCGCGCCCGTCCACGCGGATGACCGTATTGACGCCGATCACCTCGCCGGTCAGGTTGAGCAGCGGCCCGCCCGAATTGCCGCGGTTGATGGCCGCGTCGGTCTGAATGTATTCCTCAAACGGCGCGCTGTTGTAAACCTTGCGCCCCTTCGCGCTGACGATGCCGGCGGTGACCGAATACTCGTAATCGAGCGGGTTGCCAATCGCAATTACAGGGTCGCCGACGCGCACCGCGTCCGAATCACCGAGCGGCAGGATGGCGAGTTTATCGGCTTCGATTTTAAGCAGCGCCAGATCAGTCTCGGCGTCGCTGCCCTGCAGGAGGGCGCGCCGCTCGCGCCCGTCGGCCAGTTTCACGTTGATCCGATCCGCGTCCTTGATGACGTGATTATTAGTGACGATGAGACCTGACGGGTCAATAATGAAGCCCGTCCCCGTCCCGCGCTGCGGCTGCAGGCCGGTCGAATCAGGCGCGCTCTGCGCCTCTATATCGTCCTCAGTAACCTCAGCGCTTTCGCGCAGTGACGCATCCTGCCGGACGGCGCGTTTGGCAACTACGATGACCACGCCGGGGTTGGCCCGGGCGACGACTTCGGCATTCGGGCTGGCAGCGACGAGGCCGCGGACGGAGCGGGGGAGCGACGAAAGCCAGCCGGGCAGCAGTCGTGGCCGCACAAAGGCCGTGACCACCAGCACTGAAATCAGAATAGCCGGGAGGGAGGCAAGGAACAGTCTTCGTCTCATTGTTCAGTCACTCCGAATTCGAAATGCCCCCTGCCAGAAGACGGGGCGGATATTCAGGTCAGGCGCGATGCCCGGGCCGGAAATGTACCTCGTAAGAATGCGATACCACGGGGATTCTTGCAAAGCCAACAGACTGCCGCCACCGAAATGGTTGTTCCCGCGCCATCAGTGACTGTTGATTACCTCCGGCCATCTCTTCAAGCCTGCCCACACTTTCTGATAAAAGGCCCGGTTGTTTTCACCTGCGGAATCCAACGATTCACTTCAGGAAATATGATCAATCACCCTTTGAATTTTCAGCCGTTGCAGATTGAAGTCTTTGGATTATTTATCTGCCGTCGGCTTATCAATCGACGGCGCGAGCGCGGGGCTCCAGAGCCCGGCCACGCCGTGCGCGATCTTCGTCGGATTCGCCTGCGCCAGGTTGGCGAAAACAACTACCGTCAGCCGGTCGTCAACGTAACGCGCGATGTGCGATTTGAATCCCTGCCACGTGCCGCCGTGTTCGATGATCCGATGCCCGCGCACCTCGCCAAAGCCCCAGCCGAAGCCGTATGGATGCGTCTTGCCACTCGTCAGTTTCACCGGAGTCCACATCCCGGCGAGGCTCGATTTTTTGAGCAGCTTTTCGGTGTAGAGTGCCGCATCCCACCTCGCCATATCGTAAACGGTCAGATACAGGCTGCCGTCGGCAGTTGTGTTCATCGTCGGCGACACCCACTCCTGATGCTTGAGTTCGCCTTTGACCAGGCGGTAGCCCTCGGCCCGGTTCGGGATGATGTCGGCTTCATTGATGATGCGCGCGGTGGTCATCCCCAGCGGCTTGAAGATACGCCCCTGCAGGAAGTCGCCGTAGAATTTCCCGGTCACCCTGCCGATCAGAATGCCGAGCATGACGTAGCCCATGTTGCTGTACTGCCACTTCTCGCCCGGCTGAAAGGCGAGCGGGATTGCCGCCGCCTTCTTTAGCAGATCGTCCTCGGTGTAATCGCGGCGGAAGTCGAAATCGCGGGGGTAATCCGTCGTGCCCGCCGTGTGCGTGAGCAGGTGCCTGACCGTAATCTCTTTCCAGCTTTCCGGCGGGTCGGCGAAGTATTTGCTGATTTTGTCATCCAACTTTATCTTCCCCTCTTCAACCAGCATCATCACCGCCGTCGCGGTGAACTGCTTGCCAACCGAGCCGGACTGAAAGACGGTTTCGGGACTCGCCGGCACCTGATGCTCGACGTTGGCGAAGCCGTAGCCCCTGGCATACGCGATCTGCCCGTCTTTGACGACGGCGAGTGAGAGGCCGGGGATGTGCTGCTTCTGCATCTCGGCTTTGACGTATTCGTCAATCGCCCCGGTTCTGCCGCCTCCGGCCTGCCCGAGGCAGGTCGAGACGCAGAACAGCAGGACGGGGATTACTGTCGTGAGCCTGTGCTTCATCGGATTTCCTTTCGGCAGACGGGATTCAACTTCACGGGCCCGGATTGTACTCCGGTCGGCTGTCTTTTGTGCAGGCCGGCCGGGATTGCCGCGGATTAGATTGAATAATTCTGCCCGTCCTGTTAATCCTGTCCGCTGATTATGTCCCCGTATATCGTGATTCGCTGCCGTCACCAGTTACATTTCGAAGAGGAAGCTTCATGGGATTCGACAGAACTTTGTGGCCGGGCGTGCTGATGGTCGCCCCGGCAATGCTCGTCATCAGCCTGCTTCATTCCTCGCGGGCGCAGAACGCAGCCCCGGCTTTCGACGTGAAGGCCGGGTATGCGAAATCCGAACATCAGATCCCGATGCGAGACGGCAAAAAGCTTTACACCGTCGTTTATGCGCCGAAAGACACCTCGCAGAAATACCCGATTCTGATGCAGCGCACGCCGTACAGCGCCGGGCCTTACGGGCCGGACAGGTACAAACCATCCATCGGCCCTTCGCCACTGTTCGCGCAGGAAGGTTACATCATCGTCTATCAGGACGTGCGCGGCACGTTTCTGTCCGAGGGCGATTTTGAGGACGTGCGCCCTCACGTCCCGAACAAGAAGACCAGCAACGACATTGACGAGAGCAGCGACACTTACGACACGATTGAGTGGCTGGTCAAAAACGTCCCGAACAACAACGGGCGCGTCGGGATGTGGGGCATCTCATACCCCGGCTTTTACGTGGCCACCGCGCTCGAAGACCCGCACCCGGCGCTCAAGGCCGCCTCACCGCAGGCCCCGATAGCCGACTGGTTCATCGGCGATGACGATCATCATAACGGCGCATTCTTTATCCTCGACAGTTTCGGGTTCAATCAGTTCTTCGGCATGCCGCGCCCGCAGCCGACCGAGCATCAGTTCAGGAATTTCGACTTCGGGGTTCCCGACGCTTACAGATTCTTCCTCGAACTCGGGCCCGTCGCGAACGCGCAGAACTATTTCAAGGGCGAGAACAAATACTGGAACGACGTGAACGCGCACGGGACGTACGACGAATTCTGGCAGGCGCGCAACGTGCTGCCGCACCTGAAAAAAGTCACGCCCGCCGTGATGACCGTCGGTGGCTGGTTCGACGCCGAGGACTTGTACGGCCCGCTGCACATTTACCAGACCATCGAGAAGAACAATCCGAAGGCTTACAACGTGCTGGTGATGGGCCCCTGGTGTCACGGCTGCTGGGCCGGCGGCCCGGGCGAACGCCTGGGCAACATCAGCTTCGGTCAGCCGGCTTCGGCCTGGTATCGCGAAAACGTCGAGCTGCCTTTCTTCAATTATTACCTGAAAGACAAGGGCGAGTTGAAGCAGCCGGAGGCTCTCGTGTTCCGCACCGGCGCGAACGAATGGAAGTCATTTGATCAATGGCCGCCGAAAGACGCACAGGCGCGCAATCTTTATTTTCACGCGAACGGCAAACTCTCATTCGATCCGCCAACCGCGACAACGGCGTCATTTGACGAATACCTGAGCGATCCGAACAAGCCAGTGCCGTATACCAACACGATCTCCATTCAGCGCGGGACAACTTACATGATCGAAGACCAGCGTTTCGCCGCCAGACGACCGGACGTGCTGGTCTATGAATCAGCGGCTCTCGCCGAAGACACCACGCTCGCCGGGCCGGTCACCGCCGACCTGATCATTTCGACCACCGGCACCGACGCTGACTTCATCGTCAAGCTGATTGACGTCTACCCCGACGGCGCGGCCGGTAATTCGCCTGAGGATCAGGACGCGAAGATGGGCGGGTTCCAGATGCTCGTGCGCGGCGAGGTGATGCGCGCGAAGTTCCGCAACAGTTTTTCAAAGCCCGAGCCGCTCGTCCCGAACAAACCGACCGAAGTGAAGTTCGCCCTGCAGGACGTGCATCACACCTTCAAGGCGGGCCACAAAATCATGGTGCAGGTGCAGAGTTCGTGGTTCCCGCTGGTGGATCGCAACCCGCAGAAGTTCGTGGACATTTATCACGCGACCGAGGCCGACTTCCAGAAGGCGACCCACCGCGTCTACCATTCGGCGAAACTGAGTTCACATCTGAAGGTCGGAGTGCTGAAATAAGACCGGGACCAGAGTCAGGAGGGGAATCAAAAATGGCAGAGACTGCGGATGTCGTCATCATCGGGGGCGGGATCGTCGGGTCGAGCGTGGCCTACCATCTGGCCGAGCAGGGCTGCACCAACGCCCTGATCATCGAACGCGAAGAGAAGCAGGGTCTGGGTTCGACCTGCAAGAGCATGGGCGGAGTCCGCGCCCAGTTCGCGACGGCCGTCAACATCCAGATGTCGCTTTACTCGATTGATTTCTTCTCGCGCTTTGAGGAAGCGACCGGCCACGCCGCCGACTATCGCGCGCACGGCTACCTGTTCTGCGCTACGAGCGAGGCGCATCTCAACTACCTCAGAGAGAATCAGGCGAAGCAGCGGGCGCTGGGGCTCGGGAACGCCGAAATGGTCTCGCGCGAAGAAATCCTGAAGATGGTCCCGCAAATGCGCGCAGATGACATCCTTGGCGGCAGCTTCTGCCCGACCGATGGCTTCGTTGACCCGAACGGCGTCATGACCGGCTACGCCAAACGCGCCAGAGAGCGCGGCGTTAGAGTCTGGCTCAATACCGAAGTCACCGGCATCAATGTCGAGAGCGATGAAATCACCGGGGTGCGGACGACAAAAGGTGACGTCTCGACCCGCGCCGTAGTCAACGCGGCCGGCCCCTGGGCCGCGCTCGTGGCGAAGATGGCGGGCACAGACCTGCCCGTCACCCCGCTGCGTCGCCAGATCGTCAAGACGCAACGCTGCGACTTCCTGCCGGCAAAGTTCCCAATGGTGATTGATATGTCGAACGGCTTCCACTTCCGCCGCGAAGGCGAATGCCTCCTGCTCGCCTGGCCCGACGACGAAGAAACACACGGCTTCAAGACCGCCTTCGCGCCTGAATTCATCGAAAAGATTCTGACCCGAGCCATCAACCGCGTCCCGCAGTTCGCAGACCTGCCTGTGAACCCGAAACAATGCTGGGCCGGCATGTACGAAGTCACGCCCGACCACCACGCCATCCTCGGCCCCGCCCCCGGCGTCAAAGGACTGTTCCTCGCCAACGGCTTCAGCGGTCACGGCGTGATGCATTCGCCGGCAACCGGGCGGATCGTTGCGGATCTGATCCTGCACGGGAGGTGCGATGTGATTGACGCCGCACTGCTCGGGGTTGAGAGATTCGCCGAAGGCCGGCTGCTGGAAGAGACGGCAGTTCTCTGAGAATTGACAGCCGGCCTCGTCAAATAAAGTGTTTGATTCCGCCTTCGCCGTAATGATACAAATGGGCCAACTCGTTGAAGAGGACAGACCCCTCTGAGAGGCTCTCTGGAAACGGAAGCTGACTGGCAGGCCCGAGTAGAGAGAGACGCCGCACCGCGACAAAAGTGCCAATCAAGAGCCGCCCGTTCAAGGGTCGGAAGCTGGATGGTACCGCCGCAATCATCCCTGTGGTTCCAGCAGAAATTCATCACACTGGAGTTTCTGTTATGGCAACCACGTTCAGCCAGCGCACCTTCATTCAACCCCTCGGTCAGTCTATTGAAAAGGAAGTCCTCCTCCGGGGCTGGGTCTATCGGCTCCGCGCCCTCGCCAAAACCACTTTTATTATTCTCCGTGACTGTTCGGGCGAGGTTCAGTGCGTGGCCACTTCTGACCTGCTCAAAGACCTTCACCTCAAGCTCGACGACACGGTGGAAATATACGGGCGCGTGAGGTCTGACGACCGCTCCAGATACGGCTACGAAGTTGACATCATCAGGGCCCGGGTGCTGAGTCGCGCGTCGAACAGCCTGCCCTTCAACTCGTCATCAAATATCGGGTCGGTCGGGCAGGAAACTCTGCTTGAATACCGGCCTCTGGCCGTGCGCAATGATGCCGTCGGCAACGTGTTCCGCATTCAGGCGGCGCTGCTGAAATATTTCAGAGAGTATCTGAGCAGTCAGCGCTTCACCGAGATCATCACTTCAAAGATAGTGGCCTCCGGCACTGAAGGGGGGACGAATCTTTTCGCGCTGAAGTATTTCGACCGTGTGGCCTACCTCGCCCAGAGCCCGCAGTTTTACAAGGAGCATGGCGTCGCGGGTTTCGAGCGGGTCTACGAGACCGGGCACGTTTACCGCGCCGAGCCTCACGCGAGCAGCCGCCACCTCACCGAATATTACTCGCTCGATTTCGAGGTGGGTTTTATTGACGGGCCGGAAGATGTGATCCAGATCGAGCGCGAGGTGCTGACGTTTATGTTCGACCGGCTCAACCGGGAGTACGGACACATCCTTGGGCAGTACAGGGAACAGCTGCTCCCCTCGATGCTCGATGTGCCGGCTTGGGAATTTGAGAGATGCCTTGAGCTGCTGAAAGAGAACTTCGGGCGGACCGATCTGGTTGACGACCTTGACCCGGAAGGCGAACGGCAGTTGTGCGCGCTGGCGGAAAAAGAGACCGGGGTTGCCGCGGTCTTCGTGATTGGTTTTCCGCTCGCCAGCCGCCCTTTTTACACCGCGCCGCGCGGGACGGAAGGGGCCGCGCACAGCTTTGACCTGCTGTTTCAGGGGGTGGAGATCACCACGGGCGGGCAACGACTCCACCACAGGGAAGACCTTGAAGCTTCACTACGAGGGCGAGGGATAGACCCGGCGGGTTTTGAAAGCCACCTCAGAATGTTCGAGCTTGGAATGCCCCCGCACGGAGGGCTCGCGATCGGGCTTGAGCGGCTGACCGCCGGGGTTCTCGGCCTGCAGAATGTGCGTGAGGCCGTCTTATATCCGCGTGACCGATACAGGGTGACGCCGTGATGAAAGCTGACGGTCGCGGCAAGGCTGTCGCGGTCAGGGAGTCAGTTCAGCGACAGCACGCGTCACCGATGAGCCGTTTCTTTGCAGCGCGGTTTCGGCTGTTTCGCGGGTCGCCTGCGCCTGCTGCATCACCAGCGCGACCGGCAGATTCCAGTCGGCGGCTTCAAGCACGGCGCGCGCGCCGGCGTCATCAACTCTGCATTCGGCCATCAGGATGCTGACGGCGCGCTCCCTGAGTTTGGCGTTCTTCGCCCGCAGGTTCGACATCCGGTTGCCGGTCACGTAACCCAGCCGCACCATCGTCATGGTTGAGAGCATATTGAGGACGAGCTTCTGCGCGGTGCCTGACTTCAGGCGGGTCGAGCCGGCGATGACTTCCGGGCCGACGACGGGCTCGATGGGGATTTCGACCGCGCGGGCGAGTTCGGTATTTTCATTGCAAGTGATGCAGACGGTCAGCGCACCCAGGCCGCGGGCGTATCGAACGGCGCCGATGGTGTAAGGCGTGCGACCGCTGGCGGCGATCCCGACTACGGCGTCGCGTTCGGCGAGGCCCCGAGCCTGCAAATCAGCCGCGCCCGCCGCACTATCGTCCTCGGAAGCTTCGACGGCTTTGTAGCAGGCGTCGTAACCGCCGGCAATGACCCCCTGCACCAGGTCGGGTGAGACGCCGAACGTCGGGGGACATTCCGAAGCATCCAGCACGCCGAGCCTGCCGCTCGTCCCGGTGCCGACGTAAAAGAGCCTGCCGCCGCGTTCGAGTTTTTCCACAATCCTTTCCACAGCCTGCGCAATGGCGGGCAACACTCGCTCGACTGCCTCGGCCACCTTTCTATCTTCAGCGTTGATGAGGCGCAGGGCGTCGAGCGTGGGCAGGTGGTCAATATCTGTAGTGTTCGGGTTAATCTGTTCAGTCGTAGTCATAGCTATAAGAAATAACCCGCGAGATCGGAAATAATAAAGGGGGGCCGCATAAAAAATTTGCCGCCTGAATTGCTATCAGGCGGCGCGATCTATTGATACCAGAATCTGATTCTGCTTTTACCCAACCAGTTGTTCCTGTCTTGTATGTGCAGCCATCGCCATTCTGACTGCTCCGATCACCGGTAGATACAGCGGCGGCGTGACGACGGCGAGCGGCGCGAGTTCGGCCACGGCCTCACGCAGCGGGGCCGTCACCCATTCACCCGATTCAAAGACCCCGCCGACGCAGGCGACGCGGAAGTTGTCGCTCTGCAGCCGCAGCTGTTCGATCACGGCGACCGCGGCGCGCGCCAGCTCCTTCGCCGCGTCACTGAGGATTTCGCGCGCGGTGGCGCTGCCTTCTTCGGCCGCCTCGACGACGACGCGGGAAAGCTGTGCGGTCTCACGCATGGCCTGAACCGATGAGCTGTAGATCACGGCCGGCAGTTCGGAAGGCGAACTGATTTTGAAATGGCGCAGGACTTTTTCAGTCAGCATCGTGCGCGGGCCGCGCCCGTCGAAGGCTTCCATGACGGCTTCGAGCGCGCGTTTGCCAATGTAAGTGCCGCTGCCTTCATCGCCCATCACCGGCCCCCAGCCCCCGGCGCGCGCGAATTCGCCGTGCGCGTTGATGCCGCAGGCAATCGAGCCGGTCCCGGCAATGATCACGACGCCGGGCCGCAGATCGGTCGCCCCAGCCAGCGCGACGCGCGCGTCGGTTTCGAGCATGATGTCATTGATCGGCAGCGCAGTCTTCAGGGCATCGAGCATCGTGCGGTGATGATCGGGATGCGAAACCCCGGCAAGCCCGATGCAGGCGGCGGTGATTTGCGAGGGCATGATCCCGACCTCGGCGCAGGCCTCGTGAACGGCGCGGACGATTGAGTTGACGGCGGATTCCAGCCCGACGCGGTGATAATTTGCGGCGTCGGCATGGCCTTCGCCGAGCGTCCGGCCGGATTCATCAGCGATGACGGCGCGGGTGTGAGTCCCGCCACCATCAACGCCGAGCCAGTATTGCTGATCGGTCCCTACATCATCTTCAGCCGGGGAAATGTCTTCGGTGAGAATAGTCATAAAGCCACTCCGTTATGATTCCGTTTCTGTTGACGGCATCGGCTTCGGTTTCGGCCGACGGGGACAAAGCTTCGGGAGCTTTGCTGGGATGTTCGCTTGATTAGTTGTCAGGGGAATAATACGCTCAGCACGACGATAAATAAAACTAAAAGTTCTGATCACAATCACAACCATTATCTATCGTTAAGATCACCGGCAGGTGACGATTTACTGAACTCATAATGGAGATCAGACAGCTCAGAACCTTTCTGGCGATTGCCGAAACGCGCAGCTTCACCCGGGCGGCGCAGCGCGTGCATCTGACGCAGGCTGCGGTGAGCGCGCAGATCAAGGCACTGGAATCAGAAATCGGCACGCCGCTCTTCGCCCGCGTCAACAAGAAGGTTTACCTGACCGAAGCCGGCGGGATATTACTCGGCCGGGCGCAAAAGATCGTGCGCGGGCACGACGAGGCTTTATTCGCGCTCGCTGAAATCACGCAGGCGGAAGGCGGGCGGTTGCGGCTGGGGACGGCTTCGACGATGGCGAGTATTCACCCGCTGCCGAAGATTCTGGCCGATCTCAAGATTCGTCATCCGCAGGCGCAGATCACCGTCTTTCGCGGCACGAGCGCGGAGATAGTGGCGCGGATTCTCGGCAACGATCTTGATTTCGGCCTGGCATCATTGCCGGTCGAAGCCCCCGACATCAGGGCGGAGCGGCTGCGTCAGGATCTGCTGGTGGCCATCGTCCCGCCGGGTCACCGGCTGGCGAAACAGCGCTCCGTCACCGCGCGGCAACTCGCCGATGAATCGCTGATCCTTGGCGAGGAAGGCGGCAACACGCGCCGGATGATCGACCTGTTTTTTGACAAGGCGGGTTGCAAAGCAGAGGTCACGATGGAGCTGGGCAGCATGACGGCGATCAAGCGGATGGTCGAACACGGGCTGGGCGTGAGCATAGTGCCGCGCTCGTCGGTGCGAGATGAAGTCACAGCGGGCCGGCTGCACGCGCTCGCGGTGCGGGAACTGAAGGCATACTGGGAACTCGGTCTGGTCTCGCTCAAAACCGATCACCTGTCACCGGTGCAGCAGACCTTCCGGCAGTTGTGCAAAAAATACTTCGAGCATCCATGAAGCCCTGGGGACGATGAAGTAGTTGATGACGCGGGCAGATTCATTTCGCACCGGAGTGATTGCGGCTCCTGCTGATCATCAGGCATGATAGGCGCACCTTTTACGGATCCGAAGACAAGGAGCGACCAGATGAGACTACCAGCCCGCCGTCCGCAATCAGTGTGGGTCGTCACGCTGATGATCTGTCTTGCGACCAGCTTTTCATCATTCGACGCTTCAGCCGTCGCGGCGCCACAGACCGCGGCCGGATCACAGACCGTCCCGGCGGGCACGGTGCTGACGCTGGAGATGGAGACACGGCTCGATTCAAAAAACACCAAAGCCAGTGACCGCTTCACGGCGCGCGTGGTCGAGCCGGTGACGGATGAAAACGGGAGCGTGCTGATTCCGGCAGACAGCGTGGTTTCAGGCTACGTCAAATCGGTCACGCCCGCGCAGTACCGCCGTCGCTCGGGCGTCATCGAAGTTTTATTTGACAGGCTGCGACTGCCGAACGGTCGCGAACTCAACATCAGCGGTGTGCTGACCAGCGCTGATACCAGAGAGCGCCAGCGGATTGATGAAGAGGGCGGGCTCCATGCGAAATCCGATGCCGGCCGCCACGTGGTCTTCATCGGCGCGGGCGCCGGGGCCGGGACGATCATTGGCGTGATCACCGGCAGCGCGCTCGTCGGGGCCGGAGTCGGCGCGGCAGTGGGCGTGGCCGCGGCCTTTTTGTCCAAAGGCAGCGAAGCCGAAGTTGAATCCGGCACACGCATCGGCGTCGAACTGGCCGAACCGCTGGAACTCGCGCCCGGCAGAAAACCTGCCCCGCGCCCGCCCGTGCGCAAGGAACCGGAACCGAAGGACCCGCCGATGGTGAACGATCCCAAAGATGAGCCGCAATTGCCCAAACCCAATCCCCGGCTGGGTAACCAGGAGGAAGGACGGAAGCCTGACGTGCTGACTGTGCCGAAACCGCCCGAACAGAAGATGTCTGAGCAGAAGACGAAAGAGCAGCAGGGACAGAGCCAGCCACAGAATCAGTCTCCGAACCAGGGGAGCAGTCAGGTGAAAAAAGATGAGCCGAAGCCGGACACTTCCACGCTCGTGCGCGTTCAGAATTTCCAGATTCAGCGCGGCACGGACGGGTCGGTGGGATTGATTATCACCGCCGAAACGAACACCAGCGGGTGGCGGTTACGCACCACGCACGCGACCGACCGCGACCTGCTGGAAATCTGGCTGCATGGGGATAAGCCCAAAGGGATGGCGGCGCAGGTAATTTCCTACCCGGCCATTACGATCACAGTGCCGGACGCGGCGCGCGTGTTGCGGCGCCTGATCATTCACGGCGCCAACGGCGATTTTTCGGGCGCGGTCCCTGAGAAGTAAAAGGCTGGCGGGGTGACGGGGCGAAAAGGTTCTGATCGCCCCGTCACCCGTCGCTCTTTGATTCAGCGCTTCTTCGCCCGTTTCTTCGCGGCCTTCTTTGCGGCTTTCTTCACCGGCTTCTTCGCCACTTTCTTTGCCGCCTTTTTAGCCGGAGCTTTTTTTGCCGGCTTCTTCGCGGCTTTTTTCGCGGCAGCTTTCTTCACCGGTTTCCTGGCAGCCTTAGCCGCCTTCTTCGCCGATTTCTTCGCGGCTTTTGCGGCTGCTTTCTTCGCGGCGGGCTTTTTAGCTGCTTTTTTGGGGGCAGCTTTCTTCGCCGGTTTCTTCGCCGCCTTCTTCGCGGCCTTCACCGCTTTTTTCGCCGCCTTCTTTGTTGCCTTCGCCGCCGGTTTGGCAGCCTTCTTTGCGGCGGGCGCAGCAGGCGCCGGAGTCGGGGCGGCGGGGGCAGGCGGCGCTTCCGTCACCGCAGGAGGCACGGAGGCCACCGGACTGACCGGCTCGCCTTCCTCCTCATCTTCAAGATCCTCCTGCTTGCGCTGCTCAGAATCGCGCAGCCACGAAGGACGTTCGTCCACATTCAGGAAATCTTCTTCCTCATCCCTGAATTCGTCCTCGTCCTCCTCCCACGGATCCTTCTCCTCATCCTTCTTTTCATAGCTGCTGCTGCCGTAGCCAAAACCTTCCTCTTCATCATCACCCCACCCGGCGGACTGACGCCGCGGCTGAAGTTCATTGTCCGGATCTCCAAAACTCTTCTTCATCAGACCATCTTCACCTTCGAGGCCTGAACTGAATCTGTTCCTGTTAGCCATTCGTCCCTCCCATGTTCAAGGTCATAGAATTCACTCTGTTGATCCAACAAAACTGCGCCAATTGATGAGAAATTGGCCGGATTATAGCCATGTGCCTGCGATTCGCCAACAGCCGGACGGGGGTCTCGGGAATTGTAAAGCAGGGTCCGGTCAGGATTTGCCAAAGCCGCGCCCGATCAGTCACAATGCCGTTTCCTCAATCCGATCCCCGCAAGCGACATTTCGACCACAGAAACGCGGAGGAAAAGCCCTGATGAAGAAAGACAGGATTGGCGTCGGACTGGTCGGCACCGGTTTCGCGCGCAGCGCGCAGGCACCGGCTTTCCGCGCCTGCAACGGCGCGGATCTGGTCGCCGTGTGCAGCGGCAGTTTCGACAACGCGGGGAAGGTCGCCGAGGAATTCGGGATACCGCACGCCTGCGAAAACTGGCAACAGATGGTCGCGCTCGACGAGGCCTCGCTCGTCGTCGTCGCGGCCCCGCCTTACCTGCATCACCCGGTGACGATGGCGGCGCTCGCCGCGGGCCGGCACGTCATCTGCGAAAAGCCGATGGCGATGAACGCGCGTGAAGCGCGGGAGATGGCCGAACTGGCGGCCTCACGCCCGGGGCAGCTGGCGATCATTGATCACGAACTGCGCTTCAACCCGACGCGGCGGCGGATGAAGGAGATGATTGATGACGATTATGTCGGCAGTCTGGCCCACGTTACCGTCACCGTCGCGGCCGGCTTCCGGCATTCGGCGCAGCGCCCGTGGAACTGGTGGGCGGAGAAATCGAAAGGCGGCGGGCTGCTCGGCGCGCTCGGGTCGCACGCGATTGACCAGTTGCGCTGGCTGTTCGGCGAAATCGAATCGGTCTGCGCCGACGTGGCGACGCTCGTCCCGGCCCGGCCCGATCCGAAAACAGGTGAAATGCGCGCGAATGAAACTGATGATTACTGCTCGTTCCTCGTGCGGTTCGCGCCGCGTCAGGGCCGGGTCGCGCACGGCACGGTGCTGCTGACCGCGCTCTACGCGAGCGGCGGCCGGAACCAGATGACAGTGGCCGGTGAACGCGGCACGCTGATTCTGGACGGCGATGAAAAGCTGATCGGCTCCCAGGGGTACAATACGCCGTTTGAAGATTTCTCGCTGACCGACCGCGCGCTTGAGATCGCGGACATCCCTGAAAACCTGTGGGCCAGATCCTTCTACCACCTCGCGCGCGAAACCGTTATTGCGCTGCAGGAGGGCAGGACTGAGATCCCGCACGCCGCGACTTTCAGTGACGGCCTGAGATGCCAGGAAGTGATTGACGCCATTACCCGGTCGCAGGCAGAAAAAAGATGGGTCGAGATTCCACTATGATCGTCGAAACTTTTCCGGTCGGGCTGTTGCAATGCAACTGCACGATCCTTGGCTCCGAACAGACCCGCGAGGCCGTCGTCATTGATCCGGGCGATGAGGCAGACAAGGTGCTGGCGCGGCTGCGCAAACACAACCTCGAAGCGAAATACATCATCGCCACGCACGCGCACATAGATCACGTCGGCGGTTTCAGCGAATTGAAAGCAGCGACCGGCGCGCCCGTCTGTCTGCATCAGGGCGACCTGTTTCTCTATGACATTCTGCCGATTCAGGCGCAGCTGCTGGGAATAACTGCGCCGGCGGCGACCGCGATTGATCATCACCTCGACCAGGGCGACGAACTCGGCATCGGTGAAATCAGGGTCAAAGTCTTTCACACGCCGGGGCACACGCCGGGCAGCCTCTGCTTTCACGCGCCGGGCGACGAGGCGAAATTGTTTTCCGGCGACACGTTGTTTATGCGCGGCATCGGGCGGACGGATCTGTGGGGCGGCTCGTTCGAGGAAATTATGGAGTCGCTCCGCCGCAAGGTGATGGCCCTGCCCGATGACACAATCGTCATTCCGGGGCACGGCCCGCAGACGACGATTGGCGACGAAAAAGCCTTCAACCCCTGGCTGCAAAAATGAAGCCGCAAAAGCCCAAATTGACAGCGCGGATTTGCGTTTGTTATTTTGGCCTTCGGCTCACGGACACCAGGCCCTGACAATTCACTCCCACTGCGGTTTGCGTGATGCACAGCCGAAAGCAGGAAATTCAGTTCTGAAAAAATTATCTGATAAAGGAGACTGCGGCTCTGAAACAAGGGCCGCGATTGCTCAAGTATGGCGACACCAGCTAACGCGGGACTCGAAGATGTCGTGGCGGCGCCGAGCGGCATCTGCTACATAGACGGCGACCAGGGGATTCTTTCCTACCGCGGCTATGACATCCACCAGCTCGCCGAGAATTCAACGTTTGAGGAAGTCATCTATCTGCTCTGGTACGGCCACCTGCCGAAAAAAGGCGAACTGGCCGACCTGGATCAGAAACTCAAAGCCAACCGCGAACTGCCTCCGGAAATCATCGCGCTGATGAAGTCGTTTCCGAAGTCGGCCAAGCCGATGGACGTGCTGAGGACGGCCGTGTCGGCGCTCGGGATGTACGACCCCGAAACCAGCGACAATTCCATCGAAGCCAACTGGCGCAAATCGGTCCGCATCACCGCGCAGCTGGCGACAATCGTCGCCGCCTTCCACCGCATCCGCAACGGTCAGGAGCCACTTAAATCAAAGCCCGAACTCAATCACGCCGCCGACTTCCTCTGGCTGCTCAACGGCAAAGAGCCGATGGACGTTGAGGCGCGCGCGCTCGACATCGCGCTGATCCTGCACGCGGATCACGAATTCAACGCTTCGACGTTTGCGGCGCGCGTCACGACGGCGACGCTGACCGACCTCTATTCGGCGATCACCTCAGCCGTCGGCACGCTGGCCGGCCCGCTGCACGGCGGCGCGAATGAGGCGGTCATGAAGATGCTGCTTGAGTCGCAGACCGTCGAGGGCGCCGAGAAATTCGTGAGCGACGCGCTGGCGGCGAAGCAGAAGATCATGGGCATCGGCCACCGCGTCTACACGACCGAAGACCCGCGCGCCACGCACCTGCGCCGGATGTCGGAAGAGATCGGCCGGCGGCAGGGCGACACCAAGTGGTTCGACATGTCAAAGCGCATCGAAGACCTGGTCGTGGATCACTTCATGAAGGCGGGCAAGAAGCTCCGGGCCAACGTGGATTTTTACTCGGCCTCAACCTATTACATGCTCGGCATCACGATTGACCTGTTCACGCCGATCTTCGCCGTCAGCCGGATCAGCGGCTGGACGGCGCACGTGATGGAGCAGTACACCAACAACCGCCTGATCCGCCCGCGCGCGGAATACACCGGCGAACTCGACCTGAAATACATTCCCATCGAACAGAGGTAGCCATGGCCGAAGTAGTGATATACACCAAACCCGACTGCCCTTACTGCGCGAAGGCGAGAGAGTGGTATACCGCCCGGGGCATCCAGTTCACGGATAAGAACGCGCAGGACAATCGTGAATACCGCAGGGAGATGTTCCGCTTCTCCGACGGCAATCCGACGGTCCCGGTGATCGTCGAAGACGGCAGGCTCAAGCAGATCGGCTGGGAGGGCCGGGGCTGAACGGTTCACGATTGAAGCCACCCGTGAGGTGAGCGGCGAAAATAACAGCCACGAACCGAAAGTGAATCAGCGCGAGTCGGCGGTCAGCAGCCAGCAGTCAGCGGTCAGTCGAAGCAACTGTCAACTGTCATTTGTCACCCGATTCGTGGCCATCCGCTTTCGGTTCGTGGCTGAGCCTTTTATGAAGGAGCGAACAAAACCCGGACGGCGGCAGATGCTGCGCGAGAGTCTGGCGCTGGGCATTGCGGCTGCCGGCCACCCGTTCACGGCTTCGGCCTCATTCCCCGAAGCCGATCCGAAAGGCGCAATCACCGACATCGCCGGGATCAAAGTCGGCCACTTCACCGACAAGCGCAGGCCGACCGGCTGCACTGTGATTCTGACCGAGGCGGGCGCAACAGCGGGCGTGGACGTGCGCGGCGCGTCCCCCGGCACTCGCGAAACCGATCTGCTCAACCCGGTGAATACCGTGCAGCAGGTTCACGCCGTCGTGCTGGCGGGCGGCAGCGCCTTCGGCCTCGACACGGCGACGGGAGTGATGCGCTGGCTCGAAGAACGCAAGATCGGGTTTGACACGACGGGCGGGCGCGTGCCGATTGTGCCCGCCGCAGTTTTATTCGACCTGCCGGTCGGCGACCCGAAAATCCGCCCCGACGCCGAAGCCGGTTACCAGGCCTGCAAGGCGGCGTCGGCAGACAAGCCCGCCGAAGGCAACTTCGGCGCGGGCGCGGGCGCAACCGTCGGCAAGCTGTTTGGCCTGAACCGGGCGATGAAAAGCGGCATCGGCACGTCGTCAATCAAACTGCCCACTGGCATCACCGTCGGAGCCATCGTCGCGGTCAATGCGGTCGGCGACGTCTTCGATCCGCAGACAGGCCGGATCATCGCCGGGGCGCGCACGCCTGACGGCAAAGCCCTGGTGAACACGATGGCGGCGATCCTGCGCGGCGAAGAGCCCCCGTCACCGCTCACCGGCTCATCAACCACCCTTGGCATAGTCGCCACTGACGCCGCCCTCACCAAAGTCCAGGCGACCAAAGTGGCGCAGATGGCGCACGACGGGCTGGCGCGCACGATCAATCCAGCCCACACGGCTTTTGACGGCGATACGATCTTCGCACTTTCAACCGGCAGATCGGCACAGCCTGCCAACGTCACACTGATCGGCGCGCTGGCGGCGGAAGCGATAGCGCAGGCCGTGGTCAGGGCAATAAAAGCGGCACGCGGAATTGCAGGCTTGCCGAGCGCGGGGGAAATAAATTGAATCGCCCCTGATTCAATTGAAAAGTCATGCAAGCAACCACCTCAATCATCAGGCAGGCATTTTTTATCGCAGTCATCAGCCTGTCGTGCATTCACACAGCGGTAGCACAGACGGAAACAGGCAGTTCTCCGACAGCGACGGGCGAAACACAGTCACAGCCCACAAAAGAGGGTGATGAAGCGGAAATAAAACGGCTCAGCACTCTGGTGGTCAGACTCTACGGTGAGGGGAAATATGAGGAAGCGACCCCGTCAGCCAGGAAGGCGCTGGAACTGAGTGAAAAGCTCCCCGGCCCTGACCATCCGCTGGTAGCCACGACGTCAGGGAACCTCGCCGCTCTTTACCTCGCGCAGAAAAAATTCGGTGAGGCGGAAACTCTTTATCAGCGCGCCCTGAAAATAGCGGAAAAAGCTCATGGCCCGGAAAGCGGCAGGATTGTTCCCTTACTCAAAGCGCTCGCTGACGTGCATTATGCCCTTGATCACAAACATCAGACTGAAGATTTGCTCAAACGCGCGCTGGCAATTCAGGAGAAAACTCTCGGAGAGAATGACGATGAAACAGCCGGCACGCTCCTGAGCCTGGCAGGGTTTTACTACCGCACAGGTAAATCCAGGGAAGCAGTGAGTTACTATCAGCGCGTGATTGCCATCAGGGAAAAAGCGCTGGCGCCGCCACTGGGACCAAAGCACCGCGAGGTCGGCGAGTTAATCGGGCAATGCGCCTGCGCACTGCTGTTGGACGGGCGGAACAGGGAAAATAAGGAGGTGAGAGAACTCGTCAACCGCGGAGGAAAAATCCTGCTGGGGCTCAATCCCGACTCGACCGATCCTGCCGATGACATCCTGACGAAGGCGATTACCAGAGTACAACCGCGATACCCTGCCGAAGCTAAATCAGCCCATATTATGGGAACCATTCTGCTGATCGTCGAGGTGGACGAAAGCGGAGCGGTCACAGGAGTAAAACCGCTGTGCGGCCCTCCGTATCTGACTGACGTCTCAGTTCAGGCGGCTTGGCAATGGCGCTTCAAGCCGACGATGGTTTCCGGCCAGCCCATCAAATTCGCCGGCTTCCTGACTTTCACGTTCACACTTCAATAGGTCATGAAAACTCCGTCGTCCCGGATCATTCCTGTCTTACTGGTGCCTGTACTTTTCACCTGCCTGAATCCGCGCCGGGGATTACAGCATTGCCAGCGCGTCGCAACAGGAAACACAGGACCAGCTGTCATGGTAAACTTCGCTCGTCTTCATCAATACAAGGAGGCCAGCCAATGAATCCGATACTCGAATACACTGCGCCCGATGCCCTGATCCTGCACTTCGGCCCCATCATCCAACATATGAGTGATAACGAGTTCTTTGATTTCTGTCAGAGGCATCCCGACCTGCGCATCGAACGCACCAGTGAAGGAGACCTGATCATCATGCCGCCCACAGGGGGAGAAACCGGACGCAGTAATTTCAAACTGACGACTTACTTTGGTAACTGGGTGGAAACTGACAGGACAGGTGAAGGCTTTGACTCATCAACCGAGTTCATCCTGCCCAATGGCGCGCACCGCTCGCCGGATGTCTCGTGGGTCAGACGCGAACGATGGGAAGCACTCACGGCCGAGGAGCGCGAGAAATTCCCGCCGCTGTGCCCTGATTTCGTCATCGAATTGCGCTCGAAAACTGACCGGCTGCGCCCGCTGCAGGAGAAGATGGAGGAGTACATTGAGAACGGCGCACGACTCGGCTGGCTGATTGATCCGCTGGAAAGAAAGGTCTGGGTTTATCGCCCGAATGCCGCAGTCGAATGTCTCGATCACCCCTCCACTGTCAGCGGCGATCCTGAATTACCCGGTTTTGTTCTGCCGCTGGGCAGAATCTGGCGCTGAGGAAAGGAATGAATATGCCCCACCCCTGCAAGTTGCTTTGCACGATCACACTGCTCTTACTCGCCACGATTAACGCTCAGGCTCGCGTCACCCGCGTTGAAATCATTTCCCGCGCTGACCTGCTGGGCGGCAAAGGATTCGGCCTCGCCGGGGCTTATGAAAAGATCGTCGGCAAAGTTTACTTCGCCGTTGATCCGAACAATCCGCACAACAAAATCATCGTTGACCTCGACAAGGCCCCGCGCAATGAGCAGGGGATGGTCGAGTTCTCGGCTGACCTTTACATCCTCAAGCCGAAGGATCTGAGTCGCGGCAACGGCGCGGTGCTGTTCGAGATTCCGAACCGCGGCGGCAAGGGGATGGTGCGCTTCTTCAATCACTCGCGCGGCTCGGCTGACCTGACTACTGAAGCCGAATTCGGCGACGGCTTTCTGATGCGGCAGGGCTTGACGCTCGTCTGGGTCGGGTGGCAGTTCGATGTGCCGGACGGTGAGAGACTGCTGCGGCTCTATGCGCCGGTTGCGACAGACAACGGCAAAGCGATCACGGGATGGGTGCGGTCTGATTTCGTCTTCCCGGCGAAAGTCTATGACGCCTCGCTCGGCCATCGGGGGCAGAAGGCGCAGCCGGCGACTGAACTGCAGAATCCTGATTACAAACTGACGGTGCGTGATTCAGTCCTCGGCGAGCGGCGCGTGATCCCGCGCGGTGAATGGCAGTTTGCGCGACTCGTTGACGGCAAACCCTCGCCAGATCCGAAATACATCTATCTGAAGAATGGTTTCGAGCCGGGGAAGATTTATGAGGTCGTCTACCGGACACAGAACCCGACGGTCGTCGGCCTCGGGCTCGCCGCCGTGCGCGATCTGGCTTCGTATTTCAAGTACGAGCGTGATGCGGTCGTGTCGGTCAGACGCGCTTACTCCTTCGGCATCTCGCAATCGGGACGCTTCCTGCGGCATTTCCTCTATCAGGGTTTCAATGCCGACGAAAAAGACCGGCAGGTCTTTGATGCCGTCAACGCCCACGTCGCGGGCGGCGGGCATGGCAGCTTCAATCACCGTTTCGCCGAAGCCTCGCGCGACGCGAGCGCGTTCTCGACCTTCTTTTACCCGACCGACATCTTTCCTTTTACCGACATCGAGCAGACCGATCCTGAAACGGGTGAGACTGACGGGCTGCTCGCGCTCGCGGCAAAGCAGAAGGTATTGCCGAAAATCTTCTACACGTTTTCGTCCTACGAATACCGGGGCCGCGCGGCCGCGCTGATTCACACGACGGTTGACGGCAAAGCCGATGCGCCGCTCCTGGACAACGTGCGGATCTATTACTTCGTCGGCGGGCAGCACGGGCCGGGGCAGTTTCCGCCGGCGAAAAATCAGACTCAGCACAGGCTCAGCCCGAACGATTACTCGTGGGGGATGCGCGCGCTGCTGGTGGCGCTGGACCGCTGGGCGAAGGACGGCACGCAGCCCCCGCCGAGCCAGTATGCGCGCATCGCCGACGGCTCGCTCGTCAATCCGGCGGCTGTCAACTTCCCGAAAATTCCCGGCGTCCAGTTCGTGCGCACGCTGCACGAGGCGTGGCGCGTGGATTACGGCCCGCAGTTCAAATCGCGCGGCATCATCGGCAACGAGCCGCCGGTCGTCGGCAAGGCTTTCCCCGTGATGATCCCGCAGGTTGACCGCGACGGGATTGATCTCGGGGGCATCCGGATGCCCGAGGTCGCGGTGCCGCTGGCGACCTACACGGGCTGGAATCCGCGCGACCCGCAGACGGGCGCGCCGGATCAACTCGTGGACTTCGCGGGCTCGTACATCCCGTTTGCGAAGACCAGGGCCGAGCGCGAGCGCACGGGCGACCCGCGGCTTTCGATTGAAGAGCGTTACCAGAATCGCGAGCATTATCTGGGGGCGGTGGCTGAGGCCGTGCTGAAGCTGGTCAAGGGTGGTTACCTGCTCGCCGAAGATGCGCCCGCGATGATCGAGCGCGCGGGCGTGTACTGGGATTACGCGATGAAATGACGCCTGACATTCAGGCTGATGGGGGCAGGCTTTGATTCGCCCGGGTTCCGGTTTCGGGCTTTGACCTCAGCCAATGTCCATACAGAAGAGGAAAAACTTTCCATGAAGAAGCTGCTCTCAGGCTTCAGCCTTTGCCTGTTCATCATCGCCCCGGCTCAGAACAGTCAGTCCTCCGGCCACCAGTCGCCACAACAGGGAGAGGCGGCCCGGCTGCATGCGACGGTTGTCAAACTCTACAACGAGAAGAAGTATGACGAGGCGCTGCCACTGGCCAGACGTGTGGTCGAACTCCGGGAAACCGAACTGGGAAAGGAGCATGAACTGCTGGTGGCCTCGCTGGTCAATCTGGCGATGATATACAAGGCCAGGCAGGACTACTTCAATGCGGAGTCGGCTTTTCGCCGCGCGATCAAAATCAGGGAAAAGATTTCCGGCGAGCAAAGCCCCCTGCTGCATGATCACTTGATCCATCTGGCGTGGGTGATTTATGCCAACGGCAACAGCCGGGGGGCCGAGGAGATTTTCAAACGCGCGATCAGCATTCGAGAAAAGGCCGCCGGCGCGGAGAGCCTTCAGACGGCGATTTCACTTCAGAACCTCGCCGCCTTTTACCAGAAGGACAGCCACCCTGCCAAAGCTGTGCCCCTCTGGCAGCGGATCGTCGCCATCAGGGAAAAGAACCTGGGCGAAAATCACCGCGACGTGGCCGAGGCACTTGAACAATGTGCCTGCGCAATGGAACAGAACAAGCAGAAGGATCAGGCGACGCCGCTGTGGTCGAGAGCCAACCGGATTTACTACGGCGTGGATCGCACGGAGGTTTCCGGCGGGGCGCTTCAGGGCGTCGCGCTGAAGCGGGTTCAGCCGGCATACCCTGAGGCGGCCAAATCCATGCGGATTTCAGGCACCGTACTCGTCCGGGTTGAAATTGATGAATCGGGTCAGGTGACCGCTGTGCGGGCCCGACATTATTTCTCAGGCCTCGCTGGAAGCCGCCCGCAAGTGGACCTTCAAACCGACAACACTTGATGGCAACCCGGTCAGGGTATCGGGTATTCTGACCTTCAACTTCATGCTTCAATAAAACACCGCCGGCCTGATCGCAGGGGAGGCCCTGTCAGATATGACCTACGTTTTCATTCTCATTACTTACGCCGTCCTGATGATCGGCTACGGAGTGCTGGCCTCCCGGGGCGTGAAAGAGTCGCGGGATTTCTTCGTCGCCGGGCGCGGCCTCGGGGCGGGGCTGCTCGTCTCGACGCTGCTCGCGGCCAACATCGGCGCGGGTTCGACGGTGGGGGCGGCGGGCTTTGCCTACGAGGACGGGCTGTCAGCGATCTGGTGGGTCGGATCGGCGGGGATCGGTTCGATCATTCTCGCTTTCACTGTCGGCCCGAAAATCTGGCGCGTCGCTCACAAACACAACCTCTACACGGTCGGCGATTATCTGGAATTCCGCTACAACCGCAGCGTGCGCGGGCTGGTCGGGGTGCTGCTGTGGTTCGGCTCGCTGGCGATCCTGGCCGGGCAGTTCATCGCGGTGTCGTGGATCCTGAACGTCGTGGCCGGGATTGATAAAGCGGTCGGCTGTCTGATCGGGGCGGTCGTGGCGACGGCTTATTTCGCGCTGGGGGGGTTGCAGGGGACGGTGCGGGTCAATGTATTCCAGCTGTTCGTGAAGATTCTCGGCTTCGGCCTCGTCCTCGCTTACCTGCTGAGCAATATGATGACGACGCCCGCGACCGACAAAGCGCACCTGAGCATCGGCGGGGACGGGCTGCCCGATTCATATTTCAGCCCGACCGGGATCGGGCCGGCGGGAGTGCTGCGCCTGCTGACGATTCTGGTCCCGTCATTCGTGATTTCGCCGGGACTGCTCCAGAAAGTCTTCGGCGCGAAGGACGAGCGGGCGGTGAAAATCGGGGTGGGCATTAACGCCGCCGGGCTGCTGGCTTTCGCGGTGGTGCCCGTGCTGATGGGCATGATCGCGCGCGACCAGTTCCCCGCCCTGCTCCCCGCGAATCGCGAGCTGGCGTTGCCGCTGCTGCTGACGAAATCACTGCCGGTGTGGCTCGGCGGGCTGCTGCTCGGGGCGATCTTTTCCGCCGAAGTCAGCACCGCGGACGCGGTGCTGTTTATGCTCAGTACCTCGCTCAGCAAGGATCTGTATCAGGCTTTCATTCGTCCAAGGGCCAGCGACGAGCAGCTGATGCAGGTGGCGCGCGAAGCGTCGGTCGTCTGCGGGATGCTCGCCGCGCTGCTCGGCATCATGCTGCCGGACGTGTTGTCGGCGCTGGCGATCTTTTACACTCTGATCACGGCGGCGCTGCTGCTGCCGCTCGCGGCGGGGCTTTATTCAGAGCGGGTGACGGCGCGCGGGGCGATGGCGACGATGATCGTGTCGGTGGCGGTGACTTTCGCGCTGTGGGCGCTGACGCCTGATCATCAGGGGCCGTGGGGCCTGCCGCCGATCATCTTCGGCATCGCGGCGGGGGCGGCGGTGATGATTGCGGATTGCGGATTGCGGGTTGCGGATTCAAAGGTCGCGCAGAATCCCTGATTCGCTATTCGCCGACAAACTCATTTGCGGGGTCAGGGATGGACGAATCTCCGGTTCACAATGCGCCGGTTCACATCGGCGCGCAGGGGTGGAATTACGACGACTGGGTCGGGCCGTTTTACCCGCGCGGCACGCGGGGCGCGGATTATCTGGACGTGTACGTGAAGGCCTTCGATACGGTCGAGATTGATTCGTCTTTTTACGCCATCCCTTCGGAGCAGTCGGTGAAGTCGTGGCGGGCGCGTGCGCCGGCAGGGTTCACTTATTCGCTCAAACTGACGCAGGAGATCACGCATCAGAACCGGCTCACTGAAAGCGGAGACGTGCTGGCGCGGTTCTGCGAGCGGGCGCGGGCGATGGGCGACAGGCTGGCGCTGATCCTGATCCAGATGCCACCGGATTTTTCGCCGCGCTCGATGGGAGCGCTCGGAAAATTCCTGCCGTTGCTGCCCGCTGACTTGCGCTTCGCCATCGAGTTCCGTGACCGCGGCTGGCTCGGCGGTGACACCGTCGAACGGGTGCTTGAATTACTCACAGCGCATCGCGTGGCGCTTGCGCTCACTGACAGCAAATGGATTCCGCGCGAGCTGATGTTTCCGCTGGTCGAGCGTCCGACGGCGGATTTCGCTTACGCGCGGTGGCTCGGGCCGCGCGAGCTGACCGATTATTCGCGCATCCGGATCAACCGCGACCGCGAGCTGGCCGAGTGGGCCGAGGCTTTCCGGGCCCTGCGCCGGCACGTCACGCAGGCCTTCGGTTATTTCAACAATCATTACGCGGGGCACTCCCCGGCCTCAGCCAATCAGTTCAAAAAGCTGCTCGGACTGCCCGTCGTTGAGCCGGAAACGCTCGTCGCGCAGCCGTCCCTGTTTTGAGGGCGGGGCCACGGATCAGGGAATTTGAAGTTGAGACAGTAAATTTGAAACCCGGGATTTGCAGCAGGGAAGCAGGCCCTGTTTTTTCGCCCCCCAACCCGCTTCACGCGCGCCGCCGCCGTTCTGTGGTATATTACGTCGCACTTCAATAAAGGAGTTATGACCGTGATGAAATTCCAAAGTCGTTTTCTGCGCGTGGCGGTGCTGTTGATTGTCAGCGGTGCCCTGGCTGGAGGAGTCGTCAGCAGGTGGCAGGCGCGGACAACGGCCAAGGCCGATGCGCCGGACAGCGAGGTCACGCAGAACTTCAACGAGGCGGTGCAGCTCATCGAAGACAATTACGTCGTCGAGCCGGACCGCGAGCGGCTGACCAAGGCGAGCATCTCTGGCATGCTGCACACGCTCGACCCGCACTCGAATTTCTTCGACCGGCGCGAGTTCAATGAGATGCAGGAAGAACAGAGCAGCCGCTTTTATGGCATCGGCGTGACGATCAACGAGCGCAACGGGCGGATTTACGTCCTCGGGGTGAGCAAGGGAATGCCCGCCGATCACGCCGGGTTGCGTTACGGCGACGCGATCGTCGCGGTTGACGGCAAATCCACGAACGGCTGGCGGCAGGCGGACGCGCTCAAGCATGTCCGCGGCGAGAAGGGCGTGCCCGTGGAAATCACCGTCGAGCGGGCCGGGGCGCCGCAACCCATTTCGGTCAAAATCACCCGCGACGAAGTCCCTTACCCGTCAGTCCGCAACCATTTCATCGCCCGGCCCGGGACCGGCTATATCGCGCTCACAGGCGGGTTCAATCAGGCGACGAGCGACGAGATGCAGGCGGCCATCGCCGACCTCAAAAAGCAGGGGATGACTTCGCTCGTGCTGGATCTGCGCCGCAACCCGGGCGGGCTGCTGAAGGAGGCGATTCAGGTGGCCGAATCCTTCCTGCCGCGCGGCGCCGGCATCGTTTCGGTGCGCGGGCGCGAGGGACTCTTCAGCCGGCCGCGCACTTACCAGTCGGAATCCGACGACCCGGAAACTTTCCCGCTCGTGGTGCTGATCAACGGCGAATCGGCCTCGGCTTCGGAAATCGTCGCGGGCGCCATCCAGGATCAGGACCGCGGGCTGATCGTCGGCGAAGACAGCTTCGGCAAGGGGCTCGTGCAGTCGGTCTTCAAAATCCCCGGAGGCACCGGGCTGACGCTGACGACGGCGAAGTATTACACGCCGAGCGGCCGGCTGATCCAGCGCGAATACAGTGGCGTCAGCCTCTACGATTATTACCGGGCGCGTTACCACGTCGCCGGGGACGGCCCCGTCCCGCAGGTGTCGCCGGCGAGCAAGACGGTCTACACGCCGACCGGCCGCCCGCTGCACGGCGGCGGCGGGATCACGCCCGACATCGTGGTGAAGAAATCAGAAGAGGACGTCTACTGGCGCGACGCCTGCTTTGAATTCGCGCGTCAGCTGGCGGCGGGAACCCTGCCGGGGCTCGCGGAATACAAGGTCGCGAAGATCGAACACGACTACAAACTCCGCGGGAACGAGTACCAGTTGAATGATCAGGTGATCGCCGCGTTCCGCGACTTCCTGCACAATCACCCGAAGCTGCGCCGGCTCGAAGGCGGTCTGAACGCGAAGCTCGATTACGCGCGCCGCCGCATCCGCGCCGAAGTGATCACCGCCGCTTACGGCCTCGAAGCCGCCGACCAGTTCCTGAGCGAGAGCGACGAGCAGATGCAGCGCGCCATCGAGGCCCTGCCCAAGGCCAGGCAGCTCAGTGAAACTGCCAAGCTGTTTCCGCCGAAGGCCGACGGCAGACAATAACAAGGTCGGCGGCCCCGTGGGTGTTTCATCACTGAGCTGCCGGCCACTCTCCTTGACCTGCCAGATCAAAACCCGCATCATTAAGCCCGTCACTAAAACGGCAATCTGCAAACGGCTATCTCAAAGTGCCGGCGTACAGTTTCAGCCTGGAAGTGGTGATAACAGACCCCCAGGTCGCCAGCTTTCATATGGAGAAGAAGAGTTCGTCGTGCAAGGCTCAGACTACGACTCGGGTCCCCTCCATCAGAGACGCCGGATTCCCGACTATCGCTGCTGATGAACCTGATTACGCGCGGCATCCTTCAACTCCAGGAAGTCACCCTGCTCGCCTGGCGAGTTCTCCGCGGGCTGTTCCGGCCGCCGTTCTACCTCCGCGAAGTCGTCCGGCAGATGGACAGCCTCGGCTTCGGCAGTCTGACCATCATCCTGCTGGCCGGCGGTTTCATCGGCATCGCGCTGGCGCTCAACTCGGCGAACACGCTGCAGAAATTCGGCGTGCAGAGCGTGACCGGACAGCTGGTGGCGACGGGCCTGATTCGCGAGATCGGGCCGGTGCTGACCTGCCTGATGCTCGCGGGCCGCGTCGGCTCAGGGATAGCGGCGGAACTCGGCTCGATGCTCGTGAGCGAGCAGATAGACGCGATGCGCGCGCTCGGCACTGACCCGGTCAAGAAGCTGGTGACGCCGCGGATCCTGGCCATGGTGATGGCCGCGCCGATCCTCACCATCTTCTGCGACCTGGTTGGGATCACCGGCGGGATGCTGGCGGCCACGACGTTGATGAATCAGTCAACTTCGGTTTATCTGTCTTCGGCGCAGAACGCCATCAACAACAACGAAATCATCGGCGGCCTGATCAAGCCGCTCGTCTTCGGCTTCATCGTCGCGATCATCGGCTGTTACATGGGCCTGAGTACGCAGGGCGGGACGGTCGGGGTGGGCCGCAACACGACGCGCTCGGTCGTCATCTCCTCGGTCCTGATCATCGCGGTGGACACGCTGCTGACCAAACTGATCCTTGCGACGCTGCTGGAATAGCGATCACAGACTACTGACCCCTGATGGAACCCATTCACCCTGCCATTGAGTTTCGGGAAGTCTCGCTGGCCTTCGACGAGCGCGTGATCCTCAACCGCGTCAGCTTCGCGGTCAGACAGGGCGAGGCGAAGATCGTCATGGGCGGCTCCGGGACGGGCAAATCCACGCTGCTGCGGCTGGTACTCGGGCTGCTCAAGCCGGACACGGGGCGGATCTTCGTGGACGGCGAGGACATCACCGCGTACAGCGAGGAGCAGATGATGCGCGTCCGCCAGAAGATCGGCATGGTCTTTCAGGAGGGCGCGCTCTTTGACAGCCTGCCCGTCTACGACAACGTCGCCTACAGGCTGCGCGAGCAGAAGGTGCCGGAGTCGGAGATCGAGCCGGTCGTGCTGCGCATGCTCCGCTTCGTTGACCTGGAGCATGCGGTGGACAAGATGCCGAACGAACTCTCGGGCGGCATGCGCCGCCGCGTCGGCATCGCGCGCGCGCTCGTCGGCAACCCGAAGATCATCCTTTACGACGAGCCGACCGCGGGCCTCGACCCGATCACGGCGCGGACGATCTGCGAGCTGGCCGTCAAGCTGCGCGACCTCGAAGACGTCTCCTCGATCTTCGTCACGCACCGGCTGCAGGACATTGACGTGCTGTCGAGCGAATACGTCATCCGCGACGACATGGGCAATCTGGTCTTCGAGAAGGAGGGCAACCGGATGTGCCTGATCAACACGAAATTCATTATGCTGAAGGAAGGCGACGTCATTTTCAGCGGGACTGACGAACAGCTGAGAAAATCGGAGAATCCCTATATAATCAGGTTCCTCGACAGCGATAACATGAAACGCAACTGATTCGCCGGAGGAATTATGCCGCAGAAAAAGCAATATGGTTTGGCTGAATTACGAGTCGGGCTGCTCGTGCTGGGTGGCATCGCGGTCCTGATCCTGGCGCTCTTTACGGCGACCGGAGACATCTCGCTCTTCAACCGGAAGACGACTATCAAAACCCGCATGGGCAACGTTGACGGGCTGCGGAAGGGGGGTGAGGTCAGGCTCTCCGGCGTGCGCGTCGGCAGCATCAAGGACATCAACTTCAACCCGCAGATCCCCGGGTCCGAGGCGGACGCGAACCTGGTGGAAATCATCATGGAGGTCAGCGGCAAAATCAACGGACTGCCGGTCACCGAGCGCATCCGCACCGACTCGCGCGCCGTGCTGAAGAGCGCGGGCGTACTCGGCGATTACGTCGTGGACATCACGCCCGGCACCACCAAAGGCAAGCCGATTCAGAATGGCGCTGAGATTCAGAGCATTCAGCAGAAGGGCGTCGGCGACATCATCAACGCGGCGCAGACGGCGGTCGCGAACTTCAACGACATCTCCGATGACATCAAGACCCTGACCGGGCGGATCAAGGAAGGCAAGGGCAACGTCGGCAAGCTGATCAATGAGGACACGCTTTATAACGACCTCAACCGCGCCGTGCTTCAGGCGAATGAGCTGGTCGCCTCGCTGCGCAGGGGTAACGGCACTGCCGCGAAGTTCATCAACGACCCGGGGCTGTACGACCGGGCCACCGAAACCATCAGCCAGCTCAAGGAGACCGTCGGCCGGATTGACGAGCAGCTCAACGCGGGCAAGGGGACGATCGGCAAACTGCTCAAGGACGAAGAACTCTACAACCGCGCCAACGGGGTGATCGCCAGGGTTGACCAGGCTTCGGCGCGCCTCGACAGCCTCATCGCCAAGGTCGAACGCGGCGAGGGCAACCTCGGCAAGCTCTTCAACGACGAGAAGGTCTACGAAGACACGCGCGTCACGCTCGACAACCTCAAGGCGATTGCGGCGCGGCTCGAACGCGGCGAAGGCACGGTCGGGAGACTGCTCAAGGACGAGAGCCTCTACAGCAGCGTCAACAGCGCTTCGGCGGAGATCACCAAACTCCTCTACGACTTCCGACAGAACCCGAAGAAGTATCTGTCAGTCAAAGTCACGATCTTCTGAAAGGCAAAAGTGGAAAGCGAAAAGAGGGGAACGGTCCGGCACCTTTCACTTTTTACCTTCTACTTTCTACTTTTCCAGCGGGTAGTTCGCTTCCCGCCACGCCCTGATGCCGCCGGCCATTGACCAGAGGTTGGTGTAACCCATCTTCTGCAGGCTCTCGGCCGCCAGCGCCGAACGGTACCCGCCGCCGCAGTAGAGTACGATTTCAGCTTGCTTGTCGGGCACCAGACCGACGATGTCGCGCTCGATGATGCCGCGACCGAGATGCTCGGCCCCGGCGGCGTGATCTTTCTCCCACTCGTGATCTTCGCGCACGTCAATGAAGCGGAACTTCTCGCCGGCGTCGAGTTTTCGCCTGACCTCTGCGGCAGTGATTTCACGAATGCCTGATCTGGCATCTTCGCACAATTGCTCAAATTCAGTTGAATGTTTCATGACTGTATTCCCCCTCTGCTGTTATCTTGAAAGCCTGATCCGGGAGAGACTGGTTTCACATTCCTGATGGTGACTCCCCACTCTCCAGTTTCTTCATGAGTTCTGCAAAATTCTGCTCCTGTCTGATCCTGAGTTCGTCACCTTCGGGTGAAACAGGCTTCCCCGAGACATCCACAGGAATCAGCTTCCGCTCAGAGTAAAGACACCATTCAATCAAACGGCGCACCGTGCTGGAAGTGGCTGACCTTTCATCCCCGAATTGCGGGCAGTGGATTCTGAGGGTGCAATGCCCCGCGTCCGGGAGTCCCGGCAATTCTCCGCCCATGACGTCGAGAAGGCAGTAAGGGTCATGGTTGCCCAGCGGGTATTCAACGAGGAAGTGCTTATCCTCCGAGATCACCTGCAGGACATAGCCCGGCATACGGTCAATGACCTGCCAGACAAACTTCCGCCCGTTGACCACGATCTTTCTGCGTTTTCTGGTTGCGACCCCCATCCTGACAAGTGGCAGTGATTTTCTGTATCGCCGGGCCGTCCTGCTTCATGGCTGCTCGCGCACATACAGCACCAGATCAACTCCCGGCCGCAGCCTGTAAGGCTCCGAGCGGTAATGCTCGCGGAACATGCTTTCGATCTGCGCCTGCTGGTTCGATTCGGCCAGCACGATCGGCTGATTCAACTCGAGCGGCAGCGTGCCCGCGAAGGTCGCGCGCGGGTAATCGCGCAGGTACCAGGGCAGCGGCCAGTATTCCGGCGACGCGATATAAATTTCAGTCTCCCGCCCGAGCGGCATGTGGTCGGCGGCCTCGCGGATCGCCCGCTCCAGATCGAGCAGGTCAAGGTGCGATTGCGCGTAAGCGTAACCGTACTGCGTGTCGGTCCACGGCCTCAGCTGATATCTCTGCCCGACGGAGCGCAGGTAGCCAAGGTTATTGTCATTGTCCGCCTGGTGCCGGAAATTCTGCTGCCAGGCGACGCACGCCGAAGGGATGAGCAGAGCAACGACCGCGGCCAGCCAGATCGTCCGCGTCGTGTAGGAGCCAGGGCGCGAAAAAACGTCCTCCGCCGCATACCCGCCCAGCACCGCCATCGGCACGAGTATGCTGACCATCAGCCACGGGGTCTTGTAAGGGATCAGCGAATACCCGAGCCCTACGCCCGCCGCCCACGCGAACGCGAACAGCCCGAAGCGGCTCCCCCGCCAGAGCGCGACAACCGCGCCCACGACAGCGCTGATGAGCAGCGGCAGTTCGAGCTTGAGCAGAATGCCCAGGTAATAAGTCGGAACGTGGTAGTGCCCGTCGCCATCCTTTTTCGTCCCGCGCCCCGTCCACATCAGCACCGACTTCACCGCGTCAATGACGCCGTGCCAGTTCGTGAAGAATGACGAGTAAAAAATCACGTTGATGAAGAGAAAGATGACGACCGCCGCGCCGAAATGGTCGAGTGAGGGCAGGATGTCCCAGGAGTCCAGCCAGATCTCCCGCCGCACCGCCGCGAGTTCAAACCGGCCCGCCCTGATGAGCCGGCGGCTGATCTCCCAGAGCGCCGCGCACAATGCAGCCAGCACCAGCACGACGGCAGTGATGACGGCCGTCTCCTTCGTCGCAAAGAGCAGCCCGGCGGAAACGGAGAGCAGCACCAGCCAGCCGAACCTTTTCGTTTCCGCATAACGCCACGCACCCACCGCCATGCCGAGCGAGAAGAAGCCGAAAGATGATTCGTGGATGAAATCGCGCGAGAAGTAGACGAGCCCCGGCGAGAGCGCGATCAGAAAGGCGGCGACCGGAGTCCCGACGAGCCCGAGCCACCGGCGCAGCGGCCAGAGGATGGCCACCGACAGGGTGCCCCAGACCGCGGGCCAGAAGCGCAGCGCCAGATCATTCATGCCGAGCGCTTTGACCGCCGCGAGCGCGAAGTAATAGAGCGTCGGGCCGTGGTAGTTTTGCGGGTTGTATTTGTAATTCCCGGTGCGGTAGAGGTCGAGCAGGAAATAGGAGTTGACGCCTTCGTCGTGGTGAAACGGCTTGATGCCGATCAGGTAAAAGCGCAGGAAGGCGGCGACGATGACGGCAAGGGTGAAAAACGCGGCGCTGACCAGCACTCCCTGTCGGGCGTCGTTTGCCGCCGCGGTGTTCTCGTTGGACATAAATCAAATAGTGGCCCCGAACTGAAAGTCAAAACGGAAAATGCCGGCGATTCATCAGAACCGCCGGCATTTTATTACACGCCGTCGCGAGACTTCCACACGCGCCGTCACTCTGCGGAGAAAGATTTGATGACGACCGGCGGGACGAGGCCGATGGCGCCATTACCCGCCGTGGAATTGTAATAAATGTCCGAACTGCCGCCGCCGTTCGTGTGAAAATCCGGCGAGCCGTCAAAAGTCGAGCTGCCGGCACTGAACGCGCCGAGGAGAAATCCGCCCGAGATGACTCCGCCGCCACCGCCATCACGGATAACCCTCCCGGCCCCAAGACACATGATTACTCCGGCGTAAGAGCAATTGCCCCTCATGGTGAGCGTCCCGGTGACGATCAGGATTCCGGCCCCGTCCGTGGCATTCAGGCTCAGATCGCCATTGACCACGACGACTTTCGGAGAGGACGGAGTGCCGAGCGCACCCGAAGGCAGCGACCCGCCGGAATTGACCACCGTGTCGGCAACGGCGGTCATATCGGCAATGAACTGGCGGGCCTTGTCAGCGCTGTTGTCGAAGGGAATAGTTCCCCCGGTGAGGTCCGCATACAGGCCGCCGGAGCTGGTGGTCACCAATGTGCCGGATTTGTCTCCGCCAAAGTTGGAGCCGCTCTGCAGAGAGGCCAGATTGGCAGCCCCGACTGTTGCCACAGTAGGTTTCGCTTTCGTGTTGTCTGACGGGTTCGCCGCATCAGTGCCCGAGATGGTGTGCGCATTGCTGCTGCCGCCAGTCCCGGTCGGGTTCTGGCCGAGCAGCGTGATGGCCGCCGGGAGTTGAGTGAACAGGGGGGCGGGGCTGCTCACGCGCAGCCGCAGCGTCCGTTGCGCGCCGAGCGGCGCAAACCCGGTTGAGACAATTTCAAGATTTCCTCCCGCCAGCGGGTTGACGAGAATAGCGTAGGAGAGGCCCTGCGAAGAGTTGAGGACGACCACGCCGTCATCGTCCATCGAGCTGTAATTGAGCCACTTCGAGAGGCGGGGGTAATCAACCGTGTCGGTACTCCGGTTCGATGAGGAGACAGACGCGGCGAGGCTGAAGTTGACCTGATTGGAGGCGACCGTCGGGTCACAGTTAGTCACGCCGATCGGGCAACGGTTGCCGCGCAACACGTTGACGACGTCCTGCAACCCCGACTCGGCGGCATAGTAAGCCTGGTTCGCCAGCATCTCGTTCTTCGAACTGCGCATCTCCTGGCTTGACGTAAAGACGATGGAAAGCCCGATGATGCTCATGATCACCAGTGAGAACATGACCATGATCATCGCGCTGCCCCGTTCATTCGGCGTCTTCACTTTTCCTTGATCCATACTCCTCCTGACAAATATCAGCACTCGCTGACGGCTGGCGTAATCCCTTTGTCCTGCCTTTATCCGGAACCCTGATCAGAAGTTGTCAAGTTGCCGGTTGCGTAAAGTCAGAGTGGAATCAACGGTCACGGTCCCCGTCGTCTGCCCGTTCTCCCTGACGTTCGTGACGATGACGATCTGGAGACGAGTCACCCTGTCCCTGTCGGCGGCGCTGAGTGGCAGCGCGGTCAGTTCAGTCCCGGTATTGTCAAAGTACCGGATCGCCAGGCTGTCCACGTTATCAATCAGGACCGCCGGCTGCGCCGCCCCCCCGGACTGGTAACGAGAGTCGTTTGACGCGAGGCGGGTGATCGTGCCGGCGGAGGAATCGAAGGTGTAAGTGATGTCCTCATCAACGTCCGTATCCACCACGTTCGTCGTCCCGTTGCCGTTGCGGTCAGCGGCGACGTGAATGCCGGTCGCGGTCGCCGACAGAATCCCCGGCGTCGCGCCGCCGGTGATGGCGACCGGGGCGGCCCCGGTCGAGCGGAGGTCGGCGACCATGAAGTTGAGCCCTTTGCGCGCCCGCGCCTGCGCCGCCGTGGCCGCGCTCTGCGACCTGAAAAGCGTCTGCCCCTTGTCGAGCAGGCCCAGCCCCATCGCGATCATAATCAGCATGACCGTGGTGCCGACCAGGAACTCCGCCAGAGTGAATCCGGCCTCTTTTGCTTTCGCGGGCATTCGTAATCCCCGCCGTTGATCGCTTGTCCCGTTAATTCGCATACCCTTCACTCCGGCCACTGCCCCCGGGCGATGGTTATCATTGCCCCGGGGCAGTGTTGATTCACTGCCTGCGGTCACCCGCTCTGACTCCGACCTATATGCATTTGCCAGCGCCGTTGACATGCATTGGCGGCCGGCAGACGCAGCCGGTTGAAGACGGCTTCTGACCGCTGGTACACGTCGCTGGCGTCGGTGAGGGCGTTGGCGACGACGCTGGCGTCGGGGTTGGCGTTGGGGTCGGCGTTGCCGTCGGCGTCGCGGTCGGGGTCGCCGTCGGTGTCGCCGTCGGTGTCGCCGTTGGAGTCGCGGTCGGTGTTGCGGTCGGCGTTGCCGTGGGGGTCGGCGTTGCTGTTGCCGTTGGGGTCGCGGTCGGCTGTGTCACTGGTGACGGCGTCGGTGACGACGTTGGCGCCGTATTTGCTGTCTGGGCCGGGCCGGCGCCATAGAAGTTCCCTTTTGCCGTGCTTGAGCGGTAGCTCACGAAAATCGAAGTGTTGCGATGCCCGCCGGTGGCTGTAATGTTACTGGTGTCGGTGACCGACACGGTAATTTTCTTGAGGCTCGCATTGACGTTTTCAACCTCAGTCGAAACCGTGTAGGAGCCGTTGTGCGTCCCCGGGGTGTAAGTGCTGGTAGTCGTGCCGGCGCTGAGGCTGCTGAAATCCTGCGCCCGCAGGTCCTCAAAGGTCTTTTGCGCGGCGCGCGCCATCTCCGTCGTGTTGCGCCCGGTGCCGCTCAGCACGGTGGCGACCCCGAAGAGCTGGGCGACCGAGAGCAGCCCGACGCTGGCAATGAGCATCGAGATGGTGACTTCGATCAGACTCGACCCGCGCTCACCCCTCCGCAACTGCCTGCGGCGACCCGGTTGATGTTGGTGCTTTACCTCGTTTTTCATTTCCCTTACTCCTTATGCCAGCTCTGATGACGATTCGCGGGGTTATGACCCGGCGACCTGACTGACGTTGCCCGCGATGCTGACGCGGATGGTCCGCTGGCCCGCCGAGTTCGTCATCGTGATGTCGGCGTTGTTCGTCACGGTGGCGTTTCCCGGGGCCGCATACCTGACGGTGATCGAAGTGACTCCGGAGGGCATGGCGAACGACACGCCGGGCGTCAGGTGGTAGTTGATCGTCACCGGCGTCCCGACGTCGTTGTAGCTCACGGAATAACTGCCGTCGCTGTTGAGTACGACGTCCGTGAAGGTGTCGCGCTTGATGGCCTCGGAGCGGGCGAATTCCAGCACGGAGATGAGTTCGTCGCGCGCCGTGACGAGCCGGTAAGTGTCCCGGGCGTTGCTGATGGCCGGCATCGCCATTGACGCAATAACCGCGCTCCCGGCAATCACCAGCAGCAGTTCGACGAGCGAGAAGCCGCGCCAGACGCGGCCGGTGTTCTGTCTCATGATCCTGCTCTTTCGGTGGTTCGATCCAGTCATTTTGACGCCTGCGCGACCGACAACTCCTGTCAGGTCATTTCTCCAAAAAGTTGTCATCCGGGCCCCGTTAATGCTGACGAAACACCGGGCCCGTAATGACGGGGAAGTGCAATCAGCAACCGCGAATGAATTCATCTCGTCCTCCTGCCTGCCGACTCGGTTCACCGGGCCGGTGAAACCTTCTATATTGAGTAGAGGCAAGTGTGAGGCCGCAAAGCAGGCCGGAAAGCCCGTCAGTCTGAATGAATCAGGGCCGCCGCCCGGGCGGATCGGGGCCGTCAGCTTCGCCGCCGGCTGACCGATTTTTTCGCGCACCGCTCGGTGCGCTTCACCCGGCCGCAATGCGGCCAGCGAGCTTGCGGGGAGGCAGTGCAGATCTGATGACGGCCCGCGGAGCTATGACCCGGCGACCTGACTGACGTTGCCCGCGATGCTGACGCGGATGGTCCGCTGGCCCGCCGAGTTCGTCACCGTGATGTCGGCGTTGCCCGTCACGCTGGCGCTCCCGGGCGACGAGTACGTGACGGTGATGGACGTCGCCCCGGAAGGCAGGGAGAACGTCACGCCCGGCGGCAGGTAATAGTTAAAGGTCACTGGCGTCCCGTTGTCGTTATAATTTATGGAATACGCACCGCCGGCGAGGACCACCGGCGAGGTGGTGTCACGCTTGATGGCCTGCGAACGGGCGAATTCGAGAACTGAGATGAGTTCATCGCGCGCCGTGATGAGCCGGCAGGTGTCCCGGGCGTTGCTGATGGCCGGCATCGCCATTGACGCAATGACCGCGCTCCCGGCAATCACCAGCAGTAATTCAACAAGCGAGAAGCCGCGCCAGCCGCGGCTCGAATTCTGTTTGATCATGCCGCTCTTTCGGGTCGAAAGACAATGCGGCCTGAAAAGCCTGTCGTCAGGTCGTGCCGACATAACTGAATATTCCTTCAACCTGGGCAGGGCTGTCTGAAACAATTCTGCCCTGACGTGGATTACAGCCTGGGATAAGGTGAGAAGTCGTCCTGAAATTCAGGCTCAACCGTCCGGTAAGATGGCACTGCTGTTTTCAGCGCACTGCCTGTTCCTGGGATGCATCATCGGCAACCTTCGTGCCTCCGGCCGGGTGCCCGCAACTCTCTGTATTTGAAAGCAGCCGGTTGGGGAGGGCCGTTTCATCCGGCTGAAAAATGCAGCCATCATTCATCACGAATGGTGGCGTTTCACAGCCGCCGTGGCTATCGCTCCAGTTATTTGAGTCGGCTGTTCGGACCGGCCTTCCTTCCGCCTGCCGACCGATTTTTCGCACGCCGCTCCGGCATTTCATTCTGCTACAATGCGGCGGGTGAGCTTGTAAGGAGGCAGTGCAGTTATGGCCGTGAATGGGGATATCAACAGAAAAAGGCGTCCGCGGGTCGGTCTGGCGCTGGGGGGCGGAGTCGCGCGGGGGATGGCGCACATCGGGGTGCTGCGCGAGCTGGAGAAAAACAACATCCCGGTTGACCTGATCGCCGGAACGAGCGTCGGCTCGCTGATCGGCGCCGGTTATGCCGGGGGCCTTTCGGCCGACGATCTGGAAAAGCTCGCGCGCAAAATCCGCTGGAGCGATCTGGGTCGGGTGACGGTCTCGCGCCTCGGCTTCTTCAACAGCGCGCGGATGGAAGATTACATCCGCTCGATCTTTCCCGTTCACCGGATCGAAGACATGCAGATCCCGCTCGGCGTCGTCGCGACCGACATTCAGGAAGGCAAGATGGTCGTCTTCACCGAAGGCGACGTGGCGCTCGCGGTCCGCGCCAGTTGCGCGATCCCCTGCTACTTCACGCCGGTGATGGTCAACGGGCGGATGATGGTTGACGGCGGGCTGGTCGGGCACCTGCCGGCGGCAGTGGCGCGCGGGATGGGGGCGGACATCGTGATTGCCGTTGACGTCCATTCACAGGGCCTGCCGATCCCGGCGCCGACCAACATCTTCACGATCATGTACCAGTCGCTTTCGGTGATGGGGCGCAGCTCGGTGACTTACCTTTATCAGGACGCCGACGTCGTCGTGAACCCGCAGGTCGGCCACATCCGGCCCGATGACCTCTCGAGGGCCGACGAGATGATTGCCGCCGGCGAGAAGGCGGCGCGCGAAGTCATGCACCGGATCAAACAGAAGCTCGAGCCGGAGAGGAAAGGCTTCTTCGGGCGCCTCTTCGCCCGTTCGGAAAATGACCCGCAGCGACTCAAAATGGTGAAGGGGTGACCCGGCCTGCCCTGCTGTTTTTACTCCGTTCACTTCATCCTCCCACGGTCGGTGTGCTATAAATCCCCGGCCGATGAAATCACATGCACTCAAACTGATCGTTATCTGTCTCGTCGTCATTGCGTCTGCCGCCACCAACTCCTCGTCCGTCCACGCCCAGCAGCGACCGCTGATCACCGAAGACGTTGACATCATCAAGCCGGGCGCGGTTCGCGTTGATTTCGGTTTCGACTTTGTGCAGAGCAGGGATTTCCCGCTCTCGGGACTCAACGGTGATCTGACACGCATCGGCGTGGTCAACCTGCGCGCGGGCCTCGCGCCGAATGTCGAATTCGAGGCGGGCGGCGTGATCCAGAATTTCCTGAGCATCAATCGCCAGTATCAGCCGAGCGCGACTCCGCTCAGGCTCTCCAAAGCCCCCGTCTCGACCAGCGACACCGGGGATTTTTTCCTCGCGACGAAGATCAAACTCAGGAACGAAGGCCGCCGGATACCGAGCCTCGGATTTCGCTTCGGCGTGCAGCTGCCGAATTCAAATCAGGAGCGCGGCATCGGCGTCAACCAGATCAATTTCTTTGCGACCGCGATCGCGGGCAAACATTTCGGGCGGGTGAACCTTTTCGGCAACCTCGGCCTCGGCATCCTCACGGCCCCGGTTGACCTCTTCACGCAGAACGACGTGGTGCTTTACGGGCTGGCGGCAACTTACAAGGCGAGCGACCGGCTGACGCTGGTCGGCGAAGTCAACGGCCGCCAGAACACCCGCAGCAACGCGCCGCGTGGCACCGAATCGGACGGCGAAGCCAGAATCGGCGCGCGCCTGCGGGCCGCCGGGCTCGTCTGGGATGTCGCGGGCATCAGGGGACTCAACCGCCACAGCGCCCGTAGCGGCGTCACCTTCGGCGTCAGTTACGAGACTGATCTTTTCACGCCCGCAAAGTAACTGAGGCGGGCGACCGAAGGGGGCGGCGTTTTCACTCTCCGTTCTCTTCCATCACGCGTGGCCCGCCCCAAATAAATCTTCACGCCCCGGAACTTTTCCACAAGTCGCGCGTTGACTAACCTGTCCTTTTTTTTCGAGAGAGCGCCGATTCGATATTTCCTGCTGTCAGTTGCTGCCGTCGGTTCCCGCTGAAGTACTGGAGACCGATTCCTCAATCAGCACTTGCGATTCTTATAATGTTGACTTGACCGATCAACTGTTGTTGAATGGTAGTTGTTCTGGCGAACCTCATCGCCGCTTCGCCAGACACTCGGATTCCGATCACTGGATCAGAACCTGAACCTCACTACCCTGCGGATAACTTCAAGGTAGTCCGGAGCGCCTTCCTCACGGAAGATTTTCGCGCTGCCATCTTTCCAATCCTGGCCTGACCAGAGTCAGTTGGGCACTGCCAGCAGTCCTCTTTGCCCGGAGGCGCCCGAAAGCGGGCGCGCCGCTGCCGCAGTGACCTTTATCTTTGTCCGTGACAGATGCGCCTGGCCCGGCGCGGGAGTAACAACGAATGAACACCCTCAAGTTCAAGCACAATCCTCACGCTTCCTCACTTCATCAGCAGAAACACAATTCATTATTCAATTATTGCTCCAGGCGGAGTCTGATGATCATCGCGGCGGCGGCCCTGCTGCTCGCGGCGAGCGCCCTCGCCTGGAACGAGCGCAGTCACGCCGCCGGGACTGATCATTACGGCTCCCGGCTCGCGCAGTTGTTCAGCCGCGCCAGGACCGGGGTGAATGCCGCCCTGAGTCTCGCGCCGGCCCCCGCCCCGGCGCCCCAGGCGCTTCAGATGAACATCTCCACGATCGCGGGCGGCGGTTTCGGGATCAACCTGCCGGCGAAACAGGCCCCGGTGTCCCGCCCCGTGATGGCGGCGCGCGACCCGCTGGGGCGCGGTTATTACATTGTTGACGAAGCGCTGATCAACGGCGTCACACGGTCAAGCCTCATTCGTTTTATCAACACCACCTCGCAGCCGGTTACGCTCGCAGGGGTCACAATCAGTCCGGGCAGCATCAATCTGATCGCGGGCGGGGGAGTGGATTTTCTTGACGACACGCCCGCCCCCGAATCCAACCTTGATTCCATCACCGGGATGGCGGTGGATCCGAGCGGCAATGCCGTCTATGTCAGTGTCCCCGGGCTGAACGCCATCGTCGGGATAAACGTCAGTGCGCAGAACTTCGTAATCGCCAACAAGACGATTGCCCCCGGCAAAATCCTGGCGGTCTTCTCCAACTCACTGTTTGAAGACATCCGCGCGCTGACGATGGATCCGGTCACGAAGATTTTCTACTTCATCAAAACCAATCTCGTCTACAGCCTCGATTCGTCCGGCAATCCGACCGTTTTCGCGGGCGGCGGGGCGGAAACGGGCAGCGGTTTCCCCCCGACCCAGATCTCGCTGATCTCCCCGCTCAGTCTGGCGGTGGACTCCACCGGCGCGCTCCTGATCGGAGAAGGCAAGGGGAGTCAGGCGAACCCCGGGCTGAGGGTTCGCAAAGTGAGCGGCGGCTCTCTGACCACGCTCGTCGCCCTGGCCAACTTCCCGACCGGCATGGCGGTCGCCCCTGACGGGACCATCTACGTCGCCGAGGGGAATGCCGAACAGGTCAGCCGAGTGAACGGCAATTCGCTGGTGGCGGTCGCGGGCGGCACCAAACTGCCCAGCGGCAACGGCCAGTCCTGTACCGACCTGGCTTCCGGTTGCGGCGACGGCGGCCTGGCGACCAGCGCGCTGCTCACGCTGCCTTCCGCGCCCGACGACGTTCCCTTCCAGATCGCGGCTGACAATAGCGGCGTGGTGATCCCGGGGTATTTTGTTTCCGGCTTCTCTTACAGCAACGTCCGCTACGCCAACGTCAGCAACAGCAGCCTGACGATTGCGGGGACAACCATCGGGTCGAAGAATATTGACACCATCGCCGGCAACGGCTCGGAAAACCCGTTTGACAATACCCCGGCGACCTCGGCCATTCTGGGCGAGACGCTCGGCGTGGCCGCGGACGCGAACGCGAACCTTTTTATTGCCGACTCGCAGAACGCCCGGCTGCGTTTTGTCAATCGCACCCAGCAGCCGATTGACCTTTTCCCCGGCACGCCTTCCGCCCAGACCGTGGCCGCGGGTCACATCGTGACGCTCAATAAGAACGCCGGGACGAATGACGGTCAGGTCATCAACGCCAGCCTCAGCCGCGGGCTGATGGGGATGACGAAGACGAGCAACGGCCTGTTCATTGTTGACGCGGATGACGGCGTCAAATTCCCCAACACGCCCAGCGGCAAACGCTCGGGCGTGATCAAATTCATCAACACCTCGGCCAGTGATGTCACGCTGTTCCCGAACGGCGGTGAGTCCAAGGCGATTGTCCCGCCCGGCGGGATTGCGACAGTCATCGGCGTGCCGGCGGGCACCCCCTCAAGTGTCATCATCTCAACCGAGGATGGGATCACGGCGAAAAGGGCCGTCATCTTCCCGGCCGACGTGGCGGTTGACAGCGCGGGTGTGATTTACATCGTGGATCAGAATTTCAGCAAAATTCGCACAGTTGACCCGTCCACCGGGATCGTCAACAGCCAGTCGGTCCAGCCCGATGTCGCGCCGCTCACGCTCAACAGGCCGACCGGCATCACGATCCGCTCCAACCTGATTTACATCGCGGACATGAAGAACAACCGCGTGCTGCGCCAGGGTGCGGCGGGCGGCGCGGCCTTCAGCGTGATTGCGGACAGCACGAAAGGGATCAACCGGCCCCGCGATGTCGCGGTTGACAGCGCCGGGAATGCTTTCGTCGTCAATTCCGACGTCCCCGACATCCCCAGCGGCACGGCCAAAAAGAAGCACCAGATTATGCAGATCAGCCCGAACGGCGACACGGGAGTGGTCGCCGGAACGGGGACTGCCGGATTTTCCGGGGACGGGGGGCTCGGGACAGATGCCAAGGTCAACCTGACGGGCCTCGCCGACACCAGCACCAGCCCGCAGAATAACATCGGGATCATTGCCCTGCCGGATGACAGCATCGTTTTCGCCGATGCGGAGAATTTCCGCGTTCGCATGCTGAAGCGCGCCCAGAATTTCCCGCCGGTTCTGGCGGCCATTTCCAACCAGACGATGACCGAAGGCCAGAACCTGTCGCTGACCTTCAACGCGACTGACCCGAATGGTGACCCGCTGACCTTCACCATCACGGGCAAGCCTTCATTCGGTACTTTCACTGACAATCATAACGGGACGGCGACATTGCAGTTCGCCCCCACGCTGACTGACTCGGGGACTTATAACATCATGATCATGGTCAGCGACGGGGCTCTGACCGACACCAAGTCATTCGCGCTCACGGTCAATGACAGCAACCGTCCGCCGGTCATCACCGTCAATCAGCTCAGTTCGCCGATCAGCGCGACTTCTGCGAGCGGCGCCTCGGTGCAGCTGAGCGGCACGATTTTCGACCCCGACGGGGATCCGATCACCTGGCAGTGGTTCGACGGCGCCAACCAGATCCAGGGGGCCAGCGGGACCGGCGGCACGGCAAATGTGACAGTCACGCTCAGCATCGGCTTCCACTCGATCTTCCTCCAGGCGAGCGACAACAAGGGCGGGAGCAACAGTTCGACGAGCCAGCTCGTGCAGGTCAAAGACACCGTGGCGCCCGTGATCGGCGCCATCCCGGCCAACCAGGAGTTCGAAGGCGACACCGTCGGCGGCAAGGTCTTCAACTTCAGTAACCCGACCGTCACCGACAACATTGATCAGAATCCGACGCTTCAGGTGATCGGCGTCCCGGCGGGCAACAAGTTCCCGGTCGGCACGACCACCGTGACTTTCGTTGCCAGCGATTCCGCCGGCAACCAGGCGACCAGGTCATTCACCGTGAAAGTCAACGACACCCAGAAGCCTGTGATCAGCGGGGTGCCGGCTTCGGTAACTTTTGAAGCCGACACGCTCGGCGGCAAGGTCTTCAACTTCAACAACCCGACGGCGACCGACACGGTCAGCGGCAACGTCAACGTGGTCGCCAGTGGAATACCGGCGGGCAACAAGTATCCGGTCGGCACGACCACCGTGAATTTCACCGCGACGGACGGCGTGGGTAACACGGCGACGGCTTCATTCACCGTGACGGTGACCGACACGACGAAGCCGACGATCAGCAATGTCCCGGCGAATCTGACGGTCGAAGCGACTTCGGGCCAGGGCGCGGTGGTCAATTACCCACTGCCGACGGCGACCGACATTGTGGACGGCAACGTCACGGTCATGACGGACAAGGCATCCGGCTCGACCTTCCCGATCGGCATGACGACGGTGACGTTCACCGCCAAGGACGCGCACAACAACACCGCCACCGCCAGCTTCAAGGTGACGGTGCAGGACACGACGGCTCCGGTCTTCAGCAACGTTCCGGCCAACAAGACCGTCGCGACCGGCGGCTCAAACAACAGCATTAACGTCACCTTCAACCTGCCGACCGCGACCGACGCGGTGGACGGCGCAGTGGCGGTGACGGCGAATCCGCCTTCCGGCTCGCTCTTCCCGGTCGGCACAACGACGGTGACTTTCTCCGCCCAAGATTCGCGCGGCAACAAGGCGATGACCACCTTCACGGTCACCGTCGTGACGGTCCCGCCGCCGACCATCAACGGGGTGCCGGCGGACGTGACTGTCGAGGCCACGTCCGCGGCCGGCGCGGTGGTCAATTACGTGATGCCGACGGCGGTCAGCGGTCAGGGGGCTGCGCTGCCGGTGCAGACGACGCATCCGCCGGGCACCACCTTCCCGCTCGGGATGACGACGGTCACCTTTACGGCCACCGACAACCTCTCGCTCACCACGACGGCCACGTTCAAGGTGACGGTGGTTGACACGACCCCGCCGGTCTTGAACGGCGCGACGCCGAACATCACGACCGAAGCCCCGACACCGGCGGGCGCGATCGTGAATTACAACATGCCGACGGCCGTTGACGCGGTGGACGGCGCGGTGACGGTGAATACTGACCACCCGTCGGGCTCGCTCTTCCCGATTGGCACGACGACCGTGACGCTCACGGCTCAGGACTCGCGTCAGAACAAAGCGACGCGGACCTTCACCGTCACGGTGCTGGCCGACGTCAATTACTCGATCTCGACGTTCGCGGGCAACGGGTTTTACGGCAACGGCGGCGACGGCGGTCAGGCGACGGCGGCTTCGTTCAAGCAGATTGTGGCGGTCGCGCGTGACAAGCAGGGTCGCCTCCTGATCCTCGATTCAGGCACCCGCACACTGCGCCGGGTCGAACTGGACGGCACAATCGGCATAATCGCCGGGAACGGCTCGAGCGGGAACGGCGGCGATAACAAACAGGCCACCGGCGCTTCGTTCGGGACGCTTTCCGGCGTCGCGGTTGACTCACAGGGCGTCATCTACGTCTCCGACCTGACATATAACCGCGTCCGCCGCATCGGCACCGACGGGGTCATCTCTCATTACGCCGGCGATGTGAACGGGGCGCAGGGCTCGACCGGCGACCAGGGGACGGCTGCTGGCGCGCGGCTGCGCCAGCCAAAAGGCCTGGCCGTTGATGCCGCGGACAATCTCTATATCGCCGATTCGGGCAACCACCGCATCCGCAAGATTGACGCGGTGACCAAAGTCATCACTACCGTCGCGGGCAACGGCTCGGCCGGTTACAGCGGCGACAGCGCGCTGGCAACCACGCTCAGCCTGAACAACCCGTCAGACGTCGCCGTTGACTCGCAGAACAACTTCTACATCGCCGACACGAACAATCAGCGCGTCCGCCGCGTGGACGGCTCGACTCAGGCGATGACGACGCTGGCCGGCACGGGTGTGCCGGGCTTCGGCGGCGATGACGGCCCGGCCGGCGCCGCACAGGTCAACAATCCGACCGGAGTCTCCACCGACGGCCTGGGCAACGTCTTCATTGCCGATCAGAACAACCAGCGCGTCCGCCGCGTCTCGAAGGCGACCGGCAAGATTCGGACGGTTGCGGGCAAGGGGGTGCCGGGCTTCGAGGGCGACAACGGCCCGGCCACGCTGGCGGCCCTGTCCGGCCCTGTGGCGCTCGCGAGCGACGCGGCCGGCGACAACATCTTCGTCGCCGATTCGGGCAACCTGCGCGTGCGCAAGCTCTCGACGGCGGCGGCGGTCAACCATCCGCCGGTGATCACGTCGGCCATCGGCGATCAGACGATCACCAAAGGTCAGACGATGGACATTCAACTGGCCGCCACGGACGAGGACAATGACGGCGTGACCTTCACACTCGTCAACGGCCCGGCCTTCGCGACCATCACGAATGCCAACGTCCCGCAGCGCACGGCCACGCTGCATCTGGCCCCGAACGCGGCCGGCACCTTCACCGGCATCCAGGTGAAGGCCGACGACGGCAAGGGCGGGACGGCGCTCAGCGCGGCCTTCAGCATCACGGTCAGCGACCAGCCGCCGAGCAATCACCCGCCGACGGCGAGCGCCGGCGCTCTGGCAGCGATGGTCGAAGCGACTTCGCCCGCGGGCGCGTCCGTCGCCTTGAGCGGCTCCGGCACTGATCAGGACGGCGACACGCTGAGCTTCTCGTGGAAGGACGGCGCGAATGTCATTGCCGCGACCGCCAACGCCACAGTCACGCTGGCCCTCGGCAACCACAGCATCACGCTGACGGTGTCTGACGGCAAGGGCGGGTCGGCGACGACCCCGGCACAGGCCGTCCTCGTCAAAGACTCGACGCCGCCAGTGATCAGCGGCGTACCCGCGCCGATCACCGTCACGGCGACTTCGGCGGCGGGCGCGGCGGTCAACTACACGATGCCGACGGCCAGCGATCTGGTCAGCGGCAACGTCCAGGTGATGACCGATCACGCGTCAGGCTCGACCTTCCCGGTCGGCACGACCACCGTCAAGTTCACGGCCACCGACGCCGCGAACAACAGCGCCATGCAGTCGTTCACGGTGACCGTCCTGCCACAGGGCTCCGGCGGGGATCCGACTTACCTGATCTCGACTTTCGCCGGCAACGGGCTCTCCGGCTACAGCGGCGACTTCGGTCAGGCGGCGGCGGCCGCACTCAGGCAGATCGGCGGGCTGGCCCGCGACAAGGCCGGCAACGTCTACATCGCCGACGCCACCAGTCATGTGGTGCGCCGCGTAGACACGGCTGGCGTGATCACGACCTTCGCGGGACTCGGCACCAATGGCAACACCGGCGACGGCAAGGCCGCACTCAATGCCACCTTCGGTTCGCCGTCCGGCGTGGTGGTTGATTCGCAGGGCGTCGTCTACGTCGCCGACACGGCCAACAATCGCGTCCGCCGGATCACGCCCGACGGCAAGATCGGGCACTATGTGGGCGACACGAATGGCGCGGCCGGTTACAGCGGCGACTTCGGCAGCGCTTCGAGTGCGAAGCTGCGCGGGCCGCGCGGCCTCGCCGTTGACGCGCAGGACAACCTGTACATCTGCGACGCCAGCAACCACCGCATCCGCAGGGTGGACGCCGTCACCAGAGTCATCACCACAGTCGCGGGCAATGGCAATGCCGGCTACAACGGTGACGACGCCGCGGCCACCACGCTCTACCTGAACAATCCGACCGGCGTGGCGGTGGATGCCCAGAACAACTTCTATATCGCGGATCAGGACAACAACCGCATCCGCAAAGTTGACGCCGCGACCCAGAAGATGACGACGATTGCCGGAACCGGCGGGGCCGGCGTCGGCCTCGAAGACGTCGCGGCCACGGGCGGTCTGCTCGACGGCCCGTCGGGCGTCTCGGTTGACGGCGCGGGCGACGTCTTCATCGCCGACCAGAACAACCATCGTGTCCGCCGCATCTCGAAGGCGACGGGCAGGATCAAAACTGTCGCCGGCAATGGCACGCCGGGCTTCAGCGGCGACGGCGGCCCGGCGCTCGACGCGATGCTGAATATGCCGGGGTGCGTCGTCAGCGATGAGACCGGCGATAAGGTCTTCGTCGCCGACACGGGCAACCTGCGCGTGCGCAAGCTGGCGACGGGTAACGTCCCGCCGCCACCGCCCAACAACCTGCCGGTTGTCGCCGCGATCGCGAATCAGACGCTGAACAAAGGTCAGGTGCTGGATGTTTCAATCAGCGCGACCGACGCGGACGGCGATTCCGTGTCGTTCAGCCTCATCAACGCGCCTTCCTTCGCGACGCTCACGAACGCCAACCCGGCGGCCCGCACCGCCACGCTGCATCTGGCACCGAGCGCCGCGGGGACCTTCAACGACGTGAAGGTTCAGGCGACCGACAGCAAGAACGGCACGAGCCAGAGCAATGCCTTCTCGATCACGGTCAACAACACCGGCGTCAACAATCCGCCGACGGCGGTGATTGCCGGCGGCAGCGTGGTGACCGTGACGACGAATGACCCGAGCGCTCAGCTGACCTTCAACGGCACGGGGTCGAGCGACCCTGACGGCGACTCGCTCACTTATGTGTGGTCTGAAGGCGCGAAAGGGCTCGGCACCGGGGCGATAATCAACACCACCCTTGGCGTCGGCACGCACACGGTTACGCTCACCGTGAACGACGGCAAGGGCGGCACCGGGACGGCGACGCAGACGGTCAACGTCGAGGGCTCCGGGCCGTCCACGCTCTCGCTCAATTCGATCAGCCCCACCTCGGGCCGGCAGGGGCAGACGATTGACGTGGTGCTGACTGGCACCGGCTTCAAGCAGGGCGCGACGGTCTTCTTCAGCGGTGACGGCATCACTGAAACAGTCACGTCCGTCACCGGCACGCAACTTGTCGTGAGGATCACGATTGCGCCGAACGCGCCGCTCGGCTCCAGCCTGACCAGCCGCCGCCACGTCACGGTGGTCAACCCTGACGGCGTCACTTCGACGCTCTCGCGCGTCTTCGCCGTATTCCCGAAATGAGCGCGTGAGATCACTTCATCAAGCAACACCGGGCCTGCCTGCAGGCCCGGTGTCGCCTCGTTTCACTCCCACCACATTCCGATTTCCCGCGGCGATTACGGTTCGGAGTAGTTTTTCCCGAAATATATTGAAGATTTTCGCCCGAATGATTGACAGACTATGCCGGCTGCGCTAAGTTCTACGGCGGTTCGGTCAAAGGTCGGTTCAGCAGTAGCAGCAGGCTGAGTAGTCGTGGGAAAGTGACTGGCCTAAACATCACCCGGTCATTTGACTATTTCACTGGCTGACCTTTGCGCCTCTCCTGGATTTCCTCTGAGTGGCCCCGGCCCACCCTTGACGATCAATAATCCAATGTGAGGCACCTGTGCAGACAGCGGTCATCTGCCCTGCCGGCGATCGAACTACTGATTAGTCCGTGAGATTGATCAGGTTCACTCTCTCCTTTTGTTACCAACAACTCAATCGAAATCCTGAAGAGGATGAAGCTGCAGGTTTGTCGCATCCCTGCCCGGACTTTCTTCTCCATCCCCCTCCAGGAGGAGGCCACTTATGCCAGCCCCGTTGTCCATCACCAGGTCTGCCCGCCTTGTGACGCCGGCCCCCGATCACGAGCTTCATGTCGGCGCACACACCTGCGGGCCGATCCTGCAATTTGAACTGCTTCAGGCGACCTCGGCGCTGTCGCCGGAAAGTTACGAACGTGCCGCGCGCGAGGGGCTGACCCTCGAGCGGGCGCGTGCGCTCGTCGCACGCGGCGAAGTGATCAGCGCCGGGCCGGCTATCCGGCTCTCCCGCCTGATCACAACTGACCCCCACGGGTACGACATCTTCGGCCTGTGCGGGATCAATCTGGCTGACACGCTCAGGAAGCAGATGCGCCTGCTCGGAAGCGCGCTCGGCTTCCTGCCGCGCCCCCTGCGCATTCGCCTCGCGATGTCGGCGATGCAGCGTCATAAACACCTTTTCGTCGGCAGCCGCAGCGAACTCGTCATCCACCGCGAGGGCGGTCATGTTTATGTGGGCGTCATTGACAGCATCTTCTCCGGCCGGGAAGACACGCTGATCGGCGGCAGCGAGTTGGAGCGGAGGGCGATTGAGGCCATCTTCCGCGACTTCGCTCGCGTCAGTTGCCGCATCGTCAAGGTCAAGCCCAAACGCACCCGGCTCAATGAGTCGTGGTTTGAGATCGTCAGCTCCAGCCCCTGAACTGTTCACCCGTTGACAAGGGCCGGGGGTTCAAACGTGAGGCCTCACCGCTCGCGTTTGAACCCCCGACCCTTCGTCGTCATCCCGGATTATGGCGCGGAAGCCATTACGGCCCCGGTCTTCACCGGCTCGGCTTTCGCCACCTGATGAGGTCTGACTTCCCCGACCGGGTGAATTTCCCAGGTGAGGTAAAACGTCTTTTGCCTGCCCCGCGTCCCGTCCTTCTCCTCCTGCTGCACCTGGGCAAAAACCAGCTCGGCCATTTTGTCTGCCCCGCGGGTCGGCGTGGTAATGACCTGCCGTGTGCTGGCCACGTAATTCTGTCGCTCCGGCAGGCCCATCTCGCGCCTGATCCGGTTGACGTATTCCTCGCAATCACCGGCCGTCTTCGCGCCCGGCTCGGGGTCGTGCAGTTCGAGCGCCGCGTGACACAATTCGTGCAGCAGCACGAATCCGAGGTCGAAGGCCGCCAGCACTTCTTTCTCCCCGCGCAGGTGTTTGAAATCCGCGAAATCAATCTCTATCGGCTGCGTTTCAATCTTCACTCTGGTCTGGTAGCTGATGTAAACCACCGACGTCCCCAGTCGGGCAAAAGCTATCTCCGACGAATGATCGTAACTTTGCAGCATCAGGGATTTGCGCCCCTCGATTGCCGCCAGCAGCAGTTCCCGTGCAGCCTTCGAGCCCCCGGCAATCCGCGACTGATCGCCCGGCACGAGGAAGCCGGCCTCATCGAAGTGCAGTTCCATAAAGCCTGTCTTGTTGCGCAGGCTCTCAAGGATCGCCTTCTGCTCCTGCGCCTTGAGCGGGTGCCCGTCAATGCTGTTGCGCAGGCCCGCGCGATAACGTTGCGCACTACTGGCCGGCGCTCCCGCCGCCGGAGTGCCCGCCGGGTTGCCGGGATCCGCGGCCTCCACCGAAAGCTCTGTCAGCAGGCAGACGACCAGCACGCAGATGAGCAGCACGCAACCGTTCATACTGACCGATTGCCGACCGTGCCGGGCCGCGTTAATGGCGAGTCTGATGAAAGGGCCGAAGCGAGTGATTGAAGCTCGACTGAACATATGGCGACCTCCGATAAGGAAACTGTTCCGAGTCAGCTTGAAGGTGAGGGCCGGAAAGCTGCTGAGCCGACTCACCGTGGATTACTTCAACCCGCGGGTTGATGTTCCGCGAAGCAGGGCAGGTAGTGAGGGATTCGAGGCAAAAAACAGCCTGATTTTACGGGCCCGGAAGCGCATTTGAATGGGAACGGTGTTTGTGTGGATAGGCAGTATTTACGTTATCCAATTCAGTGGAACCGGTCCGAAATTCAGCGCGGCGGAGGTCTCATAATTCAGCAGATCAGGGCAGTCTGGACATCCGTTGGATGCGTGACTAGAATCTCGGGCCGTCATCACTCGTCAGACCAGCAATCAGAAATCGCGGAGGCCACATTGAAGCAATCAACCTTCTTCGGTGTCCGTACACACGTCGCGTTGCTTCTCTCACTGCTGATTTTCATGTCCGTCGCCCCAGCCCAACCGCCGGAAACAGCGTCGCTGCCGCCGAAGTTCACTTTCCCGGCCGGCGGCCTTGAGCTGGAACGCCGCACCCAGTCGGGGTCGTTCTTCGACGTCGTCGGGCGACGCGCCGCCATGTTTGGTTATGAGAACCGCGGGATGGAGGCGTGGGTTTATCCGCTGAAAGTGGCCGACGATTTCAGGCTCTCATTCAGGCTCGAAGGCTACCCGCTGGAATTTGACGGCGCCGACATTCAGGTGCGCATTAACGTCCGCCCCGAGGCCACGACCTTCACCTACTCGCACGCTGCCTTCACCGTGCGCGAAACGATCTTCGCGCCGATTGACGAGCCGGGTCTGGTGATCCTGCTCGACGTGAGTACCGTGCTGCCGCTGCAAATCATCGGTTCGTTCCGCCCGAGCCTGCGGCTGATGTGGCCCGCCGGGCTGATGACTGGCGGCGTGGATTACGCCAGGGCCGAGCGCGCTTATTACATCGTCGAGGAATCAAACCGCTTTGTCGGCGTCGTCGGCTCGCCCGCGGCCAAAGACGTTTCGGTGATGCCTTATCAGGAAGAGCCGCGCGACGTGCCGACGCGCTTCGTGATTGACCTTCCGGCCGAGACTTTGAAGAGCCGCTTCATTCCGATCGTCATTGCCGGCAGCGTCGAAGGGCGGGCCAGAGCGCGGGAGGCTTATCAGAAGCTGCTAGGCAACGCGCGGTCGCTTTACGAAAACAATGTGGCTTATTACCGGCGGCTGGAGACTGAAACTCTGAGCGTGATTACGCCCGATGAGCGGCTGAACAAGGCTTTCGCCTGGGCGAAGGTCGGGGTTGATAAGGGCCTCGCGACCAGTCCGCTGCTCGGCACCGGACTGGTCGCGGGCTTCCGCACTTCCGGCAACAGCGAGCGGCCCGGCTTCGCCTGGTTCTTCGGGCGCGACGCGATGTGGTCGTCGCTCGCGTTCAATTCTTACGGCGATTTCGCGGCCGCGCGGACGGCTCTTGAGTTCCTGAAAAAAGTCCAGCGCGAAGACGGCAAAATCCCGCACGAGATTTCACAGGCGGCGAGTCTGATCCCGTGGTTCAGGGATTACGTCTACCCCTGGGCCAGCGCCGACGCGACGCCGCTCTACCTGATCGGCTGCGCTGATTACCTGCGCTGGAGTGGCGACCGCGAATTCATCAAAGCCGGCTGGGATTCGATTCTCAAGGCGTACCGCTTCGCAGCTTCGACGGACACGGACGGCAACGGCCTGATCGAAAACACAAAGTTCGGCCACGGCTGGGTCGAAGGCGGCAGACTCTACCCGGCGCACGAAGAGATTTATCAGCAGGGCGTCTGGGTCGAAGCCCTGCGCTCGATGGCCGCGATGGCCGAGGCGATTGGAACCGACGCACAGTTTGCCGCCGAAGCGCGCCAGCGGGCTGAAGCGGTGCGGCAAAAGATCGAAGAGACCTACTGGGTCGAAGCGCAGAAGGTTTACGCCTTCGCCACCAACCTGCCCCGCAGTGAAGAAAGCGAAGAGGAACGCAACGAGAAGAATCCGGCGGTCAAAGCGCGGATGAAGCAGTTGCGCGAGTCGCGCCTGATTGACGAGGTGACCGTGCTGCCCGCCGTGCCGATGTGGTGGCGCGTGCTTGACGAGGCCCGTGCCGACCAGATGCTCGACCGGATCGGCGGCGCGGAGATCAGCGCCGACTGGGGCGCGCGGATCATTTCAAACCGGAGCCCGATTTACGACCCGCTGAGTTACCACTACGGCTCGGTCTGGCCGCTCTTCACGGGCTGGGCCTCGATGGCGGCGTATAAATATCATCGCGCGTACATCGGCTACGACTACCTGATGGCGAACGCGCTGCTGACTTACGACAATGCGCTCGGTTATGTCACCGAGCTGCTGTCGGGCGATTTCAATCAGGCATTCGGTCGCAGCAGCCATCATCAGGTGTGGTCGTGCGCGATGGTGGTCACGCCGCTCGTGCGCGGGATGCTCGGGCTGGAAGCGGACGCGGTGAAGCACCAGATGACCTTCGCGCCGCAGCTTCCGGCGGGATGGAACAATGTGCAGATCAGAAACGTGCGGCTGGGTGAGGAGCAGTGGGACTTCAGCGTGATGAACAACGCTCTGGCTTTCGCGCGGAGCGGCGCCGTCCCGATTCGTGGCCGCCTCCTGCGGCTTGAGGCGGGCAGAAAATCCCGGGCAGGCGCTGAGGGCAAAACAACCGAGATAACCTTCGCCCCGGCTTTCCCACTCAACGCCGAAATTCGCAGTGTCCGTGTTGACGGTCGCGAGGCGAAGTTTGAGATCATCCGCCACCTCCACAATCTGACCTGTCAGGTTAAAGCCGGCCTCGGCGACAGGGCCGTCGTCGAATTTGAATACCTCCCCGGCACTGAGGTGATGGTCGAACGGATTGCGGCCGGGGTCGGTGACAACTCACGCGCCCTCAAACTGCTCAGTGTGGTTCCCGCCGACAATGAACTACAGATCAATGTCGAAGGGTTAAGCGAAACTTCTTACCTGCTGCGTCTGACCAGTCACAGGCTGATTACCAGAGCTACAGATGCCGAACTGTCCCTCCAGTCTGACGGAACATATCAGTTGCGCTTCGTGATGCCCCGCAATGAACGCGGCGGGTACACGAAGCAAACAATCAGGCTGGAATTCGGCCCCCTGCCCAAACGGTGATGGCCGTTGCTCACTGACTCAGAACATGGTGGCTGACGTAGGAAACCTGAATGGGGACTCCACCATTGACTTTCACTCTGATCAGGATCTGGTAATCATCTGGCAGCTTCGGCGGCTGGCCCGGCGGTGCGGTATTGAGGTGCGCGATCAGCTCCCTGATGTATTCCGGCCTGCTGACGTATTCCGCCGCGGCCTGGGTGCCGTAGGTGGTGATCCCGGCGAGGATGAGGAGCCGGTTTTTCCCGCTTAGTCCCTGAAGCAGGCTGATGACGGCGTAATCCTCGGCGATCTGGCTGCGTGAGGGGCCGTCCTGCTTCGCCAGATAAGTCTGCTGCTCTCCCGCCTGTGGCCTCGTGTTGACGATCCCGAAGGTATTTTTCTGCTGTTCGTCTTTCAGCGGGCGGAAGAGAAAATCCTGTTTCTGTGGCAGGTCGCGGAGAAAGAAATTTTCGGCGGGAGACCCCAGCACCACGATGTTCTCGGATTTCGTGTCGTCCCAGTTGAGCAGGAGGCTGCGTTTGACCCGGTAGGGGTGCTGCGCCCGGGCGAAGAGATCCCCGAGGAAGTACATCCCCATGACCTCACCGATGCCGGTGTAATGATCCAGCAGCGGCTCCCGGCTCTTCTCGCCGGCCTCCATGCTCTGGTTGAGCGCCGGCGAGCCGGAGCTGCCGCCGGGGGAATCCAGAGACTTGTAGAGTTTCATCCCCTCTTCGGCCGTGCCCTGAAAGAGCGTGTTGCTGAACACGACCAGCACCGGTTCCGGCGAGCGCAACAATTCCCCCCACAGCGGGGCGATCTCCTCGCGCGCGGCCGGCTCCGTTAATCCTGAGCCTGAGGTCCCTTCGGCCCTGAGCGATTCCCGACGGTAGCTGAAAACCAGCACGGCCAGAACAAGTGAGAGGACAGACAGGGAGGCCACGGCGAGTTTCAACCGGCGGAGGCTGGGGAGCTTTGGTTCGCTTGCCGGGGTGACGATCTCGGCGTCGGAATCCTCGTGGGCGGCAGACGCGTTCGTGGTCAGTTCAGCCACGGCGTGGGTGACGCCATTGGTTTTTAAGGCGGCAGTGATCTGGGTGTATGAAAAGACGGGGGTGTACTGACCCTTTGGCAGATCAATCAGAATCCGGTCAGCCTTCCCTTCCGTCGCGTAATATTCCTGCAGCTTGACCCTCAGCCTGCCGGCCTGAACGCGCACGACCGAATCAATTTTCGGGTCAAAGTCATTCCCGCGCCCGAAGACTTCCGTGGCAATGACGTATTCCTTGAGCTGGCTTTCATCGTTGTCAATGGCCCTGAGCGCGACAAAGCGGAGGAAGGCCCTGAGGTTTTCTGAGCCATGGAGTGTGCGCCCCTGCAGCACCCTGTCCAACTGCTCGACCTTTTCCTCTCTGGTAACACTCATTGAGAACCGGGGTGTTACATAGCATGTATGTAACGGGAAATGGCTTTGCTTAACACGCTGAATTCCAAGGAAGTAACCGTATTATACTTTGCGTAACTCCCAAAGCAAGCCAGCGCTACTGTATTCTCCGGATGTTCATACCCTGATTTCAGGATTTACAGTTCAGGCTGGCTTTGCTCTCACGAGGAGTTCCCCGGTTAATTAAGGGTCAGGAACCCGGAGGACATAAAACTTCGTTGCCCGACTCCTCCTGCCGGAAGACTGATCCGGGTGTTGCCTCTCCTCGTCGTTTGGATTTCCGGCGGTCGCCGTTGACCGCTGCCGGTGTCGGCCGCTTGACCCTGCTTCACGGGGGAAGTAGAATTTCTCGCGTCCGGTAAACTTACGAGACACGCCCGGCGTTGAGAACGCCGCATCCCCTGTACAGGAACGATCTTCAGGCACGACCCCGAAACGTCTCAGTCCAACTCTGACCTGAAGACGCTGCAGCTTTCTGCTGGGATAAGTACGAGCTTCTGATCACCGAGTCGGAAGTCATCTCTGCTCAGTTAATCAACTGAACATTGTTTTAGTCTGCGGGCAGCCGAACCACTGCTTCCGGTTTGCGGCCCGCCCTTCCGCGCTGCTTATTTAATTATCCGACACCAGCAGACCAGTCTTTCTGGTCAGTCACAGGAGGGATTATGTGTATGAGGACCATTGAGAAATTCTCTATCCTCGCGCTGTGCCTGTTGCTGCTCGTCGCCTTCTCGCCCGGCAGGACGCCCGGGCAGGCGGTCTACGGCAGCATCTTCGGCACGGTCACCGACCAGTCAGGCGGGGCCGTCCCCGCCGCGAAGGTGACCATTACTGAAGTCAGCAAAAACATCACCGTCACCGTCGAAACCAACGCCGACGGGAACTTCAACCAGTCGCGCCTCATCCCCGGCACTTACCGCGTCAGGGTCGAATCGCCCAGCTTCAAGGCGGCGGTGCAGGAATCGGTCGTCGTCAACGTGGACACTGCGACTCCCGTCAACTTCCAGTTGCAGGCCGGGGCCGTCACCGAACAGATCACGATCACGGCAGATGCGCCGTTACTCAAAACGGATCGCGCCGACGTGGCGACGACCTTCGAGTCACGACAGATCACCGACCTGCCGATCCTCGACCGCAATTTCACCAAGTTCATCCTGCTCACGCCCGGGACGCAGCAGCTCCAGTGGCAGCACGCCGCGAGCGAAAACCCCCAGGGGTCAACGCAGATCATGGTCAACGGCCAGCACTTCAGCGGCACCGGCTACCAGCTCGACGGCACCGAGAACCGCGACCCGATTCTCGGCATCATCGTCATCAACCCGAACTTCGAATCAATCGGTGAAACGAAGATCACCTCGCAGAATTACGACGCCGAATTCGGTCAGGCCATCGCCGGCGTGGTTTCCGTTTCTACCAGATCGGGAACCAACGACCTGCACGGCTCGGCCTTCCTCTTCCGCCAGAACGATGTCTTTCAGGCACGCAATCCCTTCTCGCAATTCCAGAAGGACCCACTCACTGGCAAGTTCATTCCCGACACGCTCAGGAATCAGTTCGGTGGTTCGCTCGGCGGGCGGATCATCAAGGACAAGCTTTTCGTCTTTGGCGACTACGAAGGGCTCCGCAGCAAGACCGGCGGGAGCAAGTTATTGACTGTGCCGACGGCGGCGGCGCGCACGGGCGACGTGAGCGCCTACGGCGTGAACATCTTTGACCCGGCGACCTCGGTCTTTGATGCCAACGGGGCCCTGACCAGCCGCACGCAGTTCTCCGGCAACAAGATTCCGACTGCCCGTCTGTCACAGCAGGCCCTCAACATCCTGAAACTGATCCCACTGCCGAACGCGCCCGGACGCCTGAACGGGACGGCTGACAACTACGTCGCTTCGGGCATTGAAGGCTTCGACAAGAACAGCTTCGACGTGCGCACTGACTACAGGGCGACCGAGAAGCTGAGCATGTTCGGCCGCTACAGCTTCGCGGATTTCACGCGCAACGGCCCGACGGCGTTCGGTCAGGGCGGTGGCGCTGAACTGGTTTCGCTCGGCGGCAGCTCAAAGGTGCGGAACCAGAGCGTGGCCTATGGCTTCGACTACGCCTGGAATCCGACGCTTGTGACGGACTTCCGCTTCGGCTTCTTCCGTTACAAGGTGAACGTGCTGCCGTTCGATTTCGGCAAGAACACTGCCGCTGATGCCGGGATCAAAGGCCTCAACCTTGACTCCTTCAGTTCCGGCCTGTTCGGCGGATTCATCAACGGCAATGGCATTCCGGACATCAACTTTGGTTCGGGCCTTGGCGTCAACCGCTGCAACTGCCCGCTCGATCAGGACGAGAACCAGTTCCAGTTCGTGAGCAACACGACGAAGTTCGTGGGCAACCACACCTTCAAGTTCGGCGTGGACGTGCGCCGCGCTTACAACCTGCGCGTGCCGAGCGACGTTCACCGCGCCGGCGAACTCACCTTCAACAATGGCCGCACGGCCAGCCCGACCGGAGGAGGACTCGGCCTGGCGACATTCCTGCTGGGCGAAGTGACGAATTTCGGTCGCTACATCAGCACCATCACGGATGCCCGCGAGCGCCAGTGGCGTCATTTCTACTACGGCCAGGATTCGTGGCGCGTGACTCCGAAGCTGACGGTCAACTACGGCCTGCGCCTCGACGTCATCAACCCGCAGTCAATCAACAAGGCCGGTAACGCGGGCTTCCTGAGCCTTGAGACCGGTCAGATCAGCACCGCCGGCGTCGGCACGACCGACCTCAACGGCAATGTGGATAACACCGTCAACTTTGCGCCGCGCCTGAGCGTGGCATACAAAGTGACGGACAGGCTGGTGATCCGTGCGGGCTATGGCCGCAGCTATGACATCGGCGTGTTCGGTTCAGTTTTCGGTCACTCGGTGACGCAGAACCTGCCGGTGCTGGCGGTGCAGCGGATTGACAACGGCCAGTTCAGAAACGCTTTCAATCTGGCTGATGGCGCTCCCGCCTTCACACAGTTCTTCGGGCTCGACAAGGCGCCGAAGGATCCGACGGCCAAGGCCAACACGTCGCTGCCCGCGAGCGGCCAGTTCTTCCTCCCGAACAACGTCTTCGCGCGCGTGCTGCCGGACAAGATGCGGCTGCCGAGCGTGGACGCTTACAACGTCACAGTCCAATACCAGCTGACCAGCAAGATGTCGGTCGAGGCCGCGTATGTTGGCAACAAGGGCACGCACGTTTTCGCGGGCGACGGCCCGGCGTTCGACGCCAATCAGGTGCCGATTGCGGGCTTCACCCCGGGGCGCAACGGGACGCTGGCCAAACCCTTCTTCCAGAAGTTCGGCTGGACGCAGGGCATTGACTTCTTCTGCAACTGCGCCGACAACCACTACGATTCGCTCCAGCTCAAACTGGACAAGCGCTTCTCGGATGGTTATTCGGTGCTGCTGCACTACACCTGGCAGCGGCAGATTCAGGAGGATGGCGGTTACTTCTTCTTCGACTCCGGCCTGAACCGCGGCCCGGCGGGCTGGCAGCGGGACCACAACTTCGTCCTGTCGCAGGTCTACGAACTGCCCTTCGGCAAGGACAAGAAGTATCTGGGCAACATTTCACGCGCCGCCGACCTGTTCGTCGGCGGCTGGCAGTTCAACTCGAACACCACGATCCAGAGCGGCCTGCCGTTCGATAACTGCTTCGACACGGGCGGCATCTCCGACACGGGAACCTGCCGACCGAACGTTAACGGTTCAGTGAAGACCGGGACTTCCCGCACCAGCAACGGGACGATCAAGTTCTTCACCGACCTGAGCGTCTTCAGCGCCCCGGCCGTCGGGACGTTCGGCAACCAGAAGCGCAACGCACTGCGCGGGCCGGGTTACTGGCGCACGGATGCGTCGCTCTTCAAGAAGTTCAAGCTGACCGAACGTGCTGAAGCGGAATTCCGCATCGAGGCGGTGAACCTCTTCAACCACGTCAACCTCGGCAACCCCGATGGCTTCATCGGCAGCTTCTCGGGCGGCAAACTCAACCCGAGCGGCGGCGCAGGGACGATCAACTCGACCGCCTACTTCGGGGCCGACCCACAACGCAACCTCCAGTTCGCGCTCAAGATCAAGTTCTGAGCCCTGAGGGCAACGAACACAGGCTGATGACAGGACCAGCCTGACAACCATCATGGGGAGCCGATTCAGGCTCCCCTGTTTTTTGTGCTATCCTTCGCTCCTCAACGGGAGGAACATCCGCGGTATGAAGTTGCTGACGAATATTTCCCTCGTGTTGCTCGTGTGTATCGCGCTGATGACCACCGCCCTCGCCCAGGGACAACCCGATCCGGTTGCGGCGACTCTCACTGAAGCCCGCGCGCTCATCACTCAGGGCAACCCGGCGGCGGCCATCGCGAAATTACAGGCGCTGCCGCAGAGCGCTGACCCGCGCGTGGCACAGCTTCTGGGCGTGGCGTTTTACACGGCGAATGATCACGTGCATGCCATTCAGAACCTGACGGCGGCAGTTGATAAGCTGCCCAAAGACTCCGCGCCCTGGCGCGAGGCGGTGCAGATTCTCGGCCTGTCACATTACATCCTTGGCCATCTGGCCGAAGCGGTTCCCTTCCTCGAACAGACGCGCGTGTGGCTGCCGAACAATAACGAACTGGCTTACGCGCTCGGGATGGCTTCGATTCAGACGCGCCAGCCTGACAAGGCGCGCGACTCATTCGCCCGGATGTTTCGCGTCGCGCCCGACTCTCCGGCGGCCCACCTGATCACGGCTCAGATGATGATCCGCGTCGAGTTTGAGGAGTTCGCTGACGCCGAACTCAAACAGGCGCTCGCCAAAGATCCGAAACTGCCGCAGGCCAATTACCTGCTCGGCCAGACGGCGATCTATAAAGGCAGACTGGATGAAGGAATCGCGCTGATGGAGAAGGAGCTGGCAGTCAATCCGGGCAGCGCGATGGCCTGGTACAAGATCGGCGATGCTTACACGCGACAACTCAAATGGGACGAGGCCATCGCGCCGCTGCAAAAATCCATCTGGCTCAACCCGTACTACAGCGGCCCGTACATCCTGCTCGGCAAGTCTTATCTGAAGAAGAAACAGCTTTCCAACGCCGAAGGCATGCTGAAGCGAGCGATTCAGTTCGACCCGAACAACAAGTCGGCGCACTACCTGCTCGGTCAGGTCTATCAGCAGACCGGCAGGGCCGAAGACGCGAAGCGCGAATTTGCGACGGCTGAGAAGTTGCAGGGTAATCTGGAGCAGCCTGAGAAATAATCAGGACTCCGACCGGACTCATTTCATCTGCCGCGCACGCTTCAGATTTTCGCGCGCGCCTTCGTGGTTCGGGTTGAGGCGCAACGCCTCCTCGAAGTGTGCGATGGCCTGAGCGAGTTTTCCCTGACGCCCCAGCAGGGCGCCGAGTTCGTTGTGAGCATCGGCGTTGCCTGGGTTGAGGCGCAACGACTGCTCATAGTGACTCACGGCCTCACCGAGCTTCCCCTGAAGCGCCAGGACGTAAGCCAGGTTGCTGTGTGCATCGGCGCTCCCGGGATTGAAATGCAGCGACTGTTCGTAATTGCTCGCGGCTTCGACGAGGTTTCCCTGCATCGCGAATGCGCTGCCCAGACTGTTGTAAGTTCCCGCGTCATCCGGCTTCACGCGCAGTATCTCACGCAGCTCCCTGATCGCCTCTTCCGTCTTCCCTTGCGCCAGGAGCAGGTTCCCAAGGTTATAACGTGCGTTGATGTAATCAGGCTTGAGGCTCAGAGCCTCGCGGTAATGAGCGATCGCCGCGTCCGCCCTGCCGAGTTCCTGAAGCGCCGCGCCGAGGTTGGTGTGCGCCGCGTAGCTGTCGGGCCGCACCTGCAGGGCTTTGTCCAGGAAGCTGATCGCCTCCTCGCGCCTGCCCGAAGCCTGCAGGACGGCGCCGAGATTGAAATGCGCGGTGAAATCAGCCGGGTACTTCCTCAGCCTCTGCCGCATCAGCGCCTCCTGCAACACAGGCCTCGCGTCTTCCTTTGCGCGCGGCAGCACCTGAATCCACAGATGTCCCATCTCATCGGTTGATTTGTTGCCGGCCACGACGCGCTTCGGCGGGTGATTCGGGTTGCGCGGATTTTCGGCTGAATTATCGTAGCTGTACCGCATCGAAATCACTGAGCCTTTTGGCAGGGAGATCGGACGCGAATATTTGTACACGGCCTGCCAGTTCAAATCCCAGTTCCTGATCCGGATCAGCCACTGCTTCGTGCCGTCGGGCAGCGTCGCGAACCCCTGAATGTCCCGGCCAAGGTAATGCGCGTGCGGGTAGACGCCCAGCACATCAACATCAACGGGCAGCGTGAAGTCATCAGTCACCACGAAATCCTTTTTACCCGGCGGAATGTCGAGCGCGCCGTCGTGTTCGAGTTGCAGTAACATCGGGAAGACGGTCTGCGGTTTGTCGGCGAAATAAAGGCCGATCTCCGCCTGAATCTTCTCCGGCCTGCCCGACGGTTGCAGGTGCATATTCAACACCAGATCGGTCCCGGGATCGCAGCGCCAAGCCATCCCGTCAGGCTCGACCCATGGGACAGTCCCCGGCTTCCAGAAGAGAAAATGGCTGTCCGGTTCGAAGGTTTCGGATTCAATCGCGACTTCCATCCCGCCGAAGCCGGGGCCGGGATCCTTTTCATCGAGACCGCGGGAGCTTCCGGTGCGATCAATCAGGATGTTCGCATGATGCACGATCTGTTTATTGCCCGGCAGGATTTCGACGGCCCTCACATACTTCGTTGACGCGACCGGGATCGGGATGACGAAGTTGCGAAAGACATCATTGCCTGAGTTCGATGCCTCAGCCGGCACAGTGTAAGCTTCAGGCATTCTGACGATCAGGTCGGGTTTGCCGAGCTGCCAGCTTTCGTTGAATTGCGGGGCCAGCGGCAAATCCTTCGGATCACCTTCCGGCGTGCCGGCGTCTACCCACTGCTGAATGAGCCGGATCTGCTCATCGCCCAGCCGGCGCTCGCCGATGAATTCGGCGTAACCCGGTTCCGGCAGCCAGGGCGGCATATAGCGGCTGCGCGTGACAGTGGCAATCTGCTTCGCGCGTTTTCTGACATCCGCAAGGCTGATCAGGCTGAACGGCCCCGAACCGCCCGGATGATGGCAGGCAGCGCAATATTCAAAGATGATCGGAGCGATGTGTTTATTGAAGGTGGGTTCGAGGGTTGAAGCCGACCGGGGGGAGGGAGTGAAGGCCATTGCACAAAAGGCAATGACAGTGGCAGTAACCAGACACGAGATGACAGCTCTGACTCGACCCATCGGCATTACTGAATGAAGCACCCAATCGCGGTAGTGGTTCTCTTCGTGACAGATCTCCCTTTGCTGATCGCTTCAAGCACCTGCTCCAGATCGCGCGTCGCCGGGGCAGGGCGCATTTTGCCGAACGCGACATAACGATCATCAATGCGCCCGCGATAAACCATCCGGAACACTGACCCGTCGGGGACGAATACGGCGACTTCAGGCGTCACCCGCACTCCGGTCAACTTCACCAGTTCGTGCCGCGGGTCGCGCAGCACGTCGGGCCAATATTCATAATCCCTGATGTGCCGGCGAATTGATTCCACCGATTCGTCAGGGCCGGGATAGACCAGCTGGAATTTCACCCCGCTCGCCACAAACTTCTCGTGCAGCTTTTTTAATTCCGGCGCATAGCGGTTTGAAATCGGGCAGTCAGTGCGCGTAAAGATGAGAACGAGTGCCCTGGCAGGGGAGACTTTGAGCGGTTCGACACGTCGCCCGTTCAAATCCACGACTTGCGATTGCCCCGGCATCGTGCCGCCGGCAAATGACAAAGTCAGGGACACAAAAATCCCCACAAGCAAAGACACGCTTTGTTCGACCCATCCCCTGACTCTCACGTTGTGGCTCCTGAAGCGATTAAGAGATGCAGCGCTATCATACTACAAAAATACCCGGGTGATGACTCGCCGCGAGACCGCATCTGCGCTATGATCTGTGGCATTATCACTGAATACAGTCGCCATCAAATCACACGCGAAAGGTGAGTCATGATTCTCTTCAAACTCAGCGCGCCGCAGGCCGGGGAAGTTGACCTCGGCAAAGTTTACGACGCGGTCGTCGTCGGCTCGGGCGCGGCGGGCGGAATGGCCGCACACACGCTGACAGCGCGCGGGATGAAGGTGCTGCTGCTCGAAGCCGGCAGGAAGCTCGACATTGACAACGAACTCAAATCCACCGAGTGGCCTTACGAACACCCGCGCCGCGGCGAGATGCCGCCGGACCGCCACGCGATTTCATTCAACGAATACACGATCCGCCAGCCGCCCTACGCCGCCAACTCGCCGTATAAAAACGTCCATTCCTACGTGCAGGCCTGGGGCGGGTCGGATTACAGCAAGAACATCGTCGTGGATGAGAAGGATCATCCCTACACCGGCACGAATTACGCTTGGGTGCGGGCGCGCCTGCTCGGGGGCAAGACGAACATCTGGGGCAGGCTGGCGCTGCGGCTCTCGGATTACGACTTCAAAGCGAAGTCGCGCGACGGTTACGGCGAAGACTGGCCGATTTCATACAAAGACATCGCGCCGTATTACGATAAGGTTGACCTGCTGCTCGGCATTTCCGGCGTGAAGGAAAATCTGCCGTACCTGCCCGACAGCATCTTCCAGCGCCCGATCAGACTCACCGATTCCGAGATCAAATTGCGCAACGGGCTGGCGAAGATGGGCCGCGTGCTGACGCCTTACCGCGCCGGGGTGGCGACCGAAAAGCTCGCCCACAACAAGTACCGCAATCGCTGTTACGGTCGCGGCGCGTGTAACCGTCGCGCCGGCGGGTGCGACATTCATGCGGCCTTCGATTCGCCGACCGGCCTGATTTACCCGGCAATGGAGACCGGCAACCTGACGCTGCGAACGAACGCGACCGTTTCCGAAGTACTCGTTGACAGCAACACCGGCCGGGCTCGCGGCGTGGCATTCATTGACACCGAAACCGGCAGGACTTACGAAGCGAAAGCGAAGGTTGTCATCCTTGCGGCTTCGACTCTCGAATCGGCCCGGCTGATGCTGCTCTCGAAATCGCGCCAGCACCCGAACGGCATCGGCAATTCGAGCGGGCACGTCGGACACAACTTCTGCGAACACATTATGGGGCCGGGCGTCACCGGTCTGGTGAAGGATCGCGTCGGCAAGCCGCGCACGCTCGATGACGGCAGGCCCGGCAGCTTTTACGTCCCGCGCTTCCGCAACCTCGCCGAACGCCACCCGGACTTCATTCGCGGCTACGGGTTCGAAGGCGGCAGCGGCACGACAATGTTTCCGGGCGAAGCGATCTCAATGCCGGGCTTCGGCAAAGGCTACAAGAAGACAGTGCGCGATTATGCCGGCGCGTTCATCGAGATGGGTGCCTTCGGCGAGGTGCTGGCGCGTTACGAAAATTACGTAGACATTGATCCGGAGGTGAAGGACCGCTGGGGCATCCCGGTGCTGCGCTTTCATTACAAGTTTGGCGATAACGAAAAGAAGATGGCCACCGACATGGCCGAATCGGCGAAGGAGATGTTCGAGGCCGCCGGAATCGAAATCCTCGACGTCAACCGCCGGGTGCTGACCGAAGGCTGGTCAATCCACGAACTCGGCACGGCGCGCATGGGCAGCGACCTTAAGACTTCGGTATTGAATCAGTTCCAGCAGTCGCACGACGTCAAAAACCTCTTCGTCGTTGACGGCAGCAGCCACGTCAACGCGGCGTGCCAGAATCCGACCTGGACGATCATGGCGCTCTGCTGGCGCTCGTGCGATTACCTGGCCGATCAACTCAAAAAAGGGGATCTGTGATGGCAGATGAAAAGAGCGCGAACGATCAGACGAATGCATCAGCCCGCGACGATGAAACAGATGTCAGCCGCCGCGAAATGCTCAAGGCCACAGCCGGCGCGCTGCTCGCCGTGCCTCTGCTGAATGCCGATGGAATGGCAACCGCATTACAAACCAAAGCCCCGCTCTTTTTCACTCCGGCGGAGTTTGCGCTGGTTGATGAGCTGACTGAGATCATCATCCCTGCCGACGAGCATTCGCCGGGCGCGCGCGCCGCCCGGGCGGCCGAATACATTGACTACCGCTTGTCCGAATCGTTCACAGATGAACCGAAAAAGCGGTGGCGCGAAGGGCTGAAGCTGGTTGATGAAATCTCGCAGCAGATGCACGGCAAAACCTTTATGCAGGCCGCGCCGGAAGAACGCATCGCGGTGGTTTCGCGCATCGCCGGGAATGAAGAGAACCCGCAGAAACCGGAAGAAAAATTCTTCGTTGAGCTGAAACGCCGCACGGCGCATGCATACTACACTTCAAAGATTGGTATTCACACCGAACTTGAATACAAGGGCAACACCTACCTGAAAGAGTTCGTCGGTGAAGATGCGAAAAAATAGTTTAGTCATTGCCGGTCTCGTCATCACCGCCCTGTCCGGACTGTTCACAGGCGCCCATCCACAATCAGGCGTCCCGCAATTCACCGACATCGCCGCTCAGGCCGGCCTCACCCAGCCGGTCATCTACGGCGGGCTCGAAAACAAAAAGTACATCATCGAAACCAACGGCTGCGGCGTGGCCTTTTACGATTACGACAACGACGGGTGGATGGACGTCTTCGTTCTGAGCGGCACGCGGCTCGAAGGTTTCCCCAAAGGTCAGGAACCCACCAACCGGCTCTACCGCAACAATCGCGACGGCACATTCACTGATGTCACGGCGAAAGCCGGTCTCGTCCGCACGGGCTGGGCTTCAGGCCTGTGCATCGGCGATTACGACAACGACGGTTACGACGATCTGTTCATCACGTACTGGGGGCAGGATGTGCTGTATCGCAACAACGGCAACGGCACTTTTACCGACGTGACGAAGAAGGCGAAGCTCGACTTCGAAGGCATTCGCTGGGGTTCGGGCTGCACCTTCATTGATTATGACCGCGACGGCAGACTCGATCTGTTTGTCTCCAACTACCTGACCTTCGATTTGAAAACTGCGCCGGTGCCCGGGGTTTCGGCCAACTGCCTGTGGAAAGGCATTCCCGTCAACTGCGGCCCGAAGGGGTTGCCCTTCGCGCGCAACCGGCTCTACCGCAACAACGGCGACGGCACTTTCACGGACGTTTCCGAAAAATCCGGCATCGGCAGAGTCTTCGAGCGTTACCCGATGACGGCAGTCGCGGCGGATTTCAACGAAGACGACTGGCCGGATATTTACGTCGCGTGCGATTCGACCGCGAGCATTCTCTATCGCAATAACCGGGACGGCACTTTCACCGACGTTGCCCTCGAAAGCGGAGTCGCTTACAACGAGGACGGGCAGCCGCAGGCTGGAATGGGGCTGGCCATCGGCGATTACAACAACGACGGCAGGCTGGATATTTTCAAAACACACTTCGCCGATGACACGCCCGTGCTGTATCGCAATCTGGGCAAGTGGCTGTTTGAGGATGCGACCTTCGCCGCCGGGTTTGGGACGGCCACAAAGTACGTCTGCTGGGGCGCGGGGATGCCTGACGTTGATAACGACGGCTGGCCCGACATCGTGTTCGTGACCGGTAACGTCTACCCGGAAGTCGAGAAGCATTTCAAGCCGTACCCCCACCGCAGCCCCCGCTTCATCTTCCGCAACCTCGGCAACGGCAGGTTTGAAGACGTCAGCAGCGGGAGCGGCCCCGGCATCACCACGCCGCATTCGAGCCGCGGCTGTGCATTTGGCGATTTCGACAACGACGGCGACATTGACGTGCTGGTAATGAATATGAACGAGCCGCCGTCATTGCTGAGGAACGATTACGCGGGCAAAAACAACTGGCTCAAGGTGAAGACAATCGGAGTTAAATCCAACCGCACCGGCTTGGGCGCGCGCGTCGTGGTCACGACCGGCGAGCGCCGGCAGACTCAGACGGTGCTGAGTCAGGCAGGCTACTATTCGCACAATGATCTGCGCCTGCACTTCGGCCTCGGCGAGAACACAAAAGCGGACCGTGTCGAGGTTTACTGGCCGAGCGGGCAGACTGATGTGGTCAGGGATGTCTCAGCCGGACAGATGATCACCTTGAAGGAAGGCGGCGGAACAGCCAAGATATCCACTTTGATGAAGCCATAACAATTTTCTGTCTACCACCTCTTGGCCCTCTTCCCGCCATGAGGCCTCATTCCAACCATCAGGTTCTTTCCCAGAGACAAATCCGAAAATCTGAATATCAATCCAGATTTATGAACGGCAGCGACCCCCCATCCAGTTTCTGTAAGGTTCAAAGCGCTGAATCCTGAAGACTTACCAAACCACATCCCTCACCTTGTCTGCTGGCATGTCATTTGCTTGATTCAGTTTCAAAGCCCGGAGGGATATTTCCAAAAATATTGATCTCTCACGGCTTCTGAATTATTTGCAAGTCCTTACTCAGGAAATTCCTTTTGTCGTATTAAGTCCAACATGCTTTTCGGCCAGTAAGTAAGTATGCCAAAGCCCGCATGTTGCCAATCCCAAGGAGAATACAAATGAAGCAAGCAAAATCAACAGGCACTCTCAGAAGTATCCTGAGCGTACTGTTTTGCACTTTACTACTCTCACTGGGTTCGCTGGTGTTTGCCCAGGAAAACACCGGAGCCATCCAGGGAACAGTAAAAGATGCAACCGGCGCTTCGATCCCCGGCGCCAAAGTGACGGCATCCAGCCCGGCGCTGGTGCGCCCACTCGATACAACTTCTGACAGCACGGGAGTCTATCGCTTCCCCAAACTGCCGGTTGGTATTTATACCGTGACCGCTTCGCAAAGCGGATTCAAAACGATCAAGAATGAAGATATCGCAGTGCAGCTCGGCGACGAAATCAGGCTTGATATCGCACTCACAGCGGGTAACGTCACCGAATCGGTGACTATCAGCGCTTCATCCGAAGCGATTGACGTGACCTCAAGCAAGAGCGCGACGAGTATCAGCGAGAGATTTATTGATACCACCCCCAAAGGGCGCACTTTCAACTCACTTCTGCAGGTCGCGCCCGGCGTGGTGTTCGACTCAAGGGCCGGCAGCATCGGCGGCGGCGTGAGCGGCACTTCCGGTAACAACCCCGGCGGCGGCGTCGGCGGTTACTCGGTCAACGGATCGAGCGGTTCAGAGAACGCTTTCATTATTGACGGCGTCGAGGTCTCGAATATCCGCAATGCGGCACTGGGGCGTGAGAGCGCGATCCCCTTCGAATTCGTCCGTGAGATTCAGGTCAAGAGCGGCGGGTTCGAGGCTGAATACGGCGGTGCGACTGGCGGCGTGGTGAACGTCGTCACCAAGAGCGGGAGCGATCAGTTCCACGGCGAAGGAGCACTGATGTTTACCAACGCCGGCCTGAACTCGCGTCCGCGTGGCTTCTGGCAGCGGAGCCCGTCCTCAGCGACGACGGCTGAATTCTTCCGCCAGAAAGAAGACGAGTACCGGACTTTCTATCCGGGCTTCTCATTCGGCGGCCCGATTCTTAAAGAGCGGCTCCACTTCTTTGCCAGCTACTTCCCGGAAGTCAACCGGACCGAACGCTCAATCAATTTCGTTTCCGGCGGAAACAAGACCACCACGAATCGGCTAATTCGTCACTTCGGTATCACCCGGCTCGACTATGCACCGACTCAGAAGATTCAGGTCAACACCTCCTTCCTGTGGACCCCGATCCGCAATGCGGGGCTGCTGACCGGTACGGATGGCCGCGTGGCACCGCCCACGAATGATCTTTCCATCGGTGGCGGCTACACCCCGGCCAAGGCTTACACGGCGTCATTCAACTACACCCCGACCTCGAAACTGATCCTGAGCGCCCGCTACGGCTACAAGTATCTCAACGATAAGGGCAACACTTACGGGCTTCCCAGTGGGGTACTCATCCTTTATCAGCAGCCGACCTCAGGGGCAAGCTATGTCGGGCCGGCAGTTCCCGCTTCAGTGGCAGGGCCGGCTGGATTCCAGAACATCAGTAACCCATTCCAGGTAATCAAGGACGTGACGACACGTCACAATGTCTATCTGGATGGCTCATATGTTGCCCGTCTCTTCGGTCAGCAGCACACCTTCAAAGCTGGCTATGCGCTCAATCGGATAGCCAATGAAGTGATAGATGATTACCCCAACGGTCGCTTCGACTTTTACTGGGGATCCGCCTTCACACGTGGCACCATCAACAGCCGCGGGACGTACGGCTACTACATCTGGGAAGACGGCGTTCGCCACAATAACGGCGCCAATAGCCGCAATCAGGGAGTCTACTTCCAAGATCAATGGCAAGTAACTCGCCGCATCACGGTTAACGCCGGCCTGCGGATCGAGAACGAATTCCTGCCGCCCTTTACCAAAACAGCTTCAAACGGAGCAAAGATTGGGAATCCGATCAGCTTCGGCTGGGGTGATAAAGTTGCCCCCCGCTTTGGCGGCGCTTGGGATGTCCTCGGCAATGGCAAATGGAAGGTCAGCGCGAGTTATGGTGTCTTCTTCGACACCATGAAGTATGAACTGGCGCGCAGTTCCTTTGGCGGCGACTACTGGCACGAGCGTGTTTACAAACTGGACGGCACCGATCTCAGTCAGGTGTCAAAAGCCAAGCCCGATGCGCTGGGTGCGCTGATCATTGATATTGACAATCGTACACAGGCGGTTGATGCCCAAGGTAATCTTGAAGGCATTGATCCGAGTATCAAAGCTACGCGCTCGCGCGAATTCACGGTCGCATCTGAACACCAGTTCCGCACGAATATGGTTTTCTCGGCACGCTACACCCGCAAGCGGCTGGGATATGCGATTGAAGACGTCGGCACCCTTGATGCGAGTGAAAGCGAAGTCTACATTATCAGTAACCCTGGTTACGGGATCCAGAATGACAAGGTCAACACCTTAAACGGGAATACCATCAACCTGAAATCAGGTCAGTCTCTGTTTCCCAAGGCTGTGCGTAACTATGACGGTCTCGAAATCCGCTTCGATCAGCGGTTCTCCGAGGGAATCCTGCGTAATCTCACCTATCAGGCGTCATACACTTACAGCCGTATCTGGGGGAATTATGCGGGTCTGGCCAACTCGGATGAGGCCGGGCGCTCTCAGCCGAACGTGAGCCGGGCGTTTGACCAGCCGTATGGCAACTTCGACTCGAAGGGCAATAACGTTTACGGATTGCTCGCGACTGATCGTCCGCACATCTTCAAGCTCTTCGGCAACTATGATTACAAGTGGAAGGCAGGAACAACAAGCCTGTCACTGTCACAGCTTGCCTACAGTGGTACACCACTGACCACTGAAGTCGTGGTTTTCGTCCCCGTCTTCATCAATGGACGTGGTGATCTTGGCCGGACACCGACCTTCACGCAGACTGACCTTCTGCTCGCTCATACATTTTCACTGTCTGAGCGGGTCAAGCTGAAACTCGATGCCAACATCACCAACCTCTTTAATCAGGGGATAGTGACTGGCAGGACAGTTCGCCTTAACCGGAATGGGCAGATCACAGTAGGCCCTCCGGGATCAGGCGCCAAAGTGACTGACCAGCAGTTCTTCACCGGTTTTGATGCATTGAGTTTCATCAATCCGGTGACCGGTGCCTCGCCAGCGCAGAATGTCATTTACAACCTCCCCTCGGCATATCAGGGGATTCGTGAAATCCGCGTGGGCATGCACCTCACGTTCTAAGCTTGTCCCCGAACAGACTTAAGTCTGTAAGGTAAAATGCACAGGCTGCTCATTCCGGAGAGTGAGCAGCCTGTTTTTTTACCTCTGCTGATTTCACCTAAACTGATTGGCTTCTTCCGCCAGCCTGACAGTCCGAAATGGTTGATTACTTCTTCGCCTTCTCTTTGGCCCTCAACTTCTCGATCATTTCCCTGACCTGATTACGATCAATGTCTTTCGCCTCCTTCAGGTACAGCTCCAGCTCCTGCCGCGCTTCATGATACTTTTCCTGCTTATTGTAAATCCCGGCCAGATAGAAATGGGCTTCGGCCACCTGTCTTCCACCTAACTGATAAGCCTTCCTGAATGCGGCTTCAGCCTGTTCGAGTGCCGGGGTGTGGCCATAAGCCAGGCCCAGCATCATATAGACGTTGGCGTTACCGGGGTCCAACTCAGCCGCCTTCCTGAGCGCATCAATGGCCTCCGTCCACCGGTCAAGCTTCAAGTATGCAACGCCGAGTGAGTACAAGCTCCTGGGCGCGGCACGATTCACTTCCACCGCATGTGTCAGCACCAGCAACGCGGCCTCGAATTCACCGCGCTTCACGTATTCAGTTCCGAGCAGCTCCAGGGCGAGGTAGTAATCAGGAAAGATTTCAATCGCCTTTCTGAGCGCGGTAACCCCTTGGTCCGACCTGTTGCCCCTGATGCTGCTCAGGCCATGCTCATACTCCGCCTGTGCGGCTTCGGGGACAGTCTGCGCGAAGACAAGCTCTCTCTGCGCGGTGTTTTCCTGACGCTTTTTAAGTTTAAGGACGAACTCAATCAGGTAAGGCTCACTGCCTCTTCCACTGAGGCGGATAGTTTGCAGTTCGTGGCGCTGCGTCTGCTCTTCGTAAGGTGTTCCCGTTGTTTCGATGCGAAACAGGTAGGTGCCTGAGCGGAGCCCTTGAATCTGGAATCGCCCTGAAGAATCAACAAACATCGTGCGAATCGGCTGGAGACTTTCATCTGTCACCGACACTCGCACTCCTGATACCGGCTGTCCGCCCTCATTCCTGACCGCGCCGATGATAGTGAAGGTTTGAAGAGTCAGGCTGTAAAAAGCACAGCTCAGCAGCAGAATCGGGAAGGTCATGGCTTTCTTCTCACATAACCCGGGCGGCCGGTTCGGTTTCAGCTCGATCAGGGCGCTTTGCCCGGTGAGTTGAGGATCATCTCGCCCGCGTTGGTGTCGAACCGCTGATAATTGCTGAACTCAAAAATCACATCCCAGTTCAACCCATCGAACAGGTCTGAACGTCCCCCGGCGTTCATGCGAATCAGGCTGGGAACCCACAGGCCGTCGGCTTGGCGCTGCTGCTGAGGTAGTGGCTCAGCCGGGTGAGACAAACGAGAGATTGTAGCGATGCAGAAAGAGTCGCAGACAAATCTCATGCATCACATCCGACTTGGAAAAAGACAAAGTCTGGCGAACGAAGCGCGC